>ERZ1292633.33-Hain-H41-02um-R1-33-length-192768-cov-10_pt1 | contig 192768 bp, 145 predicted proteins | sample MGYA00564406_ERZ1292633 | MGnify/ENA primary metagenome ERZ1292633 (study PRJEB36523, sample SAMEA6512639) | groundwater metagenome | collected 2019-01-08 | study: AquaDiva: Metagenomics assemblies of 32 groundwater samples
ACCATCTGCGGCACGGGCGGAAGGCCGGTCGATTCAAGCATGGACCTCATGCCCATACGGTCGACAAGCTCACCGATACGCTCGCGGTTCTTTCCATGCTCATCCCACCACTCCCAGAGCTTGCGGATGAGGTCTTCCAGGTTGGTGTAGGGAGCCTCGAGCTTCATGAAGGGAACGATGACCCAGCTCATGAGAGCGCCGGTCACGATCGGGGCCTTGCCGCCGAGCATGATGGTCGCGCCCTGTTCCTTGCCGGGACGGAGCGCCTTCGGCATCTGGTTGATGCAATGCATGCAGCGATTGCAGTCCTTGTCGTTGATCTTCAAGGCGCTGCCGTCGAAGCTCATGCACTTGGTCGGGCACATCTCCACGATCTCTTCCTTGATGTTCATCTTGGAAGCGTAATTCTTTACCTCGGCTTGGTCGACGCGGATGGAGTCTCTCCAGGTGCCGATGATGGACATGTCGGCGCGGGCCACCGCAGCAGTGCAGTCGTTGGCGCAGCCGGAAACCTTGATCTTGAACTTGTAGGGGAAAGCAGGACGATGAAGCTCATCCTGGAACTTCTGGGTGAGGGTGTGACAGATGTTCATGGTATCGATGTTCGAAAACTCGCAGCGGGCCATGCCCACGCAGGAGCTTGGCGTACGAAGACAGGAGCCTGAGCCGCCGAGGTCCCAGCCCTTTGCCGTGAGCTCGGCAAAGATGGGCTCAAGCTTGTCGGTCTGGGTCCCGAGCCAGATGATGTCGCCCGTTGAACCGTGCATGTTCGTCATGCCGCTGCCGTACTTATCCCATATGTCGCACAGCTCTTTCATTGCCTTGGAAGTGTAAAAGAATCCTGACGGCGGATTGACGCGGACCGTGTGGAAATGGGCCACGCCGGGGAATTCTTCGGGGAGATCACAGTAACGGCCGATCACGCCCCCGCCGTAGCCGAGGACGCCCACAATGCCGCCGTGCTTCCAGTGGGTAATCTTATCCCGATACGATCTCTCAAGGATACCGAGCAGGTCCTGCGCGGTGTTGCTCTTCTTTGCGGCCTTCTTGATCTCTTTTACGAAACTCGGCCATGTTCCTTTTTCCAGGTCGTCAAGCATTGGTGTCTTCACATCCTTGCTCATAGGGAACCCTCCTTAGGAAATTGTTCTTGCACTTAAACTGGTATCAGAATTCGCGACGCACATCAGAACCGCACCACCGCACGTTCGGCCGTGACGGACGAACGACAGGTCATGTTTCTTCAGTTATACTGTAGTGAGTTGCCGAACCCCCCTTTCCTGACTAATGAGTGATCATGAGATTTTACCCGCCTCTGTCGAGGAACGGGGAAACGAGAACAGAAAAATAAGGACCGTGATGATGACTCTTTGGATCAGAATGGCTTCAGGTATTTTCGGAGTAGTGCAGTATTCAGCAAACCGTCTTTTTTGTCAAATAAGAAAAATTTATCTTTTTATAAACGCATGTTGAACATCGCAACTTATTGTATTATCGACCGATAGTTTATAAACAGGCACGGAAACAATCATTATGTGCAAATCAATTGCCATATTACTATGTAAAAATAATTTAGATAACCTATAATAATCATAAATTTACAAATAATTACAACTGTCAGCAACGATGATTATTTTGGCTTTAATGCCAAATTTCAGCAATAAACATTGCTATCATATTGTTATTATTTCGTTATTATTGCTCTGTGTGGAAGAATACATTTTTGGCATTCTTACCAACAACATTTATGATAGAATGTATCATCCTTGTGATGTCAGCAAAATATATTCATGAAGTCGAGGGGAGGCAACTATGGTTGAGGCCAAGGTAACGCTGGTAGCCAATATGCATTTTTCGGGGAGTTCTTCGTCCGGTCACATGCTGGCAATGGATGCAGATGATGGTTCAGGCGGTCAGAATAAAGGGTTCAGGCCTATGGAACTGTTGCTCGTGGGGTTTGGAGGGTGTTCCGGTATGGATGTGATATCCATTCTTCGAAAAAAACGCCAGAACATAACCGGTCTGGAGATGAACGTGAAGGGCGAGAAAGCCGATTCATATCCCCATGTCTATAAGGAAGTGCACATCGAATATGTGGTGAAAGGAAAGGGCGTGGAAAAAGAGGCCGTCGAACGAGCCGTCAACCTGTCCCTGGAAAAGTACTGTTCCGTTGGCGCAACGCTTGCCAAGGCGGGTAAGATCACACACAGCTACAGGATAATTGAGGATTGATGAGATCAGTGGGTAAGATCGTAGGAAAGTATAAGAGCACCCTACCTTCCTACCTTCCTACCTTTCCGTTTTTTTGATGTTCTCCATATCTTTCTTCAGCGTATCGATCTGGACCTGGAGTTCTATGAGCTTGTCCGCGATCGGGTCCGGGATGTGGATATGGTCCATGAGCGCATCGTCTGCCACGCGTTCATCCTTGATCCGCACGATCCTGCCTGGGATGCCGACGACGGTGGAATGGTCCGGGACGTCCTGAAGCACAACCGAGTTTGCGCCGATCTTGACATAGTCGCCGACCGTTATGGGGCCGAGGACCTTGGCGCCCGCGCCCACGACGACATGGCTCCCGATGGTAGGATGCCGCTTTCCCCGCTGTTTTCCGGTCCCGCCGAGCGTCACCCCCTGAAACAGAGTTACATTATCGCCGATCTCGCTTGTTTCACCGATGACAACACCCATCCCATGGTCAATGAACAGTCCTGACCCGATCGTAGCGCCGGGGTGGATCTCGATCCCCGTGAGGAACCGCGCGAACTGGGACAGGGCACGGGGAAGGAACGGTATGCGGCGCTTCACAAGCCAGTGCGCCATGCGATAGAACAACAGCGCGTGGAAACCGGCATAGGTCAGAGCGACCTCGATCTTGCTCGTGGCAGCCGGATCCATTGACAGGGCAGCGTTAAAATCGTTCTTTATTTTTCGAAGCGTTTCGCTCATATTTCGACTGAAAAGCTCGTCAAAAGGTCATGGTTACGAGACCCGTTTCGGCCACGTGGTTCGCATTCGTATTTTCAGGACGTCACCATTACCGAACGACAAAACGGGCGTCGTCACCGTATGACGTAACCGTATATTTGCTCCTGTCTCCTCTACCGCACTTCCCGAAGCCAGCCGGGCGGGATGCCCGCGCGCCGCGCCTCATCGGGGATGGTCACCTCGACCTCGTTCCTCGCCTTCTCGGCATCCATCTTGGCCCTCACCAGTTCCCCTTCGAGCCTGGTCATCTCGCTAAGAATTTCCTGTGTCGGTAGTGCCGCTCCGGAGGATCCCATTTGGGACGCCAGCTCTTTCATGCGCAGCTCGATCCGGCTGCACCGTTCCTCGGCGTCCACAAGCCGGCGCTTGGCATCCTGCACGCGCAGCTGCCATTCGGCCTTTATGATCTCTTCCTGGTCCTGTGGGGTTTCAGCATCAAGGTCCTGCGACCGTTCCCTCTCGCTCGTTTCCTCGCGGCGCTGTTCTTCCTTGCCGGCGCCAGGCTGCAGCAGCTGCGTCGCCCGGGAGCGATACTTCGGCGGCACCTTGTCCAGGCTGTCGGTCATGTTCACGACACCCCGGTCATCCTTCCACTGGTACAGATAGCGCAGGTCGTCAGCAGCCTGAACGTCATGGCCGGACAGCAGCAGCCAGAGCGCGGTCAAAAGCATCCTTTTATTGAAGCACGTGAAGCACATGGTCACCTTATGTTCAGCGACGACCTTCGCAGATGGTCTACGAAGTGCGCACGAGCGAGCAGACCGCATACGCGGCCATGCCCTCGCCTTTGCCCGCGAATCCCAGGCCCTCGGTCGTCGTCGCCTTCACGTTCACTGCGGCGGTATCGACGCCGACAGCGGCAGCAATGTTCGTGATCATGGCCGGGATGTGCGGCGCCAACTTCGGCCGCTCGGCGACGATCGTAGAGTCGATATTGTTCACCCGGAATCCCTTCTCCTCCAGGAGACGGCCCACCTCGGCAAGGAGTTTGAGGCTCGCGATCCCGTTGTACCGCGGATCTGTGTCGGGGAAGTGCCGCCCGATGTCGCCGAGCCCCGCCGCGCCGAGAAGCGCATCGCAGACCGCGTGGAGCAGCACGTCCGCGTCGGAATGTCCCAGAAGCCCCTTTTCAAAGGGGATATCGATCCCGCCGAGAATGAGCTTTCTGCCGTCCACGAGGCGGTGCACATCGTAACCGTTACCGATTCTTATCATCTATCGTCTCTTGAGGATCTCCTCGGCAAGGATGAGGTCTTCGGGCGTTGTGATCTTGATGTTCTCGTAGCTCCCCATGATCACCCGGATCTTGCCCCCCGCGCGCTCGACAAGGGTCGCATCGTCCGTTCCGTATACCTTTTTCTTATAGGACTCGTCGTATGCCTTCCGGAGGACCTTCGCCGGGAAGGCCTGGGGGGTCTGGATCGCCCAGAGCCTGCCCCGCTCCAGGGTCTGACGCACGATGCCCTTGCCGTCGACCTCTTTGATCGTGTCCTTGAGCGGCACACCGACGGCCACGCATTCGCCCTTCCGGGCAGCCTCAACGCACGCATGGATCAGGTCCGGGGTCACGAACGGACGCACACCGTCGTGGACCAGGATCACCGAGGCGTCCTTGTCGGTCTTCTTCAGGCCGTTGTAGACCGAATCCTGCCGTTCCTTCCCGCCCACCACGAGGGTCCTTACCTTGGTGATATGAAAGGCCTCGATCACGTCCTTGAGACAGGTTTCCATGTCTTCTTCGGAGAGGATGGGGATGATCTCGTCGATCTCGGAGGAACGCTGGAAGGCCAGGAGCGTGTGGGCAAGCATGGGTCTGTCGCCGAGGGGGAGGAACTGCTTCGCCACCGCCTTCCCCATTCTCTTGCCCATCCCCGCCGCGGGGACCAATACCGTTACCTTGGACATGGATGCCTCATGCCGCGCCGATGGTCCGCGGCCAGGACCACATGGTCTACTTGAATCCCTTTACCATAACCTTAAACCGTTTCGCAGCCGGCTCGTTCGTATTGATGGTGACACGAAGCTGGTATTGTTCTTTCGCGTTCTTGCTCTGCACGTCGAAGGGAAGCACGATCACGCCGTTCTCTAAGGATGGTTTTCCAAGGTCGACCTTGACCCCTTCGTCCACCTTCTTCTCAAGGGCCGCCATCGCGGGTTTTGCATCGACCAGCGGCGCGTCCGGCAGGGCGGGTTCCGGCTCGGGCACCGGCGCCCTGAGTATCGCGGGAGACACCCGGGGCTCCGCCTCGGTCTTCGCGACGATGTCGCCGACGGAAAAGTTATGGCGCTCGGGATTCTTCTGCATGTCCTGAAGCACCAGTTTTGAGATCGCCGCAAAGGTCTTGAGCACGCCGTCCCCCCGGGGGGCCACCGCCTCGTAGAAAGGACCGTTGAGCGGGTTCAGCTTGGCGTTCAGTTCCTCCAGGGTCATCACGTCGGGAAGGTCGCGTTTGTTATATTGCAGGACGACGGGGAAATCGGACAGGTCAATACCCATCTCGGAGAAGTTGTCGTGCAGGTTCCGGAGGCTCTCGAGATTCGCATCGAGCATGGTCCGCTGCGAATCAGCCACGAAGATCACGCCGTCGGCGCCCTTCAGCACCAGTTTCCGCGTAGCATTGTAGAACACCTGGCCGGGCACGGTGTACAGGTGGAACCGCACCTTGTAGTTCTTGATGGTCCCGAGCTCCACGGGAAGGAAGTCGAAGAACAGCGTCCGGTCGGTCTCCGTGGCGAGCGAAATGAGCTTGCCGCGCTGGCTCGGCGAGATGCGGTGATAGATAAAGTGGATGTTGCTGGTCTTGCCGGAGAGGCCTGGCCCGTAGTACACGATCTTCGCGTTGATCTCGCGGGTTGTATGATTTACCAGTGCCATGCGGTCATAATTACATAAATAGAAAAGGATGTCAATACTGCGGCGTTCTTTATCAGCGGAGTAGCGTTATTTCTTCTCGGGCCTTGCCGAAAGCAGGTCAAGCGCCTTCACGTGGGTCGCTTCGTTCTTGCTCGCCAGCAGCGGCGCCGTCCGTTCCAGACCTACCGTGATGTGGTCGAGCGAAGTTCCTTCGAGGTCGGTGATCACACCGTCCGCCTCCTTGACTATCAGCATGCCCGCCGCGTAGTCGAAGGCGCGAGACGCCGTGGCCGTTGCGAAGACGCTGAACCCGCCCGACGCCAGGTGGGCGAGGTCCAGCGCCGTGGACCCGAAGCACCGCGTGCGCTTCGCCTTGGCGATGAGCGGAAAGATGCGGGGGATGTCCCTCGCCGGATCCGACGCTTCGTACGCAACGATCGTGATGACGTCGGTCGCCGGCGTTCGGATGCGCGATCCGTTCTTGTGAGCCCCCTGGCCCCGCAGGGCCCAGTACTCGTCTCCCGACGCGAGGTTGATGATGTACCCGGCCGCGAGCGTTGACAGCGTGTCACCGTGCAGGAGCGCGATCGACGTTGAGAAGAACGGGATGCCGTTCTTGGCGTTATTGCTCCCGTCGATGGGATCCACGAGGACGACCTTTTTGCCTTCTCCATACTTCCGGATGCCTGCCTCCTCGGAGATCAGAGTAAAGGCCTCGCCTTGCTGATGGATCTTCTCGAGCGCCGAAATAACGATGTCCTCGGCCCACCTGTCCACCGGGAAGGTCTTGTCCCCACCCGCGCCCTTGCCGAGCGAGACCGTCCCTCCCTCACGCGAGAGGAACTCTGCGATGCCGGCATGCATCTGTCGGCCGATGGTCTTGAAAACATCCAACCACTGCTGATCATTCATATTTCACTCCTCAACCATTTACCACGAATGAACACCTAAGCAGTTGTCCTCTCCCTATAAAATTCCACGATCGCCGCAGCCGCCTTTTTGCTCATCCCCTTCATGGCCGCCAATTCTTCTATTGTTGCCTGCCGCACCTTCGTCACGCTTCCGAAATGCCTGAGCAAAGCCTTCTTCCGCGTTTCGCCGATGCCGGGGATATCGTCCAGCTCGGACCGTACCGCCTTCTTTTCCCGCAGTTTCCGGTGATAGGTGATGGCAAAGCGGTGCGCTTCGTCCCGCACCCGGGCGACCAGATGCGTCGTCGCGCTCGTGGGATCGAGGATTACCGGTTCCTCGACGCCCGGCAGGAACACCCGCTCAAACTCCCGAGCAGACCCCTCTTCGCCGCTCCGCGCCTTGGCAAGACCGATCACGTCGGGCCCGGTGATGCCTAATTCCAGCAGTACATCGAGCGAAGCGTTCAACTGTCCTTTGCCGCCGTCGATGAGAATGAGGTCGGGCAGAATACCTTCTACCTTCGCTTTCGTATATCGCCGACGGACGACCTCCGCCATGCTCGCGAAATCATCCTGGCCCTCTACTGACCGTATCTTGAACCGCTTGTAGTTTCGCTTGTCCGGCAGGTTGTTCTCGAAAGAGACCATGCTTGCCACCGCCTCGGTTCCCTGGATATTCGAGATATCGAAAGCCTCGATCCTCCGCGGCAGGTTCCTGAGCCCCAGTTCCTCCTGGAGAAGCAGCAGGATGCGTTCCTTGCTCTTGCGGGAAAGGAGCTGTTCCTTGAGCGACTGGGCGGCGTTGTCCGAAGCCATCTGCACCAGCTCCCGTTTTCTCCCCCGTTGCGGTACGGCAACTTCGACCCTGGCCTCACGCTTCCCGGTCAACCACGTCTCGAGCACTTCGCGGTCCGGCACGTCAAGCGGCAGCAGTACTTCGGCAGGCACGATCATTTCCTTTGCGTAGAACTGATGCAAAAAATCTCCAAGCACATCCTCATCAGACATGCCGTGCGCATCGGAAATATAGAAGTCCTTCCGGCCCAGCAGCATCCCGTTCCGGATGAAGAGCACTTGGATATCGCTGTGGCCGCCTTCGGACGCGATGCCGATGACATCTTGATTTTCAAAGCCCGGCGAGATGATCTTCTGCTTCTCGAAGGCCCCCTCGATACGGCTGATGCGGTCCCGGAGCTCCGCCGCGCGCTCGTACTCCGTGTGCTCCGACGCCTTTTCCATACGCTGCTTGAGCATATCGACGAGGTCGCGGTTCTTGCCTTCGATGAACAGACGCACCTGGCCGACCATGTCGAGGTACACGTCCGTGTCAACCTCGCCCATGCACGGGGCAAGGCACCTGCCGATCTGGTGCTGGACGCATGGCCGCTCAGGCTTGTCCTTCCTGAATTCCTTTTTGCACGTCGCGAGCGGGAAGGTGCGCCTGATGAGCGAAAGGATCTCCCACATGCCTCCGGCGGGAACGTAGGGACCGTAGTAGACCGCGCCGTCCTTCTTGAGCCCCCGCACCACGTCGATGCGTGGGTACTCGGCCTTCAGATCGATCCGGAGATAGGGATAGTTCTTGTCGTCCCGGAGAACGATATTGAAACGGGGATGGTGCTTCTTGATGAGCGTGGATTCGAGAATGAGCGCTTCCAGCTCTGTGTGGGTGACGATGGTCTCGAGGTCGGAAATCGCGCGGACCATCAGCTCGGTCTTTTCTCCCTTGCTGCCCTTCTGAAAGTACGAGCGGACGCGGTTCTTAAGGGACAAGGCCTTGCCGATGTAGATGATGTGCCCCCGGGCATCTTTCATGAGATAGACGCCGGGCTCAGCCGGAAGGTTCTGGAGCTTTTCGGAAAGGGTCATTGTTTGATCATCACCAACGCTCTTGTCATACTGAAGGATGGCATCGCTCTTTTCACGAGGGCGTTCCCGCGATCGCCGTTCCTTCTCACTTTTTGCCCTTGTTCTTCAATACATTGCGGATGGCCTTTGCCAGCATGCGGTCGCGCCCCTTCCGCTCCAGTCGCGCCTTGGCATCCAGCTTCTCCTCATTGTGCTGGATCTCCCCTCTCAGCTTGAGAAAGCTCTTATACCTTCCCTGGTCCAGTTCGCCCCCCGCGATCGCCGCAAGAACAGCGCACCCTTGTTCGAACGTATGCGAGCAATTGCGAAAGCGGCATTCCCTTCCCATCTGTTCGATGTCTGCAAAGGTATTCTCTATCCCCGCTTCCGCGTCAACCATGCCCAATTCACGCATACCCGGCGTGTCGATCACGATCGCGCCGGAGGGCAGGACGAACATCTGGCGATGGGTCGTTGTATGCCGACCCCGGGAATCGATCTCGCGCACTTCGGCTATGCGGGCCAGTTCCATCCCCGCGAGACGGTTAATGAGCGTCGATTTGCCGGCGCCCGAAGACCCGACGAAACATGCCGTTACGCCCGGTGCGATCATCCGTTCCAACTCGTCCATGCCTGCGCCCGTCAGTGCGCTCACGAGGAGGACCTGAACTGGTCCTGCAGCAGCCAGCGCCTCGCGAAGCCGCCCCGGTGCATCCAGAGCCAGATCGCTCTTGTTCAAGAGCACGACCGGTTTCGCGCCGCTCTCCCGGGCCGCGACCAGATAGCGTTCGATCCTTCGGAGGTTGTAATTCCCATCCAGTCCGGTGATTATGAACACCATATCGATGTTGGCCGCTATCGCCTGCACCGCGACGTCCTTCCCCGCTGTTTTGCGAACGAGAAGCGTACGCCGGGGAAGCACAGAATGGATGACGGCTTGGGTCCCCCTGTCCAGGAGATCGACCAGGACCCAGTCCCCTACGACAGGATAGTCCAGCCGGTCCTCCGCCTGGAACATCATCCGCCCGGTCACTTCCGCCGGGATATCACCCCCCACGGTCAGTACCAGGAAAGCGCCTCGATGTTCTGCCGATACCCGGGCGGGCACAAATAGCCCATCCGCGAGCGTGAGGAACTGCTGCGCGAAAAAATCGTTCCAACCGAATTTATCAAGTATAGATGTATCCATGATGAAATAGAGGATATGCCACGATGTCTCGCGCCATCCTTCCTGCGCGGGCTTCCCGAATATACGATCCCCACTCCGCTTCCCGAAGTCCGCTCCGGCCCTACTCCACCTTCACCCCCACCGCCATCTCCTGTTTCCGGAGGGACCGTATCTTGTCGCGCAGCTCCGCCGCCGTCTCGAAATCCAGTTCCCTGGCCGCCTGCCGCATCTCCTTGTCCATCCGGCTGATGAGCTGCGGGATGTTCACCGTCGGCACGTACTCGCCGGCATCTTCCGCCGCGATCGGCACGGTGAAGTAATCCTGTTCGTACACGGTGCGGAGCGTGGCCTGGATGTTCTTCTTGATGGACTGCGGCGTGATGTTGTTCTTCCGGTTGTATTCCTCCTGGACAGTGCGGCGCCTGTTCGTCTCGTTGATGGCCTTTTTCATGGAATCGGTGATCCTGTCGGCGTAGAGGATCACCTCGCCGTTCACGTGGCGCGCAGCCCTGCCCATGGTCTGGATGAGGGACCGGGCCGAGCGAAGGAATCCTTCCTTATCCGCGTCCAGAATGGCCACCAGCGAGACCTCGGGGATATCGAGCCCTTCCCTCAGCAGATTGATCCCGATGAGAACGTCATACTTGCCCATGCGCAGATCGCGGATGATGTCCACCCGTTCGAGCGTGTCGATGTCCGAATGGAGGTAGGCCACCTTGACGTTCACTTCCTTATAGTGTTCGGTCAGGTCCTCCGCCATGCGCTTCGTGAGCGTGGTCACGAGCACCCGTTCCTGTATTGCCGATCGCTTCCGGATCTCCTCAAGAAGGTCGTCCACCTGTCCCGTCACCGGCCGGACCTCGATCTGCGGGTCCGTGAGCCCGGTGGGCCGGATGACCTGTTCGATGATGCGGCCGCCTGATTTCTCTGTTTCGTAGTCAGCGGGTGTCGCCGAGACATAGACGGTCTGGTTCACCCGCGCGTTGAACTCGTCGAAATTGAGCGGCCGGTTGTCGAGCGCCGAGGGCAGGCGGAAACCGTACCCCACAAGCGTCATTTTCCTCGCGCGATCGCCGTTGTACATGCCGCCGATCTGCGGGATCGTGGCATGGGACTCGTCCACAACAAGGAGAAAGTCCTTCGGGAAGTAATCGAGCAGCGTCGGCGGCGGCTCGCCGGGCAGCCTGCCGGACAGGTGGCGTGAATAGTTCTCGATCCCGTGGCAATAGCCCATCTCCTGGATCATCTCCAGGTCGAACATGGTCCGTTGTTCTATGCGCTGCGCCTCGATGAGCTTGTTCTCCTTGCGAAAGTACTGGATGCGCTCCCGAAGTTCGTCGTGGATGCCGTCCATAGCCGCCTTCATGCGCGACTCCGGGATCACGTAATGGCTGTTCGGGTAGATGGCGACCTTGTCGAGCTTCTGGAGCGGCGTGCCGAGCAGCGGATCGAACTCGGATATCGCGTCGATCTCGTCGCCGAACAGCTCGATGCGGATGGCCGTGCTCTCGTGGGAAGCCGGGAAGATCTCGCACACGTCCCCGCGCACCCGGAAGGTGCCGCGGTGAAAGTCGAAGTCATTGCGGGAATACTGGATGTCCACGAGCTTCCTGAGCATGTCGTTCCGCTCGATGTGCTGGCCCTTCTCGAGGAACAGCAGCATGCCGTGGTACGCCTCGGGCGAACCCAGGCCATAGATGCAGGACACCGATGCCACGACGATCACGTCGTTCCGCTCGAACAGCGAGTTCGTCGCCGCGTGGCGCATGCGGTCGATCTGCTCGTTGATGGACGAGTCCTTTTCGATGTAGGTATCGGTGTTCGGAAGATAGGCCTCCGGCTGGTAGTAGTCGTAATAGGAAACAAAATACTCAACGGCGTTGTCGGGAAAGAGCTCCTTGAACTCATTGTAAAGCTGCGCGGCAAGTGTCTTGTTGTGGGCGATCACGAGGGTGGGCCGCTGTACCTGCTCGATGACGTTCGCCACGGTGAAGGTCTTGCCGGAGCCCGTCACACCGAGCAGCACCTGGTGCTTCAGGTCCCTGACGATACCGTCGGAAAGTTTCTCGATCGCCTGGGGCTGGTCTCCCGTTGGCTTGAACTCCGATGTTATCCTGAACTTGTGCATAGCTGATATTACTCCACCCTTCCCGGTGTGTCAATTGAGCACGCAGGCGGCACTGTTCCGGACGCGTGATATCGCGTTGGACCAGGATGCCGGCTGGCCTTCTCTTCAGAGGGACAATGCTACCGTCGGTAGCCACCGTATAATAAGCATGGATGCACTAAAATCACCCGATCTTGGGTAAAATTCCCTTGCCTTTTCAGGCCGCCGTGTGAATAATATATGTAAACATTCACCCACCCGTGGACCGACTTACCATAGAAAAAACGTGTATCAGGAGGCTATCATGCGTTCATTCAGGACATCAGTATCGGGAATACTGCTTGTGCTTGCGGCGATCCTTCTCTCGTCCTGCAGCGGTACCGGCGACAGCGGCGTCAGTTCGAACGGTTCCGTCACCCTTTCGTCGCTCATCCTTCCGGACAATGTCAGCGTCGTCGACCCGAAAACAATATCCAGCGCCAAACCGGGCCAGAAATCCATCAGTTCCCTGCTGTTCGGGGCGGTCTTGACCGACCTGGCGCCGACCTCTGATTACAAGATGGACAAAACGACGGTCTATGTCAACGAGCGGTCGCTGGATTCATTCCGCTCGGTAAGCGAGATCCTCTGCATGGTCCGTCAGTCCCGGTATGATGTCATGTTGAACCAGGGACCCTACATCGCCCAGGTGGACAAGAACCTCTGCAGCAGCGCCCGCTCGGACGCCTCCTCCGCAGGCCAGGCAAGCACCAACCAATCATCGGGCGCGACCATGCCGATGTACGAGAACTGGACGGTCAACTCCAGCCGCAGCAGCTCACAGTCCCCTCACATCGTCCAGGTCTGGGTGCATTCGCAGGACAATCCTTCCAGTCCCACCAGGCTTATTTACGCAAAGATCGTCATCACGGAAGGCGCCGACACCGCACCGCCCTATGGCGTCTTTAAGATGAACTTCAAGTTCTACGATCCGGCTGACCTGACAACGATCCTGGCACGGGGCTTCCTGAATGCCGAGCGGGACGTCAGCGGACAGGTACTTCTCTATTTCGCAACAGAGGACAAGGACAGCTACGAGATACAGAAGGCCACGCTGTATAAGGATATCGTCAACAATCAAGGCGCAGGCAGCGTTCTCAAGGCGGAGACCGGTCCCTGGCTGCCGGCTCCGGAGATCATGCGGTTCAACCTCGCCTACAACCTGGGTAACTTCCTGAGGACCGACAGTTCCGGCACCATCTGCCTCGACCGCGACAACATCGTTGAGTCCTCCTGGCGGTATGGTCTGTACACGACCGATACGAATCCGGCCGTGCCCCTCGGAACGAGGGTGACCAGGAACTCGAATTTCCAGGTGAAAAAGGGCAGCGTGTATGGTTCCATCGGCTACTGGGGGGCCTGGTTCCCCCCGGTGAACGGCATCCCGGTGACGGTCAGCGACGGGGAGCAGGTCTTCAAGCATGACTATTCGAACAACACCGATACGGCCTTCACGGTGTTTCAGCGGGGCGGCAAGCTGAAGAAGTACGCAAGGAAAAATGTGACCCTGGACAATATCAAGAACATACCGCTCGTCTGGTTCGATAGCGGAGCCGCATACATGGTCATCTGGGATGGAGCGGGTTTCTTAACAGTTGCGCAAATGCAGTCAAACGGTTCGTGGAGCTCTACGGGTACGTTCCCCCAGATCAATCTGAGCAGCTTGCCCTGGGTCGATCTCGGCTTCTGGTCCCAAGCGCTTGGGGGCTCTGTGATCGTAAAGCTTCATGACCCCGCGACGAGTCATGTCTGTATAACAACATCAAGTCCGTATAATTGTTCGACCGCTGCAAATGCAACGACTCCCGTCATGTATTACAGAGAAACCATCATCTTCCCGGGCGACCCGGTGCCGTCACGGCTTGCCTGCTTCGATCGATGCCCCGATGCGAGCAAGCTCGCAACTGCATCGCCGATCTATGATACCAGTCTGATGAGCTATCAGACCGTAACCCCGGGGCTTGCTAGTTATGTTTCCTACTCGTTCATTTCAACGGGGACATCTCCCACGGCCATGGTTCTGACCGACGGCATCACGGGCGCTCCGGTCACCGCTGCAACGACTACCTCCCCCTATGAGAATGGCATAACAAGCGGCATTTTGACCTCTCCGACGAGCACGTACTGGGATCTGCTCGCCTGTCCTTGGGACGCCAATAGTACCTGCCCCGGACAAGCAGGGAGCGTGCTTCCCGAGTTCTATATCTGGGAAACCGGCCAAGGCACCTGGAACCAGTTCGTGACGGTCCTGGACACCGGTGGAACACCCATACGGTTCGATCCGCCGCTCCAGGTGAAATACATTCACAGCCAGCCGACCGCCACAGCGCCGGACAATAAATACAACAATGTGACGTTCTTCCTTGAATACTCGGGGTTCGGCGAACTGAACGGCATACCCGGCAAGTGTGTTGATATCGACGATCCTTCCAACCTGAATGTGAACTGCAGCGACAGCGGCACGAACAGGGCGATCCGCTGGGTTCCGGAGTTCTCGATCCCCCGGGCAGACGCCGCCGGCGATCTGACCGAACTGACGGATGTCGCCCAGCCGGCGATCACCTATTTCATCAAAGCACTTGAAACTGAACAACGACTTGGGACCGGAGGGACCTGCGCCGGATTGACAACGACTCCGTATCAACTCCCGAGCATGGCTTCCTGGATCGATCCGATCATCGGAGCGGAACCGGTCATAACCGCGCCTCCCGCAGTGATAGGCGGCGTTGTCCAGTAGCCCGGACATCAAACCACACAAGGCGGAGCATGTGCTCCGCCTTTTTTTTCCTTTCGTGCCCTCTCCCACGACCGGTCCGATGCGCCGTCAGTCTCCTGCGAACCGCCCCATTCCCCGCCGATATCACTATAGATATATTACGAACTGACTATTGCTTTTTTCCGGCAATTCCGGTAATTTGTCCCTCCTGTCGATAAGATCGTATCTTGCGCACGAGTGCCTGGTGGTCACACCCGGCACGGGAGATTTCCTTTTTGCTGGAGGTTCGCCATGCACACGCAGTCGATCATGTTGTTCATCGTTCTCTGTCTTTCTCTTTCTGCCCCTTCAGGCATCATCGCCGCTGAAAATAAGTGCCCCGAAAAAGATGACCAGTGCCGGGAATTCTCCAGGCTCGCCGAGGCGGAGCAGTACGACAAGATCATTGGCGCGATCGATGCAAAGAAAACGTACTCCGATGCGTCCCGAAGCATCATCGGTCAGGCATATCTCATGATCGCCGGGCGGGAGACCAACACCCCCGAGCAGGAAGAGCAGTTCTGCAGGAAAGCGCTCGAGTACGGCTCGACCTCGGCCTACATGGGGCTCTACTTTATCTACGCTTCAAAGGACACCGAAACGGCGCTCGGATTCCTGAAACAGTACATAGCAACGAAGCCCAAGGATTCCGTCCCCTACGTGATCCTGGGCGAGGCGGAGCTGGAAAAGAAGAACTATCAGGCGGCCGACGCCTATTTGCGGGACGCAAAGAAGGTCGCCCGCGGGCGCTCTGCCAACCTTGAATGGCTTTCGTTCCAGGCAGGCTATCTCACGGGCGATTATGCCTATGCCGGCGCCCGTCTGGAGAGCGTCATGAGTAAACCCGAGTATGAAAAGGAGCTCCGCGCCCTTGCCTCGGACCCGCGTTTTGCCGGCATGGAAAAGCGGCCCGAGTTCAAGCAATACGAACCCCTTTTCAAGGGTGTTGCCCGATGACCTCAGCGCAGCTGTACGGCACGATCGCATAGCATAACGCGTTTGCGAAGCTCGCCGCTGCCGGGCAGCGCGTCCGACCGATCATGACAAAGGCCCCCTTTCCTTGCTACCGGAGAGGGGGCCTTGCTTTTCGCTCCTGATCTCAGAACCGTCAGTTCACTTCTTCTTCATCACATACACGCCGTCCCAATCAGCGGGAACACCCTCCTGCCGGAGATGTTTTATGCGCTCGAGGAACGCAGCCGCCGGGCCGTCCTCCGGCCTGATATGGATCACATTATTGTAGATCTTCTCCGCCTTGTCCCAATCCCGTTCCGTATAGGCCTTGAGGCCCGCCTCGGACAATCCTGCGATCTCCCTCAGCCGTCCGCTGTCCGTGATCCCCATAAGCTCATAGATCTTGATCGGGATGTTCTTGCCTTTCACCCGGATAAGATCCAGCTGGCGAAGGATGAAATCGTTCTTCACGTCCTCGTAGGTGTATTTGGGGACAATGATGTGCGTGCCGTACTCCTTGTTCAGTCCCTCGAGCCGCGAGCCCAGGTTCACCGAGTCGCCCATCACCGTGTAATCGAACCGCGTCGTTGAGCCCATGTTCCCCACGGTCAGTTTGCCCGTGGAGATGCCGACGCCGATATCGAGGTGCGGGATCCCCTGTTTCTCCCACTCGACCTGCAACACCGCCAGCTTCTCCAGCATCTCGAGGGCTGCCCGGCACGCGCGGGCCTGGTGGTCCTCCTGCCATACCGGGGCCCCCCAGAAGGCCATGATGGCGTCGCCCATGTACTTGTCGATCGTCCCGCCGTGCTTCAGGACGATGTCCGTCATGGGCGTCAGGTAGTCGTTCATGAGCTTCACCAGCGCCTGGGGGCTGAGGCTCTCGGAGATCGTGGTGAACCCGCGGATGTCGGAGAACAGCACCGTAAGACGGCGCTCCTCTCCCCCAAGCACGAGCTTGGTGGGATCCTGCAGGATATTGTTGACGAGCGACGGGGCCACGTAGTGCGAAAAGGCCTCCTTGATCTCCCGTTTCTTTTTCTCCTCGGTCATGAACCGGTAGGTGGTCACGCCGAAGAAGACGAACACCATGGTCATTCCCGGATAGACCGCCGTGAGCCAGACCTTTCCGGCTACGAAGACATATTCGTTCACAAACGCATAGAGAAAGATAAGGCCGATGGTCACGAGCGTGCCGAAAAGCGCCCGGATCCGTGAGATCGCGAGGGACAGGCAGATCCCGCACAGGAGAATGGTAATAACGTCCACCACCGTGACCCAGTCCGGCCGGCTGATAGGATCGTTCCGAAGGATGTTGTCGATGATATTTGCGTGTATCTCTATCCCCGGAAAGGTTCCCGAAAAGGGGATTACCCGCATGTCGTAGATGCCGATGGCCGTAGCTCCTACCAGTACGATCTTGTCCTTGAACGCCGACGCCGGCGCCGTGCCGTTCAGCACGTCGATGAAGGAATAGTGGGGAAAGGTCTTCTGGGGTCCGCGGAAGTTGATCAGCAGCCGCCCCTCCTCGTCCGTAGGGACCTGGAGCTTGCCGATCGAGATGGAATCGACGCCATAGGACGCCGTGTTCACGAAGGTCGGCGGCGAACCGAGGTAGCGGCGGACCGCCTCCACGGAGATATGGGGGTACACATCATCGCCGAACTTTATGGCAAGGGGTACCCATCGCACGGTGCCGTCTGAATCGGGAACGATGTTGAAATACCCGAAGTCCGACGCCGCCTTGGCCAGGACCGGGATGTTCTGCTCGACCTCCCGGGCCGTGGGAAACCGGGGCTGCTCTGAACCTTTTTCCAGGGAGCGCACGGAGGTATACCGCCCCGGGATGTGGTACGCCGCCGCATCACCCTTCTTCTCCGTGCGGTGCTTCACTTCCTCCCGGGACATGAAGAAGAAATAGCCGAGGATGACGCTCTGGTTCTTCCGGAGCGCGGTTGCCAATTTCGCGTCGTTGTCCGTTTCCTGCTCGGCCTTTTCCAGCGCCGCCTTCATGGCCCCGCTCCCGAACCGCTCCTTGAGGTCCCGCACCACTGCCACCCCGGAGCTCTCGTCGGGTTCGGAGAACAGGATGTCGAAGGCGACGACCTTTGCGCCGTAGCTGCCCAGACGGTTGATGAGGTCGGCGATCCTCGTGCGCGGCCACGGCCACCTGCCGATGCCGTCCACGCTCTTCTCGTCGATCCCCACGATGACCACTTCATTGCCCGGCGGCACGGTGCCTCGCGACAGGAAGTGAAGGTCGTAGGCCTTGAGCTCCATCACGTTCAGGAACGGAATGCCCAGGCCGTAGATCAAAAGGGACAGGACCGTGATGATCAGGCCGATCTTGAACCCGGTGGGGGCGGCAAGCTGTTTAAGTTTTTCCATGCTGATCATAGAGGAGATCGGCCCCCTGCTTTCTTATAGCTTCACGCCGACGCTGTTAAACAGCAGCAGGAACAGGTCCTCGGTCGCCGAGCTGGTGAACCCGCCGAAGGTATTGCCTCCGACCCAGATGTTCCCGCTGCCGTCGGTTGCAACGCCCACGCCCTCGTCATTCGCCCGGGTGCCGTACTGACGGACCCATGGCGAATTCCCGTTCACATCGTACCGCACGGTGACGCTGTCATCGAATCCGTCACTGCCTGCGCCCTCCATATCACCGCTGGTCTTGCCGGTCGCGATAATTCCGGCCGACGGATCGAACGCGATCGCGCGGGCAACATCATTTCCCGGCGTCCCGATCTGCCGGATCCACAGAGGCGCCAGGCTGACATCGAACTTTCCTACAAAAAAGTCGCTTAGGCCCGCGTATACGCCGGGCCCTGCTCCATCCAGGTCACCCGATGTGCTGCCCGCGACATAGACGCTTCCGGATGGATCGACCGTAACTGCCCAGGCGCTGTCGTCATCGGCCGTGCCGATCTGCTGCGTCAGGGGATTGTTCCCAGACGCGTCGTACTTGATCAGTGTGATATCGGTCAGGCCTGCATAGATCCCCGGGCCGGTTCCGTCCAGGTCGCCCCGCGTCGATCCTGCGACGACGACGCTCGCTCCCGAAAGGTCGAAGGCTATCGCTTCGCCGAAGTCATCCCCTGCCGTCCCGGCCTGACGGGTCCACAAGCTGCTGCCGGAGGCATCATATTTTGCCAAAAACAGATCGAACAGTCCCTGGTTCGCGCCTGCAAGGTCGCCCGTCGTGTCGCCTGCCGCGTATGCGTTCCCCGCGCTATCGATGGCCACCGCGTTGCCGAACGTGTCCGCGCCGGTAGTTCCGGTGAGGCTCGTCCAAAGATGGACGCCCGTGGAACTGAGCTTGGTAACGAAGGCGTTGATCGGGCCGAGACCGGACAAGGATGCGCCGTTCAAGGCACCGGCGGTGCTGCCTGCAAGGTAAATGTCCCCGGTGGACGTGCTGGTTGCGACACTGTAGCAGATATCGAAGCCAGTTGTTCCGAACTGTCTCGTCCAGATCCGGGCCCCGGTCGATGTGATCCTGGACACAAATACATCGGTGGTGCCGTGCGCCGGATCAGCGTTCACGTTTCCCTCGAGATCGCCGTAGGTATGCCCGACGATGATGATGTCCCCATTCGCATCCCGCGCGATCGCCGTCGCCTCGTCACCCCAGGGCGACCAGATCAGCCGGTTGAAGATCATGGTCTGGAGCGGCAGCGTGAGCGTGATCGGCTGGCCGTCAAGGTTCGCCAGCATGCTCCCGCTGTAGATGGGCGTGCCTGATCCGTCCTTTGCTTCTATCAGGAAGTTCCGGGACGGGCCATTCAGGACAGAGAAGACCTCGGTGATGGTCTGCGGCGGCGTAATGGGGACAACGCGGACGATGGGGTCCATGCCGGGGCCGGTAATGGTAAAGGTGATCGTCGCCACGGTCGGAGTTGCCTTGGAATGGAGTGCGGATCGATACAAGGCCTTCTGGGCGGTCTTACCTCCACCAACGGTCACGGTGACCGGCGTCATACCCTTCTGGTCGCTTCCGCTGCAACCCGAGATAAGGCCGGCGAAGACCACTCCGGCAATGATGAACAGCGATCGCCATTTCATAGGCGTTTCCTCCTTAAGAGCAGTCAAACTGCAGTCATGGACCAGTCATAAAGCAGTCATGGAGCAGTCGACTTCTTCTTGACTGCCTTCTCGACTGTCTCTTGACTGCCTCTTCACTGCCTTTCGACTGCCTCTCGACCGCCTCTACGGTATCGTGATGGTCAGGCTCACCGGCGTCGGCAGCAGCGCCGGGTATGTCTGGGTAATGGGAATAAGGTTCGTCACTCCGCCGGGCGGTCCGGGCGGCAGGGCGCCGGGATTGTTGATGAACGACGGACTCGATCCGCCGGTCCCGGGAACGCCGGCTCCGCCCATGGACGTATCGGTCAGCGCCATATAGGACGAGTTCAGCAGGACCACATCGATCGGCGCCGGCTCACCGCCCTCTGAACCGGTGATCGTCACGGGGCTCTGGCCCGGCATGTCCTTCAAATGCGGATCGACGAACGAATCGCTCACCGGCTGGGCGTCAAGCGGCGCGTCCGCTTCGTCCAGGACGAAGGATGCCTGGCCGCCCTTCACCGTAACGACCTTGCCGGGCTGGCCGGGATTGTAGACGAACCCCTCGCCGTCGATGAAAATGACCCCCGTGACCCCGCGTTCGTAGTAGACAATGAAATCCGTTCCCTTCACGCCGGCGATGGCCGTGGGCGTCTTGATGTTAAAGCCCGCATCGGTCCGTGATACGGGAAGCACCGTAGCTTTCAGCTTGGCCACAATGGCCCGCATCTTTCCGCGGAACAGTCCGATCAGGCCCTTTTCACGGGTGTCTTCGCCGCGAAAGGAATACTCATCGATCGTGATGCGGGTCTCCGGTGCAAGCTGGATCACGGTCTCGTCCTTGAACTGGATCTCCGCCCTGCCGTTCCGCTTGGTCCTGATCGCGTCGCCCAGGGACACGGGATCTCCGGCCTGGACCGGGGCCGCCGCGATCTCGCTCTGCCGGAGGATATCCACCTTCCCCTCGACCTTCGTAAAGGTCCCCACCGGAGCAGCGACGGCAAGGCCGGCGGTCAATAGCGCCAGGGCCGTGACTGCCACAACCACCGAGACAATGTATCGACACGAGATTTTCATGCGATCCTCCAAACGCTCATAACCTGCATCAGAACTTGGCATAGAGACCGATGCCCACGATGTTCTTGTTGTAGGCATAGACCGGGATATTGGAATCGTCCTTCATATAGACATACTGCATCTGCGCATCGATGTTCCGCCATACGCGATACAGCGCCTGGACGGTCAGCGTGACGGTCGTATCCTGCCGCTTCATGTTGAACGAGGTGTTCGTGTTCGCAAAGGACTGAAGATAGGCTTCGAGCCCCAACGCGAACTTCAGGACGTCGGTCGCGGGATAGAGCGTCCCCACGGAGAACTTGTTTCCCAGGTAGCTCCAGTTCTTGCCTGTTGCGTTCTCCTGGTTGATCTCGTATTTCGCGTTCACAAAACCCTTCTGCTGGGCAAAGAGCCAGTACCAGGACAGCACCGCACCCAGGTCCGTTGAATCGCGGTTTTCGTCCGGAAGCACGACGGTATACTGGAAATCCTTCTGCAGATACCGAAGCGATGCCTGCGCCTGCTGGCCCTCGGCAGGCGTGAAAATAGTGACGGGCGCCAGGGCGACCGCCTTCAGGTAGTCCTTCCCGTTGACCGTGGTCATGTTGTAGCTTACCGGCACCAGCACGGAACTGTCCCCGAACGCATAGCCCGGAGCAATGCCGAAGGTGTTGCTCTGAACATCATACGCCTTGAGGTCCTGATACATGCTCTGATACAGCGCATATTGGAGCTTCATGCTGTACGGTCCCTGCAGCACCGGCGCATATTCGGCGCGCACCGCAACGACCAGAGCGGTATCGGACTGGTTCGAGATGGACGCCGCCGAGGGAGCATTCTCGGGCTTGAGTATGACGTTGCTGTCGAACTGATACTGGGCGCTGACCGTTGCCTGGAAACGTTCCCCGGTCTGCATGCGTTTGGACAGCGCGTCAGCCTGCTGCTTCGCCATCTGGCCCACGTCGGACCCCGGGTCCTTCGCCGCCACCGCGGCGAACCGGTCCCGCGCCTCGGCCTGCTTGCCCTGCCGGTGGTAGATCGTGGCGATCTGGAAATCCACAGCGGCCCCGAGCTTTGGATCGAGTGACTTTGCCTTTTCGAGGGCCGCCTCGGCCTCAGCATACCCTCTCTTTTTCATGAACACGAGCCCCTTGAGGAAGGCCGTCTGGCTGGGCTCGACGCCCTCCCGTTCGGAGGCCTCCAATGCCTTGAGCGCTTCATCGTTCTTGCCGAGGACAAAGTACACGTCGGCAAGGTCGAGATACGCCTCCTTCGCTATGGGCTGGAGGGTCACTGCCTCCATGAGGTGCGGGCGCGCCTTGGTATATTGCTGCATCTTCTTGAGCGTCGCGCCAAGGTAATAGGCCGCGGCCGCGGAACGGGGGTCCTTGATGCGCGCCTTGGTCAGGTCGGCAAGCGCCTCCTCGTAGTTCCCCAGCCGGAAGTTCAGGGTGCCCTGCAGCATGAGGTCCGGCTCAGGCGCTGGAGGCGGCGCAGGTTGTGCCACCTCGGGCTGGGTCACTGTGGCCTGAGTCAGCGGGGCCGGCTGTGATGCAGGCTGAACCGCCGCCGGTGGGGTAACCGTGGCCTGGGTCACCGGAGCGGTCTGAGGCGCTTCCTGCGCCTGGGCAAACGCGCCCCCTGCCGAACCCGAGAGCATCACTACTGCGACCATGGATAGAACGGCTCTTGATGTCACCATCATCCCTCCGGATGCTGCCGAAGATATTGAAGCTCCCTGCAGCTTGCTGCAGGGAGCTTCAATCCTCAAGGAAGTACTATCTATTTTGACCTCTCGTAACCGTGAACCGATCTACGGAGAATGCGATCGCATCTGGATTCAACCATCTTGTTCTTATAACCGTCGTCTTGGTCAATCCATTCCATCTTCTTCTGTACTTACTGCCCTGTCTGACCGTAGTGCGAATGCAGGATCATGAGGTCGCGCGCGTCGATCACGTTGTTCCGGTCGAGGTCGCAGACCGGGTTCCAGCGTCCGTCGCCGGGCCGGGTCCCCAGGGCGTCCTGGAGCTTGATCACGTCGGCGTTGTCCACGATATCCGCGGACGTACCGGTATTGTCCACGTTCCCCATCGGGCCTTTGCCGTACTGGCTGTCGAAGAAGACCAGGGCGTTCGAAACCGTCGTGGCAGGGTTGCCCGCCATATCGGTCGCCGCGAACGACACCGTGTAGAACGTCCCGTCGACAAGGGTGACCGGCGGCGTGACGCCGTGCGTTGTGCCCGTGAGGTCGGACACGGTCATCGTGTACAGGTGCGGCGAGGCCGCATCGGGCCTGCCGCCGGACCGGGTGAACAGGACCGTTCCCGATGCCGCCTGTTCGCTCAGCGTATAGGTAACGGTCGGCGTCGTGATGATGCTCTTCGTCACGGGGGACGTGTTCGAAATGACGACCGCCATCGTGTCGAAGGTCACGTTCGGTACGTTCGCCGGCGGTGAGGCATTCCCGGCGCGGTCCGTCACATTGGTGATGCTGAACGTATAGGTCATTCCGTGCACCAGTACGGCCGAGGTGGTCACGGCATGCGCTCCCGCGGTCAGTTCCGCGCCGCTCAGGATATGGACGAACGGCACGCTCCCGTCATCGATCACGATCCGGCCGGACGTGGTCGGTTCGCTCAGGAGGTAGCTCACGGCCGGCGTGTTCACCCTGCCGCCGGAAGTCGGGCTGGTGATGGTTACACCCGCCGCAGCCTGGTCGTGGGTGATATTGGTGACCGTTACGGTCGGCGCGCTGGTGACGCCATCCGTTGCGCTGAACGCGATGCTGTAGACGGCGCTGTCCACGAGCGCGACCGGATCGGTCACGATGTGGCTGCCGGCCGAGAGGTCGGACGGCAGGATCATGGTATAGCTGTGCGGCGACTGGGCATCCGCCGTCCCGCTCATGCGCGTGTAGACCACGCTGCCCGACGCCATGAGCTTGTTCAGCGTGTAGCTGACCGTCGAGCTGTTCACGAAGCTGCCCGATGCCGGCGCCACATTCGTGATCTGCGGCATGTTCGCGTCGATGACGTATACCTGCGTTTGAATGAGCTCGGCATTGCCCGCGAGGTCCACGGCAAAGAACTTGAGCGTCGTGGTCGGCCCGCTGATCAGGACCGGCGCGGTGTAGGTCAGACCCGAGACCAGGGGGTCGCTGTCATCGATCGTGTAACGGATGAACGCGCAGCCCGCACCCAGGCCGTCATTGCAGGTCAATGTCACGCTCTGGTTCGCGGGATAGTTCCCTCCCGGCGCCGACAGTGTCGTGGTGGGAGCGGACATATCAAGGGTGATCGTTCCGATCACGGAGAGGGACTGATTTCCATCGACATCCGTGAACCGCGCGTGGACGTTCTTTGCCCCCTCGATCGCCGCGAGCGTCCATGCCGTGCCCGTTGCAAAGGATGCGGGTCCGGACCATGCAATGCCGTCGTTCGAAAGCTGCATCTGGCTGCAGCCGCTGCCCGCGTCGCTGCAGGTGAGGCTGAGCAACACGCTCGGGTTGTTCGTGTACAATGCGCCGCTGTTGATCGTTATCGTGCCGACCGGCTTGATATCGTCCACGAAGCTCGCGCTGATCGTATGGTCCGCGGTGACATTGCTGAACGTGTAGGTCGTAACGGACCCCTGCGAGACCAGGTCGACCATGACGGCCTGGACAGAGTAGCCCGTGTTCGGCTGGATAATGAAGGTCGTACTGGTGCCCTCGCTCACCACGACCGCACCGGACGGCGTAATGCCGCCGTTCGTTCCGGCAGAGGCCGTGATCGTGCGGGTCGGCAGCAGCGTGGTGAAGGACCAGGTGTAGTCCGCCGCCAGACCGATGCCGCCGGCAAGGTCCTTAGCGGCCGTGGTGACCGTGGCCGTGTAGGTCGTGTTCGAGGCCAGCGCAGAGGCCGGCGTGAACGTGGCTGTCTGTCCTGAGGCCACGACGCTGCCTGCCACCGCGCCGGAAGGCCCGATCAGGAGGAATGAGGCCGTGTCGATCGTGGAACTGTTCATCGGAACGCTGAAGCTGGCAACAACCGCCGTGCCGACCGGGACCAGGGATGCCCCGTTCACGGGGGAGACCTGGGTGACGGCCGGCGGACCCGCGCCGGGCACCGCGGAGACAACCGCTCCCGCGGATGTGGACGGGATCTCCGTACCGCCGATCCTGCCGAGGATCACATTCGCCAATCCGACGCTGGTGGTGCCGCTGGACTTGACGGTGAACGAGATGACCGCCAGCGGCAGTCCGGTACCGGAAAGCGTGGGGGAGCTGTACACCGAGGCCGCCACGGTCCCTTTACCCGTTATATTGTCGAACTGGTTCATGACCGGAAGGTCAAAAGCGCTGTTGACGGTCACCGTGTTGATGCCGAGCGCGGCGGGATCATAGCTGATGCCGAACTGGAACCCGCCGAGGTCGCTTGCCTGATCGACCCCGACCGTAAGCAGGAGCGTATCGCCGACCGTGGCATTGGCGGAGGCGGGCGAAATGCCGACCACCGCGGCATGGACCGCACCGGCAAGCGCGAGAATCAGCGCAAGCGCCAGAAGGACGGCATATGTCCGGCTATGGAATCGCATCAAAGCTCCCTATCACGCTTTGCACATCCGTACTGTCCACTTTATTGTGTCCCATCATGTCCAGGTCGCTATTGTAGCAGACGTCACCCGCGGCAGTGCCTGCTCCCCCGACCGCGCGAAGGACATCCAGGATGTTCACTGTGCCGTTGAAATCGATGTCCTGTATACGGGGGGTGCCGACGAGATCACGCACGCCGGTCGTTTCGAGATCAGCGGGCACTTTACGGAAACGGTCTATGACGCAGCCCGATATGCCGTGGCGTTCCGATATCCGGACGGATTCACCGCCCGTAAGGTTGAACGTACTGCCGGTCGCGGCATCAAAGAGATTGTTCATGTTGAAATACTGCTTGGTGATATCGTTGGTCAGCAGAAGCGAAACAGGGTCCTTTCCACCGGTCAGATAAAGGACCTCCAGAACACCGTCGGCCGCGCCCGAGACCGCGGGCGCCCGCAGGAGGTCATTGCCGAAGGGAACGAGCGCCGTCCCCGTTGTCATGGAGCGGACCACCATCCTGGCCGTCAGCACGGCCGCAGGCTGGGACGGCGAGAGCGCCACCTCGGCGGTGCTCTTTGAGACGGTCGATGCCTGATAACAATACACGGCATCGGCGCTCAGCCCGGAGACCGTGACCCTGATGACCCCCGTCGTATCATTCCCTTCGCTCGTCGAGACAAGCCCGGTGATCGGCGTGACACAGTCGCTTTGATACAGGGCAAGCGCGCCGGTGGCCGGCTCGCTGGACACCCACGTCACCGCGAACGACGCCGGAGTGACATCGGTCACCTCCATCTGCGAGACGGACGGCAGCCCGGCAAACGCGTTCACCGCGACACACAGCAGGGCGAACAGGATTATGTAGATCGTCTTCTTCATATACGTAGTGGTCCTGACCCGCGGTCTCCCGCTCTCTCATCCAGTTCCCCGACTACCAGAAACTGAACGCTGACAGCGAGGAGGAGGTTCTCCTGACTCCTGACTCCTGACTCCTTACCCCTTCTTCAGTTTGTCCCGATGGGGCGAATCAGCCGGGTACTCCTTGCCCGAGGCGGTGATGTACGTTACCTTGGACTCCCCGCCCATGGTGGAATCCACCCGGATCCTGGCGACCCTGATCCCGTCGTCGAACGTGGGCAGGTTCAGCGCGATAAGTTCCGTGACGGAGAACGTGGCCGAAGCCAGCAGCACGTTGTTGCCCGGCGACAGGGTTATGGTCGCCGTCGCTGTCGTGGCAGCGTCCGATGCTCCGGCAAGAGCGGTGCTGAGCACGGAAGAACGCGATGCTCCCGATGACGGCACGACATACACCCGAACGGTCGTGCCGATCGGGATATTGGCCGCATCCAGATTCACCGTGACGGTCGTCGTTCCCTGCGGGAACGTGATGTCGGCATTCCCCGTAGGATTGGCAGGGACCGGCACCGGCACGCCGCTCGTCGGCGTTACACTGCTGATCATGAGTGTCGGGCTGTTCGGCACCAACACATGACCGGGCAAGGCAAAGGTGTGGTCCGGATCGGTCTGTGCGGCGGTCCAGCCGGTAAGAATGTTGGCCTCAAGCCGGGTATAGCCCGAACCGCCGGCACCGCCGCCTGCTCCGCAGGCTCCACCGCCGGCAGCACCGACGGCCTGCAGCAAGGGACTGCCGGTCATGGTAAGGGTATCCGCCACAAGCCTGATGGCGCCGCCGCTCCCGCCGCCGCCGCCGCCGCCGCAGGAGGTACCTGCAGTGACACCTCCAGCGCTGCCGTTGGCGTAGATCCTTCCGGACGTGGCAAAGGATATCGTCGCAGGTGATGACGCGGTACCTGCCGATATCAGGATAGCGCCTCCGCCCCCGCCTCCGCCGGCACCGCTAAAGGTGGCTCCGGCAGAGCCGCCGCCGCCGCCTGAACCGCCCACCAGGGGAAGGATCGATGCTTGACCATAGGTCGATCCCGCTGCGGCATAATACGGCCAGGCACCCGTTGCACCGGCAGTTGCGAAGCTCCCGCCGCCGCCGCCATAGCCCCAATCGTTACTGTTATAGAAGCCTGATCCCGGCTGACCTCCTCCGAGGCCATTGCCGCCGCCGCCCATTTTGCCGCCTGCTCCGCCAAAGAGCAGTGAGTAGCCGCCATATCCGCCGTCGAACCCTCCGGGACCGCCGATGCCGGGCTGGCCGTCATCCCCAAGGTTGCCGTCCCCGGCGGTTCCTGTGTTCTTGCCTGCGGACGTAGCGCTCACATTGATCGTGCCCACGATGGACACGTTTCCGAAGGTCCGTATGATCACCGGGGTGTTGGCGGCATTCTTCGTGAAGGTGACGGTAATACCGGTCGGGACCGTAAAGGTCGAATAATCCAGTATCCCGTCAACCGGCAATGTCACAACGGTATTGACCGAAGGGGCGAAGATGCCCAGGCATTTGTCATGACCGCCCGGATCCGATGCGCTGGTACAGGTGGTGCCGCTGTCGAACGCAACAGCAGCAGAGACGCTCTGTATGGCCGGCCCGGCAAACACCAGGCCGAGCAGAATGAGCCCGATCAACCATAACTTCTGTATCTGTCTGTTCATAATGAACCTCCCAAAATATACTTCAATAGAAATGCATAATTTCAATGTACCTGAAGAACGACAGCTCCCGGTCGGCACCTGTTGTCCGGTCGTTATCCCTTTGAGGGATCCGATCGATCCGCCCCTTGCGGCGGTCCCCGATACGCCGGGAACAGACGCTGCCCGCTCCGGTCATTGAGGGCAACGATCACCCTGTTCCTGTCCGCCCGGGACAGGGACGCATCGAGCGCAGCAGCAGCGCTGACCGGATCCGTTTGCCTCTGATCACCCCGCTTGGGCGAAAGTGTGCTGATAGCGACGCCCGATCCCCGCGGGTCGGTCCCGGGGATGAGGTTGCCCCTGTTCGCCGGAGGCGCTGTTGTACACGCCGTGATGACCGTTTCCTTGACCGTGGCCGGTTCGTTCCAACCGAACAGCGAGACGACCGTGAACGTATTGGCAGCGGTGGCCGAGGGATCGCTTTCCCCGTACGGCGTGCTGACGATCACGACCCGCTCTCCGCCCGTGGCTGTCGGACTGGTCATGACGGAGACCGTCAGATGCTCTCCCTGGGCGTCCGACGTATACACGGGCGGGTTGTTCACCAGGATATCGTCCGCGGGCGAGAACCGGATCTCTGTCGCTCCCTGCAGGTTCGTCCCGTTGATCGTCAGGGTGAACGGCGTTCCGGCCACCTGCGAGATCGGTTCGATCGAGACGATCGCCGGGGCCGGTCCCGCGAGCAGTCTGTTGGCGCCGGGAACCGCTGCCGCTATTGTCCCGGACGGTGATGACACAATGACCGTCTTGGCCCCGATGGGCAGTGTTGTGGCGGTGGTAACCGATACGATCGCGCTCAACCCATCGGGCGCCGGAGTGATCGCGCCGATGGTGATGCCCGATGACGGCTGTATCTGCACGCCATTCACCGCGTTCAATCCGACGCCGAGGATCGTGATATCCGTCGTGGCGCCGGGCCTGATGACATTCGGAGCGATCCCGGTGATCGAGGACCCGACGGTTACCCCGACCGGCAGGGAGATCACCGGGGCGTAATTAACACTGGTCGTCGTGGGCGTGGGTGCGGTTAGCACGGCAACACCGACCGCCGGCGACCCAACGGGGCCGTACGTGACCAATTGCTCGGTGGTCGAGGCAGGCGTCGTGACCAGGACGCCCACGGAGGACGACACGACCGGCGTATAGTTCGCATACGCGCTGCCGGCCGGCGGCGTCGTGCTTCTCACCTCGAAGGTATTTGCGGCGGAGAGCGCGCCCGGCGTTGCTCCTCCAGGGGTCGTGATGGTGACTGCGCGCAGACCCGTCGCCGTATTGGAGGAGATCGTGATGCTCACCGACGCGAGCGTCCCGTCGGTGCTGACCGACGGAGGATTGCCCACACTGATGCCGTCAGGCGGTATGAACGCCAGTTCGCTTGCCTGCTGCAGATTCCGGCCGTTCACCTGGAGGGTGATGGTCGATCCGGTCGTGGCGGAGACCGGGATGAGCGACCAGAGCTGCGGCGGCTGATAGGTGACGCTGAACAGGTTCGCGCCGGGGGCCGCGGGCCAGGCGGTCACCCCGCCGAGCACCACGGTGCGCTGGCTGACCGGCGCATCATCCGCGATGCTGATCTGGACATCGACGGCGGTATCCGTAGCGACCAGCGTCCCGTTCTGAACGGTGACGCCGGTAGAGGGGATGAATGTTATGCTTGCCGCCGAAGCAAGACCTGTTCCCTGCACCCTCACCAGCAAACCTGTCGCGCCAAGTGTCCCGCTTGCCGGGCTGAGCGAGGCGATCGTTGCGCCGGAAACCACACCGACCGGCAGAGAGACAACAGGAGCATAGGATGCTGTCGTGGTCCCTGCCGATGACGGGGTCTGTACCAGGACGCCCACGGAGGACGAAATGACCGGCGTATAGTTCGCATACGCGCTGCCGACCGGCGGCGTCGTGCTTCTCACCTCGAAGGTATTTGCGGCAGAGAGCGCGCCCGGCGTTGCTCCTCCAGGGGTCGTGATGGTGACGGCGCGCAGACCCGTCGCCGTATTGGAGGAGATCGTGATGCTCACCGACGCGAGCGTCCCGTCGGTGCTGACCGACGGAGGATTGCCCACACTGATGCCGTCAGGCGGTATGAACGCCAGTTCGCTTGCCTGCTGCAGATTCCGGCCGTTCACCTGGAGGGTGATGGTCGATCCGGTCGTGGCGGAGACCGGGATGAGCGACCAGAGCTGCGGCGGCTGATAGGTGACGCTGAACAGGTTCGCGCCGGGGGCCGCGGGCCAGGCGGTCACCCCGCCGAGCACCACGGTGCGCTGGCTGACCGGCGCATCATCCGCGATGCTGATCTGGACATCGACGGCGGTATCCGTAGCGACCAGCGTCCCGTTCTGAACGGTGATGCCGGTGGACGGGTTGAACGAGACTGCGGTGACCGAGGACAGTCCGCTGCCGTTGATCCGCAGCGTCATATTGTTTGCGCCCAGTGCCCCGTGATCAGGCGCAAGGCCCGTCATGACCGGACCAACAGCAACGCCCACCTGGGTGCTGTGCACCGGGGTGTAGGATGCCAGGTTCCCCATGGATGAAGACGGCTGCGATACCACTAGGCCGACAGGCCGTCCCATGATCGGACTGACACTGAACGTCTGGACCGCTTTTACGGTCGCCGTGTTCGTGGTCCCGGACAGGACCGGCGGCGGCGCTGTCGCCGTGATCGTCGCGATGCCCGGATTGATCGCGGTGACCGTCACCTGCGCGCTTACACCTCCCTGCGGGATGGTGACGGTCGCGGGACAGGTTACGATGCCCGCGGGAGAAGGCGTCAGCGTCACGGTGACGCCGCTGACCGGAGCCGGTTCGGTCAACGAAACGGTGAGATAGTACGTCCATCCGTTGCCGGTGAGCGTCAACGTCGGTGTCAGGTTGACGGTCAGCCGGGGCCGGATGGCCACCTGTGCCGTTCCCTCTGTCCAATCCACGCTTGTCGCACGGACCGACGCGAGGACGGTGCCGGTACTGCCCGTGTTCAGTGCCGTGACGGTGACTGCTGCTGCTGTCGCGCCCTCGGGTATCACGACGGCAGCGGGAACAGAAAGTACTGACGTGTTCGTGCTCGACAGGTCCGCTGTTACGCCGCCCGCCGGGGCCGCATAGGGGATCGTGATATTGAGCGATGAAGAGCTGTCTCCCTGGTGCAGCGTCAGCGTGTCCGGGCTGAACGTGAATTGCGGCAGTTCGACCGTGAACAGGGATGCAGGTGAATCGATGTATGAGCCCGGAGCGCGCGGGTCAGGATTTTTCACGATGAGCTGGCCCATGGTCGCGAACGCTTGCAGGGGCACCGCGGCCTGGACCAGCACGGAGCTGGTGAAGGTCGTGACGAGGCCGGCGCCGTTCAGGTATGCCGTTGTCCCGGCAGTAAGGTTCCGTCCCGAAATATCGATCGTCGTTGCGGGCCGATTGATAAAGATGCGATCGGGAACGATCCCCGTAATGCGCGGGACCGGCGGTATGATGTTGATCCCGTTCGGCAGGCTGGCGCTGCCGGCCGCTGCCGCGACCGTGACATCGACCGGTCCGAGCGGAACGGCGCCGCCCACGGCGAGCTGTACGGGCAGGGAGATGTCGCTGGCGCCGGGAAGGATCGACGCGGTCAATCCCGACGCGGTGAAGGACACGGTCTGCGCGCCGGAAAGCCGCGTTCCGTTCAAGGTGACACTGATCGAGGAATCCTGCTCAACATCGGCAGGCGTGATGCCCGTCAGCCGCGGGGCCGCCCCGATGGATACCTCGCCATCGAGATAATAGGGTATGGAGGTGAGGTCCCACGCGCCCGATGCGGTCATCTCCCCTGCCGGGACCCGGATGGCATTCACGCCGTTGCCGGTCGCGGTGTTTCCGGTCCCGCGCGGGAACGAAGCCAGATCGATGGACAAGGCATATCCGCTGTTGTTCTCGAAGCTGCAGTGATTGAACGTGGGTGACGCGGCAGCAAGCGTTGTCGAGTCCCCGTAGCTGACGGTCACATGGTCAAGCAGGGTCCGGCTGTCGATGGTGCCGGCCTGGAAGTGAACGCCGCCCCAGTCCCCGGCAGCGGGGCTGCCGCCCGCGGTGTTCCTCCACGAGGTGAACAGGACCGGCGAAGCCGCGGTTCCGGGCACGCGCAGGGCTCCGTTCTGCACCGTCAACCGGGTGGCCGCCTGAAAACGCACAACGACCCCCGCATCGACGGTCAGCGTGGCGCCGCTGCTGATAATGACATCGGACGTGACGAGATACGGACTTCCCGCGACCGTCCAGGTCATGTTCGTCGACAGCGCGCCGCCGACGGAGGTGTCAGCGAAGGCCGGTGTGATGCCGAGCAGCAGAAACGCCGCCAGGCCCGCGCACAGGCCTCTGACCGCCCCTATGATGCGACCTACTTTTTCCACTCAGGGAATCCCCCGTATAAATAGCGGACCATCTTGAATCCCGCCCGGCGAAGCTGTTCCGCCTGCCGCTCGGCCTCCGCATCGCCGGTATCGAACAGAACGATGAGGCCGTCCTTCTGCCACCCCGATGACAACGACAGCAGGTTCGCGGGTGCCGCATGCACTGCGCCCGGAATGCTGCCGGACTTGAAGAGCGCCGGTTCCCGCAGGTCCACGAGCACCATGGGCAGGCTGTCGTGCAGGGCCCGGGCAAGTTCCGCGGCAGTGACGAGCTCCACCAGTTTCGTATCGAGCACCCCGGACTGCAGCTGCAACGGCAGATTGGATGCCTCCCAGCGGGCCAGCCCGCCGTCAAGGAGAAAGACCGTTCCATAGCCGCCGGCGGCAAGGTTGTCCGCCGCTTCTTTGGCGTCCACCGTGCCGATGCCGTTGTCGTACAGAACGATGTCCTTGTCCCTGGCAAGCCCCTTCTTCGCCACGACGAACGCCGGGATGTTGATCGCGCCCTCGATGTGCTTGCGGAGGAAGACCTGTTTCGGCCGCACGTCGACAAGATAGAACGCTTTTTTGTCGGCCTGCCAGCGGCGCACCTGGCCGGCGGTCACGGTTTCCGCGGCCAGGACCGGCGCAGCGGACGCGATCTGCAGGATCAGAAGGAACACCGGCAACAAGTATCGCGATCGTTTCATACGTTTCGTATCTCCCTTACGGCATCCATCCATTGATGTCGCCGCTGGTATAGATGATGTATCCTTCGCCGGGCCGCAGGGGGAAGCTCTGGCTGACCGCGGCAGCGTCCTTCACGCCAAGCGTCATCCATCTGGCCGTGAGATTGTCGAAGCGGGAAATGCTCACGACCGTAGATGCGCCGAGGGAAGCGAACAGGTCGGTCGCCTGATAGTTGTCGGGCAGACATCCGAAGCTGACCAGGTTGAAGCCGGCCTTGAGCGAGAGCGGCGCGCAGGTCTGGATCGTGCCCAGGTTCAGATCAGCGCCGGTATCGGCATACACGAACAGCGCCCCGTTATCGGTGATGGCGAAGTCGGTCCCGATCGGCGCTCCCCCGCTGTCCAGCTCCGCCCGCTGCATCACCCTGTTCTGGTAGTCATAGCCCTCGATCCGCTTCACCGGGAACCGCGTCTTCCAGTCGTTCAGGAGCGGGAACGCGCTGGTGAACTGCGTCTGCATTGCCCCGGTCACGGCGGCAAGATTGAATCCCGCGGTGAACGGATACTGGGCGACCGTGGGCGGCAGGGTCAGGTCGCTGGTGTACACCTGCCAGACGCCGGAGCGGTCATCCTGCCAGACCAGCGTGTTCCCGTCGAGCCGCGGATGTTCCTGCCGGTGCGGTTCGGAAAGCAGCCGCATGCTCCGCTTGGTGGACATATTCAGGAGCGACAGGTTCGGGTCAGCCAGGCCCGCCGCATAATCCACGAATACCGCGTTGCTCCCGTTCAGCCAGGGTTGCGCCTCATCGGTCGTCGAATAGGTCAGCCGTTCGGTCCGGCCGGAAGAGGCGTTGTACCGGTAGAGTTCGCGGTTCCCGTCGCGCTGGTCGACCCAGACCGCATCGGTATCGGTCACCGCCGGACGGGTCTGGTTGTCGATGTCCGTGGTCAGGCCGGTTTCCGTGGCGTTCGTCAGGTCGTACGCGTAGATGTCACCCAGCCCGTTCCGATAATCCTCCCATACCAGCGTGCCGCCGCTGATCGCGGGGTTGATCTGATCGCGCGGATCGGTCGTGATGCGCTGGGTCACCATGGTCGCGATATTGTACAGGTAGATGTCCTTGTTCCCTGCCGTCGTGCCCTGGAAGGCGACCCAATTCCCCTTGATGACCGGGTTCACCTCATCGTCCGAGGTCGCGGTGATCGCCGTCTCCGTCTGCGTGTTCAGGTCGTACAGGACGATGTCCCAGTTGCCCGCGGTCCGGTCCTGCCAGACGACGTAGGTGCCGTCGATCGCGGGATTGATCTGGTCGGCCAGTTTGCCTGCCGTGAGATTCGCCAGCGAACTGTCCGCCAGGTCATGGAGATAGATGTCCCACTTGGTATTGCGATAATCCTGCCACACGACCTTCGACCCGGACAGGGACGGATTGATCTGCTCTCCGGACGCGGCGGCCAGCGGCCGTACGGCCAGGAACTCATTGACCGTGACCGCGGCAAAGGCGGTGCTTGCGTGTCCGAGCTGGTCGGTCGCGGTCAGCCTGATGGTGTACATGCCTGCGGGAACGAAATTACCCGCCGTGTCCCGTCCGTTCCAGGATACGTTCGCCGTGATCCCGCTCGAAAGCGCGCCGATCATGGTCCGGACCACCGGCAGGCCGGCAAAGGCGGCGTCGTCCGCCGCGGATCCGGATGCCACATCATACCGGGCGTTCATCAAAGCGATCGCATCGGCTGCCCGGGCGCTCAGCACGGTCTGCTTGACGAGCGTGGATGACTCGGGCGCCGAAGGCGTGATGACGGCCGGTGCGGCGGAGAACAGCGAGACCACAGGCGCGGAATCGTCCACGACCACATTCGCTGTTTTGGCCGTCTCGGCATTGCCCGACCGGTCGGTGCTGCGATAGGCGATCGTGTGGCTGCCTTCGCGCTCCGCGGGGACCACGATCAACCGGGCGAGATCGAACGGCAGCGCAGGCGCGTATCCGGTAGCGTCCAGGTCATACTCCATGGACGCAACCCCGCTCAGATCGTCGGTCGCCGTAAAGAGGAAATTGGTCGTCGAGGTCACATACACCGGATCGATGCCGTATTTGGGTTCTGCAATGACCATGGTCGTCACCGGGGCCGTGCTGTCGACCGCAGGAGTTTCATAGGTGAACACATAGCTCCCGGTGGTGCCGTTATCAACGATGTTGAGGTAGAAGGCCGACGGATCGGACTGTTTGCCGGTCGGTTTCTCCTCACTGATCCACGCGTTCTGGAGATTGACCGCCCTGCCGTCGGAGCGGGAGACGCCGGCCAGGCGGAGCTTGCCGTTCGCCGGATCGAGGACCTTGGCATAGATCCAGCCGGTTATGACCGTTGCCGTGACCGTCACCGTCGGGTCCTGCGGGGTCGGCGCGCCGATGGCGGCGGCCTCCAGCGGTGCGTTCACCGGCAGCTTCTGGCAGTCGGACGTATAGATCATCGTCGGCGTCCGGTCGCCGTTCGGATCATCATAGGCGAGGAAGTCGCGGAGCTTGTCGCTGCCCGGCAGGTCCACCAGCATCTCATGAGTAAGAAAATGGGCGTTCACCTGCTGGATAAGCGATGTCAGGGTCCCCCCCAGTTCGCTGGCATGGGTGAAGCTGGCGTTGAAATCGATGAATTTCCCCGAGAGCGTGGTGATCATTTCCCACCGTCCGGTCGCGCAGGACTGGGGCGCGATCGATCCCATGGACAGGTTGAGGGTCGGGGACACGGCCGCGTCATTGACCGAGCTTCCCAGCAGCCTGAAATCGATCAGGAGGCCCTGCTTGTTCTCCACGATCTTCGGCTGGCCGGAACTGATGGCCAGGTTCACGGCCTGCCCGTACCCGGCGTTCTGCGTCCTGACGCCGAGGGGGAACGGGATCGGCGCCTCGACCGCGGGAGTGAAGGGATCGTCGGCCCACACCTCGCGGGGAAGGAAATAATCAAGCACCAGCTCCGGCTGGGGCCGCACCGTGATCATGGCGGGCATGAGCGTCATGTTCTGGACGGCGCCGGCCACGGAAAAGCTCACGTCCCCGCCGATAAAGTACCTCTTGCCGGCCGGTATGATGCCGCCGGCGCCGGGGGACGGGATCAGCATCCAGTGGACCTCGGCGGAGACCTGCGGCGGGATGGACCCGGTGCCGTCGACCGCGGTAATGTTGTTCAGGCTCATCACCTTGACGAAAAAGAGCTGGCCCGCGTCGGCTCCCGTCTCGTCCTTGATGTTCACGGTAACGCTGAAGTTCTCCAGGTTCTGGTCGGGCGTATCGTTCGAGACAACGAGCCTGGCGTCGAAGGCGATCCGCTCGAGCGCGAGCTCCTGAAGGATCTCGATCTTGACGCGCGCGCATACCGGCGCCGCCTGCGCGGGCAGCGCTGAGAATACCGCCCCCGTCAGGAGCAGCGCGAGAAGGACGCTTTTATATAGGTTCCGTAGAGAAGGCATCATCTGCACACCCTCACGCTCGAGAAACCTTGGCCGCCGCCATGGATGCTCCCCATGCCGCCATAGCTGTATCCGCCGCCGCCCGGAGGAGGCGCGCTTACCGACGACGAAGGCAGCGCGGGAAGCGCTTCAAGCACGCACAGGAGGCAGCTCGCGATATTTTTCCCGAGTTCAAGCGCTTCGGACGCGGCTTTTAACGGCGGCACCAGGCTGATGATGGCGTCTTTCACGGCTTGTTCCGCTGCATTCGCCGCCGCAGTTGCGGCGCAGGCGGCAGGATCATCAGCGCTCAGGCATGTGCATGCGGCCGTCGCGGCTTCCCCGCCCACCAGGCCGGCACAGGTACAGGGATCCTTTGTCTTGACGCATTCACACATCCCTTGGGCCGCTTCAGGGACGCACTTGCACCAGTCGCATCCCACGTCGCACAGACCGAGCGGATCGTAGGTATTTCTCGGGATGATCGTCCTGGTGCCGGTCACGCCTCCCCAGGTCGGTACGCCCGCGGCGCAGGTATAGGTGCCCCCCACGTTGACCGTCATGGGCAGGGCGCTGCAGGCATCGACGGGCTCCGGCGATTTGTAGGGATTCACCGTGATCCGGTACGGGATGATGACCGTTTCCATGGCGCCGATCCGGGGGAGTTCCGTCACCAGGACCTCCACCCGCAGACCCGGCGCTCCGGCCATATTGATCTTCACATCGTCCAGCGCCACCAGGCCGTGGTTGGTCACGCGGTACTCGCCCACATAGGTGGACCCGATCTCAAGCTCCAGTTTTTCGTACGCCGGTTCGATCGTCAGCACCGGCGCCGGCACCTGGGTCTCGAAGGTCGCGTTCAGCTTGATGGTGTACTTGTCCGTCACCGACATGGGTGTGACGCTCCAGTCAAAGGTGACAAAGACATTGTTCATGAACACATTGAGCGGGGTCACGACATCCGGGACGACCTCGAAGGTCCCGACCACGACCTCGTGGCCCGGCGCCTGCACCTTGTAGTTGTACATGCCCTCGGTGATGTCATTGAACGCGATCACGCCGTTCGTATCGGTCACGCCGGACAGGACAGCGCTGTCGAGAAGCTGATGGGCGATCATCACGCTGGCCGCACCGACCTTCTTGTTCAGCGAATCCGTGGCCTGGACCGCGACGCTCCCCTTATGGGTGGAGCTCACGGTCGCAAAAAGATTGAGGGTATAGGGAACGTGGTTCCCGCTGGTGATAATGAGCCGGTCGGCCTGCGGTCCCTGGGCGACACTGTCGCCGGGGCGGAAGTTCACCCCGATGTCAACGCTTGCGCCGGGGGCAATGTCCGGCAGGATGGTGTCGGTGACCAGGCCGATCCACGGAAGCGTGGGCGGCTGGATCACGATGTTCCGGAGCGGCGCGTTCCCGACGTTCTTGAGCTTGAAGGTGACCACTCTCGGACTGTTGCGGCTCACGCCGATGTCGATGTAGCTCGGGTCCGTGCTGATGGTCGGCACCGCCGGGAGCAGCGCGATGCTCACCGGCAGGGTGCGGCTGATCCCCTCGGCATTCGTGACGGTCACAGTGGCGGAGCTTGCATCCGGCGCGTCGACTGCGGCGTTCAGGGTCAACTGGACCGTCGTCGCTTTGCCGCCCGCCAGGGACGATGCGCTTCCGGCGGTGTCCACGGTGCCGGTCATGCCGCTTCCCAGGGCGATGTCGAACTGCAGGGCGTTCAGGGCCGATTCGCCCTGGTTCTTGATCGAGACCGGCATGGTGAAGCTCGCGTTCTTCGACATCCGGAGATTGACGGCGGACGGATCGAATGCGAGGCCGTGGATGGTAAAGAGCGCCTGTATCGGCTTGTCGTAGACCACCGGGTGGGATGCCCAGAGCGAATAGTTGCCCGCTTCACCGGCGAGCGGCGTGAAGGTGATGGTGTAATTTCCGGAACTGTCGGTCGTCGCCGACAGATACCGGTCGAACCCTTTCACGCCGATGCCGATCTTGACCGTGACATCGGGGACCTTTAGGCTGGTGCTGATCGCGTCGTACGCCGAACCGGACAGGACCACCGGCGTGTTCTGATCGTAGACGGAGAGATCGGACCCTACCGTGACCGTGTACGCCGGCTGGTTCAGGGAAGCAGTGGTAAAGCCGCTGAAGTCGCCGGCCACGATCTGGTCGGCCTGCTGGTAATGATAGTAGATCTTCGAGACATATCCTTCGATATAGACCGTATCGGGCGCGGAGCTCGGCACCACGAATTGCACCGGGGCGCTCAGGAAGGAGCCCCCCGCGCCGACCTGAGCCAGGGCATGGCTGCCGTAATTGAGGACGCCGGCGCCTGTCTGGTTGAGGTTTCCCTTTGCCAGGACGTTCCCGTCCTGGTCCTTCAGCAGGACGTAGATATCGGGCGTGGGCTGGCTGCCCGACGAAGTGAGCAGTTCGATGGGCACCGAACCGTGGTTGTAGATCTTGAGACGGATGCTGGCCATGCCGCCCTTGATGATGGGGGCGTTGAACACCTCGACCTTGCGGCCCGGATCATAGGCATTCAGGTTGAAGTTCGCGATGCGCTTGACGGTCACCGTCGGATCGGCCGGCAGCGTCAGGGTGACGTTGTAGGTCCGATAGTCGACGATGCCGTTCCCCACGGGCATGATCTTTTCGTAGGTGATCGTGCCGCCGGAGACCAGGTTCACCGGCCCGTTCTGGACGATCTCGGCAACACGGTCGAGGTGATCGCGCAGCTCGTAGGAGATCGCGCTGATCGTTACGGCAGAGACGTATGTGTTGCCGATAGTGGTCGCAATACTTTCGATGAACTGCTTGCTCAGGATGCGATCGGCCCCGATCACGCGTCCGTAGCTCTGCAAGGCGATCCGCACAGGCGGCACATTCGCCGCCAGACGGGCGCTTTCATGGACGGCGGTGTCCACCGCGCTCACCTCATAGGACTGCAGGACATTCCCGTCAAATGAGGTGTCGGTATAGGTGAGCGAGCTGGTGGGCGTGGTCGTGAGCCTGGTGCTGTTCTTGTACACATGGTACCCGGCAATGTCCGCGGCAGGTGACGCGCTCCAGGACAGGATGGCGCTGCCGCCCTGCGTTGCCGTCACCGTGAAACTGCTCACGAGCTGCGGAGCGGTGTTGAGGGTAAAGTTCACGGTAACGATCGTTTTCCTGCCGGCGAGGTCGGTCGCCTCCACGCGGAGGGCCTTTGCACCATCGGTCGTTATCGGTGTGCCTGCACCATAGGGAGCGCCGTTCAGGGTGATCAGCGTCGTGTCCAGGTTAGCGTCGTTTACGGTTACGGCGGGGCTCACCGCTGTTTCATACAGCGTCCCCTCCGTTACATTCGAGACCATGACCGACGGATCGGTCAGGTCGATGGTGAACGTGATGTCCCGTAGGGTCGTGCGCGGCGGGACATGGGTGTCCGTCGCCTCGATATGGAGCAGATGGGTCCCTTCCGTCGTGACCGGTGTGGCGCTCACGTAGGGCAGGCCGTCCAGCAGGATGGTCTGTGTAACGGAGCCGGCGCTTTGGATGCTGATCAGCGGCGTCAGTGCCGAGGAACTGTATTGACTGTTCGTAATCCCGGTCACGATGATGACGGGCGGCGACATGCTGTACACGACACTGCTGTCGTTCGACGTGAGGCCTTCATTTCCCGCGGCATCCAGCGCGGTGGTCGCGTAGTGATAGGTCGCATCCGCCGTGGGGACATCGGTCGTCGCGGGCGACAGGATGCCGGTTTTGACCGGCGTGAGCCCGGCCGTGCTCGTGATCGCGCTCGTATCCCGGTAGAGATTGTAGCCCGCTGCCGCCTCTCCCCCCGGAGCGGTCCAGTCCAGCTGCACGACCGTGTCAGCCAGGTTGATCCCAAGACCCGACGGCGCTCCCGGTGCGGTCCGGTCCGAGGTGCCGGTGACATCGGAAGACAGGTCGCTTTCATTCCCAGCAGGGTCGACGGCGGTTGCCCCGTAGTGGTAGCCGCCGTCTCCGGCGGGAAGGTCCGTGTAGCTCGCGGCTGCAAGTCCGGTCACCAGGGGCGTTGCAGGCAGACTGATGGTCGTGGCGGACCGGTACACAGTATACGAAGCTGCACCGGAGACGGGATTCCAGGTGAGCCTGACCTGCCCCGCAGGCGCTGATGCTGCCGCCATGTTCGCAGGTAGTGCAGGCGGGGTCACGTCGAGTGTCATCGCGCTGCCCGTCAGGCGGGTGCTGAGATTGCCCGATCCGTCCACTGCTGACAGGGCGAAGGTCCCGGTGCCGTCTCCCATGGCGGACGTGATGGTCAAGGTACCGCTCCATGCGGCGCTGCTGCCGGTAAGCGCGATCCCCGCGATCGACCCTGACGGCGACGTGAACAGCAGCGTCGGCGCCAGGGGAGCCGGTTCGTCGAGCGTCAACGAGACCGTCACGCTGCCCGGTCTATAGACCGCCCGCAAAGGAGTGAATTGCAGCGTGCCGGCGGGGCCTCTCGTATCGATCGCGAACGAGGAACCCGCGGTGATCTGCGATCCCCTGTTGCCGACCAGGTCCTTGCCCGAGAAAACGACCGAAGCCGTTCCGTGGGGAGTGGCACTGGTCACCTCATAGGTCCCTGTCCACACCGTATCGGTCACTTTTGCCAGGTCCACTGCCGCGGCGACCTCTCCCGCGGGAGCGATCCCGAGATACGGCGGTGATGCGGTGGGCTCGGACAGGAGAAGCGTGACTGCAAAAGAACCGGGACCTGCCGGCGGCAGGGGTGCAAGCGCTGCCGTTGCCGTGGGCGCGGTACGGTCCGAGGCCGCGTTCATGCGAGGCGACAAGCCGCTTTCGTTCCCGGCGGCATCGACGGCCGTCACGCCGTAATAATAGACGCCATCGGCCGCCGGAAGGTCGGTGTACACCGTCGAGACAAGCGTTCCGCCGACCTGCGCTGCTTCAGCCGGAGCGGTGAAGGAGGACGCGGACCGATAGAGTTTGTAGGAGGCCGGCACTTCGCCCGATGCGGGAACCCAGTTGAGCTGCAAATTTCCGCCCGCTGACGCGGTGATCGAGTAAAGCTGCGGAGCTGCCGGCGGTCCGGTATCGAGGGTGACCAGGACCGGCGTTGATGGGGCGCTGGAACCGGACCTGTCCGATGCCGTGGTGGTGAGAAGATTCGTCCCTTCCGTCAGGGTCACGGTTGGGAAGGAAAACACCCCGCTGCTGTCGGCGGTTGTCTGACCGACCAGCAGACCATTTTTGAACAGCGATACGGATATCAGTGCCTCCGCATTTCCCGCTACGCCGACGGTTCCCCCGCTCTGCGTTCCGCCGGCCGGGGAGGTTATGACCGGCGCGCCCGGCGGGGCCTTGCTCACCGTCACCGTGCGAACATCCGCGGTGGTATGGCCGCGTGTATCAGTTGCCAGTACTGCAAGCTCATGCCCGCCATCGGCTGCCGCGGTCACATCCCAGGCGTAGCTGCTGCTGCCCGTCGTCCTCGTGGCAACGAGAAGACTGTCGATATAATATTCCACGGTCGCCACTCCCGATGGATCGCTTGCGGTGACGTCGATGGAGATCGGCCGGGTGATGGTGCTGCCGGCGGCAGGATTCGTTACAGCAAGGGACGGACCGGCGGTGTCCAGCGTGATGGAAGCGGATGCATCGCCGCCGGTGTTGCCGGTGGCGGCCCGGTACTGGACATACACGGTCTTGACCCCGTCCCCGCTGGAGAGCGTGAACGGTGGTTGGCCGGTAAAGGGCTGGAACGAGGAGCCGGCAAACGAGGGGTTCTCGCTTGCCTTGTATTCCGCGCAGGTCGAACAGGTGAGCTGGAGCGTGATGTCCCGGGATTCCGTTACCGGGCCCTGCACGATGCTGAACGCCGTGCTTCGGATCGGGATGGTCAGGAGCCAGGGGGTGTAGTTGACCGCGTCTGATACGGGATTGCCGAGACCGGCGGGATTGAAGAACCCGCCGGTGGATGTGTCGTTGGATGCGTCAAGCGGACCGGTAGGATGCCCCCACCAGTTGTTGATGGAGGTTATGATCGTGGTCGGGTCGTTGTTGAAAAATCCAAGGCTGTTTCCGGAAATGAACGAGTTCTGAACGGTGGGACGCGCCTTGCCGTCGGTCAGGATCCCGACACTGTTGTCCACAATAACGGCGCCGTCTATGGTCGATGAAGCTCCCGACACCAATTTGATGCCTGCGCCGCTGTTCTTCCTGCTCGAAAATCCATTGAAGAACGGTCCTGCTCCGTGGATCTCAAGGCCCGCGTCAGCCGCGTACTCGATGATACTGTTGTTGAACTGCGTCCCGAACGATGAGCCGAAGACCTGTATGCCAAGCCAATCCCCGGGCGCGGGTGTGGCGGTGACGCTGGTGAACAAGGACCGTCCCGCAACAAGCGTGTCCCGCACGACGAGCCGGCTTGATGCCCCGCCCTCGACGACAACATCATTTCCTATGGTAAGGGATGCACCGAACGCAGGAGAAGCGGACCCGGTCTGAATGAACAAGGCAAGGGCGCAGATACGCAGCATCAATCGGAAGAACGATTTAACGTTGGTGGTTGCAGTCACTCGCATGCCCGGCCACACTACTTTCGTTGCTGGTCCATCATTAAAGCGAAAGCGTTCCAGAATGATTACCCCTTGGTCAATGTTGGTAGATCGTAAAAAGGGTGTTTTCTGCTATACCGTTATACCGTGCTGCGTAGTGCGTTGCTGTACGTCCGGAACAAGTTTACAATCTGCAATACTCTGTAACGTTGCTGTACTGTAAGCCAAACGAAACATGAAGTCAATATTTCCGAATGGGTATTTTCGGGGTACATAATTGTAACGTTAGATGATCTGCTACCGGGAGCAAGCATGGTCCGGATGCGTTTTTGCGCTAAAAACCGGAGATTCTTTGGGTTGATTCAATGCAGTTGACATTAAACTACAGAATGGATTAAATTGCTATATGCTGTTCGGCATAGAGCGCGAAGGGAGCAACCTATGGTTCAATTGACATCGGACAACGTTCAAAAGTTACTCGACTGCATTCAGGAAATGTACTCCAACCTGGACAGCGCTGCCCTTCCGGCCCATATCGTATCGACAACGTCAAAAATGATTCCTTCGTGCGTGACCTCATACGCCAGGATCAGCCGGAAGAAACAAAAAATAGCGTATAAAGGGATAGCGTCCTGCAGGAAATGGGATAAGTTGGAGGCCTTTGGCAGCTTCATGCACGAACACCCGCTTACCAACTTCATGCACGCTGAACAGCTCGGACCGCATCGATTCAGAGAAGATATAGAGAAAGCAGTGCAGAAGCGCTACCCCGATTTTAAACAGTCTCCGCAAACTACTACAGCCAGGATATCGGATGTTCTTACAGACCGTCAATTCCGGTCGCTTACGGTATTTAATGAATTTTTCCGTCCAAACGGGGTTGAATATCAGCTGGTGATAGCTCTTTTGCCGGACCGGGATGGGTACGCAACCCTTTCCTTTAACCGGGACAAGCGAGACTTTTCTGAAGAAGAGCGGCTCTTCTTAAGCCTTATCCGGCCTCACATCGTTCAAGCACACAAAAATGCGGAATCCTTTGCAAAGGCACAACAGGCTTTTGCTGCTTTGGAGCATTCAAGCACGTCAATGAAGACCCATGGCCTGACGTACCGGGAGGAAGACGTTCTCTACTGGGTAAGCCGGGGGAAAACCAATGCGGATGTGGCCAGGATATTGAATATTGCCCCGGGAACGGTCAAGATTCATCTGGAAAGGATCTATCAGAAATTGGGAGTTGATAACCGAACATCCGCGGCAATGTTTGCGATCGGAGACAACAGGAAGACGTAAACATTTTTCCTAACAGTATTCGATTACAGAATGGACTTTACTCGACGCCCCGCTTCTCACCGCTGCTGTAAGCTGAAACTCGCCGGCCTCTCCGTACCGATCGATGAAAGGCAGTCCAAGGGACATCCTCACACGGCTTTCCGACGTTCTTCACCGTAAAACATGCGCCTTCGTCCACCTGCAGTCTCGGGCACTTTACAGAGCTTGTATGTATCATACCTGAATCTGTTTCCGAACCGACCAAACGATAAGATCGAACAGTCAGCGAGACGCTGCCGTCAGTTATGGAGGGATCAATAAGCCGCGACGGGAAGGATCTTTGCGAGGAACACATCGACGATCTCGGGATCGAAATGCCTCCCCCGCTCCGCCTTGAGATATTCAACGATCCGTTCCTCGCTCCACGCCGCACGGTACGGCCGGTCCGAACGGAGCGCGTCCCAGACATCGATGACGGCGAAGATGCGCGACGGCACGGGGATCGCCTCCCCCAGCAGGCCCTTCGGGTAGCCGTTGCCGTCCCATTTCTCGTGGTGCAGGTAGGGAATATCAAGCGCCTCCCGGAGGAACGGGATCGGCGAGAGGATGTCATAGGCGATCGTCGGATGGCGCTTCATGATGGCCATCTCCTCATCGGTCAGCTTGCCGGGCTTCAACAGGATGCTGTCGGGCACGCCGAGCTTGCCGATGTCATGGAGCAGCGCGCCGCGCCGGACGTTGATCAGCTCCTTTCCGTTGATCCCCAGGATCTCGGCGGTCATGATCGTCAGGGCCGCGACCCGCTGGGAGTGGCCGTGGGTCTCGTTGTCGCGGATATCAAGGGCCCGTGACCACCCTTCGATGGTCATATCATAGGCGTGGATGATCTCCCCGTGGGACCGCTGGAGCTGTTCGAACATGGTCGCGTTGTCGATGGCGATGGCCGCCTGGCGGGCGAGCGCCTCGAGGAACTCGAGCCACTCGCCCGCAGGCTCCTGAGCATGTCTGTGGAAGATCTCGATGATCCCTTTCACCTGCCCTTTCACGAGAAGCGGCACACCCACATAGGAGCGGAAGCCCTCTTCCCGCACCATGAAGGCATTCTTGAACGAATATCCTTCCGGCATGGGGTAGCGGCTGTCCTCGCGCTCGAAATCCGGTATGATGATCTTCTCGCGCAGCGCGATCACCCTGCCGGCGAGGCTCTGGCCGGAGCGCACGGTGACCTTCTTGATGCGGTTCGACCGGAAGCCGCGTTCGGCCGCGAAGGTCAGCTCCTGGAGCTCGGGATCATAGAGCAGGACCGCCGCAGCGTCCGTCCGAAGCTGGGACATGACCTGTTCGATGAACACATTCAGGGTAAGGCTCAGGTCGAGGCTCGATGCGATCGCGCTCTCGACGGCGGAGAGCGCCCGCTGACGCTCGAGCTGTTCGCCGATCCTCTGCTCCGCCTTCCGGCGCTCCGCGATCTCGCGCTCCATCACCCGGTTCATCTCGGTGAGGGCCGCGGTCCGCTCCCGCACGTGCTGGTCCAACTCCTCATTCGACCGCTTTAACTCATCGTGGAAGCGTTTCCGGTCCGTGATCTCCCGCACGAAATCATGGGAGCCGACGATCTTCCCGTCCCTGATGACCGCCGCTGAGCTCACCTCGATATCGAGCAGGCTGCCGTCCTTTCTGACCATCTTGCCCTCGAACTTCTCGTAGGCGCCGCGCTGCCGGAGCTTTTCGATCTCGGCGCTGGACCGGGGAACCTGCTCGGGCGGGACCATGTCCAGGATGGTCCTCCGTTTAAGTTCTTCCTTAGAATAGCCGCTCATCTCCACGGCCTTCCGGTTGGCGTCGACATACCGCAGGTCCTGATCGACCACAAAGATGGGATCGATGGCATGCTCGAAGAGGTCGCGGTACTTCTGCTCGGACTGCACAAGGTCGTACTGGAGGGTCAGCTCCCCTTCGAGGGTGCGTTCGCTCAGGAACCGGAGGACCAGTGAGGAGGCAAGCGCCGCGATGAGAAAACCATTGGCGCTCACGAACGTTGCGGACCGACCCGCATGATCGAAAAGCATGATCGGTACGAAATAGATGCCGTAAATGAGGAGGGCGCTGACCGTATGGAAGGACATCCATGCAGGAAGGAAACCCAGGACGCAAACACCGAGAAGGATCTGTCCCGCGGCATAGGGTGAGTTGTGTCCGCCGAACTGCAGGATCATGAGCTCGATGGTCCCGGCGGACGCGGCGACGCCGAAGGCGCCGATCGCCTGATGGAACCGTATTCCCCAGAGATCGGTCTCTTTGGCAACGAACGCGATCGCCGCCAGCAGGAGAGCGATAAAGACGCGGTAGAAGAAGAAGGTCCTGAAGTTCTCCGGTGTAGCGAGGTAATCGAGGCCGCTCAACATGAGGAACAGGAAAGAACCGTAGAAGCACGACCGCACCAGCCAGAGCTTGAAAAGGCGCTCCCGGTTCTCTTTGATGTACTGTTCTTTATTGGGTATGGACATGCATTTCAAAATACTGCTTCGCTGTCATGAAATAAGCGGGTCGTGCATATCAGCGCATGATCCGCGACATGAAGGTCGCGATCCTTCCCAGAAATTCCCTGCCGGACGCGGTAAGGTACAGAGCGCAGACGATGCCGGCCACGGCAAGGACCAGGTATCCTGTGATACCGATGCCCGCGCGTTTTGTGTCAGCAACGTACGCGGGGCGCTCCGCGTCCATCTTTTTCAGATCTTTTGCCCCCTGCCGCTTGAGCGCCTGCCGGGACCGCCAGTCATCGTATTCTTCATGAGAATTGAACTTTGCCATTTCCGCCGCTCCTGCCGCAGGCTCCCGGCATGCATCCTAAGGGAATATAGTATGCATCTTGTTGCAACAGGAGTCAAGGCGGAATTACGCGGGCGGTGTCGGTGCAGACCGTACTAAGGAAGTCAGCAAGCAGCAAGGGAAAGATCGAAATGCCTATGCGTACCCGGAGCAGGCCAGAGGGAATGCTCTCGATCCCGGATCCGGCTACCGGTCATGAATGTCATCAAGTCGTCTCTCCCCCCGGACCAGGAGTTGCAGATAATCCTGCACCGGTTCGGCCGGCGCCAGTCTGTCGCTGGGAACGGGGAGCCGGCCGCGGATCAGTTGAAGGACCTGCTCGGCATCCCGTATCCCCTGGAACTTTGTCAGAGGCGATGGTCCGCGTCCATTCTCGGGGATGCTCGCTTTGCGAAAAAAGAAGATATCACCGGTCCCGCCCACGCGCTGGTTCAGGATCGGGTCCTCAATGGCATCATACCGGGCGGTCTTTACCAGGATCCCCAGCAGGTCCTTCCTGACCATGAGCAACCGCTTTCCGGTCACCGCATAGGTCGTCCGGCCGGCATAGTAATATGCCGCGAAAGGCTGTAAAAAAAGGAGAAGACCGGTCAGGAACAAAGAAAAGGGTATGGCCTCTACAAAATGGATATCACTCTGGCTGTACGACAATGCCTCGCTGGTAGTGGGTGAGATGGGCGTGAAATACTGCCGCAGGGGGGTAAGAGAAAGAAGAAGCACGACTGCCAGCCCGGCCAGGGAGATCCCTATCCGTGCCCTTGCCATGCGAAGCGGGTCAGGACGTCCGGACCAGAGCAGTTCCTCTCGTGACTCAAGCCAGGGATAGAGCGTATCTTGGGGAGAATGTTTCATTCCGTTCCGTACAGCCGGCCTCCTGCCCATGCGTTCATATTGATGCAGAAGATTACAGTATTTCCGACGGGAACGGAATCGCCCGGTCAGGGTATTTTCGGGGGATGGGGATAAAGCGGATTGCGACGGGAGGGTTGATCAGATGACAGACATCAGACCGTCAGAGTTCATAGTGGATCAAGGTCTTTCGTCTGCTGTCTGTCGTCTGTCCTAACCCGGACAAGCCCCGACTAGTCGGGGCAGGCCGGCAGAGCCCCGCGTCCTATTTCTTTGACAAGGTGCGGGGAACCAAAAGGTTATGGTAACGGTGACGACGCCCGTTTCGTCCAGTGGTTACGTTATTCGGTCTTTTTGCATTACCGTTACCCGAAAGACGTTTGACGATACGGGCATCGTAACCACAAGACGTTACCAACAATTCTGCCATTTTGGCAAGAATTTCATTAATAACTTGCTAAATGATCCCCTTCCTTCTTGCGGCGACCAGCGCCTCCGGCCGGTCCTTCGCATGGAGCTTTTCATAGATGTTCTTGATATGGGTATGGACGGTATGCGGGCTGATGCCGAGCTTTGTTGCGATGTCCTTGTAGGTCAGGCCGTTCTCGACCTCCCTGACGATCTCTATCTCCCGGTGGCTCAGGAGGTATTGCTCATCGACCCCTTCATCCTGAAACTCACGGATCACCTTGCGCGCGATCTTGGGGCTCATGGGAGATCCACCCTTGGCAAGGGTGTGCAGGGCGTCGATCAGGTCCCGCGGCGTGCTGCCCTTCAGGATATATCCCGATGCCCCCGCCTTGATGGCCGAAAAGACGGTCTCCCGGTCGTCGAACACCGTGTGCGCCATGATCTCGAGGTCCGGCATCAGGTCCTTCACCTTCCTGATGAGATCGATGCCCGACATGCCGGGAAGGCCGATATCGGCCAGCAGTATGTCGGGACGCGCCCGTTTGATCCCGGCCAGGGCCTCCTCGGCCGATCCATAGGCACTGACCACGGAGATCCCCGACTCGCCGCTCAGGAGCAGTTTGAGGTTTTCGCGCAGCAGGACGTCATCTTCTACGATCGAGATCTTCATAATCAGGACTCTAACACATCATGCCGGTGAAAAGCCAGCGTTCCGATGGGGTATTTTCAGGGTATGGGCAGTTCGACGCGGATCCGGGTCCCGTTGTCCGAGGTGACGGCGAGGGACCCGCCCATTTCCCCGGCGCGGCTCTTCATGTTCGGGAGCCCCCTTCCGCTTACCCGACTGCCGTCCAGTCCGATGCCGTTGTCGCGGATATCGAGGATCGCCCGTCCACTATCGACGATAAATGACACGTCTACCGCTGATGCCTTCGCGTGCTTGATGACGTTCGCCAGCGATTCCTTGTAGATCCGGAACAGGTTCATGCTGACCGTGCTGCTTGGTCCGCCGATCTGCTTTCCCAACTGTGCGTTGAGCGAGAACGCCATGCCATGCGGCACGATGATCGTGTTCCCCAGGCTCCGGAACTCGGCCGCGATCGCGTGCCAGCTCAGTTCCTTCGCGTCGAGGCTTTGAATGAACGAGCGGATCTCCGAGAGGCTCTCACGGGACAGTTCGGAGATCGTTCCCAGCGAATTTCTGACCGCCTGAAGATCATCGTTCTTCCGCGCCAGCTCGGCCAGCAGGTTGATGTTCGACGTCAGCCCGCCGATGCCGTCATGAAGGTCCTTCAGGATCTTTTCCTTCTCCGCAACCATCCGGTCACGCTCTCGCTCGGACCGCTTGCGTTCCGTGATGTCCCGGATGAACGCGAAAAACACATTTTCCGTGCGATAATAGTTGACGCTGATCTCGACATCGATCACCGTGCCGTCCATGCGCTTGTGCCGGGTCTCGATGAGACCATGCCCCTGCTCGCGAATGTTCTGGAGCTGCTGCTCCATAAGTTCCGGGGACGTCTGGACGTCCATATCGAGGATCGACTTCGCCAGCATTTCATCGCGCGTGTACCCCAGCATCAGGCACCAGGCATCATTGACGTACAGGAACCGGTTGCCGGATGCCACAATGCAGAATCCGTCGCTTGTCGTGCTTAAGACGGCGCCAAACCGTTCCTGCTCTGCGATCCGCTCGCGATAGTACTTCTCGTTCTCCTGGTACAGCTTGGCCCGCTCCTCTTCCGCCATCTTGAGGTCCGTGACATCCACGAGGGTCGTAATGAGGGCTGGTTCCCCCTGCAGATCGATGGCCGCCGAGGTGGACAACGCCCACCGTTCCATCCCCGCCTTGGTGATGAACTTGAACTCGTTCTGAGGCGATACCTGCTGACCTTGCAGGATGGCTCTCGCGCGCTCGCGCGTAGCGCTCCGGTACTCCGGGTGGATGATGACCCACGGGCTCATGGTCAGCAGCTCATTGATGCCATATCCGCTTAGACGAGCGCTGGCCTTGTTGGCATAGATGATCCGGTCTGGCCGGAGGATGAAGATGCCGGCAGTCGTCGTTTCCGCCAGGGTGCGAAATATATTCTCGCTCTCCCGGAGGTTCGCCCGGGCCTTTCCGGCGTCTTCGAACAAATGGGCATTCTCGATGGCAACTGCCGCGTGACCAGCGACCGTCTGAAGCACGTCGATGTCGCTCTGGAGGTACGGTTCCCCGTTCTGCCGCTTCCCGAGGGTCAGCACGCCCAGCATTTGTCCCTTGGAGGTCAGCGGGAGGATAAGCTCCGCCCGTATCCTTCCGATCGTCTCCACCAGGCCGCCCGCAGCGGGTGCGCCGATCGCCAGCTCCTCGCTGATGATCGGCTGTCCGGCGTCCCTGAGGCACTCCACAATATTGTGCGGAAGGACGCACCCATCAAGTGTGTCCGAATTGACCTCGGCACAGTGGCGCGTGGAATAGACATCGTTCGGCCCTGCCAGGTACAGGAGAGCTTCCTTGACCCCCAGTCCGTTCCGGACGCTTTCGACGATATACCGCAGGAGTTCGTCGCGGTGCAGGATGGTGATCATGGCGTTGGCCGATTCCTTCAGCATCTTCTGATACTGATACCGGCCGCCCAGCACCAGGTCGTTGATCCATTGCTGCACGTTCCTGCTGAGCGGCGTGGCAAAGAAAATGACCCCGATGATCGGAACTGAGATGAAGATGGAGGTAACGGCGCCCACCACCGGCTCCAGTATCTTGAAAAGCAGGAACTGCAGCGCGGAAATGAAGAACGACAGGAACAGGATGAACACTGTGCGGGAGAAGATGAGACGGATGTCGAAAAGACGGTGCCGGGAGATGGCGTAAAAGATCATCAGGATCCAAGGGAAGCTGGCGTAAGCGCTGAGCGACGGCTCAAGCCCCTGCCCGGTGAACAACTGCAGAAACCCGCCGATAACGGCGCCGCTGGTCCCGAAGATGATCGTGCCATAGAGGTAATAGCTGAGCTGGGAGCGCCGGTATCCCGTGACCTGCCGCCTGAGCCGGAAGATCTCAAAGATGAGCCAGAACACCATCAGGCCGCCGGCCGTGCGGAAATACATCTCAAGCGGGCCGGGGCTGTTGCTGTACGGGATCGGCACATAGCCGTCCGTGACGATCAGGTTGGTGAACAGGCAGAGAAAGAGCACCGCGAACCAGAACGGATACAGGACATACCCCGTCATGCGTGCCTTGCGGCTTTGTTCATCCCTCAGGAACAGGACGGTCTGGAGCGCCGTGGGGACCGTGAACCACCCTATCCAGCTCGCACGGGCGAAGAAGATGAAGTCCATCCCGAGGGAAACGCGGATGTACATGAAGGCGGAACTGAGGGACCAGAGGCCAGCCGCGAAGGCACAGGCCGCGGTTGCCTTGTTGACGGGGCTGTTGCGGGGGTTCTGCTTCAGGAGCAGGAGGCCGAGAAATAGCTCGAGCCCGGAGAGCAGCAGCAGGGGATAACCGAGGATCTGGGCACTGTTCATTGCGGATCACACCTTCAGACCAGGGTGATGCGAGTATCCCAAACAGCGCGTTCCCCGTCAATCAGGACAGGACCGCCGAGGGCGGCACGGGGAAGCCTGAGGTCGTTACCGCACCAGCAGGTACAGCATGACGGCGAAGCCGACAAAGACAGCGGCGGCGGTCTCGTGCTCGGAATTCTTCTTCACGACCTCGAAACTCCAGCGGTTCGTTCCCCTGCCGGGGTACGGGGTGAGGCGCGGGAGGTAGTCCGGCACGGCCTTGTCGAACTCGGTCCAGGCCGCGCCGAAACTGCCGATGAGCTTCTCGTTCTCCTGCTTCTTCTTGTACGGCGCGTAGTAGATGAAGAACCAGACGAAGCCCGCGACCATGATCCATATGTTCATGGCCATGGCGCTGTAACCCACGGTGATGAGCAGCGTGCCGATGTAGAGGGGATTCTTCACGTACGAGTAGGGGCCCGTCGTGGTCAGCTGCTTGTTCTTCCGGAGGTGGCCTGCGGCCCAGAGCCGGAGCCATTCACCGAATATCGTGACCACGGCGCCAGGGATGAACCAGACAGGGGCAAGGTGCTTGTCCTTCGCCAGAAAGAACATGACGATGCCCACGATGCCGGCGAGGACCGTCTTCGTCGTCACCTTTGTCAATTTGTATTGTACGGTGTCCTTCACTGCCATGTGCGTCTCCTTATATCTGTTCCCCGGTCCACAAAGAACCTTTGACACTGATTTCCAAAAGTAGGCGCCTCTAGGCGACACTGATAGAAATCTGATAACGGCGGATACTGCAAAACCAAAGAATTGCGAGAAGCATCAGGACTTGATTGATCCATCCGCCTTTATCGTCTTAAAAATCCGCTTCTTCAGTGTCAAAGAAGTTGTCCGCATCCGCCTTACAGTTCCCAGTTCGTCGGCATGAAGCGGTTCCGTATCCGGATCAGTCTCCGGTCATCGGGCGTAAGCAGTTCCGGAGCGAAGATGGTCTTCATCTTGATGAGCGACAGCCGGTCGGCAAATCCCAGGAGACGGACCAGCCAACGCCCTATCAGGGGAACCCCTCCGGGATGGAACGCAGAGGCCAGGTCCACAACGAACACCCGGTCGTTCACCAAAAGAATGTTGGACCGCCGCTGGAGATCGAGATGGACCCACCCGCGCTCATGGAGATCATTGATGATCCGTTCGAACTGCCGGATGACCCCCGGCCCGATCTCGTGGCGCTCCACGCCCCCGAGGTCCCTGCCTTCGAGATATTCTATGGCCAGCGCGTAGGGCGACAGCCGTTTGAACCGGGCGGGAAGGCCCTCAATGCCGGCGAGGACCTCGTACGCCCTCGACTCGCGGCCGATGACGATACGGCCGATGAGGTTCCGCTCCCAGACCCCCCGCTTCCCGAAGTCCTTGACGATGAAGCGCTGCCCCCGATACGCGGCAATGAAGATGTCCGCTTTCGCGAATCGGCCTTTGGTGATGTGTTTTTCGACGCCCGAAACGGCATCGGCATAGGTCATTTCCCGGTACATAGTCCGCCTGTGCCGCTCAAAGTGCAGTCATTGTAGGGGCACCGCGGGAAAGAGTCAAGGATTTTATACGCGTCCTTCAGGCACAAAAAGGGCCGGCCCGATAGAGCTCGGACCGGCCGCATGCCATCTGGTTTACGCGTGCAGTCGGAGACGCTACTTCAGCGCGGGACCGCCCCGTCGCCAGCCTGCCCAGAGCGGCACACCGCTCTCGTCGCGAAGTTTCAGGACGTCTCCGCCCTTCTTCACCTCGCCGGCGAGGAAGAACTCCGTCCCGCCTCTCGACGCCTTGACGCCCTTCACCGCGACGATGTCGCCCGCTTTGATCGGGACCTCGCCCTGCTGCTCGATGTACCACTGTGGTCCCAGGTGGACGGTCATCTCGCCCGATGCCGTCTTGAGCTTCAGGCCGATGCCCGGACCCATCCTCCGTCCGCCGCCGATCTTCTCGACCGCCGTGACCTCGCCCTGCACGGTCTCGGCCCTGGCCGGGTCATACATCCTGCCCGGTCCTCCGCCCGGACCGCCGCCGCTCTCCCGGCACCAGCCGCCGCAGTCCTTCCAGCCCTGCCATGGCTGGCCGAACACAACCGATGCAAACACCATCACCACAACACCTGCCATAACAATACCGGCCAGTTTCTTCATGCCACTTCCTCCTTATTCCCCAACCGTGCTCCCCTCCCCTGGAGAGTGTGGGGATCATTGATGTACTGAGGATATGACACAGGACGGTGTGGTTGGTTGAAAGGCAGCTGAAAATATAACGATGTTTGCGTGCGAACAAGGAGCAATAACGCAAAAGAAAGGGAGTCTGAGCGGGATCCGTTACCGGTCGTGCTTGTTACTTAGCACCTGCCGCGTAGTCGCGCAGGAACTGCGTCAGCAGCCGGCAGCCGATGCCGGTCGCGCCCTTGGGCGTGTAGGGGCGGTCCTTGTCGGTCCAGGCAGTGCAAGCGATGTCGAGGTGGACCCAGGGATACTTCTCCACGAACTTCGAGAGCAGGCAGGCCGCGGTGATGACGCTGCCGTCCCTGCCGCCGGCGTTCTTCATGTCGGCAATGTCGCTCTTGATGAGGTCCTGGTAGCCGTCCCAGAGCGGCAGCTCCCAGACGCGCTCGCCGGTCTTCTCCCCCGCCGCGCGCATCTTCTGTTTGTACTTCTCGCTTGTGCCGACCATCCCCGTCGCTTCCTGGCCCAGGGCGATCCGGCAGGCGCCGGTCAGGGTCGCGATGTCCACGATCACCGCCGGTTTGTACCGGCAGGCATAGGCCAGGGCGTCGGCAAGGATGAGCCTTCCCTCGGCGTCGGTGTTGATGATCTCGATGGTCTTGCCCGACATCGTCCGGAGCACGTCGCCGGGCTTGTAGGCGCTGCCGCTCGGCATGTTCTCCGTTGCCGGAACGAGCGCCACGATGTTGAGCGGGAGCTTGAGCGCGGCCGCGTTCGCGATGGCACCGAGCACTGCCGCGCCGCCGCTCATATCGTCCTTCATCCTGTCCATGTTGTCCGACGGCTTGATGGAGATGCCGCCGGAATCAAAGGTGATGGCCTTTCCGACAAGGGCGACGAAAGGCCTCTTCCCGCCGCCGCGGTACTCCGCGATGATGAACTTGGGAGGCTGGACGCTGCCCGACGCCACACCCAAAAGCGCGCCCATGCCGAGCTTCCGCATGCGGTCGCGCTCCAGGACCTGGACCTTCAAGCGGTGTTTCCTCGCCAGTCCTTTCGCGATCCCGGCGATGTCCGTCGGGGTCATATCGGCGGACGGCGAGTTGACCATGTCGCGTACCAGGGCGGCCTGGGCCGCGATGATCTCGCCGGTCCGGACGCCCTTCTGGAACGCGCCGGCAGCGGAGGCCTTTTCCATGAGGACCGTGATCGACGCGATCTCTTTTTTACCGTTGTTCTTGTCCTTGGACTTGTATTTCAGGAACCGGTACAGACCGAGCGTGCTGCCCTCGGCCAGTGCCTGTCCGGCCTCAGCGGGATCGAACGATGATCCTTCCGGTGCAACAACGATGTTCTTCGCTCCGGCGCTGCGGCCCGCTGCAGCCGCTTTCCCCGCGGCAAGGCGAAGCCGGTCAAGGGTAAGGTCGGCACGTTTGCCGAGCCCGACCACGATAAGCCGCTCAGCCGCGATCTTCCCTTCGGGATACAGGAGGCAAACGCTGCCGGGCTTGGCGGTGCACTCGCCGCGCTTGATCAGCCTCTGGACCATCCCGCCGAGCGCTTTATCCACGCGCGCGGCAACAGGACCCGGCTTCTCGCCTTCAACGATCATGATGACCGCCGCGTCGGTCCTGATGGTTTCCAGTTTTCCGGTCTTGACTGTTATCTTCATTGCACCATTCTCCAGGTGATATACCGCACGAACGAAAAAACCTTCGTCACCGATCAATGCCCATCAAAATTCCTCTGATAACGAGGAAGAACTCCTGACTCCTGAATTTCTCAGTCCTTCCTCACCACCACCGGTTCCAGCCCGTCCAGGGTCAGCTTGCCCGCTACGCGTTCGGCCTTTTCCTCGCTGGTGTATGCCCCGACCCGGACGCGGTAGAACTTACTCACGTTCGACTCATGGGAAACGATGTACACCGTCTCATACTTCCTCTGGAGCCGGGTCTTGAGGGTCCTGGCGTTGTCTTCTTCCGCAAAGGCCGCGGCCTGGACCGTAAACACCGCGGGGTCTCTGACAGCTTCAAGGCTCTCCAGCTTCACCCGTGCCGTGCCCTGCGAGGCAAAACCAAGCTCTTTCGCCGCGCCAAAGGAAAGTTCGAGCACCCGGCCTTTCACAAAAGGTCCCCGGTCGTTGATCCTGACCTTGATGCTCTTGAAGTTGTCGAGGTTGGTTACGCTCAGGACCGTCCCCAGCGGCAGGGTCCGGTGTGCAGCTGAAATGCTGTTCATGTCGAAGATCTCGCCGCTCGCCGTGGTCCTGCCCTGGAAGTCCCTGCCATACCAGGAGGCCATTCCGGTTTCCCGGTAGAGGGTGTCCGGGACCTGCGGGGAGACGGGTGATGGCAGGTCGGAGAGGACCGGTTCGTCGTGGCTCGCCTTCCCCGCACAGGAACCCATGACGAGCACGGCGCCGACAGCGAGTATCCAGCACGCAAGCCGCTTCATCGAGAGAATGACGATAGCAGTGTTAGGATGCCGCCGGAGCAGCGGCCTTCTTCGCCTTTTTGCCGCCGGTCTTGTATTTCTTCGCGACGCGGAGCTTCCGCTGGGCGCGCTTCACTTTCTTGATGGCCGTGCGCGCTTCGGGGTCTCCCCTTTTGCCTGCGCTCTTCGTGGTCTTCTCTTGTGCCTTCGCTTTCAACTTTTTTATCTTCTCTGCAAGTTCTTCCTGGTTGACCTTTACCACGGTACACCCTCCTGTTTCGTCCATCATGATTTGCCCGGCGCAGATCGCCCTGTAGGCCGCACAATAATAGACCAACCACCACGATAAATCAAGGAATTTCCTTCTCCTTTTACTTGCCCGGAGACCGGGATCGGGGCTATAATACCGCTCCATGAAAGGATACCTCTTCAACAGTTTGCTCGTTGTTGCCGGGAGCGTACTCGGCCTGCTTGCGGGAAAAAAGGTCCCCGACGGGGTGAAGGACGCCGTGTTCAACGCGCTGGGACTGGTGACCCTGTACGTGGGACTGAAAATGGCCCTGAACGGAACGGACGTCATCCCTGTTGTCTTCAGCTTGGCGCTGGGAACGATCGCCGGAAGCGCCCTGCGGCTGGAGGACAGGACCAGCGGCGCCTTGCAGCGGCTGAATGGGGCGTATCCCGCCGGGAAGCACGATACCGAGGGATTTCTGGTGGCGAGCACGCTGTTCTGCGTGGGGTCCATGACCATCATCGGTTCGCTGAAGGACGGTCTCTCCAATGACGGGACGCTCATTCAGACCAAGTCCGTCATGGACGGCTTCGCCGCGTTCCTGCTCACGGCGCACTATGGCGCTTCCGTGGCGTTCTCGGCGGTCACCGTGTTCGTGGTCCAGGGAGGCCTCACGCTGTTCGCGAAGCACCTGACCTTCCTCACGGCCCCCCGGATGATGAGCAACATCGACGGTGTGGGCGGCATCATCGTCCTGGCCATCGGCCTGAACCTCCTGAAACTGAAGCAGACGAAGACCATCGACATGCTGCCGGCGCTGGGTCTGATCGTGGTGTACGGATTGTGGGTGGGGTAAGAAGGATAATAAACTTCCTGTGCGACCTGATCATCGTGGCAATTTTTTTCGAGAAAAACTGAAAACTACTACAAACGACTATCTCTCGCAAAGCCGCAAAGCTCGCAAAGAAAGACAACGACTGAAGCTTAAGAATGGTCGATAGAATTTACTGCGAAGACATACATGAAAATTCTCTTTCTTTAGTTATAGATGTTTTCACGGCATACTCCATTTTGAGGGTTATTCTTTCTTTGCGCCTTTGCGTCTTTGCGCGAAAATAGTTTTTCCTTTAGACCTTATTGTATTTTGTCCATGCATGGCAATAAAATCACTTCAAACTTAAATACGAATGAAGCTTCTTTAAACAGCCAATGGAAACTGCCCAATTACATCGCATTCATAAAAAAATAGGCCCCCTCCTGACCGACCCAGGCGAGCTCTACCTCGTCGTGTCCATCGAGGAACAGGCGCTCTTCATCTGCACGAACGCTACGATCGTCGAGCGCTACGACGCCTCAACCTCCCGCTTCGGCCATGGCAACCGGGAGAACTCGCTCAAGACGCCGCTCGGCGTTCACCGGATCACGGAGAAGTTCGGGGCCGGCGCGCCTCCCGGCCGTGTCTTCCGGGACCGCGAGGACACGGGCGAGGATTGGGACCACAGCCGGAACGGGGACAATCTGATCCTGACGCGCATCCTGCGGCTCGAAGGCCTCGAGGAAGGGATCAACAAGGGATCGGGCGTTGATTCCTATGAGCGCTACATCTATATCCACGGCACGGGCCGCGAGGACCAGATCGGCACTCCCCTGTCGCACGGCTGCGTCTGCCTGCGCAATCTCGACATCATCCGGCTGTTCGGAACGGTCAGGGAGGGCACGGTCGTGTACATCGACCCACCGCCCGTCGTTATCGGCGGACGCCCGTGCCGCAGCGTCCATTTCACCGGCATCTTCGGAAGCGGCATGAGCGCCCTGGCCCAGCACCTTCGCTATCAGGGCATCACGGTCTCGGGTTCCGATCGCTTCCATGCGTGCGAAGACAGTTCCTCGATCCGGCGATCGCTGGAAGGACTTGGGTGCGCCGTCGTCCCGCAGGACGGTTCAGGTGTCGGCGCGGATACCGATGTCGTCTGCGTCTCGACGGCGATCGAGGACTCAAATCCCGACATCGCCGCAGCGCGTGACCGGGACATTCCCCTCATCCATCGCTCCGACCTGCTTGCCTCTGTCATCGAGACGAAACGGACCATTGCCGTCGCCGGTACCAGCGGCAAGTCTACGGTGACCGCGATGATATTCGAGTTCCTGACCGCATGCGGACAGTCGCCCTCCCTCCTGAGCGGCGCAAACCTGCGCAGGCTCGAGAGGCAGGGGCTCATCGGCAATGCCTGGAACGGCGGCTCCGATCTCCTGGTGGTGGAGGCGGATGAAAGCGACGGAACGCTGGTCAAGTATCGTCCCGAGGCCGCGGTCATCCTGAACGTCTCCAAAGACCACAAGACCATCGAAGAGATAACGAAGATGTTCAAGACGCTTGCGGCGAACACCCCCTGGACGGCCTCCAATGCCGACGATCCGGTCCTCGCTTCCCTTCCCGCGACCGTACGCTTCGGCCGGAATGGTTCTGGCTCGTGGCGGCCGGACCATGAGGAGCTCCTGCCGACATCGGTCAAGCTGGTGAAGAACGGCGTTGAATATCATCTGCCGCTCCCGGGAGATCACAATCTCGAGAACCTTAGCGCCGCGCTGTGCGTATGCGAGCATTTCGGATGCGAACCGGAGGCGCTTGCCGATGCGGTATCCATGTATGAAGGCGTGGCGCGGCGTTTCTTCGTGACCACGACGAAGCAGAACGTTCATGTGGTCGACGACTTCGCGCACAACCCGGCGAAGATAGCGGCCGTTGTCCGCGCCAGCCGGGGCCTTTCAGAACGCATTCTGGCCGTCTACCAGCCCCACGGGTTCGCTCCAACACGGTTCCTGAAGGATGAATACATCGCGACCTTTCAGAACATTTTCCGGCGGCAGGACTCGTTGTATCTCCTGCCGATCTATTATGCCGGAGGCACGGCGCAAAAGAACATCTCGTCGGACGATATCATCCAGGGCCTTGGCCCCGTGACATTCCGGGCTGAAGCGGTGAGCGGTCGCGATGACCTGCAGGCAAAATTGCAGGCAGACGCGCGACCGGGAGACTGCATTCTCCTCATGGGAGCGCGTGACCCGTCGCTGCCCGCGTTCGTACAGAAGATCGTAGATGCGTTCGGCGGAAAGCGGACGGTTTGATCCGATCCACCGGGAGGCACCATGCCCGAATATGAAGGCGTCGTCATACGGCCTCCCAGCGAGGCCGACAGCCTGATCCTCCAATACACCATCGGGTGTTCTCACAATCAGTGCATCTTCTGTCCTGCCTATAAACAGAAACGCTTCCGCGTGCGCGGTCTCGCCGAGATGGAGCAGGACATCCGCGGCTGCCTGCCGGACTGTGCGGGCACACGGCGGATATTCCTGGCCGACGGCGACTGCCTCGCTGCCCCCTTTCCGGACCTGCTCGCGCTCTTCTCGCTCCTGCGGACCTCGCTCCCCCGCCTCCAGCGGATCGGCATGTACGCCAACACGCAGAACATCCTGAAAAGAACGAAGGAAGAACTGAAGCAGCTCCGGGAGGCAGGGCTCGGCATCCTGTACCTCGGCATCGAGAGCGGGGATGACGAACTGCTCGGCTGGATGAAAAAGGGCGTGACCGCGGCAGAGATGGCCGAGGCGGGACGACGCGTCCAACATGCGGGCATCAAGCTCTCCGTCACGGTCCTGCTCGGGATCGGCGGGGCCGACAGGAGCCAGGAACATGCCCGGCTGACCGGAAAGCTGCTTTCCGCCATCGATCCCGACTATGTGGGAGCGCTGACAACCATGGTGGTAAAAGGGACGCCGCTGTATGAACTTCAGCGGCATGGCAGGTTCGCGCTTCCTTCCGCCTTCTCCATCCTCTCGGAGCTCGCGGAGATGCTTGAGCACACCGATATGACCCGCGGTCTGTTCTTCGCGAACCATGCTTCGAACTATCTTCCCGTCCGCGTCCGCATGCCCGCGGAACGCGACAAGGTCGTCGCAATGATCAGAGAGTTCGTGCGTGAGGGGGATGCGTCGGTGCTGAAGCCGGAAGGGATGAGGAGATTGTAAGAGGAAGGGTTGTTACTCACGGTGGTAAGTATCCCTCGACGATACCGGAGGAATAAGAGCGGGCGAGAGACGCGGTCGTCGCGCCCCTCACCCGTTGGTTGGTAGTCTATCATAGCAGGCCGCTGAACTGAAAATAACGTTCTGGGCTTTACGGGAACATTAAGTACTTTTTCGGCGTGCCGGCAACACCAAGATCAAAGCTGGACAGATCTAAGTTCGGCATGTGAGCGGCATTAGTTACATCGTACTGCGTAAGAGCTGCGACAGCAGCTACGTAGGTAGTGCAGTTGACACTAACGTCTCCCACGACAGTTGGTGCAATGCTTCTCAGGTCCGTCTCCGTTGCTCCGGCAGGCAGGCAATAGTAGTTAGCTCCATCCCTCATAAGGAAGTATTGCCCTGCTCCTTGTGAAACACCCTTGCCGACGATCGATTTTCCTGTTCCGCTGCCATTGTCCAAGGCGATCTTAAGTTCAAATGCATGGGTGGCGCTATTCCCCGAGATCGTAGTGCGTGTAACGAAACCGCCGCTTGGCGGGTAGCTTACGGTTTGAGCAAAGGTCAGCTGAACATCCTTGGTCGTGCTGTCAAAATGGGCCTGTATCGCGCCGATCGTGATCTGCGAGGCCGGGGTCGGCGCCCACTTGTAGGTTGCCAGCATGTATTTGTCACTGCCGCTCGCCTGGTATGCGACGCTGGTCCCATAGCCTCCTGATTCAGCCCTCGTCCCGCCGCAATTATAGCTATGGTTGAGGAAATCACTGAAGGCATAGGAAGAGATGAAACTGTCGGCCGTGAGAGACATCGAAGAGCACAGCATCGGCGCATCATCCAGATATCCGCCTGCTTCAAAGAGCACCTTGTAGATATTGGTCATGTCGATCTTGCCTTCATCGGCTGGATAGGTGTAGTTCCGGAGCAGTTGAAAGGCGAGATTCATTGCCGGATCGGTGAACGTCGCCGCCGAAAATATGCCCGATTTCATTTTGGGCGCCGCAGATACGGTGGCCGCGAACGCCGGCGTTGTATCCTTCACGGCAAGGAACAACGTGTTGGAACCTCTGCCTTGTGGAGTTGCGCCACCCCCACCCCCTCCGCCGCAAGCGAACTGGAGCATACCTACTGCCAATACAAGAAATACCGGAACCTTTCTCATGGCACTACCCTCCTTGTTCAAGATATATAAACATAAGGAAATATAAATATAGCACAACGAAGCCGAACGTGCCGCGATATTCCCCGGCCTGCGCCGGAACTGCCCTTTAAGCGGTCAAAGAATCCCATGCTATCAATAGATAGTGATGCATCGTACCGGCCGGCAGACAGGAAAGATCGGGACACCGTCCCGTTCTACCGCGTGGGACCGGACGATGTCCGGCTTTCGCTCCGCGTTGGCGCGGGAGCGCCCTTCATGCCCGAACAGTCCTTCCGGTAGTCGTCGTACTGAGCCCTGTAATCGGCCGAGTCGCGACGAAGCTGCTGCAGACCGTCAAGCTTCCGCCGGCACTCGATCGTCCGCTGCGTCCGTTCGTTGTCCCGCTGGGTGGCTTTCCATTCCTGCGCTGCCTTCCGCCTGCTGCGCTCATCGGTTGTTTTTCCGGATATCACCTCGGTGTTCTCCGGGTAGGCCCCCTGCTTGATCGAGGCAACGTCCTTCATGGGTACGCAGATCCGGCCCGCGTTGAGCCGGGTGCAGTAGCTGTCAGCGGACTCCTCGTAGTTCGTCCAGATGAAGGAACTGCCGTCCTTCATCAGAAAACGAAAACCGGAGTACCAGTCGTCGGTGCCCAGTTCCTGCACGGCCCGCGAATAGTCCGCCTGCCGCTCCATCTGGCCCTGGATGTCCGGCCGTGCCAGCCCCATGTCCTTCTTGAGCCGCTCGACCTCCCGGAGCGCCTGGTCCCGCTTCCGCTTCGCCTCCTCGAGCTCCCGCGTCCGCTCCCGGTCATGGCTCATGGCCTTGACGCGCTCCGCCACCTCCTGGGGGTCCACAACGAGCTTCGCTTTCAGACAAAATTCCTTCCCGTCCCATTTCTCGTCGAGGATCACGGCGCTTACGATCCCGGCGGTAAGCAGGGATATCTGGTCCTTCGTCATCTGGAAGTTCCTGACCTCGGTCTCGCTCACCAGGTAGGTGCCCAGCTGTTCCAGGAGCGCCCGCTTCACCTCCATGAGCGCGATGGCCCGGCTCGACACCTTGCTGTCCATGTCGCCTGCCCGGTAGGTGTGCTCCTTCACGAACTCGACCTTTGCGGCATGTGCCTGGCTCGTGATCACCAGGATGCCTGCCGCGAGGAAAAGGAGTTTCGTTGTTATGAACATTCTCGTCATGATAGAGGGCGTTACGATAGTGTTAACGATATTCCAGATTGTGGGAAATTGCAAGGAGGAAGGGGACGGATCAGGGGTCAGGGGTGAACGGTATAAGGGGAGCAATGTGGAGGAACGGAAGCTCTTCCGGCACTGGGTATGCGGATCACTTCTTCGCGGCCTTCATGAGCCGTTCATACTTCTCGGCGCCGACGCAGTCCTTGGCAAAGGCGCACCATTCGACGCAGGACGTGCCCATGGGCCGGGAATTGATATGGCCGCACTTCTTGCACGCCGAATCCGGCTCGTCGGTCCAGATCTCCATCTTTTCGCCGCACTTCTGGCAACGGATATCCTCCGGCTTCGGGGTGCGTATCTCTGAGCTGCCGGGGCAGCCTTCACTGAATATTCCCATGTTCTTATTATACCTCTCGGCGGAAAAAAAGATATGATGCAGGTCATAAGGCAGTCGAACGTCAGTCTAACGTCAGTCATACAGCCGTCATAAAGCAGTCTAACTGCAGTTAAGATTCAGTCAACTCCTGACTGCCTCACGACTGCCTCACGACTGCCTCACGACTGCCCCTCGACTGCCCCTTACAGCTTCACCTCGAACTCCATCTCCTTCTCTCCCAGCAGGAACCGCTTTCGGACGACTTTTACCTTCATACTATCGCCTTTGTTCTTGAAGAAAAGAGCCGTCTTGATGTCCGGTATGGACTTGACGGCAACACCGTCCAGGGAAACCAGCAGGTCATCGGCCCTGATCCCGGCCGCCCTGGCCGGGCTCTCCTGTACGAAATCATTGAAGAGTATCCGCCCGTTCTCCTCCTTGAAGGTGGCCATGAGCTTCGGCGCCGTCATGCCGTCGAGGGGCTGAGGAAAGATGACAAAATCGGCGATGTCCCGTTCGATATCGACGTCGTTCAGGATGATGGTGTACGACAGGCCGTTCCTCCGGAAGGTCCGCTTCGGGATGCCTGTACCGAAGACCAGGTGGCCGCCTCCGGCGATCACCGCCATCTGGTGGTCAGGGTTCTTTTTGAAATATGCATCGATCGACTCGGCCATGGTCTCGTCCCAGAGGACCTGCGCCTGCAGGAAGAAATCGAAGTTCTTCGAGTCCGCGCCCTTGTGCTGGTCGAAGACCTGCCGGATGCGATGACGGTAGTCCTCGTCGGAGAAATCGGTCTCCCGCGGAAGTTCCTTCCGTTCCTCATCGGTGAGCGCGTCCATGCCTTCTTTGGACACTTTTTCGGTGATCTCTTTTCTCAGGTTAAGCGCAACGACCGGGACCCGGGCCTGCCGGGCAAAATCAAGGATCGGTTTGTACAGGTTGTAGTCGAAACCCCATCGCTTGTAATACTCGACCTGGCTCAGGAACTCCCGCTCATCGATGGCGCCGCTGACATAGTCATCCAAGGTCTTCTGGAAAGGCCGCTGGAACATCTCCATGCCGATGGCGAACCGGGTGTTCCTGGCATACAGCGCCCGGATGATCTGGAGCTGGACAGAATGGTTGCTGAACCGGTCATGATACTCACCGACATACACGATCTTCTTTGCGGCGGCGCTTGCGATAACGTCCGAAAGCCTCCTGAGCAGGGAAAGGTCGACGACCGGCGGTTCCTCCCGGAGTTCCATGATGATCCCCCTCTCTGAAGGGGAGATCTTCTTGTCCACATTCTTCCCCTTCACGAACGCGAGACTGCTGTATTTCCCATAATGGGATATCTTCGGGAACGCAGCGTCCGCCTCCCCGGCCGATGCCGAATGGAATATTCCCACGACCTTCTCGGGATTCCAGGGGTTCTTCCGGATCTCAACGCTGAATCCGGCGGTCGGTGCAGCGGTCGCTCCGAACAGCCGGCCGAGCACGGGATTGTCGGCACCGAGGACAACGAGGTTTGACGCTTTAAGAACGGCGTCCGTCATGCCCTTGCCCTTCCCGTCATCCCCCTTCTTATCCTCCTGCCTGACAAAACCTATAACAACGGCCTGATAACTACCGAGCCCCGCCTCCCCCGCAACGATCACCGGCGCCGCATCCCCCAGCAGCCGCGCGATCACCGGCGGCATCTCGTCGGCCGTCAGCTTCCGGGCCAGATCATACGCCCCGTCGATGGCAACGGTCACCGGCTCCTCGTCCGCCAGGATCGAGATGCTCTTCTTGTCGGCGTCGAGGACCACGACGTCCTTTTTCTCGCCGCCCCGCAGGAACGAAACGGTCACCGGCAGGTCCAGGGGAACGGCGCTGTTCGTCCGCACCGCATCGATGGTTATCTCGAATTTTCCGATCTTCCTCTGGACCGACGCATGCTCCACGCGGACCTCCGGAAGGCCTTTCCCGTCGAGCCACTGTTTGAAGAACGCCGACAGGTCCTTTCCGGACCGCTTCTCGAAGGAGGTCTTGATATCGTCCCACGAGGCCGCCCGGAACTGTTTCTCCGCGATGAGCTGCTTCAGTGACGCGAAGAACTGTTCGTCGCCGGTCAGGGTCCGAAGCATGTGGAAGACCATGGCGGCCTTGCCGTATCCGATGGCACGCGAGGCCAGGTCCGTCCTGCTCCGGAACTCGCGGAGCGTTGTTTCGTTCTTTTCATTGACGTAGGCGGCGTAATTGACCAGGAGCTGTTTGCGGTACTCCGCCCCCTTGCCCTTCTGCTCCTCGTAGCGGTGGTCCGCCAGGTAGGTGGTCAGGCCCTCGCACCAGTTGCCGCGGTCGTCATCAACATAGACAGAATTCCCGAACCACTGATGCAGGATCTCGTGGCCCAGCGAGGTCTCGACGATGAACGGGAGACGCACCACATCCTGTCCCAGCAGGGTGAAGGTGGGCAGGGAATAGCCGGTGGGCAGGAAGTTCTCCACGATGGAGAACCGTTTATAGGGATAGGGGGAGAGCAGCTTCTCGTACTGCTCGATATAGTTCTTTGCGTATTGAAGATAGCTCCGGGCAAGTTCCCGGTCCTCCTTGAAGAAGTACGCGAAGAGCTCGATCGTGCCGATGCGGTCCCGGGTGATCTCATAGCGGTCCGTGGCCACGAGGGAAAGCCCGTCGACGGGATGGGGAAAGTCGAACGTGAACAGCGTCCCCCCGCCCTTCTTTTCCCTGGTGATGGTCTCGGCCTCCGATATCGCCTCGTATCCCGCCGGGAGCTGCGCCGTGACCTTCCATCGCGCAAGCCCGTCGGGCTGGGGATACCAGGTCCCGGTGAGCGAAATGCCCCGTTCATCGATCGTGCTCGAAACGACCCCGTAGTTCCGGTCACCCTGCGTGACGCCGCCCTTGAAGGTCCCCTCGTACCGGATCTCCGCGATCCCGTCCTCGAGAGGTTTGATCGTCAGCCAGCCGTCCTTGACCGTAGACCCCACATCCCGTCCGTTCAAGGAAACGGGGCTCACGGCAAGGTGACCGATCCTGAACGCCCGTTCCTGGCCTGCACGCACCGGTACCGTGACGCTCCCTGAGATCCTGGACCGGGCGACCTCAAACGCGACGTCAAGCCGATGCTCCCGATGGTCCTGCACTGCGGGCTCGCCGGCAAGGGCGGTCAAGGGCAGGAACAGTATAATAATAAGGAAAGAACAATAGTTCATAGCGTATCGGGTCCTCTCACCGCCAAGTCATAGTCGAAGGAATAATACCAAATTTTCACGGACTTAGCCATTACTTTCCGGACGGCACCGCCTGCTCCTGTCCAAAACGGACCGTGATTATTTCTTCCCAACCACGTTAATTAGCTTGAATTTGCTATGATAGATTACTATAATATGCGGCATTCAAAAAAGGGGGACTCTCGACGATGCCCCGATGTCCAAGACATCATACGAGAGCCGTCATCGGGTCAGGAGGAATGAAGGACCATGGCAGTAAAAAAGAAGGCCAGTAAAAAGGCTGCAAAGCCCGCAGCAAAGAGACCAGTGAAGAAAACTGCCCGCAAAGCCATAAAGAAGACCGCGAAGAAAAAATCCGCGAAGAAGGCCGTCAAGAGAACGGCCAAGAAAGCGGTAAAGAAAGCCGTTAAGAAAACTTCAAAGAAGTCCGTGAATCGGGCTGCGGTCGCTTCCCCGGCCCCGTCGCGGATGCCGGCTGCCGTTTCAAAGCGGAAGGACATGCTCAAGCGGTTGCTGCTCAAGAAGCGAAATGACGTAGTACAGGGTCTTGAGACCCAGATGGGCCGCAAGCTCACCCACGATTCGGGACAGAAGATCGACTCCGCCATGGACAGCGCCGACCAGTCGGCCCAGGACGTTGACCAGGGCATCGATTATTCCCTGCTCGAAATGAAGTATGAGCAGTACAAGGACATCGCCGATGCCTTCCGCAAGCTCGAGAACAACAGCTATGGCATCTGTGAGGAGTGCAGCGGAGAGATCAGCATCAAGCGGCTTGAGGTGAACCCCCTTGCCCGGTACTGCATCGAGTGCAAGACCCGCAAGGAAGAACTGGAAAAGATACAAAAAGAAGAAACCCGGTTCAAGGAATAAGCGCGCATTCGTTCCGGCTGCCGAAACAGGTTCTTCTTGACAAGCAAGCCGTGATTTAGTATTTTAACCATCTGCAAATCCACTCGTGGCGGTGTAGCTCAGCTGGTAGAGCAGGGGAATCATAATCCCTGTGTCCGGGGTTCGAGTCCCTGCACCGCCACCATTTTCCCCTTCCCCTCAACGCAGGACGACAGCATGCCTTCTCGATCTCTCATGTCGACATACGGTTGTGCCGGTATCTTCGCCATCGTGCTCATCAGCTCCGGCATCACCCTGGCCAGGAACTCCGACTGGAGGAACGGCACGTCCCTCTGGGTGGCAGCGACAGCGCAGAGCCCCGGGAAAGCGCGCGTCTTCTACAACGCAGGGGTGTACTTCCATCAGCAGCTCCAGCTCGATGCCGCCTTGCACTATTATTCGAAGGCGATCGAGCTCGATCCGCAAAAGGTGGAAGCGTTCGTGAACCGGGGAAACCTCCATGACGAACAGCATCGGCCCGGTAAGGCATCCGAGGATTACGACCGTGCGCTGACCATTGAACCGAACAATGCGAACGCGCGGTACAATCGCGGTGTGCTCTATGAACGCCTGGGCGTCCTTAACGCGGCAGCAGCCGACTACCGGGAGTCCTGCATCCAGGGCCGGCCAACAGGTTTTCGCAAAGGATGCGAATCATGGGAGCGGTTGAGCAGGACGATCATGGAGAGCGGTTCTCCGACCGGAAGCAGACGGCAATGAACGACGCGAACAGCCGCGGTAGGCCAACGAACCGGTCGATGCAGTCAAGCGAAGGAACAGAGGATGACCGTGCCGCAGAATGATCAGTTCGTCGGAAAGATCAGGAAGACCATCGAACGGTACCGCATGCTCACTCCCGGCGACAAGGTTGTCGTGGCGGTCTCAGGCGGGCCGGACTCGGTCTGCCTCCTGAACATCCTCAGTGCTTTGGCGAACGACCTCGAACTGACGATTCACGTGGCCCACCTGGACCACCGGTTCCGGGGGCAGGGATCCGCCGAAGAAGCACTGTTCGTTGAAGGGCTGGCAAAGGACCTCGGGATCGCCGCGACCGTCGACAGCCGCGATGTCCCCGCGTACTGCGCCGAGCGTGGCCTGTCGGCACAGGCAGGCGCGCGAGAGGTGCGATACACGTTCCTCCGGGAATGCGCAAAGGCCACAGGTTCCCATCGCATTGCGCTCGGACACACAGCGAACGATCAGGCAGAGACGCTTCTCATGAGGCTTGTCCGTGGGGCGGGCATGTCAGGGCTTTCCGCCATCCCGCCGGTGCGTGAGAACATCATCAGACCGCTCATCGGCACAACCCGCGACGAGGTCCTGGCATATCTGCAGCGTCAAAGGATCGATTTTCGGACCGATCCGTCCAACCGAGAACCGGTATACACCCGGAACCGCGTCCGTCATGAAGTGCTTCCGGTCCTCGAACGGTTCAACCCCCGCATCGTAGAAGCCCTCGCAGCCGAGGCTGACCTGCTCCGGGGCGAGAACGAGGCCATGGAGGCGACGCTCACGGGGATCCTGCGAACGGTCCTCTTCGCGGAAGGAGATGCCGTCCATATCCGGCGTGCACCGTTCAACGATCTCCTGCCCGCGCTCCGACGACGGGTCCTGAGAAAGGCCATTGAACTCGCGGCCGGCGATGACACCATCGAGCATTCCTGGATAAGGACGGAAGAGGCCCTTGGCTTCATGGCGGAGGCACAGAGCGGCAGGAGCATGGAGGTTCCCGGCGGGCTGTTCCTGCAGCGGGAATATGACGACCTGATCATTCGAGTTCGAGAGCAGGAGACAGCCTTCTGCGTCCTGTTGTCCGTCCCCGGAGAGACCGTTGTCCCCGCTGCCAGCCTGGTCATAGAGACCGTCATCCTGGATACCCTTCCCGATCCCGGCGCAGACGGGGGAAATTATCTCTGGCAGGCGGTATATGATTATGATAAGATGTCGCTGCCTTTATACCTGCGGAACAGACGGCCGGGCGACCGGTTCTGCCCTGCCGGGATGGGCGGCAGGAGCAAGAAGCTCCAGGACTACTTTGTGGACGAGAAGGTACCAAAGATGAGACGGAACGCCGCTCCCCTGCTGGCAACCGATCAGGACGTGGTCTGGATCATGGGCATGCGGACCGATGGTCGTTTCCTGCCGGGACCGGGGACGAAGAAGGTGCTGGTCGTGACGGTGCGGAATACAACGTAGGGGCAACCCTGAGTGGTTGCCCTCATCCGGACGGCCGCCCTTACCTATTCAGCCGTATGGGTCCGCGGTCAAATTCTTTCTATCGAATAGATCATCAGGGAGGAAGTAATGGTAGGAATAGATTTCGGGAAACCGCTCTTCACCCGCGAGGAGATCCAGCGGAAGATCCAGGAGCTTGGGTCCCGCATCTCGACGGAATACGCCGAGAAGGACCTGCTCGTCGTCGGCGTGCTCAAAGGTGCGCTCTTCTTCATGTCCGACCTGCTCCGTTCGCTCCGGATCTCGGTTCGGATGGACTTCATCCATTGCACCAGTTCCGCGTCCAAGGGCAGCAGCCCCGTCACGATGCTCGCGGACATGAAGGAGGACATCCGGGGCAAGGACGTCCTGCTCGTGGAGGACATCATGGACTCCGGCGTGACCATCGACTATCTTAAAAAGATGCTGCTGGACCGGGGGCCTGCCTCCCTGAAGGTCTGCGTGCTGCTGGACAAGCCGGACCGCCGGAAGGTGCAGATCGAGGCGGACTACGCGGGATTCCGCATCCCGAACAAGTATGTGGTCGGATACGGCCTTGATTACCAGGACCGGTACCGCAACCTGCCGTACATCGCCGTGCTGCCGCATGACGAACGTGACGGGACCCGGGGATAAAGCTGTTGTAAGGCGCCCGTGGAATATGTTAATATGAAAAACTTAACGCATTACATTCAGGTAGGAGGTTTCAATCAGTGAGCGCAATGTATAAGAATATAGCACTGATCCTGCTGTTCGTCGTGATCTCAGTGCTGGTCTTCAATCTGTTCAACCCCATCGCCCCTACGGTGATGCTGCTCCCCTTCAGCGAGTTCATGGACAAGGTGGAGAAGGGCGAGGTGAACGACGTCACCATCAAGGGACCTGAACTGGCCGGCAACTACAAGACCGGAAAGTCATTCAAGACGGTCCTTCCCGATTACCCGGACCTCGTCAAGGAGCTCCGGGGACGGGGGGTCAAGGTCAACGCCGAACAGATGAAGGAATCCGCCTGGTATAATTTTCTGGTGGTCTGGGCGCCCCTTATCCTCATGGTCTTCTGGTTCATGTTCATCGTCCGGAACATGCAGATGGGCGGCAACAAGGCCATGTCCTTCGGCAAGAGCAAGGCCAAGCTCCTGAACGAGAGCTCCAAGAAGGTGACCTTCAGCGAAGTTGCCGGCATGGATGAGGCAAAAGTGGAGGTCCAGGAGATCATCGAGATCCTGAAGGACCCGCAGAAGTTCCAGAAGCTCGGCGGCAAGATCCCCAAGGGCGTGCTGCTCGTCGGCCCTCCGGGCACCGGCAAGACGCTCCTGGCGCGCGCCATCGCGGGAGAAGCAGGCGTGCCGTTCCTCTCGATCAGCGGCTCTGACTTCGTGGAGATGTTCGTCGGCGTCGGCGCTTCGCGTGTCCGTGACCTCTTCGAGCAGGGCAAGAAGAACGCGCCCTGCATCATCTTCATCGACGAGATCGATGCCGTGGGCAGGCATCGCGGCGCGGGCCTCGGCGGCGGCCATGACGAGCGTGAACAGACCCTGAACCAGCTCCTCGTCGAAATGGACGGCTTTGAGTCGAACGACGGGGTCATCCTGGTGGCGGCAACGAACCGTCCCGACGTGCTCGACCCGGCGCTCCTTCGGCCGGGCAGGTTCGACCGCATGGTGGTGCTCCCGAGGCCCGACCTGAACGGAAGGATCGGCGTGCTGAAGGTGCATACGAAGAAGATCAAGCTCGCCCCGCATGTGGACATCGAATCCATCGCGCGCGGCACCCCGGGCCTGTCCGGCGCGGAACTGGCGAACCTGGTGAACGAAGCGGCGCTTCTTGCCGGCAGGCTGGGCAAAACGCAGGTCGAGAACGACGACTTCGACCGGGCCAAGGACAAGATCCTCATGGGCCTCGAACGCAAGTCCATGCTGATCAGCGACGAGGAAAAGAAGAACACGGCGTATCATGAAGCGGGCCATACCCTGGTCGCGAGGCTTATTCCCGGGACCGACCCGGTGCACAAGGTGTCGATCATCCCGCGCGGCATGGCGCTGGGCGTCACGCTCCAGCTCCCCACGGCCGACCGGTATTCCTACGACCGTGAGCATTTGCTGAACAACATCGCGATCCTGCTCGGCGGCCGGGCCGCTGAAGAGATAGCGCTCCAGCACATGACCACCGGCGCGGGCAACGACCTCGAGCGGGCAACGACCCTCGCGAGGAAGATGGTCTGCGAATGGGGCATGAGCGACTCCATGGGGCCGCTTTCCTACGGCAAGAAGGAAGAGGCGATATTCCTCGGCCGCGAGATCGCCCAGCACCGCGACTACAGCGAACATACGGCCGTCGAGATCGACAAGGAAGTAAAGCGTATCGTCATGGACAACTTCCACCGGGCCAAGAAACTGATCCAGGACCGTGCGGACGCGCTCCACGGACTGGCAACAGCGTTGCTGGAAAAAGAGACCCTCGACGCCGTAGAAATCGACGCGATCGTAAACCACACGCCTGCGGTGGCGTAGGAGAATAGTATGGGGCCTGTTCTCCGGATCTCCGGCCACGGGGCCCTCGCCATAACCCTGAAGGGGCTTACCGCCGACCAGACGGCAGCCCTTGTAACGTGTATCCGATCACCACAGATAGGAGCAGGCCATTACCCTGCTCCTATTTCTTTGTCAAGTCGGGAATGCGCCGTTGATCCGGTCAGCGAGCTCGTACTGACCGGCACCCCCGATCAGCTTAGGCTTCTTTTCCCTCTTCTCGCCCGCGAACCCCGGATCCCCGCCAGTATCGCGCAGGCGATCGAGTCTCTGCTTGACAACTATCTGCGCTCGGATTATAAGATTGACTGCAGGGGGAAGATCCTCGACCTCGGCGGCCGCACGCACATCATGGGCATCCTGAACGTGACCCCGGACTCCTTTTCCGACGGCGGTCAGTACGCTGAACAGGGTGCCGCCCTGGAACACGCCCGGGAGATGGTCTTCCAGGGGGCGGACATCATTGACATCGGCGGCGAATCCACGCGGCCCGGCGCGGAACCCCTAACTGAAGAGGAGGAAGTGAATCGGATCATCCCGGTCATCGAACGTCTTTCGAACGACCTTAGGGCGCCGATCTCGGTCGATACGTATAAGTCATCGGTGGCAAAAAAGGCCCTTGCAGCGGGCGCGTCCATCGTGAATGACATAAGCGGCCTCCACTTTTCGCCCGACATGGCGCACACCATCGCGGTTTACGGGGCAGCAGTGGTGATCATGCACATCAAGGGAACGCCGCGGGACATGCAGGTGAACCCCGTCTACGGCGATGTCATCGACGAGATCATGGAATACCTCGACGAAAGTGCAGCCATCGCCCTGCAGGCGGGCATTGGCCGGGACAGGATCATGATCGACCCCGGGATCGGATTCGGAAAGACCCTGGAACACAACCTTACCATCCTGGAGCGACTGGACGAGTTCCGCGCCCTGGGGTTCCCCATCGTCCTCGGGACGTCGCGGAAGCGTTTTATCGGGACGGTCCTGGACATCGCGGACCCGAAGGGCAGGATCGAAGGTACCGCGGCCACCGTGGCCCTCGGCATCCAGCGCGGCGCCCGGATCGTCCGGGTGCATGACGTGGGACACATGTCGAAGGTGGCGCGCATGACCGATGCGATCGTGAAAGCGAAGCACCAAGTTCCAAGCACCAATTAACAAATAAATCCCAAACTCCAACATACAATACGTTTCCTATTTTGGTCATTGGTGCTTATTTGGGATTTGTGATTTGAGAATTGGAATTTCCGAGAAACCATGTTCACCACCTTCACCGAAATACATGAGTCTCTGGCGAATTACCGGTGGTTCCAGGATACCGTTGATATCGCGCTGGTCTACTATATCTGCTATCGCCTCCTCCTGATCATCAAGGGGACCCGCGCGTTCCAGATGCTTCTGGGCATCGGGCTCATCGTCATCGTGTTCGTCGCGTCACAGGCCCTGGAGTTCTACACCCTCGACTGGCTGATCCACAGCTTCTGGTCGCAGATCGTCATCGCCGCGGTCATCCTGTTCCAGCCCGAGATCCGCCGGGCCCTTGCCCAGATGGGCGAGCGCCGCTTTTTCAGGTCGCTCTCGCCGGTGGAAAGCTCGAAATTCATCGAGGAGATCGTCAAGGCGTCGGTATCCATGGCGAACAAGCGGATCGGCGCTCTCCTTGTGCTCGAACGGGAAACGGACCTGACGACCATCGTGGAGATGGGAACGAACCTGGACGCCCGGGTATCGAAGGAGATCCTGACGAGCATCTTCCTCCCCTATTCACCCATCCACGACGGCGCGACCATCATCCGGAACGGACGCATCACCTCGGCGGGATGCTTCCTGCCGCTGACGCTCTCGCCGAACATCGCCAAGACCCTCGGGACCCGGCACCGCGCGGCCGTGGGCCTCACCGAGGAAACGGACGCCGTGGTCGTGGTGGTATCGGAGGAGACCGGCGAGATCTCGGTGGTCATCAACGGCGTGATCGAGCCCAACCTGGACGCCCCGAAGCTCCGGACAACGATCTCGGACCTCTTCGCGCGGCAGAAGCAGGAGCGGAGGACATAACATGGACCTGCGCAGGATATTCTTCGAGAACTGGCCCATCAAGCTCGCGTCCCTGCTCCTCGCCGTGAGCCTCTGGTTCTATGTCACCTCGAAAGGCAAGACCGAGATGTCGCTTACCGTGCCGCTCGAGCTCCGCAACATACCCCAGGGAATGGCCGTTGTGGGAGACGTGCCGGGAACCGTAGAAGCGCGCTTCCAGGGCCAGGAGCGGGCCCTCCGCGATATCGCCACCGGAAAAAAAGTAGTGGGTGCTGTCGACCTTTCCCTCGGCAAGGAAGGCGAGAACATCATCCGTATCTCGCCCGATGACATCCGGAAGCCCTCCGGGGTCATAGTGACCCATCTCTCGCCCTACGAGATCACCGTGAAGCTTGACCGGATCGTCCGCAAGACCATCCGCCTGAAGCCGGTCCTCACCGGGACGCCGGCAGCGGGGTACCGGCTCGGGAACGTTTCCGTTTCTCCGCCCCGGCTCACCCTCGAGGGCCCGCTGGGCTCCCTCGGGGCACTGACCGCGCTCCAAACCATGCCCATCGATATTACCGGGATGAAGGAACCAGCCACGGTCGATCCACGGATCGACTACCGCGGAAAACCGGTAAAGATCATCGAGCAGGACATACACATCCATATCGGCATTCAGAAGGAGCGCCCATGAGAAAGCTCTTCGGCACCGACGGTGTCCGGGGGGTCGCCAACCAGGACCCCATGACCTCGGAGATGGCGATGCGCATCGGGAGGGCGGCTGCCCATGTCTTCCGTGATTCCTCGCGGCGCCACCGCGTCGTGATCGGGAAGGACACGCGCCTCTCCGGCTACATGATCGAAAGCGCCCTCACCAGCGGGCTCTGCTCCATGGGCATCGACGTACTGCTCGTGGGCCCGGTCCCCACGCCGGGCATCGCGTTCCTGACCCGCAGTCTGCGGGCTGACGCGGGCGTGGTCATCTCCGCCTCCCACAATCCCTACGAGGACAACGGCATCAAGTTCTTCGGCCGTGACGGCTTCAAGCTTCCCGACGCGCTGGAGGCCAGGATGGAGGAGCTCATCTTCTCGGGCGCCATCGACGCCATCCGCCCCACGGCCTCCGAGATCGGCAAGGCCGTCAGGATCGATGACGCAATCGGACGGTATAATGAATATGTAAAATCCTCCCTCCCCCGCGGCATGGACCTCACCGGGCTCCGGGTGGTGGTGGACTCGGCGAACGGCGCCGCCTACAAGATCGGCCCGCGCATCCTGCTGGAACTGGGCGCCGACGTCATCTCGCTGTATGATCAGCCGAACGGCATGAACATCAACCAGGGATGCGGTTCGCTCCATCCCGAAGTGATCTCCCGGGCCGTGATCGCCAACCGGGCGCACATCGGCCTCGCCTATGACGGGGACGCCGACCGCGTCATCCTGTGCGATGAGAACGGGAAGGTCGTTGACGGGGACGCCGTTATGGCCATCTGCGCCCTCCATATGATCCGGCAGGGCCGGCTCAAGCACAATACCCTCGTGGCGACGGTCATGAGCAACCTCGGCCTCGAGCTCGCCCTCCGGGAGGCCGGCGGCAGGCTTGTCCGCGCTGCCGTGGGAGACCGGTACGTCATGGAGCAGATGCTCGATGGCGGGTATAACCTGGGAGGCGAGCAATCCGGTCACCTGATCTTCCTGGACCATAACACCACCGGCGACGGGCTCATCACCGCCCTGCAGATCGTCTCCATCATGAAACAGGACGGGAAACCCCTGTCGGAGCTTGCCGCCTGCATGCGCACCTATCCCCAGGTCCTCGTGAACGTGAAGGTGAAGGAAAAGCGCGATCTTGCGTCCATCCCGGAGCTCGCGCAGCGCATAGCCGCGATCGAGAAGACGCTCGAAGGCACCGGACGTATGCTCATCCGCTATTCAGGGACCGAGCTCAAGCTCCGCATCATGCTCGAGGGCGATGAGGTGACCGAGATCAAGCGGTACGCCGACGAACTGGCGGAGCTGGTCAGAAAATATATCGGCTGAACGGTTGATTTTTCCACTTCCTGTGCTACACTAACATCAGTGGCCGGAGCCGCAGTAATGGCAAGGAGACAGGATAATGCCGGAAGAGAACCAGAAGGTCATACTTCGGTTTGTTGATGGAAAGATGCTGAAAGGCTTCATCAGGGACCTCAAGATATCAGAGGAGTATCTCTATCTCGAGGACGAATCGAACCACCAGCATAAGGTCCGGCTCAAGGAGCTGAAGGCCATCTTCTTTGTCAGGAAGTTCGAAGGAGAGCGAAGCCATCAGGAAAAGAAATCCTTCACCGGCACCCGGCCCGGATCAAAGCGGGTCTTTGTTAAATTCAAGGACGGCGAAACCATCATGGGCAACATGGAAGGCGAGATCCCCTGGGAAAGAGGATTCTTTCTGGAATCGATGAAGGAAAAGGCGTTCACCATCGTTCCGGTGGACGGGGACAGCAATAACACCAAGATCCTGGTCGTGACCACGTCGGTCAAGGACGTCGCGATGATCGGTTCGTAGCAGCCGGGGCGCCCACCCTCCGGACATCTCCCTCCCCCGGGCATTCCTGATCACCCATGAACAAACCGGTCATCCTCCTTGCCCTTGCACTTGCCGCCGGCATCCTGCTGGGGCAGGTCTTCCTCTATTTCCCCTGCTCGGTCATCATGCTCGTTGCTCTCGGCGTCGCCGTCGGCATCACCGCATACCGCCAACGCCGCACGGTGAACCCTCTGCTCATGACGGGCTCCGCCTTCTTGACCGGGGCGGTCCTGCTGGTCACCGCCGCTACATCCCTTCCGCCTGACCACTACAGCACTCGTTCCCCCGGGAAGAGCGACCTCCCTACCGTTACCGGAAGGATATCCTCTCCCCTCGACCGGGACCCGGGAAGGACCGCATTCACCCTGGCGGTCGATCACATCGACGGCCGTGCCGCGTCCGGGACGCTCAGGGTCACCGTACGGGACGATTCCTTGACGGCCGGCTATGACGACCGCGTTTCCCTTGCCGGCAGGCTCAACCCGCCCCGCGGATTCCGGAACCCGGGCGGATTCGACTATCCGGCGTACCTCGCACGGCAGGGCGTGTACGCCGTGCTCAGCATCAAGCGCGGATCCGATGTCCGCGTTCTTGAGCAGGGCACGGGCATCCGGCGCGCCATCCAGACCCTGCGTGAACGCATCCGGCAGGCATTCCTCGCTTCCATGAAGGGTGAAGGAGCAGCGATGCTCCTTGCCATGACCATTGGCGAAGAGGGCAGCCTCACCGATGACCTTCGGGAGCGCTTTATGGCTGCGGGGGTCACCCACATCATATCCATATCCGGGTCCCACCTGGGCATGGTGGCCGTACTCTGCTTCTGGTTCACGAGACATGCCCTGTTCCTCCTGCCTGAGCGCTCCTACCACTGGATCACGATCCACGCCGATCCCCGAAAGGTCGCTGCGCTGGTGACCGTCGTCCCGGTCACGTTCTACGCATTTCTTGCCGGTGGCCAGATCGCCACGATCCGCTCGCTCATCATGATCCTTGCCGCTCTGGCCGCCGTGGTCCTGGACAGGGACCGTGACCTGCTGCCTGCGCTTTCCCTCGCAGCGCTGATCACGCTGCTGATCGATCCGCAGGCCCTCTTCGACATCTCATTCCAGCTATCGTACCTCTCCGTCCTGTCCATTGCGTTCGTCGTATCGACCTGGACCGCCCTCGAACTTCACGCAGACACCCGTGCAGGCAAGATCAGGAACCGGGCATTGCTGCTGTTCGTCATTTCCTGCGCCGCTGCGCTCGCAACGGGTCCGCTCGTGGCGCACTATTTCAACCGGTTCTCGTTCGCAGGCGTCATCGCGAACATGGTCGTCGTTCCGTTCGCGGGTGCTGTCGTGGTTCCCCTGGGACTCCTCTGCGGCATCCTTTCGCTCCTGACAGGCCATCTCCCGCTGGCGTCTGTCAATCAATTCATCGCCGATATGTTCGTCTCGCTCGTCTCGTTCTTCGCCCGGATCCCCTTCTCCAGCATTCACCTGCCGTCGCCGGGCATCCTGCTCGCAGCGGGATATTTCGTACTGCTTGCGGCTTCGGCCCTGCTGGTCCGCGCCCGCCTCTTCGCGGCATACCGGCCCCTGGAAGCGTCGTTGCGGCCGCCCCGGCAGGCAGTGACCGCCATGGCGATAGCAGGCATCGTGGTCGTCGCGGCCGTGCTGTTCCTCTTCTTCAATGGTCACGGGACCAGGATAACGTTCCTCGACGTGGGGCAGGGTGACTGTGCCATCGTGGAAACGGCTTCGGGCAGGAACATCCTGATCGACGGCGGCGGGACCCGGGACAACCGGTTCGACATCGGCCGCGCCGTTCTGGCGCCTTACCTGTGGAACCGGGGGATCAGGACCATCGACCTCGTGGTCCTCTCCCATCCCCATCCCGACCATATGAACGGCCTTCTCGCGGTCTTGCATGGTTTCAGCGTGCGTGAGGTCTGGGGCTCGGGACTGGATGCTTCTCTGCCGGGGTATGCGGAATTCCAGCGCCTCATCAAAGACCGGGGCATTCCCTTCAGGACCGTGTCGGCGGGAGATGAGGCGAAGATCGGCGATGCGCGCCTGGCGGTGCTGCATCCGGGTCCGGCATTCGATCACGGGAAAACGAAGGCGTATGCCGCGGAGAACGACCGTTCCCTGGTGATACGGATGCACACACCGGGAAGGACCTCCTTGTTCACCGGCGACATCCACGCTTCAGGCGAAACAATCCTGCTCCGGAACGTGTCTGATCTCGCCAGCGATCTGGTGAAGGTCCCTCACCACGGCAGCAGGACCTCGAGCACCAGGGCGTTCATCGCAGCGGTGCGGCCGAAGTTGGCGGTCTTCACCGTTGGTGACGGGAATGTATACCGGCATCCCTCCGAGGAGGTCGTCGAACGATACCGCAGTGCGGGAAGCCGCGTCTTTCGGACGGACAGGCAGGGGGCGGTCATGGTACGGGACCCGGCATCGGGACAGGAAGTGCTGACCTGGTCGGAGCTCATGCTCAGGCGGATAGCGCCTTCAGAACGAAACGGCTGGTGGGCGATCGAACGGGAGAACTGGAAACGGCTGGCTCTCAGGACAGCGGGGATTTGATCGGATAGACCTTCAGGAAGTTCAAAAATTCCTTGGCCGTGTGGGTGCTGTAATTTCGCTTGGGCGAGATGATGGTGAAGTTGCGGTGAAACTTGAGGTCCTTGAAGGTCGTGGCCTTGAGAAGCCCCTGCTTGAGCCATTTGCGTACGGCCCAGCCAGACATGATCGAGACGCCCAGCCCTTCCTCCACCGCTCCCTTGATGGCCTCGGTGCTGCCCATGACCAGGGCGATCTTGAGCTGGTCGAGCTTGATGCCGTGCTCTTCGAGGTGCTTCAGGATGATCTGGCGGGTGCCGGAACCCTCCTCGCGCAGGATCAGCGGCTCCTTGGTCAGTTCGATCGCCGACAGGCTCCTGCGCTCCGCCCAGGGATGGGCAGGCGACATGATCACCACCAGTTCGTCGGAAATGAGCGTTTCCACGGAGAACCGCTGTTTGCTCACGTCCCCTTCCACCAGAGCGATGTCGATCTCTCCCGCGTTCAGCCGTTCGGTGATGACCTTGGTATTGTTCACGACGAGGGAGATGTTCACCTGGGGGACCTTCTTCTTGAAGGCGGCAATGATGTGCGGGAGAAGGTAATTGCCGATCGTGGAGCTGGCGCCGATGGAAAGAGAGCCCTTGATGGCGCCGGTTATCTCGCTGATGTTATGCTGCGCCTCGGCGTAGAGCGCCAGGATCTCCTTGGCGCGCTTGTACAGGATCTCGCCTGCCGGCGTGAGGTTGATGGAATTGCCGGACCGGTCGAACAGACGCGTCTCGTACAGCTCCTCCATGGCCTGGATCTGCAGGCTCACTGCGGGCTGGGTCAGATGGATGAGCTCCGATGCCTTCGAGAAGCTCTTCGTCTCTGCAACAGCACAGAAGACTCTAAGTTTGTGATCTTCCATATATGTTTAGGAGGGTACAGGAACGTCCAGCGGGTGCATCCATGGTGATGAGTACTTATAAATCAAGTGGTTATATTTGTCAAGCGGTTTGAGGCCTGAACAAGGGAATTTCCGTCCAACGATAAGCGCTACCATGGAACTTCCGGTGGATTTCTTGTGCGATCATCACCGAAAATTGGAATTTCCCGGGAAATGACGCCTGCCCTATCTTGGCACGACAAGGACCCGGTTCTTCACGAGGGACACCTCGCGGACCTCTCCCTGGACGCGTTTTTCCTCACCAAAGAGGTTCCGGAGGACGACCTCCCCACCCTCGGATCGGACATTGTTCACCGACTCCAGGAGAAGTTCCTCTTTATTGTTCTTCAGCACATAGGCCTTAAGATCGCACATGGACGTCTCCTTGAACCTCAGTTAAGAATGTAAGAATCTTTTCGCCACAAAGGCACCCCCGGCCCGCGTCATGTCGGATTTGGAACCGGGGCGGGCAAGACACAAAGATAGGCGTAACAATGAGAAAAGGCTGCCAAAATATTACCGCACCTTGTCTTTTCTTCGTGGTCTCGCTTAGAAGCGCCTACTTTTGGTAGCGTCTTAGTGGCAAGTTCCGGCTTTCCGGGTTAAGGCTTTCATGCTGTTCAAAAATTGATCTTTCCCGTTACGTTCAAAATGAAATCAGGCGCTCCCGCCGTGTCCGGATCCTCGCTCAACGAGAACTCAAAACTGCCGGGGCCACAGGAATACCGGCCCCCGAAGGTTAAGAGCATTCCCGGCCAATCAACCTGGCGGATCCCGGTATTCGGATACGGCGATGACGCCACCAGGGTCTGAACGATGATGCTGAAATGGTCCCACCACGCCGCCTCGATCCCGAACCCGCCATAATAATAGGTGCGCATCGGAACGGTCTGGTATCCCTTGAGCGCCCCGGGGAACACCGCGCCGGCATTGCCATATCCACGATACGTCTTCCCGAAGTCGATGTCAACCAGCACCGCGAGGGAACCGTCATAACTGCCATTTCCATATCCCGCTTTGGCGTCACCCGTGGGAAACTCGAGCGAACCCATGACACTGACCAGGGGAAATCCCCTTGTCACCTCCCGCTTGAGCGTCAGCCGCGTGTCCCCGATACCGCTTGTATCGCTCTCCGCCTTGATGATCGGCAGGCCGTTACGCGTAAGCTCATATAGGAACTCATTATGGGGTCGTTCATGCCTCCCGTAATCCTTCGCCCGCAGGACATCGTGATAGCCTTCCAGGGGCCGGTCAAGAAATCCCTCGGTGAAACGAAGGAACGGGACATCGAGCCCGATCTCGGTACGATCGCCGATCCTCTTCTTGAGCCTCACCGCCAGCTCCGTCAGCTCGAGGTCCATATTGACCGTCCAGTTAGGTGAATACTCCGTGACATACACGCTGGAATGGTTTACGCTGACCGACGCTGAATCCCGGGCCGCGGCGCTTTCCAGAAAGGGAAGGGCCAGCGGAAGGAACAAGGGGAACTGGTTCCGCGCCTGCAGGGGTCCGTCAAAGGAAAACCCCGTGCCGGGCAACAGGAGACAGGTTCCGCTGAAGAGGATTGCAAAAAGGATCCGTTTCATGATCCAGACGCGCTCAAGAATATATAATAATGGATAGTCACAGGCGCAATTGTATCACGAGCGAGAGAAAAAGCAACCTCGACATGCCACTTCGCGATTCTGCCTTGTGAGCCGTTTATTAGTGGATGCGAAGGTGCGTCTCTTATGCTATACTTTTATCGTTGCTTGACAGATACATTGATCATCACTAGGGAAAAGGAGGAACTGCCATGCCGTATTTTATCATTCTGAGCAATCTGACGGACGAGGGACGCAGGACCATCAAGCAGAAACCGGAGCGGATCGTCGAAGTGAACAAAGAGATCGAGGCGATGGGCGTCAAGGTACATAAACAGTATGCCCTGCTGGGGATGTATGATTTCGTCAATATTGTTGAAGCGCCGGACAATGAGACGGTCATGAAGATGTCAGTCGAGCTCGGCTCCCGGGGTTCCGTCACCATGACGACCCTCCCGGCCATTCCGGTTGAAGAGTTCATCAAAAAGATCAAATAGCGGGGCCACCCCAGGCATCGCAGACGGCGGGCCGCATGAACGGACCCGCCGCTCGCTTCCCACCGCAGGTGATCCGGTTTACACATCGGAATTTTTCTGGTACACTCCCCTCACCCATGACGCTTGGCGCTAAAATACTCACTGCCGCGGCGATCTTTTTCCTCCTCCTGTGGGGGGCATTCCTCGCCCTCGGAGCTCAGCCGCTCAAAGTGACCAGCGCGCTGTCCGTCATCTACGGTGAGCATGAGGATTTTTATGCGGATGCCGCAGTCTATCAGAAGGTCCGGAACGAAACGCTCTATTTCCTGTATCTCCCCCGGGCGCGCCCTCCCTACCGCTGGTGGTCTGTAGATTATAAGAATATGACGATCAGCTTGATCAAAGCTCCCCGTTCCATAGGGTCACGGAAATACCTCTTGCGGGGCGATCCGAAAGGGGCTGATATCGGGAACAAGGATAATAAGGATGAGTGGTCCTGGCATTTTACTGAGCAGGGAGCGGCATTTTCGGGAAACGGATTCATGTGCAGGGTGAGGAAGGCCAAAGGCAATTAGTGACGCCGCGGAGGAAACCTGAGATCAATTCATGACGCAATGGTCTTTCCTTATCCCCCTCCTTGCCAAGGAGGGGTCAGGGGAGGTCGTTCTTAGGCAACCGAGCCATGATCGCCTCAAGCACGCCATCCAGCCGCTCGTATACATCCGTGTTCGTAAATCGAATAAAACGAATACCCGCCGATTCTATGAACTCCTGCCTCTTTCGGTCACGGTCTTCCGATCCTTCGATGAAGTGTGACTCTCCATCGATCTCGATAGCCAGTTTCAGCTCAGCGCAGTAAAAGTCGACGATGAACGATCCGACGCTGTATTGCCGTCTGAACTTGTATCCTTTCACATTCTTACCCCGCAGTTTCGACCACAACATGACTTCAGCCTGCGGCATATTCTTTCTCAGCGTTCGGCGTTTATCTTTAATTTCTGTTTTGTTAAAGAGCTGCGTCATGAACCTTCGACCCCACCTGACCTCCCCTTACCAAGGGGAGGAAATAATATTGACACGTCCCTGTTGCACTTCAATATCCCCCTCCTTGGCAAGGAGGGGTCAGGGGAGGTCTGCTGTTGCTGGCATCCTCACTTAATACGGATAGAACACGAAAAACAGCAGCGACAGCGCGCCCAGCACCCACAACCCCGCCGGCACCTCGCGCACCCTTCCCGAGAGCGTCTTGATCAATGGATACACAACGAACCCCGCCGTCATGCCGATACCGATGTTATAGGTAAAGCTCATCAGCACAATGATCGTGAAGACCGGCATCACGTCTGTGAGATCATGGTATTCAAGGTGTCGCATCGGCGACAGCATCAGCATGCCCACGATGATGAGCGCCGGGCCATACGCATAGGGCGGCACCACGGCGAAGAGCGGCGCGAAGAAAAGTGCCGACAGGAACAAGAGCGCCGTGACGACGGACGCGAGCCCGGTCCTGCCTCCCGCCTCGATGCCCGCTGCTGACTCGATGTAGGCTCCTGACGTCGTAGTCCCGAATACTGCCCCTGCCATGGTCGAGAGGGAATCGCATAACATCGGTTTCTCGATCTCAGGAAGGTTCCCCTTTCCGTCCAGCAACCCCGCCTTCATGGATAGCCCGATGAGCGTCCCCATGGTGTCCACGAAGATCATGACGAACATGGTGAGGATGACCGGGAACGCCTTGACCGTGAGCAGTCCCGAGAACTCGAGTTTGCCCAGGAGCGGCATGATCGACGGTGGGCTGCTGATTATGCTGTCCGGAAGTTTAACGTGACCGAGGACCATGCCGAGCACCGTGACTGACGCTATCCCAAGGAAGAGCGCGGCATTCACCCGCCTGATCATGAGCAGGCCGGTCACAATGAAACCAAAGATGGCCAGCAGAACGGTCGGCTCGGTGATATTCCCCACATGCACCGGTGCTCCGGGTACGCCGATCCGCACGATGCCGGTCTCGTTCAGGCCGATGAAGGTGAGGAACAGGCCGATGCCCACGCTGAACCCGATCTTGAGCTTCTCGGGGATCGAGTTCACGAGCCAGGTGCGGATGTTCAGGAGCGTCAGTACCGCAAATATGGCCCCGGAGATAAAGATGGCGCCGAGCGCCTGCTGCCACGAGAATCCCATCACTTTCACGACCGTGAATGCCACGAAGGCATTCTCGCCCATGTAGGGCGCGATGGCAAAGGGACGCTTCGCGTAGACCCCCATGAGCAGCGTGCCCAGAAAGGCCGTCAGGATGGTCGCGACCATGGAGGCCCCGAAAGGCATCCCCGCAGATTCGAGGATCTTCGGGTTCACGATGATGATGTAGGCCATCGTGACAAAGGTCGTCGCGCCCGCGATGGCCTCCTGCCGGACTGTGGTGCCAAGCTCTTTAAGGCGGAAGTAAGAATCCAACATTATTCACCTCGATAACTTCAGACGTTGATCACGGAGATACGGAGAGATTAATCATCGACTGGCGCTGCCCGCCTTGGTCTTGCTTCCCGCACCGCCTTCGCCAACCACCACGAACGGCGCCCAGAATAGCGGGTTGGCATATTCCGGATGGTTCGGCGTGTCAATCAGCGAGAGCATCGCCTTGCGATGCGCTTCCGCCTTGCCCTGGCCGGGATTGGCTTCGTATTCTTTCAACATGCCGGTGGTGAGCGGTACGGTAGCCTCCGAAGCGACCGGCCAGTGGGACACCAGCAGGGAGCGGGCTCCCGCATAGAAGAAGGCTTTGGCCAGGCCCGACAAGCCCTCTGCGCCCGGTGTGCCATCGGCTGACGCCGTATTGCAGGCCGACAAGACAACCCAATCCGCGTTGAGCTTCAGCTTGGCGATCTCGCCACCGGAAAGATAACCATCGTCCTCCAGCGATCCTTGTTGCGGCGGCGTCAGGATCAGACCGGGCTCACCGATACCTTTGATCTCGCCGGCCATCAAACCATGGGTAGCGAATGCCAGCGTGCGGTACTTCGATAAATCCAGCCTTTTGATCTTGGTCTCGGTCGCGTTCTCCTGCAACCAGAGCGACTTTGAGTCGGACTTGAGCGCTTTGGCCATAGCTCGCAGTTCGTTGGCGGTCTCCGGCAGGCGCGGTGCTTTGCGGATCGCCTCGACGTCGGCAATTTCGACGACTTGTGCGGTCGTCGAGGCTTTGGATTTCACCACCACACCGCGGAATACCGTGGCGACATCCATACTGGCGCGCTTGCCGCGCGTTGTGCCGGTTGTGTCGCCGGTTCCGCCGATCAGAGGATCGCCGAACCCGGCAAAGGGTTCCTGTGCTTTGCCTGCCTTGGCGAACTGGCGAAAGGCCTGGATCGAACTTACCGACGGCAGCACCGACAACGCGTAATGCCTGGTCAGCCAGTCCACCTTACGGTAGTCGGCATCGCTCTTGATCTCCGGCGGGGGCGAAGCAATCAGTACGCTGAACGGCAGGCTCACCAAGGGGCCTGCAGGCACCACCATCACATGTTTGATCCCGGTCAGGTACGGCAAGGCCGGGGCGAAGAGACTATTATAAAGCTCGGACAGGACGCCGACGCTGACGCGCCGGGCGTTTCCGGTATTGTCGAATTCCATCTCGGAGCGGACCGTTGCCACTTTCTTGGAGATATCCTTCGCATCCATTTTGAGAGACTGAAAATCTGCGCCGTTCCGTCTAACCACCCAAAGAAAACTGGAGCTACCGAGCTCATAGACCAGCATCGCCTCGCCTGGTTTCAACAAGGCTTGGATCTGGCTGACGGAAGCCGGCTCGGGACGGGTAAGTTCCTGATACTCGGGAAAGCGGCGGGTCAGTTCCGCATCGATCATCGCCATATCCTGCGTCACGCGGGCGATCTCGTCGCGCAGCCTTTGCTCATCGGCGGAATTGCGCTCCTGCGGCGGCTTGCTGGCAGCACTGACCAGTTTTGTCTCATCCCTTGCATGGCGATCAGTTGCATCCTGCTTGCGCTTGACCAGGCCAGCCAAAGCATCGTCACCGCTGGCGAAGCGGGAGGCCATTTTGGCGATGGCGGAAGCGGTACCGGACGCTTGTTCGAGTTGCACTATCTGAAAGGCTTCATCGGTAATTTTTTCGGCAACTTCCTTGTCAGGATTACGGGAAAGAAGTGAGAGGTGGGTCAGGAAACCAGAGCGATTTTTAGATGCTTCACGAACGGCCGCATCCCCTGTTCCTCCGGCGACGATCCGTTGCCTAAAGATGGCACTGGCTCTGCGCACCATTGAGAGTGCCTGCGCATATTGGCCTTGGTTTTTGTACAGCTCCGCGAGGTTGTTCAGACTCGTGGCCACTTCGGGATGTTCCGGGCCGAGGGCCTTCTCCATGATAGCCAGCGAGTGCTTGTAGAGCGGCTCTGCCTGCGCATACTGGCCTTGGGAATCGTACAGAAACGCAAGGTTGTTCAGGCTCACGGCCACATCTGGATGATACGGTCCGAGGGCCTTCTCCCTGATGGCCAGCGAACGTTTGTAGAACGGCTCGGCCTGCGCGTACTGGCCTTGTGTGTTGTATAGCAACGCGAGATTGTTCAGACTCTGGGCCACATCGGGATGATCCGGTCCGAGGGCCCTCTCCCTGATGGTCAGCGAACGTTTGTAGAGCGGCTCGGCCTGCGCGTACTGGCCTTGGGTGTCGTACAGCGCCGCGAGGTTGTTCAAGCTCCCGGCCACATCGGGATGATCCGGGCCGAGGGACTTCTCCCTGATGGCCAGCGAGCGCTTGTAGAGCGGCTCGGCCTGCACGTATTGACCCTGGGTTTTGTATAGAGCCGCGAGGTTGTTCAGGCTCGTGGCCACATCGGGATGATCCAGGCCGAGAGCCTTCTCGAAGATCGCGAGCGAGCGCTTTAAGAGCGGCTCGGCCTGCGCATACTGACCTTGGGAATCATACAGAAACGCAAGGTTGCTCAGGCTCGCGGCCACATCGGGATGATTGGGACCAAGGGCCTTCTCTCTTATCGCCAGCGCGCGCTTTAATAGCCGCTCGGCCTGCGCATACTGGCCTTGGGACACGTACAGAAACGCAAGGTTGTTCAGACTCAAGGCCACATCGGGATGATTAGGGCCGAGGGCCTTCTCAATGATCTCCAGCGAGCGCATGTAGAGTGGCTCGGCCTGCGCGTACTGGGCTTGAGTGCGGTATAGTTCCGCGAGATCATTCAGGCTGGTGGCCACATCGGGATGATCCGGTCCGAGGGCCGTCTCCCTGATGGCCAGCGAACGCTTATAGAGCGGCTCGGCCTGCGCGTATTGACCCTGGGTTTTGTACAGCCCCGCGAGGTTGTTCAGGCTCGCGGCCACATTAGGATGATACGGTCCGAGGGCCTTCTCAAAGATCGCGAGCGAGCGCTTATAGAGTGGCTCAGCCTGCGCGTACTGGCCTTGGATGTTGTAAAGTTCCGCGAGGTTGTTCAAACTCGTGGCCACATTGGGATGATCCGGTCCGAGGGCCTTCTCACAGATCGCCAGCGAGCGCTTATAGAGCGGCTCGGCCTGCGCGTACTGTCCTTGGTTGCTGTACAGTAACGCGAGGTTGTTCAGGTCTATTGCGACGGCGGGGTGGTATGGCCCGTAGGCTTTCTCGTCGATCGCGAGCGAGCGCTTATAGAGCGGCTCGGCCTGCGCGTACTGACCTTGGGTGTTGTACAATAACGCAAGGTTGTTCAGGCTCGTGGCCACATCGGCATGATTGGGACTCACTGCTTGCTCGGCGACTTGGAGCGCTTTCTTCGCCACAACGATGGCACGGTCATAGTGACCCTGCTTGTAGAGTGACATGACCTCGGCGTTAAGCATATCCCATTCGGTCCCTTGTGCATAGGCTGGCACGCCCGTGCCGAATGCAAGTAGAAGCAGTAACAATGCGATCATTAGTCTTCCCATTCTATCTCCCTTTTCCTATGTTTCACAAAAGCCTTTTCTAAGAAGATGCATCACGCTGCTGCCCCCCGCGCGTTCTTTGCCCAGACGGTGTCGAACCGCCTGGCTAGAAGTAACCGATTTATTGATGTAGGAGATCATGACCATGCTGTCTCATGAGTTTATGAATACTGGATTCGCCCTCGAAATGCAGCGCACCCATGACGAATAGTGTAGAGATGCCGGATCGGAGTATGTGAAGAAGCTGCGATAACCATTGTCTGTTCCTATCATCAATGAGCAAACCAAACACTACTGGGAATTGATTGCGGCGCGCCACAAGCTCTTTTGCGAAAGTGCTGGAATCCCCTGCGATCCATGCCCCGTGGAGCCTTCGGAGGCCATGTTCAACGCTGTCAGGACTGAGCGCGATGGACGATAAATATTCTATTTGTTCACACAATGGGGCTTTATCAAAAGCCAAGAGTGCTTCAGGACCTTCAAGAGTAAGACGGGCATTGGGCGGCGTACATTGCCATAATTGGCGATCAACACCAACGGAAAAGTTGAATCCAGAACGAAGAGTAAGATGCATGGCTATAACTAACCCTGCAAACCACGGCTTTGCGGTGTTGATAGAGTCCGTTCTACAAAAGGAACGCCATAATGATGAAGCAGCGGAAAAAAGTTCGGGCGAAACAAGACGGTTAAGTTCTTCCGATTTAGTGAGGCGTGAGAACGTAGGTTCTTGATTATGGTCAAGATCACCTTCAAAGACAACTTGCTTCACGGCACTATGAACACGCCTAAGAATATTTGGCAACTGTGAATTGTTTTCCGGCAATGCATGCATGGAAGCAGCCATAAAGGAATCAGTACCTTTTACGCGGAATAAAATGGGGCACCTCTCGTTTCGGTTAAAAGTGTTTACGACAAGACCGTTACATAACACGGCGCTAACCCACGGGCGTAGCCCGGTGGTGTCGAGCGTCCTGGTTAGTATTATAGAGCACGTAAAGAAAGCGTGGGGATAGTTCCATCAATTTTAAGTTTTAGCATGAGCCAAAAGGTCTTCTACATGATTAAGAAAAATGATCTTGGCTTCATTGGCAGCAACGGAATCGCCTCTAGTAATGGCTTGCGGAAGTGTTGTACTGCAATAGTTTTTTGTTTCTTGCCATTTATTTACGAATCGAGTTTTGCTGCCCCCGGTCAAGAACTCAGCAAAATCTTTTGCTGCAAGATCAATAACGCCAACAAAATTACTCATAGCGCGAGCGGTACGGTTATTAGCACCCCATTTTTCTTCTGGTTTTTGGAAAAGGGCCAAAGCCTCGTTGACTTTGGCTCTGAACTCTCTGGCGGCGACAGCTTTACGGTCGGAAGCGGAAAGATCTTTAGCAAGTCGATGCTCAAACAGGGTGCGAGCAAGGTAGACAACGACACCACCAAGAACGGAACCGCAGAAGAAAGTCAACCAATCCATACATTTCTCCTTGGCTGTTGAGTGGAAATCAGGGTCACCCATTTGAAGGCTCCCCGTCAAGCAAAAAGCCCACCCTATGGCGAGATAATGAAATTATCTCGCCGATGTTTATGCAGTCATCGATTTCTTTACCATTGCAGCAGTTTCATTCAGTTTCGGTGTCAGCTCCTCACTACACCAGTCACCCATCTGGATTAAGGCCTCGCTGATGTCGCTATGAGTGGCACTTTCCCCGCAGAGCGGGGACCAGAAAATCTTCGGCTCCTTGACCCTATTGGCTCCTCTATTGGCTCCTTATCTAATTAGGTGCATATTTAACCGCTTTAATGATTTTTAATCTCGATGACCGTGTCCGCATCCTTAACAAGCGGTTGAGCAGAACCACCTGGCGATACACACCTGAATTGCAACTCCATTGAGCCAAGTTGTCCTGGCCTCGATGGCGTAATTGTTTCTCGTATCGTTTTGACTTCAAGCCCTTTATCACGACAGTAGGCGTTCGCTTCTTTATAAACTGCCGCCTTATTGCTGAGCGATACACCAAGCCCAGGCGAACCATCCTTTTTCCCAATGTAGTATGAATCTTGATCCATGGGAATGACTCCGGTGCTTTGGCAGCCTGAGAGAATCAAGGTTATTATTATGATAAGTAAGAGTTCAATATAATTCAATTTCATATTTTTCCTTTCCTTTCTTCCAAGGCTGGAGACGTCTTACGTTGATACCTAACGAGTCTTTGGCCCGTCTATTACATGTTTTTGAATGCCCTTTGCAATACGTTGAGCGCTGCTTTAGCCGGGAGAATTTCTGGGACGTTGTGTCCCGAGTGTCATTACTCTTGATTAATCGCGGGGAGTCTTTGGTGTCCTACTCGAAGATTTCCATTCTCGCTTCTTCTTATCATCTTCACCATAAGACTACAACAACTCCTCTTCCAGTCCGGTTGTCGCGGCGATCAGGGTAAAATCCTTGTCAAGGTGGATGAGCTTTGCCTTTTTATGCGCGGCGGATGCGATCAGCAGGTCGGTCGTAGAGGCGGTCTTGCCCTTTCTATCAAGCAGAAATCCCCATTTTGAGGCGAGTTCGATCACGGTGTCATCGAGAGGCAGTTGCGGCAGCGACGAAAGCGCTTCCCACAGCGCATTCCAGTCTTTTTCAGTCTTCGCTCCTCTGAGCACTTCAACAACCACGATGCCGCAGCAATACGCTTCCTCCCGCTGCAATATTTCCCTGACACGGTCTTTGACCTTTTTGGACCCATGCGGACGAAGATATTCGATCCATACGGAGCTATCGATGAGGTACATCTTTTCTCCTTCTGCTTATCAGCTCTGCTACTGAACAGGCAAGCTCCACTTTCCCTTCAAGGTCCAGGAGCTTTTTCGATTTTCTCCTCCTGATGAATTCTTTCATCGCCTTTTCAACGGCCTCTTTCTTGGTCCTCGCCCCTGACAAGGTCCTTACCTCTTCAAGCAGATGTTCATTAATTACCAGCGTGGTTCTCATATACTCCTCCTGAATGCATCAAACTAAGGCATACTATCATATGCATTAATCAAGAATCAAGTATCAACATGAGGACGGCATTTATTTGCAAGGTTTTCCCGCCGCCTCGATATCGCATTTCATCTCTTCCTCCAACTCCTTCTGATCCACCACCGCCACATTCAGCAGCTCTTCCTCCGCCTGCATGTCGTTCTATATTGCGCAGCATTCCACAATGATCTGTGGCAACTTGAGGTAGTGCTTGTCGGTCGTGATAAGCTTCAGGCCATGCTGCATCGCCGAAGCGGCGATCCAGATGTCATTGGTGGGTATCGGTGATCCCTGTTCGCGCAGGTAGGCGAATATCACTGCGTAGCGCTCAGAGGTCTCCTCGTCAATATCGCGCACCCTCACCCGCGACGAACTCAGGAATTCCCTGAGCACCGATTCGTTCCGCGCCCTGTGCTTTCCCATAAGGAATCCCGCGCGCAGTTCCCCGAGCACAACCGGGTTGAGCGTGATCTCATCAGCCCCCTGGAGGGCCCGTACTACTTCCTCGTTACCGCGCAGGAACACGGAGAATGCCGACGTATCAAGAGCTACTTTATTTTTTTCCATAGCCCCTCGTCGATCTTCCGCTGCGCATCCAGCGATCTGTCGAACTCTGCTGCGTCTTCCTTCGCCCAAAGTCCGGCAAGGTGGTCAAGGTCGTGATACAGGACCGGCGTCCGCCTTTCCGTCGCGGCTGTCCCCGTCCCACGTTCGAGCAGCGACACCAGCGCCTTGTTCAAGCTGGTCTTCCTGCGCGCAGCTTCTTTTTTCACTGCTTTCTGCACATCGGCGGGAATACCCCTGATCGTTATTTGCTTCATTGCTCACGCTCCTGTGATTCTATAATGACTCACTATGAGTCATTATTGCATCGTCACAGCTGAAGGTCAAGTGGTTTTTTTGAGGAGACCAGGCCAGTTGCATTCTTTTGTTCCTTCACCCTACAGTTCCTTCAACAGCACTTCCTCCACCGGTCTCCGGTCCGCCCTTCCGCCCTTTCCCGCCGGGTGACCGAGGCTGACAACAGCCATCAATTCCATATCACTCGAAAGACCGCACAGTTCTCGCACTTCATTCGCGCTCTTTAGTATCTCGCCGAGCCAGACCGCGCCGAGGCCCATGCCGTGGCTGGCGAGCAGCAGGTTCTGGATGCATGCGCCCATGGACTGATGGTCCTTCACTTCATGGTACATGGCGGTCTTATCGATAAAGACAACAATGCATGCTGCTGCATTTTCTATGATATGGCTGTACTTGGTGAGTTGCGCGAGTTTCTGGAGGGTTTCTTTATTTTGGATGGTGACGAAGCGCCAGGGCTGGTTGTTCAAGCCTGACGGCGCCAAGGTCCCGAGCCGGATGATCTCATGGAGCTGTTCCCGGGTGACCGGCTGATCGGTGTAGGTGCGAATACTCCTGCGGGTCTGTAATCCTTCCAGAAGTTCCATGTCCCCTCCTTTAGGTAAGACAGGGTCAAGGGTCATAGACTTTGACGTTCAATCCGCAATCCGCAATCCGAAATCCGCAATTTGTCCGCCTTACTGTATTACCCTCCGTCTCATCAGCCTGAACGGCACCGGAGCAAGGGCCGCAGCGACGACCACGATCCAGACGATGCTCCCGAACACATGGTCAACGTGTCCCGCAGCGAAGGCCCGGCAGATGTTCACCAGGTGATAGAGCGGAGTGAACCAGGCTATGCCGGCGACGGCGCTGGGCAGCGTTTCCACGGGAAAGAAGACGCCGGAGAAGAGAAAGAGCGGGGTCATGAAGAGCGTGTAGAAATAGCTGAAGGAGTCGATGCCCGGGACCAGCGCCGTAGTGATCATCGAGACCTCGGCGAAGATCAGGCCGCACAGGAAGATGACCGGGACCGCGAGCAGCAGGAGCGGAGAATCCACCAGGCCGAAGAGGGCAACCACGAGCATGATGGTGAGGCCATAGATGACGCTCTTGACCGCGGCCCAGGCGAGTTCCGCGGCGATCAGGTCGTCGAGGTTCACGGGCGTTGCCAGGATGGCGTCGAAGGTCCTCTGAAAGGTCATCCGGATATAGGTGCCGTAGGTGCACTCATAGACCGCGGCGAACATGGACGATGATGCGATGATGCCCGGCCCGATGAACTTTATGTAGGGCTGGCCGTTGATGTCCTGCACGAACACGCCAAGCCCCATCCCCATTGCCACGAGATACAGGACCGGCTCGATGAAGTTCAGGGCGAAGCTCGACTTGTAGAGCTTGGTGTACACGGTCCAGTGCCGCTGCAGGACCCTCCAGGCGCGCTTAATCTGCAAGGTTCCTCCCGGTGAGCTTCAGGTACACGTCCTCGAGGTTGCCGCCGTGCAGCAGCATCAGGTTCTGCGGCGTATCGATCGTTATGATACGCCCCGAGTCCATGATGGCGACACGGTCGCAGAGCCTCTCCGCCTCCTCCATGTAATGGGTCGTGAGCAGCAGCGTGGTGTTGTTGAACTTGAGCTTGTTCAATTTTTCCCAGACCGCCCGCCTGCTGTGGGGGTCCAGTCCGGTCGTTGGTTCGTCGAGGATAAGGATCTCCGGGCTGTTCACCAGGGACCGCGCGAGCAGAAGCCTGCGCTTCATCCCGCCTGAAAGTTCCTTGATGTTCATGCGGCCCCGGTCCTGAAGTTCCACGAACGTCAGCAGTTCATCGGCGATCGGGACTGATTTCTTTTTCGGTATGTCGAAGTACCGGGCATAGACGATGAGGTTTTCGAACAACGAGAGGTCCGGGTCCAGATTGTCTTCCTGGGGCATGACGCCCAGACGCGCCTTGATGGCAGACGGTTCGCGGGTCACGTCCGTCCCGAAGACCGTGACCGTGCCCGATGTGGGCGGGAGAAAGCACGAGATGATGCGCATCACCGTGGTCTTACCCGCTCCATTGGGTCCCAGGAAGCCGAAGCATTCCCCCGGCGCGATCGCGAAGTCGATGCCGTCCACGGCCTTGACGATGCCGTATTCCTTCGATAATTTTTGTGCAGATACGATGTCCATAGAGGTGTCCGATGGTCCCGGCTTATGCAGCTAAAAATATACCATGGAGAGGCTAATTCGTCAGCAATATTCTACAAAGAAGGCCCGGGGAGATTTCCCCGGGCCTGTGATGGTTAATGCAGCTGATGTCACCCCACCTGACCTCCCCTTAGCAAGGGGAGGAACTCTTTATTGCCCCTCGATCATGAAGCACCCTCTCCCTTTTTCCCTCTCCCCTCCGAGGGAGAGGGGCAGGGGTGAGGGGAATTATGATAGGGGTTGGGGAGGTGGTTCGAACCTTATGCTCCTTACGGCCTGCGGCTGCCGGAGCCGGGCCTGGATGCGCTGTCCTTGTGAACGCGTGATCCATATGTCTGATGGGTGGATGTTCCGCGTGAAGCGCCGGCCTTTGCCGGCGAGGACGGATGCGCCCGGTGAGACGACGCGGTGGCGCCGCGCTCCCCGGTCTTTGCCGGTCCGGCGTGATGGCTCTTCGGCCGTGCAGGAGTCGTAGCATGCCCCCTTCCCTGCTCGGGACGTGCCGGGACGCGGCGGCGCTGGGGCTCGCGCGGCGGGCGTGCGAACTCCGCGTCGCGGGCGGGCGCCGCTTTCTTGTAATCGAAGTCCTTGAGCGTGCGCCGTTCGATCTTGTCACCCAGCACCCGTTCGATGCTCCTGACCAGCGGCTCGTCCTCATGGGTCACGAAGGTGAATGCGTCGCCGGTCTTCGCGGCGCGTCCGGTGCGGCCGATGCGGTGCGTGTAGGCGTCGACCGTATCGGGAATATCGTAGTTGATGACATGGGAGATGCTCGAGACGTCGATGCCGCGGGCCGCGATGTCCGTGGCCACGAGGATCTGGTACGAACCGTCCCGGAACCCGTCGAGGGCCTCCTGACGCCTGTTCTGCGACAGGTTCCCCTGCAGCGACGCGGCCTTGTAGCCCGCCTTCTCCAACTGCTGCCCGATGCGCTTGGCGCGGTGCTTCGTCCGCGTGAAGATAAGAACGGACTCCGTATTGGTATGGCGCAGCAGTTCCATCAGGAGCCCTGTCTTGAGATGCTGTTCGACGGGGTAGAGCGCGTGGGACACCGTGTTCACCGGGGCGGTCATCCCCACCTGCACGGTGACCGGCTTGTGCAGGATCTCATGGGCCAGGTGGCGGATATCATCGGGCATGGTGGCCGAGAACAGCAGTGTCTGGCGCTTCACCGGCACATATTTCAGGATCCGCCGGATATCGGGCAGGAACCCCATGTCGAACATGCGGTCCGCCTCATCCAGCACGAGCACTTCGAGATGGGCGAGGTCCGCCGTGCGCTGTTTGAGGTGGTCGAGCAGGCGGCCGGGACAGGCCACGATGATCTCGACGCCGGTGCGCAGCTTCTGGATCTGGGGATTGATGCCGACGCCGCCGTACACGGTCATGCTGCGCAGCTTCGTCTGGCGGCCGAGGTCAACGATCGAATCGTTGATCTGCTCGGCCAGTTCCCTCGTCGGGGCGATGATCAGTGCGCGGACCTTGCTTCGCGGCCCGGTCAGCAGGCGTTCCAGGATCGGCAGTACGAAGGCCGCTGTCTTGCCGGTCCCGGTCTGGGCCAGGCCCATGACGTCCTGGCCTTCCATGACCGGCGGGATCGCCTGTTTCTGGATGGGCGTCGGCGTCTTGTAGCCGGCTGCTTCGACGCCGGCCATGATCTGGGGGTGGAGCTTGAACGAACTGAAATTCATTGCTTCCTTCTTTCTTCGCGACTTGTTTATTTACGGTACGTTCCCGGTCGCGGGGGAACGGCCGCACGGATCAAAGAAAAAGGCCCAGGGAAGATGCCCTGAGCCTTTGGATCGGTTAGTAGCGGGGTCCGGATTTGAGCCGACATCCTTCGTTGTTATAAGCCGCTTCAAATACAATATCACGTGAGCTGAGCAAGGACACTATACATTATTTTCTAGCAGATAGCAAGTAGACTCTTTGTCGTTGTATATTTTGTTTATGTATTAGATAGAGGGTGTCCTGCTAGAAAGGTTGTGGAAGGTCGGTCGAAAAGCCGAGCCATGATGACCCGTGCTCTAGTTTCGCGGCGATCCCGGCCGTGCCCATTCTCAACTAAATCTTTCCAGGGGACGAGAGAGCGGCTGCCGTGGGAGGGGCCCGATCCGGCATGATCAGGATTCAACGAGCTTGTTCTCGATCGCAATGGCGATTGCCTGCGACCGGCTGGTCGCACCGAGTTTCTGAAATACATTTTTCATATGAAATTTCACGGTGTCCTGGCTGATATTGAGAATGGATGCGATCTCACTGGTGCTCTTGCCGTCCTTGACCCAGATCATGATCTCACATTCCCGCGGCGTCAGAGAAACGTCCAAGCCCGCCACCGTGTCGTTCTGTGCACTGAGAAGATGCGGAAGGATATGATCGAGGATCATCTGCACGCGGCAGGACTCGGCATTCTTGATGCTGGTATGAAGAAGGGACGCGATCTCTCTCATATCTTTGCCTTCCTCCATAAGTTGAAGGACCGCCCGTTCACGCTCTGGCATCCCGGATACCGGTGATAGTTCTCCCTTCTGGACGCGGTGGCCATAATCCTTGAAAAGAATGTCTGCGATCTTCGGACTGAGATAGACGACGTTCGACGCAACGACCTGCACGGCCCGGACGACCTCGTCAAAGGCGCATTCCTTGTGAAGATAGCCGGAAGCGCCTGCTTTGAACATTTCCAGCACCATGCGCCGGTCCAGATGCATTGACAGGGCCAAGATCTTCACGACGGGGTTGGCGATCAGGATCTGCCGCGCGGCCTCAATACCGTTCATCCCGGGCATCGAAATGTCCATGACCACGACATCCGGCGACAGCTTGGCCGCCAGTTGAACCGCCGACCTGCCGTCCTCGGCCTCCGCGATTACCGTCAAGTTCGATTGTTCGGAAATCAGCGATCGAAAGCCTTCGCGCAACATCTGGTGATCGTCCACAAGAAGTATCCGTATGCTCATGCGGCTCCCCTTTCGATCAAACTGGGGCCAAAGACGATGCGCCTGTCATAGCGATACGGAGATGATGTGAAAAGCGTGAAGTCATCATGGTCACCTGTTTTACGCGCAATTTTTCATAAGGTCACGAGAGGTCGATTGAAAGTGAATGAAGTATGAAAGTATATGAGTACGGTATTTTATTGTCAAGAAATTAATTCCTGGTTAACAATGCCTGCTCCGGCTGGACGTAAAGTTCCTTTCAGGAGGCATGCGTGCTGATCGGAAGTTTGTGCTAAAGGACAGGATGCAACTGTCATAAAAGCCATTTCCGCGGGATGTGTGCTGACGATTATGATGTACACTATCATTCATAAGCACATCAGAGTTTCAGGCACAATGTAATTATACGAAGTTTATATCGGAATGGATACTACCCGTTCGGGTAGGTATATTTTTTTGCGCTGATGACAAAATAAAAGGGCAGGGCATACGACCCCGTCCTTGTTATTGCACATGCCGTCCTTAGATCCAGGAGCGAGCTCATTCTCCGTAGCTTGGGAGGTTAGCGAGCGCCTAGCATATAGGATTAAGATTCCCTGCAGCTAGCTGCAGAGCTTCAATTCCCTTGATCAGGCCATGCCCCTCGTCTCTGACCCGCTCATTCCCGCGATCCTGTTCACCTCGTCGATATCAAAGGGCTTCAGGAGAAAGGCATCGGCGCCGGCGGCCAGGAATTCCTCCTTCCGGTCCCGGAAGCTGATACCGATGATGCACGCCCGGGGAATGATCATGCGGAGCATCTCCGTGACCACGTGCCCCCGGATGTCGGGCAGGCTGAAATCGATAAGGACGGCGTCATACGACCTGGCAGTCACGCTCCGGATGGCCGTAGAGCCGTCCTCGCAGAGCGTTACACACCAACCACCGTTCTCCAGCAGCGTGCCGAGCTCTGTTCGCAGCGGAGCGTTATCGTCGATCACGAGGATAGATCGTTCCTGTTGCTGTTTCATTCTCAATAGGATCCGTGAGCAAGCCCATTTCGCGCCGATTGCAGTGGATCAGCCGGCATGCTGCCTTGAGGGCAATTTCAATATACTGATTTTCTCCGATCTATGTAACTACCTGTACGGGTAGCTGGACAGTCTCGCGAGAAGGGAGCTATGAAAAATGAATACTCTTGAGGGTGGAGGAAACTCGAGAAGATTTCAACCGCCAAAATATTTCGGCAGGAGGGAAGGTCCTCCTGCCGTATTTTTTATGCCTGGCTAACGTCCTGCAAGGGCGTCTACCACTCTGTCGCAACTGAGTGGACATGGTAGGAACTGACGGCCGGCCGCAATAATCACGGGGCTGCCGGCTTCCATCCCTCGTCTTTCGAGTAGGGCAGCGCCTTACCATCGAAAATGATGCGCATGCGGCGCTCACCATGGGAGCCCTTGGTCTCCTCGACGGTTATGTTGAAGTCGATGGCCGACATGATCATATCGCCGAACCGTTCATTCATCCAGCGCTGCATTGCCGGCCCATACACCTCTATCGCCTCGTGCATGCGATAAATAGCGCCGCTTTGCCAGCGTACCGGAGGAGGCGCCAAGGGGGCCAACGAGCCGGCTTTCAGGTCAAGCTCTTTTTCCAGGCAATCCTGTGCAGCTTTCTCTAAAGGAGCCTGGCCGGTGAGGATCGCTCCGACCCGGACAGGCAGGAGCTTGCAGGTCTTACCCAGGGCTTCCAGGGTCAAGCCCTTTTTATAGGCCGCCTTATTTGCCATATCCAGGGTCGGCTTGCGCTGCTCGTAACTATCCAGTGCAAGCGAATCCACTACGCTGGTCCGATCAGTAGCCTGTGCCGGTGAAAAGGAACAAAGTCCAGCAGCGATAACTGCAGAAACGATCAGTAAAGTCTTCTTCATGAAACCTCCCATTACTTTAATTTTAGTACATGTTTGAATAACTATAAATCGGCGCTGTGCTCATCACCCCCCCCACCTTAGAGTGTTTATGCAAATACAGCAGCTGACAGCGGGCTGTTGTCTGTCCTCGGTCTCTAATATTTCTCAAACTCGAGATCGCGGACATCAGCCCTGCCTTTGACTTCATGCCCCATATTGATGGCCGCACCCGAACGCTTAACCGGCGCGGTAATCATCGGTTTGGCGAGATGGGCGACAGGTATTTTATGCGAAACCTGAGCACCCCCGTTGCTTACCTTGAAGAATGCCACCGCGCTCTGAAGCTGCCCGGCCTGCGAAGCCAGTTCCTCGGCGGTGGACGACATCTCCTCGGCGGCTCCCGCGTTCTGCTGGATCACGCGATTGAGCTGCTGTATGGAAGCGTTTATCTGGTCGGCCCCGGAGGTCTGCTCCTTGCTCGCGGCGCTGATCTCCTGCACCAGCTCAGCGGTCTTCTGGATGTCCGGCACGAGCTTTGAGAGCAGCTGGCCAGCACGCTCGGCCACCTCCACGCTGGACGTGGAGAGCTGGCTGATCTCGCCGGCGGCCGCCTGGCTGCGCTCCGCGAGCTTCCGGACCTCGGAAGCCACCACGGCGAATCCCTTGCCGTGCTCACCCGCCCGGGCCGCCTCGATGGCGGCGTTCAGCGCGAGCAGGTTCGTCTGCCGGGCGATCTCGCCGATGACCGAGATCTTTGCCGCGATGTCCTTCATGGCGGCCACAGCCTCGGTCACCGCCTTTCCGCTCTCCTGGGCGTCAGCCGCAGACTTCAATGCCATCTTCTCGGTCTGTGAGGCGTTGTCCGCGTTCTGCTTGATCGTGGCGTTCATCTCCTCGATGGAGGCCGAGGCTTCCTCGGCCGACGCCGCCTGCTCGGTCGTGCCCTGGGACATCTGCCCCGTGCCGTCGCTGAGCTGCTGGCTTCCCGAAGCCACGTTGTCCGCCGCGTTCTTGACGTCGACAACGACCTGGCGAAGCTTACCGGCCATTGTCTTCATGGCGGAATAGATGCCTGTTTCATTCTTTCCCTCCGCCGCGAATACGACGGTCAGGTCGCCGCCGGAGATCTTCCGGGCGATCTCCGCTATATGCGCAGGCTCCCCTCCGATCGGCACGATGATCGAGCGGCTGATCATGAGCCCCCCGACGATGACGGAGGTCCCCAAGAGCAGGGTCAGCATGAGTATCCAGAGGACGGCATTTCTCTTTGCAGCGGTCGATCGCTCGACTGCCTGGTTCATGCTGTCCTGATGGTACAGGTTGCATTGATGAAGGATCCCCAGCATCTTGTCATAGGACTCCCTTCCCGCTGACGTCAGGAGCTTGAGGGAGTCCTCCTTTGCATAGGCATCGCTCAACTTCATTGCTTCGGCCTTGATCCCGCCGAACGCGGCCCACTCTTTCTTGAACTCTGCCATGTACCCGGAAACCTTCGAGGACCCGGCATTCCGGATCATTTCTTCATACACCGCTGTTTCCTTGCCGAGCTTATCCGTCATTTCACCGACGACCTGTTCCACCTTCTTGAGCCCGACCGGGTCGGTCGTGGCGGAATGGATGATCAGATAGCGCAGGACTTCCGAAAGGGTTTTCTCGATCTCGTCGACCTTGACCAGCGGAAGGGCTTCTGCCTTCACGATCGACAGCGAGATATTTGCGACGCTGTTCGTGAAATAATAGCCTATCCCGCCCGCGATAAGCAGGCAGGTTATCGATATCACGGCATTCAACAGCAATTTGGATTTGATTTTCATAATGGAGACCCCTTTTTTGTCAGTTCGTGATCACTCGGGTCCCGAAGCGTTCGGAAGCACATCAGCCCTTGGCAAAACTTTCATCGACGAAGGTCTTCAGGTCTGTTTTCTGGATCAGACCGGCGGACACCGACATGTCGTGGATCGCCTGGAAATCCGCAAGCTTGGGCGCGAGGCCGCTGTACGTAATGCGGTTCGTCGGCCGCTGCATCACATTGACGATCACGCGCTCGTCGATCTGCACGTATTTACGCGCCAGGGTCGCTACTTCTATCGAACCCCTGCCCTTGTCCTCATCGATGAACTTGCCGCTCCGCTGCATGCTGTGCACCCATTCCCGGATCCCCTCGGGATTGGACGTAAGCTGCTGTTTGTGGACGACCGCGGTGCAGCAAATGTGGCCCGGCATGATGTCCTTGGAAAGCTTCAGTATCTTCCCGACTCCCATCTGGATCGCCCTCTCGCCGGCAGGCTCCGGACCGAGAAAGGCGTCGATGCTGCCGGCCTTGAGCGACTCGGGCATATTCGGAGGCGGGACCGCGATGACGGTCACGTCTTTCAGGGAAAGCCCCCCGCCTTTGAGATATTTATCGAGAATGGCCGCCTGGGTGCTCACCCGGTACGGGACCGCCACCGTCTTTCCCTTGAGGTCCGCCGGCGAATTTATCGAAGAGTCTGCCCTGACGGTTATGCCGGAGCCGTGCCGGTGGCCGACCGCGACCGTCCGGATATCCAGGCCGTTGTTGAACAGGTCCATTCCAAAGTTCGACAGGATCATGGCCCCGCCGACCACGTTCGCCTTGAGCGCGCCGGAAAGCGCGTCCCATGACTTGAACTGCACCGGCTCTATATCTATGGCCTTGAACGAGCTGTTGTCCCGTGCGTGGGATATCAGCATGGCAAAATGATCGAGGATCGGGATATACCCCATCTTCAGCGTCGTTTTTCCGGCAGCTATCAAGGGAAATCCAAGAGAGCTCAGGCCGAGCGCGGCGCATCCGATCGCGCCAGTTTTCAAAAATTGACGGCGGTCCATGTTCTTGGAAGATCTTTTCTTGTTTCCCATTTTTCGTTCTCCTTTTTTTTTATTTCAACTCGGGCGAATTGAGCTGTCTATCGTCCGGCCTGCAACGCGCATATTTGCTTCGCACGATTGTTATTAATGTAACCGAAACTTTCTGAAATGGTAACTACCTATACGGGTAGCTACTCGGGCAGGTAGTGGATGGACTGTTATCAGGACAACGGCAGGCAAGCGACAGAATCGAAGGTATGAAGGTTTCTTTACCGGAAGGTCTTCGGCCGCAGAACGTCGCGAGATCGATCAGAAGCCGCTTGATGCGGCGGGAAATTGCAGCGTAAGGGAATGGTGTACGGCTTCTGACGGGAAGCGCTGTATCGTTCGCGGAAATGCAGGAAAAGGAAAAAGCTCTTTCAGGAGCATGAGAAGGCGATGAAGTGGGATGATCGGAAGGAGCAATAATTACAAAATCATCAACAGTATGGGTGACCCTCAGAAGTTCCCTGAGAAAATAGGGCTAAACTGTTACGAAACAGGAAAATGTCATACCGCAGGACCTGACCCTATGGGTTCCTATGGGTTCCCGTCCCCTATGTTCGTCAAGATGAAGACAATGGAAAGTCATTAGAAAAAGAAATTACCGATATATGATAGAAGCGCACATGAGCAACAAATGAGGGGGAATAAAAAATCAATATGCTCAAACATATTTATATATTTAACTTTGCGTGGGATAGATAAAGTAAACTTTAATTCCTTTGTATTTTCAGACTGCTTGGGGATATGTATCTCTACTTTGTGGTTCCCATACGGTGGAAAATATCTGCTCACTTCCTGTTTCACATCATTAATAAAATCATTCAAGCTTGCACCGTATGTGCGTGCATTTACTAATTTACCGGATAAAAGAAGTTTTCGAGCTTGCATGGGAGATGCTTTTATAATCATTCCGTAATAGATATAGCGAAGCGTTGAAAATATCGAGACAAGCGATAGTCCAACATACAGAACATCCGGCTTAGTAATCATTAACGGAATACCTAGCGGAGAAATTATAGCAGGAGTACTTAGCTTCACTTTTGCTAATATAAGTGTAATTAAAACGATGGATGCTACAAGAGAAAGCCTTCGTATTTTTGTCAAATCGGGCGTTTCCATGACTCAGTCCCCTTTATAACGTACTGTTGAGTGCAGCCTGGAATGCTGGAGTTAGATAGACAAGCAACTCCGATCCATGTCTGATAACAATATCGGCCCTATAAATAACCTTACTTCGTTGCTAGCAGTAGCCATTTCGTTTTGAAATCTTCAAGTAATTTTCGAGTGTCAGTATGCATAAACAACGGAGAGTGTGCTGCGTGTTCCGTCCAGTTGTTCCATTCTGCTGTAAGTCTGTCGTCGATAGGTATTTTTTTCTCAACATAAAGAGTTTTAGCGTAAAAATATACTCTTGAAAAGAAGACGGAATATGGGTGGATGTTTTTATCATCACGTATGTCACGAGCTTCTCTTAAGTGTTTCAAACCTTCCCAGAAAATATCATGCGCCTCTTTTGAGTCAGGAGCATAGAATTCTAAAGCCATCCTAGTTAGGATAGTTCCAAGTGTATTCAGTGTAAATGTGTCATTTTTAATTTTTATGGCTTCCTCAGCAAAAGAGCGTGCTACGGGAAAATGACCTAGATTAGCTTCAAGTAGAGCTCTTTGTTCCCAAAAACGGGCATTCCATTTGTAAAGCTGTTCTATAGCCTCATACCATTCGCGAGCTTTGCCACGCCCAATCCAATCGGATATCAATTCTTGATCCATAAGTCTGCGTACTATTTTATATGCGTAAGTCCTCTGGCTAATGGTCCGAGGCGAAATGTATGGGGAAAGTGTCTTCGTTAAAAGCATCGTCATTTCATATCTGTCTTGACTATTCATGACTGTTTCGACTATGAGCGATGCAATCGTTCTGTGTCGTGGTTTAAGACCGATTGTATCGCAAGTCATTACCCCAGCAAGCTCGCCATTGTTTATATTGGAAAGTATATCGGCAGGATTTGCACCTGTTGCAGTACAGGCAATAGCCAAAGGCAGACGGTAACCCAAGGAATAAGTAATGCAGGACAGTTTGTATATTGACTTATGAATATTATTTTGAATATTGGCATACTCACTCTTGATTCGCCCACTAAATCCTTTTCCACCTTCAAGGTTGCTCATTGCGACAAAGAGCTGTCTATTGGCGAATTTTGTGAAATATTTTTTCTTTTCAGTATAGGACTCTCTAGTTAATATCCCAATCCTTTTTTGGCTCATCAATTTATCAATAATTCGTGTGATATCCGTATCAGTGAGTATGTCAGTTAAAAGTGGTGAGCCAGCCATCAAGAACTCCGCGTTTATCCCTTGCAATATGTTTTGCATTCGTTGAGTTCTTTCGGTACCAATAGTTACTAAAGTATCTTTGCTGACCGAGCAATCTAATGCAAGTTTGCCCAACTCGTCAGAATAGTCTGCCATTCCATCAAAAATAAATATTGGTCTAAGAAAATTACCTAAAGCCCATTTTATGGCATCAAAATCTAATTTAGACTCCCCTCTAAATAAGAAGACGTCATGTCCCTTTTTTATTAGTTCTCTGCTGATTCTTAATACAACTGTTGATTTGCCTGATCCAGGTGGCCCAGATATGCAATATATTAGTTGTTTATTAGTGGCGTTACCTTCATTGTATAATTCAGTCATTTGCTTCAACATTGCTTCAACTATTCCAAGTATTGCATCTTTTTCAACAAGAATATCGGTCCATGTCGGATCATCACCCGAATAAAAGTCATGATTCTTGCTTTTATCATAAGTGCCGTCAAGCTTTAGCCACTGAAACTGATTCAAAAAGATTAGAGCTTCTTTTATGGTGCCTTTTGCTAAATCAGCAATCTGCTTTTCTCTAATCTCTACTTCTGGTTTTATGTTTTTAAAGAAAGCTTCCGCCGTGGATTCTAAAGGGATTAATCCCCATTTTTTGAATTGATTTTTTGATACTCTGGAATTTCTTTTAAAACTATCATGGACGGCAGTCCAGAGTATGTGACTGAACTGTTACCTCTTCTAATAACGTCAGCTAAATCGAACTCATCTTCAAGTCTTGCTCCCACGACAATAAATGGGCGCTGCAAGAATTCATCACCGAAAATGTGATGCCAAGCGTGTTGTCGGGAAGTTGCTTGTAAATATTCAAGTATGGAAAAAACAAGTTTAGTTTTGTTTCTCTCTATGTAAGGAGCATACCCATGCAAATGCACTACTTGTAATTCATCAATACGACGGTCAGGCTCGGAATAATACTCCGTCCAGTCAACCGTTCTAATTTTTTGCTTGGGTGTAGGCACTATTTGATAGGCTGACTCAACGAGGTCGTCGATATTTAGTGACCAAATTTTATTCCATCTGAATTCTGTTAGAATCGTCTGCCAAGTTGGTTTGCATTTGGAAAATCTAAAACTAAAGTACTGGTTCCTTTTTCTTCCATCCTTGCATATTTGATCCTCAACCTGCTCATAGGCTGCCTTAAGATCCAATTTGTGACCACCAGTATCGACTCTAAAATCATTAAGCACTTCAATAGCCAAATCATGAGCGTTCGGAATTTTGCGTCCGTCTTGGCCAGATGCACCAATGCTAGCACCAGCTCCAAAAAGAAGGTGGTATTCGCCTCTCGCAATCCCATCATATACGCGATTCAATTCGTCGGTCTTCAGAAATTTGTTTAACATTGAGGCGCCCCCTAACGGCTGTTAAAAAAAATTACTTAATGATACTTTATCGGTAGAGTAGAGAGCTGGTTGCTGCCGCTTTAGGTTCGGCCTATCCGTTCCCGTCCCTTTCGTCTGACGGTGCCTCAATAGCCAAACCATTGCCGCCTTGGCCAGCCCTCCCTCATCAAACCGTGCATGCGGTTTTCCCGCACACGGCTTTCCGATGTTCTTCACCAATAGGCATGCATAGACAAACTCTGATACCCGGCTTTTGTGGGTTGAGTAGGCCCGCCTGATTTCAGTTCTTCTATTTGGCCTGTCGGTAAAGCTTCCTTTGACGCGTTCTGATGACATATATGAAGTGGATAGCCATTCGGCAATCTCCATCACCCTCCGCGCTTCGGTTGCGTGAACAAAGCAGGGTCCCTTCTCTCGGACAGGGTTATGTTGTCCCGTGCCCTCAAACGATACTATGGACCCCTCCGACTCCCGATACAGCCCGGCGTGTTTTCGTCTCCTTATACACACCAGTTGATGTCCTCCTCCATCGCCGTATCGGGTCTCCGGCACTGGACTGCATATCTTCCGCTGCATGCCGCCCCTGCTACCCCGGGAGAGTGCACCGGCCGCTTCCGTTCTCTGAAGCCGGTGCCCATCGGCCTTCCCCATCTGACCAGAGGGTCGGCTTCTCCGTTATGTAGTAACGAGGCTACGTATAGGTTCGCTTGCGCTACGGCCTGCAGCTTTGCCGTGGGGAACTTACGACCCCTGATCGCTCAGACGCCGCTCCCCCGTGCTACCGCGGTGCACGGACAAATCCTCGGGCGGGACTTGAACCCGCAAGATACTCAGTTGTTACCGCATACGGTCAGACTTTACTTGATGACTTGCGACACTTCAGTGTCCCGCTCCGTCCCTACACATACCTCTTGCCGTAATGCGGCATAGCGTCCTGCACATGCGCCGAATACCTATCCAACCGATCAGATCATCGGCCTCTCATTGATCATGCCTTTCAATATAACCAAGGTCTCATTGAATTTAGCGTTAACTGATTTAATCTCTTCCTTCCGAGTATTATCATCTGTCTTCGCCATTTCCTTTTGCATATGAGCGCCATCGCAGAGCATTTCCATATCATCATATGCAGAAGTAATAAGATTGAACGGTTTATCCGTCATCTTGCTTATATCTTGCACAAAATTATGAACTTGACCGGCCTCTTTGACAATGACTCCGGACCTCTTCTGCAGGATCGCGAAGGATTCAAGAAACTTCCTGCGTATCGCCGTATCCATATCCTTGTAATCTTCGAAATCTCCCTTGCACACCTGCGGCCTGGCTGTTTTCCAGTGTCGGTCCCTGTTCTCTTCGTGCTGTCGCAAACCGTCCTCGGTGAATTTCTCAACGGAACTGTCGCCGCTTATCGAAACCTTTTCGTCCTTTATGATCGACGCAATTTGTTCTTTGCCTTTTTTCATGATTTCGCTGTCGATTTTTTTCATCAGCAATTTCAACAGCGGATACGTGTAATTCTCCGTTTTTTTCAGGAAGGCCTCGCAGAGTTCCTCTCTCTGATCCCCATGCATGCCGTTCACGGCTTCACCGATCGTACTATTTGAGTATAAATACTTCAATCTGCTATACGGTGAGACTGCGCCAATCGGTATGATAAGATCGATCCGCCCCAGGCGGGCGATGGCTTCATCGACATGCTCGTAGTGATTTGAGGCGAATATCATGATGATATTTCCCTTGTCATGAAGCTCCTGGAATCTCGGGAGCAGCATGTTGACATACAGCGACCGGGGATCGTAGGCGTGAAGGCTGATCGCTCCCCCGGCGCCGTCGGTTTTTGCCGGCTCCCGCGAGCGCACAAGATCGTCAACTTCGTCGATAAAAACAACGGTGTTGGTGAGATACTTTAATTTATGGAATGTGCTGTTGATCGTTTCAAGGATCTTGAGCTCTCCTCCCGAGAAAAAATCGCCGGGCGTAAGTTCGAGATATGACCATTTCAGCTTTGTTGCAAGCGCCCTCGCGTAGGTGGTTTTTCCGGTTCCCGGAGGGCCGAACAGGATAGCCGTCTTGAACGGGATCTCCGGTTTATGCGGCGGCTCCGAGGGGTTCCCCTCTTCGTCCTTCTTGAATTCCGCCATTAATCGCACTTTCGATTTCGCAGCGGTACTATCGAGCAGGTCCTCCCATTTAATATCCGGCGTCCGATAATTCACCTTGAAAGCGGCGTTGGCGTTTTCCCGCAGGCATTCGGTCAGAAAGGCCGTATACTTATTCAGAAAACTCAGCACGAGCGCCGTTTTAAAGGTCCGAACCCTTTTTTCCCGTATATCATGCCAAAACCATCCAAGGGGATTGCCGCTTGAGTCGACCTGGAGATTTCTTGAGTAAAAATCATAGATGCACTTGAGCTCTGCCTGATATTGATTCAGGCTGCTGTGCAGGTACTTGCAATTAAGGAGATCGTATATGCATTGGACCATGTTGACCGTCATCATATTGTCATGACAGATCCGGATCAACTGACCGGACGGCCACAGCGCATTTGAATCCTTCTTCATGCTTTCAAATATCAGTTCGAGCGCCTGATCGCGGATCAGGTTGTTCGTAAATTTGTCGTCGCGGTAAACGAGCAATAATGCGTAAATCAGCCGCTTTACATCGTAAAGAATGAGATCTCCCGCGTAATAGAGCGACAGTTGCCGGTACATTTCGTACTTTGCAAATAAGTAGATTTCTTTCTTGAATTTATCGACGAATAGCTCGCATTTTTTTATGGTGGTGTTTCCCTGATGAATTGCCGCATCAAGTTCGTCTCTTGTCGCAATCCATTTTTTTTCCAGGCATTCTTCATATTTCTCTTTTAATGATCTTTTTATCGCTTCGCCCGCATTATCTCCGGCCTCGGCCCCATCTCCGGTGTGAGTGTCAGTTCCTCCCTGAATGACCTTCTCCAGTTCCCTTTGCTCGTTGAATGCGGCGCAAATGGGGCCACGCCAATAGTCCAGGAACTGCATGAATCTATACATAACAAAAGGATGAATGCTCGTTTTGTCCTTGTTGAGAGAATAGGCAAAGTCAACAACGCTCGTTATGATGATCTTATTGATGGCATACCTTGATTTTTTGTCGAATTTTATCAAGAAGTCGCCAAGATAGTCCCGGACCTCGGTGTTTTCCCCGGTGATGCAACTTTCAAGATACTTCGCGAATGGCACGAGCATGGTTGTGCACATGAGAAAGCCGCTGGAGTCCGTTTTATTGCTGCAAACGGCTTCGCATTCAGTCGCTAATCCGTTATCCAGGATATATTTTAGGAAATTGACCGCGTTTTCTTCTGTTTTGACATCATCAAAGCATTTTCGCTCTACCTCATCAAATCCGATCTTTTTGTCGTATGCTTCAATGCTCTTTTTATACAGTCCTAATGTTTCCAGGCAAAAGACCGTCGAAAAGCAGCCCGGTCGCTTATTTTCGTTCGCAACATCATATTTCAGCTCGTTTTTTTTATTTTTTTTCGGCGCAAAATGCTTGCTGTCGCCGTCATGGTAAAACTGGCTCAATATTTTTATCGTGTTATTGAAGGTAAATTCATTTATGATTCTCCGCAGATCATCGAGATCGGAAAATCCCTTTGGAACGCCTTCCCATATAAGCGCTGACTTCTCTTTTCCTTTCAAGTTGCCTCCTCGGAAACCCATAGGGTCTTGCGGTATGACATTTTCCTGATTCTTTAGCATACATAGGGAATATTCTATGCTTGCTTTCCCTTCAACGGGGCTGTCAACGGTCAGGCCTGGAATACCCTTCCATGATAATAACAACTAACACCTATCCTCGTTATACACATAACACACTGCAGCACATTCCCGATCACTGTGCATTAAAGCGAGAATAGTACAAAAAGATGCACACGTCAACCGAAAGAAAGTCCCATTCAGACAGAATGGGACAAACCGTTGCGTGCATTTCCGCGCATCCTTATTATCTTAAAGACCTGATAATCCGATAATGGCACTTCCTATCGTTAGCTGATATCGAAATCCTTACGACGATAATTGATGTTTCTGAGTCTATGACGTGAAAGCAGTGTTATGCCGTCCCAATCGTGCGAACCATAAGCCATAGAAACCATACAGTCGCAAGCAGTGCTGTTACTTGCTTTACCCAAAAACAACCACGTTGCAATCTTCTTAAAATACTTGTTTCATCGTACGCCGCCTCTTTCTCGTTTCGTTCTTCGGTTGTTTTTCTCACGTCATTAGATGACATATACGATGACCAGTATTGAACAACGTCAATAAAAAGCGTAAGTACACAAAGTAAAGCAACGCCGAGAAGCTGACGTTTGCTGCCCAATTGAAGTGCCGGCACATCCTTGCTGCCGGACAGGAACAGCCAGACAAGAGCAAGTATCCCAAAAGTAAGTGTACGGATTTGAGTCGACAGCCTGTCAGTTGCAAAATCCAGGTTCTCATATATCTTTGTAAGAGGAACTTTCACGCTTCGCCTCCATAAAAAATAAACTCCAGCGACCGCTTAGCCGCTGACCGCACATCATGCCATCCTTTTTGGCCCTCCCCATCCCGTCGTCTTTCTTGGCCCGCCCCAACCTGTAGTTGACTTCTTTGCGGCTTTCTTTGCAGCTTTCCTTGCAGCTTTCTTTGCAGCTTTTTTCTTAATAACCATGGGATTCTCCTTATATTTATCAGGATATGGACGAGACTGTTCCGCAAGCTGAAATCCGTGACTGCCGAATCGCGCCGCCTGATTTATATTTTTGCAGTTGAGCCCTGCACCGTGTATTTGAAGACCGTCACTCCTTCTTCGCGAAGTACCGCGTAAGCGCGCCTTTACTGCCCTCCACATACGGCTTCAGCCAACGGTTGTCTGTTTCGAGTACCGTTGCGGGTCAGACTGGACTTGTTGACTTGTGATCCCGAGCCACGAGGCCACTCGGTGTAAACTTCTAAATTCGATTTCTTCCGCGGGAGGGTGGAGAGAGCAAGATGGGAATACCGGGCAATCCCCCGATGGTGTGAAACGAGGATAATCCAAAATATTGCAGGAGTCAAGAAAACAAGGTATGAAACAGAAATAAATGACCTACCCTTGCGGGTAGGTCACTGGTTATTACATTTTGTAACCATGTGAGAGAATGTCGATGGACGTCAGTCCATGATCTTCAGTCGGAAGTCGATTTACGTCAATAGGAATGACACTTCGTATTGATAATCATATAAAGGGTACCTGATTGTTCCTGTTACTTGGGTTCTATTGGCAAATCCGGCAGTTTTACATTAGCTACCAGCGAACCCAAGTTTGAATGAGCTGCATTTGCATTGTCACTAGCAGTTTTTAATGATAGAAAGGCAAGTTGACAAGATAGTTTCTTTCCTTGATCATTGTTGTATACGGTAGCATCACCGCAATCGGTCTTATATTTTGCCCACGCCTCTCCATAGTCAGAGATAGTTTTTAAGTCAGCATCCTTCTTTGCTTCTTCCTTGCCTTTCTTGCGGTCGGCAATGACTTCGTCCTTTATAGCATCAGCAATCGTTTTACTTTCCTTGTCCAAGGCACCAACGACAATTGTTTGCAGTTGATTTGGTTTAGGTGTTTCGACAAAAGTACCTATTGCGGTAAACGGCCGGTTCAATTGATATTTACCTTTTGAACTCTTGATGCGTCCATCGTCCTGATCAGGCATTGGATTCCACGCACCAGCCTGCGATTCCAATTGTTTTTCATCAAGCTCGATAGGAACGATAGTATTGACGAAACGATACTGAACTTCTGCGATTTTATTGCCGCCAGGCTGGGCAAGTTGAATTGCCAGAGCCCAGTCACGCTTGTTTCCCGCAAACATCGAATTTTTAAGAAATTCTCCGCCGTATATGTAGACAGGTTTCCAAGAAAAAGCAGAGTTGTCTTTCGAAATCTGCAGGGTTGATTCCATATAAAATTTCGGCGCGCCCGCGAAATGTATCAATGTCGAAAGATTCTTACCAGCCATCTTATCAGCATATTTATCGGAAAAAGGATAAACCGGTTTGTCAGTATTGCTCGTAGGCCTATCAGCGATAATGGCGATCATGCAGCCGATACCAGGATAAACGGATTTACCATCGTAAAATCCATTCATATTCTTCTGGGCGACCATAGTTAACGCATCCGGCTTCAGCGATTTTACCAACGCATTGACACCGTTATCGATCAAGCCTTCAGCAAGGTTGGTAACTATTGCTGCTCCGATAATGGGCAATATCGCCATTTCTGCTTTAGGAATTTCTGGTGTCTTAGTTGTGACTGGACATGTTGACGTAAATATGACATGTAATTCAGAAGCTGTTGCTGCGTTTACGAAAAAGATGCATATTACCAATACCAAGACTTGTGATAATCGCTTCATTGATCCCCTCCTTTAATTTTTTTAAACTCAGTCGATAGCAACCCAACATTAGGTGTTTTATTGATTGTATAGTCCTGATCGATCGAGCAGTCTCCTTCGAGGCGGGCTGTCTCCCATCCGCCCAAATGTATTCCGACAATTGCCATATTTACCATTCCTTTGTTGTCAATCATGAACAAAGGAGCTCCACTCATTCCGGGCAGCGCTTGACAGCCATGAATTACACACGAACCTGCAATAGCAACGGCTCGACATCCGCTTACCGCTGTCGACTTTGGCAGGAAAGGAAAGCCATCTTGTTCCTCTGCTAGATTCAGGCCGGGCATATAGAAGTAGTTACCGATTTGTGGAACATCCGCTTTAATACTGATACTCGGTGCATCATCTATGGGCTGAGCGATATTCAGCACTACCATGTCTGACGAGTAATTATATTCACCTGGTACATTTCCGGCATTGACTCCACACACTGCGTATCGAACATGTTCTGAACTATCAAATTCGAACCATAGTTTTTGGATTTCATCAGACGATAACAATGCCGTCGGTCCATTTTCATCCTGGTCCATAACACAATGTCGTGCCGTTAGAATGCGGCTTTTGGATATTCTGGTGCCCGTGCAGAACCGGTGCGAATTAGCACCAAGTGCGCCTACGAGTTTTGCTACCTGGTGAAAAGTCATGCCAGAAGGTACTTGAGAAGAAAGACAAGCGTTTGCATACTCCTTTGCGCTCGTCCATATTAGCTGCAGGTCAGGAGAAGATTTATCAATTGCAGCAAAGTCACTATTCCATAGGCTGATGTATTTTTCTGGTGTCCTGGCAATTACCTGTACCGTCTTACCTTTAGCGTCAAACGTATTGATAAATTTTCGCCTTGCGGCGTCGCACGTGTGATCGTTGTAGGGTAAAGCATATTGGGGTGGGCGTAAATCAATCGCCGCATTTTCAGGCCAGGCATTTTTATTTTCACGAAGGTCCTTATCAGGCCCGGTGGGATCAGGCATCATTTTTATCCGGGATTCCATTGCTGAAAAGGCGGTACTTTTTATTGACTTCAACTTCGATGAAAGTGATTTCTCCGTTTTCTTTTTTAATCCTGTCGCAATAGCAGACTTTTCTTTGCCCATAGATGTCTCGTCGCCAATACTAGTCGTTAACTTTACTGTAGATGCTGCTGCTATTTGTTGACGCATCAAGTTCGCAGATCCCGGGTCGCAGGGCATAATTTTAATTTCCGCTTCAGCGCTGACAGCCGTTGTCTGGAATAATGCTAGCAGAACTATGAGAACTTTCATTGTCGCTCTCCTCTCAAGCGCTTCAAATCGCAAATACAGGGGCGTGTCCTAGATGTCATTTGTAATTTAATTTCTTTCGCGGGAGTGTGAAGAGTGCAAGTGCTGTCGAGAGTCAGGCCTGGAATAGCCTTCCATGATAATAACAAATAACACCTATCCTCGTTTTGCACACAACACACAGCAGCCCATTCCCGATCACGGTGCATTAAAGCGAGAATAGTACAAAAAGATGCAGGCGTCAACCGGAAGAAAGTCCCATTCTGCAAGAATGGGACTACCTGCATGGAAGAGGGATCACTTTTCCATGTCAGTCTTCATTACCCAGGCCGCACAGAGGGTGAGTATCCGCACAACAAACCCTATCCCCGGGTCCGTCACTCCTGCTTCGCGAAGTACCGCGTAAGCGCGCCTTTCCTGCCTTCCACATACGGCTTCAGCCAACGGTTGTCCGTTTCAAGGAACCCGGACCAGCCTTTCTTTTTTTCCTGCTTCAGTTCGCTTTCGACCGCCCGGAACCGGTAGTGATCGTACACGTCCAGGATATGGACAGCGTACGCGGCCGCGAGGCCCTGATCGCCCTGGACGATCACCATGTTCTCGTCGTTCGAGTACGACGCCTTGTAACCCAGGTTGTGACTGCCGAGAATGACGGAGCAGGACGGCAGGCGCGGGTCGATCACCATGATCTTGTCATGGATGATCGCGCCGACATTGCCGCGTGCGGCGAGCTGTTCCTTAATAAAATCGCCGAGCAGGCCGCGGTCGTCGATCGCCGACGCGCGCACGATGGATATGTTCCCGTCGTCGAAGGTCCGCGGCGACTCCCCTTCCTCCTCCAACTCCCCGTCCTCATTCTTCTTCTTGGGCACGTAGTTCGGCATGGCCTGGGCGCTCGATACGGCGCCCGACACCAGCAGCGAACGGTCCATGCGGCCGATGTCGATCGCTTCACCGATGATGCAGTCCGTTCCGCGCTGCGCGGGGTAGAAGGCCAGGAACAGGATGGCCTCTTTCGCGTGCCGCATGCGGCGGTACACGTCCGCAAGGTCGGGCGGTGTGGGCGCCGGCTTCTTCTTCGATGCAGGCTTCCTCCGCTCCGGCATGTTCGGCGAAAACCAGACATCCAGCGCGGCGCCCGAGGCAAGCGTATGGCTCGAAGAGAGCGCGTTGGAGGCGCGGAACATCTGTCCCTGCTGATTGTCCCCCATCTGCTTGCTGAGCGGCTTCGGCACTTTCAGCTTGTCCTTCTTCAGGCGGTCCCAGTATCCGAGGAACGCGCCGGCGACTGCGTCGTCCTCGATGAGGAGCGCGTTGTTGGTCTGGCCCGCGAGGCCGGTCGAGGTCCAGTTGGTGCTGCCGGTGAGCACGGAGCGCGGCCCGTTCCCCTTCGGCACATGGACCACGAACTTGTTGTGGCCGATGTGGGTGCTGTTGTTGAACATGCGGTGCTCGATATCGACGCTTGCGTTTACCAGCCGTTTGCGCGCGGACTTGTTGCGTCCGTCCCACTTGCCGTCCACGGCGCCCGTGTTGGAGAGGATGACGTGGACCCGTCCCGCGTTCGCGATCAGAAGGTCCTCCAGCTCCCTGTCCTCCAGCTCATACAACCCCAGATAAAATTCCCCCTCCAGCTGGAACAGGCCGCTGATCAGCGGGATCACGTCGCCTGCCAGATACTTGCGGTGCGGATCGTCGGGGTCGGATATCTTATTGATGAGCTCATCCCGTTCCACGACGCCGTCCTCGTTCAGGACGTTGCTGAGCCACTGGGCGGATAGAATGCCGTTCGTGAAGGTCGAACGAAAGCAGCCGTGGCGCGAAGTGACATGCACATCGTTCGTCGCCGTTGCCGGGGCCAGATAGCAGAGGGGGCGCGGCTTCCCTTCGTATGCCTTGACCCGCTCCCTGACCGGCTTGCCGTCGGCGCCGCGTACCGGACGGCCTTTGCTGTCTCGTTTGACGATCCATGCGAACTCACGGCCGTTCGGGGGAACGAGCCCCAGCCCGGGCACTGCATCGCCGACAGGACGGATCTCATAACGCACCAGGACCTCGTCCGGGCGCCGGGTCATGCCGTCCCGCTTCTTGCGCAGCGTCAGATCGCGCCAGCTGAGCTTCTGGACCGGCCAGATCCCGGTGTCCTGGGGCAGCCAATGTGGATTGTGCTGGCCTTTGAACGCCACCCAGGCGGCGCACGTTACGCGGTCCTCGTTCCCGTCCGGCCGCTTTGCGACCGTGCGGTCGGCGTTCAGGTAGACCCTCGTCACCTCAAACCCCAGACACCGGTCGATCATGCCGTCAACATCCCACGCAACATATGCCACTTCGTTATTCGCCCAGGCGCGTGCCGTCGTGATCTGTCCCATGCTATCCTCCTCGCTCGTCCCCTATGAGAGGGCCTCTCAGGGCCACATCTTGTATTTTGCTATTGGTTCTTTTCCGCAGACTTATGATTCCTGTGGCGACTTATCCTGGAGTTGATCTTTCTCGCGCTTTTCAGCGTCTTTCATTTTGGATTCTTCGTCTGCATAAGCACCGGAGGCAAGCCCAAGTGCGAGAGAAACGATGATATGTTTCATTGTTTTCTCCTTTCCGAATTGAAATAGATAGCGTGATTGTTGAGGTCAGACCTGGAATCCAGGAATGTTCCTTAACTTCTAAACCTCCAGCAACGTCCTTTGCTCAGACGGTCGTTTCGCTGTTCCTTCAATCTGCCTTCGAGGTCCAGGAACTGCCGTTTAAGCTCGGACAGGGAGCGCCCGAGCGCGTCATCCTGCGACCAGACCTGCATACGTTCCAGTGTGTCGAGCAGAAGCCTGATCTCGGCCGAATAGCGGACCATCTGCTCCATTTCGGCAGTTGACGGAGCTGCCTTCTTCAGGTCACGTGTCCGGCTCAGCAGGGAACTGAGACCCTCATGTACTTCCGACAGGACCAGTTTGTATCGTTCATTACACTGTTTTTTGTACATATTGGGATGGCTCCGTTCTCAAATAACGTGGTCTTCTCCCGTTGAAGTGGGACTTCAAACGCGCCCATATGATAATTGTGGTCCCGTTCCCGGTTTTGCTCCGTCAGATAATGCCCCCTGCTTTTGAAGGTGACGCTGGAGCACCCCGAAACAAGGAGCAAGACGATCATTGCCCTGTGCGACATTCTCGTATAAGACCCCGGCGCTCATGACCGGTCACCGCTCCTCGCCATCATCCAGCGAAGGGTAAATCCCACATCCGCGCTGTTCCAATAAGCGGTATGCGCGGCCAGGTGGCCTGTGCCGGTGATGACGGTCCTGGACCGGACATCCCATCCCCGGTCCAGGGGCTTGTCTCCGAACTTCCTGTCGAACTGCTTCGCGTCCGACGGGAGACCGGCCAGACTGCCCGACACGATGGGATCGGTCGGGTCCCAGCAGTTGATCCAGGGAAAGAGCTTCGTGCTATCGTCCACCTTTTTTCCTGCCGGCACCAGGTCCGTCATCGACCGCCAGTCCCGGCCGAAGAGATCGAGGGCGATGGGAGACCCGAGCGTAATGAGGCCCTGGACCGGGCGCGTCTCCCGCTGGTTCCATTGGAACATGCCGAACTGCTTCATCAGATCATTGACCGTATCGAAGGCGTAGATGGTCCCGAGACTATGGGCGACGATGAAGAGCGGTTCCCGCCGGTCGTAGCTTGCCAGGATCCTCGCCTTGAACCGCTCCTTGATCAATTCGTAGGTTGGCCCCTTGAGGAGGGCGATCGCCACGTCGCCGGCGACATCGACTGCCTGTTCGACGATCCAGCCGGCGATCCTGTTCCCCGTCAGCGCGGCAAGCGCCTTTTTCACGACAAATGAAGCCTCGTCATTGATATCCTCATACCTGAAGATGTCGGTTTCGAAGGGCATGGCAATGCCCCCCAGATGTTTTATTACGTTCTTCCTGATCTCCTCATGCTGCCGCAGGTCGGCATCGTCGCCTGCCTGGACGCCGTGGATCACCAGGACCTGCTTCTTCTTCGCGAAATCGATGCTTACCATGGATCCCTCGGTCCGCTCTGACACGGAGCGGCCTGCGCTTTCTTCCTTAACGACCGGCAATGGCATGTTCCTGCTGCTGCTTCCTGCCGCAGGTATCGGCAACGTTCGCCGGGACGAGATTGACCCCGTCGAAGATGACGATCTCCTGACCTTTCTTATCATTGCATTCCCGGCACAAGGGGATAACATACATATTCTCATCCGTCTTTCCGCATTCCTGTACATGTCCGCCAACCTCGGGTCTGCCGCCGCATCCCCGGACGACGCAATAATTGGCCCTTTGACCGCTGTACTTTTTCCAGTGATCAAGCCAGCTTTCGCAATGGCAATTAATTTCCTCGAAACTGTTCAGGTTCTTTACGATCATTTCAGCCTCCTTGATGAGAAATATGGATTGTTTTTAATCATCGGAAATCGACGTCCCGTCTATACGTTCAATCTCCTTAGCCACTCGAACACGGCCCAGGTCGCCTGCAGGTCCTCTTCGTTGTACTTCACGATCTCGTTCATCAGCGATCTTCTTTTTCCCTCGTCCTCCGTCTCCACCGCCTCGATGTACTTTGCGATGGACCACTCCCCGCCGTATTCGTCCTGGGACCGCTGGAAGCCAACATGTTTTTCGACCACCTTGAGGCTGTAGCTCGGCTCGGGCAGAACGACCGCGGCGCGCGTAATGGGCAGGAGATCGACGAGTTGGGAGAGCACGCGCTCAGCTATGCCGTCCCGGTCGCCGTACCGCTCGATATAGGCATTGATCTTCGTTCTCTCATAGTGGTGCCAATGGACGAACGGGATGTCCCCGTAATCCAGGAAGATATCGCTTGCAAGCGTGAGAAAGCGCTCCCACCCGGCCTTGTCCCCCCCTGCGCCCGGCTCGGCAAGGGAACAGTGGAAGGCCCCCGGCCTTTCGCCGCAGACCTTCATGCCCCAGAGGTAGATCTTGTCCAGTTCATCAAGCTGAGGCGGCAGGCCCTCGAGATCGAACATCACGTAATTCATCGAGACGGGAAGCGCGGGCTTACCGATGACGATCTCCCTGTTGTCGAGCATCGCCCGCGCCTGCAAAAGGATCGATGCGGCCTTCTTCCCGACCTTCTGCTCCCGCGCCCCCCACGGCCGTTTGACCTCGGACAGGCCCTGTTCGTCGAACCGCGTTACGAGATCGTCCAGGGTGGACACGCCCATTCCCCGCAGGTGAACGGCGAGGTTCTGATCGAGGTCGTACACCAGCGCGATGTCCCGGTTCTTCCCGGCGCGGGTCATGCAATACTCCCGGTATCCGCATCCGCCGCACTTGGTCCAGCCTACCGGGGCATAGGGCTCCTCGGGCAGCGAGATGACATTCATTATATTATGCAGGGAGGCGATCACCGCATTCTCGCCGGCATAGTCCAGAACATCGAGAGCGCCGTCGCCGGTCAGGACCTCCAGCCTGACCGGTCTCGTCCCCGTGGTCCGTTCATACAACAGGCCGTAGGTCTGAAGCTGTCGTGCGATCTCCGGATGGTCCGCTTCGCCTGCGCTGCGGGCCAGTTTGCAGTCCCGGATGATGTACCCCCCGTCCGTTCTGATCATGAAATCCGGAACACCGGAAACGTCGAGGGTGGTGCCTTGCATGCGCACACTTGCCTTCAACGCACCCTGATAAACGACCCGCGTACCGCTCCGCAGCGCATCCGCTGTCCGCTCCGCTGGCGCGCCGGTGAGCTTGAGACTGTCCGGGAATGAAGCGAGATGGTTCATCTCGTGCTTGTGCCCGAGCCGGGCCAGGACCAGCTCGAACGCCCCCGGCTGCGACGGCTTGATATCCTTATGGGTAAGGTACAACCGCAGCTCGCAGCGAGAAGGTCTGTAGAGATCGTAATACTGCGATGGATTGAATGTGAGCGTCGGAGTCACGGCGGTCCTCTTCGAACGCGTTCTATGATCCGGTGCATCCCGCGGGCCTTCATCAGTAATTACCGGTCATACACGTTTTTGTTGTTTGATGAAATATACAGATATTGCAATGAAATGAGAACTACCCGGACGGGTAGGTCACGAAGATTTCGTCGATGATCTCTCAGAAATGCGGGATTGCGCAACGTTATCGGAGGTTCATGGAAAAGCTTAGATGACGGGTGTTGAATTCAGAATATGGTGGAGTGGATGGCCGGCAGCAAACAGCGGGGGCGGATATTATTCTAATCTGCAAGTCGTCTCATAACCGTCTCGTTGCCGTCTCGCTGAGAACGACAAAGGGGTTCCAGCATGTGCTGGAACCCCTTGAATTGGTTGGTAGCGGGGGCCGGATTTGAACCGACGACCTTCGGGTTATGAGCTCGGGAGAAACACTTACGCATTTCCTTATCAAACAGCATGTTACATGAATTCATACCATATTGCAAGACCATTTGAAACCATTCAATATACAGTTTCGCTAGCAAGACAGATGGTGAAAATCTGGTTAAATTTTACATAACCAGCCCCCCCTTACGGCAAGAGAACCAGAGAGAATGTAATATACCAGCCAAATTCAGTAATTTATCATATTAAGAATTGACCATTTACTTAGTGTTTTCAATTAGTTGGTGACATTGTACGCCATTTTATATCGGATTCTTTCTTTGTCATTACTTTAAACTTTCTGATGTTTCACATGCCAACCGTGAAACATTAATCCCGCTTATTCGCTACTGTCAGTAGGCGAAGCTCTGACAGAGTACCAAGTGCAATGCTCTAGCCATCTTTGATTTGGCCAAACTCATTCTTTGATTTATCGAGCACATCTCCTTTTGGCTCATTCGATACTTTGTTGAACAAGAATATCCGGCAATTTAACGGCGAGAGAAGGGTATTAAATCTCCGGGTTGTATATACAGGATGCGATTCTATGAACAATACCGTGAATTCATTCGTGCCATGTAACAACCGCTTCATAAAATCAATGAATTGCGCTGCAACCAACCGCCCTCTATAAACCATGAACCGGCTTTCGCCTTTCGTATTCACAGAATAGAGGATATTTAAGCTCCTTCGTACGTCCTTCTTAGCCGCCGTCGAATTCCTCCTTTTTCGCAATGCGGCAGTTATTTTTAACTGAATAGAAGGAATGCTTTTGTAAAAACCCCAATATTTTCTTATTTTCGTTTTCCCAACACTACTTTTAAAACTCGGGTCTTTTTTCGGTCTATTTTGTATTTCCTGCTCGGCTTTTTCAACATGATAGCGACAATCCTCCCGGGAGTATAGTTGAGTGAGACCTAATCCATATTCTTTTAGTGTTCTATCCACCGTGGTCTTGCTTATTCGGATGTCAAATCGCTCTCGAATTATCTGCGCGATCAACTTAATGGTCCAAAGCTGTCCGGAGAGATTAAAGTCGCTCGGTTTTTTCGTTGCCATTGTCTTAAATACCCATTTTCGAGCCTTCTCATCCAGTAGTGGTGTACGACCACCTCGCTTTCTTGCTTGAAGAGCCTTCCGTCCACCCTTCCGATATTTTTTTAACCAATTGTAAATACTCACACGATTGATGCTCATATTTCGCGCGACTGATTCCGGACTCTGCCCGCTCATAATGCTTTTTACAGCTGACTGTCGTTTTTCTGTAAGATCACGACTAGTCAGTTTTCTCGCATCGTTTGCTTTCATAATGACTTACACATTACCATATACAGCTTTTATGTAAATACTATTTTGCGACGGCAACAACTGTTTTAGAAAAATAATTAGGCCTTTTTGAGGGGGGTTTTCCTGTTGACATGTCCGTAGCTTATTAGTAATTATATGCCATGATTACGAAACCAGCCACCCAATCGCCGCAAGTCTTGTCGTACATTGATGCCCGCGAAATCCAAATAGATCTGCATCCTGATTTACTTATCGGTGATAATGACCAGCTAAATAGGTTCGCGGAATTGACCGCTATGCATCCTGATCTTCTTTCAAATATGGCGCCCGTGATTCTTCTAAAACAACACGGAAAACATATTATGATAGCACGCTACATTACATATTATGTTTACCTTCATGCGAATAAAACACAAGCTTTTCCCGCCAGAGTAATCACCGACAAGTCGGAGGCACGTAAAATCATGCGATGGGAAGCGGAAGAACATCGAGTTATCTGCAGCCTGAACAACATAATCCTTCCGTTGCCTCTGCCAGACGACAACAAATCGACAACATCTACCAACTCCAGGGGCAAAACAACCAGGATAAATCACATCATGGCGGGTCGGCTATGCCCCTTCTGTCTCGAAAACGGCAAATCAACCGCGCTCCAAGCATCATCCGGAAAGCCGAACATGATAAATTCAAAGAGCGGTCTCATACAATGTTTTAAACTTGTCAATAAACGCAATTGTGATTTTTCCATAATCGTTCCCGCATTTCATTACAAATTGATCTATGAACATAAATTGCATATTCGCAATTGGATAATGCCCATTCAAGATGATACATGCCCCATCTGCGGTAGTCACCTTTACGAAATGACGGAATATTTCTCTGATGACATTAGCCACATATTTCGGCGCTGCAGAAACTACTTTTCCAAAAATAGAAACTGTTCATATTCAAAGGACATACGGTGACATGGACAAGATATTAGAGTCACTTTACAAATTGACTTATACCACATTGGAAAATCATGTCGATCCCCAATCAAGCCCATATTTTCATAATCGTGCAGGAAATAATCTACTCCAGTTGCTGCACTCTAAAGTAATATCAGCCGATCTACTTACCTCCGAGCAAATATACATCTGTGATCAGACGGTAGTTTTCTTGCTGGACTTGATGAATACGCCTGACAACCTCAAGGGATCGTTGGCGTCTGAAAAGTGCGTTATTCATATCCTGGATGTTGCATTTAAGAGCATTGATCTCGCGCAAAACGAGCGTCGCCTGATCACTGCCATTACCTCATACTGGTTTGACGTATTGCATGCTGCACCGCTCTCGGCACTCTATTTACGAAAACCGCATTTTGACGAATCGCTTTTTACTGCAATGCATTTGGAACTTTGGAAACACTCCATTCCGTCAGACGGCAATACACCATCACTCTATTTTGCCTATGGTTTCTTTTTTCACCAAACACTCAGCCGTCAACTTGTTAAAGAAAGTACGATGCATGATTATGTCCGCGCAGTACGCTATCTGTTTGAGTGCATGCCTGATGACATCAAGATGACTCCAACGGCACAGCACCCACACAGAATGCCGACTGATTATGTGAGACGGGCTTTTGAATTTTATCGTCATTCAAAACAGCGACCTAATTCCGATCAAGGAGACCGCTATGAAAATATAATCTATTTTCTTCTCCGTCCCGACGTCGCAAAACCGAGAAGCAGCTCACCTCGCGGTGACAAGGTCGATTCCGATGAGATGCAACCTCCGGACGGTGTCGTAAGAACGGGTATTTCCGACTTCCATAATGTCCACAATATGGAACTGATGGATATTATTAACGATGAGGAACTCGACGATAATTTCGAGTCGCCCTTAGCTCATGACGCAGTAATTCTTGACGGGCACCAGATAACGTCAAGTCATCGTCCCTATCTGAATACCGCTTTAGGTTCTCACATCAAAACGATTCGATTGAATTTGCCTTTTTCTCCGCATCTTGATGTTTTTCATTTATCGCTTATTTATTCAGCCATGTTTCGTCAATGGAACCATGACTTTGGCCCCGACACAACGCATTACATAAAGTCGGTTTGGACTTTCATTATGATTCTGATCCATACAGGCATTGACTATTTTTCACTTCTCGACATGGTGCATGATAAGTCTCTTAATGATGCCGAGCTCTGTCTTGAAAAAGATACTGGTCGCTACTATCTTTGTCAGCGTTCATTCTTAAAACGAAATCTGCCTGAGCATAATCCCAGGTGTCACCGGGCCGACATAATAGTCCGTATTCCGATGCCAAGTCCGATATGCAGAATGCTTGCGGAGATTGACTCTGACAGCGGCTTCGTATTCAGCTATTTGAGCGGAAGATTAAGGCATCAGTTGACTGTCGACGATATACAACGTTACCTTGACAGAGAGGTTAACGCATCTCCCGAAGGATTTGGCTTCAAGCTGAATATTAAGCTGGCTCATTTTAAATGGGGATTTCGTTATCTCTATGAACGTCAGGGCTTGAGCTCAACGATCTGCAGCTATATTTCAGGGAAAGATGTTCTTAACAGTGCATCAACAAGGGCTCATTATATAAACATTAAACACGCTGAATTGGAACGAAGTTATCTGAATGCATTTCATAGTATTCACCAGTCTATTATCGGCAATTTAAAACAAGCTGCCGTTTCACGATACATATATTCCTGGGACGGCAATATACCGTCTATTTTCCTTCCCGCCGTGGCCCCGGATATATCCTCAAGTGATTTAATTGGAGTTGGATACGGATCACCCGCCGTTCCGAAGGAAGAAGTGGTGCGCGATCTTATCAACAAACTGCTTGTCGCAATGACAAACGAGAAAACAACGTACCACCGGCATAATCTATACACAATCTATGTGGTTATTGTTTTGCAACTCGTTACCGGATTGCGGCCTAGGAATCAGCCGGACATCCGCGCCTGTCACTTTGATGAAGTTTGTGGAACGATTACCATTTCGGACAAGCAAAGCGCATCCTATTTTGAAAGCAGAACACTGCCATTGCCGCCTGTTGTAAACGATTTATTACGATCACTTATATCGGGAAGCAACCGGTTAATCAACTTTATTGCGCGCACTAGCCCTGCTATATTGTTTGACACAAGGGAACATCCAGTCTTTTTCTTTTTGGTAAACGGCAAGTTCGATAATTTCATGTTGCGCGACATGAAATCGATTATGTCCAAATATGATTTGAATCTGGAACTCCCTGACAACTTCGCCCGACAATTTTTGCGAAATGAACTTTGGCTGAAAGGCATTTTCGACGATGCTGCTGATATCTTTCTCGGTCATCAGCGTGGAGGCAAAGAAATGCTCGGCGCGGCTTCATCGACTGTCCCATCTGCCGGTTGCGAATGGGGGTTCGAAGTGATCTGCGCTATGCTCGAAAGGATTGGAGTCAAATATGCCTCCTACGAATGAAATGCCAAAGCTCGATGCGACAATCGACGGCATCAACACGATCGCCAACAATTTGAAATTTTGTCACCGACAATACGGGTTCGGAACTACGGTCATCTCTCAGGTCGCAACAGCACTCGTTAATATGCTGCAGACGAAAGGCGTTCCGCACTTTACCAAATCCGACATTAAAATGCTGGCAGACCGTCTGACCGTAGACAGCAATCCCCGTTCCCGCCGGTCCTTCCTCCGCCATGACTGCTTGAATCAGTTTATTTTCAATCTGCTCGAAAATGGTCTTATCATCAGCCCTTTTCATAAGACACCGCTCCAGATTCCGAGAAAGCTCATCGTGATCCAGAACGACCACCTGCTCGAGAATGCCCGGTACGCTAATTTGCTATGCCGGGACACACTGGATATTTCACCGTTTACCAGCAGCGACAAACGGGAAGCGGAAATCGACATCCTCTGCAAATTCATTACTTCAGCAGCCGTTCATTCGATAATATTATACCCGCAATTCTACAAAGATCTACTGAGCCTCCGGACACATCAGATCGTCGACTATCCTCTGCCCCACGGAGTAACGATTCCGCTCCCTGAGATGAAATCTTTCTATCGTTTCTTCTTTTCATTTCCAACGTCATTCTACTTTTATCAATACTTGTATTTTCGTGGTAAGCACACCACCAAGATGCCGCTTAATAAGCATTTGAATGGCGATGACATAGTTACAGCACCCCTCTATTTTGAATCAAATGATTTTGAGAAGATCTACAGGACATGGTCTTCCGAACGTTTGAAAGCCTATGGAGTTTCGCTTTCGGACGGAATAAATATTCGAAAGCTTCCTGAATACGTAAGAATGGCGTCTACCCTAAATTTGACGGGAAACCCGGACATTATTCAATCGCACCCGCCCTATATTCTGTCGATACAATCAAGGATGGTAAAAAATACGAGTTTCAAGCAGCCATTTCTCGAATCATCCATCTGGGCACCTTTTCTATACCGTAATTACGCCAATTCCGATGAACCTTATCAGAAGTACGGTTTTTATTACTCAAGCATTCGGCTAAAAATGCTGAATGATGAAATTGTAGATGTCAGGACATCGTTGATGAATTTGAAGCCCTGTGGGCCGATTGTCAAGTCCGGCGCAGGAGACAGGATACTCGACATCGTCATGTCCGCGAGAAATACCTTATCTGATGTCGATTTTAACAATTTTCTGTTGTATGCTCAGTGGATCCAGGACATGCTGCTTCAAAAGAGAAGAAAGCTGTCTATTAAGAGCGTAAATGATTACGCTTCCGGCGTTCCGCACCTGCTTTACCAACTTTCCAATATCGGAGCTGTACATTCCGTTTCGCCGGACGAGCTGGTCGAGACACTCGGCAAGGTCTTGGCAAAATTTACAGTAAAGCAGATACGAACTTCGCTCAAGGATTTTCTCGCCTTTGTGGAATCTGTATATCCCGATCAATTTCAAATGCCGAACTGGCGATGCAGGGAACTTCGCAAACGGGACAATCTGCCGCAGAAGCCCTTTATTATTTTTCCGGATCTGACCGATGCGCTCGACCGATGCTTCAGCGTCTTCAGCGCATACACACGCCGATACAAAGATGAGCGTTTACGTTCCATATTGATGGATCGCGCGCGCAAAAAAGCGCGAATTATCCGCCTGATGATACAATTGTCGTTCTATGGAGGGTTGCGGATAGGAGAAATCGTCAACTTGAAGCTGGAAAACATCATTTACAACAATGGAATGACACTTTGCATTCGGTGGACAAAATCCAGAAACGGCGTCAGAAACATTCCGATTGAGATTCTGTCTACAAGGGAGTTCATGCTTGATTTTACGAACTACTACAAAGAGCGAATGTCAGAGGCCGAGAGCTATGGAGAGTATCTCTTTGTAAATATCCCGGTATTCGAAGGTTCCCAAGATAGCGAAAACCGCAATGCGTATAAATATCGGTGGGACAGCAGCCATGTGTCATCGGAGGTCAGCAGAGTCTTTGAAGCTATTGGCATAGCCGGAATCCGTTTTCACGAGCTGCGACATGCTTTTGCTAATCTATTGATTCTGCGGTTCTATTGCATATTTTACAAAAGTGACATGCCGGCCGATGTTCCCCTCTTTCAGCATGCGCTTTTTCAGCCGGATCATTTGGAGAAGCTGAGACTCCTGATTCTGGGGCATGATGACCAAAGATTTGGAAGAGAATCTTTTGTGTATTTGATAGAAACCCTGAGCCAGGCGCTCGGACATGGGAGCACCGACGTCACCATTGAGCGGTATCTTCACGTTTCCGATGTTATTTTTTACTTTATTTTAAGAAGAAGGTTCCAGAAATACGTTAAGTTGTACGCAAGGGATCTGCAGAACATCTTAAATATCAGCTATCCCACTTTGCCGAGATTTATGAAAGGACCGGGCAAAAAAACACTGAATACTGAAGATGTCCTGGAATGTATGAGGGAAAGACTGTTCAAAGTGAAAAAGGGTAAGCGGGTAGTCCGGTTGGCTTGAGCGGCCACCCGGCACTCTACGATTTTTTTTGCATTTGCTTTGATTTTGATGATTTTCCCTAGTCATTGAGCGCCGTTTCACCGCAGTCGAACGCCTTGCGGTCATGACTCTCACCATCCAGCAGGCAAATGATCAAATCCCCCGCCATGTCAATCCCGGGATTCAACCAGGCGGCCATGGGCACGAACGGCGCCCAGCAACCTTTTGTTCGGTTTCGGCGGTTTTGCCAAGGCGTCAAGGAAGGTCCTCGCGTCCCGCGCGGAGAGTTTGACCACCTCTATGCTTTGCAATACCTCGTTTGCACGTTCAACAGCAGCCTGAACGATAAATTGATTGATGGTGGACCCGTAGATCGCTGCTGCTCGCTCAATTATTGAGCGGGTCGAGGTCGGCACCCTGGCTGTTACCCGTTCGTCGACGGGCTTTAATTCTTTGGCATGTGTCGTCCTCATGGTTAACGTCCTCCGTTTGTTATACGCTACTCTTATCATGCTGGTGCCATTTTGGCAACAATAATAACGGAGGCTTTACGCGCATTTTCGAACGTAGCGTTTTTTGCCGCCCTTTTGCATCTCGTCGCTACAGTATATCGATGATATTCTCGTCCTCCGGCTGTTCACTGCCCGAAGACCTGTTCCCCTGCGATCGTTCGCCGGCCCGCTGGATAGAAAGCGATCCCTGAGCGGCAAGAGGAACGATCTTCTCCAGGGGCTTGAACGCTCCGTCCTCCCGGCTGCTGAGAAATACCCACTTTGTCGCCCGGGTAATGCCTACGAACAGCAACCGCTCGATGTCCGGCCATTTCGCCCGGGGGAACCAGTCCTTACCGAGATGAGGCAGAAGCACACTGTCGAAGGTCAATCCTTTGGCACTGTGGTAGGTCATCACCTTTGGTCGGTCGCTGCTGAAATCGAGGGGCTTGAACGCTGCACCTTCCCTCGCCCGCTGCACCTCCAGGTCGATCCCCCGCTTCTTGAGCTCACTTGCATAGGAATAAACCAGCTGATTCGTAGGAAGAAATACCGCAATGCGGTCGCCTCCATTCTGGCGGGCCCTGATCGCCTCGGCCAGCCGGTCCAATTCATCGTGGCGGTCGCTGGCGTAATAAAGGAGCGGAGTCTGGCGTTCTGTCTGGTCCGTATGCGATTGGTTCAGGTAGGAGTCCCTCTCCTCCCCTTCCGGAAGGAGCGTTGACGCGAGCTGTACGATATAGGGACAGCACCTGTAGGCGCTAAGAACCAGCATGTTCCGCCTGTTCAGGCCCAGTTCCCGCATGATAGTATCTTCCGAGGCACCGTTATCGAAGATCTGCTGCTTATGGTCCATGGAGACCGTCACATGGCGCGAAACAAGCTTCATCGTCTCGAACGATACCGGGTCGAGGTCCTGACCCTCGTCCACGAGAATAAAGTCATAGGCAGGCGCAGCAGCGCCATTCATTTGGGCGTGCCGAAAGACCTCGTTTCGTATCGCCACGTAGTCCGGCCCCCGTCCGTTCCAGGGAAGCCGCCCACCGATGTGCTCCGTGTAATAAAGATTGCACCAATGGTCATAGGTCAGGATGCAGTCCTCCGGCAGGCCCAGGACCTCCAGGCCCGAACGGATATAGTCCTTCAGCACATTCGTGAACACGAAGATCCGGAACCTTCCGGGCGCAACGTGCCGCTCGCGGACAAGCTGAGCTGCCCGGTGCAGAAGGATCATGGTCTTTCCCGACCCCGGCCCGCCGAAGACTACCCGGTGGCGGTCAGGTGTGAACAGGACCGCCCGCTGCTGCTCCTGCGTCAGGTCCCCATAGGGCAAAAGCCATGTGGACACCGCTACCTCCTCGCCGGCGTGGGATCCAGGATCGGCAGGACGCCTCCAAGATCAGCGGCGTTTTCCGTTATCCGTCGTTTCCTCTGCTCTGCCAGCGCTTCTTCTTCCTTCGGACCCTTCCCCGCCATCCGGGCAGCCGTCAGGTACCATCCCAGTTCCCAATCGTTCAATGATGCGGCCGGCTTAAACTTGATCATTGCCTGATCGAGCGCAGCGGACTTGGCAGTCGTATTTGTCAGGGACTCCTCGATCATCGCCTTGAGCGTATAGCCCGGCCCATCGTCATCGGCGGCAATAGCCTTTTCAATGGACTCCCTGGCCTCGGTGTACTTCTTCCGGCGGCGCTGGGCCAGCGCCAGGTTGAACCACGGCCCGCCCCAGGCAGTGTTTCGGGCAGCCTCGAGGTAGAGTTTCTCCTCCCGGCTGGCATCGCCCATAGTCCCGCAGATCATCGCCATCTTGTTCAGGATAAAGGCGTCGGGGCAGTTCTTACTCCTGAGCACCCGGCCCAGGTACTCGAGGGCCTTTTCGTTCTGGCTGAGCTGCGTGTATTCATCGGCAAGCTTCACAATGGCATCAGCCTGTTTCTCCTTCGGCACACGGCCGGTCCTGAGGTTCTCCTCAGCCTCATCGATTCGGATCTTCGCGGCCTGGGGATTCACCACGTTCGTAAGGGGGTTCTGGAGGGTCGCCGTAAAGACCTTTGCGTCCGGCGCATCCGAGAGGCGCATACGCATTTCCAGCACCTGGTTCTCGTCGAGACGGTATTCGAGGCAAAGCCGGTCGCCTCTATTCACCGGCGCAGGTACCTGCCAGAGGGTCCTAAGGAGCGACCTTCCGTCCTGCTTAGCCGTGATCTCGACCCGAAGGTCAACAGGCTTGATCAGCGATGATTCAGGTACCGAAAGCCCCTGCGCCTTGGCGAACGATCCGTCTGCCGGATAAGGAAGTTCCGCACCTTGCGGGATCAGGTCTATGGGTCCGGACTGGGTGTTTATCGAGATGGTATCGTGACAGACAGGCCTTACCATCGGCTCCCCGGTGAGCGCCAGGGACAGCGCGTGGTACGCCGCACCGCGGGCAACAGAGGTCTGGAGCGCTTCTGCGTCGTCATAGGTGAGCATTTCCGCGTTCGGGAAAAACTCACGCACGGCATCGGTCACCTGCGGAATGAGGCAGGAGCCGCCCGTGAGCAGGCAGTAGTCGATCTCTGTCCGTTCCAGACGGCTTCGTTCAAGCGCGTCCTGAAGCGGGGCGAATACCGTGCAGGTCAAGCGGTACTCGGTCTCCCGGGCATACAGAAGATCCTTCTCAAGAAATGGTGTCAGGAGTGTCTCGAACTGTTCGAGGGAAAGGGTCGGGTCCGTAAGTTTGAGCGTCCTGCCGTCGGTCAGTGTGCAAGAATGGGTCCCTGGTTGGCGCTTGAATACATCCTTTTTGGGCATTTTCTCTAGCGTGCCGAATTTCTTCAGGCGTGTCACTGTGCTGCACAGCCCGGTCTTGAGCGTCTCAGCCAATCCGATAAATGCGGGCTCAATAGAGTGCTTCTTCTCTCCATATCCGAGGCTGAACTCGTCGAGCCCATTTTGCGACAGGATCTGAGGCAGCAGCACTTCGTAGAGAATGGCAGCATCGATGTCACCGCCGCCCAGACGATGATAGCGGGATACGGCCTTGGGTGAAATGCCGGGACGGCCGGAATCCAAAGCAGGTGTGAGAGTGAATATTGCAACGTCGCAGGTCCCGCCGCCGAAGTCAAAGACGACGAGATTGCTGCTTTTTCCGGTTTCCGGCTTAAAGACCCCCTCGTTCGTGACCAGGTAGTCGATGAAGGCAGCCACCGGCTCATCCAGAAGGTCGTTTGCCGTAATCTTGATGCCTGCCAGTTCCGCTGCCATGAGCGTGTCGGCTCGCTGGCCTGCCTGGAACGACGCCGGCACGGTCACAACGATCCTGCTTGCAGGACCATGGCCGTTAGACTCTGCTGCCTGCCGAAGGAAGGAAAGCACTTTGCCGCCGATCTCCGAGGCGCTCCGGTATCCATCCGGCGCTTTGTGATAGGTGCGCAGGACGCCGATGTCGTTCTTGCACTCGTAGAAGATGTTCTTGTTCTGCTCAAGCCCGGCTGTAGCCGAACGTCGAAGCAGCTGCTTTGCCCCTTCGCCAACGGTTTCTTTGCCATTGTGCAAAGCCACGACCGAGGGCACGAGCACATGGGTATACGTTCCTTCGGACGTATCCTGTTTTACCTCAAGGCACTTTGCTGACAACGAAGGCTTCAGCGCCGCGTTGTAGATCGTCTCGGCTATCGTGGAGTTCGTCGTGCCGAGATCGATGCCCAAAACGCGGACCGGGCCTTTCGAGTGAAGTATCTGCCCATGATAAGGCAGGAGACTCAGCATGCCTGACATCGAAGTCACCTCTTTTCAAAACCATTTGATCCTACGGTCACGTCATGAGTCTAAAGGCCAAATTGCTTCTTCATTTCGCTGAACGCGCGCTGATCAGCGTCCAGCACCACCTCGACCCATTCGCCATTCATGAACGCTTCGGCGATCGTGTCCACATAGATGCTGCCGGTTTCGGTGAACGCTCCATAGACCCTGGCCTTACGAATATTTTCGCCTTTCGGTTTGTCGAGAAGGTCAGCTTCCCATCCGTTTCGTAAACGCACCCGCGATCCCTTCTGAAGATCGTTCACCTTGACCGTCATGGCTCACCTCCGAAAGATGTCATCGTTTCTACTCCAGATCGTCCAACTGCCCGTCACGGAGGAGCCTTTTCAGCACTTCAGTGGGTTTCTTATTCTTGGAATAGGTGACAACCTCAAGGTCTTTCCTGAGGCCGACGTTTTCCGCGTCCCACTCATCAAGCCATGTCTGGAGCTCGTAGTAAAAGAGCGAGTGCAGCATGTCGCGCTTCGCCTCGAGCTGCCGGACCAGCCTGTAGTCCTCTTTCGCCCCTTCCCAAGTCGAGCCTCCCCATGGCTGATCGGACATCCGGCGCTCGCAGGTCGCCCTAGATGAATGGATCGCCCGGACAGTCATATCGACAAGAAGCAGGAGCGCCATCAGTCTCGGATTGTTCCGAAGATTTCCTATGACCGTGTCCCTCGTGCCGACCGGGGTGTACATCTCCGGCTCCCTGCCAGACGCGGCAAGTTCATCAACTTCCTTCAATATCATCTCGATCGAGAGCTTGTCCCCTGCCATGGCCGGCTCCTTTCTTTTACCTGCAAAAAGAGATAAAGGGCGGCGGGGAATCTGTCCCCGCCACCCTGCTGAACATTGTTTGTTATATAAGTGCCGCAGTCATCCAGCCCCCTCAGTCGCGTACATCATGGAAAGCCGCCAGATGTACGACCTGGTCGCCGTCCAATGCCGCGAACCCGTTCGATGACTTGCCCTCAAAGCGGATGCTCATGCCCTTGCCTGTCGAGGGGAATACTTCCGGCTTGAGTTTCCCGACGCTTGCAAGGAATGCCACGGCCTTTTTCCGGGAATCGCCGACCGGTGCCTTCTTATTCTTGTCGAAGGACTTCTCGATAGCGTCCAGGATATATGAGCGGATCCCCTTGCCAAAGGCCCTGTTCAGAACACCGGGATTGCCGAAGATGTCGCATCCTACAACCTTGCCGTCGATCAGGACCACGAAGCCGACCTGGCCTTCCCTGGGCTTGAAAGAACTCTCGTATGCCTTGATCCTGTCCTCATAGGATGCATACATCTCGTCCGCTGCCTCCGTGCTGCTTGCCTTGAAGCCCTCGTCAGCCATGCTGAACCGGATCGACTTCTGGTTGATATCTTCCCAGACTTTGCCCTGGTCGGCAGCGAACGATCGGTTTTCTTTCAGACTGTAGTTGACCGAGCGGGACTTGGTCGCCCGCAAAGTTGAATACATCGGTTGCTCACTGGCGGTAAAGTTGCGGCCCTTGTAGGACCAGCGGCCACGCTCCACGCAGTTCACGTCGATGACGCTTTTGCTCTTCCTGCCGATGATAATCGTTGTCGTCACTGAGCGGTTCTGCTTCGCTCCGATCAGGATGTCGCCGTCCAGGATCAGCACGTCCTGATCAAGGCCGTTCTCGACCTTCAGGTTCGGCACGCTCCCGCCCTCGGTCACTTCGGTGACCGTGAACTTCCCGGTTTTGACCGCCTCATCGAGAAGCGAATAGCCGTTCTTCTGCGGCGTTGTCGTGAAGACCGGGAATATCGTCAAATTGTCGTGGGTTTCGAGCTCACCCACGGTAAGTGTTTTCAGGAACTCGCCGAATACCTTCGCTGTTTCGTCGATCTGCGCTGCCTGTTCCTTCTCGCTCATCTGTTGCCTCCTTTGTGGATCCCCGGGCTGGTTAACCTGGCTCGGTCTGGATGCTTTCAATATATATGGGGGCCTCGACAACAGCCTGTCAGCGGGGAAAATCGTGTTATTTATTCTTTCTTGGGGTGTATTTCGAGAGCCACTATTCATCGTACCCGCTATCTGAAAGGCACATTATGTGGTATGTATCGGTATGGAGGTTATGATCTAACGGAAATATGGCTCGGGTTGAATAAAGGCAGTAAGCAGTACAGATAAAAAAAGGAGGGGGCTGGCGAGAATAGCTCCAGCCCCCTTTGTTTTATGACAATAGAGCGAGCAGAATAGCGACGAACTTAAGGACCGTCGCCAAGTCTACGTTAAGTTCTATTGTCATGTGGCACTTAATCATGGTATTTCTCCATAGAGTAAGCCCACGCCGGCGTGGGCGGTTAACCCACCTGCATTTATATTCGCGCCCTGGCTGGCGCTAGCCCCTTGATGTCGCGTACATCACTGGGGCGGACGGACAGATTGGTATGGAGGTTATCCTGACAGTCACGGTCTTGCTTGTACGATCCCAGCTCGCACCGGAGTATTGGGGTACTAGCAGCCGAACAACGGTTCAGGGCCTTCAATCGTTCTGCCCTTTAGCCGGAGTCATCAGCTCCGACAGCGGGGGTGATGCACCCCCTACTCACAGGGGACCATTGATCCACTGTGAATTCTTTTGACTTTATTTCTTTGCCTCGGGTCTCTTATCACCATGAGAATCGGTTCAGGCTTCTCGGTTGCTTCATCACCGCCATAGTCGCCAGGATTTTCATCCAAAGCGTCCTGCAGTTCCTTCAGGTCCGGGTCGTCGGGAAACACAGCGAGCCCCTTCTTTACCACCTCACGCGCGTCGTCCACCCAAGCCAGCTCCAGGTATCCACCCGCGAGGTCCCGGTACAGATAAGGATAGGTGTCCGGATATTTTCTGATGCCTTCCTGCGCCTGCGCGATGGCGTCGTTCAGGAGCCCCATGTATCGGTACGCCCAGTAAAGGGTGTCATAGGTCATGGGATCGTCATCCCCGCAGTCTAAAGCAGCCTTGAGGGACTTCGCCCCATCATCCGGGTATCCCATGTAGGTGTAACAATGGCCGGCAAGTGCGTTGTACATTGGATCATCGGGACACTTCTTGAGCAGTTTCGTCACGATGTCCCGGGCATCCTCGTAAAGACTGAGGTTGAACAATGCCACTGCTTTGTTGAACAGGATCTTTGGCTCACGCGGGTCGAGCATGCGTGCACGATCGAAACAATCCAGCGCGTCATTGAAGCGGTTCAGCCCGGAATAGCATAGTCCGAGGCAGTTCAGCATCGGCACTGACTTCCGATGTCTGCTCAAACCTTTTTCCAGTATCACTCTTGCCTCGTCAAACCGCCCCAATCCTTCGAGCGCCGTGCCTTCGCAAACATGCCGGACCCCGAAGTGAGTATTTTTCGGCAGCTTCCGGGCAAAGACTAAGGCCTCCTCACATCGCTCGCTCTCGACGAGTGCCCAGACCAGCTGGCCCATGAGGTCATAGACCTCATCGCGGTAAAGGAAGCGGTCCTCCCGGGGATACGACCTGAGTTCCTCCTGCGCCTTCGTAAGAGCCTTCATAAGCTTCACGGCCCTATGAGCAGCTGCGCTTCTCTGTTCCGCATAGGTCTTCACGAATCCACCTCCTTACTCAGGTGCCTGATACCAATGCCTTCTTTGCCCACTTACCGTTAGACTGGGAATGCTCGGAAATCGTCCCCTGCCGGTCGATCTCAAGGTAGACCCTATGGCCGCCGTACCCTTTATACATGCCGGCGTCGATGTCGATAATTTTGAGGCTATGCGAGTGTTCAACGCCGTTCTTCCGGGTCGGCGTGTGGCCGAAGACCTGCGGGATGTCGTAGGCGTTCTCTGATTCGGTGATGCGAGAATAGTCGCCCCAGAAGATGCCCCCGATCTCATGGCTGCCGCCACGCCTGCTGTCGACGTGGAAGATCGGGTGCGTTTCGAGATTACCCGTCTTGAGGCAATCCACGAAGATCCGGTTCAGCCGTTCCGAAAGCCCCTTGAGGCCCTTCCGTCGGGTAGTCCCCTCCTCTACCGCCTGACGGATCATGGTCCTGAGGCCGGCGTGGGTATAGAGTCGTGTGCCGTCTGTGTAGGTTGCGAGCACTTTGCCTGCGGGGATATCCTCCCGAAGCTGACCCGCCATACCCGCTGGATCGTCGAAGTTGGCGTATCGCCAGTTACCCTGGAGAAGCATCAGTTCGTGATTTCCGCACAACCGGACGACCTTCCCGCCAGCAGCCGCTGCCTGCTCCTGGAGCGTACGGAGAAACCGGACAGCCTCGACCGAATGCGGCCCCCAGTCTATCACATCACCTGTCTGTACCAGGACAGAGTCCTTGCCGGACCAGTTACCGGCGCGGTTGATCAGGCTTGCCTGGCCGAGGATCTCCTTCAATCCTTCGAGCTCGCCGTGAACATCGCCAACTATGATGTGGCGTTGGGACTTGCTGCCTGTCTTCTTATTTACAGCCTTAGCCTTAGTGGTTGTCATGTTTTTACTATACCAGGAGGGATTGACAGCATGTTGTCGTCAATTATCACTTATTTGAAATTATTTTGCCTTTTCATCATGCATCCTGAGGCATTTGCCCCAATGGAAGTGGAATTTCCTCGTCGCAATACGGTTTATCACCGCCGACGCAATGAACATAGGAAGGAGCACACCCGTCATGACCCGATAGCCGAGAAGAGAGACGATGCCCTGCAGAACCAGGAAAGCAATGGCTCCCCATTGGGTTGTTTTCATCACGCCTCTCCAGTAGACCGAAAGGTCCATTGTTTTGCTCCATTCATTATCATTTGAAGACAATGCTAATCTCCTTGTCAATCGGTTCTTGAAATCACTTCTTGATGGTCTAATGATACAGGAAGGGGCTGACAACTGTCTGTCGGGGGTAAAAGGCACACAGAGACTACTTTAAAAGAGCAATTTACGAAGTTCCAGGGTAAACGGCGTGAGATGGTTTGAGATGCTTCGCTCGCAGGTCAGGTTCATGAAAGCCCTATCGCGGGCGGGTTCGGTGCAAAGCTTCTCGGGAACCGGAAACCTGTCCACTCGCGGAAGGTCGAGCCGGTCGGCATCCCAGCAGGTCTGGACGGTGATGTCAGCATCGATGAACCCCATGGTGTGGCGGGTGCAAGCATCCTGAAGGAGGATAAGCTCTTCCGGGTCAAGATTGAACAGTTTCCCATTCATCTCACCCGCCAGCTCAGCACCCCGCGCACCGTGTTCTGTATCTCGGTCGTCGTTCATACGGCGGCTGTCGTGGAACAGGGCGAAGAGCTGCACAATGCGCAAGTTGGCTCCGGTCAGTTCTGCAAGTTGGGTCCCGTTCTCCAGCACCCTGCCCCAATGACTGATGCCGTGGATTCCAGCCGGGTCGAGCTTGTAGTGACTCAGGATTTTTGTGGCTATTCTATATAGCTCTATATTGTTGAACACAATCAATAACAGGTTTATTAAAAGAATACCACTACACTATTTCTTCCTATTGACTTTCTTACTAGCAGCCTTCTTTTTTAGCTTGGCAGGTCTTTTTTCGCTTCTGATCTCTGTTTTACCTAAAAAAGATTCATAGTTTACGAGTGCGTCCAGATCACTTATTATATAGCCGTTGGATAAATATTCTTTCAGTTCCTTTTTCAATTTGTTTAACGATCGATCCGTTGGCTCTCGGTCGTGCTCAAACCCTTCAGTCGCGGGTTGAACATCACTTTCGTGGAATGTTCCCTGCATTTCAAATGACACGGAGACATTGTATGTGTAATATTCTCCAGATTTTATCACGGCTGTAGTCGCTCTCTTTTTGGCCATATGGTTACCTTTCATTGGGGGTAAGATATAACTTATTTTATTTTTTATTCCCTGTCCTGTCGGAACCGCCTAAGATCAAATATCAGGGATTGAGCCAGAGCCTCCGGCAGCGGGATCCGGCGGGCCAGATCTTCCGAAGTCTTTTCGTCGAACTCGAACTTCTGGCCCATGACAATCTGGAACCACCGCTCGCGATCCTTGACCACGCGGCACATATTCTCATCAGCGCTCCCTGCGATGAATGGCTTAAATATCTCGATCGGATGGTGGACCACTTCAGCCTTACAGCGTATTCGGTCGCGTCTCCCGGTCCGTTGTTCGAGCGTGCTGGGATTCCAGCAAATATCATAATAAATTTCACGAAGTCTCCAGCACCCACTTATCTTTGAACACTCTTAATAGCGAATCCTGCCGGGTTTCTACTACTTTGGGCGTCCAGTCCGGGGTGTTGAGAACCTGACTCGTTAATATATATGAAGAGACACCCTTAGTTCCACCAAAGTATGTCGACTTCTTTGTAGCAAAATCATAGTTCTGTGCCTGAATATTCCGTTTTAATGTAAGAGGCAGGAGGTTCGCTATTCGATGGACCCAATCTTTCCGATCGTTTTCAGTAGGCCACCAAGCAATCCATGCATCTCCCCAAGGTGTTCCTGCAGTCACGGTTTGCGGTAGCACATGTTCTATGGTCAGGACTGAGGGGTCATAGGTTGCCGCAGCATCGGATATAAAGGAATCCAATCTTAAGATTATGTAATTTCGCCTTTTGGGCGGCATTTCATAGATCCTTCCGTTCAATGTCACCAGAAATTCCTCCTTTTCGGGAACCGTCAAATTGATCGCAGAGCAAAGGTCCGTGTTGTCGTGCAAGGCGGTCAAAACCTTTTCATATCGTTCAATACGCTCATTAATATTCTTACCGCAAATATGGAGAAACGCTGCCAAGCGTTCCAGCTTTTGCACAAACCATAATGAAATATCTGCATCGTTTTCGTTCTTTGAAAAAAACAGTATTGCCGACGGCAGCCAATCAATATTATCGATTCGACTCAGCCATTTTAGGTGACAGTTAATTGCCTGAGCATTCTCCGTTGATATATACTTTTGATTCTTCGCTATCAGATATTTTTCAGCAAACGGCGAAATGATCTTGTCGATCAATTCTTCAGAATTTGTCGCCTTTTTCACTACGATATCCCTAAAGTCCTCAATTAATGCTCGTTTCGCCTTGACTTTTGCAAAGATCATTCGGATGTGTGCGAAGAGCTCATTGAAGCCGTCTCTTCCGGTACTAACTTCGATATCTTCCCAACGTTCATTAAACATATCCCGTTTCGCTGGAGCGACTTGACCGATGATCTCCGCCTTAATTATATCGGTCGGCAAAAGATCAAGACCCCGATTATTCAGGACAGAAAAGACTCGAAAAGCAGATTTCTGGCTAGGCGTGGAAACTGCGACAAGAAAGCATCTTTGCACGAGAAAGGCAGCGAACGATTTCAACGCACTCTCGCTTGCCAGCTTCACGTTCATGCGCTCAAGGATCAATCGGCTATTAGCTTGAATATTTCGCTGCGATTCATTATTCAAGGTCGCTTTATCCTTTTTCAGCAGTTCCTTGAACTTCATGCCCTGCACATACTCCGCGAAGAACTTTCTATCTTTCTCTCGCAGCGTCAAACGAGGTTTTGGTGCTAATCCTTCAAATTCATTCCCTAGCTCCAATATGTACTTCAGGAACTGAGTTTGCGATTCCCCTTCGAGCCTCGAGGCGATCGCAGCAATTACTATAGTCAGCGTCGTTAGCCGTTGCTGTCCATCTATGACCTCCGCTTTCGGCACGTTTTCATCTTTGATCAAGACGATACTACCAAGAAAGTAGGTTTCTTCCTGTTCTTTTTGATGAAAGTCGTAAAGGTCGTCAAATAACTCAGAAGCTTCGTCTGTAGTCCATGCATATGGCCGCTGATATGATGGCATCTCATACTCGAAATCAGAACTGAATATCTTGGCTAAAGGATATTCTGCACCGCTGATTTTCTTACTCATTTCCGCTCCTTTTTTTTGTTCTAGAATCCTACTTTTTTTTCAGGGTCAGATGGTGGTTATTTATGATGTAGCACCCTACCCCAGTGGCTTACGCCATGGATCTCGATGGGATCGAGGTAGTAGAGTTTCAGGATCTAGAAATCGATGGAATGATAACTTCTTTCGGGAATATGAGGGGAATCATATGATCATTATTCATACATATTGGTGTCAATGAGAACCATGCCGGTCCTTTCGCATATTTTCCAGCTTCTTATCCCACTTCACCTTGCCTCGAAGTTCAAGATTGCCGTCAGGGGTTACGCACCTGGCTCCTTTGATCGAAGCGGCCCATTTACTGCCGCAAGTTTTGTCTTCGCCAGTGCGATTACTTCGTTACGCCATTTCTCTTCGGAACCAAGAACTTCGTCAACCGTGAAGTCCGGAACACCCCCCAATAACAACGAAAAACTATTAATTCTTTTTTTCATGATTTGGACGAGCCGGTGATCTCGTGTACCGCCGAATGCAGGGTATGCGAATTGAATCGCTTGGCCGGTAACTGCTGCCCAACTATTTACGCGACGAAGCCGGCCATTGCGTTGAACAGTTCGAACCGGACTAGGATCAAGCTCATAATGTATAATATGGCGGCAGTAGCGGTGCAGATCTATACCCTCAGAGAGTTTATCAGTGACAACTAGCACGTCGGGTCCAAAAGGGCTATTAAATATCGAGATAACGGTATCAGGCTGCTGATTATGGATAAAGAGGAACTTTTCGTGTTCATTTTTGCTTGGCTCACAAACACCCATCACACGTGCGGTACCATTCGCTCCGGGCAGTAACTCGATTCGATCAGTTGCTGCCTTCAAGACTGCATGACTCGACTTAGATTGGAGCAACGTATTAAATAGACGTAGCGCTGCCTCAGCGATTGTCTCAGTTCCCTCTGGAAGGCGACTGCGCGTCCTCTTTAGTGCTTTTGTCAATTCAGTTGTCTTAGCTGAAGAGTTGCGAAGCCAAGCTGACGTTTGCGCACGTATCAAGTCGGAACAGAGCCATTTAATGAATGTGTTACGTAGTTTGTAATCATAATTAAAGTATTCAGACTTAGCAAGAATCTCATTCCAGGCTGACTTCCATACGTCAGGCCGCGGCAATCTTGGCGCAACTACCTTTGGCAGGACTAAGTTGAGATTAACCGTCAATTCCTGCGCTGTGGCATGATGATGGCAAAAAAGGATGACCTTTTCACCTTTCTTAATTGTAGATTTAACTTCCTTTGAGACAGCCTCCATTTTAGAATGTGTTCCAACATCTTTGCGGAGCTTCTTTATAGTTCTAAGATAGCCTGCAACTATGTCCTTATGCGGCTCATCGAGTTTCATCACCTCGTCTACTATTTTTTCCCTCACTTGGTCGAAATATCGCCAACCCACGTGAAAGCGTGGATCGTTCGTGACATTTGATGATTCAGTGCCGTGGGAATTCCTTACGCGGAGTACACGGTCCATGCGTATCATAAGCTCTAACTCTTTAGCATTTGCCATCGGAACATTGATAGACCAGTCAGCTCGACCACCAAATGCCGACTGTTCACGAGGAAGGTCATCTATGCCATGGCGAACCACGAAAGGCTGAATCGCTGCAATTGCAGCTTTGGCCCGCGATACGAGACGATCAGCCACTTTTTCAGCACTTCGTGCGGCGTCGCCTTTATAGAGATCATCAAGTGTGCGGCTGTAAGCGCTCACGGGTTTATGGGCGGCTCCACCTCCGATGAGTGTCAGCATTCGTTGTAACTCATCAAGGCGAATGCTAAATGGCGTTGCTGTGAGAATAAGTACACGACGCGCATATTTCTTCTGACGTTTAAGTGCCTTGCTAAAAGAAGTGTTCTCACCTTTTGCCCGATGAGCCTCATCTACTATGAGCAAATCGCAAGCTAAATTGAAATCTGATGCGGCGTAGGAGTGTTTGACGACTTGTATCGAACCAGCTGAAAGCCTAGCAACTTTGCGTGCTTTCACACGGTTAGCTCTAACATCTAGTGCGGGGGCGCATTCCTGAAGAAGTTCAACATGAGATAACAGCTCTTCCTGCCAACGTCGCATCATAACATCATTAGGAGCAAGGATTCGCACACCGCGTCTCTCACCGGCAGACGCAACGACCCATGCAATGAGCGCCGCGACAGTCGTCTTGCCGAGACCCACGTCATCGGCCAAGAGAATTCCGCGGCGGGCCTCTTGCCCGTAGCTACCGTTGAGGCGCGCGAGGATGTCATGCGCCGTTAAAAATTGGCGACGCGTACTTTCAAGAACGAGCTTGCGGCTGGAGCGTTGGCTCGCTTCGACATATTTATCCGGTAACGATAAAAACTGCCATTGATTTGCCGTCAATCCGAGTGGTTCTATAGGCAGCATTATGACTCCTGGAAGTATTTTAGATGCAGATACAGTTCCTGAGCTGCAAGTTCTGCTCCGATAGCCCTCTCAGCCCCTTTCTTCTTATCGCGCCGAGCTTGCCGTTTGAAGGCTTCTACCAGCAACTCTCCGTCACGACGAAGCATCTGTCTCTCAAGCGCACTCGTCTTGTATTTTGCTGCAGACTTTACCCGATCAGTCCAGTTGTCCACGACACGGAGACGATCCCTCGCTAATTCGAATGCCGGGACAGCATAGCTATCGGAATAACCAACCTCACCTTGTTCAATTATTTCATTTATATTATTGTAGCTGGACACGTCAGATAGACCAGACTCCGTAGAATCTGACCGAGAACTCTCGGGGTCTCGATCATCTTCGGTCACAATTCGTCCGCCGTATTGCTCAAATAGCAACTCATCGCGCAACATCTGCACCACATTTTCATCTAATTCAGGTGGTACGATGTCAATCCTATCTTTCGATAGTGGCCTTCCATCAAAGACAGGAATACTTACTGCCTCCTGTCCACATGTCAATTGAACAGAAGAAGGAGGCCGTTTTACATCACTCCACCGTATCGTTGAACGTTGCAGCCCGTCGGTGCTAGTTTTCCAACGTGTGATCGGCCCATTTTTCCCACTACAATCAAGATATCCTTTTACTTTGTGGTTCGCGGTACATCGGCATTCAATTATGACATTTCTGCCGTCCCACACAGCCTGAGCCCACAGGATAAGCGTAGAGCTGCGGCTCGGGAGTTTTGCGATGGTAGCTGCAGTTGATAGCTTTTCAAACTCATCAAGTTCATCGAACAAACGCCAGTTAGTTTGTTCAATGCAAACGCCCAACTCGAAATTCTCAACAATGAGTTGCCCGTCAGGGTTTTCTTTTCCCCAAGCAGATGTACTGAAGTTGGTGGATGTCACTATAAGACGCTGCGAATTACCTCGGTGAAGGGCATAGACCTTCGCATGGCTCCACCGCGCGTCAGCAGAGCGATGGTCTTCATGAAACAGATCCGCATTCTCTTCGTTATTTGGTTCATAGCGAAGATGAAGCAACGTTGAGCCAGCCTTGGTCAACGATTTTAATGTAGTTGCAGGCAGCAACCATTTTTTGTCGCGAGCCCACGGATGATCTTTGTCAATCCAGACAACCTTGAGGCGCTTAGGAGATCCTTCAAACATTGCGCACCATCGAGCGAGGTCTTTGACGTTCCACGAACCCACGAAGGGACTAAGTATCGTAATGTTGACCGTTCCGCGACCTGGAGGCATAATCTTTCGAAGACCAGCAGCGCCCCATGGTGTACGACGCAACACCTGGCGTGAGTGCGTTCCGGGTACACTTGCAATAAATGTAATACCATCAGGGCATTCTCCACGAGCAAGAAGAGCAGTAAATGGTTCGATGCGCGTTTCTTCTCGTGTGGATTTAGCCAACGCGCGCAAGAAATCCGGCAGAATGCCCCAATGGTGAAGTCGTGTCTCAGATTGTTGAGGATGTAGTTCTATGCACACTCGCCAGGCCGCCTGGATCTGGCCCTTGAAGGCCGATCCTGTAAGGTTTGCGGATGTCACAACGATTTCTAAGTACTCTACGCCGCTCTCGTCTACTGCACCCCAGTGGAGCATCCAAAGCTTTGCATGTTGTACGGCTTTGCGATCGCTACCTACGGTCAGATGGCGTATTGAACGCCAAATCCACCCGTATGTTCCACCTTCACGCTCGTCGGGGTCAGCTGGTTCTTCACGTGTCATTGATGACACTACAACGATTTTATCGTGTAGCTGTTTGAGGCGGTAATCGAGTTCAAGAAGAAAATACTGCCTCTCGGTCCCTTCACCGTCTGGCTCGCGGTTGAGTTTTAGATACAACGGGAGGACGTGCTCCGCCAAAAGACGATCATCAGCGCGATCGTAGGTTGTAAAAAGTGCCGCTTTAAGCGAACAACTGGCTGGCGCATCGGTATGGAGCAAAGATTCCCAACCAAACCCAATACTATTCATCAGCGGCCCCTTCGGCTTCATCCTCTTTTGCCTCAAAGTCACCGCTTATGGCACGCGGCATGTTTCGAAGAACACCGCACTGCGTAGCAAGCCGACATAGCGACCATAGACGGAAACGGTAGCGCGAGGAGCCAGCGCGCGGTGGAGTGCGTGGCTCGATTCGGTCATTACGGAGGACAAACCAGCGCAGACCACCACCATACATCTCGTGATGTTTGAGCAAGTCACGCAGATTCAGGATAGTCTGTGAGTTTGACATCGAGCTAGCGAAGCGATGAGCCATCTCTATGTGACGGAGCTGCACATCGGCGTTCTTTCGCCACTCCTTTGCGGCCGTCACTAGCTCCCTGCATGCGGTTTTTGCAGAAGCAAGCTTCGCAACGTCAGCAAGCTGTACGCTTGACTTGCTACCTAGCGTTTCCGCTATGACATCCATCGCTTCCATACCCGCATCCGCGAGCCGGGTGAACCGTGGTAGCAAGGCTATGACACGATCATTAGCGAAAACACGACTTAAATGTTCGCATACCTCCCTATGGTCGCTAGCCGCTGCCTTTGCTACCGCACGCGCTACCTTGAGACGTCTCTTACCTTTCCCGTCATCGCCGAACACTAAGGGCTTCAGAAGATCAAACTCCGGCAGTTTATCAAAGTCGTCTTTTCGACGCGGGAGAGTATTTTTGTCGGCACCTCTGCTACCGTGATCGAACGATTTCCACTGTCGTAACCACCAGTCATGCTGCTGGTAGCACTGGCCAAGCTTTGGCTTTTGTTTAAGAGGACTATTCTCATGATCATCGCCTAGTGATAAAGGCCACGGTGGCCGTGCCGTCGCAAGTCTTTCATCAAGCCATTTCGCCAAGCGATTTGCTGACGGCCCTGGTGTCCATCCATCACCCTGCACAGTCATTCCAGCCCATTTACGGAATATGAGTCGGTATCCACCATACATACCTGTTTGCCTATAGGCGCGGAACTGATCTACCGACATTCCAAAACGGTCTGTTGATTTGTTATCATATTCATACCACGGTCGTACCCGGCGTTGTCCTGCTAGCGAACGATCCCTCCAATCTTCAGTAAGTGATATTGTCCTCGCTACCCACATTAGCTCAAGAGGGCGCAACCATGCATACCTCTCTCGTTGTTGAGTACGCGTAGTTAGTGAACGATCACCTCTGGCATGAAATGCCTCATGAGACCGTGCTAAACACCAGGCAAGAATAGTCACCCAGCGGCCATCGCGAATACGGTTACTCAAGTCTGGCGCAATAGATTCAGCAAACTGATCGGCAAGCGCACGCAAACCAAGAGCATCACCCCGTCGCACGATCACAGGCTCCCACGGAGCGGTTAAAAGGATCCGTGAATTCTGTATGCCATCAGCCTTCACTACCATTGCATTTCCCTTCCAAAAATATCAAGATGTGTGACTTATCCGACACAGCAAACACTACTTAAACTATACTTCTTCCCAATCAAGCCTCTCCAATAAAGCTATTCCCTCATCATCAATGAACAGTTTATAATCCCGGCGCGGAATCGGTTTACCATTCGTGAATGTCGCAGGTTGGCAGCGATACCCTCGTGAATGTTTCTTGATTCTGGAGAAAGGCATATAGGCGACGAAAAGAGGCGGTCCAATTTCAGCTGCCGCAAAGAATGGGATGGCGAGCACCATCTCGGGATGAATTTGGTTAAGCTTACCCACATAGCCGTAAACGGTCTTATTTGATTTATCAGATGTCGGATATTTCCCCTTGACCTGGACAGGACGAATAATTTCACGGCCATCGGGTCCTGTCTTGGAGATGATGAAGTCCATCCCCTTGTCGCGGTGAGGAAAATAGACGTTCCAGCCTGCATTTGCTAGCAAGCCAGCCACGTGCAGCTCTGCAAAATAGTCCTGAGGAATATGCGTGGTCTCCGGCATAATTACTCCCATTCCAGCCATAAACTATCTGTCAGTTTGTCTGAATATTGCTCATTATCTTCTTTCGTTTCTTTATGTTCTTCAGAAAAGCCAAGAAACACCCGATCACTTTATTCCTTTTTGTTCATCGGCTTGTCGTACTTGGTTTGAGCTGTTAGACCAAGTAAGGTTTCCACTTGCCCGGCTGCTCGCATTACCTGATAGAGGTCTATATGATCTATCGTTGTATTCTTCGTGACATAGTCTTTCAGGTAAGTTTCTGATTTTGATGCTACGTCATTTCGAGCACAAACTAAATACGCTACAGATTCTGCTTCGAGCTCATCCTGAACATGGCCCATGGAAGGCCGCTCTGGCACCTTTAACATTCTGTCAGGCCCGAGATGTCCTAAATACAAATGTGCCAACTCATGTGTCAATGTCGCAAATTGAATGGAGGGCGAGTGATTGCGATTAATGTGCATGCGGTAGGACGTGGCATCTTTCACTGTAGAGCCATGCTTTAAGATGCGAATCGAGCCGGCATTCTGATCGCCGGCATCAACCCACCGCCATTCAATGTATTTCCTATTCAGAAGAGGGATGAATGATGCCAGCCGATTATCATCAATGGAACCAATCGCAAAGAAAGATGCAACATCCTCCGGAAGAGGTTTCCCTTCGGTATCCATAACATCATACACAAGTGCAACTGGGCCAAATGGCCATAGGATCAATAACGGCCGGGCACCCTCTTTGGGGGTCCGACCAAATCGTTCGCGCCAATCCGTAGCCGACGCAGCATATCTTAAGCCAGGCTTCTGGATATTCAAAACATGGCATTGAAGGGAGCAAAATTTCGCAGTCGCACCACGAAATCGAGCAGTTTCTTATATCCTTCGCTTTGCGTATAGAGCTTCGAGTCCGTCAGCAGTTGATCAAGTAAGGAGCGAACGTTCTCATTCTCAGGCCGGCCTGGCTGATTTATACTTGCATCAATCGTTTTTTTCACCCATGTCAGGCTCCCATCCGCATTGGAGTCTGCCTCTTTTTACTCTCACTTCCAAAATACTTTACGCTCCTCCTTCTTTTCCCTCAAAAAGGTCCGCATTCTTAACTTCAGGATTCTTTAATAAGCGCCTGAAGAGCATGTTTTTCTCTGGGTGAGCTTCGAGTCGGAGACAAATAGCTGTTTTCAGTTCTTTAGGCGGGCGACTGGTAGTGGTAACGATATACTGAAATGGCGCTTCTTCTTTTCCGCCTGACTCTGTCGTCAATCTCCACATCGCTTGCAAGTAGCGATTGTATATATGGCGATCAAGATCGGCTTCGCGGGGACTATCGTGCAGAAGGAAACGAGGGTGATATCCAATCCCCCTGCATGATGACACCATAGCCGCCACATCTGCCAAAACGAGTGCGAGTGTTTCTACCGCCTCTCCGGAGAGACCGGTCTCTTCTTTGATTCGAAATTCTAGCTCTCCATTTGGCATATGAAGCATCCCAGAGTAGGTGCTAGATAGAGCGCTCTTTACTATACCATCATAGACTTTTCGAATCGATTTTAGCCGATTGCCATAGGACTCTTGCAGCTCAACAACTTTTTGCGTTTGGAGTTCAATTTTCGCTTTGATATCAGCGGCGAGGGTCGTCACGCGCTGCAACTCAGTATTTGTGGTACGGCCTTCGATCATATCCAAAGCCTTCTCTCGTTGGTCAAGGTGAAACAGGAGACGCTCCTTTTGCGCTCGGATTTTCATTAATTCTTCTTCTTTGTCCCTTTTCTTTGCCAAGTCACTGCTCAGTTTTTTCTGCAATTCATTTAACAAGACTATCACTTCGTCATGTACTTTCCGTTGCTGATTGATAACAGTTTCGCGTTGTTCGGTTTCAACTGTAGCACGCCGTTCTTCGCGTTTTTTCTGCAAGTCGCCAATTTTTTCTAATTTACCGAGGTTCGACTCTACGTACGAACACTGGTTGAAAGGCACATTCCCGTATTCGCATTCTTTCCCTCTAATCTCTCTAAGTTTTTGAATTGTCACATCTTCCGGTTCACCGTCTTCTACCTGATGCTCAGTAGCTTGATCTGTTACCTCCATGGCGTCGCGAAAGAGCTTCCGCTTTTCGTCATAGGAAACAAGCCAAATACGCTTGTGAGTAATTTTGAAATTAATTTTCTCTATTTCTAATTCAATTGCAGAAATAGAGTCAGATAGCTCTTTCCGTCTTAAAAATAGCGGAGAGGTCCAATCTGATATATCAACATTTAATGTTTGGCCGGATGGCATGCCCAAAACTTGTTTCAAAAGGCGTTCTTGCTCATTAAAACGATATTGCGGCTCACGCCGCAACTCCGCCATTTGAACATCCAACTGGTTTAATTCTCTCTCGGAATCAGACAATTTTCGCGACGCATCGACTTCAATCTCCTGCATGAGATCAAGGACAAGACGAATCAAGTAGAGAGCATGTTCTTTAGGCTTGTCAAATTTCAGGTGTTCAGATCCACTTCGTGCCGAACGCCAATCATGGAGACTCTGAAAGCGTGCTTCCTGGTCTCGAGTAAGCCATGCAATTAAATGTTTCCACTCAAAGGGCTTGTCGGAGTTCGGTGGGCTGCTCGCTTTAAAACCAGACATCATGGCAGTTTGCAAATTCGGCATGAAAACGCTATATTCGTTGTCCTTTCGTTTGAGATCAAAAAGGCTCTCAATTGCTACTGCCTTGGCAGCTTTTGAATCACCCGACGTTCCGATAGGTTTAAGGACAGACCATTCCTTGCCGTCGACAGTCAGTTCCATCCCTACCCAACCGTATGGGAAAGCATTTTTAATGCGGAGCATTGCCCCCGGATTTCCGTAGGTTAACTCCCCAAGGCAATAACGAATCAGCCGGCACAACGTTGTTTTGCCTACAGAATGACCGGACAGAGTCACTGGGTGAGCATCATTAGTTCCTGCGCTATCAGGTAATTCAACTCCCCAAACAATATTGAGCCCACGATGAAATAGGATCTCGCGAATCGGCGAGTTTCTTTTATCCGGAGCTTCAAAGAGAGCAATGCGCCTGATCCATAAACGAGGCTCGATTGCTGCTTTATTGCTTTTGGCGAGTGCGTTCAATATTTGCCCCTAAGCGACAGATAACGCTAGTTCCTTGTTAATCAAGTCGAACCTGACTTTATTTTTCACCGCTTCAGCCTCTTTTAGCATACCTTGCTGCATTTTTTCTAAGTTGTCTGCTGCCTTCAGAATCAATGGCAAGAGCACTTTTAATTCCGGCGGTAACGGTGGCAAGCTGATTATGTTGTCAATTACTGTCGATCCATAATCGGCTCTGGTCACTATAATCTTCTTATCTTGCAATTTCTCGCGAATCTTGCGTGGACGCACACGATGTTCTTTAGGAAAGGTCATCAGGGCAATGCCTTTCTTTAACAGCCGATATTCGTTGCGCAGTTTATCGTCCAACAGCAACGTTTCACAATTTTCGGGATGAGATGCAAGCAATGCTGCATCGCGGTAAAACTCAAATTTCGCGTCCGGTTTTTCCTGGACGAGATACGGAATCAACACATAAACAAATGCCTCGCGGCCATCCCATGGAAAAACTTGGTCCTTTTCTGAATAACTCCATTGCTGCTTATAAACATCAAACCATGCATTAACAAGCGATTCGTCCCAATCATGTCTCGGTAAATGAATATGTATAGGCCAGTTATAACGATCCAATTGATATAATGATAGGAACTTTCGTGAAATATCGATAGGTGGACCGGGTGGTGGATTAAGAGGTGTCTGATATTGACGGGTAGTTTGTCCGCCAACAGCATCAGTAACGTTTGTGGCAATCACATGCATCATCTTGTCGTAAATCTCTAGGATAGTATTCTTCGTCCGATAGTTCCCATGTTCGGATTCATCTTTACGCTTTACAATCGGGAATGTGTCCATAATGTAGGCCACAGCGTCGCGCGGGGTCGGGAAGTTGGCTTTGAGCTGCGCAAGATTTTCGTTATTTTCCCCTTCCGCCAGCCGCCAGTTACCGTTGGCCTCGGTTGGCAGGTAAAGATGGAAGAATGCTGCGTCGAGTTCACAGCGGAGCAAAAAGCGGCGTTCCTCATCCCAGCGAAATGGTGGACCTGACCAGCCGCAGTCCTGTGCGAAGAGCTCTAGGTCCCAGGCTGTGTAGGTCAGCTCCAAAGCTCGACAGAAGAGCCAATCCTTCATCGTTGGCGCGCCGCCCGACCAAGGGCACGGAGTGGTATATATGGTCGGAGGAATAACTGGAATTTGCTCTAACATTCCCGCGCCCATACCTGTGCCAATGATCTTTTGACGAGCCAAGTAGTCGAATGCGAAAGCGTTCATGTTTGACATCAGACATGCTGTCAAGCGGCCATCTTCTACCTCAAGATAGATATTTCGGCAGTGCGTATCGCATCCAGTGCGCGGAATGATTACGGCAATGGTTGTTCGTTCATCCGTTGCGCGTGAAATATCACGGTAGCCGAACAACCACCTGGATGGCCATTTATCTTCCAGTCTTGAAGAGACCTCATCTCTTCTCGCATAATACTCAGTAACCGGCAAGAAGCTTGGATCGGACAATTCCAACGTAGTTGTTGGTCGCCAATCCATTCCATCAAACGTCGAAAACCGATGATTGAAGGCGTGTATTGTCTTTCCCGAGTATAGACGCTCAAATTCATCGGGGATTGTTTCGGGTAGTTCATCGCGCCGACGAAAGAAATCGCCGTTGTCAGAAAGACTAAGCATTCTCTGGATTGCTGGATTCCAGGCACTGATTCTACCATCCCTCCGGTCGAGAAATACCCCGAATCGCTGATAACATCGTGTGGCAATTATCTTGTCTTCGGAGCGCTGAAGAATCGGTGGAGCTAGAGTATTCGGGCTGAAATCAACTATTTCCCGATAAGAGAGGCTAATGCGGCGCCTAGAATTATGGAGTTCCTCTACGGAATGCGCAAAGTAACAAAAAGCAACCTCCTGAGTAATGCTGTCACCTCCTGCGAGCGTAAGCAAACAGAATCGATAGCTTCGATGAACGCTGGGGAAGAGTTCTCCCGTGTTCTCGAAATCAAATAAGGAAACCAAGCGAGAGTTCTGAAGCAGCCAGCCAAATAGTGATGCGTTGTAAGCGTCCATTGAGATGGCCGAAGGAACAATGATCCCGGCTCTTCCTTTGGCACTGAGCTGATGAGAAATTGCCTCCGTAAAGAGAGGGTAAAGGTTAATTCGACCCACGGAAGAGCGTACGTAACGTCCGCTGGCCTGGATGAAATGTCGGTTTCCTCCGATAAGCCTTTTGGCCTCGCGAAACTGAACCCAAAGCGATGGATCGTCTTTCTCCAGGTTCAGAATCATTACTTGGCGTTGGCGTGCGGTAGATGCATGGGCAATTTCTGGTGATCGCTGCATGAAGAATTCTTTTTCGCTTAGTTCGACCATTTCCCACGGGGGATTGCCGAGCACACAGTCGAAGCCGCCCTTGGTGAAAACCTCTGGGAAGGCCAGATGCCAATGAAAGAACAGATATTGACGTGATAGACGCTCGACTTCAGCAAGTTGATTCGGCGTTAGTGCGTTCTGATCCGTCTCAATACGGCGAATAGTATCTGTCGTAATTGGCTCAAAAGGTACATCGGTTTGTTTCATCCACACAAAGGCTGCACACCACGCATCCGCGACCTGTTGTGCATGCTGATACTCTGGAGATACAACAAGCCTGTGAAACTGTTCCGCTTTGCGCTTTATTTCGTCCAACGTTTCATCCGGAGCTTCGTCAATGCCGCGTGTCTGCGCTTCTATCGAATTATACTCAGCACTCTGCTCGGCAACCATCATGTGCAGCATGTCCTGTTGGCCACTATCGCGTTCCTGTTTGTTCCTCTTTTTTAGTTTTGAACAAGTCTCTTTATCATCCCCTTCTATCGGCTTGAATGCATCATCAGGGAGCCCTTTTGCGATCAACTCCGCGGTTGTGCCCAACAAGCTATTGCCAACGCGGATGTGATGGTCGAGAAAGGAAAGCGGTTTGCCCGGCTCCATCGCTTCGAGCCACAAACTAACCTTGCAGAGTTCAGCCGACATGGGATTGATATCCACACCATAGACGCACCGACCGATAACATCTCGAAGCGCTGTCCGATACGCCTCCGGCGATGGCTCTTCATCGCCGGTCCGCACTGCAGCAAGGCGTTTTGCCAATCGATGCGCAGCAGCGACAAGAAAATGCCCGCTTCCAGATGACGGATCACAGACCTTCAGTGACAGTATCGCTTTCTCGGCTTCTTGCTCGTACGATTTTTTGCCATCTTTCTGTTTTGTCTTCTTCGCAACCTCTTCTAGTTTCTGCTGAATCACCGGTTCCAGTGCTGAATCGAGCAGACTCTGCACCAAGCTGTCCGGCGTATAGTAGCTTCCGGAGGTTTTCCTCTCGTGTCCGGCAAGCGCTTTCAGCTCAAATACGGCTGCTTCGAGGTTGATCTCGGGATGGAGCTCCAGAAGCGCCTCATAAACGCTTCCCAGTTCTTCGGAGCGCAGATTCTTATAGTCGACAGAACGGAGCGTCCCCTCGGTGACACGGTATGACAGCTCCCGGACCGCGGCAAGAAAATAGTCATTGCCGATCATCCCCGTCACGTGGGGGATAGCGCTACCTGACCAGAGAAAGCCGCCTAGGGGCATAAGGGCCAGCTCCGGGCATCCCTTAGGGTCGCCAAGTTTCGTTGAAACTAACTTCAACACCTCGTAGAGGTCGGCATGGAGACTGCCGCGTTTCCGCCCCGCAATCTCCCGAATGCGGCGCATTGAATAGTAGCGCAGGTAGCGCTCCCGCGCGGCAACATTGCTGCCCGGGGCCAGAAGGATGTCTCGGTCTTCTGCCACAAATAGAAAGATCAACCGGTAGACGAGCCGTAGGAGTTCGCGGTAGTACTCCTGTTTGTCCAGCGCTCCGGAGCGGAGCGCATCGCGCAGGCTTCCATTTGTTGGATGAGCAAGAAAGCCCTGCCCCAAGGCGGTAATCGCGTTTTTCACGCCAACCCTTAGTTCATCAAGAGCGCGGGTGCCCTCTTGCTGTGCGGTCTTGGACCACTTTTCGAGCCAGCAGTCTTCCGGCTTATCCGCGTCAACTCGGGAGCGATGGCAAAGCAGCCAGAGTAGCGAAAAATCCGAGAACGCCTCGCTCTCGAACATTCCTTCCAGGTCGAACTCGACATAGGCCTGCCGGGTGAGCCTGACATTGTCCCGGATGATCCGCAGCTGGAGACCGTTCGAGACAAAGCCCCAGAGGTGGCTGTGAGATCGGTTCAGAAACTCCTGAACAAGACTGTGCGGGCTCGTCCGTGCGGCGCCCACCACGCCCGCTGTCCTCCGGTCAAGATCGAGGCGAAAGCCAACGAGATGGACCGGCACATTTTCCCGCATATGGGAGATGGGATAGGTTTTGCCGCCGATCTCCTGCGCCTTATTGACTGGAAGCTTCTCATAGCCAAGCTCCTGAAAAATCGGTAGCAGCCAGCGGTCGCGGGTAAGTGCCGTCCCCAGATCCGTTTCGGGGAGTGCCGCCGACGTGGTCTTGAATGTCCTCCAGAGCCCGACGAGCCGGTTCCAGGACCTGCTGATGGCCTCTCCCAGCTTTTCTGTCTCGGCAAGGTAATAGTCAGTTGGCTTCAGGCCACCGATACCTTTCTCCCCTTCTGCGATGCGCTGTATGAGATCAGCGGGCAGGATGGCGCCTTCCGTCCTGATCGTGCTGAATGTTCTTTTTCCGTTTCTGCTCATTTCATCAGCCCTCAGGACGCTGCGCCGGCAGCGGGAAGATAAACATAGATCCCCAGAATATCGACAGGGAGATGGGGGCTCACTTTGTAGGATATGCCCGTACGACTCAGAACCTTTCTGACGCGGGTGTGTGCCTCGAGCAGTTCATCGGCCTTCCGACCCGCTTCCCGTTCGATATGCGGCATAAGCGTGCCTATAGTGTCGGTCACCTTTTTAACAAAGTCCGCAGCCTGGTCTGGAGAAATATTACCGGAAGGTTCCGCAGCCAGTAGCGCTTCAGAACTTTCACGACTTAGCCATTCAGCTGAACCTGGCGCACCGGAGAATGCGAGCACACCGCACTCCTCGGCAAGAAAGGTTTGGGCTCCCTTTGGACCTTTTTTCACGAGATGGAAGCGCATCCTGACAAGAAGCGCGGTAATTCGGCGACTTACCGCGTTGGTGCGGATCACACCGCAGCGCCTGGCAGCCGTCTTTTGAAGAGGATCCAGCGCAGTATCGACGATATAGGATGAAAGGGCCTCGACGAACGGATGGGTCCTGGTAAGCAGGACCTGCCCTTTCTCAGGAGTACTATTAAAGCATGCCTCTATCTTTGTCGCTCCTCCCAATAGCTCGCGTAAGGGCCGCGGAACCTCGGAGAGATCGATTTGGGCAGGATCGGTATTGCTCACGAATGCCTTGTTGGCCTGCAACGCGTAGCGGGTAAAGGATTCCACATCCACTCCGAGACCGACAGCCACCTGTGCCGCGTGCAGTTCCGGAGCAACTTCCTCCGGCTTGATTGTCTCTTGGGCAAAGAGGGTTCGTGAACGCTGTTCCACGTCTTTGGCGGAGTCCCATTTCTTGAAAAGGTCCTGCTTTTCTGTTTCGAAGAACTCCTCGAACCGCATCTGTCCGGAGTCGCGGCGCGCCCCGCCACGCAGGATCAAACCCTCAAAGACCGCTTCTATAAGTTTTTCCGTGTCAATCGGGATCGGGACCGAAATGCCCAGAGCGTTCTTGATGGCACGATGTTTCTTGAGCAAAACATCGAGCACAATGCCGTCAATGCGGTTGTCGATACCGTAGTATGTGACTGCTCGCACTTCTTTGCGCGGCTGAAGATAACGGTCCACTCGCCCCTCCCGTTGTTCGAGGCGTGTCGGGTTCCAGGGAAGGTCGTAATGAAACACCGCGTCAAAATGCTCCTGCAGATTGATGCCCTCGGACAGACAATCAGTGCAAACCAGAACATGGCGGTCAGATTTTCCTAGGGCGGCGACCCGTGATTCACGGTCCTCAGGTGCCAACTTTCCTGTCACCGCTTGCACCTCTATATCTTTGAATGTTCGCGAGAGTTCCTGCTGTAGCGCCTTGCTGACATACTCCGCCGTTGGAATGAACCGGCAGAAGACAATCGGACAAAAACCGTCTTTCACGAGCTGCTTCACCAGCCCTACAGCTTTTTTGAGTTTCTCGTCTTTGTCGCCGACCAGGGCATCCGCCTGCCGGGCCATGTCCAGCAGACGCCTGCGGTTCTTTTTTTCATCTTCCTTAGATTCATCCCATATGTCGGTGCCGGGAGCTATGTCCGTCCCTTCAAGGGTGCTCTCGTCCATCAGGTCGAGTACGGTCCGCCTGCCGACCTCGTCTGCATCCTCCACGGTCTCCGTGTCTGCGGTCGCTGCACGGTTCCTAAGCGTTTCCGCGGCAGCCGCAGGACTTGATGCAAGCGACCGCAGGAGAGCAAGCGCAGACCACCATTTGACGCGCTGACGATGGCTCACGTTGCGGGGGTCGTCTATCGTTTCACGGGCATAGGCTATCACCTTCTCGAAGAGAGCCGCATACTCCGGGGTAAGCCGATATTCCTCCTCCGCGTAGAGACGCTCCGGGAACGGCGTATCCGCCTTCATGAAGTGCCGGATGTCAGCCCTGCGTCGCTGGACGAAGTGGGCGGCGAGATTCTTGCGGTGGTGTTTGTTCGCTTCCCCTCCGAGATCATCCGGCAAATTGGCGAACTCGGGTTTCAGCAGGGACAATAGCGACCGAAAGGCTTCTTCCTTGCCGCTATGGGGAGTTGCCGTCACGAGAACCATGTGCCGATCTGTTTTTTGCGCGAGACCCTTCAAGAGCCGGTATCGCTGCTGCCGGACCCTGCCACCATCGGCCTGCACGCAGCCGTGCGCCTCATCGACAATAACGAGCTCTGGACATGCCCTGAGGAACTCGTCTAGCCGGCGGTCTGACTTGATGAAGTCGAGCGATACGATTACATACGGGTGCTTCTCGAAGAGGGACTGGCCTACGAGGCAGTCCCTCTCAAGCCTTGCGGCCGTACCGGGCAGAACAAGCTCAGCCTCGATGTGAAACTTCCTTGCAAGCTCGACCTGCCACTGCCCTACAAGCTGCGGCGGACAGAGCACGGCGAGCCGCTCCACCTCGCCCCGATCCAGGAGCTCGCGGGCGATGAGGCAGGCCTCCACCGTTTTCCCGATACCTACGTCATCAGCGATCAGCAGCCGCACCGGATCAAGCTTTAGGGCCATGAGAAGAGGTACCAGCTGGTAGGGCCGTGGTTCGACCGCGATCCGTCCAAAGGACCGGAACGGACCGGCGCTCGAGCGGAAACCAAGCCGCAGGGCGTCCCTGAGCATCCGGCTGGAGCGGTAATCGCCGAGATCCGTGGGGTCTGGAAGCGAGAACGAGGCGGCCTCAACCTTTTCGAGGGCCGTTGCGATACCGGTCTCTTCGTCATCCCCGCCCCCAAGGGGTCGGACATAGAGAAAATCCTTATCGGACCCCGGAAGCACCAACCATTCACGACCACGGGCTCGAATGAGCGAACCGGACGAATAGTTCATGCATTGACTCCGAAAATGTGAGGATACCTGCTGAACACTTCATCCCAGCCAGATTCATCAACGAATCGGATAACCACCCAACCCAGGTCTTCCATGCATTCCGACTGCTGTTTGTCGCGTTCTTTGCGGTCCGGATACAAATGGTGCGGACCATCAATATAAACAGCGGCTCTATGGGCGCCATCATAGATGAAATCAGGGCGAGTCCTGCAAGCGGGGAAAAACTCCTGTGCACGGCTTGGCAACCGGAAATTGCTCCGGTCAACCACGGTGAGCCACTCTTTTTCGAGGCTGGAGCCTGCCTGGTTCATCATGCGCTGCATGTGCTCGGCCCTCGGCAAGGCCGCAGGTGCCGTTCTGACTGCAGTGCGCGTCATTGCCAGCAATATGTCCCTGATAAGCTTTCTGTCCAGCAACTTGTGATCCGGCTGGTTCGTATAGCTCATGAGGCAATCGTAACAGGCCGCCTCACACTTCTCCTTCGACCGTGGCGCCTTTTCGAGATCCTGTCCTGAGACCGGATCGAAGTGGCAGAGCGCGAGCGCTTCTTTTGCGACCTCGGCCAACGCCGTTGGCTCGTCCACAATACGGCGGAGAATGCCAGCCCCTCCCTCCGCGGCCTCATAGAACAACAGGAGCCGTCGTTTTGTCCGGCCTGGTATCGGCTCAACGGCAATCTCATTCTCTTCGAGCTGATACAGCACCTGCAGCGCCTGTTTTAACGCCGCCTGGAGCGAGACCATGACGACATCTCGCAGTTCAGCATCATCGCGCCCCTGATACTGCTGGCTTTGCGTAGCGAAAGCCTTGATCATTCGATCGAGCCAGACGTGGTCCGGCTCAAGCAAAAGACAGTTCTTCTGGTCTTCAACATAGGGGATCACGCGTTCATGCCGCGGACCAACGGGATTATCCTCGTCCTGGTCAAGTAGATTGCCCTCGTTCGACCAGTAGCCCTTCTCCACATCTATCACGAAACCCTTCACCTGGGGATTCGCCCTGCGCTTCCACCCCATGTTGATGCGCCACAACCGCGCCCCGTGACCGTAGGTCAGGCGCAGAGGCACTTCTTCCCCGACGCCAGCTTCAGCAGTGCGATAGCTCTGCCGCCCGCCGTGCTCCATGAAGCGGAAACCGCTTCTGATCTCATACCCCTGGCGGACCCGTTCCTCTTCGTCGCTATTGATGCGTTCGCGGCGGCGGGTCGCCACATTTTGGAGCCTGAAGAGGTTCCGGAGGGGTAGTTCTTCGAATTTCGCGCCGCACCGCTCGCACAGGTCGGGTCCATCTCCGTCTTGAATCGGATGAACGTAGCCACAACTGTCGCACTGTTTCACCCTGCCTGACCCCAATTCGTCGCTATCCCGGGCGGGTAGAATGGCCTTGTGAATGATGTACTTGGACCCCTCATGATAGAGAATGCTCCGGGGCCCGAACTCGGATATGGCAAGGAACCGGGGCCGGGAAACGAACTCGCTATTTTCCCTCCTTCGCGATCCGGGGATGTAAGCTGAAAGCGGAAGGCGGGGGAAGTTATAGCCAGGAAGAAAACCTTCTCCGGCAAAGTACCGGTAGCTGTAAAAATCAGACTGCATCACGCTGCCCGACTGGAGCAAGAGTTCCAATTGAACCTCCGCCTCCCGCCGCAACCGCTGCGCTTCCTGACGCTCTTGCGGACTTCTGGCAGCATCGCCTGCGACTCGATGCTGAGTCTCCCGCTGGCTGAGAGCTGACCGATAGAGTTGCCTCCAGCGCTCACAGGCCTGCTCGAACTGGTTAGGGATCTGCATCAGCACATCGTCAAGCCATCCCGGGGAATACCAGTAGGCATCGGCAAGCTCATCCGCTATCCCGGAAAGAATACTGCGGCCGCGCTCCCTGGTTCGGTGAACCGCCGATTGGTTCGTGAGCGCCTCCCGGACATTCGACAACACTGCAAGGGTAGGACTATTGCCGCTTACATCGAGAACCTCAGCCAGCGATTTACCGAGAGCAACTCCGGTTTCAGAGAGCCAGATCGCTTGGATGTGCGCCCGGATAAGATCTTCGTTCGCAAGGTCAAGACGGGGCGTCGTGACGGCGCCGGACACCATCTGATCCGGTCGTTTGAAGAAATATTGGTCGTGTGGACTACCAATGGCACAATAGGTGAAAACGAGCGCGGGTTGGCCGCTCCTTCCGGCCCGTCCGCTTCGCTGGGCATAGTTGGCCGGCGTCGGTGGCACATTGCGCATGCTGACGACGTTCAGCTCCGCAATATCGATCCCCAGCTCCATGGTCGGTGAACAGTACAGCACGGGAAGCTTCCCCTCACTAAAGCGTTTCTCGCGTTCCTCCCGGTCCTCGTACTGCACCTGTGCGGTATGTTCGCGGGCCTCGATGCCCTTTGATTCGTTCGCCAGATCACGATAATAGCCGACGAAGAAGGGATTGGGCCGCAGCCCGCCTTCTGGCGCTCTCGGCGTCTGAAGCGGGTCATGAAATGCCTCCAATCCCTCACCTTTTTTCCAAAGCAGGGCGTCCGCGGGCATCTGGTATCCGTTGACATCGTCCGCGTCGCGGGCTTCCTGTACGACCTCCACAAGACCACCCGTCTGGAGAGCCCTGAAAATTTGCTTCAGGATGTCGCCTGTTTCCTCCATGGAGAGACGCCGGCTATATTCCAGTGTACCTGGGCGGCGGAGATACTGACCAAACATCCCCTTAGGGGAAACGAATATGTTTCCACCATAATCAGCCTCCGTCCGCGACCGGGGATAGCATGATCCAGAAACCACGAGGTTCTCATTGTCATCAATCGCCCACGGCCATCTGAGACGCTGGCTGCTCCGCTGCTTGATCTGCTCCTGATATTCGCTCCTGAGATAATCCACTTTGATCGCCAGCCCACGCCGCATGTAGTCAAGAAGTACTCGGCAGATTGTTGATCGAACCTCCGGACGCGCAGTAACAAGCGCTTCGTGCGCATTATTCCAGAGATCTTCCGCGACGCAAACATGGGCCAGCGCAGGATATTCTATCCGAAGCAAACCACACTGCTCCAGGTTGGGCTGGATCACCCTCCATCCGCGCCGAAGATCATAGAAGACCCTGTATCCTAGGACCTCACGCAAGGCCTGTTTCGTAGCCTGTTCCGCCTGGAACCGTACAGTTGGGTCAGAAGCATATTGGTCGAACGGAAGGGCCAAAGCATCAAATACCCGCTGCGTCAACGCATGGTGCTCAATGCCCCGGTCATCCGCTGCGGCGACAGCCTTATACAAGCCGGATCGCAGCAGCCCGACCTCTACGAAATCATTGAAGTGGCCGGCTTGAAGGGATGCATCCTGCCGATTATCGCTAAAGCAGAGCAGCTTGCGGGCACGGGGAGCCAGGTCCGACTCGTTCCGCAGTCGACGGATTGTCGACAGACTTAAAACGGTCGTGGCCGTGCTTCTCCCCTCAGTGCCAAGAGTCGAAAGTGCGGTAAAATCAGTCCTTCGCCGGGAACCATGTGAAATACCGCATCGGAGACAAAACCGGAGGGGTGCCGGAATGTAGTGTCCATTGCATCCATCCGCTCCTGTCGTTCCGTCAGGGCGGATCGTGACGGGGAACGGCACGTACTGCCGCTGGCTGGGCTTCACCCGTGTCTGGCCTCGATGAACCTCCTGCATGTCTTCGGGAAGCAGGAGCAGCACTTGTTCGAGATCTTCCGGCCATGGCGCATCGGCGCGCATATAAAGGTATCCGGGTTCTTCATCATCCTTGCTCGATCGGTCATTGGGGATACGCGCGTTGAAGGATACTCGATCCTGCTGGCGGGCCTGCCAGATGGAAAAATACTCCTGACCGCATTCCCTGCAAAAGGTCAGCGGGTAGAGAACACGCGAACGGTTCCCGGGCACATAATGCTGTCCCGCGACCGTGATATATCGATCGGCTTCGGCTTCAGGAGAAGCGTAGACTGTATCTCCCTTGCTGATGAACTGGTGCAACCGAAAAGCGAATGCGGAAAATCCGGTCTCAGGGCTTTTGCATCGGAAGCCAGCGAGCAAGGCCTCCTGAATAGCTTTTTCGCAACGGTCTTGGTTTACACTGGTTGTTTTGCTTAATTCAACGGCAATACCGTCAATGCCGGACAGCGGCTTCGGCTTCGAACGTACGAGCCTCTCGCCTGTGTCATCAAATGACACCCCGATTATGTTCTCGATCCAGATAGAAAGGGGATCTCGAATAAATTCTTCGTACGCGGGTGGTAGAGCCTTTTCCGGATCACCAACACGGCTTATCAGCGCAGCAATGAACTCGGGGCTTTCTGTATTAACAACCGGTGTGATCTTGCGAAGGGTTTCTCCAATGACCCGTTCAGGCAGAACGTTGGCCCCGAAGACCTTCGATGCTATCTTTGCCACCTCCGATCGCTGCTCATCAAAAGACCCCCGGCCGGCAAGCGTGGCTGATGTGCCGATACATTGCAGCCGCTGGCTTTCACAAACATCGCGAACACGTCGTACGAGCATTGCAACGTCGGCACCCTGGCGCCCTCGATATGTGTGCAACTCATCGAGAACAAGAAACTTAAGCCCTCGCGCTGCCCTGATCAATGGTTTTTCATAGGGCCGAGTAAGCAGGAGCTCGAGCATCACATAGTTGGTTAATAAGACATCAGGAGGATTGGCGATGATCTCTTGTCGTTCTTCGTCAGACTCCTGACCCGTATATCTTTTGAATGTTACGGGACCCTTCTCGTCGGGGTATCCCTTGCACAAGAACTTATTCAATTCCCCCATCTGGCTATTCGCCAACGCGTTCATGGGATAGATGACGATTGCCCGTATACCTCGGCCGGAACCGTTCCTGAGTACATGATCGACGATCGGCACAATATAGGCTAGGCTTTTCCCAGAACCGGTTCCGGTCGTGAGAACATAATTGTCTCCCGTTTTGGACGCATGGATTGCCTCAACTTGGTGCCTGTGGAGGCGCATCGGCTGGTCACCAGCAGTCTCCCCCTTACCACGCCTGAATATCTTTTTACATTCCACATGGAGAAGATCGGAAGCCACGAGTTCGTCTATCCACCCTCCCTGCTCGAATGCCGGATTAATCTGAACCAGGGCCTGCGGCCAGAGCAGGCCTGCAGCGATCTCCTCGTCGATCTTCTGCCGGGTCCGCTCGTCCCGGATCCGGACAAATCCAGAAACGTAATTGGCATAGTCGCTTATGAGGTTTTCACGAAGTTTGAATACGTCCATAACCTCTCCTTGGCTACGATGAAATATCGTTATTGTTAAGTAATGCGTGATTCGTGAGCATCGAGGAAAGCATTCTCAGCAACAGCCCTTCTTTTTTATTAATTTATTTATGCAATAACAGTAACGGTGCTACCTTCTCTATTTGCCGACACTTCTATCCGACTTGATATCCGTTCTCTCAGTTCACTCACATGTGATATAACGCCGACCGTTCGGCCCTGACGATACAGTTCTATAAGTGTGTCCATTGCCAAATCCAGCGTTTCGGGATCGAGCGTCCCAAATCCCTCATCAACAAATATCGTGTCTAAATATCTACCGCCACTTTGTGCCAGAACCACATCAGACAATCCCAATGCCAGCGATAAGGAGGCTAGGAACGATTCCCCACCGGAAAGAGTGAAGGTCGGCCGTTGTTCTCCACTATTGAAATCCGTCACATTGAGATCCAGCCCTCCTGTGCCTCTTGCGTCAAGAAGAGACTCCGATCGGCTCAAATGGTACCTACCGCGACTCATCATGGAAAGTCGTTGAGAAGCAGCGGTTGAAACATCATCAAAAAGAGCGGCAAGAACATAGCGTTGTAGGGTCATCCGTTGTGAGTTTTGTCCACCAACAACTTCAGCCAGGCGTCCAGTTATAGCATAGTTCTTTTCTAATTCGACGCGTTTGGCTTCACGTTCTTTGAGACTGATCTCGGCAGTCACAAGCATTTCAAGTTGAGAATTAATGGAACCAATTCTTTCCTGTAATTCCCCAATTAGATTATCGAGCCTTTCTTTTTCTGTAACAATCGTTTGAAGATCTGGCTTGGTCGCGCCAGTGCATTCAGTCTCGGCACGATGACGGCGATCTTTGGCAGCTGACATCTTCTGGTCGAACTCAGTCAGTGCATTTCTCAATCCATCGATCTCTTCCCGTGACAGTTTTGCACTCTGGTATTTTTGCGCCGACTTAAACCCTTCCGTGGTAAGCCGTATAGCAAACTTTTCATTTATTTTCTCAATATCTTTGCGGAGTGCTTTTATTATTTTACTCAATGACTCTTTTTTTCCTATTGCTTGACCATGTTTACTATCAATATCTTTTAAGGTTGCCTCGGTACCTGTCAATTCAGCTCGAGTAAAATCGATAAACGCATTAATTTCTTTAATTTGCTGCGTTAGTATATTAGCGTCGCTTTCTTCTGATCCGATTTCATCCCGTAATTTACACACCAATGTTTCAGCGGTAGTAAATTCCGCTTGTTCTGGTCGTTGTTTCTCTTTGTTTAATAATAAGTTCTTTTTCGTCTTAACAAGTTTATCCTGCAGGTCTTTTCGTTCTTTCTGATTCTCAATGAGTTGTTGCTCAGCGCCCTTTATACTCTCAAGCTGGGATTTAAGCTGTATCAATTCTGTTTCAATTTCGTCTACTGGTTGAGCAACCCTGTCTCCAAGCGTTTTTTGATCTTTCTTGATTCCTGTTTTTAGGCTTTCAATCTCTCCAGCTATCTTGACCACAATCCCCCGCTGTTTTTCATACTCTGCAACTATAGTATCAATATTAAGCCGTGCCTGTTCCAAAACGACCTCTGACGGGATATCTTCGATTGAATGTGCCAAAGCAGGGTGTTCCTTTGATCCACAGACGGGACAGGGAGATCCAGTTTCAAGTTGCTTCGCCAATAAAGCGGCTTGACCATTAATGAACGCAGTGTAAAGCATATCATATGCTTCGCCCGCCTCTTTTATCCTTTTCTCCAAAGAGATTAATGCTCTGTTTTCTTCCTCATATTTTCGAACCACATCTACAAGTTCTAATTCATCTTTTTCTAACTCCCTGCGAACATTAACGACTTTTGACAAGTTCTTGAATTTTGCATCTTCTTCGCCTTTTTTAGCTACGTCACCCACTAAGGTCTCGATGTCTCTTGTTAGCTCTTTTAACCGAGTTTCGCCCGTATCGACGATTTCGTTCAATTTATTTTCTTCATCAGCTAAATCGTTGATCTTTTTCTCGGACGTCTTTCGACGATTTTCACAATTTGAATATTCTACTAATTTATTCTGCTTTTCCACAAGAAGGGTCCGTTCCGCTGTTAAAGCATCAATCTTCGCTTGATCTTTTTTCAAAATAGCGATCCTGGACTTTAATTCGGTTTGCTGACCCTCGAGTTCTTTCAGTTCGCCATCAGTCTCAACGAGTTCCTTTTCGTTATCACTGAGATTGTCAGCACTTTTTGCCATCCCATCTTCAAGATCGACAATATTTAAAGCCCGAGTTGCTTGTTCTACCCGCAATCGAGTGGCTTCCATTTCTGCCATATTTCCTTGAATCAACACCAATGCATTTATAGCCGCATCCATTTCATCAAATTTACCAGAAAGAGCCTGTGCCTCTTTCAGCAGCGTCTCGGTTGCTTTTTGTGTTCTCAAAGCTTCGACTCTATTGTTTCCCAGCTGCTCGCGCTCCTGCCCAACAGCAGTTTTCCTGTTTTGAAGGTCTGCCATATCATTGACACTTACACTATCGAAAAGCCCCTTCATCTCGTGGGTAATGTTGGTTAGATCAGCGTAAATCTTTTTATTGCGCAATTTAAGAAGAAATTCTACTTGCTTATATCTGCCTGTGTTGAATAACTTCTCGAGGATTTTTTCTTTGTCTGATGAATTGGCAAAGAGGAGCTTCCTAAATTCACCCTGAGGAAGAATCACTACTTGTCGAAACTGCTCCGCGTTAAAACCGACAATATGTTCAATCTGCCTATCTACATCACCAATCTTGCTCAGACGTTCACCAATAATATTCCCTTGTGGATCAACCTCACAGAACTCTACTTTATGTGGGATTTCCCTTTCTGTCCCTTTCTTCAAAATGGTTTGTGCTGGCTGGCGTTTAATAAAATATATATGTGGGCCAACTTGGAATATGAACTCCACTTCACAGATCGCATCAGGTGCGGACTGCTGAGATCTGATAAATCGCACGTCGCGTGACGACACGCTTGGAACACCATAGAGCGCAAAACAGATAGCATCGAGAATGCTCGTTTTCCCCGATCCCGTCGGACCATGAATTAGGAAAAATGCAGTCTCACCAAATGCAGTGAAGTTGACGACCTGTTCATTCGCAAACGGACCGAATGCCCTCATGGTTACCAGAAGAGGTCTCAAGAAATGCCCCTTTCAACACCATGCTCCAGATCATGAAGAATGTCGTTCATAACACCCACCTCATCATCTGTAAGTCCGCCACCCGTTACATGGCAAAAGAAGGAATTAAGAACTTCTGTCTCAGTGAGCCGTCTGATATCCTGCACAGCACCTGTCTGAACTTCCCGCTGAAATTCAGATCGTGTGATATTCACAACATTGGGATAGCACTCGCGAATTCTGGCTGCGTAATTAAAGAGTGCGCCACGGTCGGTAAGATTGACCCAAAGATAATCATTCTTTGCCGGATCACCAGTTGATGCACGAATAATCTCATCCATAACACCTTCAAGCTTCCGCAGATTCCGTAGCGGACTAAGAGGAATAGGTGTTTGCTGGACGGTCCCGTTTCCATCAAGATCATAGATAGTGGCTTTCTTCTCGTGGTTTATCTCTGAAAAGGAATACTTGAGCGGCGATCCGGCATAATACACCGATCCGACGACATGCTGTGGGCGATGCAGGTGACCTAGCAACGTTAGCGTGAACTGGTTGAACAGCTCTACGGGAATTCGATAGGAGCCGCCAATTGATAGAGGCCGCTCTGATTCGGACTCCTCTCCCCCTTGTGCAAAGCAATGGCTAATTGCCACTGATCTTGACGCAACTGGTCCTATGCCGGTCAAGATCTTTCGCATGGCCGACTCAAAATCTATGATTTCCTTGTCGTCAAGTGTCCGTTTAAGATCGATAGGTTCAACATAGGGAATTGGATAAAAGGTAACCTCCCCACCCGCGTCGGCAAGAACAATAGGGGCAACCGTGCCATCGGTTTTGGAAGCGATAAAGAGCCCCTTTTCTCGGAGCAGCCTATTTCCAAATCCAATTCTCTCCGGACTGTCGTGATTTCCAGGAATAATGATGACTTTCTTGTTAAGTTCGAGAATAAGCGTCGAGAGGAAATTATCCATCACCACGGTGGCCTGTACCGGTGGTACAGACCGGTCGTATACGTCGCCGGCGATTACCACAACATCGACGCCCTCATCCCTGACGATGTCGGTGATCTGACCCAGTACATGTCCCTGATCCTCCGTCAGATGGATGTTGTAAAAGAGCTTTCCTATGTGAAGGTCGGCGAGATGAAGTATTCTCATAATGTGTAATATTTCAATTTCAACATCATAATTTTCAATTAGCTCTCATACAAGATACTGCTATCCGCTTCTACCGTATGCATATGACCTCCGGGGCGCCATGGCTTCACGCTAGAAGGCCGAATTTCTTCAGGCCACAATCCTACTGGATAGGAAAGACCAGCCGCAACTGCAAGACGATAGTCAACATCATCTGATACTATTGTCTTGATGTTTGGGATCTTGATTGCCTCAAAACTGATAATGTGTCCAAACTTCTTCCTCAGTGCGTCGCTTATTTCCTTTTGCCGGCTAGCACCTCCAATCATGAATAGCGCAACCTTTTTCCACCGGCTTTCATCAAGTTCCTTCTGAAAAGCGCTCCGGAATGTTTTCTGAAATGCCCGCTGAATAGAGCACGCGATAACTTCTTTTCCAAACTGTATTACGCTTTGAGGTATAGACTGGTCGTTTACAATATTGCCTTCAGCAGATTTATACGCTATTTTGTCACTCCATGCATCCCTCTCCCTGTATCGCCGGATGTCTTCCAGAAGCTCTATCCTAGTACCCCGGCTCTCAAATTGGGCGGCATCGAAACCCCACATCTCGCAGAGTCCGCGGAATATCCTGTCGTCGATGGCGTGACCTGCGACATGATGAACGTCAGCGTCAAAGAATGCCATGGTATCCGATCCCGTTGTCCCTCTGTTTATGCTTGTCAACCGGAAAAAACTTAGGTCCGATGTCCAAGCACCCACGTCGAGGATGGCATACAGGCCTTCCCGCGTATTCGGGGCAAGAACATAGGAGACTATCGCAGCGCTTGTTTCCGGACAAAGCTGTACTGGACTCTCTGCCGTCGGTACGATACTGCTGGAAGATATCTGCCGTATCCGTTGCAAGCCCGCCAGCAGATCCATGCCTTGTTGGACATGATCCTTGACACTCCACGCTCGCCATACCATCAACCGATAGCTTTCCAGAAGTTCTCCGGTATCCAACTGCTTCATCGGGATGCTCACGTTGTAGGTCGGCCTCAAGGCCCCCTTAAAATACCTGGCAGAGAGACGCGCTGTTTCCTTCATCATCCAGGCGAGATATAGCGTCACAAGTTCTGATGCCTTGAACGCCCCACCACCGCGTTGGAACATACAGGCTTCTCTGCTCATGCATTTACCGGCTGTTTCAGCGTCCTTCTCGCAGGCTACACATATCTTTGTTCTGAGATACTCATCGCCGTCCTTCGCTTGTCCAAAATATACCTTCCCTGTCCCCGGTTGAAGAGTGATGATGCTCGGAAGAAGATAGGGCGCCGCACCGTCTACCGCATTTATCTCCAATGGATAGACCGGCACATCAGCCCCGCTCAGCTCCTGCCGAACGCAGACTTTTGTTGTTTCTGTGCCGAAATCTAGTCCGATCGTGATCCGGGTTTCAGGTCCTCGCGCCGCATTGACGGGAACGCTCTTCGCTGGTCCGCTTCCGGACTTTGCAACTGGGGTTAGCACCCTTGGGGGAGCCGTTGTCGAGGCTTTCGTGGAGCCCGGGCCCGTTGTGTTCACTTTTATAGCAGAAGGAGAGGCCTGCCTTTTATCTGTTTTGGGCTGTTCTTTCTGGCCCTGCCCGAACAGCTTCCCTTTCAACGCGATCAGATTCTTCTTCCAATCATCGTTCATCGGTGACCTCCACGATGCCAGCCCCCTTCAGTTCGTAGCTTCGCCCCATGTCTCGCATATTTTCTATCTCGATCTTTTTTTTCTCATGATTTTCGATCATATTTCTTATGCTGGTTTCAAGACCTTTGATGTACGATGTTTTTCTGCCAGAGGCCCTTGCCTTGTCAAGCAGGGACTTCCGCCGTTCGACATTCCGCATGAATGACTCTTCCAAACTCGATATTTTGTTTGTGACGATTGCGTCATTGTGCTTTGCCATTTGCCCATAACGGTTGTTAAGCCGTTCCACAAAGGTATTTTCCGAAATGCCGTAAAGATCCCCGTAGTTCATCCCATTTATGCCGCGCTGCTCGGGGGGAACACTCTCCCCGTGCGACACCATACGTGATAGAAGCCTTTCACTCTTCTCAGCATCAAGCAGGTCCTTCGTCGATGTGTCTACGATGATGCAATCTATGTCCCTGAGCGGACGAGCACACGATATTTCGTACGTAAATAGGAACCATGCGTAGATACCGGGGGGGGTCTCCTTAGCGGCCACGCGCACATGGCTCACAGGATGGAGCTCCTTCTGATTGCGTCGGTAATGCTCCGTTATCGCACGAACGAGCGGATGGTGATGCGTGAGAAAATCAATTTTCCGGTCCTCCTGCGCCAACTGGGCGTTGGTGGTCAATTTGAAGGAACCAAATGCGCTTCGGTTGAGGAACAACTTAAGTTCCATGTCCAGAGGGATGTTCACCCGGACAAAGTTTCGCAGACCAGGACTCACATTCAGAGAATAACGCGCGTCACCAATGTCCTCCAGACCGCAGTCACGATGGTGGACCGCCAGAAAATCTCTGATGTACACAACAAGCTCATAACCTCCCACAAAACGGCGATTTTCCCGCGCTCGCCTGATCTCGTCCATAAAGTACTCATCATGTCCGATGAGTGTCGCAGCTGACTTTTCGAGGTCGTCGAGCTCTCTTTTCTTCCTTAATATTATCTCTGCAGACCTTGCAATCCTTTCCTCCTGCTCTTCCGGAGACAGTTCACGGGAGAACAGGTCCCTTGTAAGATGGCTGACCTCCTCGCCAAGAATCGCCTCCAGGTCCCCGATGCTCGACTCGAATATGCCAATACGGTCATATAACCTTCGCAATATCCGCTCCTCGATCGTTCCCCGCATCGAGAGATTATAAATGATGATCCTGTCGGACTTCTGGCCGATCCTGTCAAGCCTTCCGATCCGCTGCTCGACGGCCATGGGGTTCCACGGCAGGTCATAATTGATCAGTATATGCGAGAACTGCAGATCGATACCCTCGCTGCCCACCTCGTTTGACAGCAACATTCTTATTTTTGGATCATCCTTGAAAGCATCAAGTCTTTTCCCCCGTTCATCATTGTCAGGATCTTCCGGAACTGACTTAACGTCACCGCTGATAACAACTGATTTGATGCCTATTTCTGTGAGTCGTGCCTCCAGATAGCTCAAGGTTTTTTTGAAATACGTAAAGAGAACGATCTTTCTTCCGGGCTCTTCCTGATCCAGCCGTTTGATGAGCTCGCTCAGCGCGTTCCATTTGCTGTCCGTGCTGCTGAGGGCCTGCCGCCACGACTCAGCGTCATTAATAACGATTCCCACGCGTCGAGCTGTGTCTAGCCCTTTTTGTATCTCTTCATCGGTTAGTCCGAAATCTTCGGCAGATACATCCGTGTTCTCACCTTCAAAGAAGCGCCTGTCTATCTCATCCCGGTAGTGGTCAAGCATCGCGATCATGCAGCTTGCAAGCTGTCGTTGGCGCGTAATCGCCACAAAGGTCGACACCATGTCGCCAGAGCGTTGCGAATACTCCTCCTTACAGATCCTCGTAATTAGTTCGTAGAATTCCTTTTCCTTTTCGGTCGGGATGACTGGTATGACAGAGGGTCTTCTAATCGGCCGAGCTTCATCAACTTCTATCTTGCGGGTCCGACTTATCAGATGACCGAAAATGTGCAAACCGTTGATATCGCGCTGAAGCTCAACACGCTCATCAAGGGTTGGCGTCTTGACCGCCTCGAGACGAGTGATCACATCCTGGTAAAGTGGATTTATTTGAAACCGCTTTCTCAGTTGCGTGGATTCCACTTGGCGGAGCACCTTGGCGCACTCTTCAAGGCTGCTATCGGCCATGCGCAGCAGCCTCAACGACTTAAGGATTGGCTCGTTCGCCAACAAACGAACTTTAAAGAGCTCGTAGCTGTCGAACTGCTCCGGGTCGAGGAGCGCCAGCAAGTTAAAAAGATCCTCGTCACTCGTTTGTACCGGCGTGGCTGTCAGCAGCACGCCGACGTCGCTATTCTCCAAAATGACGCTAGCAACCTGGTTCGATTTTGTTGCAGTATTGCGAAGCCTGCCGGCCTCATCAAATATCGACACGTCGAGATGGGGCGAAATCGCTTCCCACTGATCAAGCAGAGACTTGCTCCTTGCAGTCTGCAGGGACATGACGCCCATGATCCGCGCTTCATCGCCCTCTTCCTGGTACAACTTGAGAAAGTCTACCGCACGCTTGCGATCGACTATCTGCAGGTCCAAGTCGAAGCGGCTTTTCATCTCCCGCTGCCATTTCGTTATCAAGTGTGCAGGTGCGACAACGAGCACGCGTTTGATCTCGGCCCGTGTCCGCAATTCAGTAAGAATTAGCCCAGCCTCGATGGTTTTTCCGAGGCCGACCTCATCGGCTATTAGCAAGCGATGTCGGCTGGAATCGAGAAGTTTGAGCAGGGGTTTAAATTGGAATGCGTAGAAGTTCGTACGCGAGGCATTCATCGCATATATCTGAGATCTGAGGGCGGTCACTAGTTTGAGGTGTGTGTATAATTTGCTGAGAGCATCACGCGAGGCAAATTTGCCATCAAGAAACAGAGACTCCACGCTTATCGCCTCAGTGACAGCTTCAAGGTCGCCCTCTGGGTGTTTTTCCATATGAGATGTTAGAAATCTGACCACATACCAGTACTCGCCAGCTCGCGCCTGAGGTTGCCCAACGATCGAGCCTACGCCACGATCCCGGCGGCTTTTCAGCTGCACTTTATCGCTGACTCTGTAAATGGGGGCATCCATTTGGATCATCCTCTAATTATATTGGGGATAAGTACAAACGCGAGCCTTTGTCCCTAAATCAACAACACATCCAGCATAAGCCTCGCCATCTTGGCACCGTTGGATAAGATTAATTCAAAAATCCATAAAAAATGTGAACAAGCCAGATAAACTCATGCAAAGTTCAGGATTTAAAGTTCAATACCGTCGATGCGGTACACATTGTTGTCCGACTTAGAACATGAGAAATTATATCATCCCAAAACACTCTTCGGCGAGCCAGTTAACAGGCTTACATGCTGACAAGCCCGCACGCTGAACAGCAATAGGAACTGATAGAATTCAATGTGCGAAAAAATGGATAACTGAGTCAAGATCAGTAATGAAATCAATCAGAAGCTTGTGGCGAGGGACGTGCACTGTTTGCCTTTATGCGGGACAAATGATACTGATTTTACAGATATAAGTTGCAAAGAGCAAGGAACGAAATCGGGTAGTTTAAGGGTATGGAGTTAAGAGTTTTGGCAACAAACGCTGGCAGGCTAGCACGCTGACAAGCGTACAGGCTGATCTCACCTTAAACTCTGAACATTGAGCCTTTGATCTAACTTTTCATCTCCTGTAACCCCCACCCCTTCAACTCTTCAACATACTCCGCCGGCAAGCCATACTGCACTGCTACCCTGATGATCTTCGTCAAATAGCCATTCCGGGACCGCCCCGGTATGCTGTCCGCGGCCACGTATACCATGACTTCGGCCTTATCCCCGTCAGCCAGCAGGACCTGTACCTGCTCCTTGTGGTATAAGCCAGCTGCGACGCCTTCGTAGGTATCCAGCCTCTCCTCATCCTTGCGAGAGATGCTCCAGACCACACCATTAACGACCGAACCTGGCTTCGGCACTATCGTGGCGACACCCCTGCTGTTGATGACAAATCCGTAGCCTTCAAGTTTTGCAATCCCTACCAGTTCATGCCCTCTGCAGCGGGTTTTCATCTGCTCATCAGCCATATTGGACCCATAGGCGAAGTAGAGCCTGCTCTTATCGGCAGAGATAGTCCAATCCATAACACAACCCCTTTCCTGGATGATCAGTCATTATGCGGCAAATCACCGTTTCATTAGATCATCGACTATCACGCCACCCGGCGCCACCATGAGGCATTCGAACTTCCCCTTCTCCATCTCGCCGAGCATGACCTTCGCCTCGGCGAGCATGGCGGCCAGTAGAAGGGTATCGGTCTCTTTCTTCTTCGCCTGTTCCTGGTACCGTAAGGCCGCATTTGCCAGCCTCCCGAAGAACTCGATCTTCGAGCACGAGTCGATCAGACCTGCATCGCTGAATATGTCGCGCAGCCTGTTCAGAAGCCACCCAGCCTCACCGGCATGGGCCGTGGTCACGTACTTCGTCTCGGGGTAAAAGCCCTTTACCGCGCCTGCCGTGGCAGCCAGGCGCTCCCGCGAAAATATGACCCCCGCGCCGCCCCAGCCGTTGTACCGGTCCACGTGCCGCGACCGGAATACGCCCCGCCGGACCTCATCCTGGATATCAACCAGCTTCTGCCGTACCGTCTCGATGTTTGTATCCATGTTTACTCCTTGAACCTTAAACCTTGAACATTGAATTGTTTTGTATCATCCCTTCTCCACCCCAAACCCCCTGATCATCTTCCTATCTTGTTTATGTTCTGCCTCTCGTTCCAAAGCTTCGATCAGCTCACTATGGGGCGGCGCATGTTCAGCAGAGAATGAATGTTGGTCCTTCACCACCTTGAAGTCGCCGGGCGTCAGGTTCCTGATCGCCATGAGCCGCGCCTGCTCCTCGATCGTCATTTCTTCGGGCCCAGCCATCGGTTTGAGCAGCAGCCCGTAGAAATGCACGATTCCCGCGGGCCTAAGCGGCAGGAACTGAACCTTGAACGAAAATCTCCTGATCGCCGCGTGGTCCAAACCTTCTATATCATTCGTTGAGAAGAGCACGATGCCCTGGAAGTTGTCGAGCTGTGCCAGAAGCTCGTTGGTGAACTTCTTCTCGAAGCTCCTGACCGCGTCCTTCCGGGGATAAAAGAAGCTGTCGGCCTCGTCGAAAAACAGGATGTTCCCGTTCTCCTGGGCCTCCCGGAAAGCCTGGGCGATGTTCTTCTCCGTTTCGCCCACGTACATGCTCTCGATGTCACTGACGCGCTTGAGCGTAATGTCCTTCCCGAGGGTGTGACCGAGGTAGTGCACGAACTCGGACTTGCCCGTGCCCGGCAGGCCATAGAGCAGGGCCGTCACCGAGGGGACACCCTTGCCGACCTTCTTCTCGATGAAATCCTTCAACACCGAAGCGATCTTGTCGAGATTTTGCGAGGTATTCAACCCTTCGAGCGAGTAGTTCCGGAAGTCACGCGGCCGGATGCTGTGCTTTTTGCCGACAGTCGCCTCCTGATGGTTCCTGAGGACCGTCTCGGCCATCTGCCGGAGCGTCTCGGGCGTCGCCTTCCGCTGGAGCTTCATCACGTTCACGGCGTTCACGATGCCGCCCGCGTCCACCTCATACTGCTTCGCCAGGTCGCACAGCACATTATTATCGATGCTCCCCTTGAGCCCCTGCTTCCGAATCTCGTACTGGAGCACGTTCATCCGGTTCTTCGCCGTAAGCCGGTCGAACTTGAGGGAAAAAGCGAAACGACGCATCGTGGAAGGTTCGATCTCCCGGGAACGGTTCGTGATCCAGATGATCTTCCGGTCATGATTATCCAGGAAGTTGTTGATCCAGCTCTTGTTCGTGAGGTTCCGGATGTTCGGCGTGGCCGCGGCGTTCAGGATCTCGTCCGCCTCGTCCACGAGGATGAGGCCGCTCCTGCGCTTCACCGCGTTGACCGTCGCGTGGATGGCCCGGAACCGGAAGTCGTGGTCGTCGCCCTGCTCGTCGATCCGCACGATGTAGAGGTCGAGCCCGAAGCGCTTGGCCAGACACCTGGCGAGTGAGGTCTTGCCGGTGCCCGGTGTTCCGTAGAAGAGCAGGTTGCAGCTGCCGCTCCCCTTGAGCAGCGCCTTGAGCACCCGAAGCTCTCCGGCAGGGAGGTCGAAATCCTTGAGGTCCAGGTGGATGCCGCCCTCGCGGGAGAAGAAGGCGTTCTTGAGTTTTCGGTCGCCCAGCCCGGTCAGGTACTCGCTGATCCGGGTCTCGATCGCCATGCCCGCGACATCGAGGTGGATAAGGTCCGCGTCGAAGAGCACCGTCCCCCCGAGGAGCGCCAGGAACTTTTTTCGATCCATCCCGAGCACCACATGACCGATATTCCGGAAGACAGTGTAGTTGGTCAGGTCGATCGGATCGCTCGCCAGGTGCGTCTCGGCGACATCGTTCGTCCCGATGAGGTAGTAGAACTCCAGCACGGCCAGTTCCTCTCCCGTAAGCTTGAAGACCTCTCCCACCTCGTTCAGCCGGAAATAGAGTTCGCGGTTGCGTCTGCCGGTGATGCCGCTGATCGCTTTTTCCAGCTCCGGCAGGAAGACCTCCCGCGCCACACGGGTGAGGTCGCTTTCTTTCAAGGTGCGCGTTGCCCAGCTGCCGAGGTCCTCGCGGTCCGAAGCGTCCAGCCTGCCGGGGAATTGCGGCTTCAGCATCTCATAGACGGCCCGTTCGCCCAGCACGGACTCGCAGAATGCGAATATCTCATCGGGGAACTGCTTCTCGTACCCCGCCGAGATGAGATTGGCCAGATAGCCCATGATTGCCCTTCGCTCCTCCGCTGAGATCATGCCGAATGATGTTTTCCGGGACCTCCTTCTGTGTAGTACGCGGCTGTTCGGCACCTTGAAGGGATTAAGCCGTGTTTTCATTTCTATCAGTTCCTCCTTGGATAAATGCAGGTCGTTCTATGTTGGTAGATTACCAAATGCCACTGACGACAGTCTGTCGGCAGGATTCTTTTGATTCTGTATAGACTTATCTTAGAAGAGTCCGCTGACAGCTACATGTCGGCGATAAATAATTTTATTCATTTATTTTCAATATGTTACGCTCGTTTATTCGCGAGGAGGCTTTACAAACGCAGAAACTTTCACTATACTTTCCCCACTCATCCGCCTAAGGAGGAAGCCATGTCCTACAAGTTTGATTCGATGATGCGGATCCTGAACATACTCAACCGGCGCGAAACGATCACCCGCAAGGAGTTGGCGCAGATGCTGTCGGTCAACATCCGTTCGGCAGACCGGTACATCGCCACGCTCCGAAGCGCAGACTTCCCCGTAATTTTCGATGAGGATCGGGGCTCCTATGTTTTCGAAGCGGGATTCAGCCTCGCCAAGGCCGACCTCAAGCCGGAGGAGAAGCTGGCCCTCGGTCTGGCAAAAGGGCTCGCTGCCAAGTTCGGGCCGATGACCGGAAAGGCACTGGAGTCGGTGGAGCGGAAAATGATGACCTGCAGCTTCGCCCTGCCGCCGCACATCAAGTTCTCGGGCCAGGACATGCCGCACGAAGTGGAAGACAACTTCCGCAAGCTCAACTACGCCATCACGAACCTGAACATCTGCGAGATGGACTACTACTCCGCCTCTCATGGTGGGGAAAAGACCCACCGGACCATCGAGCCCTATTTCCTCTTCTATCAGGAAGGCGTCTGGTACCTTCGCGCATACTGCCGGACCAAGAAAGGCCTCCGTCTCTTTGCTCTCGACCGGATGGAGAATCTCGTGCCGCTGGACAAGAACTTCCTTCCCAGAGCGGAGATCAAAGCGGATGAGCTCGTCGACGCCTTCGTGGACGGCGACCCCGTGGACGCTGTGCTGCGCTTCGACAAGTCCTGCAAGCCTTACCTGGAGCGGTACAAGAACCGGAAGCAAAAGGTCCTGAGCGATGGCAGGATCGAGATGAAGTTCAGGACGAACGGGACCAAGGGTTTGAAGCTCTGGCTCTACCGGTTCCTGCCGTGTGTCGAAGTGGTGAGTCCGAAGGGACTGAAGGAAGAGATCCGGGCGGAACTGAAGGCAGCGGCGGGGAGAATATAGGAAGCAGAGAAGTTCTTGACTTAGTCCACTGCTTAGTCTATTATTGCCAATAGGGAGGTACGATATGGCAACGGTCAACATTCATGAAGCAAAGACGCATTTCTCCAAACTATTGAACCGCGTGGAAAGCGGTGAAGAGATCGTGATCGCCAAGGCGGGAAAACCGATCGCCATGCTGACCCCGCTTGTCGGGAAAATGACAAAACGGGTACCGGGCACCGCGAAGGGACGGGTCATCATAAAAAAGGGCTTCATGGAACCGCTCCCGACCGCGATCCTGGATGAATTCGAAAAATGAAGGCCCTCCTGGATACCCATGCATTCCTGTGGTGGATCACTGACAGTGCGCTGCTGCCTCCGCACATCCGCGAACTGATCGCCGACGGCGACAACGTGCTGCTTCTGAGCGCTGCAAGCTGCTGGGAAATGGCCATCAAAGCCCGCCTCGGAAAACTCACCCTTCCTGCTCATCCGGATGTCTATTTGGCCGAGCAGATATCTGCTAACGGCATTCAGTCGTTGCCTGTTCTCGCAAGCCATGCCCTTCAGGTATTTCACCTTCCCGATCACCACCGTGACCCATTTGACAGAATGATCATTGCGCAGGCCCAATTGGAGAATCTTCCAATAATCACTTCAGATCCGCTCTTTTCTAAATACAAAGTTAAAACCATTTGGGGAAAGCGCTGAGGTGGTAGAGATGCGTATTCGCACGAACATCGTGATCGATGACGAGCTCGTCAGTGAAGTAAAAGCCCTAACATCTCTCAAGACCAGGCAAGCGGTCGTGGATCTGGCTCTTCAGGAACTTCTGAAACGACTCCGCCGAGGCAAGCTGCTCGACCTGAGGCGGAAAGGACTCTGGATGGGAAACCTGTATCGCAGCAGACGGACAAGAAGTTTTCAAACGTGACAGGGCTACACTCGATAATCTCGATATCAGTATGTCGCCGCTGCATCGCGATGGCGATTTCGACGCCATCGCCCGCGTTTCAGATCTCAAGATCTTCCACTAACTCATGCCCCTCTTCTACCCTCCCATAGATTTCGAAGCCGAGAAGGCAAGCGGCGCCGAGATCAATTATGCCGAAATTACCGTGCTCGAGTCGCTTGATAAGGGCCTCGACGACAAGTGGCACGTTTTCCACCGTCTGCACTGGCGCGAGGTGAGCCCGCAGGGCGAGAAGATGGGCGAAGCGGACGCCGTGATCTTTCATCCCCTGTACGGCATCCTGATCGTTGAGATCAAGGGCGGCGGCGTCCGGGCAAAGGATGGCGACTGGTTCCAGACCAATATCAGGACCGGCAAAGAGTACAAGCTCGATACGTCTCCTTTCGTGCAGGCCCGTTCCAGCCGGTTCCGCCTCTTTGACAAGCTCAAGAGAACCTCGCTCGGAGCGGGTTTTGAACCGACGACAGCCTTCACCTACACTGTCTGGTTCCCGGACATCACCTGGACCGACCCAATTCCTGCTGATGCACCGAACGGCGCATTTATTCTCGATTCCAAACACCTGAACAATCCGTCCCAGCACATCCGTAACATACTGAAGCAATCCAACCCCCACGCGAAACCCTGGTCCGATGGGGACACGAACATCCTCCTGCGGACCTTCGCTCCTGAGGTGAATCTGCTCGTTCCCCTCGGCGTAAACCTCGGCAGGATCCGGACCAGGATATTTGCCATGACCGATGGCCAGCTCCGCGCGTACAAGGCCCTGCGGCAGCAGAAACGGCTTCTCGTAGAAGGCTGCGCCGGCTCAGGAAAAACGCTCATCGCCGCATCCCTCGCTCGGGAACACCTGTCAGCCGGCAAGCGAGTGCTCTTCACCTGCTATAACAAGCGGCTTGCCCATGTCGTCGAGAAAGACTTCGAGGGAATGCCAGGCATCGACGTTGTGAACTTCCACGAGCTGGTCAAGAAGTACTGCGACGAGTCCGGGACCAAATACACGGTCCCAGACGGCAAGCAGGAAAAGGCCGACTTCTTCCGGAGTACCTGTGCAGAACTGCTCCTGGACTGCTCGAGCAGATCCGATAAGCGCTATGACACGATCATCGTGGACGAGGCCTTCGATTTCCAAGAGACCTGGTGGACAGCGGTGGAATCTTTAGGGGCGGAGGGATTTTCCTTCTATGTCTTCTTCGACCGGAACCAGGCCGTCTTCACAAACAGCTCGTCGTGGAAACCGCCCTTCGATGCAGATCCGATCGTCCTGGAAACGAATGTCCGGAACACCCGGCCTATTGGAAGGTTCGCCGCGAAGCTCGGCGGGATCGCCGAGGCAACGGAATATGGTGTGAACGAAGGCCCGGAGCCGGCGCTGCTGCCCTACAAGACCGTCGACGAACTCCCCGGTATGCTGAAGAAGCTTCTCGCCGATCTGACAGGCAAGCAGAAGATCCTCCCGGGAAACATCGTCGTCCTGTCGCCGTACAAGCTGGACCATGAGCGGCTGGGGCTGGAGCAGTTCGTGAAGGAGCAGGAAAAGCTGATCAGCACAGACCTGGAGGACGCGGAACAGGGAAAAGTCCGGATCGGGACGATCCAGTCCTTTAAAGGGTTAGAAGCTGATGTGGTGATCCTCTGCGGAATCGACGGCCATCAGCCAGCCTGCAGCCCGACGAACCTCTATGTCGGCGCAACGAGAGCAAGGTCGATGTTGTATGTGGTGCATCAGGCGGGATGGAAGGCGTGATAACTAATCTCATAAACGCCAAACCCTATTTTCAACGTTGTGTCAGTCCCGGGTAGCAGCAAGTGCCCTTTTTACGTATAATAGTATCCGCTCGAAGGATGGGGGCTTTATCAGTGCGACACATCCCAAACCCTCTAGGCCAGATACAGCGGTGTCATATTTGTGGACAATGATCACCCGCATGGAAGGATGATCCTCGCTCAATTTCTTAACAGTATTGATCCCACCCAGACCCTGCATATCCACATCCAGCAAAACAACGTCGAATTGTTTCTTTCTGATGAGCTCAAGTCCTTCCTGCGCCGTTGAAGCTGTTTCGGCGGAATATCCTTCCTCCACCATTACTGTGACGGTTGCGGAATAGAACCGATGCCCTCCAAAGCCGCGCAAAGCATTCTAGACGCTGTTTATGCGATCTGGATGCGTATGGGCATTCCCGATAATGTTCAGGTGGACAATGAACTGGCTTTCTACGGGAGCCCAACCCATCCACGCGGAATGGAACCGCTTATTCGTCTCTGCCTGGCCTACGGGGTCAATCTCAGGTTTAACCCTGCTGCTAAACCCTGGCGGAATAGAATCGTCGAACAGTTCAATGATTACGCTCTGATCTATATTTCACTATATTAGCCAGTTTCACCATACGGTGAAACTATAAGTTATAGTGAAATATATGTCAATGTAGTCGATCACGTTAGTGCAGTGCTTTTCCTAGCCATTGAAACGATGTACACATAACAGCTCGCATGCAGCAGCCTAGCTGCGCGGAATATCACTAATTGTCCGTTTGGCAAGCGGATGCTTCCTCTTTTCACTATTGGCAAAAGGATGGGTTCTTTTGAACTCTATCACATAAAAGCCGCTACTTTGACGATTGGCAAAAAGATGCTTGAAGATAAGGTCTAGTGATCTCTTGATTTTTTGTTTTGGCATTAGAGGTTACAAGGCTATCCCGAGCTGTCCAGATCCTTTGTTGATGAAGTTTACGTTCTGGAGTTCTACTTCGGTGAGATTGCGGGACGGCTCGGTTATCTTCCAGGGGAAGATTCCAAGCAGCTCCCCTGCTTCAATGGAGAGGGCTTCGGCGAGGTTCTTGGGGTCGTGGAATTGCGCCCAATCGCGAGCATTCCGGAATGCGATGATCTTTTGCTGAACAGCCTCAAGATCGGCCATCATCCCCCCGTGGACATCATTTAACGTAACTGTTTGAAAACTTTACTACAAGCGGATGAAAGGGCAAGGAAAGAAATGGAGTACAGGAAAGAAATGGTGTACTTTCAGGTACCCTGAGAACAAAAAGGGCGGTCCCAGACCAACGGGAACGCCCTAAAATGGCCAACTTCACGCCGCGCGTGAACTGACATCGTATCCGCGTCAATTCTTCTTTTTCAATAGTTCGTATTCGCAAGATGTTGTGTCTGACCGCTCACCGATCAGCTGATAATACCGCGGCGTGTATTGGATCTCCACAACCCTGATCTTTCCATACTCCACTTTCACGAGAGCTTGCAGTAACGGACTATTACCGAGGGTCAGACCGTCTATGTTTTGAAAGATCGCGTCGAAAAGCACCTCTTTGATCGTATGGCCCGCTCTTTCAAAACCGTCGATAACATTCCTCAGCGTCCGGCTCGTAAAGTCCTGCTCTTTTGCAACAATCCCCTCCTGGACATCACGGACCACCAGGACCCCCGGCTCTTTTTCACTAGGGGAAAAGTAGCCCTGGAAAATCGGTTTTTCCTGTGGCTTGAGCCCCTTCAAATCAGGAAGCTTCCCATTTCTTATAAATTCATGGCCAATGGTGAAATACCCATCATACAGGTACATGGGCGTCACTTTGATCAACGTGTCTCGCGGGACTTCCGAGGCGTTGTCACTTATGGAATATGTTATGGAATCAAAAGTAATCATCGCAAACATTCTGTTGTCGAAACGCGCATTTTACTGCATTCTCACAGGCATATCTACGCGGGAGGGTGGTCGGCGGGTAATAACTTTTCTACGAGCGCTACCGCTTCTTTTATAGTCGTGATTTTAGGGACATCTTCGTCTCTTACGGATACCTTGAACTTTTTCTCAATTGCTACGGTGATCTCGATCGCTTTAATCGAGTCGACTTCGAGGTCTTTCATGATATTAGTTTCAGAGGTTATTTCCTCTTCATCATATCCCGAAACTTCCGAGATTATGGTTATAATCGCTTTTTCTATATTAGCCGCCATTTTGTCCTCTACTCTACCTACCGCTTTCTATTCGTCATATCGTGTCCCGCAGGTATCTCTCAGCTTGAGCGTTCCGCGAAGGAATGATGATTTAACTATAGCGTACATCGGGAAGAACTACAAGCGCAACAGAGGAGTATTTATTGGGTAGCACGTTAATTGTAGGAATCAGAGGGCAATAAAAAATGTCAATTACGAGTTCAGATTTTATCGGGCTGAACGGCCCAGGTTACGTGTGAACTCGTTCATAGTCATAGAATCGCTCGGTCCGAATCACGGCGCACTGCTCCAGATCTCGAGAGGATATTTGTAATCATCCCCATCGGGCAGCAGGACGTTGTACCTGTTGTGCGAATCTGATTCGATGCAGACCTCAACGATGTGCGGCTCTTCGCCCTGTTTGGCAAGCCCGTAGAAACCAGGTTCGGTGGCTTGTGAGGGACCGGGTATTTCATCGGCGATATTTTACCACTAATGGGAGTGTGTTGCAGTACGAGGAATGCGTATACAGGCAGATGGCTCGTCGAAGAGAATGCCGAAGTAGGAGTGTGGACTTCACCTACTACTGTGCAATTTCATTTAGACGAAACAAGCGTCAAGTACGGATTGTAACTTGCACAGGAACGGCTTGGCTGAGGGGCGCGGTTTTCGCGACCCTCTCTATCCGCATGGTTAGAACATCGGCGGGATTCAATTCGTTCTACCCGACCTACCGACTGCTCTTGCTGTACCGCTTAGTTATTATTGTCGACAGTCAAAACATGTCCGCCGTAATCGGCAATATCGGTATTAAACTTTCGCAGGTAATCTCGTGGTATTACAACCCTATAAATATCAGCAATCTTAAAGTCAAGCTTTCCCAAAATACGCCATTCTCTTTCCATATAATAATTATCAGGATCAGATCCTTCCTTGTCGTGATCAAAAAAAACTGTATAGTTAAAAAATGAAGTTAAAAAGAAATCGAATTCATTACTGAATTCCTTCTTGCGCTTGAGTTCATCTTTATTAGTCGTGCACCTGCCTGCCGTTAAAAAAACATTCTTTCTCCAGCGCTCAAAGTAAAGCGCCACTTCGTCATTGAAATAAGATTCTCGCTCTTTGTTCAAGATTTTTGATTTCAATACATTATAAAAGACAGGATTTGCTCCCATTTTGACTAGATACTCTCTCGTAAAAGACAGACCAAAATAACTATACTTCTGCATATGAATTCCCAATCCTTCAACGGGGATGTCGCAAAAACAGACCATTGAAGGGTTGAACATTTTATTCCCACTGAATTGATTGTTAAAGCTTATTGACCCTGAAGAGGTTAAACCTTCAGAACCGTTAGGACTCAATATACCTGACCTAATGATTTTCACAAAACGCTGATAGCGTGCATCATCGTCCAAATCTTTCTGGCCAACAAAATGGAATAGCTCACTCGAAGTGTATCGTTGGGTATATAGCATAGATTTCCTTCAGACTCACGATAGTCACGAGCCGCTAGGCGCGGCCCTCTGTGGACCGGCTGGTTATACTGCAGTCCTAATCATTCTTCAGACTCAATCATGGATGATCCAAACACTGCATAGTTCAACCGATATTCGTCACTATTGGTGATGCCGGGCTTCCCTGCATGTCACCTACGAATCGGTAATTTCGATCTACAGAAACTGTCATCTAATACTGGTCATAACCTGGACATGAACAATCGGGTAAGCGGCTTGACTTCTTGACCCAATGGCTGAAAACCTCAAATTTCAAAGGCAGATTCCTCTTCCTTTCTGTTTCTGAATATCAGCTTGGTCCGACCCTAAAGGTCGGCAGGGCGCTTTCTGAATATCTTTTTCTTACAAAAATGCTTTTACTCGCTATTTCTGTCGTATATCTTGATTCCATCGAGCTGGCTATCTTCATCACAAACAATTCCTACGCTATGTCTCGCTCTGGTTACGGCAACATAGAACTTTGCCTTAACAGTATCAATTTGAGCTAAGTCGCCGCTTTTTAGATATTCTCTTATTTTCTCTGTTGGGTATATAAGCACCGTCTCGAAAGTCAGACCTTTGGAAGCCCCGTAATTGTAATCCGGCGATTTGGAGTTCATAATCCGCAATATTATGGGTTTGAATTTTGTCCTGTAGTGTTCGACATCCGCCTCTCTGACAAGAAAGACTCCCCGATGATCGGGAACATCTTTTCTGCACTCCTCACAGTCACATGGTTCGCATTGCACATATTCCGGATAGAGCCTTGCTGAAAACTCACAGATGGGTTTGTTGTTCCTATGGGACTTGCTCAGCGTCTTCGTGTCAATTGGGCAGATGCCTTTTATACACTTGTCTGTTATGAACTTGCTAATTCCGCCGCCACGATATTGCTTATACTTCGATGAATCATTTGTCGAGTAGGTTCCTTGCCTCGGATCGCCTACCATGAGTACCTGTGCCGAAGATTTGAATAAAAGCTTTAAAAGTTCCAAGTCCCATCCGGCCAGGTCTTGCACCTCGTCTATGAAGATATATGGATATATCCTGGTCAATCGTTTGATGACCTCGTCACCGACTTTCTTGTTGCATTCATATACGAATTTGGAAATCTTGTCCGAATATATCTTAAGGTCCTTGGTGAAGTAGAATCGCCTGAAATTGTCCTCACTCCAATATATCGGCCTGCCGCCTTTATCATAACATCTCAATCCTGATTTGCCTTCGAACAGATAGAATCCGATCTTTTCGATAAACAAATCATTACTCATGACACCTTGGTATGGCCTAACACCGTGCTGCAACAGGAAAGAGAACCAGGTTTGCACCGTGATGTTGCTGGGTATGCATTTCTTCTTTTTGATTAGTTTGTCTCTTATTTCCTTCTCGTTCGTTTTAGTATAAGTTGTGATCAGAACATTAGCGTCCTGGACGGCTAAGGCTTCTTCTACGAGAAGGGTCGTCTTGCCAGATCCGGCGGCGGATATAATAAATCTGTTTTCACCCATAATTTATCCGACGGCGTCACCGATATATTGAGGGAACTTTATGTCGTCTTCCGTATCAAAAATTCTTAACGCGCACTCGGTCTTGTTGGCTTTCATGTATCTGTGCAGATCATCTTCGCTCTGATAGCTCGTCCCCAGGATAGCATTGAGCTTGACCAGGCTGTTAGATTTCAATAATTTAGGTTCGAGCGTGTTGTAATTGAAAGGCCGCTTGTTCTTGCCAATTGTCAGATCACCGATATCTTCAGTCTCATCGAAGCATATTTTGATGAAATCCTTTTTGTTTACTCCCACATAATTGGCATATTTCTCTTTTAAAGCTTCCACGTCCCCGTCATTATCCGTCACGACGGTCACCGGCTTTGATATTTTTTCGGCTATTTCCAAGAAACGCAAGAAGGACGTTCCGACTGAAATGACATCAATCTCGTCCTGTATCGGCAACCTGCCACAATGTGATACCAGGTAGGCTTTCTGTATGACCAACTCGTCAGAATCGCCCTCAACCAAGATGGCTTTCTTGCACAGAATAAGCCGCAAGGTGTCATAGCCCGCCAGCTTCTCAAAGTAGGCTTTCGTTTCTGGATTCAGGTCGTTGAGCCGTGTTTCTTTTCTGATACCAGTCTCTTGATCGACGTTCAGCAGAATCAGATTGGCCAGCCCCAGTTTGTTTGCAACAAAACTGTTATGGGTTGAGATTATTATCTGCTTCTCATCGTTACTGTCTTGTATATGCTTGATCAACTGGTTAAGCTTGGTATGAGACAAGTGATTTTCCGGTTCTTCCAAAAGCAAGACATTCGCTTCTAGCGACTTTTTGTGGCTCAGTGCCAGTTTCGTCTTTACGATACATTGTTCGCCCTTGCCTACATGATGAAACGGCACATCGTCTAAATATGTCGTCAAGGTGCTTTCCCAAGCGTTCTTGGACGACAGATCAACGGACAACTCAACCTTCTTATCGGAAATATTTAATGCGTCCTTGATCAATTCGTTGACTTTCTTGATGGCGGGGTCGTTGCTGAAGGCATCCTTCATCTTCCTATGAGCCTGATCGATCTTTATCTTATTGGCCGTGTCCAAATGGTCCTTAAGGATGCGCGAAATATAGATGTCCGAGCCGTCTTGGTATCGAGTACTTGAGGAGTCTATTGGGGCTGACTTGATCGGGATCGATATTGGCGTCACCCTGTCGTCCCGTGCAAAGGATGACCATGTGAAATGATAATATTCCGTGGGTATTGATTGGATATCTCCGCTTTTGACCAGTTCTTCATAATACGGCTGATGCGCTTCATCCAGAGATACCTTAAACTGGACGCCACAGGCTTTCTGCCTAGTTGAATTGCTGTTGCCTTCAAATAGTGCTTTCAAAGAATCGTCGTCGATGCCACCGATAAATATTTCTATTAGAATGTGGGGCGGCAGCGGTATTGAGCGGGAACAATCAGTCTGTCTAATGTTTTCCAAGTATTCGTCCCTGACATCATTATTGAAAATGTCCTGGCTAAACTGTAACTTGAAATATCTGCCATTCAACTGACCGCTCAATGCCAAATGGATAGCCTCTAAGACGGTCGATTTCCCCGTTTCATTGTCACCAACAAGAATATTGAGGCCCTTATTCAAAGTTACAGAAAACTGCCCTTTGAAACATTTGAGATTTTCAATTATGACTTTTTCTATATGCATACGCGTGTCTTAACGGCACATATCCTCCTTCCCCCGGAATTCATCACGCTTGGCGCGTTCTTTGTCGAATTTCATTGAGACCTATGTGATGATCTCACCGCTCCACGGCCTGGTTGTGCGTTTTCGATAATGCTCTCAGCAGCCTTGCCATTTCCGTTTCCAGCTCTGTCCGGTTCATTCCATAATGCGCTTCTCTATGGTGTCTTGGGCACAAAGCAATGACATTTTCAAGTGTATCCTTCCCGTCATCAGCAAGGGCAATGATATGATGCGCCTCAACATACAGGCTCTTACCGTCTGACACCAAAAAACCTTGTTCCCCGCAATACTCACAAAAGCCCTTAGCCCTCGCTATCACAAACGATCTTATTCTTGGATCTCTTGCGTATGATGCTGACATTCTATAGGTTTTTTCAGGTTCAGACACTCCGAGTGGCAGCTCGTTCAAATCGTCAATTGCGTCAGAGGGTAGTAACGATTGCATAGACAATTGAAGGAGGTCGGTTGATTGACTTCTCACTAATTCCACCAATGGTAACTGGCGCTCGCTTGTTGCAGTTATGTAAATACTTGGAGACGCACCATTTCGAGTGAGTGATTCATCGATTTCCACGGCCCGCCTGACAATGTTGCCAGTCTGGCCAGTTGGGAGCAGATAAGCTGCTAGAGGCATAAGCCCCTTATTATCCGCAGCAAGCAATAACAGATGTGTCGCACCTCGTAATTCAGCTCGTTTAGTTTTCTCAACAACCACACTCACAACATCCTCAGGTGATTCAGCTCGGTCTTCTTTGCTAGGAAATGCCATCTGGACGGCACAATTGCCTGAAGTGCCAGGCTTCCAAGCACATTTAACCCAGACCACCATCTGCGGACCAGATTGAGGTTGCACGGTGATAAATTGCATACCACTCACGTTTCGGTCAGAAACAATATCCCCAAGTTTCATGAGGATAGCGGGTGCCAAGTCCTTCCGCATTGTTTTCTCTCGATTATTGCTCTCTTTTGTTCTCGCATATGCTGTTTTTTCCGACATTCAACTGACTCCAGTGAAAATATCAAATTCTTTCTGATTAACTTTCATCGCACAACACGGTGTTGAGTGGTGAGTTTCACCGCCCCTCTCACACACCTTGTTGGACGTTCATAAAATTGAAATGATCCACAGGACAAAGACCACTGATGGTGGCACTGCGATACAGCGACAACCTGGTCTTAATTATCCCGTTTTTCCCGCATACCTTGACACGAATATATGCCTAATCGACAGCCATGTCAAAGATTCCGATGGGGTATCTAAAAGGGGAAATTATTGAAGAATACGGTTCGTAACTATATGTATTGCGAAGGATGGAAATGTCAAGGAGTACAGGAAGTACTGTTGCTCAAGCTAAGCGATTATACGGGAATACCTCGGCAAGATAAAGCATAAATGGGAAAATCAGGGTGTGCAGATTTCAGAGAGAACTACGCACTGCAAGGTTCAACCGGTAATCTTCAAGTCACGAATGATCCTGGTTCTCCGCAGTACACCTACGAATCGGTAATTTCGATCTACAGAAACTGTCATCTAATACTGGTCATAACCTGCACATGAACGCGCGGCTGAGCCACGGGGCGAAGCCCCGTTGGTTTCGAGCCGCTGGTTGGTACTATTCGTCCATCTGTAGGGTCACTTTAATTTGGATGGGATGATACAGCTAGCAATAGCGCCGCCGCATGGGACATTCTTGGTTATTGTACCGACTTTATGCAAGGATTCGGGATGGGTGCATTTGTTGATCTCTCTAATAATCGGTTTTCGAGGATTGCGATTACCGGTCTGCACCTTGCTTACCGTTCGTGTTGTCTTGGAAGTGTAATATGGACAAATGGGCATTTTTATCTCCTTCATTATCTTCGGGACTATAGGGTCCGGTTCTTTGTTATGGTATTACGTCCTGTTTCGCATAAGGTTGCTCACCGCCGCGGTGTGAAGTCCCAGACTTCCTATCCATATTTATTGACAGTCACAAAATATCAACACAAAGGACCTGACCCTATATGTTTTTCTTTTTATTTTTACGTTCAATACGCCTTTTAAAGTCCTCATATCTCTCGGTTAGATCATAGATATACTCAACAATTGCATACACAAACGTGCGAAGATCCTCCGCATCTTCAGCTGATATTTCTAATTCATCAGGATGGGCAGCAATGTTCCTAAAAGCTTGCAGCTGCTGGCTCCAATCATAGAGCCTTTCATCAATAATGTTTTGATCTTTCATTTCTTTAATGCCTTGCCCAAGCATGATCTTTTTGGTAGGCGAACTTTGAGTGGTTTTCGATTGAGAAATATTTTTACCAGCCGGCCCGGACTTCTTTTGATTAAGTATGTCACGACAAACAGCCTCAAGTGCACGGCCAAACATAACACAAGCTGCCGTAGGAGCGCCAGATTGGAGGCAGCGGTCTCCTTCGGTAAGTGAACTTATAACGACCTTGGGTATGCTATAACTTGTAAATGCCTTTAATGGTTCAGGATGAACGCGAATAACGTCTGACCATTCGTCAAATTCAGCACCCTCTTCAATGAAAGATAGTTGCTTCGACGTCCCAGCTATAAGAGTTGAACAGTGAATACATTTGCCGACATAAAGTCTATTTGAGTATGGTTCATTTGTTTCATACTCGCGGCCACTATCTTCTGCTACGCCAAATTTGTGAGCTGCCACTTTCGCTTTGCAAGTTGGACAATCAACAATAAAAGTTTGATTTGTCATTTAAATTCCTCCGTCTAACGCGCAGCAACAATGGCAGCGCGAAGCGCTGTCCGCTGCATGCTGTTGTTATGCGGTATTCCGTTCATCTATATAGGCCAAGTCCAATTAGAGCTGTAGATACGCATATCGTTCATTTGCGACCACTTCCGCTCACGCCACATAAGCGTCGTCGTACCCGTCTTGTATTTTGCTGGGTCTGCTAGACGATCGAATACCTCCCCGGTGATAAACGAAGCATCATCGTTCGCGATTTCTGTCAGTTTTGCTGCGTAGTTAGCCGCACGGCCAACCCATACCAAGTCATTGTCACCTCGAACCCCAGTGCGCGCGACCCACAACGAACTGCGATCCACGCCCACGATTTGTTTCATGGTGTATGCGATTTTGGTTCCATACTGAGCGGTGATTGCAGGGTTGATGATGTTCTTTACCGCGTAGTTTATTTTCAATGCGGTCGTTGCGGCATTGGTGTTCCGCGTCTCCCCCAAATAGACTGCCATGACTCGGTCCCCGTCGTATGCAGTGACCACGCCCCCCTCGTTCCTGATTATTTGGGCAGCGCTGTATAGGTATGCGCGGTAAACTTCTGCCGCGAAGTGCGGCTCATATTTCTGCACCATGGTCGTAGAACCTGATAGGTCGGCGTACAAGATCGTTCCGTCATCAATTACTTTTGCCTCATTCTTTTCCAGCGCAATGTCACTTGGTTCGGGGACAGTCGTCGCTTTCAATTTTTCCCATTGTTCTCGGAAGATACGTTTGACTTCGGCTTCGACATCAGTAGCAAAGCTCATCGCGGACCCATCCTTTGAATCAACGACGCAATGTCGCTGCAGACCGGAGCGACATTGTCGGTAAGAGAGTCAGTTCGCGATACAAATTTGAGCGGGTTCAACCCGAGAATATCGGTCGGAATCTTGACGTCAGCATCGGCTGGAATGATGAAGAGTGTCCTCGCGCGCTCGATAGCTCCCATGAACAACCCGAGTTCAAAAAGCACGTTGTCTCGTGGCGCATTGGAGGTGATGCCCCGGCTTAATACCTGATCGTCAGGTCCGAGTACCAGCGCCGCGAAGTCGCAAGCGGCTAGCTGTTTTGCAAGGTCATCGATAGGAAATTGGGATGGGGTGAATACACCGCCCGTCCATGGGCGCACGATAAAAGGTGACGACTTCCATCCGTCTACAAGTGCCTCTACGATCGGGAGCGACTCCCTCGACGACCCGACAAATAGAATCGGAGTGACGTTTCTCTGTCGGATAAACCGTGTGCGCTGCCGAAGTCGGTCACCTAGCTCCGCAGCAATACGCTGCCATGCCTCGGGATGCGCGGCGGCCACAGCAGTGAAATCAGCTTCCGTAATCCGCGCCGTGACAACGATTTCGCGCGCGACGACGCTTGCCGACCGGAGCGCCCCAACGCTGAGCAGCGCCATTTCTCCGACTTGTTGGCCAGCCTTGCGGTAAGCAACCTCCTGGCCGTTAATGACGATGACCACCTCGCCGATCAAGATGAAGAACATGTCGTTGTCCGCTTTGCCCTGTTCGATGATGTGCGTCCCTGGCGCGTGTTCTTCGACCTTGACTACCTTGGCGAGCGCCATGGCAAGCGCGGCGTTACCGTGGACTATGTACTGCTCGCATAGTGCTTGGCGAAGCAAGGGGGATGTGCTTCCGCCGGAGAAACGTTCAATTGGGCGCATAGGCCACTACTCCATCAAAGTTGAATTCCGCATAACCAGGGGATGACTAGCCCCCCTCGTTAAGTCCGAAAATCCGGTATTGGAGAGCCCCCTAGATAATGACGAATTTGCGGTGTTATCTAGTTTAGTAATGATTTTGCCAGATCAATTTACAGTCAAAATGACTATATGCCTGATCAAAAAAGATGTCAATAATAACGGCAGCGTGTGATTGTGTTCGGGTATTTTAGTGTATTGGTACGGAATACTGCTTGAAACTTAATGTGTTGCGAAGGATGGAAACCTTGACGAGTACAGGAAGAACTCACCACTTCAAGCTACAATCGGGATTCTTCAATTCTCCCGTGACCCCATATCTGCGCAGTGCACCTACAAACCTGCAATTTCAATCAAGCGAAACCATTATCGAGTACGGGTTGAAACTTGCTCACGAACGCGCGCGTGAAGGAGCGCCTTTCGCGACTCGCTCGACGCGCTCGTTAAAATTCTGCTCCAACATGCGATTTCAGCCTGCCTAAAAAGCTGCTTGTTTTATATAAGCTGTTTCGATTCAAGTTCGGAGAATAATTCTTCAATGAATGCTCGTAATATTTTATCTACATGAGAAAAGTAGCTTTTATCTATCACTATGTTTTGAGCATCATCTACTGATAACGAAGCAGAAGCTCCTATATATGTCGAAACCCTCGTTGCTGCGGAAATATCTCTGTTTTTCAATTGCCCATTATTATGCACAATCATATTTCTCAGGTCCTTAATGCCTCTCACTTCCTGCCATTTCGAATACACGCTAATGTTTACATTGAAATTACTAAGCAAATAATTGTGCACCCTAGATAAGCCTATGCCGTTTTTGAAATTGGCGAAATCCTTCGCACCACCAGCCTTCCTTCCCATTAATTCGCAAACCATAATCATTTCGTTCTCGAACAAAGCGAAAAGGGAAGTAAACAGAGAATTTATTAGATTTCGAGGTATCATGTTTTGAGATATCCAAAGCTGATCTCTAGCAATATCTAATGAGGGGTCATCAGGATCGGAGACTGCTTCGTATTGAGCTCTAAATCGAACTTCAGCCGAAGATGCTTCTTCATTGATAATTGCAAGCATACGATCAATCATCATTTTCATTTCTTCTAGTTCGAAGATTATATATCCGTGACGACCGACATAAAACAATTTTCCATTTATCAAACTACTGCCTCCTCTAAGCGCGAGTCTAATCGTCACTTTTAGTTTTCATTAATCCCTATCTTCTTTGAGTATGCTAATGCAGATTTTACAATATCGACTGTGGTTAAATGCACGAGAAAACAGATTTCACCCAAATCATTAGGGGAGAGATTAAGGATTTCACCCAGATTGTATTCAACTATTCTGTCTTTAATTTTAATATTTACACTTCCGCCCTCTTTCAAGAAGACCCCTTTTTCTTGCATCGGCGGCATAAGTGAATGATTTTCTCCACTTGGTGTTTCTACATAGAGATCTAAACCCCACCAGATAAGCTGAAATGTCTTTTCGCCCTGTAAATCTTCAGGGCCAACTTTGCCTTTTCTATGAGTGATGCAGTTTCGCGCCTGATTGATACCGCTAAAATATTTTTCCTTTTCGGAAGTGATGCCGAATCTATTTCTCAGTGTACTTAGCTTGTCCTCGACGCCCGTCCATTCAAACGCCGGCCCGAATTTTTCAGCATCGTCACTATTCATTTGCTTCTTATGGGTTGCCATCAATAAACATGCTCTATGAATCTTGTCTAGAAACAGTCCAAAAGATTCGACCAACTCTCTCAGGCCATTTGAGATAACCCATTTCTCAAACTCTTCTTTAATGTGGGTGATGCCTTTTTCATCGAGGTCGGCGGGTAGAACCTGAATCATAGAAATATTGCTCAACTGATATTTCTTAAATTCAATATCTCTGGCGGCATTTATTCCCAAACCCATAAAGGCAGCGGTCCGTCTTACACCACGATCGGCAATTTCTTTTATCTTGTCAAAGTCAATTGTTAGCTTATCCATGTCTCGTAAATGTTTTGCCTAAGATTTATTGTTTTTACTGATAACACGGTGTTGAACCCCGTTACGTGGGGCTCGAACACCTGCTTAGATCAGATATTATCTAGCTTAGCATAATCAATAACTGAACGATGGTTTGTTTTTGGTAAAGTAGTTTATAAATTTCGCCTTATCATTGAATGGCAGATATTCTGGAATCTCGAATAAGGCGAGAGCTTTTTGGTTGTCTTCTAAGCTTTGATCTTTTTCCATAAAGTTTTTAACAAACAAGAATGTCATATCGTAAATTATCTTTTCTTCCTTATCAGGAAAGTACCTACCGACACAAGATTTAAGTGCTGACCATACAAGTGGTATTATTTTCTTATTTTTTTTGTATGCCTGCCACAATAGCATTGCAAGAACTCCAGCTAATCGTTTTTCCGGTTCTTCTTGATGAATTTTAACCAAAACTGAACTTATAGTTCTCATTGAATAAGAATAAGTTATATAATACATTGCTTCGGCTAATTGATTACTTGGCATCTCAGCATCTTCTGCAATACTTAACCACCAATCGAAAGCGATTGGAGCCAAAATTTGGTGTAAATTCGGATTTGCAAATTGGTTTAGGAGAGGCATTAGCACTTGGTCGTTAGTCATCATTTCGCTGCTGACATATCCTTTATCCTTGAACCGCGGCTCAGCCATGAGTTCTTTTAACCTTGTCATTAAATGAATCGAAGTAAACGGGACAAGGATATAATTTTTCGTAATCATTTGAGAAAAGATTTTTGTTTCATCCTCTAATTGAACAAGACCTTTCTGCCTGAGCGCTACCAACAATGTGGCCGTACAGAATCCTTTTATTCCGAAATTGCTTTTTCCGATAGATCTAATAAACGATTCATCAGAGTATAAAGGCAATCCTAAGTGTTTTGCGAGAAGAAGCGCCTCTCCTACTCCGTCCGAGAAAGTCTTTCTAACAGACGGCTCCTTTTTTTGAAATAGTCCGTTGGCTAATTGCAATTCTTCCTTCTCCTCGCCATCTACTGGACTACTCCTTATGCGTATTTTTTGCTTTTGAGTCGTCATCCAGTCTTGTATTTTCATTGCTATCGGGGTTGCAGGTTTTAAATCCCGCATTTCGATGTCCATTAGCCGTCTAATGTCCCATGGCAATATTATTGACTCATATATATTTACAGAAGTGTCCGGTTAAATATCGAATAAGTTCAGTTGATTAGCAGTGTCGAACTG
>ERZ1292633.35-Hain-H41-02um-R1-35-length-191075-cov-198_pt1 | contig 191075 bp, 189 predicted proteins | sample MGYA00564406_ERZ1292633 | MGnify/ENA primary metagenome ERZ1292633 (study PRJEB36523, sample SAMEA6512639) | groundwater metagenome | collected 2019-01-08 | study: AquaDiva: Metagenomics assemblies of 32 groundwater samples
CGATCCTCACCGGCGGCCAGGTGATCTCGGAAGACATCGGCATCAAGCTGGAAAATGTGAAGCTCACGGACCTTGGCCGCGCAAAGCGTATCACCGTCGACAAAGACAACACCACAATCGTAGAAGGCTACGGCGATCCGAAGAAAATCGAAGGCCGCGTGAAGCAGATCAAGGCCCAGATCGACGAGACGACCTCCGACTACGATCGTGAGAAGCTCCAAGAGCGCCTCGCGAAGATCGTGGGCGGTGTGGCCGTCATCAATGTCGGCGCCGCGACCGAAACCGAAATGAAGGAAAAGAAGGCGCGTGTCGAAGACGCATTGCACGCCACCAAGGCAGCTGTCGAAGAAGGGATCGTCCCAGGCGGCGGAACGGCCTATCTCCGTTGCATCAGCGCATTGGACTCGCTCAAGCTTGTGGCGGAACAGCAAGTAGGTGTCAATATCATCCGCCGTGCACTCGAAGAGCCGATTCGTCAGATCGCAGTGAACGCTGGGATGGAAGGCTCCGTCATCGTCGAGAAAGTGCGCAATGACAAGAACCTCAGTGGTGGCTACAACGCCGCGACCGAGGAATATGTGGACATGATCAAATCCGGCATCATCGACCCGACCAAGGTGTCTCGTTGCGCGTTGCAGAACGCCGCAAGCGTCGCAGGCTTGATGCTCACGACCGAAGTCATGATCACCGAGATTCCAGAAGAGAAGAAAGAGCCGGCCGGCGGTGGCGGTGGACACAACCACGGCGGCGGCATGGAAGGCATGTACTAAGAGAAGACAAAGAGCTACTGGCGTCTAGCCGATAGCTTGGAGTACACATTGAAGGGCCTGGTGGATCATCCGCCGGGCCCTTCGTGTTTTTGTGGCTCCTCACTGCGCTACAATGAAGGTTAGCTTACATGAGCGAAGGAACGTCCTGTGATCGTCGACGTCGAATCAAACGAGAATTGTGAGGCCAGTGTCTTTGCGCGGTTCAAGGAAATCGGCCCCGCTCGACCGGTCCTGCAAGTTCGCCTCTACGACCGAAACCCTGCTGGGGAATGGTACTGGGTCACCGGCTGGAGGGATGATAAACAGATGCCTGCTTGCTCAGCTTACGCCCAATTGGTCGAAGATTCCGGCGCGGGCATGACCCATCTGGTCTATGGAGGGCTCTATGGCTTGCGGTTCAGGCCGCTCGAAAATGAGGAGCCATGGAGTCTTGAAAGTTCCCATCAATGGGGAGAATCCTATCTTTCGCTCGCCAGTGACCGTGACCTGCGCTATGGCGATTAGCCGCCTCCGGCAATTTCACTCGCCTGGAGCCGAATCTTCTCCTCCACACTCGCCAGCAGCTCAGCAAATTGTTTAGGTTGTGGCGCCGTTCTCGGATCGAAACACCCGGCATTCTGTAGCTTGTGCAAATAATTGAACTCGGTGAGCCATTTACTTTTGTTCGTTCGCTCTTCCGCCAACGCATAGTAGATGTCGTGAAGCGGAGTCGCAGGCACGGACTGTTGCAGGGCTCGCACATCGTTGAGGATAGTTGACACCGTCTTGTTACGAACGGCTCGCATGCCCCTTGGTGAATTCAGGAAGTACACTAAGGCCGTGGCAACAGCGATGACCATGAGAATGATTGCGAGGATTTCCATTGAAGGTAGCCTACACCTGGCAAGGGGGCCGCACAAGTCGCTCACAGAGGCGGAGGAATATGCAGAACCGGCTTGAGAGGCTCATGCAAAGCAGACTATTTCGACTCGCGAACAGGAAGGAGCCGTCGTTCAGGGCCGCCCGGCCTGTTTTGATACCGCGCGATGAACATCTCGCCTACAGTGCGGGCATGATCCTCGGCTGCTTCTCGCGTCGCAAAGCGAGCCTCTCCTACCTGCCACCACTGCTGTGCACTGGTGCTTTCACCCAGTAGCTCCGTCACCGAGACTCTCAGCGCCTTTGCCACTCGCACCAGCGTGCTCAATGAAGGGTCGTGCTGTCCCAACTCCAACCTGGTCAGGAACGTACGCGACAAGCTGGCTGTCACGGCAAGCTGCTCCTGAGTCAGACCACGGCTGGTTCTCAGTCGCTGAAGCTGTTTACCAAAACGCTGAATCGCACGCATCGCACCTCCGATACGGGGAAGGGGGCCACGATTGGAAGAATCACTTCAGAATGACGGGATGTCCTGAGCCAGACGGAACCCCACACTGCTGCCTCGGTCGTCGGCGGGGCTCCCGGACCGGTTCGAAACACGCAAGATTTCCCGTTCGTTGTCCCAGGAGCCGCCACGGACCACACGCTGGCCTGCTACCGAAACCTCCGTGCCCACCGATTTGAACGTCTCGGGTTGTTCATACCTGTTCTGGCACCATTCCCAGATATTTCCCGCCAGATCGAGAAGCCCGTGACGCGATGTTCCGCTTGCATACAATCCGACGGCGGTCGTCTGGCCCAGTCGGCTTTCCCAGCTATTGCACCGAGCCGCATCCCAGCCGCCAGGCCATGGGTATTCGCTCGTTGGATCGCCTCCTGTGGCAGCCTGCTGCCATTCCCACTCGGTGGGTAAGCGAATCCGCGACTCCGTCCTATGGCCCAACCAGCGACAAAAGGCCACGGCTTCATACCAGGAGACCGTTTCCCTGGGGGCATTGGCGTCCTTCCATCTCGGTTCAGCCGCCGCGTCGGTCTTTTCAAGGCCTTCCCACCAGGCGTTGTTCCCATAGCCACCGTCGTCGATGAATACCTGAAACTGACTATTCGTGACCGGGTATTTGGCCATCAGGAACGGCTTGACCTCGAAGATGTGATCAACACCATGAAGCCTAAGACGACCCTGCGGAATCTCAATCCATGCGATATCCGGCAGGCCATCCTGACGCAAACCGACACCAGGCCGTGGATCGCCGAACTCCGCGAGCTTTTGACCGATCAAGAGGCGTTCTTGGTGAGAAATCGTCTCGCTGGTGAGCTTCTCAATGAGCATCTTGTGTGGTTGTAGAAGCGTTTCAAGTTGAACCGACGCCGACTTTTTAAACCGAGTCAGTGCTTGTTGAATCGACTGTGCACGCTCATAGCGCCACAGCTCATGGAGATCCTCTCCAAGATCATGCCACCGCGTTGCTGCTTCCTCTGCATAATCGATGAGCCGTAAGTCGACTCCGCTGCTCTCGATCCACTCTTTGAGCTTGTGCCATGCGACAAACAGTTTTTCATGCGCAACTTCGACCACTGAGTCCCGTTCATTGCCGCTCTTTACCAACACCCGGCAGTCTGACCCTGCCAGCGCATCGATCAGTTGGTTCGCAGCCATGTCTGGAATAAACCGCGTGAATGACGCGCGCTTTCTGGTCGGCGGACGCTCGCGTTCGAGGTGCACCAACTCAGCAAACACGTTGTCGAAGGCGTCGCGCACATCGGCAGCCAATCCAGCCATAACCTGATCGGCCTGCGTGCCGATGGCGCCGGCCACCCCGCCAATGACTTTGTAGGCGTCACGCGTAAATGTCCGCTCGTGCCGCCGCTCAAACAGTTGCTTTAAGACATAGGCAACAAGCGGAAGACTCCCAGGTTCTTGAGCGGCTTCGCGTAAAATCTCATCAATTACTTGAGGCTCAAAAATGTGGCCTGTGACATAAGCCGGCTGTTCAATCATGTCCTGCAAAGCCCTCGGCGATACCGGACCCAGGTGATAATGGTACCCGGCGTTGAGAACCCGGAGTATCGACTCTGACTCTTCAAGCCGCGCAATAAATTCGCTACGCACAGTGGCGACTAGACGTACACGGTTCTGCTTGTGCTGAGCTGTGGCCACAAGTTGTGCCAAAATATTTTGAATATCCTTCTGTTGAAAGCCACGCGTGAACAGCTCTTCCAGTTGGTCGATAAACAAGATCACTTCCTGCCCCTGAGCCAGGTGTGGAGCGAGAAGTTCCCCAATTGTCATCTGACAGTCAGCCAGACCTTTGGCAAGTTCAGGTGCGGATTTTGAGATTCCCCGGAAGGCCTGTTTCAAGCCCTGCGCGAGTGAATGAACTGGGGTCTCGCCATCGCTCGGCTGGATGCGCTGCCAGACCCAGCGCTCGCTCCCCAGGAGCCGCCCTTCCTTGATGACGGCGTGCCACAGTCCAGCTGCCACCAGGGAGGACTTACCTGACCCTGACGCCCCGCTCACGAGGAGCACACGGCCCTCAGGCTCGCTCATCTTGCCGACCAGGGCGTCGACTTCCCGGTCGCGCCCGAAGAACAGCGGGGCATAGTCCTCGTCAAACCACAGCAGGCCAGGATAGGGAGACTTGCCCTCAGGCCAATCGATGAGCTCATGCTTCTGTGGCTCGGCCTGGGCCGACTGGTTCTGTGTCAACCAGCGGCCCAATGTCCCCGTCAGATCGATTGAGCGAGGCTCTAAGCCAAACGGTTCAACTCCATGGCGATTCTGCAACTGCTCGCGCCAGGTTCTGACCTCAGAATCCTTGTCCAGCTCATCAAATTTCCGAGGCCAGGGCGAATCCTCCACAAGCATGAACGGAACAACATCGACACCCTGCTTCACCGCCGCATCGTATTCCATCTGTGTGATGCTTCGCGTTTCTCCATCAGGAACAAAGCCTCGGCGAAATGCGACGAGCAACACGCACAGATCACACCCATGAAGCCGATCCTGGGAAAATCTCTTTGGTTCCTCGCTGTCCGCAGGCCACTCTTCCATGGGGTCCACGAAGAAGCCTGCTCTCCGCAAGGAGCGGATCACCTGCGCCCTATGATCCTTGAGATCCTCAAATGTAGAAGAGACAAACGCTTTGTACATAATCTGCCCTGATGGTGGAATCATCCACGGTTACGAGCACGAGCGTATCGAACAAGAGGCAGAGGGTCAAAGAGCATAGGACACAGGGTTACGGAATGTCCTGGACAAGACGGAAGCCAATATTGTTACTCTGGCGGTCGGCGTAAGTCCTAAACCGGTTTGATACGCGCAAGCTCTCCTCTGAGTTGTGCCAGGAGCCGCCTCGGACCACGCGCCAATCTTTCGTTTCGTCATACCAGTCCGCACACCACTCCCAGACATTCCCGGCCATGTCATAGCACCCATAGGGGCTAACCCCCTTGGTATACTGGGTGACCGGCGTCGTGTGATCAAGGCCTGCCTCCGCGCTGTTGCATTTCAACTTGTCGAACGTGTCCCCCCAGGGAAACTCCCAGGGATACTCGTGCCCGCCCTCGCCACGTGCAGCCTTCTCCCACTCTTGCTCGGTTGGCAAACGTTTCCCTGCCCATTTCGCATAGGCCTCAGCTTCGTAGTAGTTGACTCCCACGACTGGGTGATCCGCCTTATTCCATTTAACGTCATTCCAATGTGCTGGAACTAAGGTGTTGTGCTCAGTCTTCCACTTCCACCCTTCTTCACTCCAATACGCCTGATTCCTATAGCCATCTGCCAAGATGAACGCGCGATATTTCTCGTTCGTCACGGGATACTTGTCGATCCAATAGTCGTGATCGATCACCTCACGGATTCTTTCCTCCCCATACAGGAAGGGTCCTTTCGGCACGGTCACCATCTCGAAAGGGGCTTCGTGTGGCGGTACCTCAACGCGTAGAATGAGCCCTTGGGCACCAATGGGTTGCTTGGCTTTGGCGGGACGTTGTGAAATCACCTCTCCTGAGGCAGGGAGCTTTTTCAGATACTCGATCAATCGATCCATATCCCGATGAAAATCAGGATCTACCCGCACCGCGATGCCATGACGATAGGACAGATCCTGAACGCTGGTTGGGAGCCGCTCAGTCGGTGGGATTGAGGCTCCACTCACCAGCACAGGAATTACTGGAATCTGGCGCTTCAACGCCGACTCGATCTCAATGCGGACGAAATCCCCTGGATCATCGAGCCTGGACTTGCCCTTACTACCCCGTTTCTTCATCCAGTCCCGCCCGATCACCGCGAGAAACACCTCACACTTGGCCACTTGTTCATCCAGAAAAGTGCGAAAATCGACACCAAGGGGAATCGAATCCACATCCTTGAAGACAGCCCCTTGGCCAAACTTCTGTACGAGCCGGTCGTAGATCCTCCCGGTGACATCGGCGCTATCTTCACGACGGTAGGAGATCAGAATTTTGCTCATTGTCTAGCAACCACTCCTCAACCAATGATCCAACGGCGCTGGATAATATTTTATCTTCCCATTGTTGTAAAGAGAGGGAAGGATCTTCCTGTGCGCTCCTCAGGATGGCTGCGGCTCAGTGGGATTGGTGACTTTAGATTGGGGCTGAAGCGCGATTGATTCGGTGACAGGTGCAATACGCCCTACATCAAGCAGAATAGCGACCAGCATGTCGCTCAGGACGTTCACGCCCGAGCGGGCTCGGGCGATGATCCAATCCACTGTCAGAATGAGTGGAATGGCGGCGACGATGACGTGGGTCGGTAAGCCGGCGGCTGAAAGAACAAGCGGCAACACGATCATTCCGGCTTCCGGAATGCCGGCCACGCCGGCCCCGGCGATCATCGATGCGGCGACGATCAACAGCTGACTGCCGATCGGCAGATCGAAGCCCAGCGCTTGGGCGAGAAAGAGCGCAGCCATCGCTTCATAGAGGGTAATGCCATCATTGTTGAGATTGGTGCCGACACAGGCGGCGAGCCGCGCCGATTGCGGCGAGACCTGCATACGATCAAGGCAGCGGAGGGTGACCGGCACGGTGGCGAGGCTACTGTTGCACGACACGGCGGTCATGATCGCATCAGCCCCCTGTCCCAGATAGACCTTCGGAGACTTCTTCCCCACCAGCCAGGCGACGAGCGGGTAGTAGACGAGTGCGTGGATGGCGAGCCCCAAGAGCATGGCAGCGAGAAAGACCCAGAGGACGGCGAAGACACCGATGCCTGCCTTGCCGACGACCTGCGCGACGACGCCGAACACGGCGAGCGGCACCGCAAGGATGATCCATCCGAGCATCTGCACGAGCCAGCGATAGATGCGCTCAATGATCCGCGCAAGGGTATGGACGGCGCCGCGACCTTGGTCTGTCTCGCCACGCAAGCGGCGAAGGATCGCGCCGAGGCACAGGGCGAGAAGGACAACGCCGATGATGTTGCCGCTCGAAAACGGCGTCATGATGGTGCTGGGAATATAGGACGCGAGGTATTCGATCGGACTCTGTGCACCGGTTTGCACAATCGCTGGGGTGCCCGTCGATAACTTGGGGCTAGGTACGAAATTCAGCAATTCATCAACGTGGCCATACCAGGCCAAGCCTGGCTGCCAGGTATTCATGATCACGAGACCAATCGTCATGGCCATACAAACATTGACGAGGCAGATGCCGAGCAGTTTGATACCCTGGCGCAATGGGAGACTTATACGGATGAGAGCGTCGAGGATCGCAAAGAAAATCAGCGGGATGGCGAGGGTCTTGAGCAGCGTCACGACGAGCAGGCCGAGCCAGCCTAGATCCTCGTTGCGCAGGCCGCCCAGATAAGGCTCCCGACCAAAGGTCGCCCCAAGCAGCGCGCCACAGGCCACGGCGATGAGCACTTGCCCGTACAGCGGTAGAGGAATCCAGCGTGATGTTGCCTGCATAGTGGTCTCTTCGAACCCACATTATTCATGAAGCTTCTGCTGCAAGCACGGATACACGGCTGCGGCGAGCAGTCTCGCCGTTCAGCCCTTCGATATACTGCACGAGTATGCCTCAGGACTTCACGCCTCCGAGTGCCCGTCTCGCGTGGCGTCTGCGCGCGTTCGCGACGAACCTTCATGAATAATGAGGGCTAACCCGCGGAAGAATACCCCTTTCCCCGTGAGAAAGCACGTTGCGTTCAGAGTCAGAACTAGAATGCGCCTCGCGCTCTTCCTACAGGAATGTCAGCCTATGCATGATATAATTTTAAAAACAGGGAGGTAGCGTATGTACAGGACCATCATCAGTATCATGGCTCTCTTGGTCGTAGGGTTTTCACAGGCTGCAGCCGCAGCCTCATCGACCTCTCCCGACAATCATAAGACAGGGGACGGCAAGGGCCTCACGGTAGATGACCTCGGACGAGGGTTGAAGAGCGCGGCCAATAATATCGAGAAGGAGATTCCCAAATTCGGATCTGCGGTTGGAAACGCCATCAAGAAGATCACCGGGAAGGGATCGGATAGGCCAGCGAAATAAAATATGGGACTCGCCGCACCAGGATGTCGAGCATATATGCACAAAAAAAGACCGTCGTGTTGCGTGTGAGATATCCGCCTCATGAGTGCGCCCTACAAATCAATCACATACACACCACACGCCAGATCAATCGAACCTACCGGCCTTACTCCACATGTAACACACCATCTGTTCCCCAGCTTCTGTGGGTAACTCTGTGGATGAGAGGTTTGTTTCGTTGAAAAGGCCGCCGCTGAACGACCTCGTAGCTGTTTGCCTAAAAAATGGGCATTGTGGCCTGCCCTGTCGAGCCCCTATATTTTGTGGCTTGACGGATCGATTTTTTCTTATTCCACGCGTTTCGATTCGTGCGCGCTTTTTCGTTCAGTTCATACTTGAACCGCATCTCCCAATGTGGGGTGATGAGAAACATGCTGTCCTTAAATAGGCGTCAGCACGCATCGCCTGAGACAGCGGCAGACCGCACCATCTGTGCAATTGCATGTTGGGAAACAGAGGGATTCGTGAAATCGCTGTCGGACAGAGTGCGGACTGCGTTAGCTAGTAAGGAAGCGTTCGAGAAAACTGGTGGAGACGTGGCCCTTTTGGAAGTCGGGATCGTTGAGGATGCGCTTGTGCAGCGGGATGGTCGTCTTGATACCTTCGATCACGAATTCGTCGAGGGCCCGACGCATACGAGCGATAGATTCCTGCCGGTCCCGGCCATGGGTGATGATTTTAGCGATCATCGAATCATAGAACGGAACGACCATCATGTTCGATTCCATCGCCGAGTCGACGCGCACGCCGAATCCCCCAGGGGCGCTGTATTTGGTGATCATGCCGGGACATGGTGTAAACTTTTCAGGATCTTCAGCATTGATGCGGCATTCAAGACTGTGCCCGTTGAGCTTGATGTCTTGTTGTTTGAACGAGAGGGAGTGTCCGTCGGCGAGCCTGATTTGCTCTTTAATGAGATCGATGCCGGTGACCATTTCGGTAATGGCATGCTCGACCTGGATGCGGGTATTCACTTCCATGAAGAAGAAGTTGTGATCCTTGTCGAGCAGGAACTCGACAGTCCCGACATTCCGGTAGTGGACCGCTTTCACGGCTTCGACGGCGACGCGGCAGATTTCTCGGCGGAGCTTCTCATTGACGGCGGGAGACGGCGTTTCTTCGAGCAACTTCTGGTGCCGGCGCTGGATCGAGCAATCTCGCTCGCCGAGATGCACAACATGGCCACGATGGTCGGCAACAATCTGCACCTCGATATGGCGGGGCTCGAGAAAATATCGTTCGAGATAGACGGCGTCATTGCCGAAGGTCGTCTTCGCTTCCGCCTGCGCAGCTTGAAACGCGCGAGCAAGATCCTCGGCTTTGTTGACGACGCGCATGCCGCGTCCTCCCCCACCTGCTGAAGCCTTGATGATCACGGGATAACCGACTTTGTCGGCGGCTTCGAGGGCCCCCTGTTCGCTCTTCAATTCACCAGGACTGCCCGGCGTGACGGGTAAACCTCGTCCGGCAACGATCTCGCGAGCTTTGGCTTTGTCGCCAAGGAGCGCGATATGTTCGGACGAGGGACCGATGAATTTCACACCGATGGATTCGCAGACTTCAGCAAAGTGGGCATTCTCTGAAAGGAATCCGTAGCCGGGATGGATGGCGTCTGCTCCGGTGATCTCAGCAGCGCTCAGCACGTTGGGAATATTCCGGTAGCTGAGCGCCGCGTCGGCAGGTCCGACGCAGACCTTCTCGTCGGCTGCACGCACATGCAGGCTCGAGGCATCGGCCTCTGAGCAGATCGCGACGGTCTGAATACCGAGTTCCTTACAGGCGCGAATCACGCGGAGCGCGATCTCACCCCGATTGGCTACCAACACCTTCTTGAACACGCGCGTACTCCGATGTGGGTCGAGGGAAGAGGTTAGGATGTGGCAGTCGGATCGATGAGGAAGAGCGATTGGCCATACTCCACTGGCTTGGTGCTTTCAGCCAGAATTTTGGTGATCCGCCCATTCATCTCCGATTCAATTTCGTTCATCAACTTCATCGCTTCCACGATGCAGAGGACCTGTCCCTTTTTCACATAATCGCCTTCTTCGACATAGGGATCTGCGTCCGGCGAGGGAGAGCGATAGAACGTCCCGACGATTGGGGACGCAATGGTGATCATGCCTGTCGTATCTTCGATCAGGGTGCCTGTCGTAGCAGGTGCATATGAGGCGGGTGACGAGACAGACATCCCCGGATCCTGGACCGTCGCCATCATCGTTCTCTGCCCCGTTTCATATCGCACACGGATTCTGAGACCTTCGCGCTCGATCTCCATTTCGGTCAGGCTGTTCTTCTTCAGCAGATCGATCAGTTCTTGAATCTGCTTGGTCTGCTGTCCTGACAACAAGGGCGACCCCTCCCCGCTTTGGGTTGAGGCCACGGCCTGCGAAACGATGACCGGTTTCTTATTCTTCTTCGACTTGTTGGAAGCCCGTTTGCTCACCGAACACGCTCCACATACTCGCGAGTACGGGTATCGATCCTGATTACAGTCCCTGTTTCCATATAGAGTGGAACTTTAATAGTGGCGCCGGTTTCAAGAGTGGCAAGCTTGGTGCCGCCCGTAGCGGTATCGCCCCGGAAACCCGGATCCGTATCGCTGACTTTCAGTTCGATAAAGTTTGGTAGCTCGACGTCGATCGGGCGGTGTTCGTATACCAGGATCTTCACCGTCATGTCTTCTTTCAAGAGGTCCGCATTTCCGCCGAGCTTTCCTTTTTCGAACGTAAGTTGTTCGAACGTTTCTGTGTCCATAAAGGTATAGGCATCGTCAGTCGCATAGAGAAATTGCATGGTGCGTTCTTCGAGATCGGGCTCCTCGAACCGTTCGCCTGACCTGAAGGTACGATCCAGAACATTCCCAGAGAGATAACTCTTGAGCTTCGTGCGCACGAAGGCTCCACCTTTCCCCGGTTTTACATGTTGAAACTCAACGATATAGAAAGGCTGGTTATCGACCATCAGGCGCACACCCCCGCGAAAATCTGTCGTAGAAATCACTCAATACTCCCTTCAAACTGTACGTGTAGGCAGTTGTTGGACCGGCTCCCTCATAATTTCGTTTCTTTTACCGCCCGTCACGATGCCGTCTGCGCTGATGTGCGCTTCCCGCGTTTGGATGCAGTCAGATGGTCGTGCAGTCCCCGGAGTGCTAGGAGATAGCCCGTCGGGCCCAGGCCTGAAATTTGTCCGATTGAAACTCCTGCAATATAGGATCGGTGGCGAAATTCTTCCCGCTGATAAATATTAGACAGATGTACTTCAATCGTCGGCAGCCCAACTGCAGCAATTGCGTCACGAATGGCGATGCTGGTGTGGGTGTAGGCTGCAGGATTTATAATGATTCCGTCGTATTCCTCCCCAGACTCTTGAATCCAGGTCACCAACTCTCCTTCACTATTCGATTGGCTCAGGTCTACTTTCACCGCCAACTCAACCGCCAATTTCGTGATAGCTGAGTCTATAGCCTCGAGGGAAAGCGTGCCATATATGGATGGCTCTCTGCTCCCGAGGAGATTGAGATTGGGGCCGTGTAAGACTCGTATTCGCAGCATATGGCACTCTTCACATAGTTACGTAGCGAGTCAAAATCCCTCTAGCATAATCCAGCAGGGCGGCATTGTAGCAGCCTGCCTGGAACCGGTCAAACGTGTGAAAAATCTTAGGAAGCTTTGCGGTGTGATTCGTTCACAGAGTCACGATCGTGACGACGGGATTGAATCCTATACAGCCAGGACTCTAACTGCACCACGACGTCAGCACGAGGCGTTGAAGAAGACTGCACCACGGTCTCGGCGGGTGGGGAACCTGATTCCAGCTCTGCGGGCCGCTCCCCTATCTGATCCGTAGGGTCTGGGGCTGTCTCCGTGGATGTGGTTGCCGCAACCTGTGGCACAGCAGAGACAGTCTCCGGTTCGCCCTTCATTGATTTCGGCAGTTCCGATGGCGCAGGCGTAACCGATTCTTTCTTCTGAGCCTGTGGTCCACTCAGAGCAGATTGGATTGAGAGCGCTTCTTCATCACGCGGGTTAATGGCCAGTATCAGCGAACAGGATTGCAGCGCAGACTCCATGAGCCCCTGGCTCTGGTAAATCTTCATCAGGGTTCTGTGAGCCCGCAGGTTTTCGGGACTTAATCTGACAGATTCTTCCAGAATCGCCTTGGCTTTTGTGGCCTGTCCCAACTGGTCGTAGACACGTCCGAGGGCGACCATGGCCGTAATAAAGCCAGGATACAGGTTCAGACCATCTTCGAGGACGCCCGCGGCTTCTTGCCACATGCCAACTTTTCCGTACTCTTCGGCCAGAGGCATAAATACTTTGGAGCGTGGATCCTTGGCTAACTGGACAGCCAGTCGGTCGATTTCCATAGCGCTTTCGGCGGCTTGCTGATTCTGAGCCATAGGCTGCTAGCGCCTTCCTATCACTGTCGTGGGGGGTTGGCTGGATTGTCTGGCTCGAAAGAGTTCATACGCTCGGTTCAAAATCGCATCGGCAAGCGCACGTTTTGGCATGAGGGGTAGTTCTGTCATGATCCCCTGACGGTCGATCAATGTCGCTGCGTTCTGATCGCTGCCGAATCCCGCGCCTTCCCTCGTGACATCGTTGGCCACGATCAGGTCGAGGCCTTTTGCTGTCAGCTTGGCTTGTGCATGAGCGATGAGATCGCTGGTCTCAGCGGCAAAGCCGACCATAAGTTGAGTAGTTCGTTGTGCAGATAAGGAAGCCAAAATGTCAGCGGTTCGTTCAAGGGTGAGCGTCTCAGCTATTTGCCCCTGTTTTTTGATTTTTTGCGACGCAGGGTGTGTTGGGCGAAAGTCTGCGACAGCCGCGGCCATAATCACAGTGGTCGACCAGGCAAGACGCATGGATAATACCTGCAACATCTCTTCCGCCGTAGCTACCGCCACAACCTCGATACCTCTCGGAGTCGGTAATGCCGTCGGGCCAGTGACAAGGACCACCTGCGCTCCCCTTGCCTGGGCAGCTTCGGCGACAGCATAACCCATCTTCCCGGAAGACCGATTCGAAATAAACCGCACCGGATCGATCGGCTCTTGTGTCGGGCCGGCTGAGACCAGAACGCGATGCCCTTGCCAATCGCGTTGTGGAGCCAAGGCCACTTGAACCGCTTCCAATATCCTACCTTCCTCTGCCAAACGGCCTTGGCCGATCTGCCCAGAAGCGAGCGGACCTAGTTCTGGAGTGACAACGACCGTTCCCCTCGCACACAACGTGTTCACATGTTCTTGAACAGATGGATGGGTCCACATCCCACCATCCATAGCAGGGGCCATGATCAACGGGCACTGCGACGTCAGAAGCATGGTCGAGAGCAGATCGTCTCCCAGCCCCAACGCGGCCTTTGCAAGACAATGAGCGGTGGCCGGCGCAATGATAATCGCATCTGCCTGTGCAGGCAATGACAGGTGTTTCATTTCGTGATGTGCTTCGAACGTATCTGTCGAGACCGGATGACCTGAGAGCACTTCAAAGGTGAGCGGGGTAACAAATTTCGTGGCCGAGTGCGTCATCACGACCTGCACAACCGCCCCTTCACGGATCAGGCTCCGGAGCAATGCCACAGCTTTATAGGCTGCAATGCTGCCGGTCACACCAAGCACGATCCGTTTCCCTATCAATGTTGGGCCGATTGAATCGAAACTCTTCACCACTGACTCCTCTTACTCCCCGCTCTCGGCCCCCACCGGCGGCTTAGGGGAATCGTCGACATAGACGCTCAGTTCTTTCTTGATCTCTTTCGCATCGTCGCCGGTCATCAAGGCAATGCGCTCCATTTCGCCTTCTTTGCCGCGCTTCGACTCTTTCATGGCATCCCGCGCTTCCTGGCCGATGAGATAGGTGACCTGCCCTCGGAGAACTTCATCAAGGGCAATCGTCGTTTCTTTGGTGAAGCGTGAGGGAGCATGGCGTGATCCCTGGACAATGTGCTTCGCCCGCTGGGCCGCAATGATCGTCAACCGGTGACGTGAGTCGAATTCGCCTTCTTTATATTGGGGCAAGACTCTTAACATGTCGCTCATGGAATCGGTACTCCTTTGGGTGAAGGAAGATCTTTGCGATCTTCAGTTTTCTGTTCATCGTCAAGAATGAAATTATTCTCGAGCCAAGTCATATTCAAACGTTTTGTCTTCAAACGTTCAGACCAGAAGATACTTTCGAGATCGCGAAGGGATCGGCCGAGGTCTTCATTACGGACGACATAGGCGTATTCGCGATAACTCCACACCTCTTCTTTTACTTTGTTGAGCCGTCCCTGAATCTCTTCCGTGGTATCGGAGGCACGAGTCTGAAGACGGGATTTCAGCGCGGCCATCGAGGGAGGGAGGATAAAGATCGACACAGAATCTTCAAATCGTTTCTTAACCTGCATGGCGCCTTGTACATCGATCTCTAATAACACATCCAGCCCCTGCTCGATCTTTTCGGTCAGTGATTTCCGTGGCGTTCCATAGAGATGTCCATACACATGCGCCCACTCGATAAACTCATTCCGATCGATCATCTCTCGGAATGGCTGCTCGTGAATGAAAAAATACTCACGCCCATGCTCTTCGCCTGGCCGAGGCTTCCTCGTGGTATAGGAAATTGAATGCCACAGCCCCGGGAGCTTCGCCGTCAGTTGCTTACACAGCGTCGTTTTCCCCGTCCCTGATGGTGCGGAGATAATGAAAAGAATCCCTCGCCTCTCCGTCGAGGAACGTGGGTGGCCCGATTCCGGTACCGGAGAACTGATTGTAGGGACTGAACTCATTCGACGTTCTGGACCTGTTCACGAATGCGTTCGAGCTCGGCCTTCATCTGAACTACGTGCCCTGCGATTTCCGCATCATTCGCTTTGGAGCCAATCGTATTCACTTCGCGCCCGATTTCTTGAAGCAGAAAATCAAGTGTTTTGCCTATGGACTCTGAACGGTCAAGCGTCTGCTCAAACTGTATCATATGCGAGTCTAATCTGACTATTTCTTCCGTAATATCGCTACGGTCCGCGTATATTGCCAACTCCTGGTGGAGACGGGAAAGGTCGGGAATCTCCGATCCCAACAGCTTCTCTACCCGCCCCTTCATTTTGACGAACATCTCCTGGGCCAACAGTGGAGTTCGGGCCGCGACACTTGTTCGATGCCCTCGGATCGTCTGAATCCGTGAGCCCATATCCTCTGCCAGTGCCTTGCCTTCGCGTGTTCGCATCCCCTCAAGATCCGACAGGGCCTCTGTCATCAATTGCTGTGACATCTTCGCCAGCTTAGGGTCTTCCGCCGGTTGATCCGATACCGACAGCACATCACGAAACCCTGCCACGAGCGCAAGATCAATGGGGCCGCTCAGTTTCAGAGATTTTTTGAGCGTACGGAGGGCTTGATGGTACTGTTTTGCGAGGGGTTGGTCAAGATTAACGCTTCCAGCTCGGCCTTTGCCGGCCTGGACAGTCACGGTGATGTCAATGCGTCCACGGGTACAGCGTTGCTGGACGGATTTTTTGAACACGTCTTCCAGGTGACTCAAGGGCCGGGGAAGACGGCAGGAAACTTCGAGAAAACGATGGTTGACGGAACGTATTTCCACCGTCACAGATCCGTCCTGCCACGGGGCTTGCCGTCGGCCGAAACCGGTCATGCTTCGAGTCATTGGGGACCTTTCTCATTCCACGCACAATACCGATAGATTGAACAGGTGCGGCACTGAGGTTTTCTGGCAAGACACACATAGCGGCCATGCAGTAACAAGCGTTGCGCGACGGCCGTCCACTGAGACTTTGGCATGAGCTGCTGCAGGTCCTGTTCGACCAGATCTGGATTATCTGATCGGGTCAGACCAAGTCGCTTCGCAACGCGCTTGACGTGAGTATCGACAACGATACTGGGCTGGCCAAAGGCGTTCCCAAGAATGACATTGGCGGTCTTTCGTCCGACACCCGGTAAGGTGATCAACTCTTCCATTTTCGTCGGAACGCGTTCGCTGAAGCGTTCGGTTACCGCTTTGCCGCAGGCGACAAGATGCTTTGCCTTGTTCTTGAAAAAACCGGTAGAACGAATAATCTGTTCAACATCAGGAAGATGCGCGGCTGCCAGTTCTGCCGGTTGCCGATACCGCTGAAAGAGAGAGGGCGTGACCTGGTTCACCCGCTGGTCGGTACATTGAGCGGAGAGGATCGTGGCAATGAGCAACTCCCACGGGGAACGATGATCCAGTTCCATCTTTGGGCTTGGCATCGCACGCTTCAGTGACTTTGCAATCTCTCCAAGTCGTGTTCGAGTATCCAATAAAGGTGAAGATTTCGTGGCCATAGCTGATGTCAGAATAATTCGATTGTGCAGCGGGTTACGGTCAAGATGCAAGTGTCGGCCCCTGGGTTGTAGGTTTCTTCGACGACCCATCCAGTGGCACAAGATCGGCCAATCGCTCTTCGAGGTGCCGGAGCAACGGGGGTACGGTTTCCGGTCGCAAAGCCGAAATCCCGATCGCACTGTAGCGCCGACAGAGTACCTCTGCTTGCCCGGCCGGAAGCTGGTCACACTTATTGAAGACAAGAACCCGTGGTATCTGATCCAGGGCGAGGCTTTGAAGCACGGTCTCGACCGATGCAATGTGGGCAGCGAGATCTTTCGCCCCCGCATCGACGACGTGCAAGAGGAGATCCGCATCGCGCATCTCGTCCAATGTCGTTCTGAATGCTGCCAGCAGGTCTTTGGGCAGATCGCGAATAAACCCCACAGTGTCCGTGAGGATGACTTCACGGCCATGCGGGAAATACAGCCTACGGCTCGTGGTATCGAGCGTTTCAAACACACGCGGAGCGGTGCTGACTTCACTCTTTGTTAAGACATTGAGCAAGGTCGATTTGCCGGCATTCGTATAGCCCACGATGGAGAGGACTGGAAAGGCCTGCCGAACGCGACGCGATCGCCGCTGATCTTGGTGACGGGCAAAACCCTCGATTTCCCGCTCCAAATGGTCGATGCGCTCTCTGATACGACGTCGATCTGTTTCGAGCTTTGTTTCGCCAGGCCCTCTGCTCCCGATGCCGCCCCCCAAACGTGAGAGGCTGGTTCCCTGACCGGAGAGACGCGGAAGTAGATACCGGAGTTGTGCCAATTCGACCTGCACTTTACCTTCTCGACTATGGGCTCGTTGGGCAAAGATGTCGAGAATCAGCTGGGTCCGATCGATCACGGTAAGATCGGTAATCTCATCAATGGCCCGTAGTTGTGCGGGAGCCAAATCTTGATCAAAAATGAGCAGGTCTGCGCCTTTCTGCATCGCGTGCATCAGCACATCCTTGAGTTTGCCGCTCCCCAATTGAAATCGATGATGGCCGCTCTGTGTACGTTGCACCAACCGATCGATCACCGTGAGATCTGCAGAAGAAGCCAGTTCGGCTAATTCGACAAGACGTTCCTCTTGGTCGGCCTTGTTCTGAGGCGAGGCGCTCACAAGAATGGCTGTGGGCTTTTGAGCCATCGTATGAGATCCGCTCTGACGTTGAAGATCTGCCTCCAGTTCGCGAATGAATGTGTCGAAATTCACCGGGCATAGATGGACCAACGTGGGCTTCAAGAGGGTATAGAGCTCCCCCTTCGGACTGGGTGGATTCAGATGGGCCAAGGAAAGCAGCCCTGGCTCGCCTTTTGGAGTGACCGTCATCGTTCCGATCATGTCGAGTCTAAGCAAGCCCAATAGCGTGAGGTCTTCTTGAGTCAGAGGCTGCTCTTTTGGATGCGATCGGATCAACCGAAGACCTCGCAACGACCGCGGGCTCGCTCGAAAGGCAGTCAAGGTCGTTGGCGAGGGCTCGGTACCCGACCCGACCAGAACATCTTGCACCGCTCCACGCCTGGTAATGACCAGACCTATCGGGCGCCGAATTTCATGCGTAAATTGTGCGAGAGTTTTTGCCGCTTCAGGCGATAACACTTCGTCTGCGGACATCCGGCGGCGATACAGCCGCTCAAGCATGGCGAGCTGGCCGGCGCGGAGACCAAGAACCTGTCCGTGGATTTCTGGAATGGCCGTCGTTTCCTTTTGGTCGTCGATTACATCGTGCGTGCAAATGATGAAACCAGTGAGGCCTGGGCATCGATGTCTAACGGGGCACGGAGACCTGCGAGAAGGGCCCGCCTTCCTGCTGCTGCGATCATTGCGGCGTTATCAGTACAGTACGCTAACGGGGGAAGGCTGAGCTCTAGGTCTTCGGCCGCCGCTCGTTGCTGGAGCAGTCCACGTAATCGAGAATTGGCCGACACCCCTCCGACAACGGCCAAGGCACGTGCGCCAGATGCCCGAACCGCAGCAAAAGATTTGTGAACCAAGACGTCCACAATCGCTTCTTGATAGCTGGCCGCCAAGTCAGCAGCCTGTGCTGCTCGTGAGCGTTCGGGTATGGATTGAAGTTTGTACAGCAAGGCTGTTTTTACACCGCTGAAACTAAAGTCAAGGCTTCCACCTTTTAGATACGATCGGGGAAACACAATCGCCTCTGGGTTTCCCTGTCGAGCTAAGCGATCAATGGCTGGGCCACCAGGATACTCCAGCCCAAGTAACTGAGCGCCCTTGTCAAAAGCCTCCCCTGCTGCATCATCTCTTGTAGAACCCAGGAGACGAAAATAACCGCTCACCTCTTTGTAATACAGATGGGTATGTCCCCCCGATACGACCAGAACAACACAGGGTAATGGGAATGCTGGATCTTTCAGCCAAGCGGAGGCAATGTGGCCTTCGAGGTGGCTCACGCAGACTATTGGAATATTTAAGGCATAGGCAAGGGCTTTGGCATAGTTGACTCCGACAAGCAGCGCACCGGCTAAACCTGGTCCTTGCGTCACAGCGATTCCTGTGAGATCCGACCATGCAAGGCCGGATTGTTGTACGGCCTCTGATGACACCTCTTCGATCGATTCAATGTGCGCACGGGAAGCGAGTTCAGGCACAACGCCGCCGAATCGACGGTGCACCGCATGTTGCGAGGCAATCAAGTTTGAGAGGACTGTGCCGTCTGCGGCAAGTACCGACGCAGCGGTTTCGTCGCATGAGGTTTCGATACCGAGAACGGGCCCCGGTGTCCAGGTTACGGTGGGTTGTTCAACTGCCGTCAGCATACAATCTCCGATGATCACGCAGATAAGACTATCGACAGGCGCGCATTCTAAGAACGGAGAAATAATACGGCCCTTGTGGCCAACTGCTGCCACAAGGGCCGTATCGTACCGTCTACCATAGCGTCGCGTCGGTACAGAGCTTGAATATCAGACGCCAGCCATCGCCTCTTGCTCGATAAATGCCGGAGCTCCATCGCGAAGCACCACACGGATCTTTCGGCACTCTTTAAATCGTCCCCTAATCATCTCCTCGGAGAGCGGATCACCGATCGCACGCTGAATCGTCCGGCGCATCGGTCTGGCTCCGTACAACGGATCGTAACCCTCTTTAATCAACCATTGCTTGACATCGTCCTCAACCTCAATCTCGATGCCTTTTTCGAGCAGACGAACGTTGAGCTCACCTAAGAGGATGTCGAGAATATTAGAGAGATGAGTTTTGTCCAACTGGTGGAAGACCACGATCTCGTCGATCCGGTTGAGAAATTCCGGGCTGAACGAACGGCGTAATTCACTCAACACTTCTTCTTTTTTGTGGCGCTCTTGATCGCCTTCCGTGCTCTGAAATCCGAGCGAGACGCCCTTCTGGATCATCTTGGTCCCGATGTTGGACGTCATGATGATGACGCAATTTTTGAAATCGACTTTGCGCCCAAGGCTATCGGTCAACACCCCATCGTCCAATACTTGAAGCAGGATATTGAATACATCAGGATGGGCTTTCTCGATCTCGTCGAAGAGGACGACTGAGTAGGGCCGACGCCTGACTCGCTCCGTCAATTGGCCGCCCTCTTCATATCCCACGTACCCAGGAGGGGCGCCGAAGAGCCGTGAACTGGTGAACTTTTCCTGATATTCTGACATATCGATCCGAATGAGCGAGTCCTCGCTGTTAAAGAGAAACTCGGCTAGCGTCCTTGCCAGCTCGGTCTTCCCTACCCCAGTGGGTCCCAGGAAAATAAACGAGCCGATAGGCTTCTTCGCTTCTTTCAGTCCGGCGCGTGACCGTCGAATAGCGCGGGCCACGGCTGAAATCGCCTCGTTTTGTCCAATCACTCGCTTGTGGAGGAATTCCTCCATGCGCAGCAGTTTGTTGGATTCTTCTTCTTCGAGCTTGAAGAGCGGAATGCCCGTCATCTTAGAGACGACATAGGCCACCTCTTCTTTTCCGATCGTCGGTTTATTTTTTTCCTGGTTCTTCTTCCACTCGCGCTTGGATTCATCGAGGAGCTTGCGTAACCGTTCTTCTTCCTCGCGGTGACGAACAGCTTCTTCGAAGTTTTGCATCGAAATAGCCGATTCCTTATCGCGAGAGACTTTTTTCAGCTCTTGCTCCATCGCCTTCAGCTCCGACGGCAAGGCATAGGTCTGCAACTTTGCACGAGACCCAGTTTCGTCAATCAAGTCGATCGCCTTATCAGGGAGAAAACGGTCGCTAATGTAGCGATCGGATAGCTTGACTGCTTCAAGGATGGCCTCTTCAGATATCTCGACACCGTGATGTTCTTCGTATCGATCGCGCAACCCTTGGATAATCAGCACCGTTTCGTCCATGCTCGGCGGCTGAACGTGAATCGGCTGGAACCGCCGTTTGAGCGCTCCATCTTTCTCAATATGTTTTCGATATTCATCGAGAGTCGTGGCGCCGATACATTGAATTTCGCCGCGTGACAGCGCCGGTTTGAGCATATTCGAGGCGTCTATCGACCCCTCTGCCGCCCCTGCGCCCACCAAGGTATGGAGTTCATCGATGAAGATAATGATATTTCCGGCCTGCACGATCTCCTTCATCACAACTTTCAGCCGTTCTTCGAATTGGCCGCGATACTTCGTTCCAGCGACCAATGAACCAAGGTCGAGGGCTATGACACGTCGCGAAAGAAGGTTATCGGGGACTTCGGACTGGATGATTCGTTGGGCCAGCCCTTCGACAATGGCTGTCTTACCGACGCCGGCTTCCCCAATAAGCACGGGATTGTTTTTCGAGCGGCGGCTCAGAATCTGAAGCACCCGCTCGATTTCGTCGGCTCGGCCAATGACTGGGTCCAGTTGCCCTGCCTGAGCAAGTTGGGTCAGATCGCGACCGAACTCATCGAGTGCCGGGGTATTGCTCTTCCGGTCACGTTCGCGAGGAGCTGACTTCCGCAGAAATGTCACGGTAAGTTGACGGGCGGTCAGAAGATTGGCCCCTAAGCTGCGGAGAATCTTTCCGCCAATCCCCTCCTCTTCCCGGAGAAGGCCCAATAACAGATGCTCGCTGCCGATGTGGTTATGTCCAAGAAGACGGGCTTCTTCGACCCCATATTCGATCACCTTTTTCACACGAGGGCTGAAGGGAATTTCACCAAAGGTCATGGTGGTCCCCCCGCCGGGCAAGTTCCGTTCAATTTCCAATCGAACTTGTTCAGTCGAGAGTCCCATCTTTTTCAGGATCATCAGGGCAATTCCGTCAGATTCACGGAGGATGGCCAAGACGAGGTGCTCCGTTCCGAGGTAATCGTTTTGATGACGCTCAGCCTCTTCCCGTGCGAGGATGATGATCTTCCGACCCTTATCCGTAAATCGTTCGAACATCCTGCCTCCTTGTAGCTGGGCTATATCCGATTCCAGGCACCCAAAGTTCTCGAAAAATCTGACCTAATTCTAACTAGAAGGATTTTAAGTGTCAAGACTAGGAGACAATCACACAGGCGGAGAACTCGCGTGTCTGAAGCACGTTATCAATTTTAATTGAGAAGGTCTGCTATGCGTCGGTTCGTTGACTTCAAAAGAACCCTCCCGATACAATCGCACACGTTTTTAGGGCTCTCAACATCGCCCCACAACAGAGTTGCATCAGATGAAAAGTAAAAGCATCGGAATCCTGGTCAAGCCAAAATTTCCTGAGATCAAGAGTACGCTGCAGAATATTGTGACCTGGCTGCGTGCTCGATGTATCGAGGTAATTTTAGATGCGACATCGGCGAATCTTCTCGGTGAACAGGGCGGGTATCAAAATACCCACTTGGCAGCCAAAGCAGATGTCCTTCTGGTCCTGGGTGGAGACGGGACCATGCTCAATGCCGCGCGACTGGCTGGAGAACGAAGCATTCCCATCCTCGGCGTCAACATGGGTGGGCTCGGTTTTTTGACCGAGGTCCGGTTGGAGAACCTGTATCCTTCGCTCGAACGGGTATTTGCGAACGACTATGTCCTTGATGAGCGACTCATGCTCCGGACGCATATTCACCGACATGGAGAAACAGTCGCGCAAGGCGTGGTGTTGAACGATGTCGTCATCAGCAAGGGCACGCTCGCTCGGATGATCGAACTGAAAATTGCGATTCAGGGTCGATTCGTGACTAACTTGCGTGGCGACGGGTTGATCGTTAGCAGTCCGACAGGATCCACCGCTTACTCCCTTTCAGCGGGAGGTCCCATTATCGATCCGGCAGTCCAGTCATTGATCCTGACGCCGATTTGCCCTCACACATTGACGCATCGGCCATTGATTGTGCCGGGCAACGCAAAGATCGATGTGACACTCACGAGTAAAGACGACGGTGCCATGACCACGCTTGACGGGCAGGTGGGCGTGGCGATCGTGCAGGGAGATACGATCGTCATTCAGACCTCGGAGTATCGGACCCGATTGATCCGGTTTCCAGAGAGCAATTACTACGATGTGCTGAGAGAGAAACTCAAATGGGGGGATAGATAGAAGGCAGCAGCCGATCCGTTACGATTTTCCACGCTCAATCAGTTCAAGCATTTCCTGGTTGCTCGCATATTTGAATTCCCCGATACAATCCTCACCCCAATGAGATCTTTCTTGTGATTCGAGGATACGGAGTCCCTCCAGACCGACCGGATGGCTTTTATGAGCGGTGAGCACTGCGGCAAGCTTGTCGAGGACAACTTTTGTGTCAGAATCATTCCCTGGGGATTTTGTCAAAAGATAGCGATTGACCACTTCCGCGCACCAATCCCCATCCCGTTTCGCGATACCCACTAATCCGTCACTTGCTTTGCGGGCCCATCCAGCGAGAAATACCCCGTCGATGACTGTCTGTGTCGTTTCATCATAGGCTTGGAAGAGTGCATCATCCGGATCGTTCCCGGTCTTGTTGGGACTTGTGACGAACATGCCGCCCTTATACGGCAATCCAACCGTCTCATCAACTTTATCCCCGACGGCAAACACCACGGAGTCACAGGGAAATTCATAATATTGTTTCAGTCCAACCGCCACGGTATCCTCGCCCTTTGGATCGAGTTTGTTATCTTCCATCTCCAAGCCACGCACGCGATTGTTGCTATCGACGAGAATACGCTTGGGAGACGCAAGGAACTTGAAGCCCATAATCGCTTCACTGACTTTCGGTTCACATTTCGTAAATTCGTCGGTCAGGCCCTTGAGCACCTCGCCGGCATTTTGGCCGACTGCGGCAAGGCGATCCTTGATCCGATCCACCTCATTGGTGATCCCCTCCATATCCATACTGGCGCACACGGCGCGGATCTCTTTCGGATTGTACTTTCGCTCGGCAGGCCCACGCCGCACGATCGCGGTGACCCGCTCAACTTTCTTATAGCGAACCAACCAATGCGCGATATCGACCATGACGTCGCCGGCACCAATGACGGCCACATGCTTGCCCATATCGAACGGCCGATCGCCGAAACCTGGCAGTCGATTGAAATGGTACACTACATCCTTCGCATGGAACACACCCTTTGCGGAATCCCCCTCCACGCCGATGGCTTTGGTCCCCTGTGCCCCGATAGAAAATACGACCGCGCTGGCGCCAAGCTTTCGCACCTCCTCAACCGTCAGGTCTTTGCCATTGCCGATCGAGACATTGCCGAAATAGTGGACGTTCGGTCGCTCGAGCAATTCCCAGTACTGCTTTTTGAGCCCGCCGCGGAGCTTAAGCTTTGAGGGAAAGATCCCGTATTCAGCCAGCCCGCCGAACTTGACATCGCGATTGAGAATAATGACCCCATGGCCCGCCTTCGAAAGCGAACTCGCCACTGCCATTCCTGCTGGTCCAGCACCGGCCACAATGATCACATGCTTGCCTTCTGTACTCATAGAATGTGTCCTAAGAAACGTGGATGGAAAATGCCTAGAACCTCAACAGTTCCGCGGACTTTAACATAGCGTGTTTTGTGCTGTCAAAGCGAAAGGGCCGCTCAAACTCAATGGCAATCTATGGCCGCGTGGGATTCAGCGTGTTGAGTGGGATTGTACGTGGGGGGGAACCTCCCGCTGCATGAATCAAGAGAATAAAGAACATGTGTGCGGCACGCGCCGATGCTCAGTCAACCCATGGTTATGAATCGTCACCCTAGCGGCTCCTCGATGTTGGCTTTGGGCGATCTCTTGAATCGAATCATTTATTCGGCGGATCATGCGCGACTTGCTCCACAGCTGTCTCAGTATCGCCAGACTCTGGTATCTCGTTTGCCTCTTCCACTCCCTCGTCAAACTGCTCGGCACGAACCTCTCGTGCCTGGTCTTGCTCGATCAATTCCATTGCCCGCGACCGGACTCGTTCATCCTTATCCTCGGAGGCCAGGATCAACGGATCAACCGATCCCGGGGACGCTGACTGTGCCCACGTCTCCAGGGCGCGGAGCCGGATATTCACATCCGGTGAGTCGAGTTCTTTGGCTATCCATGCAGGCACAACCAAGGACTCCGGCAAATCTTCCAATTTTGAAGGTGGGATAGGAACCCCGTGGGAACTGCCCTCCCCTGAGCCGGTCTCTTTTCCCGATGCACCACCTGGTGACTTTCCTAAGGCAAGAGGAGTGGGGTATGCCGTTGGGGGAACTGGGGTCACTGAGTTGTTGCCTGGTACCGGACCCTGCTTGGAAAGAGGCGGCACACCCACGCTTGCCCGTGAGCTAAGGTTTGGTGAACTGTCTGAGGACGTCTGTCCACATCCGGCCAACCCCAGAAGGACCATCAGGCTTAAGAGCATCACCAGGCGGGATGGTGATGGACGCAAGTCCCCATACCATTCAGATAGTCCGGAAAAGATGCGCGGCGTCGACACCGATTGCATCGTGGTTCAGTCCTGAATATTTTCCTGGATATCACTTGTAGGCATCAAACTGAAGGCCCAAGCTACCCGCGATAGAGAGACTTGTCAATACAAAGAACCCTTAAACCTTTCGACATTACTTCCATTTGTCTTGGCCAGAACTCTGTGTGGTTCAATTCACAAAAACCAGAAGACCCGGTGTGATGGTGTTGCACCATCTTCACCGGGTCCTTGGCTAGGAAGCTATGTTAAGCGCTAAGACGATCTCAACCTCATGAACAAATTCCTATGGGCAGTTAACAGAGGAAAGATTGCCGAGTGGATTCCGCTGCTGGACCGTCAGCGGATTACAAAAACCAAACGGCAACTTCTGCACCCATCCATTATACACATTGGGGACAGGCAAGACACCCTGGCCTCCCATCCCTGCGAAGGCAGTGACCCCCAGTGGGTCGTCTATGGTTGTATTTGCGTCACTCGTGAGGAGGATGCGGCCCACCTCCGCCGCATCAGCACCTGACCCGTCGTTGTTCGGATCTGGATCGACGACGATGAGGTCGTTCGAGAACTTGCTCGAGACGTAGGCATAGTACCCACCACCCGACTTTGCCCCGAAATTCACGCCATGGCATCCTGCGCTGCAAGGCAGCACCGCCACAAGTGTATCAGTCGAGGTGTCAATGATGGTGATCGTCCCTGACAAGGTATTGGCCGTGACGACGTACTTGCCATGTGGGCTAACCGGTGTCTGAATTGGAAGGGCACCCGCAGCCGACATATCTGGGCTACCATCGATATGATCGTAGTTTGCAAACGAGGTGCCCCCTAGGAGGAGGTTGATGTTCTTCGTCGCCACTTTTCCGGCTCCATCATTACACGCATTCGCTCCGATGGATATGCACGTGATCGTGCTATCAAGATAGTTCGAAACATAGTATTTGCTCGCGTCGGGCATCATCCCCGCCGCGATCGGGAGCGTGCCTGTCAGTGTCTTGGCCACGATGGTGCCCGTTGGTATATCGATCTCCGTCGAGTCAGCGGTGTTCGAGTTGGGCGTCACCATGGTCTGGCCGTCGAAGCTCATCCAGTGGGCATGAGGCTGCGCTGGTTTTTCACTAGGATGCTGCGTGAGGATACGCCGATTGATGCCCGCGAGGAGCGGGTTGAGTTCTATCATTGCGTTTTCGCCGTTGAGGCTCACATGCACCTGGTCCGTGTCTACACGCGTCATCACGTGAGCAGGAGACTCGCCGACTTCGACATTCTGCAGCAGGAGACCGCTGGTGCGGTTAAACGACGTGAGCTTGGTGTCGAACCACTGGGTCTGGTAGATGACCGACTGGTCTGCACTGGCCCACATGTTGTGGGGGTTGTTCATATTGATACTGGGCAGGGCCACCTTCCTGGTGACCTTCCAGGTGTTGGCATCCACGACCGCTGCGGTTCCAGGTTTCGTTTTACTGCCAGTCTTCTCATACTCGAGGTCGATCCAGACCTCACCGATGCCTGGGGTTCCCGGATTGGACAATGCCGGGAGGGCTTGCGAGGGGATACTGAGCGCCGCCAGTAGCTTGGACAACCACACCAGGCAGAGGCAGACTCCATGTGTGGCTGGGGTTGGTCGCACTATTGTGGTCCTGGTAGTTGGCCGGGTTCGTGATCAGAAAAAAGGTTCGCAACAGTCTGGCAGCTAGGTTGCTGGTCGTGGGGATAGGGAGGGCACTGAGGTTATTATTGAGCGTGAGGTTCTCACCGAGATCATATGCCGGCCCCCCCTGGCGGGATTGAGATGGTGTCCACAGTCTCAGGGTTGTCCACGATTGTCGCAGCGAGCATAAAAGGATGCAGCTTACACACGAAGACATAGAGGCCTGGATCCACTAGCTGGACGGTTCTGCTCCCCCGAAAGGCCTTCGATTGATCAAACGGCATATTCTTCGCTCCGGTCGGGTAAACCAGGCTCGTGAAGGTGTGGACCGTGTTGGTTTCCTTTCCGGCAGTGATTTTCACCACGGTGTTGGGTGCGACGATAGCCAGAGACTCCGTACCGGCGGCAACACAGCCATTTCCGACGCACTTGAACCAGAAACCCGGTTCATCTGTGGAAATGAAGTTAACGGGACCGGCAGCCTGACTGCACGGCACGGTACCCAAAAAACTCCATACTACTAGCGCGACCGCTCCGATGCTTGATTGAATAATGAGTCGTTTCTTCACGAATATCTCCTTCCTGCTTGGGCCATCTCACGTGGCCACAGTATTGAAACTGTCCCTGGCAAAACGAAAGATCAGAACCAACATCCCCCCTTTCCTCGTTGGTCTTCTTGGTATGCCGCCGACTGACTGCTGTATAGCCCACTGTCCGTCATATATCGCATGTGACACGGATTCCGTGCCATACCTTGCTCGATCAATTGCTGCGCTCGCGCCGAGACTCGTTCGTCCTTATCTTCGAAGGCCAGGACAAATGGATCAACCGCTCCCGGAGGGGCTTCATTTGCCCAGGTATCAAGGGCTCGGAGCCGAACTCGCACATTCGGTGAGTTGAGTTTTTGGGTCATCAGCTCTGGCACGACCAAGCCCTCCACTGGGTGTTCTTGCTCAGAAGAGGGAACAGGCATCGCATGTGGACGGTCCCCTCCTGGAACTGTCTCTCTTCCTGATGCGGGACCTGTCTCGTTTCCCAAGGCAAGAGGAATGGAGTTCATCGTCGGGGTGACTGGAGTCGCTGAATTGTTGCCGAATGATGGACCTTGCTTAGACAGAGGTAGCCTGTCCATGCTCGAATGCGAATCAAGGCTCGGTGACTTGTCAGAAATAGGCTGTCCGCAACCAGCCAGCCCTGCAGGGAACATCAGGTTCAGGAGCAGCGCCGTGCATGATCGTTGGGAACGTGATGCCTGTTTACTCTTATTCGAATTAGCAGGCATACGGCGAGGAATATCCCTCAGTGAGCCCAATCGTCGAGAACCAACCTTGCCGGTTGCTTTGTAGACCGCGCAAGTCTCATTAGTCAACTATCGCGTAGGTAGGGCAATGTAAATAGTTCTCTGCGACATTCCTGAGTAATCCAGAAACTTGATATCCAGCCACACAGCAAGCTGCGTGCCCAACAGAACATGCACGTGCCGTCGGTTGTCTCATACGGTTTTTCCAAAGATTTCGTCTGTGGGAAGCGGCCGGAGAATGATGGAACGCGTTCGAGGTGAATCGAAAAGGATTCAGTGGTGAATCGAATTTGATTCAGCACCAAATCGAATAGAGCGGCTGAGGGTGCGCACATCGGCAAGTACTGTCTGCGGCAGGATATTGAAAAGTCCCGAAAACGAAAAGGGAGCAGGGCAAGATCCTGAAAAGAAGTCCGAACCCTTCTCACTCTCACTTGGGCAGGGGCCTGGCTAATCCTCACACTGCGCGTGTCGAACGAACAACGTTTTTTCGTGCGCGTTCCACGAGCAAGGAGGATTGCCAGGCCCTTGACTTCTATCCCCCGGCGCTTCCCACTGGTCCACCCGGCTCAGTCATCCGCCAGGGGTCGAGTAGCTCGGTGAGGCGCTTTTCAGAGAGGACTTTTTGCTCGGTGGCTACCTGACGCACTGTCTTGCCGGATTTATACGCCTCCTTGGCGAGTTTCGCCGCCGCGTCGTAGCCGATCTCCGGGGCCAGCGCCGTACACATCGCCAGGCTCTGCTCGATCAGACTCTTGCACCGTGCCTCATTGGCGGTGATCCCATCAATACACTTGGTCGCGAAGTTGGCAGACACGGTCGAGAGGAGTTCGATCGATTGGAACAGGTTATAGGCCATCACCGGGAGCATCACGATCAGTTCGAAGTTCGCCGCCTGCCCGCCGACGGTGATCGTGACATCGTTGCCGATGACTTGAGCGCAGACCATCGTCACCGATTCGGCAATCACCGGGTTCACCTTGCCCGGCATGATGGAGGAGCCCGGCTGGGTCTCCGGAAGATTGATCTCCCCCAGCCCACAGCGGGGGCCGGAGCCCAACCAGCGGATGTCATTGGCGATCTTCATCAGACTAACGGCCAGGGTCTTGAGCGCGCCGCTCGCCTCTACCAGCGAATCCTGCGCTGACTGCGCTTCAAAGTGGTTCGTGGCTTCGAGAAAGGTACAGCCGGTCTCCTTGGAAATGAGTGCCACCACCTTGGCAGAGAACTTTGGATGGCAATTGAGCCCGGTGCCGACCGCGGTGCCGCCGAGCGCCACTTCGCTCAGGGCCGCTTGGGCCTGTTTCACCCGCTGAATCCCGAGGGTAATCTGCCGGGCGTATCCACCGAATTCCTGCCCCAACCGCACCGGAGTGGCATCCTGCAAATGGGTGCGCCCGATCTTGACGATCCGATCGAACGCCTTCGCTTTGCGCGTCAGCGAGGTCTGTAAGCCGGTGAGGGCTGGGATGAGCTGCTGCTGGATCAGCTCTCCAGCGGCAATGTGAATGGCGGTGGGAATGACGTCGTTGCTGGATTGGCCGAGGTTGACGTGATCGTTGGGGTGCACCAGCTTACTACCACGCGCCCCCCCTAACAGTTCGGTGGCCCGGTTCGAGATCACCTCGTTGGTGTTCATGTTCGTCGAGGTGCCGGAGCCGGTTTGAAAGATATCCACGGGGAACTCCGCATCGAGCCGGCCGTCGATCACATCCGTTGCGGCCTGCGTGATGGCGCGCGCAGTGGCCTTGTCGAGGAGGCCCAGAGACTGATTGACGGTGGCCGCTGCCCGTTTGATTCGGCCCAAGGCCCGAATCATGGCACGCGGGAAGCGCAGCGAACTGATGGGAAAGTTCTCAATGGCGCGGGCGGTTTGCACGCCATAATAGGCGGTCGCTGGCACCGCTAGCTCGCCCATGCTGTCACGTTCGAGACGGGTGGTGGATGAAGACTGAATGGCGGCCATGGGTATTCGCTTCTTCATGCGTCAGACTCCTGGTGAATGGGTGCGTGGTACGGGCGGGCGTCATGATAAACGCTGCACGAGGATGGACACAAGAGGGTGGCTTAATAGACGCGTGTGTCTACCCCATCACTTTCACGCCCGTCGTGACGTTTTTCATGGAGAGCAAGACGCAGTTCGAGATCAGCACACTATGGGAACCGGATTGGCGTGGGAATAGTCATTCTGTTGCCCTCCACTGCGATAACTGGGGCATCATAAAAAGTAGAACGTCTTCGTCTTATGGCGGAACGGGTTGCAGCTGAAACTGTGCCGCGAGATCGCCTGGTTTGAACACACCCCGCTCAGTAATGATACCGGTGATCCATTCCGCCGGGGTCACGTCGAAGGCCGGATTGTAGACTGCGACTCCGGCTGGTGCGATGGGATGACTCCCATGAATGGTGGTCACTTCCAAGGGATTCCGTTGTTCGATGGGAATGTCCGCTCCTGTTTTGGTCTTCAAATCGATCGTGGAATAGGGCGCGGCCACATAGAAGGGAATGCCGTGGGCTTTTGCCAGGACGGCCACTGAATAGGTGCCAATCTTGTTGGCCACGTCCCCATTTGCCGCAATGCGATCCGCTCCCACGATACAGAGTTGGATCTTCCCCTGCCGCATGAGTGCGCCGGCCATATTGTCTGTGATAAGCGTCACGGGAATCTTGTCTTCCATCAACTCCCAGGCCGTAAGGCGCGCGCCTTGCAACACCGGCCGGGTTTCGTCAGCAATGACCTGGATCTGCTTTCCCTGCTCCCAAGCCGCGCGAATGACCCCCAGTGCCGTGCCATAGCCGGCTGTTGCCAGCGCACCGGCATTGCAATGGGTCAGGATCGTTTGGCCGCTTACAATTAGCTCTGCGCCGTGTTTCCCCATCGCCTTGCAGAGCGCGATATCTTCATCCAGAATGACTTGCGATTCCTTCAGTAGCGCCGTCTTGATTAATGGAATCGACTCCGCGTGCAATGAGGCGAGCAGGCGTTTCATCCGTTCGATGGCCCAAAATAGATTGACGGCTGTTGGTCTAGTCGCCGCAAGATGATCGCAAATCGCACGCACCTCCTTGGCGAAGGCCTCATAGCCGGATGCTGTAACGGTCTGGGCGCCAAGCGCGACACCCATCGACGCGGTCACCCCAATCGCAGGGGCGCCTCTGACTTTCAATGTGCGAATCGCATCGGCAACAGTCTGATAATCCCGGCAGTCTAGAAACTCGACGTACTCCGGTAACCGGCTTTGGTCAAGTAGTCGTACCGCGCCGTCTTTCCATTCAACAGTAGGAACCATGGAGGGATCTTGTAGCGGGAACTGCGGCACAGTGCAAGGGGTTAGTGCTTGTGGCGGCCACTCCATTCCAAGATCGTGATGATGACCACAATCAAGCCGGCTTGTAGCAGCAACAACAGTGCTTCAGTCGTTCCTGCATGACGGAGCGCTAACGCCGCGAGCCCGAGGCAAATTGTCATCAAACAGATCACTGCGACACTGGCTTGGCGAGACCCCAAGGCGCGTTCCAACCGGTGATGAAGGTGATCTTTCCCCACATAGTCAAGCCATTCCTTCATGGAGCACACTTTCCCTGTCGCCACCCGTTCCACAGTGATGTGGATCATGTCGTAAATGAGCACGCCGAAGATAAGGAGCGGATTACTGAACGAGACGATTGGACTATGATCCGCCCAATTCCCTTCCACGGCGAGACAGGCAAGTGTGAATCCCAGGAAGGTCGCCCCCCCGTCTCCAAGAAAGATCAAGGCAGGCTTGCGCCCTCGAAAATTGTAGGGAAGAAACCCGGCCCCTGCGCCGATAATGGCAATGGCGAGCCAGCCCAATCCAGACTGATTTGTTTCAAATGCCACGGCTGCCATGAATCCGGCAATGAGAATCGCCAGCCCCGTGGCCAACCCATCCATCCCGTCGAAAAAATTAAAGGCGTTCGTGATCCCGACGATCCAGAGCAACGTCAGCAGCACATTCGCCACATCCCCGACTGGGCCGCTTGGAAACAGCGTCAGAACCTTGCCCGTCGCGATGACAATACCCGCCGCCGCCAGTTGAGCAACCAGCTTAGACGATGCGGGCAGTTCCCACACATCGTCGATGACGCCGACCACCAACAGCAGCGATCCAGCAGTGAGGATCCCGATCATCCAGTCCGGCAGGATTGAATTCAACAGCACCGAGCCGAGGAATCCAAGAAAGACAGCGACACCACCGAGCCTGGGAGTCGGATACACATGGATCTTCCGCTCGGACGGTTGATCCACCAGCCCCCACTGATGACTGAGATGCACCATGACCGGCGTCAACGCGCCGGCGCCGAGAAACGCAAAGAGGAGGATATAGAGCCACCGAAGACCTTCGAACACGAAAAGTTCACGAATGGTGGGAACCGCTAAGGCCACCGCTCCCAGCAGAGCCCCTAGCGCAGCCGGTGTCAGCCAACGTCGAGTGCTGCGCAACACGAAGGGTGGAATCTCTATATCGATAGCCTTCATGAAAGCACCTGCACCAACGATTGCTGAATCTGCTGAACTTCATCGTCTGTGAGATCGGGATAGAGCGGAATCGACAGCGCCGTTCGGTCCGCTTCATCGCTATGAGGGAAACCAGACTGATCAAGATAACGGTGAAGCGGGCGAAAGACGGGCTTGCGGCAGTGAATCCCCTGCTGCTCCAACCGGCTAATTAGACCGATTAGTCCGTCGGGATTGGTCCTGAGATGCGGGAGTCTAATCACAAATCGATAGTAGCCATGTGTTCTGCCTGGAGGCGCACTAGGACAGACGACAGTCTTAGAAGAAAGCGTGCTCCGATATGCTGCGGCGAGGAAAGAGCGCCGTTCCTGAAAGGCAGAGAAGCGCCCCAACTGGGAGAGCGCAAGCGATGCCTGCAAGTCGGTCAGCTTGAGATTGAAGGATGATGGATCCAGTGCCGCGACGCCATCATATTCGCGCAGCGATTTGATGCCTTCGAGCAACGTCTCCTCATTCGATAACACCATCCCGCCTTCTCCTGCACACAACATCTTCGTCGCATAAAAGGAACAGACGGTGAGCCGCCCAACCGTGCCGACAAGCCGACCTTGTTCTGTGACCCCGAGCGTCTGCGCGCAATCCTCGATCAACGGAATCCCGAGCCCCTCGAGCGCCGTCAAGTCGGCCGGCAGGCCGAACAGATGCGGGACAATGATCGCGCGAGTCTTTTTGGTTATCGCCCGACGGGCTGCAAGTGGATCGATGTTAAACGTATTCACATCAATGTCGACAAGCGTAGCCTGTGCCCCTACTCGTTGCGTCGCAAGCCAGGGCGCGGCACACACATAACTTGGCATGATCACTTCATCGCCCGCTCCAATCCTAAGCGCCCGCAACGCCAGCTCCAGCGCCGCAGTCCCTGAACTGACCGCCACTCCACCCTGCACGCCAACAAAGGCGGCCATCTCACGCTCAAATCGCTCAACCCAGGGCCCTTGAGCAATCTGACCCGAACGAAGCACATCGGCCGTCACTTGCAAATCCTCCTGCGAAATCGCAGGCCGTGAGTGTGAAATCATGGTCGCCACCGTCGTCATTGGCCGATGTTAATAAACAATCGCAACGGCACGAAGCCTTCTGCATTTTTCACCCGCCCCTGGATGCCGCGGAAATGCGCCCCGGCCCGAATCACATCCACAATACTCAGACCTTCAATGTTGGTCTTCCTTACCTGTGAGGCGTGGGTCTCGATTGATTTGACCTTGTCCTCGAGCACATGGTCGATGTCGACGAACACGGTCGGCGAAAAGTTCTGGGTAGTCGGTCCTTCATAGAACAACACGTTCTGAGTATAGCGGGTCGCAGTGATCGTGCTCATCGCCAGGTGCCGGTGATCTTGATGGGTGTCGTCGTGATAGTGCGAGAAAATGAAGTGCGGCTGAATTTCCTTCACCACCTCTTCGATCTCCTGAATCAGTTCGCGCCCCATCGGAACGGCCGTGTCCTCATACCCGCCCCAATAAATTTTTTCGACCCGTAATTGTTTCGCCGATTCTTCCTGCTCGCGCTTGCGTACGCCGCTCGACCCTCCCTTGTCTCCTGCTGTCATCACCATCAGAAAAATGCGATGCCCCTTTTGTGCATACTTGAGCAATGTTCCTCCGCACCCAGCTTCGATATCGTCCGGATGCGCGCCGATGGCCAGAATTCGCATCGGCTTTCTACGATCAGTCGCCATCTCATCCCCCTTCGCTCAATGCTATCCGGCCGCTACTAGACTCTGTCCCGTTCGTGCCTGACGCAGTCGCGTCAGTGCCTCCGGGCCACAACAGAACAACAGATCGATGGCCGACATCGCCGGCATGAATGGTTCATAGACTTGCCGATATATCGGATGGTGGAACTGTTGCATCTCCAGCTTTAATCCCGATGATTCAAATCGCATCACATCCAGATATTGCTCCCCCCCCGGACCGGAGAGATATCCCGATGCGCCGGCGGCATGACAAAGATCAATCAATCGATCGGTAGGTTCTTCGCGCGCCTCCCACTCAGACGCACAGCGGACAGGCGTTGTAATTCCGTATGCACCAAGCAGCCAACGAATGACTCTCATATTCAGCTCATGCAATCGTCCCCATGGCAGAGCATAGAGGCTGAGCAATTCCGGAAGGTAGTGGTCACGGAATGGCGCCTGCGCATACTGCATCTCGATGGCATGTCGGTGCTGGCGTTGCCAATTCACAGTTTGGTTGATCTGAACATCTTTCACCAATTGGCCAAATCGATGAAGGACCGGTACGGTTACCCATTGGCAACCGTTCGCCGTTCTGATTCGATTGCGATTTTGCCACTCGTTCTTCTTGAACTGCACTGAATCCAAGGCAATGAATAGATCCACCTGATCGATCTTGTCCAGATACCCAAGCCAGGGTAGATACTGTGGTTGATGAATCGTGACGCGCATCAATGAGCCTCAGCGAGCTGCCTGCAGTGCGAGAATCGGCTCCACAAAGATCGGGTTACTCAAGAGTTCACCACTGCCGGTGATCTCCACTCGATAGGTTATCCGCTCTGCGATTGGCACGCTTGCGTCAGGCCAGTCGACATGAAACGGTGTTTCACCAGCCAACTGAGCGAGGACCTGACCGGAACGGATCACCCTCACGTTCACAGGATGGCGGCCACGATCGACTGCCGTGACAGAGAGGTGGACCATGAGATCGCGTGCCCCGCCTGGATCAAGCCTATCACCAACCGATGCCGATTTGGTTCCACCTTGGCATACCACTCGAAACTCATCTAATCGAAGTTGAACATGCTGATCGCCATCCCCCACCGCATAGGAGTGACCGGACTGAAGCGCCTCAAGAACACCGGCCGCTGTCCGATCTTTCACCCAGAGCACCGTCACAAGTCGATGCAAGTCCTTCCCCGCATCCGTAAATCCATGAAACGCCAGTTCCCCGATCAGCACAGGGGGCGAGCGCTGTTCACTGGCGGGCAATTGGAGTAACCGATCCCACAATTCACCTGGCTTCACACCTGTTCGTCCATCCTGATAGAGCCCCCCAAAGCCGGTATACCCCGTCGTCTGTAGCAAGGATTCAAGATGGGGTTCCGTCTTGACGGTGACGATTCCCAGTGGCCCAGCAGCATATTCATGAAAGTCTCGCGCCTCTGTCATCGACCAAAAAACAAGCCCACCTTTAGTCCTCACATCATCGATGAGGGCCTGATAGGGACGATACCCTAACCGACCATCATATGAACTAAACGCAGGCTGGCTCAGTGGCCAGGCATTCGCCACCAGCGCCACCGCAAGAACTATCAGCACACAGGCGATCGCCCGCCGGAGCGATCGCCGATCGGAATCACGCCTGAACGGCCTCCACAACCAGATGGCTGGAATAGCCAACAACATCGGTACACCATTCACGGCTCCTCGCCAATCGAATGTGTAAGAGGATGGATTCCCGCTCGCCGGAAGGGATCGATAGTCATCCGGCTTGGTCAGACCAATCACCAGAAGATTGCGTTGAGCATTATGCATCGTCAACGTTCGATCCAGAATCGAGCCGGTCCAATAGTAATAGGGGGCAACCTCGACTCCGGGTAGGATGATCAGCTTCGGGTGACGGTTCTGCGCTGCCGTGATCTCGTCCAAGTAGCGTTCGATTCCATACTCCAGCACAGAGGGAAAACTGACGTGTTGTTTTAAAAGACCCGGCAACGGCCACAGTCCATACTCATAACGCAGAGAAAAATTGTCGGTCAGAATCAGCGCATCCAGGCCGAGGTCTTCCGCCCGTTCAGCCAACGCTTCAACGGTCAATTCACCGGTGCTGGCAGAACTATGAACATGTACCGTAGCCAGCAACTGCTGCCGCTCTTCCGATGCCTGCGCTCGCATACCAAAACCTGGCAGCGATGACGCCATGATCACGAACATCAGTATCAATCGACAGGTACAATTCATCTGTTCCGTATTCTTACCCACGAGCACTGAGCGCCTCTGCAAAAATTGATTCAATCGCGCAAACCATTGAACGCGAACCATATCGGCTGTCTACGCTGCGGCCCGCAGCCAGGCCTAATTGCTGAGCCCAATCCGGTCGATCGAGTAATCGCCGTATGGCATCCGCCAACGCACCGGCGTTGCCAGGAGGCACCAGTAAACCAGTGTGCTCGTGGCTGATGACGGCTGGAATACCACCGACACGGGAGGCAATCACCGGCAACCCGGCAGACATGGCTTCGACCAGCGCACGCCCCATCCCTTCATTGAGCGAAGGCAACACAAACAGATCCATCCCAGCCAGACAGGACGCGACATCATCCCGGTGACCTAGGAAATGAACCGCATCACCAAGACCGGCCAATTCCGCTTGCTGAAGAAGTGCATCATGTCGATCTCCACTCCCGATGATCACGAGATGGAGGGCTGGAAAGTCCTTTTTCAATTTGGAGACAGCTTCGATCAGGTATTTGTGGCCTTTAATATCGGTGAGCCATCCGACTGATCCGACGATCAACGCATCCGGTGGACAGCCAAACCACTCCGGCTGTTGTTTCCCCTGAGCCCTCGCCAGCCCAAACCGCTCACGATCGATCCCGCTCGGTACCACAGCAAACCGGTCGGCTTTACCGACATTACGATCGAGATGATCCTGCCGTTCCGCGTCCGTCAGCGCAATCAGCCGATCCGTCAGCGCACTCAGCACCCGTTCGATCTGAAGAAACAGCCAGGATCGGGTTGGACCGAAATGCCCGTAAAACACATGGCCGTGCGGCGTGTGGACGATGACTGGGACCTTCGCAATCCAGGCCGCCACTCGCCCTAGCACACCGGCCTTTGATGTATGGGTATGGACCAATGCCGGTTGTTCCTGTCGGAACAGACGAATCAATTCCCACAAGGCCTGTGCGTCCTTGATCGGATGGACTTCTCGCGTCAGTGCTGGAAGCAACATCCAACGTACGTCCGCCTTATCAAGTCGCCGACAATTCTCCTCAGTTGCGGCCTGCCCGCCTTGCGCATCCCAACGACCTGGATACCCGGCAACGACCAACGGCTCGAACTGCGTACGGTCCTGACCGAGCGCGGTCAACATCGTATTTTGGGCCGACCCGCCATGATCCAGGCGCGTAATGACATGAATCACCTTCCTCGCTCTGACCGACTGATGCCACACAGCCGGTCTATTCTTCGACAAGCTCATGAACAATCGATCAAGGTCTGCCGTATGCGCTGCCCAATTGTATCGCTGCTCCACGGCCTCGCGACCTTTCTTCGAGAAGCGCTCTCGCTCACCTGGTTGACTGCGAAACCGCTTCAATACCAGTCGTAATGTTTTTGCGAGAGACGCTCCGTCTGTCCCTTCTGTGACAAACACCGGATCGACCGTGCTCAACACTTCTGGGATCGCGCCGACCGGCGTTCCCATGACCGGCGTACCACAGGCTAACGCCTCAACCGTCACCAAACCGAACCCTTCGAGTTGCAGCGTCGGCATCACAACCAAATCGGAAGCCTGGTAGTATTTCGCTAATTGATCTTCCGGCACAAACCCGAGCAACCTGACTGCATCGTGTAATCCCTTGCTGCAAATATATTCTTCCAATCGCGAGCGCAGTGGGCCCTCCCCACCAATCAGAAGAAGCAGATCCTGCTGCTCCTCTCCGAGCATCGTCATGGCATCGAGAAGATGCTCTAATCCCATGCGAGGGACCAGATTGCGAACTGTAAACACAATCGTGCGGCTCTCCGGTAATTTAAGTTCCCGTCTGATCTCATTCCGATCGTGCGGTGGGTAGAACATGGCTGGATCGGCTGCGCCTGGAACCACGGTGATGGACTTCGGAGTGATGCCGTGCGTGACCATGACTTGTTGCTTCATGAATTGGCTCAAGACAATCACATGATGACAACGGCGGATTACCATTCGTTCAATCCAACGCCGGGCACGCACGCTCAGCCGTCGCCTGACACGTTCAAGCGTCGTCGCAGCCCGCTCTGCTCTGGTGAGATATTCCTCGTGCGCGAACGAGTGACAGACGTAGACCCAGCGATTGACCTTCCCGTAGCGGAACAAAATCGGACCGAGACCAGCCAGCGATTGATGAATCATGGCGATATCGACAGGGAAATCCTGCATCATGCGGTCAAATGCCCGAAGAGAATTCTGTACTGAAGACCAGACAAAGGCAGGCTCGCTGGTTCGCATGACGGGATACCGCTGTTCGCTCACATTTCCGATCACCAGGCTGGCCTCCGCAGACTCAAAGGGAGCTCGCGCGAGCACGCGCGCATCGTGGCCCAGCTTGGCGAGCCCCAGCGCTTGTTGCCGAAGCACTCGCTCGGCGCCGCCGATGACCTGTTCGATCGTGACTTCTGCAAGTAAGACGACGTTCATGCCGCGCCGACTCCCATTGGATAGGAAGAGACAGACTGTGCCACTTGCCCATGCCATAATTCCAACACCATGAGCGCATAGAGTTGATCCGTAAAGTTCCGCCGTCCGCTGTGGTGCTCTGTAAGCAGCCACTGCACATAAGCAGGGTTGACGTACCCCCGTCGGCGGATGGCCTCATCAGAAAGCAAGTCCTGACTCATCTCGCGCAGGTCTTCTCTCAGCCATCGTGCAAGCGGGAGCATGAAACCTCGCTTTTTTGCCGAAATAATACTTTCAGGCAACATACCTTGCAGCGACGATCTCATAAATCCTTTTAACTTCCATCCTTGAAATTTTGTCGAGGCCGGCAACGAACAGGCAAAGGCCAGCAGATGGTGATCGCAGAAAGGGACACGCAGTTCCAGCGAATGGACCATGCTCATACGGTCACCCATCCTCAACAAATCGTCCGGTAAATACGTCTGTAGATCAACACCCATTGCACGATCAGATGGGTCGCATGAAGGCCATTCTTGGAAAAGCTCCCGAACACGGTGACGTGCCGAGTCGTCGGACACGGCAGAGCGGAGTCCATCGGCAAACAACGGCGCATCCCAACCGTCAGGCTGAAACGTCGTCCAACGGAGGTATTGCTCGCCTAACGGGCGATGGCCATCCAGGAGAAATCGTTTGATGCGGCCACGAACCTCGTGGCCCCCTGCCCCATCCGATAGACAGGAGACAGCGCGAGAGGCAATCCATGAACGCACCCCCACAGGAAGCGATGCGTAGTGAGCCGCAGTTCGGAGCCCAAGATAGCGTGGATAGCCGCCGAAGAGTTCGTCGCCGCCAATGCCGGATAGCGCAACTGTCACGGACTGTCTGGCCACCTCGGATACCAAATACGTGGGAATGGCCGAAGAGTCGGCGAATGGTTCCCCCATGCCGGCCACTACGCGAGGCAGCAGCGAGACCACATCGGGTCGCAGCACGGCTTCTGTATGGTCCGTCCCGAAGTGTGTCGCGAGGAGCCGGGCAGCTTTGAGCTCATTGTATGATTGGTCTTCTGGCGCATCATACCCGAGGGAAAACGTTTTAATTGACCCAGGAATCACCTCGCGCATGCAGGCCAGAATCGACGCGGAGTCCAACCCACCGGACAGAAACAGACCGAGCGGGACATCGCTGACGAGATGCGCCTGGACAGAGTTACGCAACGCACTCAGAAACTGCGCTCGTTGGTCGCCCAGCGGAGGCGCAACCTGATTACCCAACGCTTCCGCAGGACGATAATAGCGCCAAAACTCTAAACGACCCCGCACAATCTTCAGAGCCTCCCCAGGTTGAAGCTGATGAACACCTTCAACGATCGTTTCGGGGCCAGGCACATAGAGTAGCGATAGGAAGTCGGCGATGGCCTGTGGACGAATCGTCCAATGAGGCAGTCCTTCCAGCAGTGACGGGAGCTCTGAAGAAAAGACCACACGCTGATCAGCACCCGCATTGCCAGGTAGGGCAGCGTAGTACAGAGGTTTGATCCCCAAGCGATCGCGAACCAGCAACACGAGGTCCCGCTCTCGATCCCATATGGCGTAGGCAAACATTCCACGCAACCGGTAGACCGCTTCCGGCCCCTCTTCTTCGTACAAATGCACCAGAACTTCAGTATCGCAATGGGACTGGAAGCGATGGCCTTTTTGAATCAGCTCTTCGCGAAGCTCTCGATAGTTGTAGATCTCCCCATTCATCACCGCCCAGACGGAGCCGGTCTCGTTCCTGACCGGCTGACGTCCACCGGCAGGATCAATCACGCGCAATCGCCTTGCTCCAAAGGCCATACCTACGTCGTGATGAGTGCCCTCCTCGTCCGGCCCTCGATGAACAAGCCGATCGAGCATCCGGTCAAGGAGAACCGGATCGTTGTCCCCTACGAGGCCGCAAATACCACACATGAAATGGCCACTCCAAATGAACGTACTACCGACTCTTCTCTATCAAGACTCGCTCTCGTCGCTCATACTCCTCCCGCTCCTTCTGGTGGCGAGGCGAGATCTCTTGAGGTGGCACGTCGACTGGCTCATACCGGATATGTTTGGCAGATCCCACTGAAGTAAATAATAACCGCACTCCGAACGTGGCGACTGCGGCAAGCAGGCAGAGCACAACAACTATGCCAAAAAATCTGATTGCACGTCGCCCACGGAGACTGAACCAATGGGATCTGCTCACGACACTACCTTGTTCCGCTGGGCGATGAGCTCAAATGAAGGCGCCCAGACCATGCGCCCTCCCGACACCTTATAGAGCACCTCCGCACAGGACCAGAACGCCGTCGCACCGATCCGCCACTTGAGGCGACTCATCCACGGGTTCGCCGGGACGAGAGGCCCTCGACTAGGAACCGAGTTATGGATCGCAGTGGTGTGTAATCCGATCCCCTTGAGCAACGAGCGGAGCGCGTGAGGCGAATAGATAAAAAGGTGAAATGCCTGATCAAAGCGGGACCCGACCCACTGGGCCGGTGTCCGCATCGGAAGATGAAACGCCCCATTGCTCGCTCTGATGACGACGAGACCCGATGGTGTCAATGCGCGTGCGACCTGCCGCAAGAGACTCACCGGATTCGTCACCGTCTCCAGTACGTTCACAAGGGTGATGACATCGAACGGTTCACGCTCCCCGGTTTGTTCTAACCAATCAGATGGAAGCACCGTGAGTTGACGACGAGCTGCACGCTCGGCTGCTTTTTTCGACAACTCCAACCCATAACATGTCCATCCTGCCGACTGGCAGAGCGACAAAAACGCGCCGTCTCCACACCCGATATCAAGCAGCCGACCGGGAGGCTGCCGATACAGGCCAAGACGGCTCACGACACTCTCAAAAACTGGGTCGCGGTCCGACGAGGCCTCGGCCTCGCCATAGGCCTCGTCGTAGTCTTCCCGGTAAAACTGCTCGACCATGGTCCCCAACGGGCGAGGATTCAGAAACACAAGCTCACAGCCAGGACAACGCACATACCGCCTGGTCGGAGTCTGAAACACATCGACCGGCATGGCCTGACTGCCACAAGGACAAACAATCTGTTCCGTCTCTGGCATGGCTACCTGCTTCACGCTGCCATCCGTTTCTCAATGGGTACCCGAATGCCCGCGTCGTGTAACGCCGCATCAAAGATCGCCGTCGTATTCCCGACCATACGGTCCACCGTAAACCGCTCTCGAACCAGAACTCGCCCCTCTGCTCCCATCCTCACAGCTGCGATTGGATCATTCAGTACTTCTTGAATAGCCACCATCAGCGCATGAGGATCTCGCGCCGGCACGAGGAATCCAGTCTTGTGGTCTTCAATCAACTCTGGAATCCCGTTGACCCGTGACGCGACCACAGGACAGCCCATCGCCAATGCCTCTAACAGCACAAACGGAAACCCTTCGGACAGTGACGGCAGCACGACGACATCCGCAGCAGCCAGAATGTCGGCAATGTCCTCACGGACCCCTAGAAAGCAACAGGACCGTTCGACAGCTAGTTCGACTGCCAGGCGATGCAGATGCTCACGAAGCTCACCATCTCCCACAAACACACAACAGAGGTTCGGCCATGCCTTGATCAAGGTTGGAAGCGCCTGTAACAAAAACCGATGCCCCTTTGCTTCAGCCAACCGGGCAATCATGACCAATACCGGTCCCGATACAATGCCAAGCTCCTCCCTGACTTTCTGACGATTCGGCTGCGAAGGAAAGACTGACGGATCTACACCGTTGTAAACCGTCTGACTCCGTGCCGCCACAGCCGGGCACTCATCAATCTGATCGCGACGACTGGAGTTCGAGACGCAGATGATTCGATGAACGAGCGGGACCGTCAGTCGTAAGGCCGTGAGGTAGAACCATCGTGTGAGTAAAGACACCTCATAGTCTTTCAGTGAATTATGGACTGTCGAGATAATGACCGGGACCCCAGCCAGACGTCCCGCAATACGTCCATAAAAGTTCGCCCTGGCACCGTGCGTTTGGAGAATCGTCACTTGTTCCCGCCGAAGCAAACGGGTTAACCGCCAGAGGGCAACGGGGTTGAACAACGGCGCCAAGTGGACGAGGTGTGTCTCCACTCCGCGCTCTTTCATACGCCCTACGAACGGACCAGGCTCAGGGCAGATGAGCATCGCGCGATATCGCGTACGGTCGAGACGGTCAAAGAGCAGTTCCAAATACCGTTCACCGCCTCCATAGGCCGAAGACCCGGCCAGTTCTGCAAGGACGACCGGTGTCATGGTTTTCTCCCGAGAATCAATAAGCTCCCGCGCAAGTGTGGAATAAGATAGAACGGCACCTTGGCCCAATCGATCACGCTCTGCCGAGCAGTCTGTTGACAGTCTTGGGTGTCCTCGCCCAGAAAAAACCGCGACTGTGCGATCTCAAACCCAACATGGCGTAGCATCTCTGCTAGCTCGTGCATCGCATATTCACGTGCGTGAGGACGCCATTCATCGTTGGGATCATTATATCCTGGAGGGGCTAGCCGATCATTGGGCGATCGACCGATCAACAGCTTGAAGATATTGCCGATGCGAGTGACATTGGGCGTCGTGATTACAAGATGACCACCGGACTTCAAAATTCTGTAGGCCTCTGACATTAAATGAAATGGGGAGGTGAGGTGTTCAACGATCTCCAGTGCAAACACAAGTCGTACGGAATGGTCTGGCAAGGGCACGGTGTCCCGATACCCTTTGGAAGCAAATTGTTGCCCGGCTGGGTCGAGGTTGACGGTGAGAATCTCGACATCGGCATCCTGTTTCATGAACTGCACGAACTCGGGACTGGCCATCAGTCCGGCACCGAACAGACGCGCCGATTTCGTCGGCTGGAGCCCACGCGAGAGACGCAACAGACTGCCCGGGAAGGGACCAAAATCCACGATCGTCTGGGGTCCATCGGGCAATCGCTGTAATCCGCTTCGAAGCGCCACATGGAGACGATCTCGACATTTCAAGGCATGATTCATCGGCGTGGTAAACCGCGCGTCCTGCGCTCCAAACGTCTCGTACCGAGAAGGTCGGTAGGCTCGGATGATTCGATTGAATTCGTGCCTGGTCAGCTCGTATGCCACGATCTCACGGTTTCCTTCCTACAATCAGCAGAGTATCACTGAGCAATGTAAAGTGGAGCTGACTAAGCCGATTGAATCGTTGGCGCAGGCCTGTAAGCTGCACAACCTGTAAACCGGCTTTCCCTACGAGCTGCGCGAGGAGAGATGCGCTGAACGAATGTAGGTGGCGAGTATCGGCGGTCACGGAGGGCACCTGACCGCTCAATGCTTGGACACGGAACCGCCAAAACGCGACGTTCGGAACGGTCAGCAAGATATGGCCGCCATGCCTGAGGACACGAGTAAATTCCTCCAGGACACGATCCGGCATGATCAAATGCTCGATCACTTCGCTCGCAATGACCAGATCGAAACTCTCGTCTGGTTCCGGCAAGACTTCACAATTGAGATCGACACAGTACTGCCGATCGAGTCCTTCACTTCGAGTGAGGGCCGCAATAGACACATCACAACCATGAATGACGACATCGAGACCCCTTGCTCGGATGGCCCTTGCCAGTCGACCGTCTCCGCACCCTACATCCAAGATCTTCCTCGCACCTAGCAGGTGGACCACCCTGCTGATCTGATCGTACCGGCGTACACCGGCAAACGCCGTTGCCTCGGCTTTCCACCCATTCCATTCATCATCGTACTGTTCGCGTTGGTCGAGACTGATCCGATTCATTGACAGCTCACACCTTTCTTCAGACCGAACACAAACACACCGTTTCCGCCACACTGGATTGCGGCCTTTCCCAGATACCGCCTATCCTCCGACTGAATAGGCGGCATGGCCTTTACAATGCTGCTGTCCTACCCATACGCGCCATAACATCGCCTTCAACTTCTCCATCTGCTGACAACGATCGGAACGACCTGAGCAGGCAGCCTTGAAGATTTTTGCGAGCACTCCCCCTCCTATCCACGCTTTCATGATGAACCGCTCGAGCCACCAGAAATGTTTCTCGACATAGAGAATCCGGCTGAGCTCCCACTGGACATTGAGTTGATCTCGATGCTCCACACTACTGCGTCCGATCAAATGGACGACTTCACAGTCCGCTGCATGCCATACACGATAGCCTCGTTGATGAATCCGGCGACACAAATCGACGTCTTCGAAATACATAAAAAACCGACTATCGAATCCCCCCATGTGTTCGAATAATCCCTTCCGCACCATAAGACAGGCGCCGTTCGCCCACTCCACATTTTGCGAGACCGTAAAATCTAGTTCAACATCGCGACCGACCACACGTTTAATGATCGTTGGAACCCAGGGCGAATAGCGCAGATGATCGCGGACCGAAGGAAAGGGGAAGCAAGACTGCAGCACTTGCCCGGCTTTATCGCATTGGAAACAACTTACGGCCCCAATATCAGGCTGCATGTCCAAACATGCCACCATCCTGGAAAGCGTGCAGGCTCTCATCACTGTGTCACTGTTTAGAAAGAGCACGTGCCGGCCTCTGCCAATTTCGACAGCTTGGTTACAAGCTTTGGCATAGCCGCCGTTGTCTTGATTCGCAATCACTCTTGCCTGAGGAAACTGGGCCCGTACGGCAGCGGCACTCCCATCACTGGATGCGTTATCTATCACGATCAGTTCATACTCCACGTCTTTCGTCATCGCCTGGATAGATTGCAGACAGGCCAACAGCAAATCCCGCGTGTTGTAGCTGATGATGGCGATCGTGAGGTCCACGGAATATCGACTCCTATTGTTTGACTGCGCTGAGCATGAGCTCATTGCCGGCCCACCGCCAGAATGGCAAGAGCCCTCGTTCGAGCCGATGGAGCCCTCGAGCGACCAGGCCAGCATCGCAGGGCTGCAAGTTGCCGCGCGCATGTCCCTGGCGACGGATCCGCAGGCTCTTTTCGTAGTTCACATGGGAGAGGAATGGCCGTGTCAATACACGCTCGACACGAAACCCTGCCCGCTCCACACAGGCCTGCAACGTGTTCGGGGTAAACAACCACAAATGCCTCGGAGGCTCCAACGCCATCCAATCCTCCTTAAACAGCCGACTCATAAGGCCTGCCATATTTGGGGTCGTGACAACTAGGCGCCCGCCGTCTTGCAACACCCGATGGCACTCACGCAAATGGGCCAACGGATCGGGAACATGTTCAATGGCATGCACCATCGTCACGACAGCGATACTGCGGTCAGATAGTCCAGATGTTTCCAACGTCCCCACTTTCACAGGCACCTCATAATTCTCACGCGCGATCCGGGCAGCCTGAGGGGACGGATCAATCCCCATAACCCTCCACCCCAGGGCTTTCATCGCTGAAAGATACCCACCCGCTCCGCATCCGATATCCAGAAGCGTCCCACCTTCGACAAAGGGAGGACAGAGTTCGTCGCGTCCATATCGTGCGCGGTTTTGCAGCGCAGGAATCTGGCCGAGAACACGCCCTCCCACCGAAGCCCACCACTCATCCCGTTTAAACTGGGTGTAGCCGAAAATCTCACTCAGAATCAGCCCGCGCATCACATCCCGAACCCCAGCTGCCGGTCGAATTGGCGCCTCGCCCAGCGCTCCTCCCTCATGCGGTTCATAGTCGTCCGGATAGCATTTCGGAATCTCATCAATCGTCGGTCGTGGGCTTTCCCACACCAGTCCGCAGCTGGAACAGCGGGCAAAGCCAAACTCGCCTTCAACTGAATAGAGACGGTCGTGCAGTCCACGAAATAGCGTTTCCCCGGGCGTACCACAGAGCAAACACAGAACAGCTTCTTCCGTCCTTAGTGTCGGCATGTCACCACACACGACATCAGGTCTGGATTCATACCTTTGGGATAATGAAAGGCCTCTTGGCCAATAGCCAGTCGCACGCGTTTGCCTAACTCATTCCCCCACCATTTCGGCGAGCGACGGCCCAACAGCACCTTCCCCAATCCTCCTCCAAGCACCAGCAAGGAATTGACGGTCAGAATCAGCCACAATGTTCCGGCACACAGACGCCCTTCATGCTTTCGATAATATCGAACAAGTCCGATCAAGCTATCGATGATCCCCTGATCGGGCAATTCACATACTCCGCCTGCGCCTCCATGATGCATGACCTCAGCCTCCGGTAGCAGGAATAGCCGATGTCCGCGATCGTACAACCACCGGCACAAGTCCACATCGTTATAAAAAATGGGAAACTGCTCGTCGAACAACAACGGCATAAGAATGGATCGTCTCAGCATCAGGCACGCCGCTGGTGGTTGCTCAACCTCCGTCATGCTTTCAAATGGCTCATCGTGCATATAGAAGGCTCGAAGCCACCGATTGCCCGGGAATAGATTCCTCAATATCGTCTCAGAGAACAACACGTACCGCCAACGAGGCAGCCGTTTGTGATAGCGCTGCACCGTCCCGTCAGGATTTCGTAAGACCGCCGTCACCCCCGCCCGCTGAGGATCAGCATCGAGAAACTGCACCATGTGGGCAATCGATCCCGGGCTCACTTCTGTATCTGGATTCAACAGCAGCACATAGCGCCCTTGTACTCGTTGATAGGCTTGATTGTTGGCTCGAGCGAAGCCGGCATTCTCGGAGTTTCTGAGCAATTCGACCCATGGAAATTCTTCCGCCACAAGCACGGCACTGCCGTCGCTCGATCCGTTATCCACCACAAGTATCTGTGCACGGACGCCTCCTATTCCCCTCGCAATCGCCTGCAGACAACGGCGCAGCAAGTCCCGTGTATTCCAATTCACAATGATGATTGAGACGTCCAATCCATTTCCTTGATACACTGAAGACCCTCCCCCGATCAGGCGCTCCACAATGTCCGCAGGCGAGGATACTCTCGCGCCCAGAGATACCATCCGTAGACACTGATACCGGTAAGCACGCATATCACCGCCGGCCACTGCTCCATTCTCATCGAGGGAACCGCATAGCCGAGCAATAGACCGAGCACAACAATCGCCGCCAGCCCTCCAGCCCATCGTAATGGTCCAAACGCCGGCCAGGCTTCATGTCCCAACAGCTGAACCGTCGCTCTGACATGCAGGACAAGACCGATCACGAATGTCAGCGTGATGGTCAAGGCTGCCCCGACAAGTCCCCACATCATCGTCAAAGGAATCACCATCAAGACGTAGCACGCACACATCACAGCCCAGATTTTGGTTTGCAATTCAGGATGGTTTGCCCCGCAGTGAAATGCAGCCATCACACTGCAGAACGCTGCGGCAATCGCAAACAAACAGAGGACTCGCAATGGATCGATCGCAGCGGTCCAAGCTGGGCCGAAGACAAACGGAACAAGATACGGCGCAAGGGTTGCTGTCGCCAATGCGCTCGGCACAATAACCATCCCAGTGAGGCTCATTTGTAGACTCAAGGCACGCATCGCTCCAGGCCGATCCTTCTGTAACATGGCATACGTGGGCAAACTGATTTGAGAGATTACGCTCATAGCGCGAATGCCGATCATGATCGGAATCGCCATAGCGACTTGATAGTGGCCTAACGCTGTGACTCCGTACAGACGCCCTACTACGAGATCTCCTCCACTCATAACCGTGAAAAGAAACCATCCTGTGAAATTCTGATATCGCCCATAGTTCCAGAGGCTCTGCAATGATGCGCGATTGAGCGACCATCCGATGTGGCACGGCGCAATCCAATACGACAGAATCGCCGCGAATAAGAACGCGACCAGCTGCCCGCCCAATAATGCCCATGCGCTTTGCCACCACCAGGCCAAACCGATCGTGACGCAAGATTCAAGCACACGGCGACTGAGATCAAACGACACTCGTTTCCTAAGATCCAGCTTCTTCAGCAATACAAACAACTCCGGGCTCTGTACAGACTGCAAAAGAATTCCCACGGTATGAACACGAATAAATAGCCCGAGTTCGGGAATCTGCATTCCGGTCGCAATCACATCGGCCAGACCCCAGAGACCGATTGCCAATACAATCCCTCTGATGATCGACAAGGTCCACGCCACGCGAAGATCTTCCTCATTGACATTCGGCTTCGCAATGACCGCCGGCTCTAGCCCCAGCTCAGAAAAGGCCTGAACCGCAAGCAGAATGGCAGCGGATGCCATCATGAGTCCAAAATCTCCCGGCACCAGCAATCGCGCCAGAACAACAAGCTGGAGAAGCGCAATCCCTTTCTCAACAGCAAATCCAGCGAGCGCCCATCCTCCGGCCTGCAGGACACGATGACGGATTCTCATGGATCCGGGAATCGGCTCATCGTGACCAACCGGACGGATCCGGTCTTGAATCGACGGCACATTCATCAGGCACACACCCGGTCACGTACATATTCAGCAGCCGCCACCCCACACACCTGTTCCAATTCCATCGCTCTCGCGTCCCACGTATGGGAGTGCACAACAGCCGCACGTCCGGCTTGCCCCATCTTGCTCGCCGAGGCAGGGTCCCGGAGTACGCGAAGCATGATCTCGGCGAGCGCCGCCGAGTCCTCTTCCTTCACAGAAAGCCCAGCGCCCAACCTCTCCACTGTATCGCCATAGCCCTCCCCGGCCGTCGCAATGACAGGTCTCGCGCACGCCAAATATTCCCAGAGCTTCATCGAATCACCAGGATAGAATCGGACCGATCGATGGAGAACCACACACACATCGCTTGCCCCGATCCACCACGGTACTTCATCAAATGGCACTCGCCCCACAAACGATACGGCTTCTTCAAGACCGCGTTCACGCACCATCGCTTGGAGCGCTGGTCTTGTATGGCCATCGCCGACGAGAAGAAGCTTAGCGGCTGGGCATTCACGGCGGACTATCGTCATGGCTTCAACGAGGGTGTCGAGCCCATGCCAGGGGAAAAACCCTCCGACAAACCCGATGTATAGTCTGCTACGGTCAAGCCCGAGTCGGTGACAGGCTTCCTCCTTCTGGCGAGGTACACAGACTGATGGATCGACACCATTTCGAATCACATGGCAACGGTCAGCTGCGATACCCCACTCTCGCTGCATCCAGAGAGGAATTTCCCGACACACACTGACAACCGCCTGTGCTCGTCTCCCCGATACCCGTAAGCTTCCTTGAATACGGTTGCGAATGGGTTTCCATCCCCACAGGCCAGTCAACTCTTCTCCCGCTATTCCATTGACGAAGAGCACATAGGGGCATCGCATGACACCGGCACAGATCAAGGGAGCGATCTGGCCCGGAGAATCGAACCACAGCATGACATCTGGCTTCTCTCGCCACATAGTCCAAAGCAGTGCGATCGCCGAGCCGACCAGATAAGCCCATGGTCTGATCATCGGGACGCGAGGAACCCATACCCACAATCCCCTCGCACTGACTAACGCGGCATCATCCTTCATACCGGTAGACGGCCTCGGCGCCACTACCCGCAATATATGTCCTCGGGCCTCCAGGGCACGCACGAACTGCACAACCTGCTGACCCCCCCCTCCGGCGACTCCAAGATCCTCGTCACAAAAGACCAGAATATTCATGGCGCAGACTGTGCCTTATGAAGCGGCGTGCAGCGCGATTTGTCCCGGTGAAACGACTGCGCCCCTATTCTCTGTCGAGCGTTGCCAGAAGGCCCCAGTCCAATCGATCTGATGAATCTGATCGGTAATCCCTCGTGCTCGACGAAAATCTTCGATGGCGGCGCGACAAGTCGGTAACCCGTAATCATCGACGATGATAAATCCCCCCGGCGACACCTTGTGATACAAGGCGGACAATGCGTCCATCGTCGACTCATACAAATCACCATCGAGCCTCAAGACTGCCAATCGATTAATCGGCGCAGACGGTAGCGTGTCGCGAAACCAGCCCGGCAGAAATGCCACCTGCTCGTCCAGCAGCCCATATCGGGAAAAATTGGCCTTCACCTCTTCTAACGAAATTGCCAACTCTTGATAGGTCCACAGCGTGTCACCGCGATCGACTGGGTACCGGGCTGGATCAGGCTGTGGTAACCCACAAAAGGAATCAGCTAACCAGACCTTTCTTGAACAATCTCCATAGGCTTTTAATACCGCACGCATAAAAATCGACGATCCACCACGCCAGACTCCGGTTTCAATCAGATCTCCCGGCACAGCATCTCGAATCACCGATGTCACACAATGTTGGAGATTATCCAGCCGCTTCAACCCAACCATCGTCTCTGCTTCAATCGGCCAATCACGGCCCTCCTGCCTCGCGTCTGTTCGATCCGGCTCAGTTTTCACAACTTCCAACTGCACCTGTTGCAACAGCGATTGAACCGGTTTCAATGCAAGCTTCCGCCAGCCGCTGAGCGACGTCATCGGCCGATATCTCTCTCTCCAAAGCATCCGCGTCAGACATTGCTTCATCAATTGCAAATACAATTCCTCAGGGATAGTCCCGCCTCTTTCACCCGCCGCAAGCTGACTCATACTCTTCCACCTCTTTTATTTACTGGCCATAATCCGGTGCCGATCAGGATCATGTGGAATGATCGGTCGAACCAGGTCACGTAACGCGCGAACGATTGCATGCCATCCAAACTGCTGCTCGACAAACACGCGACCTTCACGCCCCAATCGGTATGCTTCATCAGGACGTGCCAACAAGTCCAAGACAGCTTCTGCCAGCGCATCGATCTGATCAGGCTGAACCAGTACAACCCCATTCGCGCGAGAAAACAGCGCATTGACCGATGGAATAGCGCTCGCAACGACAGGCCTACCGCAAGCTAGATAGTCAAACAGCTTCACCGGTGATGTTTCACCTCGATCACCACAAAAGGGCGCGACACACACGTCCATAGCGCCAATCCATGTGGGAACACGGGTGTACTCGACTCGACCGGCCCAGGTTATCCAAGAAGTAAGACCTCTCTGTGTCGCCTGCTCAACAAGCGCTGCCGCTTGTTCTCCTTCCCCGATCATGAGCAATCGTGTCGAGGGACGGCGAGCATGGATGCGGGCAAATGCCTCCAACAAGGTTGCTAAACCTTGATACCGATAAAAACTCCCGACAAACCCGATGTATTGGCACGCAGGGTCTAACTGTTCTTCTTGCCTGCACAGACTCATTTCCTTGGGTCTAAACACCTCTGTATCCGACCCGCTCGGCAACACGACCACGCGATCAGCCTGCACACCGTACTGTGATCGCACAAGGCTGCCTAGCCCACTTGTAAGCACCACCACTCGATCGCACCGGCGTAGCGCAAAAGCTGCCAAGGCATGAGTCATCCAGCTTCTCAATCCGCTTGCGCCCCATGGAGGAACCGGCTCTCCATTGACCTCACAGATGCATTGCGCTCCAAACAGTCTCGCGAGCAACAGCGGGTGAGGACTTTCCATCCACCGGTAATACACGACGTCTGGCTTTGACCAACAGGCTCGCACGAAGCTGATAACGGAAGACAAAACCGCGTAGGAAATCGGACGCAAGACTGACCACGGAAGGAGTGGGATCGATGCAATTGAAAACCCTCGCTGAAGCAACGAGGATCGATAGCGTGGAGGAAAGACTGTCACGCTGTCGCCATGTCCAGCAAGCTGTCGCGCCAATGCCCAGAGACGAACGAGCCCTACCGGATCGGATGGTGCATCCGGCTCATACCAGTAACAAAAGACAAACCACCTCATACAGGCACCCGGTGAGTGGCAGGGTTTGTCTGGTTCGCTGTCAGACGTGGCAAGATCATGACGAGCCCCGCGCACAGCCAAAATGGCTCCATGATCCGAATGATAATGAAGGTGTTGGCTCCGATGCCGTGCGCAAGCATGGCCACCATACCGAGCAGCAACCCGTGGGCCAATCCCTTACAAAATGGGTCCTGTTCAGCAAGAAAGGTCTCGCGTGCGCGCCGCCACAAGCGGACAATCAGAAAGATGAATGCGACAAGGCCGGCGAGACCCGTTTCGCCGAGGATCTTGACATATTGCGCGTCCGCCCAAGCGTAGCCGGTGACACCGCGTCCGATCAGAGGATTATGCAGCCAATCTTTCAGCACATACTGCCAAGAACGCAGCCGCTCAGTCGTGGAGAGATCCAACCCCACGCGTCCCACTGTGATCTCGCCCCCATATTGACGTCCAAAGAACGTCTCGTTGACTCGATCCTTCACATTAGCAGGCGCGGCAAATGGGAGTACGATCGCGAGTAGGAGCATAAACGCGAGCACACCGGGTCGCCGCCATTGCGTCGAGGCCACAGCCAGCATCAACACACCCGCTGCCAGATAGGACGAGCGAGAGAGAGTGGCCATGAGAGCCAGACTGATGAACCCGATAAGAAGGGCGAGCACAACTCGAATCGGTCCGGACTTCAAGTGAAGGAAGAGTCCCGTGACAATCGCCATGATAAAGACTAGGTATCCACCGAGTGTATTCGGTTCGCCGCTTTCCCCTTCAAACGGCGCGCTTGCCCGTTGCCCGCTTGGAATCTGAACAATCGCATACACACTGATTACGAAACAGATGGCGAGTAACGCAGTCACCAGACTGACAACCTGTCGTTTAGTGGACACATGGTTGACAACCATAAAAAACACAAAAAAGTACTCAAAGTATTTCAGAATAAAAAAGAAGCCCGTCAGCGGACGGACGCGACCGGCTATGACACCGACTAGCGTCGCGAGCACGCAGACCAGCATGTAATACACGATGGGCCGATTGATCGGTGTCTCACGAAAGAGGGCTAGATCGCGATAGATGATCGTCTTGACCAACCAGCTAAATCCGATGATTGCGAGCAAGATATCGTCTACACGCAACGAGAGCTCTCGAACCCCGACACCTCTCCCGTCTACTCGCCCAACTGCAATTTCCGGAGAGAGCAACATAGAACCGATCAGCAGGAAGAGAGATGCGGGAACCGACGTGAAGGCCACCAACACGATGAGAAAACCAAAAACGACCTGCAACCCTATCGTTGGAGTCGCGAGCGTGAGGCCGAGTGCGAGCACGGCGGCCAACACTGACACGATGACGGCATCTTGAGGTTTCACCATCGACGCATGCATGGGAAGTCAACTCCTCCTGCCGCGTCAGCGATATTCGTACCGATAGACACCGTAATCCGATGCGACCTCGGATTTCACGTTTGTCAAGACAATGCCCATCACATTGGCCTGCGCATGGTCCAGGAGGAATTTGGCACGTTTGAGAGCATTCCGACCGATCCGTCCGACTTGGTAGACCAAAATCGTCCCGTCGACACGTGAGCTGAACGCCACCGCATCTGTGACCGGGAGAATGGGAGGAGTATCAAAGAGGACGAGATCGTATTCCTCGTTCATCTCATTCACGAACGCCTTGATCTTATTCATGTTGAGGAACTCGTTCGGATTACCGATCTCTGATCCGCTGGTCAAGATATGCAGGTTGTCCAATCCCGGCGTGCTCATCACCCGATCTACCCCCATGGGCCCGAGCATTAAATCCGTCGTAGACCGCACGTGGCTGCGCCACGACGTACTGCCCACCAAAGCATCGGCCAGACCGGGAGCTCGCTCGAGGCCTAGCCGCTGATGCACAATCGGCCGTCGAAGGTCTGCGTCGACGAGCAAGACTCGTTGTCCTTCCTGAGCGAGTGTGATCGCCAAATTGGTGACGCAGGTGCTCTTGCCTTCTCCAAGTCCCGCGCTGGTAAAGAGGATCGATTTGACCTTCTTGTCCATACTGGCGAATTGAATGTTCGTCCGTAACGACCGCAGACTTTCTGACAGGACAGACTTCGGATCGATCAGGCAAATGAGTTTTGAAAAATTTTCCACAGTCGGTGCAGAGGCATCGGCTGGAAGAGCCGCGCGGGCGGCAGCCTCCATTTCCTTACCGTCGAACTGCGGAATGACACCAAGGACCGGCACCTTCAGAAACTCTTCGACCCCTTCGATGGTGCCGATCGATGTATCGAACGATTCGCGCGCAAAGGCGATGACGATTCCAAGAAAGACCCCCATGAGAGAGCCCACCATGAGATTCAGCGCCGTATTGGGTGCATTGATCGGAGCCCTAGGCATGATCGCCGGCGCAATAATCGTCACTTCTTCAATCCGTTCCGCACTTTTGATCTGCAGTTCTTGAAGTTTTCCCTTGAGTGTCGCTAATAAATCCGCGTTGATTTTCACATCGCGCTCAAGGCGGCTCATCTGTATCGCCGCTCGCGGGAACTGAAAATACCGATCCCGATAGCGATTGCGCTGATCCATGAGAGCGGCTTCCCGATCTTGCATGGTTTTGAGCTTCGCTCGGAGCTCAAGAATCATCTCAGCTCTGACGTTATCGATCTTCTTCTGCTGCTCACGGACTTGTGGATGATCCGTCGTATAGTTGATCAGAAGGGTGTTCCGTTCCTGAATGAGATCAAGGAGGCGCTGATTCAAGACCGTCAGCAGCGCATACGGCTCCTCGGTAAAGATCCGGCCAGGTTGATCTCCGACCACCGCATCGCTTCGGCTCAGCACTAAGATCTGCCGTTCTCCCTCTGCTCGCTTTCGCACCACCTCGTTGTACTGGTCTTCCAATCTGGTGAATGTCTCCAGAGCAGCGCGGGCCTCATCGGTCAAAAAGACCTGTCCCTCACGCTCCCGAAACACCCTCAACGCATCTTCAGCAGCATTCAACTGCTTCTCGAGCTCAGCCAGCTGTTCCTCAACAAACCGTCTTGATTCCATGACGAGACGGTTCCGAGTCATGATGTTTTCTAGCCGATAGGCATCGGCGACTGAATTGGCTGTCTTCTCTGCCGTCTCCGGTTGATCCGAGGTCGCTGTGATACGAATGATATTCGTATCACCTTCGCGCTGCGTCTGGATTTCCTGACCGAGGTTATACACGGTGTTGAGATACGTGGCCAATCGCTTCTCTTCCGGCGTTACATTTTCAGGGACTCGGCCTAACTCTATCGCGACACGCTCCATCACAGGGAATCCACGAATAAATTCGGTCTGCGAGTTGAGGTCGTTGGCGTTTGAAAAAGACATAGTCTCAATCAACTGTTGGGCCACAGTGTTCGTTCGGTCGAACTTCACCCGCGCAGACGCTTCATACAGCGGACTCGGCTTGAATATTTCTGAAAACAGGAACGTAAACAACAGGACGAGCCCTGTCGCGAGCAAAATAAGATACTTCCGTTTCTTAACGATCAACCAATAGTCGATAACGTTGAGTTCGTATTGAGCCATATAGTGTCAGCGTCCTTCTCTCGTTTCGATTCCGACGAGCATTACTTCAGCAATGCGGGAAGAATAAACGCCGGGTAGAGCGGTACGATCGCGGTCGAAATAATCGGCATAATCTTTTTGGAAGCTTCGGCAGCATCGCCCAAATGTTCGCGCGGCACAAAGACGATGTCGTTTTCCTCCAACGATATGTTCCTGCTTAAATCGCCATAGGTAAATGCGCGTGCGAGATCGGCTATCAATATATGCGGTTTTGCGAGGTCGCCTCCTCGAATCACCCGAACTTCCTCTATCAATGCTGTTTCCTGATACATATCGGCTGCGGTTAGCGCTTGCAGCACGGTCATGTGCCTCGGCATGGGTACCATCCCCGGCTTCTTCACATCCCCGAATACAAAGACTCGTTTGATCTTCAAGACTTTTTTCTTCAGCAGGACCTGCACACGCGGTTTGCGCATATACGGTATGGCCGCTTCCTCAACACGGAATTCTGCTACCGCGGCGGTGACACCACCGACATCCACCTCCATAAATCCGATAGATACCCTTCCATTCTCCCGAACGACACTGGAAAACTTCTCGTCGCCTGCACCGCGGCGAATCACCACCTCGAGTGTGTCCCCCGATTCGATGGGCGTTTCCGAAGTCGGAACAGTTTCATCGGCATAGACGTCGCCCTTCAGCAAAGGTGGGACCACTGTTCCAGAGTGACTGATGGCGGATGGCGGCAAAGATGAGTTGGCCGGATTGTGGCATCCCACAAACGGTCCGCAAAGAACCACACCCGCACCCAGAAGACCGATGAAAAGTGGTGGTATTCGCTGTCGCACAGCCTCATCTCCTAAAGTTTTACTGCGCTCAACCGATAGTCAACCGATGGGCACCACTTCTACAATGTGTAGGGAGGTCTCAGCCCGCAAATCCACCGTCTTCGACACCGGTGCATGACCCGATTGCAAGAGTCGCAAGATCGGACGCAGCGGGTACTGCCGATTCAACTGAGACACGACTCCGGTTTCACCCGTGTTCAGACGAACTGTCGTGCCTAACGGATAGATCGAGAGTTGTTCGACCAATGCTTTTAGAAGATGATGCGGAAACACCGGCTTGCCGCTTACAAGCAACGTGCGAATCGCCTGATGGGGTGACCTGCCACGTCGATAGGGCCGTGAATTCATCAGGGCATCAAACACATCGGCCAGTCCGATGATAAGAGCCATCTCATCGATATGATCCCCAGTTAACCTTCCAGGATACCCGCTCCCATCCATTCGTTCATGTTCTTGGAGAATCACCCTCCCCACCCATGAATAGGATGCTCCAACTTCCTCGACCAGGCGGGATCCATGCTGTGGATGCTCCCGCATAATCCGAACTTCCTCTTCCGTTAACGCGGACGCCTTGTACAGCAGAGAGTCCGGCAGGACAAACATGCCGAGATCGTGCAGCAATCCCGCTAACGCAATTTGTTCAAGCTTTTCAGGCTCATATTTGAGCGCCTCCCCAATCTTCACACTGACGATCGCAACATTCACGGCATTGGTGACTAGAAAGTCTCCCACATCGCGCTGGAAAACCCTCTCAAGCAGTTGGTCATTGGTTCGAAGAGACGTGACAATACCGGCTGCAAGGCTTACTACGTCATCGATCACCCACGGCTGCCTGGTCTGAACCACTTGCTTGATTCCTTGAATGACATGGCCTGCACGTTGATACCAATCATTCTCAGTGCCAGACTGTGAACGTGTGGGAATTGGATGGGAAAGCCCTACCGGCCTCATGGAGAGAGCATGGTTTTTTGCATCAGGATTAGCGGATTCGTGGCTCGACTGTCCCTGAATAAGATCGGTTAACCGTGTCACAGCTCCTCAAGCCTTTCTGTACATGATCGGGCTCTTACACCCTGCTACCGGCTACTGACACGCTTCGCGCTTGGAACAGAGGGCGCAGGGTTCTCCTCCATTTTGGCAAACTCCCGTTCCAACATAGCCCTGATGAAACCGCTAGTTGTGTATCCTTGCTGTTTCAGATTATCGAGTTGGGTTTTGAGGTTCACCGGTAACTGAATCACGATCCGTACGAGATGTGGCATATCATGTGTTTCCTAGGAATTTGTCTGGCCTATGCTAAGGCCAGTATAGGCATATGCACATGCTATGCCTTGATGTCAGATGATGAAAACTGAGTAAACTTGGAGACTTATGCTATCGGGGCTTCACTACTTGGGAGGTAGATTGACGAATTTCGCCTTGCAGACACTTGAAATGTGCACTCGCTCATGCTCTTGTATTCTGCACCTAAGTAACAGCGGTAGCAGGTAAACACGTTGGCCTGCATGATCAGGCGAAACAGCAATTAATGGCCGTCACGCCACTGTTGCCATATCCGGATCCAGTTTGCCTTCTCACAAGGCAACAGGCACGAGACACTGTTGGTTGGCTGAAGCACCAAGTCACCCGCTCGATGCACGTGAAGTGTGTCACCGGATGCGCTTCCGGTAAACCAGACCCCTCCGTCATGATCGGTCCGTAACACCATACTGCCTTCCGACTTATATGCATCCAGAACAGCATCGGCGGGGTGCCTGTAGGAATTATGGCGCCCTGCCGAAAATACGGCATACTGAGGATGTAGTGATGCCACCCAGGCATAATTCAACGAGCTCACAGCCCCATGGTGCGGAACCTTGAGAACATCGACCGGACTGTGAAACGGTGAGCGTGACATCCGCGACAAACCAGTGTGTTCGACATCCGCGGCGAAGAGCATCGTGTGATTGCCACACGTGAGACGCGTGACCACAGAACGATTGTTCAACGCCTGCCCCCCCGCATGACTTTCGTGTGCCGGCATAGTACGATACTCATCTTTCTTTGGATTGAGGGCCACCAACCGACAGGGACCGGATGAAACGATCTCCTGCCCCTCACTGACGACCCCTTCCTGGAGTCCTTGACTCGCTAATGCTTGTTGTAGCTGTCGATAAAACAATTCCTCACGAGTCTCTCCAGATCCCCAATACTGTTTCACAACAAAATGTCGGACTACCCAGGCAAGGCCTCCGACATGATCAAGTTGAGGATGTGTGCCGATCACCTGGTTGATAGTGCGAATGCCTCGATTCCAAAGAAATGGAGCCACCACCGCGCGACCCATGTCGAATCGTTCATACGTCGCTCCCCCGTCGATCAATACCACCTGTCCATCAGGCAGCTCGATCACTGCGCTATCGCCTTGCCCGACGTCGAGAAACGTGACGCGAAAGTGATCTCCATCAAGAAACATCCGTGGAGACCATGCCCACCACAACAATAACAATAGGACACCGACACTCACTGTCCACCGGAATGTCGTACCACCCACTCGCTGCCAGAGCAGAATGAGACAGCCATAAAATAGGACCATGGTGAACACTGAAGGGGCCGCAACATGCCATTCCCCTCCAGAGAGCATGGATATCCAGCGGATCGCCATTACAAAGCAGTCAAGCATCCACTGATTCAATGCCGCCAGAGGCAATATGGCTCCCCCTATCGCAATCTCCCACACGGCAGACACCAGGCCAATCGGAACGAGCAAAATTCCCATCACAGGAACGGCCACTACATTGGTGAAAAGACCGAGCCACGGCAGTTGATAGAAATAGTATGCAACAAGAGGAAGGGTCATCAAGGTCACGACGCCGCTCATGATGATCGAGTCTGTCCCCCACCGGATGCATGTCCGCACATACGATGGCTTAGATGATTCGTTCAGCAATTCTTCCTGGTCCACCACCGTCTGACGAGAGAGCCATCCAGCCATTGCGATGACGGACAAAAAGGAGAGCTGAAAGGAGATATCAAATAACGCCTGAGGATCATGCAGCAATATCACCACTGCTGCGGCAGAGAGGGCATGAAAGAGCCGGCGCTCCTGACCAAGCCAAATCGCACTCAGCCCAACAGTTACCATCAACAACGATCGAATCGTTGCAAGTTCAGCTCCGGCCAGGCAGGCGTAGCCAGCGACCGGAAGAAGCGTACAGAGAGCAGCGATGCGAGTCGGTGTGATTTTCCGAGACACTGCAAGAAGCCAATCGGAAGGCAACAAAATCGTTGCCCATCTGACAAGCGAGAAAATGAGCAGCGCGACGAGACCCAAGTGGCTCCCTGAAATAGACAGGAGATGGACTGTCCCGGTCGTCATAAACTGATCACGAAGCTCCGGGTCCAAATACCCTCGATCACCGATGATGATACCCGTATACAATCCGAGTGCAGGCTGTGAAAGAGTCTGCACTGCAGCGAGACGAATATTGCTTCTCCACTGATCGAATAGAGTCCAAATCGCCCACCAGGCATGCGCATACCCCGACTCAAGAAACTGCACCGCATTCGGTCCGGTCACTGTAGCGATTGCATCAATCCCTTGGCGCTCAAGATACGCCCCATAACTAAATCCACCAGGGTTCAGTGACCCGCTCGGACGTCGCACGATCGCACGAAAGCCAACCCGATCACCTTGGAAGAATACTCGTTCAGGTGTACGCCATGTCAGCCGTACATGCCTAGATGGTGCCGATGCGACTGGGTTATCCGACCTGATGATCATGACCAGGCGATCAGGCGCTTGTTGCACAGGCGCCACAATACGGCCAGTGACTTCGATCGTTGCATCGGAAGGATCCTCGGCTATTGGAGCATGGGCAGTCAGATTGACGACCACCAACCAATAGAGCACTCCAACTAAGAGTATTCCGTAATGCCACGTAACCTTTGGAACGGATACGCGATTGAATTGTTCCAGGGCGACCGCACCTAACCCAATAAGAAGGAGCAGGAAGGAGGTGACGAGGGGAAAGTGGGGGATCTGTGATCCGACCAAGAGCCCGGTAATGAAGGCGACGGTGAGGGACGGCAGCATAAGCCTCCCTCAATGGAGGGTGACACCTTAACCCAAATGAACCTTAATCACGTCTACAAGATGATTGGCTACCTCACGAATCTGATCATCACGCTCACCCTCGACCATCACTCGTAAGAGCGGTTCCGTTCCGGAATATCTCACCAACACACGCCCACTGCCGTTCAGACGCTGTTCACTTTCATGGATCGCACGTTGGAGTTCTGGAACCGTGTCGAGAATCGGTTTCTGGGCGACCTTCACATTGAGTAATACTTGTGGCACCGCCGTCATGGATTTGGCCAGCTCAGACATAGGCTGTCCTGTGCGTTTCATGAGGGACAAGACTTGCAACGCCGAAATCAACCCGTCACCGGTCGTATTATGGTCCAGGAAAATGAAATGTCCTGACTGTTCTCCCCCGAAGCTATAGCCATCGGCTGACATCCGTTCAAGTACATACCTATCACCGACGGCAGTCCGCACGAGGGCGATACCCGCTTTCGTCATGGCCAACTCCAATCCAAAGTTGCTCATGACAGTCCCCACGATCGTCTGCTTTGTGAGCTTCCCTTGGCGATGAAGATCGAGCGCCAACATCGCCATAATATGATCGCCGTCCACGATGCGGCCCTGTTCGCAGACGAAGATGGCGCGATCAGCATCCCCGTCCAGCGCTACCCCGAGTTGTGCTCCCTGCTCGAGAACTGCCTTCTGCAGCAATTGGGGATGGACCGCGCCACAGCCGGCATTGATATTCATCCCGTCCGGTTTATTGGCGATCACTTCGACTTTTGCCCCAAGTTCACGCAACACCGTCGGCGCAACCTTGTAGGCTGCGCCATTTGCGCAATCGACCACCACTTTGATCCCCTGGAAGTCCAACTCTCTCGGAAGAGACCGTTTGACAAACTCGATGTACCGCCCCTCGGCATCGTCGATACGATAGGCTTTCCCAATGGCATCTGCGGTCGGCCTTAGATGAGCGATCTCATTTGAAACGATGAGGCCTTCGATGCGAAGCTCCAATTCATCAGGTAATTTAAACCCATCGTTGGAAAAAAACTTGATGCCGTTATCCTGGTAGGGATTGTGCGAGGCTGAGATCATGACCCCCGCATCGGCACGAAGGCTCCTTGTCAAGAATGCAATGGCAGGCGTCGGCATAGGACCGACCAGCAACACATCAACACCCATCGAGCAAATTCCTGAGGTCAATGCTGATTCCAACATATAGCCGGAGATGCGGGTGTCCTTGCCGATGACAATTTGATGGCGCCCGGATCGACGCATAAACAAATGTGCTGCGGCTCGGCCCAGCTGCATCGCCATTTCACTGGTCATTGGATCAAGGTTCGCAACCCCTCTGACCCCATCGGTACCGAACAGTTTACGCATGTTGTGCTTTCATGGAAATGGTCGGCTGCCGACTAATCGCCGCGGCAACCGCCACCACATCTTTCATGGCTTTCACGTCGTGCACGCGAAGGATTCCAGCTCCTCGATCTACCGAAATTGCGACTGCGGCCGCCGTGGCCCATTGGCGTTCCTGAACCTGACGGCCTACGAGCTGACCAAGAAACGCCTTCCGTGAGACGCCAACCATCACAGGACATTGAAACTGCTCGAAGCAGCATAGTTGGGCTAACAGCGTAAGATTATGTTCCAGTAGCTTACCAAATCCGATACCTGGATCAAGAATGATTTGTCTTCGTACAATGCCATGTGCCATCGCAAAACGGATTCGTTCCTCAAAAAACTCTGAGACCTCGGCAGACACATTGTCGTAACATGGAGCCAGCTGCATGGTACGCGGGGTACCATGCATATGCATCAAAACGATTCCAGCCCCCGTTCCGGCGATCACATCTACCATGGCAGGATCACCGCGCAACGCGGTGACGTCGTTCACAAGAACCGCCCCAGAATCAAGCGCCGCTCGCGCGACCGCAGCCTTTGAGGTATCGATTGAAATGGGAACAGACACAGCCTTTGCCACCGCGGTCACGACAGGAATCACACGACGACACTCTTCTACCTCGGTTACAACATCGGCGCCAGGGCGTGTTGATTCTGCGCCGATATCCAACAGATCGGCCCCTTCTTCTACTAATTGAATGGCATGCGCGACCGCAGTAGCTGTATCCAAAAAACGGCCGCCATCGAAGAATGAATCAGGCGTCACATTTACTACGCCCATAATCAATGGTCTGCCAGGAAATTCTATCAGCCGATCTTTTGCCTGTCGTGTCACTATCATAGATTCTCACATCGCACAGCATGTTAAGAGACCGTCGTGTAACCAAATACCTCCACCTACCATGGGGGGGTATAGGACACAACGCGTCACGCACAAGAAGAACTCCCTTCTCGCACGTCGTCTTTTAGATATACTGCCCCGTGATACCAATGCCCTGAGATGGCATCACGGGAGCAGCGATACGAAAGTTAGGCAGGAACAGGCTGAGATGGGGACTGCATCAGAATCTGATCGATATCGGACCCGTCGAGTACTTCTTTCTCTAAGAGTGCTTCTGCCAAACGCTTCAAACTGGCCATGTTGTCCGTGAGCAACCGCTTCGCCCGCTCATAGTTTTCCGTCACAAGACGCCTGACTTCCTGATCGATCTCCATGGCGATTTGATCGCTGAAGTCGCGCGAACTCCCCATCTCTCGCCCAAGAAAAACCTGTTCGTTTTGCTTGCCAAACGTCAGAGGACCCATCTTTTCGCTCATGCCCCATTCACAAACCATCTTTCGCGCAAGATCGGTCGCACGCTCTATGTCGTTTCCCGCCCCCGTCGTCATCTCATTCAAGACCAACTCTTCCGCCACACGGCCTCCCATAAGGATGGCAAGCTGGTTCAGCAAGTATCCCTTCGAGTAACCGTGCCGGTCATCGGTAGGGAGTTGCATCGTGACACCCAATGCGCGGCCTCGAGGAATAATGGTTACCTTGTGTACGGGATCCGTTCCAGGAAGCAGCTTGGCGATCAGCGTATGCCCGGCTTCATGATAAGCCGTCGTCTTTTTCTCCTCGTCGCTCAAGAACATACTCTTTCGCTCAGCCCCCATCAGCACCTTATCTTTAGCCATCTCAAAGTCGATGACTTCTACTTCTTTTTTGTTGAGTCTCGCAGCCCAGAGTGCCGCTTCATTGACCAGGTTTTCAAGATCGGCACCTGAAAATCCCGGAGTGCCGCGCGCGATTTTTTCCAACTCGACATTCGCTGCAATCGGAACTTTCTTTGTATGCACCTGGAGAACCTCAATACGACCCCGCATGTCCGGTCGATTCACCACGACTTGCCGATCAAACCGCCCCGGTCTGAGCAAGGCAGGGTCGAGGACATCCGGCCGGTTCGTCGCAGCAACCAAGATCACACCTTCTGTCGTATCAAACCCATCCATCTCGACGAGCAATTGATTGAGCGTCTGTTCACGCTCATCATGACCTCCACCCAACCCTGCTCCACGAAGTCGGCCAACGGCATCGATTTCGTCGATAAAAATAATGCAGGGTGCATGTTTCTTCCCCTGCTCGAAAAGGTCACGAACACGCGACGCGCCGACGCCCACAAACATTTCAACGAAGTCCGATCCACTAATACTGAAAAACGGCACATTGGCTTCGCCGGCAATGGCCTTGGCCAATAGCGTTTTCCCTGTGCCTGGAGGGCCAACGATCAACACGCCTTTGGGAATACGTCCGCCGAGCTTTTGGAACTTGCGAGGATCTTTAAGAAACTCGATGATCTCAAGCACTTCATTCTTGGCTTCTTCAACACCAGCCACGTCGGCGAACAGTACCTTTTTACGCTCCTCCGTCAGCAAACGAGCTTTGCTCTTGCCGAACGACATGGCCTTGTTGCCACCCATCTGCATTTGCCGCATCAAGAAGAACCACAGCCCCAGGAACAGGACAAACGGCCCCCAGGTCACAAGGAACGTAATGTACCAAGGACTTTCGTCTGGCGGTTTCGCCTCGATCTGCACACCCTTGTCCCGTAAAACCTGCACTAATTCAGGGTATTCCACCGAATAGGTCCGAATACGAGTTTTATCTTTCAGGATGGCGCTGATGTGACTGGACTTGATGATGACACGCTCAACATCGCCCTTATCGAGTTTCGTCATGAACTCACTAAAAATCACATCTTCTTCCGGCTCGTGGTGCGGCACGCTAAATAGGTTGAACAGCAAAATCATGAAGAGGCCGACGACAACCCAGAAAAGTATATTCTTTGTCCTGGAATTCATCCAGATCTCCTTGTGGATGGCACGTGTATGGTCAGAACAACCATCAACGTGAGTGATGTTACCACAGGTGCCTTCATACTGACAACCGTGAGATCGAAGTCTTACTCGTGATCTCCCTCCATATCCAGGACAGCCAGATATGGAAGGTTCCGGTACTTCTGCTGATAATCGAGTCCGTACCCCACGACATATTTATCGGGAATCTTGAACCCTACATAATCAATGGTGACATTGATCACTCGACGTTCTGGCTTACTCAATAAGGTACAGACTTTAATCGACCGAGGTTTTTTTTTCGCCAACGTCTTGACCAAGTATTGAGCCGTAAGCCCGGAATCGACGATATCCTCAACCAGCAACACATCTTTCCCTGTAATGTCCTCGGTCAACTCGGTCACCATTCTAACCGTTTTCACCTTGCCTGATGATTTTGTCTGAGATCCTTCACTCGTCACCATCAGAAAATCCACTCGTATGGGAATTCTAATTGCGCGAGCCAAATCGGCATAGAACGCATAGGCTCCCTTCAATACTCCCACCAAAACACAATCCATTCCAGTATAATCTGTTGTGATCTGCTTGCCCAACTCACGAATCCGAGCACGCATTTCTTCTTGTGTCACGATCGGTCGACCGAAGATCCGTTCCATAACTCCCTACTCCCTCTCTCCCACCCGGTTGTACACCGAGACAACCAAACACCGTGTCGTCCCGCGACGAACGGCAAAACGCTCGTCCTGCCGCATCCCTACCACCCAGAGGATCCCCTCCGGCGCTACTAGCAGCGGAACCTTCGCCCGTCCAGGACGAGCCACTTTCTGATCAGTAAAGAAGTCTTGCACCTTCTTGCTCTTCCCCTTCATCCCGTAAGGAACAAATCGGTCGCCAGCCTGCCATGCGCGAACGACCAAGGGCTCAGAAAACAGGTCGGCATCGAACAGTGCCACACCGTGAGAAGAAATCTTCTCTAGCTCATCGGCAGCGCCACGAGTCATACGTTGTACATGAATTTCCTGGTTCGTTCCAGCCCATGAGACCATTGAAGGCACCGAAACCATATGTACCGCGCTCTTATTTTGGTCGACATCAATCGGATGGCTGCAATCTCTCCCTGCGCCTGGGCTAAATCGCACCACCCCCTGATCCAGCGTCACGAGGACCTGCTTCAATGGCAGCCGAGCCTCCCTCTTCTCCTTGAGAAAGACGCGCCGAACCGATTCCACGACCGAAAAACTGCTCGCGCGTCCCTCTTCGTCGTAGGTCCGTAAGATGGATCGAATCAGACGCCGCTGAAGTGCAACCGGCAACTCGACGAAGGCTCGATGATCGACTCGTTGCACACCATGCGACTCACGATTGACAAGTGCCTTCACAAGGGTACCTGTGACATCTTCCAAGAAATGTTCGTCTTCTCGTAGCAAATCCGCTTGCCGCTGCAGCACACGAACGGCAGTTGGCACCAGCTGTGTGAGAACAGGGAACAGTTCCTTCCTGATTCGATTGCGATGATAGACTGGTTTTTCATTGCTCGAATCACGCCGATAGGTCAGCCCTTCATGATCCAAATACGCGAGCACTTCTTGACGGGAGGCTGCGAGAAGAGGTCGAATAATCCCGTCTTTACGAGCGTACGACATTCCTGCTAACCCGGTCATGCCGGCCCCTCTCAATAACCACATGAGCACCGTTTCAGCCTGGTCATTGGCAGTATGACCCACCGCAATGCGGTCGGCCCCTAGTTCGTGAGCCATGTGTTTCATGAAGTCATATCGCGCGTCACGTGCTGCAGCTTGAAGCGACAATCCCTGCCTCCGCTTGGCCAACGAGGGGCGATGGATGACAAGATTCAACTGTCGTTCATGGCAAAAGGTGTTCACAAATGATTCATCGCCGTCGGACTCCGCTCCGCGCAGCCCGAAGTTACAATGGATGACCGTCAACGTGAGGCGCCAGGATGGGAGCAGGCGATGGAGAAGCGACAACAACGCAATCGAGTCTGGCCCGCCTGACACTGCTACCAATAGGTGATGACCGGGAACGAACAGCTGATGCTGTCGCACGGTTCGAACAAATTGAGCCAACAACGTCGGCCGTGTGGTGGGTCTAGATTGCGACCTCATGATTGTCGCTTCGGCGGCCAAGATTACCGCACTCCCTGCGAAAACCGCCGCAAGCTGCTGCGTGCCTGCTCCACATCACAAGCAATTTGTTGTGAGAGCTCATCCACAGAGGCAAAGATCTGATCGCCGCGTAACCGCACCACAAATTGCACGGTGATCTGTTGGCCATAGAGATCGCAGGTTTGATCCAATAGATTGACTTCGATCAGCCGCTCGCCTGCGCCAAAGGTCGGCCTCGTCCCGATGTACGCGATCGCATCATAGATCTGAGGCCCAAAGACCGTCCGCGCCGCATAGACGCCATCAGGTGGGACAACACGGTCGTCGGGGATGCGCACATTGGCCGTGGGCCAGCCCATTGCCTGTCCCTGTTGCGTCCCCCGCACCACCATGCCGCGAATTCCATAGGTGCGCCCAAGCAATGCGGTAGCCCGCTCCATTTCTCCCGCTTGAATAAGTTGGCGAATCCTGCTCGAACTCACCACGTCACCGTCACACATTATCGGGGGCATGGGATGGACTCGGAATCCATGCTGCTCGCCAAGATGCACGAGGTCATCGATACGACCTTTCCGGCCCTTCCCAAACGCAAAGTGATTCCCCACAAATAGTTCAGACAAGGCAAGAGATCGATGCAGGATGTCTGCCGCAAATTGACCGGGACTCATCGCTGCAAAAGTGGGAGTAAACTCCAAGAAGACCACTTCGTCTATCCCTGCGTCTTCAAAAAGTGCCAGTTTTTCTTCTAGGGTGGTGAGAAAGCGAAGATCGACATGCGGTGCGAGGATTTTGACCGGATGCGGCTTGAAGGTTAGCACGAGTGCTGTACCCTGTACCTTCCGCGCGGTCTCGACCACCGTCTGCAGTAGCGCGCGATGACCCAGGTGGTGGCCATCAAAATTACCGATCGTGGCGACTGGATAGGGACGTGGACACTCCCCATACAGCCCACGCGTCACTTTCAACATCGTCGTCAGCGGAGGAGACGCGCAGCGTCTTTGGCAAAATAGGTCAGAATAAGATCTGCGCCGGCCCGCTTAATCGAGAGCAACGATTCCATCATCGCGCGCGATTCGTCGAGCCAGCCTGCGTTAGCGGCCGCTTTGATCATGCTGTATTCTCCACTCACTTGATAGGCTGCCACCGGCAATAACATCTGCGTTCTGGCAGCGGCAATGATATCGAGATATGGCAACGCCGGTTTCACCATAATGATATCCGCCCCTTCTTCGACATCGAGCGCGATTTCCCGAAGTGCTTCACGGCGATTGGCAGGATCCATCTGGTAGGATTGCCGATCGCCGAATTGAGGACTTGAAAACGCCGCGTCCCGAAACGGTGCATAAAAGCAGGATGCAAACTTTGCAGCATAGGCCATAATCGGCAATTCTGGAAAACCCGCCTGATCCAGATCCGCACGGATCGCCCCCACCCGCCCGTCCATCATATCGGACGGAGCCACCATGTCGGCGCCGGCTTGCGCGTGGGTCCTCGCCATGGCACATAGACACTCCAGCGTTTCGTCGTTGAGAATGCGTCCGTCCTTGACGATACCGCAATGGCCATGATCGGTATATTCATCGATGCAGACATCGGTCACAACCAACAGCTCCGGCACCTGGTTCTTGACCGCTTTGACGGCCCGCTGCACGATGCCGTTCGGATCAAACCCCGAACTCCCTCGATCATCTTTCCGGTCGGGAATCCCAAAGAGAATGATGCCAGGAATCCCCAAAGCCGCAATCTCACCAGCCTCTTTTACCAACAGATCGACTGAAAGACGGAACTGCCCCGGCATCGACGCAATCTCCTCCCGCCGGTCTCGCCCTTCGACAACGAACAACGGATAGATCAAGTCGGACGGAGCCAGGTGCGTCTCCCGCACCATACGACGAAAGGTCTCATGCTGCCGCAGCCTCCGTAGTCGCTGTATTGGGAAAGCCATCGGATCACTTCCTCGGGAGATTCGTCAAGAACAACACGAGATCGCGCACGGAAATCAGACCGACTAATTTGCCATCCTGTGTCACGCCAAGATGGCGGATATGCGTTTTGGCCATCAGATCGTTGGCATCTAAGAGCGTCTTATTCTCCTCGATCGTCATAATAGGGGCCGACATCACTTGCTCAACTGTCGTCTTGTGGATATCGGCTCCTGTCGCGACCACACGCCGGACCATATCGGTATCCGTGAGGATACCGATGATCTCCTTTCCATTTGTCACGAACAGGCTACCGATGCCACGATCACGCATGATCCGTGCTGCAGTCTGCGCATCCATATCCCGCTCTACTGTCACAAACTTCTCTCTTGGAACCATGAACGACTTGACTGCGACCATAACAAGACCCTCCCTTCGCTAAAGCATCCCATTGCCCTGCCGTCTACATCGAACTAACTGCGCGTGGAAACAGTAACGCGTGCCCCTTTCTGAAAATACTTCACAATCATGTCTGCCAGTGCCGGCACCGTATTCTCAGCCGGCATGACCGTGACCGTTAATCCATACTCTTCTGCCGTACGTGCTGTAATGGGCCCGATACACGCCACCACCACCTCTTCAAGCAGAGATTTCACCGCGTTTCGTCCTCCAAAGACTTCCACGAAATTTCGGACGGTGGAGGAACTCGTGAATGTCACCACCGCCACCCGCCCATCGTGAAACTGTTGCGTCAATGAGGCAACATCCACCGCCGGGGAGATCGTGCGATAGACGGGAATCACATCGACGGTTGCCCCTAATTCACGCAACTGTTCCGGCAAGATTTCGCGCGCAACTTCGGCACGTGGGATCAAGACACGGCTCCCACGAACCCCTAGATCAGTCAACGCGGCAATAATTCCCTCCGCCTGAAATTCGGTTGGAATGATATCCGGTGTCAGCCCATACGTTTCCAGTTCCTGCGCAGTTCTCGGTCCAATGGCGCACAGTCGAAGATTCGCCAACGCACGCGCATCCTTCCCCGCAGCACGAAGCCGATCCATGAAGGGCCTTACCCCATTCACGCTGGTAAAAATGAGCCACTGATAGGTATTGAGACGAGTCACCGCGCCATCAATCGCCTGCCAACTGGCTGGAGGCACGATTTGAATCGTCGGAACTTCAATCGGCTCTGCACCATAGGCAGCCAGTAATTGGGAAAATTCTCTCGCTTGCTCCCGTGCGCGAGTCAGCACGATCCGTTTCCCAAAGAGCGGCTTCGTTTCAAACCAATTCAGCTGTCCCCGCAACCGCACGACTTCACCCACGACGATGACAGTAGGCGGTTCAAGATGGGCCGCTTCTGCTTTTGCGACAATATCGCCCAATGTCCCCACAATTGTTTCTTGATCGGCTTTGGTCCCCCACCGAATCGCGGCGACCGGCTGGTTCGGCGGCCGTCCTTCTGACAGGAGCCGTGTGACGATCGCGGGAAGATTCTTCATGCCCATCATGAAGACAAGGGTCCCAGATGTGCTGGCCAACTTCGGCCATTCCAACTGAGTTTCCGGCTTAGTAGGATCTTCATGGCCGGTGACAAACGTCACCGTGGATGCCAATGTACGATGGGTCACCGGAATGCCTGCATAGGCAGGAACCGCGACTGCGGCCGTCACACCAGGCACAATCTCAAACTCGATCCCTGCGGCCGCGACGGCTTCTGCCTCTTCTCCACCGCGGCCGAAGACAAACGGGTCGCCCCCTTTGAGTCGAACGACCACATGTCCCTCTTTCGCACGTTCAATAAGCAATCGATTGATATCGGTCTGGTCTTGATACTGTCCGCGTCCCCGTCGACCCACATAAATACGTTGTGCCGACGGTGGAGCATACTGTAATAGGGCCGGATTGGCGAGAAAATCGTACAGGACGACATCTGCCGTTTCAAGGCATTCCTTCCCTTTCAGTGTCAACAGTCCGGGATCGCCTGGTCCTGCTCCGACCAAGTAGACCTTCCCTGTTCTATTCACTGTGGTCATGTCGCCCCATAGATCGCTTGGAGTATTCTATCCCCACCGCGTGAGAGCAGGCGTTCCGCGAGTTGGGTGCCGATCGACTCCGGATCCTCAATGGTGCCTTCAGCCGCATCACGAAGAAGCTCTTTCCCGTCCACGCTGGAGACCAATCCTTCCAGTCTTACTCCTGCCCCCGCTACAGTTGCATGTGCCGCGATCGGCACCTGGCAGCCTCCTTGGAGCCGATGGAGCAACGCGCGTTCGGCAAGCACGGCCGTCTTGCTCGGCGCATGGTTCAAGCCACTCAACAGAGCACGAATGAAGACATCCTCTTGCCGGCCCTCGATTCCCAGCGCCCCCTGACCTATGGCAGGCAAACAAATCTGCGGCGAAAGATATTCTGTAATCTCATGTGCCCAGGCCAATCGTCGAAGCCCCGCTGCAGCCAGTACGATCGCGTCGAATTGTCCTTCACGTAATTTCTTCAGGCGGGTATCCAGATTCCCGCGCAACATGGCGATTGTAAGGTCTGGTCTCGCATACAAAAACTGCGATTGGCGGCGCAGACTACTGGTGCCGATCCGAGCGCCACGAGGAAGATCCTTGAACGACCATCCGTCACGACTGATCAACGCATCCCGTGGATCCTCGCGAGGCGGCACACAGAGAATCTCCAATCCCTCAGGCAATTCTGTGGGCACATCTTTCATACTATGCACGGCCAAATCGATCTCACCGCTCAAGAGCGCTTCCTCAATCTCTTTCACAAACAGTCCCTTCCCGCCAATTTGGGCTAACGGGACGTCCAAAATCTTATCTCCCGAAGTTTGTATCCTCCGCAGGGTGACCGACACATGCGGGGCCAGTGCGTGCAATTGCGCCTGCACCCACTCGCTCTGTTGCACCGCGAGCTTGCTCCCGCGCGTTCCCAGCACGACGGTGGATCGTTCCTCACCGACTTGTGACATCGCTCCCTTCACCAATTCACCTCCCGATCACGAACAGTATGCTCAATGACGTGGTATCTCCGAGCCAGTCCTTGGAGTCACCTCTTCAGCGTCCTGGATACCGTCATGTGACGGATGACAGGTCTTCGATTCAGATGAAGAGCTCCCGTTGACGTTGGGACCGGAAGAATCTCCGAGGCCGAAGAATCGCCGGGCGGCTTCGACAAAGGCGGCTCCCTCCGAGGAATTCACCTCAGCCTTCAGCGTCACCATCGTATTGTGAATCAGCTTATTGACAATGGACGACGCCATCGCCTCGACCAATTCACGTTCCGTCGAAGACAAATGTGCCAATCTCCCCAAGGTCTTGTCGATCTCAGATCTTTTAATCTCATCGATCCGAGCGCGGAGCGCCACAATGGTGGGAGTCACTTCAAGCGATTGAAGCCATTGCCGCACGACCCCAACTTCATCCATCACCATCCGCTCGGCTTTCTCAGCCTCATTGAGGCGCTCCCCGCGATTCCGTTCAACCCGCGTCTTTAAATCATCGATGTCGAACAGGAAGGCGTTATCCACATGCCGCACCGCCGGATCAATATTACGCGGGACCGAAATGTCGATCAGAAACATCGGACGATTCATCCGTTGCTTCACCGAATGCTGCACATCGTCCTCGCTCACAAGATAATGCGCGGCACCGGTCGACACTAATACAATATCGGCCGTGGCCATATCCTCCCGAAATTCCTCAAAAGGGACCGCGGTACCACCAAACCGATTGGCCAATTCCACTGCATGTTGAGGACTTCTGGTCGTCACCCGCACATGCCGAACACCGCTGGCAATGAAATGTCGTGCGGCTAACTTAGCCATTTCCCCTGCTCCCACCAACAGCACGGTCTTCTCAGTTAAGTCTGAAAAAATCTTCTTGGCCAATTCAACTGCCGCGTAACTCACCGACACCGCCATTTCGGAAATTTTCGTTTCCGTCCGCACACGTTTGGCGACGGAAATCGCTTTCTTCATCACTTTGTTCAGAATGATGCCGGTGGACTTGTTCGTCAGCGCAACCTCGAAGGCCTCTTTGATCTGGCCCAGAATCTGCGATTCACCGATGATCATAGAGTCGAGACTGGAGGCGACCCGAAACAAATGGCCAAGTGCCCGATCCCCCTCATGCCAGTACAGATGAGGAGTCAGTTGCTCTGAGGAGAGCGAGAGGTGGGCATCCGCCAGGAAATCCTGAATTCGTCCATACCCTGACTCGATCTCATCAACCACGGCATAGACCTCAACCCTGTTGCACGTCGACAGCAACACCCCTTCTCGCACTCCTTGATACGAACACAGGCGACCTAATGCTTCACCCATCCGGCTTTCGGGAATCGCCAGCTTCTCGCGGATTTCGACTGGGGCGGTCTTATGGCTCAAACCGACGACGACTATATGCATATCACGACACCGGTCCGTGACTCTTGAGGACCACACCGATGAGAGTGAGAATAACACCGGCAAACCCGATAATCGTCAAATATGCCGCCCGTTTGGCTCTCCAGCCCACGGTCAAGCGTCCGGTCAATACGACAAAATAGAACACCCATGTCGCAAGCGCCCAGACTTGCTCGGGGTTCCAGTTCACATACGAACCCCGAGAAAACTCGGCGGAGAGCGCACCGGTAATGATGCCGAGCGTGAGGAGGGGAAAACCCGTCACAATCGACCGTTGATTCAGATTGTCGAGAAAATCCAGGGCCGGTAACTTAGAGTAGAGGACATTGAACCGTTTAGACTTGAGAAGTCCGTCTTGAATCAGATACATGACACCAGCAACGAACGCGACGGCAAATCCCACGGTACCAAGCATGCTCAGGGTGACATGAACCCACAGCGTTCCAAACACCGGAGTCAGCGTCGGAACTGCCTCCGGTAACGCGGCAGCAGAGACAAGCGACAGTAAGGCCAGCGGAACGATGAACGAGCCAAGCACATGCAGATGATGACGAAACTCCACGGCAAGGAATACCAGGATCAGCATCCAGGAGAAAAACGACAGAGCTTCATGGAATCCAGGCGACGAGATGTCTGTCACCCCGACCATCCCTGCACCCAACGCAATAGTATGTGCGGCAAACCCAGTCGCGGTCATACCTAGCGAGATATTTGCCAGAACTTCAGACGGCCAGAGCAGATAGATCAGAAAGGAAACGGTGGCCGCAAAATACAAGGCCAACGTCACCACGAAGAACATGGCGGCCATAGAGGGCTATCCTCTCAACTTTTCAGGACAAACAGACAACATTAAGCTGTGGATTATATCGATGGCGCGAGAGGGGAGTCAACCAAACGATCGTGAAATGAGAGGCCAAACAATCATCACTCGTTCCATCGGTACCCTTTATGTCGTCAGTACACCGATCGGCCACCCAGACGATATCACCCTTCGAGCCCTTGCTACATTGCGCCGTGTTACGATTGTTGCATCAGAAAGCCCTCGCGTGACCCAGGCGCTCTTGGCGCATCATAAGATTACAGCAACCATCACCAGCTACAGCCCGATCAATCTCCATGAGAAAATGCCGCTCCTTCTCCATCGGTTGATGCAGGGACAGGATGTCGCCCTGGTCTCAGACAATGGCACTCCAGTCATCTATGACCCAGGCAGTCTACTTGTGGCTGCCGCCCATCAAGCAGGAATCCCAGTCAAGGCCATCCCTGGTCCTTCTACCCTCACGGCCGCGACAGCGATCTCTGGGTTTTCCGGCGATGCCATTATCTTTGAGGGACGCTTCCCTAGAACCGTCCGTGCGCTCACACAACATCTCTCTCAGCACCAACATGAACGCAGCACCCTCGTCTTCTATGTGGAACCAAAAACCCTTGCCAGACTCCTAAAAGTTCTGGCACAGGTACTCCCCGCCAGACAGGTCACCATCGCAATAGATCTCACAACGTCTAAAGAAACCGTGTTGCGAGGGGTGCCGAGTGCGCTGCTTGATCAGATCGGACTTGTGGCAAAGGATTCTGCGGTGACAGTCGTTATCGAAGGAAAGAGGACGGGATCGCGCGCACACAAGGATACGCAGAAGGGTCCTCTGCGCTACTCATCTTCGCGGCGTCGAATACGCACTCGATAGAATTCTTGAAGCCGATCTTGTGAAAGGACCGTGTGCCCCTCATTACTGACGCTCAGGGGGACATTTCGAATGGGGTCGCCATCGTCCAAGAGCACTGAAAGAATCTGCCCGTGCTCCATCGCTTCGAGCTTCAACTTGGTTTTGACAAAGTTATAGGGACAAATCACTCCCCGTAAATCTAACTCGATATCTGGCTCGCGAGTCACTGTTGTAGGGTCCTCTCCTCTCACATTTTTCTCCTTCTCGTTCATCTTGGCAACTCACCGCACGAGTCCGCTGGCAATCCTAGCAAGGAGTCGGCAGCCTCGCAAGCAGGGTACCGGATATGACCACACGGTGAGCGCAAAAAAAAAGGGGCAGCAAAACGCTGCCCCTTCCATTCTGCTAGACGCTTGCGAATGTGTCTCGAACTAGTTCAGGCCCTTGACTAAGTTTGGCTTGGTGTAGTCCGTTCCGTAGTCTGACTTCGTTCCGGTTGCGGCATTGCCCCATCCTGGCTGAGGCTCGCACTGCCAGCAAGGAGCGGAACCCGTAAATTCACCAATCGAGCTGGTGATACCGGAATCGATCTTGCCCGGAAGAACAGAGCCACCAATGCCACCGGTGGTAGAACCACTGTTCGTTTCGATCCCACGCTCGCTCCTAGGGTCCGGGTGTTGTCCAAGTCCGCCGAAACCAGCAAGCTTCTCATTGCCACGAATGACGATAACCTCACGGACAATTTTACGACCTGTGCCGAATGGCTGGCTCGCACTTGTTTCCTCAATTGCCTGAATAGCCACGTCGTCACCAGACATTAAAACACGAAGCTGATCGTAATTAGTCTTGTCATCAAAATATACCGTATGGTAGTTCATTGCGCCACCACCTGCACGTCCCTCATCGTGAGAGCTTCCACCCATCTCAAGCCACATTTTTTTGGCCGTCAGATCGAATCCAATCACACGACCAAACATGCTTTCGTTCTGCGACAACCGGTCGAGAAACTGGGTTCGATCGTAGGTGTTCACGCGAGGACTCGTCCCGGACACATCGCCAACCCCTTCGCCCACACCCATGCCGGATTGGTTAGATTGCAATCGTTCTTGAGCGATTGCCATACTTGCGGCGCCGACAAAAATAATTGCCGCCCCCAGTGCCAACACGTTACGCATGTGCTGCCTCCTCGGTAAGATTGAGAGAATGAAAGAATGTAGTGCCGTGGCCGACACGAAGATGAGACGATCTATATCTATGAGATTTTTTCATCACCCTGATGCCCGCGAACTATAGGCTACCCATTTTCACAAGTCAACTGATCTTCTACAGAATCTGATGTCATTCCGCGCTCTGCATCATCCGATTATCGTCCAACCCCGATACACATTCCTACCATACCAACCACACACTGCGAACCGATGGTGCCCAGAGGGAGGGTCGAACTCCCACTCTCTTGCGAGAACCGGATTTTGAGTCCGGCGCGTCTGCCAGTTCCGCCATCCGGGCATACACGTTACAGTCGAGTCTTCTTAGCACGAAGCCATAGGCGGGTCAATCTGCGCCCTCTTTATATTCGCACGACAGCAGTGTTACAATTCTCCTCCAATACTCATCTCATAACTGCACTCGGAAGGAATCTCAAATTATGGCAGACCTTCAATGCGTCACGTGTGGGCAAGTAGGAGAAACGATCACCGACCCTCTTTTCATGGGAAAGCTTGAATCCGAGATCAAATCCAAAGTCTGCAAGCCCTGCTGGAAGAAATGGGAAGGCATGCGGGTGATGGTCATCAACGAGTATCAGGTCAATCTGGGGGAAGAAAGTGGCAGAGACCTCGTGAAGAAACAGATGAAGGCCTTTCTCAAACTTGGAGAGCAAACGGATACAGGGAAACTCGATCAGAACTACCGCCCGCCGGCCTAAGCCCGAACGGTTTTGCGCGGGCAAGAGAACTTCCGACTAGGCTTGTATTCGGCGAGTCCTCTCTGAATTTCTCCTGCGATCTCGCAGGCTTCGTTGACAGGCCGACTTCTGAAATGCTAGATTTCAACGGTTTCGATCCATCCATGATAATCGACATCTCCGCACAACTCGTTACAGAGAGAGACGGGGTAAGGGCTGGTTCATGATTACACAGATGCATGTTAAAGGGTTAATGTTCGACCCCTATAATAACGCCTACATCGTGGTGCTACGTGACGAAGAGCATTCCGACATGCTCCCCATTTGGGTTGGCAAGTCAGAGGCCGGTGCCATCAGCATGTCGCTGGAAAATGTGACGCCTCCCCGACCGATGACACACGACTTCATGATGTCATTCCTTGATGCCTTCAATGCAAAAGTCATCAGCGTGGTCATTACAGATCTGTCAGAGCATACCTATTTTTCGAAAATCCACCTGATGTATGAAGATTCAGAATACACGGTCGACGCCAGGCCTAGCGATGCGATTGCACTAGCACTCCGGAGCAATGCGCCGGTATTTGCGAATAATTCCGTCATCACCAAACAGAGTTCCGAAGAGCTTGAACAGTGGCTGGAAAATCTTAAACCGGAAGATTTTGGGAAACTCGACTCCTGAGTCCGCACGACAGAATTATGGATACCGTCGATCAACCCAACGAACAAAGCTTGGTAGAGTACCGGGTGGATCGTATCCTGGAAGAGGCCAACACCGATACGAGGATTGTCGTCTTAGCACGTCAGGACGGCGTCCTTGACACATTTCCTATTTGGGTCGGAGCGGCAGAAGGTAATGCCATTAAATTAGCGCTCGATACCATGATCACACCACGGCCCATGAGCCATGATTTGATCAAGAGTTTTGCTGAACACTTGAATATCACGATCCAACGCGTCGTCATTACGGACGTCAAGAGCAGTACGTATTATGCGACAGTGCATGTCGCGAACAAAGGCCTGGAGCGGACCATCGATTCCAGACCCAGCGATGCGATTGCGTTGGCCCTTCGGGCACCTTGCCCAATTTACATTACCCAAGACGTGTTGAAGCGGAGGAGTACGACGAATCTCGACGCCTGGCTGGCAAAGCTGGAGTCGAAAGATATCGGCGCGCCGGAAGTGCAAGAAACCTAAGTCACTCGATCGTGAAAGAACGGAGAGAATAATGTTGAGCTACATGCAAAAACCGTTAGACGTGCAGGAAAAGTGGTACCTCGTGGATGCGGAGGGAAAAACGCTGGGCCGATTAGCAGCCCGCGTCGCCGGAATGTTGCGCGGTAAACACCGGCCGACTTTTACTCCCCATGTGGACATGGGTGACCATATCGTCATCGTAAATGCGGAGAAGATTCATCTGACCGGCAACAAAATGGTCGCGAAACTCTATCGCCGCCATAGCGGCTTTCCTGGTGGACTTAAAACTGCCACCGCGCAACACGTCTTCCGCAAGGATCCGACAGAACTCTTGACTAAAGCGATCGAAGGGATGCTTCCCAAAAACCCGCTGGGGAATCATATGGCGAAGAAGCTCCGCGTCTACGTCGGTCCCACTCATCCGCATCAGGCGCAACAGCCGGAACCCATTACCCTGTAGACACCACACAGACGAAGAAGGAGATATCTAAGCATGGCAGTAGCAACTCAATATGCAACCGGACGACGAAAGTGCGCCATTGCGAGAGCCTGGGTCACGGGGAGGGCGGGCGATATCACGATCAATGAACAACCGATCGAGAAGGCATTCCCGAGGCTGACCCTGCGGCAGATTATTCAGTTCCCGCTCGAAATTGGCGGTGTCATGGGGCAGTACTCGATCAAGGCCACGGTGCAAGGCGGCGGGCAGGTCGGCCAAGCCGGCGCCCTGCGTCATGCCATCGCGCGCGCGTTGGTAGAGCTCAACCAACCCCTGCGTACACCCCTCAAGAAGGAAGGCTTGCTGACCCGCGATTCGCGCGTCAAAGAGCGGAAAAAGTACGGACAGAAGGGCGCGAGAAAGCGGTTCCAGTACTCCAAACGATAAGCATCGGAGCCACAGTCAGAAAAAGGGAAGGCTCCACGCCTTCCCTTTTTTTGTGCCCGTGGCACACATGGCAGGTGATACAGATGAAAAAGGTACGCGTCACAATCGCAGGGGCCAGTGGATATGCCGGAGCAGAACTCGTTCGCCTGGCAGCCCTCCACCCGCACTTCGATCTCCATGCTGTCACATCAGAGAAATCCGCCGGGGTTCCCGTGGCAACGGTCTTCCCGAGTCTGGCTGGACTCGTTTCTCTCTCGTTTCAAGCGCTCTCACCCGAAGCCTTGGCAGAACAGGCCGATGCGGTCTTCTTAGCCCTTCCCCATACTAAATCGTTGGAGCCGGTTTCCGCCTGTCTCAAAACCGGCAAACTGGTGGTGGACCTCAGCGCCGATTACCGGCTCACAGATCCTGCCGTCTATGAACAATGGTATAAAACACCGCATGCCTACCCGGACTTGCTGAAGGACGCCGTCTACGGACTTCCGGAATTACATCGTGCCGCCATTGCCAAGGCGAGACTCGTCGCGTCACCCGGCTGTTACCCAACGGCAGCGGTTCTACAATTGGCGCCATTGTTCGCCCGGAATCTTGTACAACCGCACACCGTCGTTATCGATGCGAAGTCCGGCGTGTCTGGAGCTGGGCGAAGCCCGGCGCTCCCCTACCATTTCCCTGAAGCCCATGAATCCTTAGAGCCCTACAAAATCGGAGGGCACCGCCACATTCCTGAAATTGAGCAAGAACTCGGGGGGTTGCTTCAACGAGCCGCTCACCCATCGGACACAGTGACCGCACAGCCGATCGTGACATTCACCCCGCACCTCGTCCCGATGAATCGTGGCATCTTGAGCACTGCCTACTGCAAGCTGAAAAATCCGATGTCGCTGCCGGACCTACGCGCGTTGTATCGAGACTTTTACAAAGGTGAGCGGTTCGTCAGGTTCCAGGAAGAGACCGTTCCGAATCCGCGCTACATCAAGGGCTCTAACTATTGCGACATTGGAGTCTACCTCGATTCCCGCTCAGGATCGGTCATTACGGTGGCCGCGTTGGATAATCTGGTGAAGGGCGCGGCAGGCCAAGCGATTCAAGCGATGAACCTCATGCTGGGATTCCCTGAGGAGACGGGCTTAACGGCTCCCGCCGCCTACCCTTAAGCAGGATGCTGAAAAGGAGGTGGGGTAACTGGGACGATCCCCGTGCTCGCGCAACGCGCGGCTTGAGAAAGCCCTCGTTGGACGCGCGCAGTTGGAATCATCCCAGCCACCCCTTACAAAAAGGATAGTTCGCTTCGGCCTTGTTTGGGAAAAGGCGCGTCACTGGGCAAAAAGTCTGTCTTGGCAGACTCAGGGCAGGTGGGTGAAATAACCACCTGGGTTGGGCGGGTGAGAAGTCCGGCCTTTTTGAGCATCCTGCATAGATCAATATATTTTATCTCGATCATGGGCAAAAAAATAACAACTGCATCTCCGCGTCGTGGAGTCACCGCACCGCAAGGGTTCCGCGCAGCCGGCATCCATTGCGGCATCAAGAAGCCAGGCCTACTGGACCTTGCGCTCGTCGTCTCTGAACAGAGCGGTCCCATCGCAGGCGTCTTTACGAAAAATCAGGTCGTCGCGGCGCCGGTCATCGTCGATCGCTTGCACTTACGCCAGGGAATCGGACGGGCCATTCTCGTCAACAGCGGTAACGCCAACGCCTGTACCGGCGCCAAGGGATTAGCCGCCGCAAAGAAGACTGCCACCGTACTTGCACGCCACATGGGAGTTCCCTCGCAGCACGTGTTCATCGGTTCTACCGGTGTGATCGGTCGTGCATTACCGATAGATCGAATCATCAAAGGCATCCCGAAGCTGGTTGCTCAGCTCACCGACCATGGAGGCCCGGATGCAGCCAGGGCCATCATGACGACCGATTTGCGCCCGAAAACCATCGCGCTACAAGACAGCATCGGCGGGCGCTTAGTCACCATCGGAGGTATGGCGAAGGGCTCGGGAATGATCCATCCCAACATGGCTACGATGCTGGCCTATGTCACCACGGACGCGTCAATCACGAAGAGCGCCCTCCAACGGGCTCTCAGTCTCGCGGCCAACGAGTCATTCAACTGCATTTCGGTCGATGGAGATACGAGCACGAACGACACGGTCCTGTGCTTGGCGAACGGTATGGCTGGGAACCGCACCATCAAAGAAGGCACCCCCGCCTTTCAGCGATTCCTCCTACTCCTGACAGAAGCCTGCCAATCACTCGCGCTGGCCATTTGTCGCGACGGGGAAGGTGTCACCAAGGTGGTGAACATCGAGGTGACCGGAGCCGCCACAGTGGCGCAGGCACGGCAGGTGGCCCACACCATCGCCACATCAAATCTGGTAAAGACCGCCCTGTTCGGCGAAGATGCCAATTGGGGTCGTGTGATGGCGGCGATCGGACGAGCCGGAGTTCCGATTACTCCTTCAAAGCTAAGCCTCTCGTTCGGCGGGGTTCCGATGGTCGCGAAAGGAATGGGACTCGGACTCGCTGCTGAAGCCCGCATCGCGAAGGTCTTTCGCCAGAAAGAATTTACGATCGCCGTAGGACTGGGACAAGGCCGCCACAAAGCCCACATCTGGACGACCGATCTGTCGTTCGACTATGTTCGCATCAACGCAAGCTACCGATCGTAGCAGGATGCTGAAAAATCCCGCCAGCAGCGTTCTCGCATCGCTCAGATCCTCAACGTACCCCAGAGGGTACGCCTCCGGTCTTCGCTCGCTGCGGCCTTGCTGAACGGCCTTTTTGAGCATCCTCAGGTTTTAGAGGGAGTATTGATACTCCTCAGCGCGCCTTGATTGACAGCTTGTGTAAATCGGCGGTACGGTTACGGTTCTGGGAGGGACATGGGGCGCAATAAGAAGTTACGAATCCGCCTTGACAGTTTGAGAAGGCAGATGACAGATCATCGAATTAAGATCGCGCTCGAGCAGCAAGGCGTGAATCCTGATCGCAGACTCATCCGGCATTGGGAAGTCGAGATTAAGGCTTGGGAAGAGACCGAAAAAAATCTCGAACGACGGTTGAAGAAAGGAAAGCGCCATGATTAAGAAAACCCGACAGTCGGCGATAGCTGAGAAAGATTCGTTCCTGGCGCCGTCGAGTTCTTTGCTGGATAATCACTTCGATGAAATTCTGGAGACGACCGACGAGATTGCAGGGCTCGTGGCAATCTTGAAAACCCTCTCACCCACGGATGCCAAGCGAGACGAGTACGAAGGGCGACTCTATGTGGCCCTCACGCACCTCGACCACCATGTGAAGCCCGCCATCAAGGAGTGGGATCGAGTTGTGGATCGGATGCCGGAAGATTGAAAAAATTGTTGCAGCTAGGCCAGCACGCAAGTATCAGTTTCCCTCTCGGTAACCTACACCGCTCATTCAAATCTCTCCATCCCACTGCCCGTATTATTCACCTTCCCGCTTGCTCTGATACTGATCCTGCCTTCCATTTCTGCCTGAGACACGATACAGTAGGCCCATGGCTCCATCCACACAGCAACTACTCAAAGATGCGCTGCAGCTGCCGGATCAACAACGTGCGGAATTAGTTGTTGAGTTACTCGATAGTCTGCCATCAGCGGAACCGGGTCAAGAACGCAGTGATGCCCAATGGCTCACCGAAATTGAGCGCCGGGCACGAGCAGCACAGGCCGGATCAGCAAGCGTATCGTGGGAAGAGGCTCGCAAGCAGGTGCTCGATCGCCTGCCCAAGCGGTGAAACCAGTTGGCCTCTCACCTGAGGCTGTTCTGGAGTTGATTGAAGCCGCCGCCTGGTACGAAACCCGCCAACCTGGGCTGGCAATCTGATTCCTTCAAGAAATTGATCAAGCACAACAGGCGATACAATCCCGTCCCAAGTCATTTCTCCAACTGGCGAATATGGCCGTTGATCTAGAGGTTCGACGGGCCTTACTCCCCCGATTCCCATACGCACTCGTTTTCCTTGAACTCCAGACAGAAATTCGAGTGCTCGCGGTCGCCCATGCCAAACGCCACCCCGACTATTGGCTCAACCGCCTGCAAGCCACCTAAGGCTCAACGAGCAATTTCGGGGCAACAAGAAGAGATATCCTGCAGATTTTCTAGTTCAGCTGTGAGCTGAAGAGGTCGGACGGTTGAGGTCATAATTTATGACCTCGTGAATTCTAATTCCAAGCGCGACATCGGTGACGACTGTTCGGTAGGCGGGAAAACAACAGGACGGGAGTCTTTTCAATTACTCTATTTAAAAATTTGTCCGACCACTCTCCTTCGCACGGCGGGACCGAACTGCTCAACCCATCCACACCCCTAACCTCTTACCCTTCACGCCTATCGCGACTTACCCTTTACCCCTCACTCCTTTCGGCGCACGGCAATCCCGGCTATCGATACACCTCGTCGTGACTTCCGATATCGAGCAGGACGATTTCTTTCTTGGTGACACGAAGTGTCAGGGTGATGCGGTAGGCATGGGTGACGCTCACGGCATGAAGCCCTTCAAGTTCTCCGCTGAGCGGATGCAATCGAAGGGACGGCAGAAAGGGATTGGCTTCGAGATTTCTCAGTGTCTTAGCGAGGGGCTTTTTGAGTTCCGGGTGGGCTCGCGTAACCTTGACGACGCGCCGATCAAAATGGCCGGTCGTCAGCAGCACATACATCAGGCATCAAGACCCAGTTCGCCTATCAACGTCTGCGCCGTCACACGGCGCACTCGCCCTGCTTTCACATCTTTCAACGACCGGCGAATTCGTGAGATATATGACCTGCGATAGCGATCGGATAACTCGCGGAACTGATCTTCAGCCATGATCACATAGACCGGTTCGTTGTCCTTGAGGACATGCACTGGCCCACGTTTCAGGGCCTTGTCCACCGCTGAAAACCCGCGACGTCTGATCTCAGTGGCCGGTATGGTTCTTCGTGCTGCTGCGCTCGTGGTTCGCATGGACTTACTCTATCCCAAGCCGTCCATCACAGCAAGTCTCAAGACCAGAATGGGACAAACCAACGGGGTCGGGAGTCAGTTCAATTGCACTATGTGAAGACTCGCCTGACAACCCTCCTTCGCGCAACGGGACTAAACGGCTCAATCCATCCACAGCACTAACCCGTCACACATCTCACGCCTTACCCCTAACGCCTCACTTTCACTGAGATGCGTTTGACTTCTGACTATGAGAAGGCGCACGATGGCGTCCATTATTCATAAAATACAGAGGTGTATGGTGCCATTTTGCTAGTCTCGCCCAATCCAGCTATACAGAATCGTTCAAGAATCGAATCGCGCCCTCTCGGCAGACTTCGCCATGAGGACGTTATTGTTTGTGCAACAGTACCGACCATTGGGATGACGCCCAGTGTTTTAACCTCATCGAAATGGAGATTGTGATGAAACGATTAGCAGCCCTTTCGGCAGGACTGATCCTCGGATCGCCTACCCTCGCATTGGCAGCAGAACATAGTGCGGGATATCGGGGTGTCGGGCAACTCTACTTCTTCTTCATTGGCGCAATCTTGATCTATGGCGTCTATGATAGCTTCGGCAAGAAAGCAATGTATGTCATGGCGCCGATCATTACGATCGGGCTCTATCTGATGTTGCCCCCGGAGTAGATACCGAGATCAGGGTACGATGCAAAAGACTGGCTCGGCTTAGTCGAGCCAGTCTTTTTCTTTGAGTTTCCGTGGAAGATATTTTTTGGTGAGGTACTGGAAGTCTTTGTTGGCAAGGGCGTCTAGTTCGTACTTGAGTCCGCTCGCGAGCATCCGCTTGATTTCCACCTGCCACGCCGGTTTCTGGAACCACTGATAGTTGAGGAGTTCCTTTGCGCGGGCGATGTCCTTCTCGTTCAATTTGATCCCGACGTTACGAGGAAGTTCGTATCGTTCAGGGTCGGCGCTGGACAGGCCGATGAACTTGGCTTTGGGAATCGCCATCCGCTGGCTCTCAAAGGCCAGATTAATTGAGCCTTGCTTCACAACAGAATAGATATAGTACCCCCAGGGATCGTTATCGACCAGGACATAGACTGGAAGTGTATATTCCTCGTGTAGTCGCCTGGCCAAACGGCGCACCCCACGAGGCGGTTGCCCATTGCCCGTCAACAGCACACAGTTATATCGGCGCCAGAATTTATCTTCCGAGAGGCGATTCCACTGTGTACCTTTCTCGACCAATAACACGAAGTCAGCCGTACAGCGGCGGATCTCCACATACTCCGGCTCGACAATCGACGGAACCGAGTACCCTCCTTTTCCCAGCTTGGCGCAATCCACACGATCCCCGTCGTCACCGAGCACCAGCGGACCGACGACACTTCCTCCATTTTCTGCGCGTACATGCAACTCTTCACGCAGTGCCGTGAGCGACACTTCCAGATCTTCGATGATCGGGTCCGATTCGTCCTGGGTATCGAATGTATTCTCGTGCGAGTCCTGAATGGTGTGTTTCGTCCGGTAATAGATCTCTCTGAGCGACGTCGTCAACTCGGCGCGCTGCAATTCTGAGAGAGCATCTGCGACCAACATCGTCTGCATGAACTTCTTGGCCATGCCGACATTGAAAAATGAACGGGCCTGTTTCTTCCCCCCCATTTCGAGCAAACCCTTGCGCGCATTAAAGGTCACGTTCGAGAGCGCGCGAATCGGGATGGCCATCGTCGGATCTTTTTCACGCTGCGCGGACGCGATCACCATATCGGCCAGCCCGACTAATTTCTTTTCAACAACCCCGTTCTTTGTGATTTTTGTTTTTGCCATGCGTCGTCCTACTTTTTCTTCCTTGCCTGGGGGACCTTGCGACCGGTACGAACTGCGCCTGTCTGTTGCTGTGCCAGAACACCATTTTTACGAGTCGATCCGACGGTTGCGACCATGCTTGGCCTTTTCTTCTCAGACTGTGTCTTTGCAGTGTGTCGTGGTTCAGGTGTAGGGGAAGCCGGCTGCTCCTCGATTGCTATATCATCGGGAACAGGAGCCGCCAATGGAGCCTCTCCTTCAATACCTTCCGCTGTGACAATAATGGAATGCGGTAGGCCCTCCGGCCCGGCGCCGGTCTTGCCGAGTGTTTCATCGGTCTTCATGCCGCCGGTTCGTGACGATGCAATCTTCTGCAGTTGCGCCTTCAGTTTTTCGACAGGCAGCTTCCCACCCTTCAACCTGTTACAGGCTTCGGCGACTTCTTCGATATAAAGTTCAAAAATATTGCGCCGCCGGAATTCGCTCGCTGCTCGCTCGCGACGTCGCAGGAAGAGCCCAAGCCGCCGCCCGCACTCGCGAAGCGCGAGGGTAATCTCTTTATGGATCTCGTCGTACTCCGCGATCGCCTCTTTCGATTCGCTCGTAAAGGGCACCCAGACGGAAGCAATGTGCACGAAGATAGCCATCGGACCTGCGGGAAGAGCCCCGCGTGATTGGCTCATTCCATAATTGCGCCAGGTTGTCGCCAGCACCGCCTTGAAAATAGCGCAAGCAGACTGCTGGTAGAGCAGCGGCACCCGGTTGGCATAGCGAATCACGCGCGCGAGTTCTGAATCTCCTTCTTCCTGCTCCCCTTCTGCCAATGGCATCGTCGGCTTCTCAGGTTTGGTCTCGCTATCCGGGGATTTTCCAAAGGCCAGTCCTGCTTCAATAATGAAGGGGTTGCCGCGATAGACGGAGGGAGGCCGGCTCACCGCCGTATAGAATTCTCCTTTGATCTGTTTATAGAGACCTGAGAGGATGGCCTTTTCGCCGATCGGGGAGAGGCAATTAGTCGGCGGGGCCATGATCTTTGTCGCTTGAATCGTGCGATAGAGCGTTTCGGCTGTCGCACCGCGAATGTCGCGAGGCTTCGCGCTGGGCGAAACCTTCGCCATCTTACACATCTCATCCGCGAGCGGAGGCGTCACCCGGCAGAAATCGCTCGACAGAAATCCCGAAAGGGTCTGGCTCTTGGCCTCATGGAGCATCTTGAGGAACATCCCGAATTCGATGCCGTAGGGATGAGGTTTGATTTCCTTCGGCGATGGCGGCAATTCATGATAGGCGCGAGGATATTCCTTCGTCTCCCCATCCGGCGATCGATAGATGAGCCTCACATGCGCGTTGGCAATTGACGTCTGCTCGAGATACTCATCCACCGACGCGCGACCCTTCTGGTAACGGCCTTCGACTTCAATCGCCACCTGTGTGCCACGCGGCTGGTCCCATTCGATCTGTTTGTTCTCATGGACCAGGGGTTCGTTCTTCTTCGTATCGATCTGCACCTCGAAATAATGGGCCGACGCCTTGGGGCCGATACGCGAAATAATCTTCACCGGTTTGCCGGTCGTCAGTTGGCCATACATCCCTGCCGCCGAAATGCCGATCCCCTGCTGACCGCGACTCATGCGCAAGCGATGGAACTTGGAGCCGTATAACAGTTTTGCAAAGATTTTCGGAATCTGCTGGCGGACGATCCCGGGGCCATTATCTGTGACCGTCACTCGAAAGCGCGTGGCCTGACTCGCAGAGAGCTTTGCTGCCGATCCAATAGCCACAACTTCCAGCTGAACCGTCACCTCAGGAAGAATCCCAGCCTCCTCGCAGGCATCCAGGGCGTTATCGACCGCTTCTTTGACGCAAGTCAGCAACGCTTTGCGTGGGTTGTCAAAACCGAGTAAATGCCGATTCTTGGTGAAGAATTCGGAGACGGAAATCTCGCGCTGCCGCGCGCCCATTTCTACCGCCGTCACTGCTGAAGCTGCACGGGGGGTTGTGTTCTTGGACGTAGATGCAAGTGACTTGTGCGTGCTCATTCATCTTCTCCAGTCAGGCGACGACACCGGACAGCTTCAGCACATCATCATTGCCATCTCGAACGATGGAGATGACACAGCGAACCTCTTCACGGTTGTGAGAGGAGCGGAACGGCACATGGCGGGGTGGTGAAACGGGGAAAACCGCCAACCGGAATGAGCGGGCAATTAGGGTGGGAGGAGCGCGCACCTACCGAGGACAGCATAGGTACGACGGAGATCTTGGCAGGACTTTAGGCTTCCCGGTCAAGCCGGGCTTGCACACCATCCCGACGCTCGATCCCCTTATGAACCATATTCCCTCGGGGCGTTAAGCTCCCCCCACAGAGATACGATATTCTTCCGATGCGAGCGAGTCAAGGATTGACTCACTATGCATGGCCCCAGCCCGCATTATTCACGAAGGCTTCTACTGCACCCGCCGATACGCCGCTACGACAAGCCTGACGGCGGGCGGGCTCGTCGCTCAGTCAGTCACCATACTGTTTCAAGTATGCTTCCCTCCTTCGCGGCTCCGCGCGCCCGTCTCGCTTGGCGTCTCGGCGGTTTCGTCACGAACCCTCGTGAATAATGCGGGCAGTCTTCTCCCTCTTCAGAGTCATCGATGAGCTGTTCGAGCTCATTACGTTTGACGGATCCAAACTTTTTACACGAGATCCCGAATGGATTCTCTCAGGCCCATAGCATGGAGAACCCCATTAGCGGAGTTTGAGGATCATGCCATCAAGCTTGGTATCCGTCACAAACTTTTCGAAATTCTTGTTGTACAATTCGTTGAGCAATTCCTGGGCATCCTCAGGGTCGAACCAGAAAACCTGGTTGGTTCCGACGCCAGTGAGGGTCTCACGGATCTGGCTCCCATCAGCACGATTCTTCACTTGGACAGCCATCCGACTTTTTGCGTTCAGGGTCGTTTGACCGATGCCACTTGTGGCATCCACACCGACATCGATGAGTCTGCCGGTGATGGTCATATCTGCCCCTTCGGCTCCAGTCCCTTTGACGACGGTCGCATTCCAACCTTTCCCATTGAGGAAGTCCGCGAACGCCTGTGCCGTCGCCTCGCCAAGCGTACCGTTCGGGAGGCTGAAATGACTCTCCCCTCCCCATAGATGATGTCTGATACCAAGGTGCGACCGATCGGTACGATGGTCTTCAAACGGCTGAATCGCGACAGTCGCGAGACTCATCGACACAGCCTTCCCATCTGCCACGTTCGCGATGGGAACCTTCAGATCGACACGCTCGCCCTTGCCTGCACAGCCAGTGGCTAAGATGATCCCAAGAAGCCCGATTCCTAAGATGTGGGTGTGATAGTGCCTCACTTCTTCCTCCTTGATGGCCGACATCTAGCAGGATGCTGAAAAAGTCCGCCAGCCTCGTTCTCGCATCGCTCAGAGGCTCAACGTACCGAAGTGTACGCCTCACCTCTTCGCTCACTGCGGCCTTGCTGGACAGCCTTTTTGAGCATCCTGCGGTTATTGAGACCTTCGCCCTATCTGAAGTATGTCACCGATGTTATATGGACACACCGAGTTTTTCCTCAGCCTGCTAAAGCACATGTCCTATGGCGCACGCGATGGTTATTTTGTCACGAAATGCGCCCGACGATTTTGCTGGTAACAGTCTTCGTTTTGCTGCTTGCAGAAGGGTCTGGTTTCTCCATAACTCGTAATCTGAAGCTGCGACGCCTGCGCACCCATGTCTTGGAGATACTTCTTTACCGCGCGCGCCCGTTTCTCACCCAGGACGAGGTTGTACGCCACGGTGCCTCGCTCATCGCAATGGCCTTCAATCAGCACCGTCTTGCTCCCGTTGGCGCGAAGCCATGCGGCATTGGCGTCCAACACCGGCATCGCATCCTTACGGACGTGAAAGCGATCGTATTCGAAGAACACATCGCCCAATGCTTGGCTGTCGGAGTCCTGATTCGATGGCAGCGCGAGATTGGATGGTGCGGTGTCTGCTGGCCGCTCGAATGATCGCTCAAGCGGTATCGGCTTAATCGCATCCGGCTTGATCTCTTCGCTCTTAGTCTGCCCTGCTCGTGAGGCGGCATCCCCTGACGAGGACGAGACGTTCTTACCAGCGCACCCAGCGGCTAACACTATCAAGCTGAGGCTCAGACACACGCCGACTACACTTCGATCCATAACATAACCTCCTGTTGTATGAGTCGCGTCGTTCCAGCAGGGTTAAGGCAATCCTGCTCTTGTACCTGGGCCGCTTCATCGCGGCACGTCTTTCACATGGATACCAGATTACCGCCCATACTTATAGGTGCTCATGGAACATCCGTCAACCCAAAATCGCACCTCACCCCTATTATCAGAGTGGGTACGCAGGCTGTATTCTCACCGGAAGTTGCATCCCTCTTCAGCTTTCGCTAATGTGCAAGTCATGACCCATTCCCTCGCGCGTTCACTCGTTCTAGCCGGCGCGAGCGGTCTGTTCCTCTCGCTGAGTTTCCCAAATTCAGACCTCGGACTGTTGGCTTGGGTCGCCCTTGTGCCATTGCAGTGGGCGTTGGACGGCAAAACCAAAACGCAGGCATTTTGGATCGGGTGGCTATCCGGCACGATTGCCTTTACAGGCATGATGACATGGGTGGTCACCGCCATGAACACCTATGGCAAGGTCCCGCTGGTGATCAGCTACGGACTCATGTTGCTGCTCACGGCCTATTTGGGTTTATATGTCGGTCTCTACTCGGCCGGGGCCGTGTGGTTTCGAACGCTGATTCCTCGCTACGGTTTCTTTGTCTTTCCCTGTTTCTGGGTGACGCTTGAACTGACCAGAACCTATGCGCTGAGCGGATTACCGTGGGGCCTCCTCGGCTATTCTCAATATCGTCAGATTGAGATCATACAAATTGCGGATCACTTGGGCGTCTACGGAGTCTCATTTCTTATTGTGATGGTGAACGTCGCCATCGCTGAATTTTTCTCCTGGCTGATGCCCTTGTTCCGGGGATTCCGACCTGCCAGGCTCCCTTGGGAACTCGCGGCCATGGCGGCCCTCCTCGTCGCACTCTCGTGGGAGTATGGCCTGGCATCGCTATCTGAAACGCCGTTTTCCGATATTCCGCGATCGTCCATCAGTGTGGGAGTGGTGCAGCCGAATGTGGATCAAGCGGTCAAATGGGACACTTCCTATCGAGAGGAGACTCTCGCACGCTTCGATCGACTCACCGAGCAACTCGGCCTGGGCACGGATTTGGTGGTGTGGCCGGAAGCGGCAACGCCGTTCGTCTTTGAGCGTGAACCAGTCTATCAGTTGCAACTTATTGCCATAGCCAATCGAGCCCATGCGCCGATCCTGTTTGGGAGTCCCGCCGTGCGTTTCTACCCGGATCGGCGGCCCTATCTGTTGAACAGCGCCTACCTCCTCTCCCCCGACGGCCAGGTGTTGGGACGGTACGACAAACAACATCTGGTTCCCTTTGGAGAATATATCCCGCTCAAATCTTCGGTGTTATTTTTCCTCGATAAACTGGTGGAAGGGATCGGCGATTTCGAAGCAGGACCCGGTCCAGCAATCTTGACCTTGACGCCGAAACCCCGCTCTGCAGCAACAGGCATGACTGGAACCGCACCGCGATCGATTAATTTTGGCGTCGCCATCTGCTACGAAGTGATTTTTCCGAACTTGGTACGGCAATTCGCTGCGAATGGGGCGGAGTTCTTGGTGACCGTCACAAACGATGCTTGGTTCGGCGCCTCGTCGGCAGCCTCGCAACATTTTTCGATGGTCGTGTTTCGCGCGGTTGAGAATCACTTGGCGTTCGCTCGCTCGGCCAACACCGGCATTTCTGGATTCATCGATCCGTTCGGGCGCATCCTTGAGGCCACGCCGACATTTACGGAGCACGCCGTCAAAGCGACGATTCAGGTCTGGCGCCCGCATACATTTTACAGTCGGTACGGCGATGTGTTTGCCTACGGCTGTGCTATACTCTGCGCGATTTTATTCTTACTGGGCATGTTTCGCTCTAAGGGTTCTGAACCGGATGCCATCGCGGCCACTCCTGTCTAGCAGGTTGAGGAACGATACGGTTCATACGAAAAAGGCCGAAACATCGAAGAATGAGGCTGACGGTTCAATAGCGCAGGATGCTCAAAAATGCCGTCCAGCAAGGCCGCAGTGAGCGAAGAGGCGAGGCGTACGCTTCGGTACGGTGAGTCTCTGAGCGATACGAGAACGATGCTGGCGGACTTTTTCAGCATCCTGCTAGAGAGAAAGGATCGTTCCATGCTGGATGAGATAAAAAATCGCGTGCAGACCCTCAGGCAATTGGTATCTGAACTACGGGGGCATCTTTGACTTTGCTCGCATGACGGCTGAGTTGGCACATCTGGAGCTACAGACATCGCATCCGGATTTTTGGAATCACGCACAGCAGGCCGCTAAGATCGGCCGGAAAAAATCTGCGATTGAGCATGACCTCCAGCAATGGCGGGACATCGATGAGACCATGAACAATCTGGGCGCGCTACTCGAACTGGCAGAAGAAAGCGAAGATACCGAGCTTGTGAAGGAATTGACGTTCGAGCTCGATCGATTCGAGCCAAAGCTCGCCGCGCTTCGGCTTGAACTGCTGCTCTCAGGCGAACTAGATCCCAACAATGCGATCGTGGCCATCCATCCAGGCGCCGGCGGGACGGAATCGCAGGATTGGGCTCAGATGTTACTTCGCATGTACGTCCGGTGGGCCGAGAGCAAGAAATTCAAGGTCGAAACGCTGGATCTGCTCCCAGGAGAAGAAGCGGGAATAAAAAGCGTCACACTCTCGGTGACAGGAGCCTACGCCTATGGCTACCTCAAAGCCGAAGCAGGCGTCCATCGATTGGTGCGCATTTCACCCTTCGATGCAAACAAGCGGCGGCATACCTCCTTTGCCTCGGTCTTCGTCTATCCGGAGGTGAATGAAGATATCGACCTCGTAATTGAAGACAAAGACCTTAGGATCGATACCTTTCGGGCCGGCGGCGCAGGCGGCCAGAACGTGAATAAGGTCGAGACGGCGATCCGCATGACGCATCTGCCGACCGGAATTGTGGTGCAATGTCAAAATGAACGATCACAACTCCAGAATCGCAATGGCGCAATGAAGGTCTTGAAGGCACGCCTCTATGAACTCGAAGTAAAAAAGAAAGAGGCGGAGTTCAATGCGATCGTCGGGGAAAAGAAAGATAACGCCTGGGGCAGCCAAATTCGATCGTATGTGTTCCAGCCCTATCAAATGGTCAAAGACCTCCGGACCGGCTACGAAGTGGGACAGGTAGCCGCCGTCATGGATGGCGATTTGGATGGGTTCATCGAAGCGTATCTGAAAAGGAAAATGGCAAAAGGCGCCATGCAAGAAGCGGTGGAAGATCCGCCTGTCTAACTCCTTGCCCGTCGCCTCATGCCTGAAACAGCTATGGACGAACTGAACGAGCAGCAACAACAACGCATCAAGAAGCTCGACGCCCTGCGTGAAGCAGGCGTGGCGCCCTACGGTACGCGATTCGAGGTAAAGGATCGTGCGGGCCAGCTGATCAAACTCCATGCGGAGAAACCTAAAGAGGTGTTGGAAGAAGAAAAGATCTCATGTACCTTTGCCGGACGCATCGTCGCCCTGCGACGATTCGGCAAAGCAGGTTTCGCCGTATTGCAAGACGGATCTGACCGGCTGCAGGTCTATCTCAAGAAGGATCACCTCACCGAGCAGGGGTATCGTATTGCCGAACTACTCGACTTGGGCGACTGGATCGGTGTCACCGGCACACTCTTTCGCACAAAGACCAATGAATTCACCGTCGAAGTCGCACAGCTCACCTTCTTAAGCAAAGCCCTCAGACCGCTTCCGGAAAAATGGCATGGGTTGACGGACGTGGAAACCCGTTACCGGCAGCGCTATGTCGATTTGATCGCGAATCCCGAGATACATGGCATATTCGCCACCCGTAGTAGAATCATCGCCGGTATTCGCGCCTTCTTGATCGAACGAGGCTTTCTCGAGGTCGAAACGCCGATGATGCATCCGATCCCAGGAGGAGCTGCGGCAAAACCCTTCGTCACCCACCATAATGCCCTTGGCGTCGATCTCTATCTCCGCATTGCGCCGGAACTCTATTTGAAGCGGCTGATCGTGGGCGGCTTTCCTCGCGTGTTTGAAATTAATCGCAACTTTAGAAACGAAGGCATCTCGACGATTCACAACCCGGAATTCACGATGCTGGAGTTCTACGTGGCCTATGCCGACTATCAGGACCTGATTGTCCTCACAGAGGAACTTGTCTCCTCCTTAGCACAACAGATTTTCGGCAAGACCGTCATCAGCTATCAAGGGAAAGACATCACGCTCACAGCTCCATGGCGCCGCTGGTCGTATCACCAGGCGATTCTGGAGGTGAACAACCTCGATGCCTCCGTCCTTCAGGATAAGGAGAAGGCGATTGCGGCGGCCAAAGAGCTCGCCATTTCGGTTGATCCACAATGGCCACTCTTCAATATCGTGAACGAAATCTTTGAGGAAACCGTCGAGCCGAAGCTGATTCAGCCGACCTTTATCACCGACTACCCCATCGATATTTCTCCCCTCGCACGGCGCAAGGATTCGAACCCGGAGCTGACCGATCGTTTCGAGCTCTATATTGCCGGCCGGGAAATCGCGAATGCCTTTTCAGAGTTGAACGATCCATTGGATCAGCGACAGCGCTTCGAAGGCCAGGCCGCGCAGCGCGCAGCAGGCGACGAAGAGGCGCATCTGGTCGATGAAGACTTCCTGCGCGCCTTAGAATACGGTATGCCGCCAACTGCGGGTGAAGGCATCGGCATCGACCGGCTGATCATGCTCTTTACCGACCAAGCGTCGATCCGCGACGTGGTCCTCTTCCCTCAACTCAGGCCCGAGAAATAACGGTGGCCCTTCCCTTCGAAATCTTTGTTGGGTTGCGATATCTGCGCGCCAAGCGCCGGAATCGGACGATCTCATTGAACACCGTGGTCTCCATTGCCGGAATCACACTCGGCGTGGCGGCACTGATTGGGACGGTCGGCATCATGACCGGATTTAAAGAGGACATTCAGGCGAAGATTCTTGGGACGACGGCCCACATCATCGTGCAGGATCGGATGAAAGACAGCATGAGCGACTACGATCCCGTCGCCAAACAAGTCGCAACCGTTCCCGGTGTCGTCGCGGCGACCCCGTTTGTGCTCAAGCAGGTCTTGCTCACGACCCAAAACGGCGTGCAAGGCATTGTCCTCCGCGGAATTGACCCGCAACGCGAAGCGACGGTGACGGAGTTGGCAAAAAATCTCTCGACCGGAGAGTTAACTGACCTCAGCAAGCCTGTCAAGGTGAAACAGCCACCGGCCGACAATCCCAATGGCCCGTCAGTCGAGACGGAAAAACCCGGCATCATTTTAGGCAAGGAACTCGCGATGCGGCTCGGCGTCTTTGTCGGTGATACGGTTAACGTGGTGTCCCCTCCAGCCGGCCCGATCAGTGCGATCGGCATGGTGCCGAAAATCCGCACGTTCATACTGGTTGCGCTGTTTCAATCCGGCATGTATGAGTACGACTCGTCGTTGGCCTACATCGATCTCGCTGAGGCGCAGAAGTTTTTCAATATGGGGCACACGGTAACGGGCATTGAAATTAAAGTCACGGACGTCTTCCACGCGGACGAGACGGCCCGTTCCGTGGAGCAATCGCTCGGTTTCGCATATGGCGCGCGCGATTGGATGCAGATGAATCGCAATCTATTCTCGGCGCTCAAACTTGAAAAGACGATGATGTTTTTGCTGTTGGTGTTGATCACCATCGTGGCATCCTTTAACATTGTCAGCACCCTCACCATGATCGTGACAGAAAAGCAAAAAGAGATCGCCATCCTCAAGGCGATGGGCGCCACCAGGAAAAGCATCCGGCGCATTTTCATGCTGAACGGATTGATCATCGGCCTGTCCGGAACCGCGATCGGCATCCCGCTCGGCTACGCATTTCTGTGGCTGATCCAGACATTCTGGACCTTCGATGCATCGGTCTATTACATCTCGCGGATCCCCGTCCACGTCCAAGCAATGGATGTGCTCCTTGTGGCCGGCTCCGCCATTCTGATCAGCTTCGCCGCTACGGTCTTCCCTTCGCTCCAAGCAGCCAAGCTCGAACCAGTGGCCGCGCTACGCTACGAATAATCATGCCGATCCTTTCAGCACATCACTTTCAGTTTGGAGCGTCCGCGTGATCACCGTGGCTGGTCTGACCAAATCATTCCCCATGGGCGGACAAACCCTCACGGTGCTCAAGGGTGTCGATCTTCAGATTCGGCGCGGGGAACTCATTGCAATCATTGGAGCGTCGGGAGCCGGGAAAAGCACGCTGCTCCACATTATCGGAACGCTCGATCGGCCAACCACAGGAACCGTCCACTTTGATGGCCAGGATATGTTTCGCATGTCGGAAGGTGAACAGGCAGACTTCCGGAACCGGCGCATCGGATTCGTGTTCCAGTTTCATCATCTTCTGCCGGAATTCACGGCGCTCGAAAATGCCTGCATGCCTGCCCTCATTCAGCGCCGAAATCTGGGAGATATTGAACCGGAAGCCATCACATTGTTGAAGGAAGTCGGATTGGGAGCTCGGTTACATCACAAGCCGGGTGAGTTGTCCGGAGGCGAGCAGCAGCGAGTGGCGGTCGCACGCGCCCTCTTGCAGAAACCCGACCTCGTGCTGGCTGATGAGCCGACAGGAAACCTTGACACGCACACAGGCGAGGCGCTCTTTGCCATGTTGCGCGAACTGAACAAGGCCCGCGGGACAACCTTTGTGATCGTCACACACAACGACAAACTGTCTGCTCAGGCCGACCGGATCGTCCACATGCAGGACGGTCAAATTGTGTAACGATCCCTATTGCACCTCACCCTGTTTGTTGTTGTTTACATATAGATGCTAACCCCATCTAACCTTGACGAGAGCGATGTCATCCAATAGACTCGGCGAAGGCTCATCACTGGCAAGGAGTGGCTCCACGATGTTCCGTTCTCGGTCGTTTCGCGCCGCTGCGATCTTCGTAGGACTGATGGTTCCAGCGCAGGCACTGGCTCTGGAGTTCGTCACCGTGGGGCCTCGTGCCATCGGTATGGGTGGAGCCGGCGTGGCCATCACAACAGATTCTTTAGCCACCTATTGGAATCCAGCCGGACTCGCAATGACGCAGACCGTTGACGTAAGGATTCAAGGCGGCGGACAGGTGATCGATCGTCTGGGCATCGCCGACGCAGTCCACGATCTCGAAAATTTCAACAAAGACGATATTTCCCCTGCGAACCAGGCCAGGGCCCAAGACATCGCCAATCGAATCAATCGCCCAGGCGCCACGGTATCGATCAATGGGTCGGCTGGTCTCTATCTCAAAGGGCATCTGGGCGAGCATGCACTCGGCTTTAATGTTTCTGACGTTGCAACGGGCGGCGGGTTTGTGAGTACCCCGGCAACGGCGACTCTGGCCGGCTCACAAGTGAATTTGACCGGTGAGATGGCACTGAGAGGGTTAGAGGCGAGGCAAGTGGCGTTTTCCTATGCCTATGCATTTTCCGATAAAACATTTTCTATCGGGGTGACGGGAAAATTCATTCAAGGCGCCGCGTACAGAGGAAGCACCCTTCTCACCGGAGGAACCGACGTATCCATTACGGATAACTTTGGGAAAGCCACGCTCTCGACTGCCTTCGGTATTGATGTTGGAGCCATCTACCGCCCATCCTCATGGTTACGATTCGGCCTGGTGGCGAAAGATCTCAATCAACCAACTTTTGATGTTCCCGGTGGAGAAGAGCTGAAACTCGGGCCCCAGGTTCGAGGCGGGGTCGCGATCAACCCCTATTCTTCGCTGACGTTGACGGCAGATGTCGATGCGACATCGAATAAGACGTTCATTCCAGGCGTGAAGAGCCAGGTCTTGAGTCTCGGAATCGAACAAACCATCTTTTCTGAATTCATGTCGTTTCGCCTCGGCGCCTTCAAGAATATGAAAGACGCCGGGACACCATTTACCCCTACGGCAGGGTTGGGCTTTCGGCTCTATGCCTTCCGTCTCGATGTGGGCGGTGGATATGACTTCCGCGAAGAGGGCGCGCTGGTGTCAGGCTCTGCTTCTTTGACATTCTAATGGTATACTGAACGTATGATGACTTTTCATTACCTACGACGCACAGCCTTCTTCTTCCTTATTCCTCTCCTTGTCGCCGGCTGTGGTGGCTTACAGGAGGTGTGGGAAGGGCCTGGAGCGAAAATGTTCCGGCCTCAAGCGATTGCGGTGCTTCCACCCATGGCGAGCCAATACGACAACGCGCGTGAGGATATTCAAGAAGTCTTGTCTGGCTCCCTGAATAAAGGCGGCCACATCGAGCGCGTGATGTCTCCTGAAAATGTGACGGATATCTTCCAAGCCTCGAAGGAGGCGTTCGATGCGCTGGTATTTTACTTCTCACGTCTGGAGATGACTGGTCAGTCCGACAAGGACTCCGCTGTGAAATTGGGGAAAGCGCTGAACGTAGACTCGTTTTTAGTCGTGCGGGTCAACTCTTGGGAATACATGCGCAAAGAAGGCGACAATGTCGGTCGAGTCGGGCTGAGCCTTCGACTGGTCGATGCCACCACCGGCACGACCGTGTGGAAAGCCCGACATGAAAAATCAAGCAGCTACATGTTTTATCGGCCAAACTTAAAAGATGTCGCGAAAGAGTTGGCCGCTGAGATGATCCAGGCCATGCCCCCCCAAGCCAAACGGTAACCCTGCCCTCGCCTGAGTTTTCCTCGGTGCGGTTGAAAAAACCAACTTGCGTCAGTTCCAGCGTCGCGTCGTCCAATTTTCAATGAGAAGAAGGTGTGATCAACTGCCTAGCCTGATCTTGGCTGAGCCGATCGCATGGCGGTTTTCAATGAGCGGACGAACTCAGCGACATGCGTCACCATCTCTTGTTTCTGTCCGTATGCGGCAATCTGCTTGACGATCGCGCTGCCGACGATCACCCCATCGGCAATGGCTGCAACATTGGCAGCGTCCTCTGGAGTCGCAACCCCAAAGCCGACCGCGACAGGGAGTTTCGTGACTTTTCTAATTTTTTCTACGTTCTTCCTCACATCGGCCAGGTTCAGCAATTTTGCGCCGGTGATGCCGGTCAGTGACACATAATAGACAAATCCCTGTGACTGGCGAGCCACAAAGGTCCGTCGCGTGGCAGTGCTTGTCGGGGCAAGAAGAAAAATCAGTGGAAGCCCGGCTGCGGCAGCCGGCCCTTTGAGCGGGCCTGCTTCATCCGGCGGCATGTCAGGTAAAATCAAACCGTCAACGCCGACCTGGGCCGCTTCCTGGAAGAACCGTTCCGGGCCGAATGCATGAATACTATTGTAGTACGCCATCAAAACCAGTGGAATTTGAGTCCTAGCCCTGAGACGAATCACCATGGAGAGGATCGATCGAAGAGTTGTTCCACTGCGCAAGGCCCGTTCAGCCGCCTGTTGGATCACCGGGCCGTCGGCGATGGGATCGGAAAATGGGACACCCAGTTCAATGATATCGGCCCCGGCCTTCTCTAACTCCACAACAAGCTGTTCGGTGCCTTGCAGCGAGGGATCACCTGCCATTACATAGGCAATGAGCGCCTTTTCACCTCGCTGCTGAAGCTGTGCAAAGGCACGGTCAAGCTTCGAGGTCACAGCGTAATCCCTCGCATATTGGCAATTTGCTGAACATCCTTATCTCCACGACCGGAGAGATTTACAACAAGAATCTTGTTCTTCTTCATCGTGGGCGCCACCTTCATCGTATGGGCAATGGCGTGGGCGCTTTCAAGTGCCGGCATGATTCCTTCTTCTCTGGCCAAAATATCGAACGCCGCCATGGCCTCGTCGTCGGTTACTGAAGTGTACTCGGCTCGGCCTTGATCCCGCAAATAACTGTGTTCGGGGCCGATCGCCGCATAATCCAACCCGGCTGAAACCGAATGGGTCAGATTCACTTGCCCATCCTCGCCCTGGAGTAGATAGGTCATGGTGCCTTGCAAGACGCCCGGCTTTCCCCCGGCAAAGCGCGCGGCGTGCTTTCCACTCGCGACGCCCAGACCGCCGGCTTCAACACCAATCATTTTCACCTTCTTGTCCCGGATGAAGGCATGGAAGAGCCCAATGGCATTGCTGCCTCCCCCGACGCAAGCAATCAGGCAATCCGGCAACCGTCCTTCTGCCGCCAGGATCTGCCGACGAGCTTCACGCCCAATGATGGATTGGAAATCCCGGATCATCATCGGATAGGGATGAGCCCCGAGCACTGAGCCGAGAATGTAGTGGGTCGTGCGGATGTTCGTCGTCCAATCTCGCATGGCTTCGCTGATGGCATCCTTAAGCGTGCGACTCCCCGCATCGACCCCTGTGACGGTCGCACCGAGCAATCTCATCCGGAAGACGTTCAGCGCCTGCCGCTGCATGTCTTCGGTTCCCATATAGACTTCACATTGAAGCCCGAACATCGCCGCGACAGTGGCCGTCGCCACCCCATGTTGGCCGGCCCCGGTTTCAGCGATGATACGCGGCTTCTTCATTCGCTTGGCGAGAAGCCCTTGTCCGATCGCGTTATTGATCTTATGGGCTCCGGTATGACAGAGATCTTCGCGTTTCAGATAGATTTTCGCTCCCCCCAACCGTTTCGTGAGTCGTTGCGCAAAGTAGAGCGACGTGGGCCGTCCGACGTAGTGCTTCAAGTAGTAGGCGAGCTCCGATTGGAAGCTCCGGTCTTTTTTTACACGAGCATATTCCTGCTCCAATTCAAGTAGAGCCGGCATAAGGGTTTCTGGGACATAGCGTCCACCATACGCGCCGAAGCGACCTTGCTTGTTGGGAACAGAGCTCATCATTATCCTTCTCCCTGCTTAGAGCTGATGCAGTATAAACAGGCTCATGTTGGAGAGACAACCTTGCCTGCATTATTTTTGAAGCTTCTGCTGCAACGGGCACTCTCGCCGTTCAACCCTTCGACATACTGCACGCGTATGCCTCAGGACTTCACGTTTCCAAGTGCCCGTTTCGCTTCGCGTCTGCACACTTTCGTCCCTCGGCTGGGCTCGGGACCCTGAGCCTGTCCTTCGACTGTGCTCAGGGCCGTGAGCGTGTCGAATGGTCGAAGGGCAACGAACCTTCATGAATATTGCGAGCGAGCCGCTCGAATGAATGCACGGACTTTCTCGTGATCTTTTTTCCCTGGCATCCGTTCAACTCCACTGCTCACATCCACGCCATACGGCTGCACTTCCTGGATCGCTTTCTCGACATTGTCCGGGGTAAGCCCCCCGGCCAGCAGCACACTCGCAGCCTTGGCCACCTCTGCTGCAAGTTGCCAATCAATGACCTGTCCAGTGCCTCCGTAGGCCTGATCGGAAAAGGCATCCAGCACGAACCCTCGAACCCCGGCCCTTCCTCGAAACTCCGCTAAGGCGAGAAATGTGCTCCGATCTTTCACGCGCAACGCTTTGAGAACCGTACGGCCTAACTCTTTGCAATAGATCGCCGATTCATTTCCGTGCAACTGTGCAATGGTGAGTCCACAGTCGTCCATCAGGTGACGAACCACCTGCGGCTCCTCGTCTACAAACACGCCCACTGGTATCACCAGGGGAGGCAGGCTCATCACGATCTGCCGAGCCAATGTGGGCTCGATATACCGAGGACTCTTTCGATAGAACACGAATCCTAAAGCATCGGCCCCCGCCTCAACTGCCACAGCAGCATCCTCAGCGTTAGTGATCCCACATATTTTGACTTTGGGCATAGCGGCCATTTTATGCGTGCGATGCAACCGGCACTCCCCGCAACTCACGAATCTTCGCGGGCATGTCTTCCGCACGAATGAGCGATTCTCCAACGAGCATGGCATGGATGCCGGCTTCAACCAGCTGCACCACATCGGCACGCTGGCGAATGCCGCTTTCGCTGACAATCAGTTTGCCGGCTGGAATCCGTTTTGCCAAACGCAGCGTAACCCCCAGATCGGTCGTGAACGTCTTCAAATCTCGGTTGTTGATGCCGATCAGTCTCGCATCAGGGAGCCGTTCTAATACCCTATCGAGCTCGCGCTCGTGATGGGTCTCGATCAGCACATCCAAGCCTAAACCACGGGCGAGCGCATAGAAGTCGATCAGTTGCTGTCGTTCAAGCGCGGCAACGATCAAGAGGACCGCATCGGCACCGTAGGCGCGCGCTTCGTAAAACTGGATCTCCTCCACCATGAACTCTTTGTTCAATGCAGGCAGGGGCACCGATTGTTTGATCTCGCGAAGGTAGTCGAGGCTGCCTTGGAAGAAATCCTTGTCGGTTAAGACGGATAGCGCCGAAGCGCCATGGGTATGATAAGCCGTTGCAATCTCGAGATAGTCAAATCGATCGGCAAACTCGGGACGGAGGAGGCCAAGACTGGGTGAGGCCTTCTTGACTTCGGCGATCAGCGAAGGACTGCCGGCCGTTCTCGTCGCTTCGAGGGTCACGGCAAAACCGAGTGGACCAGGTGCGTCCTGAATCCTCTTCTTCAGCTCTGAGAGGTAGCCCCGGCTTTGCTTGTGCCGGAGTTCCGCTTTCTTGTGCTCCAAAATTCGAGAGAGAATCACGATGCAGTCATCCTTTATTCGTGAATGCGATGAGGCGAGCGAGCTTCTCCGCCGAGGCCCCAGAATCAATCACGCGGCCGGCCAAGAGGAACCCTTCTTGAAGACTTGCCGCCTTGCGCCCCGCAACAAGGGCCGGCGCGGCATTCAAACACACGATATCTCGTTTTGGCCCCTTCCGTCCCTGGAGAATATCGCGAGTGATCGCCGCATTTTCTTGCGGGGTCCCTCCGGCCAGCTGTTTGGCTGGGACTAGGGCAAGTCCGAACTCCGCCGGATCCAGAAGGTAGTTCGAAAGAACGCCCCCCTTCGCTTCCGAGATCTGGGTCTTCGCCGTGAGAGTGATCTCATCGAGTCCGTCCATCCCATGAACGACAAAGCAATGTTGCGACCCCAGATGCATGAGGACATTCCCAAGCAGGGAGGTCAATCTCCCCTCATAGACACCGAGCACTTGAACGGTGGCCCCGGCAGGGTTGGTCAGAGGGCCCAAGAGATTCAACATGGTCCGAATACCCATCTCCTGTCTGGGACCGGCACAATGTTTCATGGCTCCATGATAGAGCGGAGCAAAGAGAAATCCGATACCGACTTCATTGATGCAATCGGCCACACGCTCGGTCGACAAATCAATCTTCACCCCGAGGGCTGAGAGGACGTCTGCGCTCCCTGACTTGGACGACACAGAACGGTTGCCGTGCTTTGCCACGGTCAAACCTGAGCCTGCCAGAACAAACGCCGTCGTCGTGGAGATATTGAACGTGTGAGCCCCGTCCCCGCCTGTACCACACGTATCGACGACCAAAGGATCTCCAACGGCAATGCGAACGGCTTTGGCGCGCATCGCTCGCACGGAGCCGGCGATTTCGTCGACGGTTTCTCCCTTCAAACGAAGCCCCATCAAGTAGGCGGCAATTTGGGCCGGAGTTGCCGCGCCTTCCATAATCTCGAACATCACCGATTCGGCTTGTTGTTCGGTGAGAGAGGTACGGTCAGCGAGTATAGCAATCGCGTCTTTGATCATGGAGTAGCGACCACACTGGTACTAGAGTTTAAGGAAGTTACGGAGGAGGTCTTTCCCGAACGTGGTGAGGATCGATTCCGGATGAAACTGCACCCCTTCGATTCCCAGAGACCGATGCCGCAATCCCATAATTTCACCCTCGGCTGTTTCGGCCGAGATTTCAAAACAGGACGGTAGGGTGTCCCGCTTCACGATCAGAGAATGGTAACGTGTCGCATCGAAAGGACTGGGCAGTTGATGGAAAATCGTTCTCCCGTCGTGCTGGATCTTCGATGTTTTGCCATGCATCAACCGTTCAGCTCGAACAACTTCGCCTCCAAATGCCGCAGCGAGAGATTGATGGCCGAGGCACACACCCAAGAGCGGGAGACGCCCGCCGAAATGCCGGATGGTTTCGACTGATACGCCGGCTTCCATCGGCGTGCAGGGTCCCGGAGAAATCACGATGCGGCTCGGTTGTAGAGACTCGATCTGATCGATCGTAATCTTGTTGTTGCGGAATACGCGAACGTCTTCACCCAGCTCCCCAAAATATTGCACGAGGTTATAGGTGAAGGAATCATAGTTGTCGATCATCAACAGCATGATAAATCGTGACGTGTGATGAGTGATGTGTGACGAGTTAAGGAATCATTCCGTCTAACTCTTCACAGATCACTCATCACCGATCACCCCTTTTTACTCCAGTCCCTGCTCGGCCAATTCGACGGCTTTCATCATGGCCTTTGCCTTATTACAGGTCTCCTCATATTCGTGTTCCGGATTTGAATCGGCAACGATGCCTGCCCCGGCTTGAATGAAGGCCTGATGATTTTTCACGACGACCGTCCGTATATTAATGCACATATCCATGTTACCGGAAAAGCTAAAGTAGCCCACTGCACCGGCATAGGGGCCTCGCCTTGTAGGCTCAAGTTCATCAATGATCTCCATGGCTCGAATCTTCGGCGCCCCGGAGACGGTACCGGCGGGAAAACAAGCCCGCAACACGTCGTAGGAAGTCTTCGACTCATCCAATTGTCCTGTCACATTCGACACAATATGCATGACATGGGAATATCGTTCCACATGCATGAGCGAATCGACTGTGACTGAACCGGGTTTAGCCACACGACCAACATCATTTCTTCCGAGATCGACCAGCATCACATGCTCGGCCCGTTCCTTTTCATCCGCCAAAAGTCGCTGCTCCATCTGCTGATCCTCTTCAGGATTGACGCCGCGGCGGCGGGTGCCGGCAATGGGGCGAACGGAGATGACGCCATCTTCACACCGCACAAGTGTCTCCGGAGAGGAGCCAACCAGCTCCACCCCCGCAATACGCAGGTAATACATATACGGCGAAGGGTTCACCACGCGCAACGCGCGATAGAGTTGCAAGGAAGGGGCCTGCACATTCGCTTCCCATCGCTGGGATAGTACGGCTTGCACGATATCGCCCGCTCGAATGTACTCCTTCGTCCGCATGACCATTTTCTCAAAATCCGGCTTGCTCATATTTGCGGTAAAGACTACCGGCTTGCGGCGGCGATGCAGCCGTGTGCGGCGGAGCGGGCGCTTCAGCCTCGTGATCGTGCGTTCGATCCGTTCTGTCGCCGATCGGTACGCAGCCTTAATGCCGCGCGCCCCTTTTGTCGTGACATGAGCGGTGGCTACAACTTTGATCTTCTGAGAGACATTGTCGAAGATCAGCAAGGTGTCAGTGAGCAGGAAGGCAAAATCAGGAAGGTTGAGCGGATCCTTCTGCCGCGCCGCTAAGTCCTCGAACGTACGCACCATGTCGTAGCTCAGATATCCGACCGCACCGCCGACAAATGGTGGAAGATCCGGCATGGTGACAGGACGATAGCTTTCCATCATTTCCCGCAGACGTTCTAGAGGGTTTCCACGGCTAGGAATACGCTTCTTGCGCGTGCCCTGCACGACAAGAAGGTCTCCCCGATCCTCGTACACGACAATAGGGGAACCGCTGCCCAGAAAGGAATAGCGAGCCCATTTCTCACCTCCCTCAATGGACTCCAGGAGATAAGCCGAGGGGCCATGGTCGATTTTAGCAAAGGCAGAGACAGGGGTCTCATAATCCGCGAGAATCTCTCGATAGAGCGGAACGAGATTACCCTCTTTGGCATACTGCCGAAATTGGTCGAAACTGAGTGAGTATTGCGGCGGGGCCACGTGGCCGTCCTATTACTCGTGGCCCACGATGAGCTTTTGTCCTACCTCGATAATGTCATCCGGCAGCTTGTTCCACTTTCTGACCTTGTCTATTGTCACCCCATGCTGGCGACTGATGCGATACAGGGTTTCGCCAGGTTTCACAATATGCAGAGTGGGCGACTGCATGCCTCCTTGCAACGATTCTGTTTGCTTGGATACAGCCGGAGCCTCAGGAGCCGCCCCAAGCGCCAGCATGCTTTGATCCCCGGCGTTCGGTATCGGTTCAACCGGCAGCGCCTTGTGCATCGGTGTAAGTCTGCGCTTCATATCAGCTTTCGCTTTGCGTTCCAGCAATGCCGATTCCTTCATGGCCTCGGATTCTTCCTGCATACGCGCCATCTGTTCCTGAGTAGCCTGTAACTTCGCCGTGAGCTCCCGACTCCTGGCTTCATACTCCATCAACTCATTTTTGCTTCGCTTCGCTTCACTATCGAGCTCACCGGTGCGCTTCTCTTCCTGCGCGAGAAGGCGTTGAAAGTTTAGGCTGCGCGCCTTTTCCGCATCGTATTTCTCTGCCATCACACATCCGCTCAGCAAGACCCCTCCACAGATGATGGTCACGATTCGAGAGCTGAATCTGGGCATCAACTTGTTCACGCAATTCTCCCCTTTCATGGATACCTCCCCTGGCGGTCGAGACAATTGTTTCCTCATGCAGCACTATGAAGACACTGGCTGCAGTATAATGGCAACTCGACTCAACTATGCGTATAAAATAGTGTTTATCGCGGTGAAAGTCAAAGCGAATATGGGGTATTCATCGTTTGACCCGTTCCCAGGCCCTATGGTACGGTCTGGATCGTCGCTTCCTCAGTTCGTCACCATCCAGTCCTATGGCCCACGCCGAGATCCTATCCAGACTGCATGCCCTCAGGGATCAAATCCGGCACCACGACTACCTGTACTACGTTAAGGATCGCCCAGATATTTCCGACTCTCAGTACGATCGCCTTTTTCGAGAACTGATCGAACTCGAACAGGCTCACCCTGAATTGGTAACCCCAGATTCTCCGTCTCAACGCGTCGGCGCCCCTCCTCTTCATGAATTAGCCAAGGTTCCCCACGAACAGCCGATGCTCAGTTTGGACTCTATTGTCGAACAGAGTGAAGTTCTGGCATTCGATCAACGGATGAAACGCGAACTGGAAACCCTATCCGTCGAGTACAGCGTCGAACCGAAATTCGATGGGCTCTCGATCGAACTGGTGTACGACCATGGAATCTTTACTCGTGGTGCGACAAGAGGCGATGGAACGACTGGAGAAGATGTCACCGTCAATCTTCGCACGATCCGTTCTCTCCCGCTGCAGTTGCAGGTGGACTCCGGGATCCCTGACCATCTCGTTGTGCGGGGCGAAGTCTATATGCGCCTCGACGACTTTCAAGCCTTCAATCGGCGCATGATAGAACGGGGAGATGACGCATTTGCCAATCCGCGCAATGCAGCCTCCGGCTCGCTCCGTCAGCTGGATTCTACGATTACTGCAACACGTCCGTTGGTCGTGACATGTTATGAAATCATGGGCATGTCCGGCTCCATGCCACCGACACATTGGGATGAGTTGGAGACGTTGGCCCAGTGGGGTCTCCCTGTGCCGATGCATCGGCGCCTCTGTGCGTCAATCGATGACGTGATTCCGTTTCACCATGAAACGGAATCGATGCGCGACCAGCTGCCCTATGAGATCGATGGTGTGGTGGTAAAGGTGAACCGCCGAGACTGGCAGAGTCGTCTGGGCATGAAGTCTCGCAGTCCACGCTGGGCCATCGCCTACAAATTTACGCCTCGCAAGGAAATCACCGTTGTGCATGATATCGTCATCTCTGTCGGAAGAACCGGGACCCTCACGCCAGTCGCGCTCTTGAAGCCGGTGGAAGTCGGTGGCGTCACCATCAGCCGGGCGACCCTGCACAATGCCGATGAAGTGGCGCGCAAAGACATTCGGATAGGCGATACCGTCAAAGTGGAACGGGCCGGCGATGTCATTCCTGCGATTGCCGAGCGGGTCCCCGTCTCCGGTGAGCAACGCACCTCTCCTTTTCGCATGCCGGACCACTGCCCAGTTTGTGGATCGACCGTTGGTCGTGAAGGCGCGTATTTCTATTGTACTGGTCAGTTAATCTGTGGCGCTCAATTAAAGGGAGCGATCGAACATTTTGCGTCCAAGCACGCCCTGAACATTGACGGACTAGGAAAGAAAACCGTGGCGCAGTTGGTCGATCAAGAACTGGTACGATCAGTCGGCGACCTCTACCGCCTGACTAAAGACGATCTCGTCACACTTGATGGATTTGCCGATCGATCTGCCACTCTCCTCTTGGAATCGATCGCAGCCAGTAAAAGCCCTCCCCTGGATCGGTTTCTGATGGGACTGGGGATTCGGCAAGTTGGACAACATATCGCTAAAGTCCTAGCGCGTGAATTTGGCTCTCTCGAGGAGATTATGTCGTCGGATCGAGAACGGTTTCAGCACATTCGTGAGATCGGTCCTGAGATTTCAGAATGCCTGACGGTTTATTGGTCTGAACCACGCAACCGGGAAGCCATCATACAGCTCCAGAAATCAGGCGTACGAGTTGCACCGGGCCTTGCCGCTGGTGACCGGAAACAATCTCCACTTGCAGGAAAGACCTTCGTCTTTACCGGTGGGCTGGATCATTTCTCACGAGACGACGCACAGCAGGCGGTGGAGACAATGGGAGGGCGCGTGTCCTCGAGCGTCAGCAAAAAAACATCCTATGTGGTTGCGGGGCGAGATCCAGGCTCGAAACTGGAGCAAGCCCGTACGCTGGGGGTGACGATCCTGACTGAACAGGAATTCGCATCCTTAATTGGAGCGAATGAGAAAGGACTTAACCCACATGATTCATGAAGGTTCATTGCCCCCACCCCATCCCTCCCCATATTATGGGGAGGGATGGGGTGGGGGCGCGAGACGGGCACTCGGAGGCGTGAAGCCTGAGGCATACTCGTGCAGTATGTCGAAGGGCTGAACGGCGAGACTGCCTGTCGCAGCCGCGTATCCGCGCGTGCAGCAGAACCGTCGTGAATCATGCGGGTTAACTGACGAGGTCGAGGTTCGGAACTTCGACGGGAACCGGTGATTTTTCTTCACGGAAGATTTGGACACTGCGGATAGACCGTGGCTCGGCTTCATGAATAAGGATTCGGCAGTTGGCAATCCGCACCTCTTCTCCAACTTTGGGAATTCGACCGAGCTCTTGTTGAATGAGGCCGCCGATCGTCACCGCTTCATCGCCAAGGTCGACTTTCAGGAAATCGTTGACCTTGCGTACTTCGGTTCTACCATGGACAAGGATGTGGTTTTTCCCTAGCCGCTTGATCAGTTCTTCCGTAATATCGGTTTCATCCATGATCTCCCCGACTACCTCCTCGAGAAGATCTTCAAGAGTGACGATCCCCATGACACCACCGAACTCATTGACCACAACGGCCATATGCCGTTTCTCCTGTTGAAACTGTTTCATCAGGTCGTCCGCCGTCTTACCGGCAGGAACAAACAACGGGGGATAGGCAATGTCTTTGAGCTTCCCTTCATTCTGTCCCTTCGCAAGTTCGGTCAATGCCCTCGTCTTGTAGAGAATGCCCGTAATGTTATCGAGCGTCTCGTCATACACAGGGATCCGAGAGTATTTTGAGTTATAGAGAAGTTCCTGAGCCTCCTTCAGGCACAGATTCCCATCCAATGAAAACACATAGAGACGAGGCGTCATGGCGTCCTCAGCTGTGATGTCTTTGAGTTGGAAGACGTTTTTGATCATTTTCACCTTCTCAACCTCAATGGTCCCAGTCTTCCCTCCCTCATCCAGCATGATCTTCAACTCTTCCTCAGTGACGAGGGGAAGCGTCAGACCCTTCCCTCCTGTCAGTTTGTAGATCATCGGCACGATCATAAATAACAAGGGCTTGAGAAGCAGCTGCACAGCATAGACGGGGTAGGCCATGTTCAGGGTGACCGGAACCGCAAACTTGGCGGCGAGCGTTTTAGGAATGACATCGACGGCTACCAAGAGAACAAACGTCAGCAGACCGACCATGACGGCAAGCGCCTCGTCAAAAATAGTTTGACCGCCATAGATACTCAGGGTCAAAAAGGTGGCGTACATCGGTGTCGCCACGCCGACCAGACGGTCACCAACCAAAATTGTCGAGAGGAGCTTTTGAGGGTCGCTACGGAGATGGAGCGCCAACTTCGCTCGAGTATTCCCAGCTTGCGCAAGCGCCTTCAGCTTTGTTGAGTTAACCGAAAAGAAACCAATTTCGGCCGTGGATATCACAGCCGAAAGAACGATAAGACCCAAGAGGATTAGAATATCCATAGACCGCAATGTATTAGAGACATCTGACTATATCGACCAGCCTGGATATGAGGGTGGCCAGGGGCTGGCCCCTCTTGCCTTGACCCGGCATTGTGAGATTTGGGGGAACAGAGTAACGTGATAGGGGTCTATTGGAACTGTATCCATTGGACTATACATCTACCATAGGGATGGAGTAGCGAGCAAGTTTATGCTGAAAACGCACTACAATATCAGCTAGTTGCATTCCATATTCTCAGAAACACAAAAGAATTTGGAGGGCGTGATGGGTAAGAATATCTTCGTTCATTATCCATCGTCTCGAAATATAAAGGCTTGGAGCCCAAGGGAAGATTCGAGGTGGGAGACGGCGTCCTCTGCTTGAGCCTCTCTTGAAAACTGACCAATCTGTACTCGATACCGCTTTCCTTCAGGCAGATCGACAACCTGGATTCTCCCCCCGGGATAGAACTGTTTCACACGTTCTAAGAGGTTTGCGGCATTCTGCTGATCAGAAAATGACCCCACTTGCACTCGCAAGACCCCCATATCAGCAGCCCGTCCTTGATACCCAACGACACGTAATTCTATCTCATCGGTTCCAGCTCCGATCATTCCCAGCGCGTGAGCCCCGGCGAGCGAAAGATCGAGCACCCGCCCCCTCGCGAATGGACCACGATCGTTCACACGAACTGTGACCTGCCGACCAGTACTCATTGATCGAACCACTGCAATCGAACCAAGGGGCAAGGTCCGATGAGCAGCCGTCAACTGGTGCATATCGTACCGTTCACCATTCGCCGTCTTGTTTCCATGGAACCCAGGGCCATACCATGATGCAACCCCGCGCTCGACAAACCCGATAGGATAGCCTGGGAAGTAGACAGGTTTGGGTGCGCCGCTGCAAGCGGCCAGCATCACGATCGCGAGAGAGGCAAAAAGAAGGACCAGACCATGGGACCAAAAGACGTGAGTGCTACGTGACATGCCTAGCAAGCTGCGAGAGAACTATGTCGGCAGACAAGATTCTTAATGGCATACATCTGCGGACAGATTTTTCAGCATCCGACTAAAACTCGTCGAGCGATTGATTCTGTAAGATAGTGAGTGCTTTCGCTGTGTGCGAGACAGTCAGCACGACAATCGCACGTTTCCCCTCTCGAGACGGGGTGCAGTAGCCGCATTTAATATTGATGCGTGCCTTCGTCAACAGATCCGCCACTTCTTTCAACGCACCCGGTTTATTTTCGAGGCTCAACAGCAAGGCAGTTTCCTCTGTATGCTTGATCTTTGCTGCTTTCAGCGCCGCACGAGCCCCTTCCAGATCCGCAACCAGCAGTCTCAGCTTCCCCGTTCCGGCGACTTCCGGAGCAGAAAAAGCCTTGATGTTGACCTTGGCCTCACCAAGGACCTGAGCTACTTTCGCCAGAACACCGGGTTTACTTTTTCCGCTAATGACTAATTGTGTCGTTGTAGGCATGGAGGCTACTCCCTAGGAAGCATTCAAATGATTGACCCAATATCAGCTCACCGACTATGACCGTACAATTTGAGTTCTTCCCTTTACGAACAGCCGCTCGTCTCGCCGCAAGTTTCACACTTGAGGCAGGTGCCGTTCCGCACCATGGTAAACTGCTTACATTGAGAACAGGGATCTCCCTCGTAGCCCTTTTGGCGCGCGACTTGAACAGCCGTTAACGTAAACGTTTCACGCTTCAATTCGACGGTGTGCGAGACGTTCCCATTTCCGTTGCCATGGCCATTCCCTTTATGCCGCGGGATCGCACCTCGTCGTGCAGGAAATATCTCTGTACTGATCGATGTCGACGCCAACGTTTCAGGAGTGGCTTCCTCTTCCACACACTCAGGATCTTGCTCATCCTTCTTGACAGAGTCCATTCGAAGATCCTCTTCCTTGACCTGCGCCAAGTCATACCGGTCGAGATAGGTGACCGCAAGCTCTCGGAAGATATAATCGATGATCGATGTGGACATCTTGATACGGTCGTTCAGTTTAACCGGCCCGTTCGGTTCAAAGCGGGTAAACACAAAGGCTTCGACAAACTCCTCCAGCGGAACGCCATGTTGGAGGCCAAGTGAAATCGCAATGGCGAAACAGTTCATCAGACTGCGAAAGGCAGCCCCTTCTTTGTGCATATCGAGGAAAATTTCTCCGCACGTCCCGTCTTCATACTCACCTGTACGTAAATACAGTTTGTGACCACCAACGACGGCTTTCTGTGTATATCCATTACGCCTGGCTGGGAGCGGTCGGCGCTTTGCTAAGTATCGTACCAACACCCGCTCTGTAACTTTCTCTGCAATCGACATGATGTCAGACGAGGCCTCGATAGTCTTACCGCTATCCGTTGAGGCTGATAACGGCTGGCTCAACTTCGAGCCGTCTCGATACAGAGCCACGGCCTTCACCATGCTCTTCCAGGCAAAGAGATACGATGATTTGACCTCTTCAAGGGTCGCATCGGCTGGCATGTTAATCGTTTTACTGATGGCGCCGCTGATAAATGGTTGCGCTGCCGCCATCATGCGGATGTGCGCGTTGACGGCGATATACCGCTGGCCAATCCGGCCACAACGATTTGCACAATCGAAGATCGGAAGGTGCTCGGCCTTAAGATGTGGAGCCCCCTCTACCGTCATGGTCCCACAGCAATAATCATTCGCGGCAGCGACTTCTTCTTGTGTGAATCCCAACGCCTTCAGCATGTTAAAGTTGGACTCATTCAATTGCGCATCGGTCAATCCTAACTTTTCACGGCAAAAACTCTCACCCAACGCATATTTATTGAACGTAAATTGAATCTCGAAGGCCTGAGCCAAGCCGCCTTCCATTCGCGCAAGTGCCGCGTCATCGAACCCCTTCCGCCGCAGGGCTTCATGGTTAATGAACGGTGCCGTCTGCAAGGTGTGTCGTCCGACACAATAGTTCACGATATCCTGAATCTGAGACTCGTTATATCCCAAGGTGGTGAGTGCAGTGGGTATGCTTTGATTGATGATCTTGAAATAGCCTCCGCCGGCCAGTTTTTTAAATTTGACCAGCGCAAAATCCGGTTCGATACCCGTTGTATCGCAATCCATCACGAGCCCGATCGTACCCGTTGGAGCAATCACCGTGACCTGTGCATTGCGATACCCGTAGGCCGTCCCCAACTCAAGCGCACGGTCCCACGCACGGCGCGCCGCCACGAATAACTCAGGAGGACAGTGCTCCGGCTGGATTCCTATCGGTGTCATCGTCAAACCTTCATATTCTTCCGGAGCGGCATTGTACGAGGCTCGCCGGTGATTACGAATGACACGCAACATCGCGTCGCGGTTTTTGGCATAGCCAGGGAAAGGAGATAGCTCTGCGGCCATTTCCGCTGAGGTGCTATAGGACTCGCCGGTCATAATGGAGGTCAGCGCGCCACAGATGGCCAGCGCTTTGGGGGAATCATACGGAATGCCTTGCCGCATCAGCACCGTGCCTAAGTTGGCATAGCCCAACCCCAGTGTTCGGAACTCAAAACTCTTCTCGGCAATAGAACGGCTGGGAAACGACGCCATCAGTACGCTGATTTCCAGTACGACCGTCCAGAGACGTACAGCATGGCGGAAACTCTCCAACTCGAATTGGCCGTCGGTCAAAAAGAACCGGGCAAGGTTGAGCGACGCTAAATTGCACGCCGTATCATCGAGGAACATGTATTCGGAGCAAGGATTGGAGGCATTGATGCGGCCGTCCTCCGGACACGTATGCCATTCGTTGATGGTGGTGTCGTATTGCGTGCCAGGATCCGCACAAATCCAAGCCGCCCACGCGATCTGATCCCAGAGATCTCGCGCCTTGATGGTCTTGGAGACTTTCCCGTCGATCCGTCGCTTGAGCTGCCAATCACCGTCCGCCTCCAGCACCGCAAAGAAATCATTGGGAATGCGTACGCTGTTGTTTGAGTTCTGACCGGACACCGTTTGATAGGCCTTACCGTCCCAATTTGTGTCGTATTCGTGAAACACAAAATGCGTGAACCCTTGCTGTGCATAGGAGAACATCCGCTGGATGTAGGCCTCTGGAACCGCATCTCGCCTGGCGGCTCCCATAGCCTCCCTGAGGATCGGATTCTGCTTGGCATCGACCTCGATTTTCATCTGACCGGCTCCGTCAACAACGTGACAGGCCTTGAGAACAGCGTTGAGGCGCTGTGCGCAGACTTTTGAACCGGTCACCATGGCGGCGACCTTTTGTTCTTCCACCACTTTCCAATTGATAAACTCCTCAATGTCTGGATGATCCAAATCGAGACAGACCATTTTGGCAGCTCGTCTGGTCGTCCCACCGGACTTGATGGCGCCAGCCGCTCGGTCGCCGATGCGAAGGAACGACATCAATCCAGATGAACGTCCGCCACCGGACAACGGCTCGGCATCGCCGCGAAGCTTGGAAAAGTTGGTGCCGGTCCCTGACCCGTACTTAAACAGACGCGCCTCCCGCACCCACAGATCCATGATGCCGCCTTCGCTGACCAGGTCGTCGTCGACGGATTGGATAAAGCAGGCGTGCGGTTGCGGATGCTCGAACGCATTGGTGGCTTTGACGACTTCACGGGTCTTAGGATCGACGTAAAAATGTCCTTGGGCAGGCCCTGAAAGCCCGTACGCATAATGAAGCCCTGTGTTAAACCACTGGGGGGAATTGGGCGCGGCCATCTGATGCGCAAGCATGTAACAGAGCTCATCATGGAACGCATCGGAATCTTCCGGAGTTTTGAAATAGCCGAAGTCCTTCCCCCAAGAAGTCCAACAACCGGCCAGCCGTTCAAACACCTGTCGGGAATCACGCTCTCCTCCCAACTGCGGCTTGCCGTCCGGCCCGATGATCGGATTCCCCTGCTCATCTCGCTGCGGCACTCCAGCTTTCCGGAAATACTTCTGGGCGAGAATATCGATCGCGAGCTGAGACCAGGGTTCGGGAATGTCGATATTTTCCAATTTAAACACGGTCGATCCATCGGGATTACGAATTTCCGACGAACGTTTCACGAACGGTAGGTCTTCATAAGGACTGTGTCCGCGATGTGTAAATCGGCGTTCTATTCTCACGATTTCCCCCCAGTCTGCGTATAGGATGGAACTGCTTTCGATTCCAAATTGAAATAGCCTGTCTTCATCTTTACTTTCAGTCGATATCCTAAGTGTTTTCGACCCCCTACTTTTGGTGGGTATTATTTCAAGTTGAGCACAGGCTGTCTATATATAGCGATCACTATGAATTGTCAACACTAAATATAGTGGTGCGCCTGGGGAAACAGAGGAGTTTCTGTGGATAACAACAAGTGGTGAGAAAACACCGACTTTGGAGAATTACGACCGACTTATTCACAGAAGTGCGACCCCAAATAGGCCCCTATTTATCATTCACGGACCGTATAAAAAACTAAAATACACGGCGACCGAGGGTCAGAACGGCCTCATCCACCCCTTCAACGGGAATGAACTGGTTCCCGATACCGATCACCACCACTCGAGTACCCAGCACCGTAGTTTCAAACCGGCTGAGAATACCCCAATTCTGGCGTGTGGTGTGAGGCCGTACCATGCTATTGAGCAGCTCCTGACTATGCCTGCGAAAGATATTTCTGACCACTGTTCCTTCCCGTTGGGGTGTGGATTGATCCATTCGATCTATGGCCTTGGTGAGCTCGGCTTGTAGGAAACCCAAATAGTGATCTGTGGTGGGATTCATCAAGGCCAGCACAATACTTACAGCCAATACCGCCACAATGAGGCTTAACCGTAGAAGACTCATACAGGACCTTACTTAGGCTGAACTGATGGCTCTATGGATTCACTCGAAACGGAAGCGCGCAGCTCCCCTTTGACAAACGACAGCCGGATGACTAGCCTACAGCAGTGAAGTGTGAGGCAGCCACTATGCTGCTCCCATTGCTTGTATCTGGAGGATTACCATGTTTGTCTGGAGCAAACGCCTTGTCGGGGCCTTATTAGGGCTTTTTGTGATCATGTTCGGGATCTATCTCTTTAAAACAGCGCCGGACAACACGAGCGACCTCACGAACTATACAACCGGCTGGATGACCCTCAACTATATCGGCTTGATTGTGTGGGTATTTGTCTGGATGATCGATCAAGCCCGCATGCGTGGGAAAAATTTCTGGCTGTGGCTTGTCCCCTTCATCCTAGCGCCCCTCCCGACATTAATGCTATTCGTCTTGTTCCTCCAGCGACGCATACAGCCGTCAAAGGTCGGCTGAACCGGCTACGCCTAGCGCGTCGCGACCCACCTCTCGATGCAACTGTGTTCGAAGCACCCATACCAACCAGATCCCGGGTAACGCGACGAGAAACGACCAGAAGAAAAACTGCGCCCAGCCGACCATTTCGACCAACTCGGCCGACGGACGGCCTGAGAAGACTCGCCCGAGCGCTTCCAGGGAAGAGAGTAATGCGAACTGAGTGGCAGTATAACGATGGTCACATAACGACATAATGAGTGCGACAAATGCGACGGTACCCATACCGCCCGTCACATTCTCGACGAGAATTGATGTCGTCAACGCCATGTAACTCTTGCCCATCCAGGCAAGCCACATAAATCCCAAGTTCGAGATCGCTTGCAGCAGACCAAAGAGCAGTAGTGATCGAACCATTCCGAGTTTGGCCATGGCGACACCCCCGGCCAATGCACCGATAAGCGTCGCTCCGATCCCAAGACCCTTTACATACCCGACTTCGCTGACGGAAAAACCCATCCCTCCAATAAGAAATGCCGTTTGAAGCGAAGCCGCGACTGCGTCTCCAAGCTTATACAGAACAATCAAGGCAAGAAGTCCGATCACCCCTGGGCGTGTAAAAAACTCTTTCAGCGGTCCACCAATCGCTTCAGCCAGACTCGCCGGAGCCGCACCTGGCTCCGACGGTTCAGGACTGACAAGGATGGTGACAACCCCTACTGCCATGAGCGCAGCGAGCAGCAAATAGGTGTTTTGCCAGCCAATATAATCGGCTAATAAGAGGGCACCGGCACTCGCAATCAACAGCGCACATCGATAGCCGTTCACCCACACCGCTGCGCCGAATCCCCGTTCCGGACGTAAGAGCACATCGGTTCGATAGGCATCGAATACGATGTCGAGTGAGGCCGAGAGGAAGGCCACAACAAGGGCTAAAACCCCGAGTATTTCAGGGCGCTGGCCAGGCCCAGTCACGGCCATAGCTGCCAAACCAAGCGCAACGCTCATCTGTGTCGCCAGCATCCATCCGCGCCGCCGCCCCAGCCAGGGAGGAACCAGCCGATCCATCAATGGCGCCCACAAGAATTTCAATGTGTACGGAAGGCCGACGAGCGTAAAAATGCCGATAGTCTTCAGGTCGAGCCCTGCAACTGTCAGCCAGGCCTGTAACGTCCCGGAAGTGAGGGCTAATGGCAACCCCGAGGCAAACCCCAGGGGCAACATGATGGCGATGCGCCGGTTCGCAAGAATCTGAATGAACGAGCCTGTTTTCATCGAGGCGTATTAGCAGGTTGCGGAAAACTCCGTTTATTCATAAAACGTAAATGGAATCATGCATGTGCGCTGGTAGCAAAATAGTCTCAGGATGCTCAAATGGCCACGGTTCTCACCCGCCCAGCCCCAGCGCGCCAAGGCGCGCCGTTCCGCGGGCAAGGCCGCAGCGAGCGAGGAGGCGAGGTAGGTACCTCCCGCACTTTGTGTAGCCGTTCGCCCATAGCATGAATCTTGGCGAACGGAAAATATCCTCCAGTGCCTCCGAGCCTCTGAGCGAAGCGAGAACGACGCTGGCGGACTTTTTCAGCAGCCTGTTAGTACGCATGAGGGGCAGCATATCACCGGAAGGGAAGGACGGCTCAGACATTCTCGAAATCTGATTGATCGAGATGGGAAGGAGGAACGAATCTCAGCAGGGTTGGCCATTGAAGCTACAGGGCTTATAGCGCGAAAGATCAAACTCCACGTTTTCTTGGTACACCCGTTCGTTGCCGTTCACGCCATCCTGCTCCGGATCGTTATACATAGTGTGGTTCCACCAGTAAAACAAGGGATAGTCGTCCGTTCGATAGACAGGATTGCCGTAGCTACTGCGCGAATAGTCCTCGACTACACGACCCGTCACGTAATCGACTTGGCCATTACCTTTGAGTGAATACAGCATGAGGAACAACCGCGCCTCATGATCGTAAAGCTCGTCAACTCTAGTCGCGAGGTCAGGTTCGGAAGGGAGAATCTCTTTTGTCCACCCACCGGACACAGGGAGGAGGAGAAAAGAAACCAAGAGAATGGACGCCCCCAACTGCGACGGTATCACAACAGACTCTCACGTATGGGGTGGGCAGGCCGGCGAACTGTACCACGGCCTTCCAAGGCCTTCAAGGGAGGGAAACTCGCCGCACCCTGTTGGCTTCACGCACACATAATTCTGAGGCCTGGTCTTTTCCCTGCTACTCGAGTTTCATCTTTATGAGCATCTGGTAGGCCAGGTCTGTTGCGAGCACATGACACAGAATACAAACGACCTTATAATCCTCGGACACGGTTTAACAAGGAGACAACAGCCCGACTCGCTCGGTTCCAGCCCATCCGGACACGTAGTCGGAAACCAGCTGGAAGCTGCCACAACGAGCGTGAGTCGCACAACGCACAGCATGAACCTATTTATCACTGGAGAACGGACATGAATCGGGAGACTACGTCACACCTCAAAGCACCTGAATTGCGTGTCGCCCATTGGATCGACGGCAACGGCCAACCCTGTGCGCCGCTCACACTGGCCGATCTTGGCGCCGGGTACAAAGTGCTCTACTGCTTCCAACATTGGTGTGCGGGGTGCCATGACACTGGGTTCCCTACGCTGAAAAAGATGATCGCGGCCCTCTCGACGAAGGCGGTTGGCTTTGCGGTCGTGCAAACCGTCTTCGAGGGTGAGGAGACCAACACCCCTGAGCGATTACGGGAAACCCAACTGCGCTATGATCTGCCCGTGCCTTTTGGGCATGATGCTGCCGTCGAAGGCTACCCAACAATTATGCGCGATTATCGTACCGGCGGAACACCGTGGTTCATCGTCATCGACCCAACAGGCGAGGTCATGTACGGCGGGTTCCACCTCGACGCTGAGGCCTTCATTGCCTCTGTCGAGTATGCGAGTACCCGTTAATTGACTTGCGTTGCACCCTTTCACCACAAAGAATCCATCGCAAGAATTGTTGGGAACACGTCATGACGGCCCGCTATCAGGAAAATGGCAACCGGCGGCATCCGACCCAAAGCTGAAGTACACGACTGACCGCTATCAGAAGGGGGCTTACACCGATCCACATGAGAACCCGTGATCAATGGTTGATGGGCCGTAACGCATTGCACCACCGTCGATGATGGGATATTGTTCACGATTATTGAAGGTGGGCGGTTTCAAGTTCCAAGTGCGACTTGTGAATGATGGCGTAGCTATAGGAGACCAGCAATGAGAAAATGCGTGATCGCTTCAGCCGTCCTACTTGCCAGCTTACTCTCCGCATGCGCTGAGTCTCCGCAGCAGCGAGACGCTCGCGAGGCAGCAGTACGGGCTGAGCATGAGCAAAAGTTGCAGCGGACTAAGGCCCTAAATGAAGCGTTCGATCACAATCTTGAACAAAAGACACACGCCCACGAGTCGCCGCCAAAGCTCACGAAGAACACGAACGTGGCCATTCTTAGCATCATGAAGGATACCGTCTTTCAGGCAAATGTATCGGACAGTGATCAGGGCTTTGCGATTGTGGTCTGCCCGACAAGCTCGAAGCCTGGGATTCCTGAACTGGCTGCCGTTGACTTTACCAACTACCCCATTCCACCAGCATCTTTCGGTGTGTCGCGCCCTAGTTTCACCTGCGCTAACAGTGCCTACGGACAAGAGATTATTGCTTTAAGACAGTGGTATTGTGGAGACAACTTGGATTGCATAAGACCAGAGTGGAACAACGGTCGCCCAAGCTGGGGGGTTGAACTTAGGCCTGACCTATCTCAACTCGGTCTTAATAATTTTGTCTTTCGTAGGTATCAAGGACCTTAGTTGCTCTGAGGTGTCTTGGCCGATGGATGCGAAGCCCTGCAAGACGAAACAGGAGTTTGGGCACATCACATCGCGCGGCCATGAGCCTGAAAGCGAAGCCCCGACGAGACTTTTCCTCGAACGGCTGACCACCCAGGAGGGTCTGATCAACGAGGTCATTCCTCCTCGCACTCTGCCAACTGCTATGAAGCCCAATTGGGCTACGATTGTTCAACCCTCGACAGGGAGGTTGGCCTTTGCCAGAACCAAACTGTCTCCATTGCATTGAGCCCTCCTCCATTTATTCTTAGTCCCTCATTTTACTTTCCCCAAACGGCCCTTGAGCCTTCACGCATCCGCGATATATCATCGCCCCGTGCACATCCAACTGCGCCATCCAGCAAGAACCGTCGAGGCCAAACGCGAGAAGGATGGGGTCCTCTCACAATGACCCCACTATTCCCCACAGACGTTGGGCCCTAACGCCCACCACATTCAATATCGCACACACTCAAGAAGCAAACATGAATCACACCAACATAATAGCCTGTATCGGCATAGCCCTTTGCCTTTCGCTCTCAGCTTGCGCCGGGCCACGAACGTTTGATGACGGCGAGAAAGCGGTGCTGAGGCAAGCGCAAGTGATTAAACTTGAAGTTGATGAGATTGTTGCGGCCAACACATACGATGGTGGTGTCAGCAAGCTAACGGTAGAGAGCGTCATCAAGGAAAAGATTCGAGCAGCAGGATTGACGGTTGCCGACGAAGGCCAAGATTATGACGCATCGCTACTCGTCAGTTTCTTGTTCAATAAGATGCAGCTCTTTGGTCAACAGTTACCAGATGGAGCCACCGAGGATACGATTTACATGAGTTTTGAATTGGACTTCCGGCACAAGAAAATTGGACGGATTGTCAGGACACAGATGTGGGCCATTCCGCCACCTTACTTGGCAGGGTTCCAACGCCACCACCTTATTCGCATACTTGACGACTGGCTCCTGGTACACTTGGAGAAGAAGTAAGTCATCCAGATCATCGGCCTAACAAACGGTTCCAGCCGACGGCTATGCCTACGCTTCGCCCCGGTGCGGTCGCGGCTAAACCTATGCGCTGAGCGGCAAGGCATTCAGCGAAATGCGTCTATTGATTGTGACTTCAAAGAATAGTTCCCTGATGGAAAGAAATAGGGCCGCCTCAACCTGACCCCACTCTCCCCATCATTGAGATCGCTACTTACTTGGCACCTTTCTTCCGAAGCATGTCGGCAATCGCCGTATACCCCTTCGCGGTTGCGAGGTACAGGGGTGTGGCGCCATCCGTCATGGCTGCGTTGACTGCCGCCCCCTTCTCCAGCAACAGCGCCACCACCTCGCGATGGCCCTGGTCCGCCGCGGCGTGCAGGGGCGTGGCGCCATCCGTCCTGGCTGCGTTGGTCATGGCTGCGTTGACTGCCGCCCCCTTCTCCAGTAACAACGCCACCACCTCGCGATGGCCCTGGTCCGCCGCTTGGTGCAGGGGCGTGGCGCCATCCGTCCTGGCCGCGTTCACCGCCGCCCCCTGTTCCAGCAACAGCGCCACCACCTCGCGATGGCCCTTCTCTGCCGCGAGGAGTAGAGGCGTGACGCCATTAACGGGGTTGACCGTGTCGACCGCCGCCCCCCGCTCTAGCAGCAACACCACCACCTCGCGATGGCCCTGAAACGCTGCGATGTGCAGGGGCGTGCTGCCATTCTTCGTAGCCGCGTTGACCGCCGCCCCCTTCTCCAACAGAAACGCCACGACCTCAAGATGACCATTCTGTGCCGCGAAGAAGAGGGGCGTACCGCCATTATCAGGGTTGGCCTCGTTGATGTCGGCGAACTTCTTCAACTGGAACTGCACCATGAAGAGGTCCCCCTTGTAAGCGGCTTGCCGGAGTTCCCCATCAAACGCGCAGGCCATGAGCATCGGCATCAATCCCAGTATCGCTATAAATACTGTCCATCGTCGTATCATGTGGTTCTCCAATATACGTCCTAGTTCAGCAAGAGACTCCCTGAACGCCTCGCTCGCTTTATAAATCGCGCGGGGTCTCCCCCTAGATACACGAAGGCATGTCTAAGCAGGTCGCATTTTCAGCCAACTCATGCTCGTCGTCAAGCACCTGGATCAATCAAGTGGTAGTTGGGTGACGGGGTCATTCTGGCCACCACAAACAACTGGCTCAGTAGTCTCAGCCAATCTCCTGATTGCTGGACGGTGCGAGTCGAGTTCTGGGTCACATGAGTTCGAGAACAAACGGTAGGACAGCTAGGCAGATGTTGTGGACACCGACACGCGTGTTAGGTAACTGTGACCTTCCCCCCGAAAACTACACCATTGGCTAAGAAGCGCGACTGTGCTGTCATGGGTCCCAAGAAGGAGACCTATGACGCGAAAACGCCATACCGAGGAGCAAATCATTGCGGTGCTGAAAGACGCCCAAGCCGGGGTCAGCGTCCAGGACCTATGCCGAAAGCACGGGATCTCGGATGCGACGTTCTATAAGTGGCGGACGAAATACGCAGGCCTGGAAGTCAGCGATGTGAAGAAACTGCGCCAACTGGAAGAAGAAAACCGGCGATTGAAGCAGATGGTGGCGGAGCAAGCGCTGGACATCCAAGCGCTGAAGGCGATCACCGCAAAAAACTGGTAAGGCCCAAGGCGAAACGGGCCGCCGCCACGTTGATGGTGGCACGCTTTGGGCTGAGCCAGCGACGGGTGTGTCAGTTGGTAGCGCTGGATCGGAACACGCTGCGCTACCAGAGTCGCCGATCAGACGACCAGGGGCTCCGGGCGAGGATGCGAGAGATCGCCGAGACGAAGCGACGCTACGGCTGCCCCCGGATCTACGTGCGATTGCGACGGGAGGGCTGGCGGGTGAATCACAAGAAGGTTGAGCGGATCTATCGGGAAGAAGGGCTCTCGTTGCGCCGCCGGGCGCGGAAGAAGACGACGGCCGTCCCCCGCGTCGCGCTGCCGCGGCCCAGCGAGCCCGGACGCTGTTATGCGATGGATTTTGTCCATGACCGGCTGGCCAATGGCCGACGGTTCAAGTGCTTGACGATGACCGATCTCTGCTCAAAAGAAGTGCCGGTGATTGCAGTGGATGTTTCCATTGGTGGAGAGCGGGTCTGCCGTATTCTGGACCGGCTCTTTATTGGACGACCGTTGCCGGAGACCGTGATCCTGGACAACGGACCGGAATTCTCAGGGATGGCGTTGGATACGTGGGCCGGTCAGCACGGGGTGCGGCTGCACTTCATCCAACCGGGGAAGCCGGTCCAGAACGCGTTTATTGAAAGCTTCAACGGCAAGTTTCGGGATGAGTGCTTGAACGAGCACTGGTTTCTGACCGTACAGGAGGCCCAGGTGGTGATTGAGGCCTGGCGCAGAGAATATAATGAGGAGCGGACGCACAGTACCATTGGGGATATGACGCCCATGGAGTTCATTCACAACCATCAGAACCGGACCCAGGCCGCACAGGAGTTACCTTCCTTGGCCGTGGTGTAACAAATGGGGGAAGGTCAACTGTTCTATGACCCTCCCCCCAGCAGTCTCAGACCCAATCCAGCCAAGGTTAGCGCGAAGCGAGCACAATCTATTCGGCATCCGACCCAAAGCTGAAGTTCACGACCGACCGCTACCAGAAGGGGGAGGGCTTACACCGATCCGCATAAGAACCCGTGATACATGGTCGATGGGCCGTAGCGCATTGCACCACCGTTGAAGATGGCGTATTGTCCACCAACTGGGGTGGTGTGTTATACAGATAAATTTGGCAGATCCGGCTCTTATGCGGATCCGCCTAAACATAGTTAGGCCCTCGTACAGGGCAAGCGTGTCAGACGAAACTAATCAGTGAGTCTCACATCGCGCCAAAGGAGACAAGCGATGTCCGAGCCAATTTCCTTCCGACGCAAAAGCAGACGATTGTGCAGCCTTCATGATGGGAGGTTCTATACAGAGACGTGGTTCTGTGTCCTAGTCTTTGTACTCAACCTTCTCCTGGTTAGCTGCGCTACGATGGATATTCCTGAGTCCAAAGTTCGTGCCGCGGAGTCTTATCCGCTCAAAACTGAGCACAGCAAACTACTCATTGCGGTGCATCCAGTAACGGACAAGACCGAAATCAATGAGACGTTCAGGACGAATCTATTGGACAAAGGGATATTACCCATTTTGGTTGTCGCTGAAAATCGTAATCCTTCGACAAGCTTCGTCCTCGCAAAGAACAAGGTCGCTGTAGTCAATCGTGAGTCGGTAGAGACATCCACTGCCCAACGTGGAAGAGTCACATCGGAGACACCCGGGGCAGCGCTAGCGATGGCGGGCGCCGCGGTCATTAGTCTTCCCCTCCTTGTGGCCGGCATGAAGATGATGTCTGATGCGCAAGTGATCGAGCATAACCTAGCGGACAAGGCGTTCTACAGCCGAACAGTGGGACCAGGACAGAAAGTCCAGGGGTACATCTACTTTCAGCTCCCCCAGGGCACTGCGGCTCTGAATCAACACCACGTCCTTGTTGAAGTGGTAGATTCATCCACGGGTGAAGCAATGACATTTGATTTTCCTATCAGTTACAGTCCCCGCTAACTTATGGAGAGACTAATGAAGCGCTCGCATAATCTCCGGCATCTCATCCTCCTAACGTTCCTCAGTTTATTCATCATCACTGGTTGTACGCACACTATTCGACCGCCACAAGAATCCTTCAAAGACTACACACCGCAGGAGAAGATTCGGCTGAAAGTAGGGTTACACGTGACAGACCAACTCCGCCAAGCCAAATGGGAAATGCATTGGATGGGAGACACCTGGGTCATCCCAATTGGTGAGTCGCTGACTCGGAATTCGGAAACCCTCGCCCGTCACATGTTTGCCGAGGTGGTGGGCGTAAGCGGAAGCACCCAAGGCCAGAGTGTACGTGTAGATGCCATTCTGACGCCGAAGCTTGCGTATATTAACCGTACTATGGGCGCGACGTCGGTGGGGCAATCCATCACCTCCATCAAAGTGGAGTGGGACTTAACCGCCCCAGATGGCAAGCCCATCTGGGTGGAAACTGTGAGTGGAGAAGGCAGCGGCCCCACTGCGTGGTCAGATTCGGAGAAAGTGCTCAAGCAGACTATCGAGGTGCTACTGAGCAAATCGCAGCAGGCGATGGCCTCCTCAGAAGCCATTAGGCGCTTTGCAGCCGGCCGTTGATCTATCGTCATAAACGGGGTCGGAGTAGAATGGCGCTTCCTGCGGTTGCGTGTGCCTTGGGGCGAGCGACCACGAGGTGGCGTAGGGCTGGAATGGGGTCACGGCGGGTGCGCTTCCCGGCCGAACATCGGCTTGGAACCGACGTCTGCCAGCGTCCGCTCCGCTCTCGCTTCCAGGCGCGGCTCAGGCCGGGCGTTAGGCGGTGCGATCTCGGTGCCGAACTTCCACTACTGGCCGATGGCAGTCCTCGACCCGAAGCCGAAGTTCACGACCGACCGCTACCAGAAGGGGGGGGCGTACACCGATCTGCATAAGAACCCGTGATAAATGGTCGATGGGCCGTCACTCATTGCACCACCGTCGATTATGAAATATTATTCGCGGTCATTGAAGGTGTGTTACGCGGATAGAACATGGCAGATCCGGTTCTTGTAAGGATCCGCCTAAACATTGTTAGGCTGCAATATGACAGCTGGTAAAATTATGAACATTTGCAATGCAACTAAAACCAACCCGTAATTTCTTCTGTGTCCTAGTCGCAACGTGTATTGTCTCTTTGTCGCTTAGTTTTACTCTTGCCAGCTGTGCCTTTCTTCCGGCAGAGCGACACTATCGCGAAGCACAAAAAAAAGATACCGTCGAAGGGTATCGTGCATTCTTGCAGGAGTATCCAGACAAATATTTCTTGTCAAAGGATATCCGCGGGAGACTCGAGCAGTTGGAATACGAGAATGCTCAGAAGGCAGGGACAGTTGATGCGTATCGTGCGTTTGCAAGAAGCTACCCGGAGTTCTACCTTAAATTTACGGTGCAGCAAGAAATCAGGCGACTCGAGATGAAGGCTTTATTAGCTCGGTTGTCAGCCGGCGCTTCCTATGAGGGCTTCTCAGCTACGGACGCAGCCCGTATTGGGGCTGCTGCCTGGAACGGGAAAACGTACGATCTTGCGCTAAAGATGCTGCAGCATGCGGTAAATCAGGGACACGCTGGTTCGAATTTCGGACTTGCGATCATGTTTTGGCATAGCCAAGGTGTGACGCGGGATTTTGAGCGAGCAATTAGGCATATGCGAGCCTCGCCAGGCCAAGATTCGATGGCAGAAACTATGGAACAGGCATACGAAATATCAAAAGCAAACCGGTCCTGTTCTCCGGTGTTTGAAGCGCCGCGCGGTTCTTTTCAGATAGTAAATGACGGAACATGTCTTAGGTTGGCGATCAATCCGAGTTCCCTCGAGCCTTAAAAATGGAGAGACCAATGAAAGTCAAAAGCACCAAACACCTTCTTACCAGCGTGCTGGTTTTCGCGGTCGCTGCTACTACCGCACAGGCGCAGACCGCACCCAAGATGAAGATGACCACGGAAGTCCCGCCAAGTACGAAGGGGATTCCCCCTGACTGCCAATATATAGTAGGCTCCAAGTACCTCACGCTCGACGATATGAAGGATCAACTCCAATTAATGGAGTCTCCTCTGCTATCAGGTACACCAGGACTCGATCACGTGGCAAAGAAGTTTCGAGATTGCATTGAGAAAATCGAGAGAAGTTCTTCTAAGACTCGCTGAGGTCGAAAGAATGGCGCCACCTAACCCTTCGCTCCAGCCGACATGCTGGGCTGGATTCGCCAGCTTCCGCGAGCGGCTGAGCTCAAACGTTAATGCGACAGGGCTGAGGACCGCTTTACGGCGATGCGATCTCGGTGCCGAACTTCCGCACTTGGCCGAAAGCGGCAATTGCGGGCGATATATCTTGCTTCTCCTAACACCAAACTCGCTACCCAATCCGACACCGAGCGTCAGATCGCATAGAGATCCTTGCTCCCATCGCAAGGATCTTCCTATAATGGCCCGACTATCATGAAACGCGCCTCACTCCATACACTCGGCTGTAGACTGAACCAAGCAGAGACGGCGGTACTCGAAGCTCGCTTACGGCGCGATGGCTACCATGTCGTCGAGTTCGGTGAGCCGACAGACTTGCTCGTCGTCAACACCTGCTCCGTGACAGACGAGGCAGAACGTACGTGTCGTTATGTGATCCGTAAGACGTTGAGACATTCCCCCGATGCCTTTGTGGCGGTAACCGGCTGTTACGCCCAAACCGGAGTTCAAGAGCTACGCACCATTCCTGGAATCGATCTCATTGTCGGGAATCAATTCAAATGGGACTTGCCGTCATTCCTTCCAGCCCCGCATGCCTTGAAGAAGCAGCCGGACCCGGAAGTGCTCCATACTCGCACCATCGACCGGGAAGATTTCACCCTGCCGGAGTATGGCGAACCGGACTCCACCAGAGCGCTGCTCAAGATCCAGGATGGCTGCAACGTGATGTGCAGCTTCTGTCTTATCCCCTTCGCGCGAGGACATGAGCGAAGCCGCCTCTGGGATGACGTAATCCGCGAAGCCGAGATACTGGCAGCGAGGGGCTACCGGGAAATTGTGCTGACCGGCGTCAACGTCGGGCAGTATCGCCAGGGCGATCTCGATCTGGTGGAGTTGATCGCACAATTGGAGAAGATCGAAGAACTCGAACGAATCAGGATTTCATCGATCGAGCCGACGACGATCACGGACGCCCTCCTTGATCGGATGGCGTCTTCGTCGAAGCTCTGTCCCTACCTCCATATCCCCCTGCAAAGCGGAGACGATGCCATTCTGTCGTCCATGAATCGTCCGTACGACGTGGAAGAGTATGTCCGCCTGATCCAGCGGGCAGTCACAAAAATTCCTCAACTTGGGCTGGGAACCGATCTGATGGTGGGGTTCCCCGGCGAAACCGATGACGCATTCGAGCACACCCTGCGCATCGCGCGTGAACTCCCCTTCTCGTATTTCCATGTCTTTACCTATTCGCCACGGCCCGGCACCGCTGCGATGAAGCTGCCCGACCAAGTACCAATCGCAGTCGCTCGGCAACGTGCAAAGGTACTCGCTGAACTGTCCCGACTGAAGCGCCTGGCTTTTGCGGAGCGGCATATCGGCTCGACCGTGCCCGTTCTTTTTGAGTCGGGAGTACAGGATGGTTTCCGGTTAGGGGTGACAGAAAACTTCTTGAAAGTGGGCGTGTCATCGACCATCGACCTCACGAACGACCTGAAGGACGTTCGGATTATCGGAGCTTCGGATCGTTGGGCAGTGGGTCAGCTGAACACGGACCATCAGCCCATGCGAGGAGTGCCTGTTCTATGACGACCAGATCCACGCCAACTCATGTCCATCTAGAAACCTTTGGCTGTCAGATGAACGAGTATGACTCGGAACTCGTTCGCTCGCTCATGAAACAGGATGGCTTTGTCTTTACCGATGAGCGCGAGCGCGCGGATGTCATTCTCATGAACACCTGCGCGATTCGCGAGAATGCCCACAATAAGGTCTATAAGCACTTATCTGAGCTCAAGAAACTCAAGCGACAACGTCCATTGGTCGTAGGCGTCTTGGGTTGTATGGCGCAAAATCTGAAAGAGGAGCTGACGGACTTTCAGCCGCTGGTCGATGTGCTCGCCGGCCCTGATGCCTATCGCCAGCTGCCGATGTTGATCCGCAACGCGATGCGCTCGCAAGAAGAGGGGCTGGATCAGAAGGGGCTCGCGGTCGACCTTTCGGAATATGAAACCTATCACGATGTCATACCGGATCGAACCGACGGGGTAAACGCCTGGATCGCCGTCATGCGAGGCTGCGACAACTTCTGCAGCTTCTGTGTAGTCCCCTACACTCGGGGGCGTGAACGTTCCCGCGATCCAGAGGGAATCGTTCAGGAAGCTCGCCGGATCGCCGAGAGAGGTTTCAAACAAATCACGCTCCTGGGGCAAAATGTCAATTCGTACCGATTCGGCGACTGGGATTTTGCACGATTGATCATGGCCGTCGCGGACGTGCCCGGCATCGAACGCGTGCGCTTCACGTCCCCACACCCCAAAGACTTCCCGCTTGCATTGTTGGAAGCCGTCGTATCCCATCCCAACATCTGCAAGCAAATCCATTTGCCACTGCAATCCGGCAGCGATCGTATTCTCAGCTTGATGAATCGCACCTATTCTAATACGGAGTATCGCGCCTTAGTCGACCGTATCCGCACTCTGCGATCGGACATCGTCCTCAGCACCGATATCATTTGTGGTTTCTGTGGAGAAAGCGATGCGGACTTTGATGAGACGTACCGGCTTGTCGAGGAAACACGGTTTCACTCAGCGTTTATCTTCAAATACTCTGAGCGAAAGAACACCATCGCCGCGCGCAAGTTTTCGGACGATGTCTCCGAGACGGTAAAGACCGAGCGGGTGACGCGACTCTTCGACCTCCAACGGAACATTTCTTACGAGCGGAACCGGGAATATCTGAAGACGACCGTCCCCGTCCTGGTCGAAGGGGACGCGAAGCGATCTGCGGCGCAAGGTATGGGAAAATCAGATGGCAACATCACCGTCATTTGGGACAAACGTACGATATCCTCTCGACCGGGAGACATGGTTTCCCTTGCCATCTACGATGCATCTTCCACAACCTTGTATGCAGAAAATCCGCCGATGGCGTGACTCGTGGGAGCCCATCCGACTTCTCCAGGGACATTTCTGGAGAAGACGCTCCAAAACGAACACCCGTGCACAAGTTCTGTTTGTGATCTCCCCTTCCTCCTCACCGCACTCAAGAAATACTGTGAGAGCACCATACGTATAATCATCCATCCATGACCAGGTGATTTCCACGCGACGTTCAAAAAAAATAACCCTGCGAATCCTGCAACTAATCGCTGTATTATCATGTACATAGGCTCAACCACTTCCTGCTCAATGTCATCCACACTGCGCATGTAATCATTCCTCTCCTCTTCTAGATTTTGCTCTTGTACATCGCGGAGTTGCTCCATCTCTCCAAAGGCATAGTCCTTGCTATCCACATGGATCGCAACTACGTACCTGAACACTTTCACTCTTGGAGACAGTCATGATCGAGAAGCAAGAGTCCCGCGTACAAGAAAAAGCCGCTCCCTCCATAAGTCTAGAAACCCTCATTGCGTTGGGAATCTTCGGATGGATTGCACTGAGCATGGCACTGATGGGCCTGGGAATCTGGTAATCCCCTGGCATACCGGCAAGGCGCCTCGCCACGGATCACCATGTATACGCCTGTCCTGAAAGAAGGAGTGTCGAGATGAACAGCTGCTTCCCACGTGTGAATACGAATCGCCCGATGATCCAGAGCCTCGCTGGGATCGCCGCCGCATGCGCCCTTGTCATCAGTGGTTGCGCGAGTGGAACAGAGACAACCCTCAGTCAGAATACAAAAGGCACCGTCTACTTGGAAGAAGTGGCCAATTGGTCGTTTGACGCCAGCCATCCCGCTGTCATCGATCAACAGACCATCACAAAGATCGTGAAAGGATTATACCGCAAAGACGACATGGGCAAATCTTCGGGAATGCCTGTTGGTGGCAGCAAGCCGATGAGAATTTTCAGCGATGAGGATGCAGAATATCTCTCTCCCCTGCTCGCGCAAGGCTTATCCAAAGCAAAACCCGCACAGCTTGTTGGGTTTAACATATCCTCATCGGCAGGGTCAGGCTCTGAACCCATCACGGGCAGTATTTATGTGCAGAAGGGATCGATCTACGTGACCATTGAAGAAGGCGCCGCACAGACGGGGTTTATGCCTGAGTCGGTGGCGCGCACCGAACCCGCTCCGGCCCACATCGCCGGCGATGCGCCAGGCGCCATGACGATGATCATCGACTATCATGCGCTCGCCAAGACCCCGATGCCCGAGGCCATGCCGACCGCAAAAGCTTCCCAGAGTACTACAATCGCCTCCATGGCGGCGTCTACCCCGGCGAACGCTCAGGCGATCTCTGCGAGTGCGGGGCAGGAAGTCGCACAAGACGAATTCTTGGCCCAGAAACTCAGTGACTTGAAGGTGGCAAAAGAGGCGCTCGCCAAGAAGAACTCCGAGATCGCGATGCTTCGCAAGGAGTCACAATGGATGAAGCGCGAACTCCGGGATCGCGATGAGGAAATTAAAGCGCTCAGGCTGACCAAGGTCTCTAGTAAACCGGCCCCGAAGAAGAAATCGGCGCAGGCGACCAGGGCTCGCTAGTTTTCATCAATCGACCGCCAGCAACTCCGGCTGGAGCAAGACCACTTCACTGGACAGAGGCTGCCGAAAATTCATCCGGCAATAACAGGCATAGGTCACATAGGTATCCTGTAGGCAGTACCGAGCCAACTCTTGCCCCTCTCCCCGCCCCCACATCTCAGCCACCTGAGAGCCACTGCCCGATTTCGTCTCGACATTCAGCGCGCGCGCCAGCACGTCGAGTTTCACCCACCCACGCGTATCCCAATTGCTCCAGATTGCCATGGTGTCATACACCGGCTCTGTACGAAACTTGGCGAGGTTGATCTCCAGGCTCGGCTTGACTTGGTGAATGATCGATCGTTTCTTCATGAACGGGAGGTCGAAGCCTAGACCGTTATGGGTGATGAAGAGCGACGGGCGGTTCTGCGCCAAACGGCTCCAGAATTGCCGCAGCAACTCCCGCTCATTTCCGCCGTACCAGGCTACCGCCCCTCGCGGTTCGAGCTGGTCGGAAAACTCCAAAAGGCCGATACAGACGATCTGACTATACGTCGCGTCAAAAGCCGACTTTGCATATTGCTCATCCTCAGCAAGTCGTTGAGCTTCAGCCGCTCCCGCCGCAAACAAATCGTAGCCCTCGCCTACCGGCCCAGCCTCTCCGCTCGACGGAAGCTTTCCTGCCAATCGCGCCCATTCTTCCCGCGGCGCTTGAATCGTCTCGATATCCAGGACGACTTTCATATTGCCTGCCCCAACGTCTGCCGCTGGAGGGCATCAATGATAGGACGGTCTGCTGGAGGAAATTCAAAATTGCCCAACTCCTGTGGCCAAACCCAGCGAATTTCCGCGCAGTCGATAGCTGTGGCGTGTCCGGTTTCGATTCGGCAACGGAAGAAATGCAGCTCCACGGTTTTCTCCTCGTACTCATGCCGAATGATTTGAAATGGTATCGGCACGTCGATACGAATACCCAGTTCTTCAAACAGTTCCCGCCGAAGACACTCTTCCATGGTTTCACCCGGCTCACATTTCCCGCCTGGAAATTCCCAGAAACCTGCCAAATGCACACCCGGATTCCGACGGGCGATCAGGTAGCGGCCATCGCGATACACAAGACCGGCAGCGACTTCAACGACCTTCATGCTACGACGTCGCTCTTCGCGGCTTAGAATCGAATGGGTACGTCTTACAAAACGATTTCATCGGACATTGCCGACAGGAGGGATTCCTTGCCGTGCAGCAAGTCGCTCCAAAGTCCATAATCGCCTGATTGAAGTCATAGCCCTTCCCCTTTGGAATTAAGGCTTCCGACAGTCGCCAAAGCCTCGCCTTCTGAGTCTTAGGATCGCCTTTCGCGATGAACACCCGATGAAGAACGCGAATGACATTCGTATCCAGAATGGGCGCATCTTCGTTGAAGGCAAACGACCGGATCGCGCCGGCCGTGTATCGTCCAATTCCCTTGAACGACAACAATTCCTCCGCATCGCTCGGAAGCTGCCCTCCATACCGCTCGACCGTCTCGCACGCGATACTATGTAACCGCTCAGGCCTGATATTGTAGCCAAGGGGGTACCATGTCTTCTTGACATCCGAGACCGGAGCGTCGGCCAATTCTTCAAAGCTTGGGTAGCGGTCTAGAAATTCGTGGTACTTCGGAATCACCCGATCGACTTGTGTCTGCTGCAACATCACTTCAGAAACCAGAATGTGATAAGGATCGGAGGTCTTCCGCCAAGGCAGATCACGGCCATATTTCTCATACCACTTGAGTAGTCTGGTTTGAAAACGACGTTTCAGCGAGGCATCGAGGACGAAGGACTTCTTCGAGTTCTTCTTCTTGCGCTGAGAGGCTGTCCGAGAGCCAGAGATGGTGGGCATGCAACATTAATCCAATGGCGGCATTCTAGAAGCGTGACCGGTGAAAATCAAACCACTTTCAAATGGAACAGGCGCTGCCGCCGATGTGTCAAGATCGGTCAAAAGTTCGAACACTCCTCTGTCATGTCTGTTTCAATCGCTCAACTACCCTAGCCTATCGCATCATTTGCGCAATCGTTTGCTCATCGAACGCCATCCATGTGGCTCAATCTGTGTCCTCCCCAATCTATCGGAGCTTGCCATCTCCAAAGATCGAATTTTCTTTGACAACCGCCCGTTCACCGAATAGCCTTACCTATGACGAATGCATAGTCGAGGACGTCTCATCCCCGATGCACGATTGAGACAGAGACCTTCTGAGGACACTACGGTGACGGAACAGAGACAGCACGTTCGCTATCAAGTCGAATTTCCAGCGATATTTGCGGGTGACCCCTCTGGGGTCGGGATCGTCTACAATCTCGGGATGGGTGGCTGTAAGGTCGTCAGTGATCTTCCAGTCAAGACCGGCATACGCTTCACAGTCCACCTCCAGACACCCGAACAGCCAATCGCCATTACCATTCAAGCCGCTACAGTGCAATGGACCCTTAAACACGAGTTCGGCGTAGAATTTCATGAGATGCTGGAGCAGGAACGAACCCGCCTGGGACAGTTTCTCGCAACCCAAGCCAACGTCGTTCCATAGAAATATCTACTGCACAACCATGGTCACCCGAAAGCATCTCAGATTTCCCGTGTCGCTCTCCTGCACCTTGGTACACCAAAATCGGTTCCGCCATGCAGGATCAGTCAGAGACCTTTCTGCCAAGGGATGTTGCGTGGAGAGCATCATCAGCCCATTTACCGGCATGCAACTCGCCGTCCACCTACATATCCCCGGTGAGTCCAAACCAATCATCATCGACAATGCCGCAATCCGCTGGTCCGGATCTGCCGGTATCGGCCTTGAATTTCTGACCGTTACTCCCCCGCATCAGGACCGGCTGGACCGCATGATCCAGCGGCTGATCCAACAACTTCAGATTAAACCAGAACTCCAGTAGACCAGTTGCTTTTGAGGCGCTCGCCTCCGTATCCTTTCTCTCCATGGACTTCTCTCAGCTTTCACAAGAACAATTCAAAAACTTGTGCGCGGGATCGTCGATGATCGTCTGCGTGAGCTGCTGGGTGACCCTGACCTCGGGCTCCAGCTCGGCAGTGGCTTGCACGCCCGTCTGAAAGAGTCATTGGCGAGTACGGAGAGACTGTCCGGCGAGGACATTGCCGACCAACTCGGTCTCCGCTGGTAAGGACAACATGGCCTGGTATCGTCTTGCCTATCGCCCAGCTATCCTCAAAGATCTTGGAACACTTGAGCCAACCATGGCACAGCGACTCTTGGATAAGACTAAATGGATTGCCTCCAACGTCGATAACTTGCGCCACGAGGCCATCGCAGCAGATCTGCCAGGCCTGTCCAAATATGCGGTCGAGGACTGGAGGATTTTCTATTCAATCGACCGTGACAATCTCCTGATCGATATTCACGGCATCGTTCGCTACACAGAGGCCCGTGTATGATTGCTGTCACCCTTGCCGCCATCACAAAACTGAGAGCGATTCAAACCCATCACCCTGAGGATCCGATCGTCCGGATTTCTGTCCGCGATGTGGACGATTCACGGTTAAGCTTCAGTATAACGTTGGAAGCGACCACCCAGCCTGATGACGACGTTCAGCAGATGGATGGGCTCACCATTGCAGTGGATCGACGAAGCGCGTCACGGATGGAGCGGGTAACAATCGACTATACTGAGGCCAGCGGGTTTCGCTTCCTCCACGATGAAGAGGGCCACAGCCTCTCCCTCATTACGATTCCCACACTCAATTGACCGAGGTAGAAACATATTAGGAAGTTTTTAAACCCATATTCAACGCGACAACGCCACGTGCCGCGTGTTTTGACAAAAGGAAAACTGCCCTGCAAGAGGCTCAAACAGGCCGCCCAGCAAGGCCGCAGCGAGCGAAGACCCGGAGGCGTACCCTTGCGGTACGTTGTAGGGTCTGAGCGATGCGAGAACGAAGCTGGAGGCCGGTTTCAGCCTCTTACCGAGGGTTAGGTGAGTCGGTCTGGCAGGCTGGCAACATGCACCTGGAACTCGCCCCTGGTCACATCGTCGACATAGCGGCGCAGGGCATCCTTCACCACGGGAAAGGCGATCTGGTCCCAGGGAATCTCAGAGAGTGAGAACAACTGCACATCGAGGCTTTCCTCACCTATCCCAAAATCCGGCGAACGCATCGGCCCTCGGAATACCAGGTAGGCTTGGCCGATGTGGGGGAGACTGAGGACCGCGAAGAGGCTGATACGCTCCACCTGAGCCTGCGCTTCCTCCAAAGTCTCGCGAACAGCCGCCTGCTCAGTACTCTCGCCGATCTCCATAAAGCCGGCAGGGAAGGTCCAGAGACCGGACTTGGGTTCAATGGCGCGCCGACAGAGAAGAATGTAGCCGTCCCATTCCGGAATACAGCCAGCGACGATTTTTGGATTATGGTAATGAATAGTCTGGCATGAGTCGCAGACGAACCGCAGACGATTGTCGCCAGCGGGAACTTTCTTGGTGACAGGCGTGCCGCAGGCGCTGCAATAGTTCATCGCGATGCTCAGTCGGATGGTGATTTCAAATGGATAGCACAAAACTACGGTTCTTTGCACCCTGCCCGAGTGGGCTGGAGGGCGTCCTCGAACAGGAACTCCACGACCTTGGCGTGCCTATGACCACAAAGACGGATGGCGGAGTCGCCTTCCTGGCCCCCTGGTCCAGCATGTATTGGGTCAATCTCAAGAGCCACATAGCCAGCCGCGTGCTCTGGGAAGTCGGCCAAACCCCCTATTTGTCGGAAGACGATGTGTACCGCGCAGCCTATCACTTGCCCTGGCCGGACTGGTTCACGTCGGCGCAGACCATCAAGGTGAAAGTGAGCGCACGCCGTTGTCCACTCACCAGCCTGGACTTCATCACGCTACGTATTAAAGACGCGGTCTGCGATAAGTTTATGGCAGTGCGCCATAAGAGACCGAATGTAGACACCCATCACCCGAACATCCGACTTGACGCGTTTCTCGATGAGTCAACGGTGACGTTCTATTTAGATACCTCCGGCGACCCACTCTTCAAGCGAGGCCATCGTATCGTGTCTGTCGAGGCACCGTTGCGAGAAAACTTGGCGGCGGGCTTGCTGCGGCTCGCTGGATGGACGCCGAACGACGTGCTGCTCGACCCTATGTGCGGAGGGGGAACGATCCCCCTCGAAGCGGCGCTGATGGCGCGCAGAATCTCGCCCGGGCAGTCCCGGGCATTTGCGTTTGAACACTTGATTATTCACGATCCCAAACTCTGGGGCCATCTGCGCGAAGCATCTCGGGTGAAACAACTGGCAGAGGTGCCGGCTGCCATCTATGCCTCCGATCAGGATCCAGCCGCGGTTAAAATTGCGCAACGAACATTTCAGGGTGCGGGAGTCTCGGTAGATATTCGCTTAAAGCAGAGCGACATACTCGCCCTTGAAGCTCCAGCTGAGCAGGGCGTGCTGTTGATCAATCCTCCCTATGGAGTCCGACTCAGCCGGCCAGAGGAACTCGATGCGTTCTACCCCCAACTGGGCGACTGGTTAAAACAGCGATTCAGCGGGTGGCGAGCCTATGTCTTTACCGGAGATTTGCGTATTCCAAAACTCATCGGCCTTGCGCCATCGAAACGCATTCCTCTCTTTAATGGTCCGTTGGAGTGTCGGTTGTATGAGTTCCACATCGTGTCGGGGTCGATGCGCAAAACAATTTCCACACCTGCGAACAAAAAGTGATGTCTCGCCATGGCCTGTGGACACAGATCATGAAGCGTTTCCAATCGTTTCTGTTCGGTCTATTCGTACTCTTGTGGCTTTCCGGTTGCAGTACGATACAAAGCTTCTTTGCGTCGGGGGACTCCCCACCCGCACCCAACAGTCATATGCGCCAATCGGCGCTTGACCGGCTGGCACCAACCGTCCGAAAGGATTTTGAGCAACTCACCGGATTGCGTCATAGAGACCTGCGTGCTGAGCATGAAACGGTCGAGAAGATCCCGGCGCAATTCAAACGTCGCCTCGTGATCGAGACCCTCAAACAGCCCTGGGATGGTCTGACGGAATTAGAGCGCCAGGGACTCGTATTGGCCGACATGGCAAAAGGAGGAGCGATCAATCTTCCAGGCCTTCTCGATGTGCTCGAAGCCGGTAGGGATCGCACCTCCACCTTCTCAAAACCGATTCCGCTGCCGACGCATTCCACCCAAGAAGACCTCCTCGCCTTCATGATCGGAAGCTTGGAGCAGGCATCGCTGCACCGCGAGAAAGCGCTAACAAATCTGACAGAAGCAGAGAGGCACTTCTTATTTCTGCATGCACGATCGATAGCAGAGCACTTCACTCCGCAAATCTCGATCCTGTCGAACCAGGCAAGCGCGCAAGTCAACGCCGATCTCCGATTTGCTGAACTGCTTGAGAAACAGATCGACTATGCCAGTCTTCTTGCATCCGCCCAAGTCCTCGCCCGCCTTGCAAATGAACCGTGGCTTCACCAAGCCGCTGCAACCTGGATGAACCCCCTGCCGGCTTCTTCCGTTCCTCCCGGCGTAACAGGAGACATCCTGCTGGCCCATGATACACCCTACGGATTGATTATCATTGGTGGCCCAGGATCGAATACCTATAAGATTGAAAAAGGAATCGGTCTGATTATCGATGTAGGCGGCAACGATCATTACCGGGGGATGATTGCCGCATCTGCAGAAGAAAATCAGGGCAATGCTGTCGTCATCGACCTCGCAGGGAACGATACCTATACAGGGGCTCCTCTCGGACTCGCCACCGGGCGGCTGGGGGTGGGGCTGTTAATCGATCACGATGGCGACGATGTCTACCAGCTCGACATGGGATCGGGAGGCGCGGGATTCGGCGGACTCGGAATCTTGTTCGACGCGAAAGGTAACGACGTCTATACGGGGAATCGCCTGACTCAGGGCGCCGCCATTGGAGGACTCGGCCTCTTGCTCGATGGGGCAGGAAATGACCGCTATACCAGCCATGGCTTCGCGATCGGATTCGGCGGCCCCTTGGGCGTCGGCGCCGTCATCGACATTACCGGCAACGACCACTATCAATGCGGCGACACGTATCCCAGTGCCTATAACTCGCAGGATGCTCCGACGGGGAAACCAGGCGACCCTCTCTATCAATACGACTGCTTCGGGTTGGGTGCCGGATCTGGACAACGAATTCTGACAAAGAAGGTGGAGTGGCAACCCTACAACCTGGCCGGTGGCTGGGGGATCTTGTTGGATCTCGAAGGGCAGGATCACTATGACAGCGCCAACTTCTCACAGGGGCAAGGCTACTTTTTCGGCACAGGAATGAAATTGGACTTCGATGGCGACGACGAGCACCAGGGCGCGCGCTACGGGCATGGTGCCTCCGCCCACTTCGGGGTCGGCCTTTTCATCGACCGGCAAGGAGACGATCGCTACGGCTCCTCCGGACCCTATTACAACGGTGGAGTCGCCTGGGACAACAGCGTAAGCCTCATGATCGATGCAGGACAAGGCAGAGATATTTATGCCTTCGAGCACTCGACCGGTCTTGGTCGAGCCGACTATGCAGGCTGGGGGCTTTTCATCGATGAGGGAGGAGAGGATCAGTACCGGGTCGCATCAGGCTTCGGAGACTCCTCGGAGAAAAGCGTCGCCGGGTTCTTCGACCTCAACGGCAACGACATCTATGCACCACATCCCGACTCTTCAATGCCACCCAATACTCGTCCCGGTAACGGAAAGCTCTTCCTCTACCCTCAAGGTGGAACCTTTATCGATCGGTAACGAGCTGGGAGAGAGTCCCGTCATTGGATGTGGTTCATCTTTCCGCAGATCAGAGGTCTTGGTCACAGTGGAGCCCCACGGCCTTAGCCTACTCCGCCGAAGTAGCTCAGCTACGAAGGCTGAAAGCGTGTCCTCCTTCGCCAAGGCTTCGGCACGCCGTTCTCTTCTTCCACTTTCCCAGGTGCGGCGGAGACGGTTGCTCCATCTGCACTTGCACGAATGCATTCCGTCCCGCCATCATCTCCCAGTCCGGGGCTGGGGTTCAGCGCGAACATCACCGGAGGAGCGGGCCCCATCGAGGCTCCGCCAGTGCATGGTATCTCCGCTACTCGTCCAGTGAAGATGGTGGGTCTGTCTGTGACTTGCGAGGGGGTGCCCGGCTCTCTTCTTTCACTTCCCAGGTACGGCGGAGACGGTTGCTCCATCTGCGACTTGCACGAAGGCGCGGGCACCACACTTGTTGATCAGATGCGACCAGCTTCCGCTGGCGATGCCGATGTTCGAAGTTCCGTTCATGCGAAGCGAGGAACGGAACGAGTTTCGGCATCGAGCAGATGAGAAACGTAGTGTGGTCGCGCTGAAGTGCCGGAGCAGGTGGGGCAACCGTCTCCACCCCCCGCACCTTCACCTTGCCCTTGCGTAAGAGGCTATGTAAGGATATCCATCGTAATTCGACTTAGAAGCTATATACCCCTGCAACAAAGGGAGACCACCTATGCCACCAAAAATTGAAATCGGCACGATTGTCAAAGTTGTGAAGACCGACGAGGAGTGGAGAAAGCTCCTCGCACCGGAGGCCTACAAGGTCCTCCGACACGAAAATACCGAGCGCCCCTTTACCGACAACATGCACGATAACAAGAAAGCGGGTACCTACTATTGCGCAGGCTGTGACCTCCCTGCCTATTCGTCGGAGCACAAATTCGACAGCGGCACCGGCTGGCCCAGTTTTTGGCAACCGATCGACCCTAAAGTGGTCGAATCCACGACCGATTACAAATTGATCTTCCCACGAACCGAAGTCCATTGCGCCCGCTGTGAAGGGCATCAAGGACATATTTTTAAGGATGGTCCCAAGCCAACGGGGTTGCGGTACTGCATCAACGGCGTGGCGTTGAAGTTTGTTCCGGCTTAGAAGGAGATGTGAGTGAGCGGGTTCGGTCGCCGCATCCGTCCATACGTGGAGAGAGAAATTCTTGCTGCCCATCAAGCCGAGGCGCGAGGACAACCGGACGTCGCCTTCTCACACCTGGAGCGTGCCCACATACTTGGGCAAACATCCACAGTTGAGCATGTTCGTGTGCACTGCCACATGTTCCTCTGGGGTATTCGTCAACGTAATGTTCGGGAGAGTCTCGGTCAACTGCTGCGCATTGTCGGCGCTTCCATCGGCACAGCTCTCGGTCTAGTGCCTCAGGGAAATACAGGCGGCACAAACGTCAACTCATTCAAAAGTATGCCGATAGCTCCTGAGCTCGCAGCGCTGATTGAAAAAGCGCGTGTTTCTAGAGGATGACATCCTTCCAGTCCGCTAGACGAATTCTATAAGGTCTCCCCCTTGATTTAAAGTTTGTATATATGACGTACTTCTCTTAATAATTATAGATATATGCTATAGATCTCGCAGAAAACATGATATCTATGTTTTCCCGCTATTTTTCCGGCTATTATGAAAGTTGCACCATGCTCCGGCGTACCCAGCCTGACTTCTGACACAAAAGCCCTCACAGAAGAAGCACCATCGGCAGTGGTCACCAGGGTCAGGCCAGAACCCATCCGTACTTGGTACCGGCTGCCTAGCAGAATGGCCTCGCAGGAAACCTGGTGAAAAATTCGGGATCGCGGTAAAATACAGCTTGAAAAGGAACAGCATGATCGCTAGGATTCGCGCCATGAATCATCACACCTCAGATCAACGGCTCAAATCCTTTGATCCGTTGCAGCTCATCACCAGAAGCGACTCACAGAACGGCAAAGATCAGACGTTATGACAACCCACACGAAAGGAGCCACAATGAAGCTAGCCGTACCGAACACCGAACTCCGACAGGTAGTCGGAGGTTCATCTCTATTGCGCAAGAGCGTTCTCGGCGCTTTGGCAATCAGCTCAGTGGCGATGCTGTCGCCTTGGGTTGCAACAGCAACCGATTACAAGCTCAAGATTCCTTTCGGTCTAGAAGCAAGTTCCGTCGTCATTCCTGCCGATAATCCGATGACGGTAGAGAAGGTCGAATTGGGCCGAGCGCTATTTTTTGACAAGCGGCTGTCAGCGGACAACACGATCGCATGCGCGAATTGCCACATGGCAAAATTCGCGTTTACGGACGGCATGCCGGTCTCCACAGGCATCCGAGGTCAAAAGGGTGGTCGCAGCGCTCCAGCATCATTCAACCGGGTGTTCAGCAGCGCGCAATTCTGGGACGGTCGAGCCGATACGCTAGAAGCCCAATCGATCGGACCCTTTACAAACCCGATCGAGCACGGCTTTTCCAGCCACGCTAACATGGTTGGGAAGATGAAGAAAATCCCCGGCTACAATAAACTCTTCATGGACGTCTTCGGCGAGGAGATCACGATCGGCAACGTGGGTAAGGCCATTGCCACCTTCCAGCGGACCGTCCTTTCCGGTAACAGCCCGGCAGACCGGTTCGATCAGGGAGGAGAAGCAGGAGCCATTCCGGAAAGCGCTCAAAGAGGCCTCATCCTCTTCAGGGAGAAAGCACGCTGCACGAAGTGCCACTCCGGATTCAACATCACCGACGAAAAATTTCATAACCTCGGCATCGGCTGGGACGACAACAAAGTCGATCTAGGCCGTTACATGGTGACTCAGAATCCTGAGGAACTCGGCGCGTTTAAAACTCCAACCCTGCGTGAGATCTCACGCAGCGCACCCTATATGCATGACGGCCGTTTCAAAACGCTTGAAGAAGTGGTGAATTTCTATAATAAGGGTGGCGTCAAGAACCCTCACCAGGATCCCTTGATCCTCCCACTTGAACTGACGGACCAAGAAAAGTCTGACCTCCTGGCGTTTCTTCGCACCCTGAACGGCGAAGGGTGGCAGCAGGCTACAGAGCCAAAATCCTTTCCTCAGTAATAAAGACCGATACCGGTGATCCGCTACGAGCGGATTACCGGTGCTATTAAGTACATTGATCTCTTAAAATACGAGTAGTCTGCGAGCAAATCTAGGGCCGGTTTCAACCACGACGGTTGAGACCGGCCCTGGTTGCATTGAACCACAATCGTTCAAGAACACATTGAGCGGTCTAGTGAGTGACTTTTGATGGTGGGATCTAGAAGGTCACGGCCGCTACCTCAGCCAGGAAGCGATTTAAACGACCTTCCAAAAACTAAAAGGGGGGAGGCCAGCATCAGCGGCCACCCCCCTCACATACGACAAAGAAAACCCTAGTCCCTCGGACAATTCATTTCTCGCAGGATCGAATCGTCACGCCAGTCGTTTGCCAGAATTATTGCGTAACTTTCACCAACCATCCGTCGGTGACTTCGCATTGAGCGATGCCTTTCGCTTCAATATTAATTTTTGCGAAGGCGCCTCTGAGGCCGTCAGGGAGTTTTCCAGACACCTTATATCCGCTTTGCTTTTCAACCACGGTGAGCGGTATGGCCTGACCTTTTATCGTCACCTTAATGCTTTTGGGAAAGGTTGACTCGGATGCATAAAATGAAAATGCTGATTGTGGCGAGACCTCTGCATTGTTGATTGGTGAGAACTCAGAAAAACTCACCTTTTTACACATCCCCGTACCACTGCCGCTCCCGACACCTTCGCCGTACGCCCAGACATTGGCAGGGATTATCAATAATGCTGCTAGCCACAACATATGTTTTAATTTCATCGTTCCGCCTCTTTGTGTTGTTATTGAATAGGTTGACCGCTGTATTCGTGAGCAATGACCGGAGCGCATTGTCGGCTATTTCGCAATAAAAAACAACCCCCTTCTGCGTGAGATGATCAGCTTCGTTCGTCTCACATCTTCACCACGACCTACTCCTCCGTCAGTATGTCGTTCATTGAAAATGGAATGGCTCCCGACCGACATCTCTGCCTTTGCGTTTCACCTAAAAACCCTCTCAATTCCCGCAAAAGCATTCTTGCCTCATGCGTGGAAAAATCCGCTTGCCCCGACCGCATAAGGATCTTGACAAGGACCCGAGAAAGGGCTTATCACAGGCACCTGGCAGGGCCTCTTGAGGCGGTTCAGACCATCCCTCAAACGCACGTCCTATCACTCGGAAGAGGAAGATCATGCGAAAAACATTCGAGCAGCTCTTCGAAGCGTTGAGCAATCATGCACGGGATGTCTCGTTTCATGTGCAGTATTGGGATGGGGTCAAAAAATCGTACGGCGCCGGGGAACCACAGTTCATTCTCACCATGACCACAAAGCAGGCGGCAGAACATGTTCTCGAAAGCGGGTCGCTGGGCTTCGGCGAAGAGTATATGGCAGGAGGTATTCAGGTCGAGGGCGATTTCACACAACTGCTCCGATTCGGAGCGGACAACGCGTTCCTCAATCTGCCTATCGGATTGAAAGCCAAACTTGCCATCAAACACTTGCGCCAGGCATCCCTCAACACGCTTTCGCGTTCGACCAAACACGTCGCCCACCATTACGATCGCGGGAATGACTTCTATAAGCTGTGGCTTGATGACAGCATGGCCTACTCCTGTGGGTACTTCCGCTATGAGAACGACACGCTTGAGCAAGCACAGCAACAGAAATATGAACACATTTGCCGGAAACTTCAGTTGAAGGCAGGAGAAACACTCATCGACATCGGCTGCGGCTGGGGCGGCATGCTGATCTATGCTGCAAAGCATTATGGCGTACGCGGCGTCGGCTGTACATTGTCCAAAGAGCAAGTCGAATATGCGGTCGATCTCGTGAAGCGTCAGGGCCTGTCGAAAGAGATTTCGATCGTGTTTGAGGATTACCGGAAGATCGAAGGCACCTTCGACAAATTCGTCTCCATCGGCATGTTTGAACATGTGGGAAAACAATTCATTCCGACATTTATGGAGAAGGTGAAGTCGATCTTGAATCCCGGCGGCATCGGGCTGCTCCACACCATCGGACAAGAGCTACCGGTACCCGGCGATCCCTGGACATTGAAATATATCTTCCCCGGAGGATACATTCCCACGCTCGACGAAATCGTTCGGACCATGTGCGAAGCGAAACTCATTCCGACAGACATCGAAAACCTCCGCCTGCACTACGCACGAACGGTTGAAGAATGGATCGCGCGGTTCGAGGTCCAGGCTAAAAAGGTCGAGTCGATGTACGATGCCTCCTTCGTTCGTCTGTGGCGAATGTTTCTCAATGGCTGTGTGGCCAACTTTCGCTATGGGGACATGAGGCTCTATCACGTCCTCTTCACGAAGGGATTGAACAACACGATGCCCCTCACGCGCGAGCACCTGTACCGCTAATGGAACAGAACACAACAGTCGCTTCACGCTTGCAAGCCGTCAAAGATCGCATTGCCAGAGCCGCGCAATCCGCCGGACGATCACCGGACGAGATTACACTATTAGTCGCGAGTAAGACCCAACCGCCCGAGCGAGTGAGGGAAGCCTGGCATGCAGGGCAAAAGATCTTCGGTGAAAACTATCTGCAGGAAGCCTTGGCAAAAATGCCGGACCTCACCGACTTGCCGATTGAGTGGCACTTCATCGGCCCAATCCAAAGCAATAAGACCAAACGCATCACAGAGAATTTTGTCTGGGTGCACAGTGTGGACCGGATTAAAATTGCCGACCGCCTAGCGAAAGACAGGCCCGAGTCTCTGCCTCCGTTGCAAATCTGCCTGCAAGTCAATGTGAGCGGAGAAGATAGTAAAAGCGGTGTCGCTCCTGAAGAACTGGCCCAGCTGGCAGCCCATGTCGTTCGCCTCCCTCGACTGAAATTGCGCGGACTGATGGCAGTCCCTGAACTCACGAATGCCACGGCCTTGCAGCGCAGTCAGTTTCACATGCTCTGGGAACTCTATGATCGGCTCAAGAAAGATGGCTACGAACTCGACACGCTTTCCATGGGGATGTCGGAAGATATGGATATCGCCATCGCTGAAGGCGCGACCACGGTACGCATCGGCACGGCGATTTTGGGACCGAGACGTTACCTCATACCTGAGGAGCTTGCCATTCGCGCAGCTCAAAACTCAATAACTAAATAATCTATTATTTTCAATAAGTTAACATGAATACATCAAGTATATTATTGATATATTTGGCTTTTCCAACACCTACCTTATCAGATGAGCCAACACCCAAGCCTGTGCAAAAGGCCAGACCGTTCCCTCTCGATAGTCAAGCGCATTGAAGAGCCTCCCCGACACGTTGCGCAGTCCCCTGACTCTATCCACCAAGGCTTCACATCCCCAAGTGAACATCGAACACCCTCACGCTACCCTCAAATCTTTCATCTTCAAAGGACCATTACAGTTAGGATATGTTACCAGCGGGCGCATGCTTCGCCAACGAGACCGATAACAGGGAGCTCGTCTTGAACGTAACGACATTCACACCGCAAAGAGCTTCCCTGCCGGCTGGTCTCGCAACTGGAGTCGCCGGATCATTGATCGACGATATGCTTTTCGGAGCGACGAACAGCAGCGCACAGACCACCGATGCCGATGTGCCTGCTCCCGAAGCCAACAATACCACCGGAGATTTCAGCTCCGCCGGAATTCTTTTGATCCTCCTGCTCGTGGCAGCTCTAACGGTATTCTATTTCCTGAAAATACAACGCCCCTCCCTGCCTGATTTTTCAGGGATTACAGGCCGCGACCCATCCAACGACAATCTGCCGACAAAGCGGTCTGCCACGACCAGACAGAAATTATCGGTGGATAGTGTGACCTCCGCTGACAAAGCAGACTTTCAACAACTCCTGATCGATATTCAAAAAGCCTGGAGCACCCAGGATCTGACCGAGTTGCGGCAGCTCGTCACGCCGGAGATGCTGAATTATTTCAGCGCCGCCCTAGCCGACAATACCAGTCAGGACATCCAGAACCACGTCGAGGATGTGGTGCTCCTCCGTGCGGAGATCCTGGAGGTCTGGACCGAACAGGCAAGGCAGTACGTGACGGCAGGGCTTCGCTGGAGTGCCCGTGACTACAATCTATCTCTGACGAAGCAGCACGGAGAGCCGGGCTATCTCGTCGAAGGCAGCGAAGAGATACCGACCGAATCCGGCGAGGCCTGGACCTTCATGCGAATCCAAGAAGGGAAGTGGCGGCTCTCGGCGATTCAACAATGAGGGGGAGGAGCGGCCAGGTGCCCTTCTTGCTCGCAGAACGCGCACGATAGGAATGTGCTCGTCCGATGCGCGCAGTAAAGGGCAGCCTGGCCACTCCTCCTGGGAGAAACGCGAAGAATTAGGAACTGCTCGTTCGGCGAGTGCAGCTGGGAGAGGAAAGAATCGGAAATCTCCTGTGCTCGCGCAACGCGCGGTCGTGGACTCCCCTCGTTGAACGCGCACACGTGGGAAAGCGCCACGCCACCTCTCCCATATCGGAAGAAGAAGATGAAAGGAATATTTGGTAGACAGACTCACATGGGCATAGGTCGGCTAACGATGAAAGCGTAGAATGTCCCTCTTTCTTCGTTCGTTAACCAGTAGGCGGAAGGACCGTTTCCCTTCCGCTGCACGTTGGCAGCTCATTGTGCATGGTGGACTCTCCAGCGCTACTTGCCAGGTTGATCCTTTCCTTCTTATGATAGCGACCTTTCCAGGGAACCAAAGGAGGGTACGATGGGATGGTATGAAGCCATCAAAGACGCCATTGTTGTTGCCGACCGCCTGAGGGATATCGAGTTAAAGCAACGCTTGGCCGATGTCCAGGTGGAATGTGCGAAGTTGGCTGAAGAGAATGCAAAGCTGCGTCAAGAATTGCTCGATCTACGAGAACAGGCGAAAACCCGCCAAGAGATGTACTATCAGAACAACGTGTATTGGCGGCAGACGACTGACGGTAAACCTGACGGACCATTCTGTCCGAAGTGTCTTGATGGAAACCATAAGGCTGCAAGGATGAGCGACTACTCGGACTGGCACACATGGACTTGTCCAGTCTGCGAGTGTTCGATTCAAAAGCCGGGAGGAAGGCGGGAGATTCGCGTTGAGACTGACTATGATCCCTTCTCAAGCTGACAAGTAGGTCGATGCTTTACACCTTGGAATAGACTCGTTTTCATTTTATGTGGAGACGTTCACACGAAACAACGGGGCCAGGAATTTTTTCTGCTTGCTCAGCCCAAAAGCCTGTCCTAATGCCCGACCTCACTCTGATTTGTTTCTTGCGCCACACCCCTAACGCCTCGCGCGGCGGTCCGCCGATTTTCTCGACGTCCCATTCCTCGCCGTTGATCCCTACCATTCAACATTGATCACTCAACATTAAATATGCTCTAAACATTCTCCCACAAGGCCAGCGCTACCGTCGCAGCTTTGTGAGAAAATCAGCGAGGGAAATCATAGTGATGCCTGCATGATGCTTCAGCGCCAAGAGATGGCGATCTCCTGAGACAATGAATTCGGCTTGTGCAGCGATCGCACATTCAAGTATGCGATTGTCCGGTTCATCTTTGAGGATATGGAAAGTGGGGCGAGGGCGCAAGACGGTCGCCACCTGACTGATGGCCTGGACAGCTTCCCGGACTTTGTCTTCTGCCCAATCGAACTTCGTTTGGAGGACTCTTGCCGTTTCGGTCAGAATGGCAACCGACGTATACAGCTCGAACAGGCCGTGGACAGCTTCGAGATAGGCGTCCTCGGCATTTCCTCCTGGAATGGCCAGTGCCGAGATGTAGATGTTGGTATCGAAGACGACGCGCACGATCAGCGGCCTTGGAATACCAGCTTTTCGACATCGGCCTCGGTGAGAACGCCTTTCTTTCTCGCTCTCTTCACGCCGTAGCGTTGCAGAGCAAGAAAGCGTTCTTCCTGGCGGCGGCGCTCATAGGTCGTGAGCATCTCCCTGAACAGCTGACTCTTGTTTTTCGATTCGGCCTTGGCCAGCTTTTCGAAGTTTTCAGCAAGATTCGAGGGGAGCGAGACTGTAACCGGCACACGCGCGTGTTTCATCTGACACCTCCTGTATGACAAAATCATACAGCGATGATGAGACGGAGGTCAATCTCTGGCCCACTTTTCCGGACGCTTGGCGGCGAGCTAGTCAAGCTGGTTTGTTTGGTCTGTGCTGGGCGAGAAATGGCGTCAGGAGTGTTTTCTGATTGCTCAGCCTGAAGACATGACCTAATGATATACCTCACTCCAATTTGTTTCTTGCACCACACCCCTAACCCCTTACGCCTACCTCTTCACGCGTATCGCGCTTCACCCCTCACACCTGACGTTTCACGCCATTTTGGTTTCGCTGCGCATGAAAAGTTGAAGCAACTCTGTTTCGTACTGTTGCAACGACCATGAATATCATCGTAGCAACACCGATTCCGATTGCATCCATTACCAGGTCATCGACGCTCGCTCCCCTACCTTGAACCGATATTTGAAACACTTCGGTCCACAGACCAAAGACAAGAGCCCCAGCAGCTGCGACAGGCAGTGCATAGACCAGTGGCCATGCTCGATGCTGCAGTGCACAAGTCAACAGCACAGCCAAGATTCCATAGCCCGGTGCATGTAACCAATCCAAGAGACTACCTGACACTTGAGCCAGCAGGTGTCCGCTAAGACCGACCCCCGGAGCGATGATCGCCCCTATATAGAGCAACCCCATGTAACCCAGTACAATTCCAACCCCCACGTTCACCTCCCAGTAGGCATGTCTGTTCCGGAAAGATACAAGAGCCCATGGGAGAAAACCTATTGGGCATTCGTAGGGGGAAGGAGAGGGAGTCTGGTCTTCTTTGTGTTCACCACCCGGCAAAAAGAAAGATCACAGAAACACTCGGATGTCGGGGAAGAGCTCGCCCCTCGTAGCATCAAAGTAATGAGTAGAAAACAAAGGGGTCGGGAATCTTTTCTGATTGCTCAGTCTGAAAGCCTGTCCTAATACCCTACTTTGCCCCGATCAGCTTCTTGCGCCCCTGCCCTGCAATGCTATTCCTTATCCAGACATGAAGGGCAGCATGGGTTTCCTTGCTCGCGCATGTAAGAACCTTGCAACAGAGCTACCTTGAACACGATGGTCCACCCTTCCTTCTGCGCTTGTTATGCCGTATACGACAAGCCGTCGACCTTTAATCCTTTATTGTTGAGCAGGGCCCCCTATATTACCGAGTTGGATCTCCTGAGACAGGCTGACCGTGATGGTCGCGCCCGGGCCAACACAAGAGGACGGCTCGATGGCATTGTTATGGGTTCCGGCGTAATTGCGCAAGAAGCCTGAAAAAAGAAGAGGCCCGCAGGAGCGGGCCTCTGTGCAGAACGGAAAGTTGATGAATTAGCCGACTTTCACTTCAATGGCTTTCGGCTTTGCCTTCTCGGATTTGGGGAGCTGGAGATTCAGCACGCCATCCTTGAACTCCGCCTTCACCTTCTCCTCATCGACAAGGTCAGGCAATGTGAAGCTCCGTGCGAAGCTTCCATAGGAGCGCTCTACCCGATGGTACTTCTTGCCCTTCTCTTCCTTCTCATGTTTACGCTCGCCCTGAATCGTCAGGACACCATCTTCCAACGTGACCTTGACATCTTCTTTCTTCACATCAGGAATCTCTGCCTTGATCTGGTACTCCCCGTCCGTTTCGCTGACGTCCACGGATGGCACCCAGTCCGCGACGACCATCGTCTCCTTCGCGTTTGCCTGAGGCAGAGCTTGACGGTTAAACATCCGATTTAACCGATCCGACATCTCTTCGAGTTCACGAGATGGATTCCACCGTACGAGTGTCATACTAGACCTCCTTCTCATTCGTATATGTTGTCAGGAACGTTTCTACCAGCAGCGCGCGCTGTGCTGTCTGTCTGAGAAAAGAGATAACTCGGACTGCTGCGGAGTCAAGAGGGGCCGGCAATTATAGAAGCGGCATAGTAAGGTTTCGCTGGCTTGCAGTCTAGGGCATAGGGAGGGAACTCGCACAGGATGCTCAAAAAGACTGTCCAGCAAGGCCGCAGGCGAATCGAAACCGGAGGCGTACCCTTAGGGGTACATTGAGGATTTCGATGAGCCGAGAACGCCGCTGGCGGACTTTTTCAGCATCCTGATAATCAGCGTTGTTCGATAGGCACATACGATCGCCCATGCTCACCGGAATAAATCTGGTCCGGACGGAACAATTTATTCTCGCGAAGCTGTTCAAGCCAATGAGCAAGCCATCCCGACACCCGAGCCATCGCGAATAACGGTGTGAACAGATCGGTCTCGATGCCCATCTTGTCGTAGACGATCCCGGAATAGAAATCGACGTTGGGATAAATTCCCTTCCCCTTCAATAATTCAGCTGCGATTCGCTCGACCTCTACAGCAACCTCATATAGCGGCGAACTGCCACTTTCCTTGAAGAGCCGCTCACACAGACCTTGTAAGATCGTCGCACGAGGATCTTTGACCTTGTACACCCGGTGACCAAAACCCATCAGCTTTTGTTTCGCGCCGACCTGACCTTCAAGATACGATCGAACCCGCCCTGGCTCACCAATCTCCTTCAACATCTGCACCACTTCTTCATTGGCTCCGCCATGCAGCGGCCCTTTTAGAGCCCCGATTGAGGAGGCAACAACGGTATAGGGATCGGCCAACGTCGAGGCGGTGACCATGCCGGTAAAGGTTGAAGCATTCATCGTATGCTCGGCATGGAGTATCAGACAGTCGTCGAAAATGCCGGCCCACAAGGGAAGCGGCTCCGTATCAGTCAACATGTAGAGAAAGTTTTCAGAAAACCCAAGATCGTCGCGCGGTGGGATACACTCATTTCCATGCCGCAGACGAGCCCAAGCTGCGACGATCGTGGGTAGTTTTGCAACGAGACGGACGGCAGACCAATAGTTGTTGTCGACGTCCTGAACATTCCGGCCTGGATAAAACATACCTAACGCGGCAACCGCAGCCTGCAAGGCGTCCATGGGGTGCCCTTGCTCCGGAAGACATTTCAATAAATCGACAATCCTGAACTTGATCCGTCGATGATGGACGATATCCTCATTCCATCGCGCGAGTTGCGGTTGAGTGGGAAGATGTCCGAATAACAACAGATAGGTGGTCTCGAGATAGGATGACCGTAGGCAAAGCTCTTCGACGCGGATCCCTCGATATTCCAGCACACCGCGCTGCCCGTCCACATCGCTGATTGCAGATTTGGCTGCGGGAACTCCGGCGAGCCCCGGCATAAAATCATGTGGCATGATCTTGCCCCCTCAGATGGAAAAATATATGACGCGTGAAGACAGTCTATCACGTTCGGAGTGGCAGGATCTTGAATTGACCCGTATCGGTTGGCATACTCAAGTTGCGGGGTCTCTGTGGCCGGAAAAATCCGGCGCTCCGCCGCGCCCCATCGGATGTTTTGTGCCGGGCTTCATGCAGGAGACTGAATAGACTGTGGAGGCACGCGGTGATGTGTCGCTTACTGCTCCTAATGATCTTGTTCGGCCTTTCTCTCGCCGGAACAGCAGCCCCAGTCCAAGCCGACGGTGAAATCCTTGGCTTTGCCGTCGTGAGCGAGGCCCCCACAGATAAGGCCAGAGTGTCGGCGAAAGTCTCTGTGAATGACGCCGTGTCAGACATGACGCTGCTTGCATCAGAGACGATTCTGAATAATCTCATTTGGAAAAAACTCGAAATCTGTCATGCCATGAGGGTAGAAGGGCACAAAGTCGCTGAAGGATTTCAGATTGCGACAGTGCACATGATCGATGCCAGCATGCTGCCGATGTCCTTGCAGTCTTTTGCAGGCGATTGCTTGATTAAGAAAGCCCTGGAGATCGCACCGTTGGTCGACTAACAGGATGCTGAAAAAGCCCGCCAGCTTCGTTCTCGCTTCGCTCAGAGGCTCAACGTACCGAAGCGTACGCCTCGCCTCTTCGCTTGCTGCGGCCTTGCTGAACGGCCTTTTTGAGCATCCTGTGCGTAGCCTTCTGTTGTCCCATGCAGTCGATCAGGGGAACCCAATGGTAGAGAGAGTTTTCTGCAGTCAGTTAGCCTGAATGGTTAGGCGATGCGGCATTCCTGGCACACAATGGGCTCTTCTGCTGCCTCACACTCTTCGGCAGTGAGAGGGAAAAGCTGTTCGCACAGCTTACAGGGGCGAATTTCGAAGTAAGCGACTCCCTTGTCGTCGATGTCGGTGGGTAAGAGCAATTCGAGAGGGTCATACCCGATCGCTGCGCCATCGGAAAATTTGACGATGGCCAAGCGCTCGTTAAAGACCTCGAAGGTCCCTTCTTGCCCTTTTCTAGCCAAAACATGCCCAAGGATGAGCACCGGCTGCCCCTTACGTTTCGTGCGGAGGTCACGCAGGGTGTGCTCGGTGTCAGTGGCGCAAGAAAACTGACCGGTGGAGCTGGTTCCGAAGATTGGCGTCGACATCATGTGTGCTCAGGGGGAATACGATGGAACCCATGTATCACAAGGATAAAAATGGCGTCAAGGAGGCGAGACGCTTGGCAGCCTGTTGAACAACTCATTTAATACAATCATCCCGGAGGAATCTTCCATGCGGTGCTGAGACTGAAATAACCTCAGGATGCTCAAAATGACCGTCCAGCAAGGCCGCTGGCGGACTTTTTCAGCATCCTGTTCACACAAGGAGATCGAACATGGCTGAGATAACGATATACCAGAAACCAACTTGTAGCACATGCCGTCAGGCGATGCAGTTGTTACAAGAGGGCGGCAAACCATTTAAGGCTGTCAATTACTATGAAAAAACCTTCACCAAGGCACAGCTCAAGAGCCTCTTGAGGAAAGCGGGGCTTTCACCCAAGGACATACTCAGAACCAAAGAGGATATCTACAAAGAACTCGGTTTGGCGAAAAAGAATCTTTCCGACGACGAATGGCTCGATCTGCTCGTGGCCCATCCAGATCTGATTCAGCGTCCGATTGTCGAAAAGGGTGAAAAGGCGATGTTAGCCAGACCAGCGGAGTCTATAAAAGAACTGCTGTAGTAGGCTGTTGAACAAGGCCACCAGCAGGGGGGAGCGGCCAGGTGTCTTTCTTGCTCGCAGAACGCGCACGATGAAACTGTGCTCGTTCGATGCGCGCAGTATAGGGCAGCCTCGGACGCTCCCCTATAGAGAGGTAGTGAGAATTGGCGAGACCTTGCTGAATAGCCTTTTGGAACATCTTGCTAGCCAGCTCCACATCCCGGATTGAGCAGGCCCGGCCTGCCGGGGCTGGCTCGTTAGCTTTGAGAAATCGAGGGACTTCCTGCGTTTATCCGCAGGGCGCCGGACATTCTGTCTACGCTGACGGTGACTGCCCCATCTAATACTTGTAAAAGTAAATCACCAGCCAATTGTCGCCGCCAGCCATGGAGGATGGGTATATTGAGGGCTGTTCGATTCTGCTTCGCCTCCACGAGTGCTTGTAGATCGGCGCTGGTGGCGAGCATAGTCGAGGCAATCCCCTCCTCTGCTGCACGGGCCTTCAACACAGCTTGCAGAAGCTCAACGATACCGGTCGACTCAGGGTCCGGCTTTCGTTCGGAAGGAACTTCCGGCCATGCCGACGGCGGGAGCGCCAGTGCCGATGTGATGGCGGCCAAGAGCTGTCCGCCATGTCGATCAACCTCGGAAGAATGGACGCCACGGAGACCCCGGAGATCGTTGACCGATTTGGGAGGGTGACGTGCGAGCTGAAGCAGCACCTCATCTCGCATCACACGTCCACGCGGTACGTTCCGCCGACGAGCTTCCGCTTCTCGCCAGACAGCCAATTCTCGAAGTACCGCAGCCCCTTTGGGCTTGAGTGTATCCCACCCCCGAATTCGTTGATACCGTTCCTGCGGCTCTCGACTTTTTTCTCCCACCACCGATTCGAGTCGTGCAAATTCCTCGTTCACCCACTCCGAACGGCCAAGTGTCTTCAGACGATCCTGTAAATGCGTATGAATCGAGAGGAGGAACTCGACATCTTCTAAGGCGTAGGCGATTTGGTCATCCGAAAGCGGTCGCGCACTCCAGTTGGTAAAGGTATGGGCTTTCGCCAGCTTCGTGCCGTGGAGTCGCTGGACCAAGTTCGCGTAGGCAACCTGGGCGCCATACCCGACCATAGCAGCGGCAATCTGCGTATCGAAAAATGGTTTCGGGATCTGCCCGGCATGGAGAGCAAACAGATCGAGATCTTGCCGCCCGGCATGGAAGACTTTCTCAATCTTGGTGTCGCAAATGAGTTCCCAGAAGACATCGAGCGATCCGTTGGCTTGCACGGCAGGAAAGTCGATGACCGCTGCCGTGGTAGCAGTGGCAACCTGGATCAGTTCGAGCCGTGGGATAAAGGTGTCTTCCCCGACGAATTCTGTATCCAACGCCAGACGCGGACTCTGGCGCAATGTGTGGCAGAGTAATTCAAGCGCAGATTGGTCCGTCACATACGGCGGAGGTGCATGAAGTGTCATGTGTGTTTCACTCTGTCGGGCGATAGGTGGCGTCTGGTGACCGTGGAGGTTCGACATTGCTGAGGCTCAAATATTCCTTCAAAAACTGATAGGCTTCCAACATACGGCGCAATTCCGGCTCGGCGCTGCGATCGCCATTATTCGAATCGGGATGGAGTTGCTTGGCCTTGTGACGAAATGACGCAGTGACGTCGGCGAGCGAGCTGCCGAATTCCATGCCCATGGCTGCGTAGGCATCCATCGCATTATTGATGCCGCCCGACCCTTGTGACAGGTCGCCGCCTCCCCCACCAGCAGCTTTCAACATATCGGCCAAACTGATTTTCTTCCGGCGGCGGCGGGGGCGCTCTCGTATCTCGCTGTCGAAATCGTCCCAGCGGTCCTCGACAAATTCAAGCCGAGACTCCAAGCGCATCGCACCGGAAAGATCGCGAATCTCCGGAATTTCTTCTTCAATCTGGGCCAGCGACTTGATGACTTCCTCCAGCCCCTCTTCAACCCGAAAGAAACTGTCAACCCGCTCCTGCATCATGGTGTCGACGGCGAGATCCAGGCTCTCCTCAGCTTTCGGGCGCAATGAGTCGATACGCCGCCTCATTCCATTCTGAAATCTGATAAATTTGCTCTGTGAAAATGCCATCTGAACCAGACTCTCTCCTTTAGCCCGGACTTTTTAGAGATAATCCAGGTTCGGGCGCGCATTGTAGCACAGGCTGGTTGTATGCCAGAAGGGGAGTAGAAATAGCCAGGATTTTAATGGGTTGTATAGTCAGCGTGACGCAAAGTCGTCACTGAGCTTGGTGCGTCGTCGGGCCACGCCTGTTTCACGCGCGGCTGCCGCGACAGCTTTTGCCACTCGCGGGACCACTTGCTTATCAAACACGCTCGGGATGATGTAGTCCTCACTGAGTGCCGCAGGAGGAATGGTCTCCGCCAGAGCCTTGGCCGCAGCCAGTTTCATCGCTTCATTGATGTCGCTCGCCTGCACGTCCAGCGCACCTCGGAAAATACCGGGGAAGGCCAGCGCGTTGTTGATTTGGTTCGGATAGTCTGAACGGCCGGTCGCGAAAATACGACAGTGGGAGGCGGCCAGCTCACGAGGAACTTCAGGGTCTGGATTCGCCATCGCAAACACAATACGATCAGTCGCCATCAGATCCAGATCTTCAGCCGTGAGAATATTCCCGATGGATAATCCGATAAATACATCGGCTCCCTTGAGCGCGTCCCGAAGCGTTCCCTGAGGATGATTTGGTGTCATACAGGAAGTAAGATCCGTCCGGCAGGCCCACAACTGCTGACCATCCCCCCGTAAGACAATACCATTCGCCTCGCATCCGACGAGATGAGAGAGGCCGGCGGCCAGCAACATCCTGCAGCAAGCGGTTCCAGCGGCGCCGAGCCCATTGACGACCACACGAATCTCCTCCATCCGTTTCCCGGTGACGGTCAGTGCATTTGTTAAGGCAGCAAGAATGACCACTGCCGTACCATGCTGATCGTCATGCATGACTGGGATATCCAGAGCGGCCTTTAACCGGCGTTCGATGTCGAAACAGCGCGGCGAGCCGATATCCTCCAAGTTGATGGCGCCGAAACCCGGAGCAATAGCCTGAACCGTGCGAACAATTTCGTCAGGGTCTTGCGTATTGAGGCAGATCGGCCATGCGTCAATCCCTGCTAATTCTTTGAACAGCATGGCTTTGCCTTCCATGACAGGTAAGGCGGCTTCTGGACCAAGATTGCCGAGGCCCAGCACCGCAGATCCGTCGGTGACCACCGCGACCGTGTTGCCTTTTCCCGTAAAGACATAGGCTTTGGTCTTATCCTTCGCGATCGCTTGGGATACCCGACCGACTCCCGGCGTATAGACCATCGACAGCACGTTTCGTGTTGTAATGGGGAACTTGCTTTGGACTTGAATCTTTCCACCGAGATGCAACAGGAAAATCCGGTCGGACGCCGAGAGAACCTTCACATCCGGCAGCGCCCTGATTCGAGCAAGCACCTTCTCTCCATGCGCTTCACCCTGAACGTCGATCGTCACGTCCGGCACCATCCGTTCGGCCGTTGCAGAGACAATATCCACGGCGCCCAAGTTGGCGCCTTCCTCAGCCAATACAGCAGCCACCTTGGCGAACATGCCCGGTCTGTTCGCAAGCTCAAGGCGAACGGTCAAGCGGTAATTGGAGTAGGGTTCACTGTCGATCATGTGCGATCCTTCATCTGGTCTAATAGGCTGCGGAGAAACTCGTTTGATGCCAACAATATGGCTGGAATATTCCGTACGGCGCTCATGCCAGAATCACTTCAGGATGCTCAAAAAGGCTGTCCAGCAAGGCCGCAGCGAGCGAAGAGGCGAGGAGGTACCATCCGCACTTTGTGTGGCCGTTCGCCCGTAGAATGGATCTTGGCGAACGAAAAATACCCTCCAGTGCTTCCGAGCCTCTGAGCGATGCGAGAACGCCGCTGGCAGGACTTTTTCAGCATCATGCTAAGACTATCATAAGGCAGACCGTAGTTCAGAGTTGAATGTGCATTTCAATGCTATTCGGGGGAATGACGAAGAATGAACGGTTGACAGCCTGGCGCTATTTTCGCTAGCGTATTGTGTTATCTCTTTGTGTTCCGGCAATGGGCGAACCAGACCAACCACTACAACTTAAAGGGGGTTAGATATTATGAAGAGCATGTTGATGGCAATGATGGCCGTGGCAGTAGCCGTGACGTTCAGCGCTCCCGCCTTCGCCGGTGACGGCAAGGAGAAAAAAGACGAGAAGAAGGGTGGCTACGTCATCGTATACGGTGAAGAGAAGAAGAAGGATGAAAAGAAGGGCGGCTATATGGATACGTTTGGCGATGAGAAAAAGGACGAAAAGAAGGGCGGCAAGTAAGCGCGGCAGACGCCGCTTATCTGACCAGATACAGCGCACGTAAACAATTCTGAAGAGGCCTGTGATTTGACGATCACAGGCCTCTTCCTGTCTTCGCTCATTGACCCCTCTCCGGCCTCGATGTTACCGTGAGCCATGCATACTCCACCAGGCACAGCACAACCTAATCGGCTCATCCACGAAACCAGCCCCTATCTCCTTCAGCATGCCGCGAATCCGGTTGACTGGTATCCCTGGGGGCCAGAAGCTTTGCAGGCGGCAAAAACACAGAACCGCCCCATCCTCCTCTCAATCGGCTACTCCGCATGTCACTGGTGTCATGTCATGGAGCGAGAGTCGTTTGAGAACGAAGCCATTGCGTCACTCATGAATCAGAATTTTGTCTGTATCAAGGTTGACCGGGAAGAACGGCCAGATCTTGACGAAATCTATATGCAGGCCACCGTGACCCTCAATCATGGTCAGGGCGGATGGCCGATGACGGTGTTTCTCACGCCTGACCAGAAACCGTTTTTTGCAGGCACATACTTTCCTCCTGACGATCGGTGGGGACGTCCCGGATTCCCCAGCCTGCTCAAGAAAATTTCCGACGCATGGAAAACAGATTCTGCCGGGCTCACAAATCAAGCGCATCAGTTGACTGAACGGTTGAAAAACGAGCTCACGGCGGTGTCTCCCGTTTCAGTCAGTGCTTCCGTACTTGATGAGGCTGTCATCCAGTTCCGCGAACATTTCGATGAACGCCACGGCGGGTTCGGCAGCGCACCGAAATTCCCCCCCTCGGCCGGACTCTCATTGCTTCTCCGTTGTTATCGTCGCACTGGAGAGAGTCGAACCTTGCAGATGGTCACCCGTACATTGGACGCGATGGCGGACGGAGGGATCTATGATCATATCGGGGGAGGATTCGCCCGGTACTCCACTGACGATCGCTGGCTGGTCCCCCATTTCGAAAAGATGCTCTACGATAATGCACTTCTATGCACGACCTACTTAGAGGCCTATCAAGTCACCAAGCAGACCTCCTATCGTCAGGTAACCATAGATGTGCTCGATTATATTCTCCGGGAGATGACCGACCTGGCCGGAGGATTCTATTCTTCGACGGATGCGGACTCAGAAGGGGTTGAAGGAAAGTTTTTCGTCTGGACACCGGCGGAGGTCCTGGAGGTGCTGCAGAATGCCGAAGATACCCGCCGATTCTGCGCCTGCTACGATATTTCCGATCAGGGGAATTGGGAGCATCGGAGTATTCCGAATCGGCTGCGCCCTATCGAAGCCGTGGTGAAGGAATTAAACCTCACCGTCGATGAACTAGACGAAACGATTTCTCGTGTGCGGCCCCTTCTCTATCGCGCCCGCCAAAAGCGCATTCCGCCGGGACTCGACGACAAAATTATCACAGCCTGGAACGGCATGATGATTTCGACAATGGCCGAAGCGGGCCGTGTGTTAGGAATCGCGCGCTACATTGACGGAGCGATGAAGGCCGCTGACTTTCTTCTATCCGTACACCGGACTGCCGAAGGGGCCCTGCTCCGTACCTCTCGGCAAGGGCGAGCCCATCTCGATGGAGTCTTGGAGGATTATGCCTATCTCGCAGAAGGATTGATCGACCTGTATGAAGCCTGTGGGCAAGAACGGTATCTGACAGCCGCACTTCAATTAGGAGAGCGGATAGTTCATTCGTTTCGAGATGAGGATCAAGGAGGCTTCTACACCACCGCAAAGACGCACGAAACCCTAATCATTCGAGCGCGGGAGGGAGCCGACGGCGCCACGCCCAGTGGAAACGCCGTAGCAGTCTCTGCCCTCGCCAGACTCTCCTTCCACTATGATCGACAGGACCTACGCGAAGCAGCGATCGGCGGGATTCGCGCCTATGGCCGCCAGATCGCTCGGTATCCGAGGGCCTTTGCCAAGAGCCTTGCCGTCGTCGATCTGTTAGCCGAGGGACCGGTTGAATTGGCTTTTGTCGGAACGCCTCACGATCCTGGGCTCGAAGCGCTGCATCTCGCTGTGCGCGAGGTGTTTTTGCCACATCGTGTGATTGCCGCAAGCGATGGAATGGGCAAGCCGGCCAGTCATCCTCTGCTTGTCGGGAAAGAGTTGGTAGAGGGGAAGGCGGCACTCTACATCTGTCGAAATTTTTCCTGCCAGCGTCCTCTCACTGATCCGCAGGAAGTCATGGAGGCTCTGTCGCCGACCTCACGACGGTCGAATCAAACAAGCCAACAGACGCTCTTACAAGGAGCCGCACTCCCTGGGTCTGCGAGTCTCGAAGGGACAGCAAGATACGCGGCGCGCATGGTGAGTCAATCACGCCATAGCAGCCACATGGAGCATGGGTATGGGCAGTTCGGCAGCAGCGGGCTCACAACATCGCGACTGGGATTCGGGACCTATCGGGTTGATACGAGGGAGCCGGAACATCGAGAGTCGCTCAAGAAGGCCCTGCGAGAAGGCGTGAACCTGATCGACACCTCGACCAATTATATGGACGGAGACAGTGAGCGCTTGGTTGGCTCAGTCCTCGGCGAGTTACTCAAGACCGGCGAGCTGGCTCGTGAAGAGGTGATTGTGGTGTCGAAGATCGGCTATGTGCAAGGCGATAACTTGAAACAGGCTGAGGCACGAGAACAGGCCGGGCGTCCTTACCCTGACATGGTCAAGTATGGTGAGGGTATCTGGCATTGTATGCACCCGGAGTTTCTGAACCATCAGCTCACACTGTCACTCGATCGGCTAGGACTGGCCACCCTCGATGTCTGCTTGCTGCACAATCCGGAATACTATCTCTCTGAAGCTGCGCAACACGACGGCGGAGACCTCACGATGGTACGCGAGATTTTCTTTCGGCGAATTGAACAGGCCTTCGCGTTTCTCGAATCGCAAGTAGCAGCTGGACGAATTCGCTACTACGGCGTGTCGTCGAATACGGTCACTGCGCATGCATCGGATGCCGAGGCCACGTCACTCTCCCGCATGTGCGACGCCGCGCGAGCTGCCGCCGCGACACAAGGCAAAAGCCGCCATCACTTTGCCGTGCTGCAATGCCCCATGAATCTCTATGAAACAGGCGCGTTGGTGACGCCCAATACAGGAATCGATCAGCGGGAAACAGTATTGGAAGCGGCGCAACGAGAAGGGATTGCCGTGCTCGTGAATCGCCCTCTGAATGCCATGCCGACGAAAAAAAGCGGCGTCCTTCGATTAGCAAATTTTTCTATCGACGGCGACCCGGTAGATTTCGATCAACAATGCCGAGCAGTCTCGGCGCTTGAAGATGAGTATCGCACCGCCATTGCCCCTGCCCTTCAACATAGCGGCCAAGGGATGGCCCCTGCCGACTTCTTCACCTGGGCCATCGAGTTGACACGCGTGCGACATCAGATCCAGGGATTAGAACATTGGGAGCAGATCGAGCATCAAATGATCGCGCCACACGTCAATCAAGTCATGCAGGCACTTTCACGGCATCTGACCGGAACGGCCGCCGAGCAGTGGGAGGCCTGGCGCGATCGCTACTTACCACAACTGTTCACCCTGCTGAGAGGGCTTCGGAGAGAAGCCACTGAACGGAGCCGCGCCAAGACCGCATCGGTGTCGGCAATCCTCGATCCACTATTGCCGGAATCCAAACGCAAAGAATCGCTGTCACGCAAGGCCTTATGGATATTGACCAGCACACCAGGCGTCACCTGCGTGTTGAACGGAATGCGTTCTCCGACTTATACTGACGATTCTCTTGGCATTATGGGGTGGGAACCGCTGACAGACGTTTTGCGAGTATTCAAAGCTATTGAGCAGCGTGAATCGTCTCTTACGTGACCGTACGGGGGATGAAGCCTGGTGGAATAGACAGGGTCCACGAGTTCGCTACTTGCGGCCGCCTATAAGCTGGTTGAAACTCTCGATGACGTGACCGAACCAGGACCCATGACGCGTGGTTTCCCGTTTGCCATTGACCCGACGTTTTGGCATCGGCGAGAGTTCCTTGGCTCGGCGCGCAACATCTTTAAACAAAGGATTCGCTTGCGCAATCCGGCTATAGAGGCTTGCCGCTTCTGGCATCTGCCCGGCCGATTCGAGGGTCTGTGCGAGAAAGTACTGGACGTCAATCACGTCCTTCCTCGATGCCGACGGATCGCTCAAGGCAGCGCGGAACGTCTGAATCGCAGTTCCGTAATCTCCCAGAGACCTGTGACAGAGTCCAATCTGCGCCTGGGCCTTCAGCAAACAGGACGGGCTCTTCCCTGCCAGTTCGAACATCTCAATGGCGTCCGTCAATCGGCCTTCCTCTCTCATCGCAACTCCCTTTGCATAGAGGGAATCAGAGGTATCGATCGAACGAGTGGCTGTGAGTTCCGGAGATACGCTTTCCAATTTTGATTGCGGCAAGCTGGGTCGTGGAGGGACGGTATCGATCTCGCCGGCATCTTCCGGAGCGGTAGCCAAGACGCTGAGTTCCTCTTGTGCTGCAAGTGGCAAAATTCCGCCTTTAATCCGGTCAAACGCAGCCTGAGCAACAAGCTTAGATGTAATGACCCGCGCCTGCTCCGAAAAACCATAGGTTAACGCGATGTCGCACACCTGATTGATGAGACGAGGAACACCTCTCGTCAAACGATGTACCAACACACAGGCTTTATTCGTAAACAATGAAGGATGTCCAGCGGCAACCTTTAACCGATGACGAATGCATTGCCCAGTCTCCTCCTCCGAGAGCGGTTCCAAGTGATAGTCGACGACAATGCGTTGGGCGAACTGAGTCATGTCGATCCGCTGCAACAATGTGTGAAGGTCCGGCTGGCCGGACAGTATGAACTGCAGCTTCAACATTTTTCCATCGTTCAAATTAGATAGAAGCCGCAGTTCTTCGAGCAGCTCAGAGCCAAGACTCTGGGCTTCATCGATAATAAGGATGACCCGTCGGTGCTGTTTGGATTCCTGAATCAGAAATCCTGAAAAGAGATGATAGGCCTCCACCGGGTCAAGTTGTTTTTGGCTCAACCCGAGAGAAAGTAGAATCCAGGGCAGGAGATGTTCAATATTGTAGCGTGCATTCGTGACAAGACCGATCGAATGCTTCTCTCCATGCTCAGAAACAAGCTTCTGCAAGAGAGATGTCTTGCCCATCCCGGGGTCGCCGGTGAGCACCATAAACGGCGCCTCATGGATAAGGCCGTATTCCAAAATACTGTAGGCCGCACGATGGGTAGAGCCAGGATACAAGAAATCGCTATCCGGCAAGAGAGAGAAGGGCATGGTCCGAAGATTATAAAACGACTCGTACATGCTGTGGTCGCTTTCCAAAACAGGAATAGAAAGTTTAGTGAGAAAGCAGTTTTCGCATGCTCGCAACAGTGGTGGCCATCTTCCCGGCCTTGTTCAGGACCGTTCCTAGTACAGGCCGTGAATTCTTCACCAGTAACAAGGCGCGCTGCAACTGCTCAGCCGTTGTTTTTCCTTCTTCCACCACAAACAAAAGCGCGTCCGTGTAGGGTGAGAATGCAAGGACATCTGCGGTGTGCAGCAACGGCGGGAGATCGAAAATAACGATCCTCGCAGGGTAACGATTCTTGAGTTCTTCAACCAATGCCAACATTTTTGGCGATGTCAGGATCTCCGTTGAATTCGAAATTGCGCGTCCTCCCGGCAGTAACACGAAACGGCCAATCCCGGGGTGTACCAACAAATCCTCGACTGGCTGATTGTCTAACAAGTAGTCGGCGAGTCCGGGACAGTCATCTAAGCCGAATACCTCGTGGATGCTGGGGCTACGGAGATCCGCATCGACAAGCAGCACCGTCTGCGAGGTCTCCATGGCGAGACTCACTGCCAGATTCACGGCAGTCAACGTTTTCCCTTCCCCATGGCCTGGACTGGTGACGCCCAACACATTCCAATTATTTTCTCGAAGACGATGCATAACTTGAGTTCGCAAAATCTTATAGGCATCGACAAAAGGCCCCTTTTCATAGGCCGCCATCACACGACGCTGACGAAGTGTCGAATGTGGAATATCCAGCGATTTCGTCTTGGTATAGACGATAGGAGGAGGAATATCTTGGCCGCTCACAGCTCGTTTGACTTGGGGCCCAGAACGAGATTGATCCTGTTGGTCTTTATACAGCTGCAGCGCAGTTCGAAATCGATCCATGAGAAGTCTCCAATGACCGTGCGGGAGACACAGCCTGGTGCTTCGAAGCGTGCCCCACGCCTTCGCGTCCGCCAGGTCTATTCGATACCAAATCTCCTCAACGCGGCGAACCACAGGACGTCTAACGGCAGCACAAATACATGCAATAGCGCGAGGACCGTCACGGCCGCACCAACTCCAGCTCCCTGAAGAAGGCGTCGTCGTTTCAAGGCGAGGGAGAGATCCTGCTCATTCGGCATGAAGGGAATCACAGCCAGCGGGAACAACTGAGTCAATTGCGCAAGCTGTTCGGGCGTGCGTATCGAATGATCCAGCGATTCCGCAGCGGCGCCGGAACCGAGCCCACCAACGAGGGCTAGGATACAGCCAAGAAGCACAATGGCAGACCGGTTAGGTTTATCTGGCTTCTCCGGCAAACTGGGCGGATCAATGAGAGAAAATCGCTCGCCTTTTCGCTGAACCTCTAGACCTTCCGAGACCTTCGCTTCCAGCAACCTGGACCGGATGTCCTGATACTTCTGTCCTGAGGTATCACGATCACGGGTCAACACGAGATAGTCCGGCTCGATTTCCGGTGTCCGTTCCAGGCGTGTGGCATAGTCCTGACGCTGCTGCTTCACATCCACACGGGTTTTCACCAACGACCCTAACGAAGAAGTGACAGAATTCAGCTGGGCTTGCAGATTGATATAGGCAGGGTTTTCCGGTCGCTGTGTAGAGTTCTTATAGGGAGTTACTTTGAGCTGTTGAACTTCCTGCTCTAACGCTTCGACTTTGCGCTGAGCCTGAACCACATCGGGGTGATCTTTACCCATTCGTTCCGAGTATGTCGTGAGCGTCGTGCGTGCTTCCACAAGCGCCTTTGAGGTTTCTTCAATATCCCGGGGATGACCAGTCGCTTTTTCCAACGCCTCTATTTCCTGCTTCATATTCATGATGTCTGGGTGATCGGGGGCCAAATTGGCTGAAGCCCCTGCATACTCTGCGCGAAGGGCCCGTAAGCGCTCGACAGAATCCAAAATACGTTCTCCCGTCACAGACATGATCGGCGTATTCGGCTTAATGGTGGCCAGCTCTCCCTCGAGATAGGTCTTGCGTTCCTCGAGGCTGCGAACCTGCTGATCGATGTCCATCAATTCCCGATCAGCCTGATTCATCATCTGCTGATTGACCGGCATCAGCTCCGGCAAGGCCCCCTTAGCCCGCTGCTTAAACGCGGCGATTTTATCGTCCATCTCGCCGATGTGTTTAGAAAGATTGTCCGCCTCCTGTTGGAGAAACGACGTCGCTTCCTGCGCCTGCCGCTCTCGGCTCTTCAGATTCTGTCCCAGAAACAGGCTCGTCAGTTCGTTGGCGACCTTTTGCGCCAAGTCGGGCGAGTTGCTCTTGTACGCCACGGTGAACGCAATCGTAGCCTTCGTCGGGTGTTGTGTCCGCTTGTCCACAACGTCGGCGCTGATCACTTCTACCTCAATGTCCTTGATGAACCGCTTCACAACTTCTTCTGCGGCGTTGGTCCGACGCGGGTCAGGATAGAGATTATATTGCTCCACTACCTTCCACAAGGTCGTCCGGCTCATGACTTGTTGCTTGATCGTTTCGATTCGCTGATCGGCATAACTGGTAATCGTCGAATGGACAAGTTCGGATGGAATTTCCTGTTCCTCGATCAGAATGGTCGCCATGGATTTGTACGTCGCCGGCCAGAGGAATGCTGCGGCCAGGCTGAGGGTCAAAAGAATCCCGCCTGTCGAGAGTATCAACGTTCGGCGGCGGCGGAATACCGCCAAGTAGTCCTGGAGGCCTTGAGCCGGCTCAGAATGCTGTACTGCGGGTTGCGTATTCATGGACAACTCGTTTAGTTCGAAAAAGCCAGTTTCGGTGGATAATACGTCAGCATAAACATCGTGCCATTGGAGGAGGCAGAATCGATGGAATTATCTGTGTCACGCCAACCATAGGTATAGGACACATCCGCCTTCCACCACTCCGAAAACTTCCAGGTGACCTTTGGCGTGAGATTGAAATAGCGACTATCCGGTATGTTGCCGCCCTGGGCGACATCCGTGATACCTGAGACGAGAAACCCTGATCCATTGAACGATGCAGCCAGGGTTTCGGTAAGATCATGAGAAACGGTTAGCCCAGCTCGATCTCTCTGAATGAGAAGGCCGAATCCGCTCGGCACAATATCCCGATCCATATTCACGTGAATAGACGTGCTCTCAAGCTTTTTGGTGAGACTAGCGCCGAATAGCCAGACGGTATTCTGAGCCTTGATGTTGTCGGTGACTGTCTGGGTGCTTGAACTCACAAAACGAGGCCCACCATAGGCCGTTCCGGTCAGCGTGTCTGTGAAAGCATGGGTCAGGCTCAGGTTGACTCCGGGAAAGCTGGCGCGAAATGGGGCGAGCGCGTTGGTCGTATGAAAACTCACGTACGAGCCGGTTAATTGGATTTGGTCCTGCTCGGTTAATTGATAGAGCAATCCTCCTGAGCCACCAAAGAGTTGATAGTCGACCAGGCCAAGACTCAAGCCATTATCATATGTGGTATCGTTCAATTGAAAACCAGATTGGATCGATAATTTTTCAGTAATGCTTCTGGTCCAGGACGGATTGGCAGTCCATTGGTTCCGTTGTGTAAAGCGCAGAACCACACCGGTGGTCAGTAATTCACTCATCAGTGTGTTGTCACGAGTGAATCCACCAGAAAATCCCAACAGATCCTTCTCGGTCTTATACCGTAGGGTAAGCGGGATAAATACATTGGTATATTGAGTCTCCTCCCCTCCATAGTATGAGACGAAGTCAACGGCCATCCGGCTACTGACTTCAAAGCGCTCCGTCTTACCGGCAAACTCGGCAGCAGGCGTCACCCAAAAGCCGTAAGTCGCTTTGTGTGGTAGTGGCGTCAAGAGCAAGTTATCGTTGTACACACCCTTGACTCCAATCGACGGCAGCAGTGACCACTCAGCAGCCCAGGCCACAGACAGTTGCACCACACAACAGATCCCAATCAGAACGACAATCCGACAGAGACACCACCGCTGTATAACGCCACCCACCCCCCTCAGTGTTCCACGAGACCTCAACCTGAGCCTTTCACGAAAATCCTTAGAGCCTGCTGCATCATTCTGCTACGGCACCATGACCGAGTCGCCACGCTGCAAGAGGATATTTTGTTCCAGATCCTGCCCTTTTCGGACATCGCCATAACGAAAGACAAATACCTGTTGTTGCCCCTTGGCACGCCTGATAACCTTGATATCGTTCTCTGCGGCAAAGGGTGTCAACCCTCCGGCTAAACTCAATGCCTGGAGCACATCGGTATAGTGACCGATCACGTATTCACCGGGCTTATTCACGCGCCCCACCACGTATACTTTGTAGCTCAAAACTTTCGTGACGGCGACCGACACATTTGGATTCGGGATATATTTCGTCAGACGCTTGACAATATCGGCACGAATCTCTTCGACTGTACGATCTTCGGCCTGGATATCTCCCACTAGAGGGAAGGAAAACATCCCGTCAGGACGAACCACCACCTCCTTGGTGAGATGCTCATCCTTCCAGACAGAAACCAGCATCACATCTTCAGCCCCAAGGCGATAGCCTGAGTCAACGAGAGGACGCCATCCGTCCGATGCCGGCATGGCGGATACGGCTTCCATCGCATTGGATTCATGAGACGGCGCGCCGCCCATCAGCACCACAAAAAACAAGATCAAGGGTCTGAACGATGCGAGAACACCGCTGGCGGACTTTTTCAGCATCATGCTAGTCATCACTTCTTTTTTACCCCTTCACCTGAGACACGATCTGTTCTGCCTCCTCACGCCCCTGAAACCTTTCAGCACTCTTCAGCGCCTTGGAAAGGTAGGCACGGGCTTCAGCTTTCTTTCCAGACTGATAGAAGGCGATCCCAAGATGATAATTTAACGTCGGAGTCTCCGGCGATTTGGCGACGGCATCTTTCATCAGACGAAGGGCGTCCTCATGTTGCCCCATTTTGAAGCGCACCCACCCGAGTGTATCTAGAAACAACGGATGCGGTGCCTCCTTCTCGAAATCACGACTGAGGGCGAATGCTTTCTGTAAGTTCTGTGGATCTCCTTTGTAATCGACCAGCAAGACGGCTAAGTTATTTGCCGCCAGTACATTACGAGGATTCAGACGCAACGCTCCATCATATGCGGCAATCGCATAATCGATCTGGCCTTGACCGGAATAGACCGACGCCAAAAGCATGTGCAGCTCTTCGCTGTCTGGATTGGCCTTCAGACCGGCTTGAATCACCTGAACCGCCTGATCCGATTGCTTCTGCGAGAGCCACAACCCTCCCCGCGCGAGCCACGGAGCGATCCATTTTGGGTTGATGCGGGAAGCCTCTTGAAACTGAATGTCAGCCTCCTGAGCATGGCCGCTGAGCGCGAACACCTCACCCAGTAACCCATGGCCGAATAAATGATCAGGCCTCGTGGCAAGCACCGTATTGAGTCGAGTCTTCGCGCGATCAGCATGGCCTTGCACAATGTCCAGTTTCACCAGGGACAACAAGGAGTCTGGATCGTTCGGAGCGAGAGCCATTGCACGCTCATACGCTGCGCTAGCTTTGTCGTATTGGCGCTGCGCTTCACGGAGCCGTCCTTCTGCCATGAACACGACGGCGCTGTCTTTCAACACAGCACGAAGGCGATTCAACGTGCGTTCCGCTTCAACCCAGTTTTTTGTGACCAGATCGAGCATCATCAACATATCGAGGGCTGCCACATCATTCGGTCGTTGCTTCAGCAAGTCGTCGAGTCGGACACGGGCCTGTTGGTGACGCCCACTTTGACTGTCCAGCGCCGCAAGGGATCGTCTCGCATCGACCTGTCCTGGGTAGAGCGAGACCGCGCGCTCAAAACTTTCTTTCGCAAGATTATTTTCTCCGGTCAGTAGATAGGCCTGACCGAGCAGGAAATGCACCGTTGCCAACTCAGGCTGGTCATGCAACACGGTTCGAAACGCCTGGACCGCATCTTTCCCGCTCCTCTTTGCCAGAGCCATCCGACCTAACAGAACCAGTCCATCGGACGAGCGGGGGTTCTCCTTCAAGACCTCTTGTACCTGCCGTTCTGCTTCTCCCTGTTTGCCTGAGGCAAGGTCCATCTCCGCCAGTCTGACCTTGGCTTCGAGGCCGGACGGTTTCTCCTTGTAGTCCTTGACGACTGAGGCATATTGGTCACGCGCCTTTACCTCCTGCCCGCTCTTGAGATACAGCGCCGCAAGTCCAAATTGAATCTTCGCCGAATGCGGCAACTGAGCGACAGCCTCCAGGAGAGCCTGTTCCGCAGGACGATGGTCTTGCCCCGCACTCAGAAAATCAGCCAATAGAAGGCGGCGCTCTTCGCTATTCGGATCGAGGGCAATAGCCTCACGCAAGATCTTCTCCGCCTTCTCATGTGCGCCTTGCATTTCAAAAAGCCTGGCCAGCCGCAGCCGGTGATCGAACTGTGTCGGTTCGGTATCGATCATGCGGCGAGCGACCCTCTCCGCACCGGCCATATCTTTCGCCTGAGTCAGGATCGTATTCAGATTGTTCAGGAGATCCATGTCTTTCGGATGAGCCTCCAACGCCCGTTGCAACGTAGCCTCCGCATCTCGATAGCGCTGCTGTTGGCCCTGGAGCGTAGCCAGCAAAATCACCACGTCGGGCTCGGCCGGAAATTTCGAACGCAAAGCCTCGGCTCCAGTCATCGCGTCAGCGAGTTGTCCCCCAATAGCCAACACTGCAATCTTGAGGGCCTTCGCCTGAGGATGCTGCGGATCTTTCGCCAATACCTTATCGGCGGTTAAGACCACCTCCTCGGTCAGGCGGGCTTCGAGATAGTACTTGGCAAGGGTGATTAATGCCGCGGTATGGTCAGGAACAAGCTGGACCACCTCCTGATACAGCGAGACAGCGTTGCGCCAGTTTTTTTCCTTCTCCTCAACCTGCGCAAAGAGAAAATAGGCGTCGGCATCCTTCGGATCAATTTTTAGGACATTGCGAAGAGCCACTCGAACTTTTGGATAATTGCCGACTTCAAGGTATTCTTGAGCCCGCGCACGGTACTGAGCCTTCCGCTCCTCGGGACCCCCACAGGCGACAAGTGAGATCGCGATCACCAGAAGAATGATGTTCCGATATGTCATTTTGCTACCCTAACAGTCTGGGAAAAAGTGCGCCAGCAATTCAGAAATTTTAGGATTCGGCCACGCGATGGGCGCAATGAATCATAAATCCCTTATCCTCATCGGCTCAGTGATGCCTCGAACATTCTCTCTATAGCCACGTCCGAATTCCCAACCCGAACAAGATCCATAGAGATACCAACCCAAGTTGCTTTACACGATCCGTAAACGCGTGCAGCAACAACTCAAACGAGAAGAACAACACGATCAGCTTGGCGGCAAAAAGACCAAGCGACGAGATGTCCGTACTGACTTCCGGAAGGAAGGGGAAAAGCACAGCTAAAAACACCATTAAATAGTCGAGAGGCGTCGTCTGGAATTGGCTTTGACTATTGAATCGCATGCAGAGCAACACCATCACAGCGATCGTGCCAAACAATAGGTGGTAAGCCATTGGGAATGGAGGAACGGTCCGCATCCATGATGCATCACTGACATAGAGGAGGAACGTGCTGCCAAGATAGAGTCCCCCTCGGACAAAATATGGAGCCAACTGAGGAACGAATGAGAGGCCGGCTAAAAGAATAGCGAACAACGCAGTCGACATGTAGCCGACATCCTGAGGAATCTGCGCAGGAAGAAAGACCGTGACAATGAGAAGTAGCGGCACCACCGCAGCCAAGAATCGAATCGGCAGATCGCGTAACCAGGGACTGCTCAGAATACCCGTAAGCCACTTGTCCGACTGAACACGTGCACCCTTCGAGGTCTGAAGGGGAATCAGTCCATGCCCTGCGGCGATAAAGAGGGCCAGCACGGCGCCGGCCAAGACAAGATAGAGTGGGACAATAAGGGTGTCCGGCTGCCATCGAAGCGCGTAGGCCAATCCCACCATCCCTGCTTGAATAGCGTAAATCACCATCACGGCTTCATAGTGAAACAAGCCGACGGCAAGAAGTTTATGGTGGATATGGGTCCGGTCGCCGATAAAAGGAGATCGCCCCTCAGCCAGTCGTTGTCCAATCACCCCTAGCGTATCCAGAAATGGCAATCCTAAGAGAAGAAGTGCCAAGGCTGGACTAAACGGCCCGCGTGATGAATCAGTCAGGAGGATGGCCAGCACACCCATCATAAATCCAAGCAATTGACTGCCACTGTCTCCCATGAAAATCCGAGCCGGATACGTGTTAAACCGCAAGAAACCCAACAGCCCTCCCAGGAACGGGACAGTCAATAATAGGACCGTCGAATCGTGAGAGAGGTACGCCAGGTATGCAATTCCGCATAGGGTCAAGAAAGAAAGCCCGCCCGCCAGTCCGTCGAGGCCATCCGTGAGATTCACGGCATTTGAAACGGCGACGAGGAAAAGGACCGTGACAGGGACTCCGATCCATAGCGACAGTTCACCATCGAGCATGAACGGGAGACTTTCAACCCTGATCCCTCCAATGATGATGACGGCAAGCGCCGCGACCAACTGCCCTAGCAGCTTGACCCGGTAGCCGAGATTTGCACGATCGTCCCACACCCCGAATCCGAGGATAATCAATCCGCCAAAGAGGACCGACCATGTAGTACTGTTTGGGGGCCCCCACCACAGGATGCTGGCTAACGCTCCAATCCCAAACGCGATGCCACCAATCCGTGGAACAGGCATCAGGTGGACTTTGCGTTCTCCTGGCTGGTCCATGAAATGGAACCGACTCGCCAAGAAGCGCAAAGGTGGAATCAAGGCCATGCAAATAAGCAATGATGTGATGAAACTGAAAAAAAGTTCGCTATTCATCACCGTCTCTCTCCCGGAAACATCAGGGAAATCTCGAGACTCGTCTTTCGATTTCTAAAAAGTGCATTCATCGTTACGCTGCTCGTTAAGCATCTCCACTAATCTAAACGGTCATCGTTCATTCCTGCGTCAATCTGGCACGTACCGATAGAATTCAGGCGCAACCGTTGCGACGAACCGGCGCAGCCGTTGATCGACGATGTCTTCGGTTTCACCTGGCCCGACTAGCGAGGCTATTCGCACAAGTGCTCCATCGGTTCGGCCTCGCGATATACCATCCCAGAACAAAAATACTTTGACGAGATATTCATTGCTGAGAATCCGCTCACGCTGCTTAAACCAATACAATACGATCTGTTTTTGGCTGTCTTTTTGGATCAAGGCTCGATTAACATGCAACGGCCTATCCATCTGGGAACTCGCAGGCACGTCCATGTGCGTGAGGGAGGAAATCTCCCATCCGCCGCCGGGAAGACAGCTTTGAGGAGAGTGCGCTGATTGCCCTTTTCTTTGTGACCGATAGTAGGCGGTATATAGATTAACTGGCTGCCCTCCCCCCAATCGGTAGTCGGCCAACACATAGTCATCGAATCGAAGCGCATCGATATACTGTTTTTCTAGGGTAAGGGAGGTGCCAATCCACCCTTCAAGTTGCATCGGAAAATCGACAAACATTGTTCGGGGCGGTGAAACGTCTTCGTGCTCCACGATGAAGGTCGAGGCGAAGGCCACGGGAATCATGAGCGCGACGCTGCAAAGATAGGCAGGACTAAGGAAACGCCTGTTAGAGGGCTGAAAAGAGGCTGGCGCTACGGTGGAGGGCAAAGGAGAATAGAGAGGTTGGAGACCTACAGCAGGAATCGCATTTGAATTTGGGCTGGCCCAGGTGAATCGAGAAACAAATGATGTCCGATCTCCGCTCCTCCCCATCTGAGCCAACATCCACATCTCCAGTATCAGCAGACCCAAACTCGCCATAAACAGCAACCAGCCTTCAAACAGATGGGAAAACCCTTCGGCAGCCCCCTGCCCATACCATTCCACCAAAACTCCGATCATTCCGATGCGAAAACCGTTCACAAGAATAGAGATCGGAATCGACGAGAGAACCAGTACCACTCGTTTCCACATCCGATCCTTGAACAGGTAGGCGCAGAGTAGTGCAAGGGAGGCAAGAGGAAGCAAATACCGAATACCGCTGCAGGCTTCGACGACTTGAAGTTGAACCGGCCCAAGATCGATCACATTACCATCGCGAAAGGCCGTGACCCCTACAAACTGTAGGAAACCCACTCCGAGAGCTGAGGACCACAACTGCAGCTGGCTCGACACACTGGCATACAAGAACACAGGCAACGGGATGCTGCTCAACAGATAGGAAAGGGGGAACGCGATGGCCTTTGCCCCACGGATTCCGATCGACGCAATAACCAGCCCTACAATGACGATCCAAAGCGAGACATGCTGCAGCACATACAACGTGGCCAACTCTCCAACCCAATAGAGAACAAGTCCCGCTACAATCACAGCAAGACCCCACCACGAATTCCCGGCACCAGCTTCAGCGATGCGATGCCGTGCCTGCCAGATCAAGAAGAGACTAATCAGCGGAACAAACATCCCATGGCTATAATCCTCGCTACCGATCCAGTAGCCGGATAGAAAAACAAGGCTATCGGCATACAGATACCCCAAAATGGCAATGACCAAGGCTGCGCTAAAGACAAGGGAGAGCTTGCGTGTCATAGAATGTACTCAGGGCTACGATGATCTGAAATTAGATCGGTACACAGAGGCTTATCTGAAAGCCAGATTGAAGGCTGTACGATAACCTTCCCACCATCGGTTCAGATGTTTCGAGGATGACTTCTTGCTCTTCGATCTATTGCGCAGAAGAAACGATACAACGAGGAAATGGTTCAACGTATACAGCCTAAGTGGTACATCTACACCTCACGTTTCCCACAGTATTCAACTACGTAGAACATATTTCTTATAAAGAACGGGCTTGATACCTCTCGGCCGAGGCATCAAGCCCTGGTTCAAAGGAAACCTGATTGCTGTCTATGCCTGATGAGGCCGGCGAAGGTTTCGCAACCCTCCGGCGCCCAGACCAACCAGCGAGATGAGACCAGCGCCGAACAAGATCACGGCTGCCGGCAACGGCACCGCAGTCAAATGAGCCAATGATCCAACCACGGAGTTCCCAACACCACCAAAATTCAATCGCCACTGATTCCTGGCAAATGAATTCAAGCTCGGTGGAGTGGTCGCAAGACTCAAGTCACTAAAAACCCCTCCGCTCGGATCGATGAGTGATATCTGAAAGCTAGTGGGTATCACTCCATTGATTGCCATACCTGTAACACTTGAAAATGCTGTCACACTATCGCTCCCACCCATTGGAGGGCTGTTCAAAACAACGATGCCATTGGCACCTGGTGCATACGAGAACGAGCGGCCGTTAACATTCAGATTAAGTGCGGCAATCGAGTTCAGATAGATCCCCGTTCCTGGAGCAACCGGGGCAGTGGCTGAATTGAATGTTACAGTTCCTGCCATGCTACCAGTCCCCAGGGTGGGAAACAGTGCACCATTGACCTCGCTAATCGATCCATCAAACGAGAAGGTTACGAGGGACGCCTCCGATGGCCCAGCAACTGTAAGCAAAGAGCACAGGGCGATCGCCGACAGGAACAGCCCTTTCATCGACGACTGTTTCTTCATCTGCATAACAAGGACTCCTTGGTATAGGTGGTACATATGCACAGCGTAATAGTAGAGCAAACCAAAGCAAATCCTAGACCATCAGGCCCATCTACTATCTCATTGTAAAGTCACGAGGAAATAAAGATTATTGGAGAGCCCTGTGTGCACAGCCCTACAAGGACGGTTCAATTCTGAACCAAGGAAAGGGGGATAGGGAAGGTTCCCGGATATTGCACATTACTGTGCAAAATGGCACAGCCAGCGCCTTGGTGCTGGCTGTACCATGAAGACTATGTCGTACTGGCTATGCAAGGAGGCTTTTCCGGAAGGGGGGGGCAACACGGGTCATCGTCGCGTAGTCAGGATACCGAAAAACTCCAAATTGCCAAGATGGAATAGTCTACCCAAATTAAATAGATCTACCTCACCTCTCATTCTCTATGTTCTCCCTCAACTGCGCTTATATACTCTTACCAAACCCAAATACGTGTCTGCTCAGAACTAACCAGAGAAACTTCGGGGCGGACACACAGTTTCGTTGCCACATGCGGCGAGGTTCCAATAGGAACCGATAGGCCCATTCGAGGCCAATACGGCAAACCCATTGTGGCGCTCTTGCATAGGTGCCGGCATAGAAATCAAATACCGCACCAATCGACCCGATCACCGGTACGGCGAGGTTCTGACGATTTTCTTCTACCCACTTCTCCTGTTTGGGGGCAGTCATGCCGACCCACAGCACATCCGGTCTGGCGTCATTGATGACCTGCACCATCCGACGATTCTCCTCATTGCTCCACGAGCAGAATGGTGGAGAAAGCATGCCGCATAATATTAGGGAGGGAAAATCTGAGGCAAATCGCTTCGCAATCAGATCAAGAACTCGCTGCGATGATCCAAAAAAGAAGACGCGCCCGCCACCTCGTTGCTGGAGAGAATTCAATACTTCCTGGAAATAGTCAGTTCCTGTAATCCGAGGGCCAATCTGGACACCAGCCAGCCTTGCCATTACCGTTACCCCTACTCCATCGACGACAACCAAGTTGGCCTGTTTAAGCGCAGACTGAAAACCAAGGTCGTATTGTGCAACAACCAGCGAATGAGGGTTGGCGCAGACAACCACTCTTTGAGAAATCCTTCGATTGATTGACTCAAGAGTTTCTTCAGTGACTTCTGGAAGAGATTTTCGGTCGATCGGAATGTCAAGGATAATACCGGTATCACGAGCCTCCATGATTACTTCCTTTCCCGCGCGCAGCATGCTGTTCATGCAGCATTTTCTTTGCAAGACGAGGCAAAGACCTCAATCATATTCTCAATATGGTGTTTCTTTGTATAAAGAGACTCATATCGTTGACGGGCTCGCCTTCCCATCGCCCTCATATCCTCGGGATGATCCAGGAGCCACAAAATACAATCTGCCAACCTATGCGGGTCATTAAGAGGAGCCTCTACCCCGGTATTTCCATCAATGACTGTGTCACGTAGGCAACCACGATCCGTAAATATAACCGGCAGCCCAGCTGCCATTGCTTCGATAACGACGAGCGGTTGGCCCTCTTGTTGAACCCCAGGGAATACAAATATATCTGAAGATTCGAATAAAGCTTGTTTCTGACCCCCTTCCACCTGACCAGTGAACCGGATGTATTGTCCAATACCTTGTTGCATAATGAATTGGTCAGCCCACTCCTTATCTTCTGGATGTGACCAGGGACCAGCAAGCACAAACTCAAGATCCTTCCGGTGAGTAACAACAGACGCGATAGCTTTTATAAGAACCAAGGCGCCTTTAAGATGACTCAATGTGCTCAAATGAAGAATGCGGTATCGAACGCTGGTGCGTGCCACTCTTGCGGAAGAAGCTGAATTCTCCCATTCGATGCCATTCGGAACAACCGCAATGCGACATGTATCCGCAATCCCATCAAATTGGCTCTTCAATGAGTCTCCGAGAACAATAATACGCGTCGCTCGACTCAGTACAGCTCGGACATACACCCTCATAAACCAAGAGCGTCCCAGAAACCAATCGCGAATGTTTCCTCCATGAAGGTGAAGCACAATATGGCTTCCCCTCAAGGAGGCCGGCCAAATCAACAAGCTGTCACGGAGAAATCCTATCGTCGATTGAGACAGCACCAGATAAGTCAAACTTGGGCATGCATGAAACAGTATGCCGACAAGCCTCAGCCATTGTCGAAAAAAGAGGACAACATCATGCAAGTCCGGCTTGTTAACGTGCTGAATCCCTCGTCGATCTGCGAGCTCCAGATGAACAACATTAAACTGTTCTGATAATGACGAGTACAGTAGCGTCTGGATTGCTACTGCAACTCCATGATAAGGCGGCGGTGTGGGACCAATAATAAATAAAATCGGTTTATAAATCACTGTGTGTTTCTTTTAATGTTTCCCGTTCCACAATCGTCTTTTTATATTTTATCGCAATCAGTCACAGCCTTTGTTTGGGTTCCGTAGCAGACCACTAACCACCTACTGTTGGCTCTTGGATCAGGCGTAAGGTCTAGAATCACTTTTTATGGAGAACAAATGCAGCGGCTGTGGGTATCAACTTTTGAAAGGAAGAAGTTGGATGATACCGATAATTAGAAGTAAATAGGCTCGCCAAAAACTGATCGATTCTGACTGCTACAGATGAGTTGTATGTATGTCTTTTGAAAAGGCACCCTAGCCGTGGCGTCAATGAAAAACAGCACCGCGTCTCCTCTGCAATGCTAAAACCAACATGCGATAGGATTTGCCGGAACACAGACAGCGGGATTCCACGTTCCCGCTTTGTGAGTCCCCTTCGCACACGCCGCCAATCTCCCATGGAAATAATAGGTTCTCGAACCAAGGCAAACCCGTTCGGTTTAAGACACCTATACAACTCACCCAAGACGGTAGTGACATTGGGAATATGATGAAGACATCCAAAGCAGGTGGCAAGATCGAATGTGTCGTTGTCGAAAGGCATTGTCCCACTCGCGAGAGGCTTGATGTAGTGAAGCGGTACGCCATCGAGATCTTTAACGAAGAACGCGCCAGAAGGTTCTAGAATTGTGATGGCGTTGATGTTCGGCAAGAATGGTCTCAGCTCTTCCCCATAAGCACCACCAATGCTGAGAGCATGGTTATAAATTCCTGGCGGCAAATGATTAAACCCATGGAGACGATTTAATCCATGGTACTCATAGCAATAACTCTCCCGATTTTTTGCCCCAAGGTTGGCAAACCCTTCTTCTTCGTCCGCGAACCACTCCGCAATCTCATCAGACGAGAAATCATCTCCGTATAGTTTGCGACCCGCAAAATAGTCACTCATGTGTACCTCGTCCCTGGACTGATCTGTTAAAGTAATCATGGTCATAATTTCACGCCTACGTAACGACGCATTTTATCTTTCAATTGTATCAGAATAAATTGGTCATCTCCGTCCAATCCCAGCAAAGTCAAACAAAGAAAATAGGTCGCGAATAACGCGGCAAGCATTACAGCCAGGCCCATAGAGAGATTCGAAGAGTTTAGCGCCAATAAAAGGATGGAAGAGATGAACCCGGCAAATAAAGGTTTCCATATCGTGCCGTTAATTAGCGTTAACTTCAGAAGCATGGAACATTCGAGCAGACGGACAATGCTCAAAAGAATAAATGCTGCCGCTGTACCGATAGCGGCCCCAGTAATTCCGTATAATGGTATAAGCGTTACATTAAATCCAATCTGAATCAAACCCATAGAAATACTATTCCACATTGCAAGCCTGGAATATCCTGCCAACAGCAACACGTTACTGGCAGAACCGCTTACCGCGTTTACCATTTGACTAATTGCAAGAATTACGAGACAGAGCGCCCCTTCAGCAAATCGATCGCCGAAGATTGAAAGTATTTCGCGGGGGAAAAATGCCATTACAAGAAAAACAGGCAAGGAAATAGTGACGGACCATCGTAGGACTGTTCTTAATAGTCGCTGCAAATAGGGTTGATTGCCAGTGGCTATGGCTTGAGAGATAAAAGGGGTGGCAACGGAATCAAGGCTGCCTAAAATCAATGCAATGATCGATGCAGTCTGAAAGGCCGCGCTGTAGATGCCGATACTTTCAGTGGGCACCCAATAGCCAAGCACGAGGATGTCTGACCGATTTGAAAGACTGGCGAATACAAGAGATCCCAACAATGGTATGGAATATCGTATTACCTCTGCTGTGCTTTCTTTATGCGAAAAAGATGGGGAACAAGGAAGGAAGTGGCGATAAAGAGGAATGACGGCTAAAACCACTGTGACACACAACGCTATGATGAAAGCAATGAGGGCGCCAAATACATCCCATCCCATCCAGAGGAGCGCCACAGTAGTAGCGAACTTGATAACTGGCTCGCACCCATACTTTACGAATACTCTCCAACGAACGTCTTGGAGTGCTTGAAGCGTGGACAGCAAGATGGTTGAGATAGCAAACAGAGGGATCGCAAAAGAGAATAGGATCAGCACGGGTGTCAGTTCGATCTTGTGAAAAACCTGCATAGATAGACTGGATGATAAGGCAAGAAGACCTAATCCGATGACACCACCAATACCGGCAGATATTCCGGTGATGATCTTAACGACACTTCGAGCGGGTGGCGTTTGACTGTGCAGAGAGACTGCTGGAACAAAACGCAAGATCGCCCTATCTAAGCCGGCTACAGAGATAACAGAAAGTACATTAAACGTAGCAAGACCTAGTGCGTATAGCCCAAACCGTTCTGCATTCAATGCTCGGGCGAGCACGATGCTATGAAGAAAATTGAGCCCGAGTCCAAAGAAGGTGCTAATGAATATCAAAGCACTGCCATGGGCCACCCGGACAAGAGAGGAGCTCTGATCCTGTTGGATAGGAGCCTGTTGGCGTAAGGGATTCAACATCATTCTTAGAAAAATCAGTCTCGATTTAGCATTGCTGGCATCAACGTCCGACAGGCCTCACTCCTAGGGGAAAATTTTGATCTTAAGACCCTAAGAGGTTCGCTGGAAATTAGCACCGTTGTCATGACCGAAAGAAGTGAAACAGGTTGACGGCAATCACTCTTCTTTCCTTGTCCTGATGGCTCGACGCACAACTTAAGATTGACGCCAAACCCACACCTAATACACTCAGCACCAGCGCCATCATGACTGTCGAGAGAAGCACACTGGCAAGCGTACCGAGTGGGATGGCAGATGATAAAAACAACAGGCTCTGAAGCAATTCCGGCATGTTGTCGAGCCACACCGCAATAGGATGCGAGAGCAACGCCAGCCCAATAACTGCCACTAGACCTAGACGAATACCTAGAAGCGGAAGCAATGTCCGTTTCTCTCGCCTTGCCATATTGCCCTTCTGCTAGATAGTGAGAGACGAACTTGATGGTGCCATTGTCTCTTGCAAAATGGACCGTAGCGCTGACTATGTTGAAGACGGTTAAAGCGAGCGCATATAGGGTGAGATTCTCATCGCCTAGCATACAAACAAGGAACCTCCCGGAATCATAGTTGTTTCCATACCGAAGGCTGATGTCAGACATGCGGGAGTTCCGCTCAGCGCAATAGTTGCGCTATTGCCTTCAGATTTAAAGTTCTCAGCTGGAAAAAAACAAAGAAAAAATTCCCGCCGAGCCTATCATAATATGTTTGGATTTCTGTCAGACTTAAAGCCTACCGATTCAGTTTTAGAGAGTAGCGGCTGCTGCATTGCCGTAGCCTCGTAAAAATAATATTCTTCTGTGCCTTTGATTTCTGGCGCGTTTGGCATTGTGTAGAGTCCAACAAGCAACACAACGATTCCGATCATCTGCCATGAGTAATACGCGGCACCTGCGGTTGTCATTTCAGATACTATTAGGACTGTGCCTATTAGAAATGCATCAATCCATACAAGTTGATGGGGCATGTCTTTGTTCAAATGGCGTAAAAATATCTTGACTAGGCGCATAGCAATTAATGCGAATAAAATGAGGAAGGGGATAAGGCCGAGGATTCCGGTTGTCACTGCTAACTCAACAAACATATTATGAAAATGGCCACCAGCCTCAATCCGCTTTGGGTAGGTTGCATAGCCGGACCCAAGAATAGGAGACTGCTCGAATGCTCTCAAAGCCGCAGTCCAAATTGAAACCCGCCCATCTAAGGACATGATGTTTGTCTCGTTTTGGCCACGAGTGAACGTATTAGTGATACTGTCGGTAAACTCTGGGCTGACAAAAAGAAGGCCAACAACAAGAATAATAAGCAGAAGTCCAGAAATGCTCGTGAGTAAACGACGGCTTGGTGTTCGAAAACAGAAAACCATCAAAAGAAAGGCTCCTAAAACAAACACAATGAACCCTGTGCGCGACCGAGCCGAGTAGCAAAACGCCAGGAATGATCCAAACAATACGAGATAACGAATTTCCAGAAAACACATAAACCGAGACAGCGCTGACAGACTTAAAAGTGCCGCAACAACGCCGATAGAATTCGCTCCCATCATAAACGTAGATGTAGTAGCTAGTCGTTGAACACCACTGTCATCGTTCATCCACGCGTGTTGTGGATCAATAATCATTGCCACCACAACCCCCAGAAGCATGAGCGCACTCATGGCATAGAAAGAGACAAAAAGTCTAATAGGAGACTCTTCTTTCCTCGACTCAGCTAACACGAGAACTCCCCACAGTAGAACACCACAAGTTTCTATACTTCTCCAGAGCGAGTACATGAGCGAATTCGAAACCATGAGTGCTGATGCAATGATAACGACTACAAACAAAGTGAGTGGCCAAAGCGGGAATGCGAATAAACCTTTAAGCGTATCTGGCCTCCGGACGAAGCAGTAGATACAGTATGCCCACAGAGCATAAACGCCTAAGATTTGTGGATCAGAAAATGAAGACTGAATAGTTATCGAATTGGTGTCTCTCACCTGAGGGAAAAAAGAACGCCCGAGGATGGGGAGAAACACAATGAAAGGCAGAAGCCTTCCTTGTAGTAGTGTCTGCTCATGCATAAAGATCGCTGCTTCTAATTATTCTTTGATGAGAAACATGAAAATAGAAAGCCCGGTCAATCTTTTGTGGCTACTTAATCGACAAACTTTGAGGAACTGGGGGAGGAATATCGCGATTCAGAAATGGTCCATTTTTTAACGCAAATATCTGTTCGTCGGTTAGGTATTTGTAAAAGTAAACGGCAATTCCAGTCTCAGGCCATCGTTTGAAGACCATTGAAATGGTATCGGCCAGCCATTTCCCATCGCGAGCGAAGGGCTTTTGCCCAAAACTCAGTTCATCAGGATTCGACATGTTTGAGATAAGGAGGCTTTGCCTATTGGGGTTCTCGAGTTCGCGCTTCGTGGCATCCATAGACTCGATGTTAATACGTCGAAAGTAATCCATCCTGAAAATTACATCTAATAGTCCATCATTAACCCAGGAGATACTGTTCTGCCCTTGGATAAGTGGGGCATGGCCCACGAACACATCAGCGCTGATCAAAACATGGGGGGTTTTCATTTTGACTGTTTCAGAGATCTTTTTTACAAGAGAAGTGACTGCCGTCTCTTGATACTCAATCATAGATGCTACTGTTCCTGGCAATACTTTGAACTGCAATGAGTCTGCTTCCAGACTCCTGTTGTACTTCTTTTTATATTCCTCTTGGCAGGCCTCGCTTAAGCATAACCCTATCGTTCGAACGTAATCTAAATTGACCCCGTCGACATCGTAGTCACTGACAACTTCATCTACCAGCTTTGACATGAGATCGCGGAACTGTGGGTTGTGAACATCGAAAGCCTTCTCAGGCATTCCTGGCAGCGCGAATTCTGGAAATATATTGTTCTGCCGCAAGGTCAGGGTGAACCACGGATGCACCTCAATTCCCAACTTATGGGCTTCCTGGATTAAATACCGCAAAGGATCAAAGTTTATCTTTGGACGGTCAGCAAGCTGAGTATCCCAAGGGGCATATTTCGAAGGCCAGGCTGTTCCACGCCCTTGCCAAACGGTCGGCATATAGACGTTAAAGCCGGCCTCTTTAATTCGCGCCAACGAGCGATCCACATATTCTTTATTGGTCCAGAGGGGGATACTGCCTTCCAAGATAGCCCGCTTACCGGCAAATGGTGCTTGGCGTTGTGGCGTTTCTACAGCAATAGCGAAGTTAGGGAGAATACAGAGCAACACGCTAACTAGAGCCAAGCGCCGTGTTGTGGTCATACGTTTCATTTTTGAAATTACAAACCCCTTAGTTTAACACCGCGAAAATGCTGTGATTCCACCCATAAAGCGACGGACAGAATGAGGTAGCTGCAGTTCATCGCCTTGAGCCATGGCCGCGTGCTTCATGGCCTCAAGCCTGTCGGGGAAAGATAAAAGAGATGCAATGGCCTCGGCATATTGAAAAATATCGTGTCTGGTCATGACTCCATTTTTGTCTGACAAATAGTCGAGCTCCGGTCCATGGCCGGGAGAATCAGTGGTCTGAAGAGGAAGTCCGAATGCAAATCCGTGAACGATGGCGAGTCCCACCAGGCTAGGAAGGACCATTAAGTCCGCCAGAGAAAAGTATGCTGCCGTCTCTCTGGGATCCACTAGTTCTCCCAAGAAGTGCACATCCCTGAGATTAAGTTGCACTACTAGCTGCTCCAGCTTCCTTCGTTCTTCCCCATCTCCAATGATCAGTAATGCCACACCTGGACAAAAATTCTTGAGCAGATCAAAGGCTTTCAAGAGGAAATCTACCTTCTTCTCGGCGTATAATCGCCCCGAGAACAACAGAACCCGCTTTCCCTCTAGCCCAAGCTTGCTCCGCAGGGCAACCAACTGCTCTCCTGTGATACCCGCCCCTGCTTTTCGCAGACCTTCTACATCGATCGTGTTGTAATAAGGAATCACACGGCTTTCAGGCAGCCCCCGCTTCCGCCAATAATCCGCCCCCCCCTCTGTGTAGGTAATCAAACCATCTGCCCGTCTGGTCATAATGTGTTTAATGGCCTCTTTCACTTTGGTCTGAGCTGAGGAATGCACTGAAGCTTGAAAGTTATATCCGTGCCCCCACCAGATCCAAGATTTACAAATCCGTCTCCTCTTCGCCCACAGGTAGGGCACAGTCAGGCACTGTAATTCCTGGGGTGCCACCACCACGTCTGATCCTGTTATCGCCTGCTCCAACGCGCTCATCCAATAGGAGCTAGATTTCTTTTTACCGAAGTGGCGCACAGGAAGAACTTGATAGGGAAAGGCTGTAGTTAAGCTTCCCCTTTCCGGGGGCGATCCGGTATACACCCGAATGTCCAAGTCTTCTAAGCTCCCCTGGGCAAACAATTCTTCAAAGAATCTTATGCGGTAGTGAGGAATTTCTCGTTGAATGATCGAAACTTTTCGCATGTTAGGTCGGGTCCTGCGTAGCAATAGCTATGCTCAGAACTCCCTTGATGAATTAGTTGAATTCTATTGAGAAAAAGCGCGGCCTATTGAAGAAAAACTTAACTGATAAGTTCGTATCCAACAACAAAGAAACGTTTTCTGTCGACCTCTACATCCCGTTTGACAGGAAACCTTTCCACATCGACAACGTCTGTTGGGTCTAGGGTTTGTGATTCTCACGGGATATTCGTCTTGTGCTCAACGATTCGATTCGATTCGATTCGCATCGCGACATCTCGATACTGCGGCGCTTCTCGGCGATGCCATCAACAAGTCTCCAATGCTTTAGGAATGCGATCGAGCGCCTCTACGATTCTCCCTAAGAAGTATAGGATCTGCGGCTGATCTTTCGATGAGGCCGAGGGCACTTGCAGCGCACGACGAAAAGCTGCCATGGCCTCTTCCTGTTTTCCATTTTCTTAAGATTGAGACCTCTTTGGGCCAAGCACTTCATCGCATACGCGGGATCCTCTACGGTTTTCTCACAATGTTCTGCTGCCTGCTTGAAAAGACCCGCATTCTTGAGCACAATCCTTATTCATATACTACCTGTCGGTCCGGTGGCTTCGATTGTCTGCAGTCGTACCTCCTGAATGGAGGCACTGTCTGAAACTTCCGACAAAATTTGCTGTGAGGCAGGATGCTTCTCTTGGATCAGGTGCGCGACGTTGGTTTCGCACGGTCCGGTTTCCTGCAGGCGACAACAACGGTGTGATGTTCGCAAATCCTGGGCCATTCAAGGTAGTTTCTGAACTCGTTAGGTTTCAACGTCTTTGGACTTTCTCTATCGACGTGAAAGATGGGAAGCTGTACTGACGTTTGTAGGTTCGTGCAAATTTGCTCCCGCGGGAAGCTAACAGGGGGAAGCAAAAAGAGAGGTTGAGGCTGGAGGGTAGGGGCGAAAGGTTGACGGCTGAAGGCTGAGAACGAATGAAGATTGGGGAGGCTCCTGAATTCCAAGCGGCCTTAGGCCTCTCGCCTCCAACTACACATGCTCAGGATGCACGGAGGTAGTGCGTCCAATCGAGGGTCTGCAATCGGAGAATAGGTTTCATGGCTTCGAAGTCAGTATCGCAGTGAATCAACGTGACCTGGTGCTTCATCGCGATTGTGGCGATCAGACAATCCGCTGCCGAGGGAGACACCCCGTGTCTTCTAAGACGCCCGGCTAAGTCCCAGGCGGTGTCCCACCACTCCGGGTTGAACGGGAGCCGGGGCACCGGCGTAAACCACTGGAGGAGACTGGAGGGCTGCTCGGACTTGACTAGCCCCGTCATCAGTTCAAGAAGAATCCACTCCGTGACGGTCGTCTGTCCATCGACGATCAAGGGTTTGAGTCTGGCTTGGATCTCGGCATTCCCCGTCGGACGAAGTGCGTGGATCCAGATGGAGGTGTCAACGAGATACATGAGAGGGTCGTTTGTGCCGCTGGGAACGGAGCTGGCCAGGCGTCAGATCGAGAGGAATCGTGCCCAGCGCATTAGCCAATTTTTGCAACTGGCTGTGCTGAATGACCGTGCGGAGACTTGCCTCCACCGTGCCTTTTATCGTGTCGGTACCAAGCGTCTTCTGCGCTTGGCGCAAGAGTTGCTGATCGATCTCAATCGTGGTCTTCATGGTGTCGTCCCCCATTCTCAGGCTATTGATACCCATACGATAACCGGTATCTATATGGGTGTCAATTGAAGAGGCACCCATATCGGGAAAGGTTGGAGGACCTCAACATTCTTCCACCGCTTCAACCTAGCTTGGACTAAACGCATCCCGCTTGGCCTCCCAACATCGCGAACGATAAGGAGAATGGCGTGAGCTAGAACATGACTTGTCTCAGGTTGCGGCGATTGGCAGAAAACCACTATTTCGTCTTCTTGAGTCCTTCCCTGAACGCGTGTTCCGCATGAAAGCCGAATAGGTCTTTGGCTCGGCGGAATCCAGCCATCGTCGATGGTACCCGTTGGGTTTGGCGGCGTCGCCTTCGATCTGCCCTGGAAAATCAGCTCTCGCAGAAATCATAATGGCAAGGTCGCAAATTCTCTCGCTTCATCCTGCCTGGCATATTACCGATCGCCGATTCGGTCTTCGGTGTTGAAGGTTCTTGTTCATTATCTTTCCAGCTCTCGCTCCAGATGCTCGACGATCCGCGCTGCCGTCTTGCCGTCCCACTTGGGGGGAATCGCGCCTTTTTCCACTGCCCTGCCATCAATCGCACCAACGCGGGAGGGAGCTTGCTCGGATCGGTGCCAATGAGTTTGTTGGTGCCGATCGTGATGGTCTCTGGCCGCTCGGTGTTGTCGCGCAGAGTGAGGCAGGGTACGCCAAGCACGGTCGTTTCTTCGGTGATGCCGCCAGAATCAGTGATCACACCTTTGGCATGCCTCACCAAATAGTTGAATTCCAAATAACCCAGTGGGTCGATATAATTCAGTTGCGGCGTCTTACTATCGAGATCGCGCAGGTTCTTGGCGGTGCGTGGATGCACCGGAAACACCACCGGCAAACCGCATGTGCCTTCAGCTATGGCATCCAGCAGCTGGAGCAACTGATGCTCCCCATCGACATTGGCCGGACGATGCAGCGTGACCACAAAATATTTACCAGTCTCTAGTGCGAGCGATTCCCAACAGGTCGGCTGACGCAAACGTGGGAGCTGCTTGAGCAAGGTGTCGATCATCGTATTGCCGACAAAGCAGATACGATCGTCGGTAACCCCGGCGCGCCGAAGACTGTCGTTGGCCGTTTCGCTGGTGGTGAAAAACCAATTCGTGATGGAATCGGTCACCACCCGGTTGATTTCCTCCGGCATCGTCCAGTCGCCTGAACGTATACCGCCCTCTACATGCGCCACCGGCACCCCCAACTTGCGGGCGGCGATGGAACAGGCCATGGTCGAGGTCACGTCCCCGACGACCAGACAGAGATCACTCTTTTCTTTCAGCAGTACTTTTTCATACGCCACCATGATGGCAGCGGTTTGTTCAGCCTGAGTGCCGGAGCCGACCTCAAGATTGATGTCCGGATCGGGAATGCCGAGTTCTTCGAAGAAACTCCCCGACATGGCCCGGTCATAGTGCTGCCCCGTATGAATCAGACGGTAACGCAGCGCCCCTCCCCGCTTCTCCGCGGCCTTCAACGCATCGATGATCGGTGCAATTTTCATAAAATTGGGGCGTGCTCCTGCGATCAGATCAATTCGCTTCATGTTCTGGCCTCAGTCAACATGGATACACCTAAGGATGGCATGAGCTAGAACGTGACTTCTCGAAGATTGTGGCGATTGGCAAGAAACCACTGCATCGTCTTCTTGAGTCCGTCCCGGAGTGCATGTTTCGCCTGAAAGCGAAATAATTCTTTGGCTCGACTGACATCGAGGCACCGTCGCGGCTGCCCGTTGGGCTTGGTGGTATCCCAATCAATCTGTCCGGTGAAACCAGCCTCCACGGCGATCATGGTAGCAAGATTGCGAATCGTGACCTCTTCCCCTGTCCCCAGATTGATGGGCAAACTTCCGTCATAGTGCTCGGCTGCGAGAAGGATACCTTCCGCGGCATCCTCTACAAACAAAAATTCTCGGGTCGGAGATCCATCTCCCCATAATGTGAGTGTGGCATGGCCTGCTTCTTTGGCTGCCACACATTTGCGTATTAAAGCGGGAATGACATGAGACGTTGCCAAGTCAAAGTTATCGCGAGGGCCGTAGAGGTTCACCGGGAATAATACAATTGAATTGAACCCATATTGCTCACGATAGGCTTGCGACTGAACCAGCATCATCTTCTTGGCAAGACCGTAGGGTGCATTCGTCTCTTCGGGATAACCATCCCAGATGTCGTCTTCTTTAAATGGGATTGCCGCAAACTTGGGGTAGGCGCAGATAGTACCCAATGCCACAAATTTCTTCAGCCCACGTCGGCGCCCGACTTCTATGAGCTGGCTGCCCATCATGAGATTGTCATAGAAAAACTTTCCTGGGTTGGCTTGGTTCGCGCCAATCCCTCCAACCCGAGCCGCAAGATGGATGACCATATCGGGTGCATGATCGCGATAGAGTTGCTCCACCGCATCCATATGCACGAGATCGTAATCTTGACTGCGAGGCACGACGATATCGCGGCAGCCTTTGGCGCGAAGCTGTTCGACCACAAACGATCCTAAAAAGCCTGCTCCGCCCGTGACGACAATGCGTTTCTCGTTCCAAAATGATGTCATAGCCGTGTGCGTGCCTCCAACGTTCAACTCTTAGCCTCGCTTCCGAGTCCCATCTAATTTTTCTGTTTCTGCAGCCAGATCGGCATCCACCATCATCGCGATCAATTCATGGAAAGTGACTTTTGGTTGCCAGCCAAGCTCTTTCTTCGCTTTGCTTGCATCGCCGATAAGAAGGTCCACCTCGGTCGGACGAAAGTACGTTTGATCAATCTTGACATGTTTCTTCCAATCTAATTGCAGACGGTCAAACGCCAGCTCGAGCATTTCCTTGACGGTGTGGGTTTCACCAGTCGCGATGACATAATCGTCGGGAGTCTTTGTCTGCAACATCATCCACATGGCTTCGATGTAGTCCCCGGCGAAACCCCAATCGCGCTTGGCGTCAAGATTTCCCAGAAATAGATCTTGCTGAATACCCAGCTTGATGCGGGCTGCGGCTTTCGTGATCTTGCGCGTCACAAACGTCTCGCCGCGCCGAGGCGATTCATGGTTGAATAAAATGCCGTTACAGGCAAAGAGGCCGTAGGCCTCCCGATAATTCACCGTCACCCAGTAGGAATAGACCTTGGCCGCTCCATAGGGACTGCGAGGATAGAATGGTGTTGTTTCGCGCTGAGGGACGTCCTGCACCTTGCCAAACATTTCGCTGGATGATGCTTGGTAAAACTTCGGCTTCAACCCTGACTCACGAATGGCTTCCAGAAGGCGGATCGTTCCAAGTCCGGTAATTTCGCCGGTATACTCGGGGATATCAAAACTCACACGCACGTGACTTTGTGCCCCCAGGTTGTAAATCTCATCCGGCTGGATCGTTCGGATAATGCGGTTCAGCGAACTCGCGTCGTTGAGATCTCCATATACTAAATGGAGCCGTCGATGCGGAACATGCGGGTCTTCATAAATGGGATCGATCCGGCCCGTATTGAACGAGCTCGATCGTCGAATAATGCCGTACACCTCATAGCCCTTCCCGAGAAGAAATTCAGCCAAGTACGATCCATCCTGCCCTGTAATTCCACTGATCAACGCTTTTTTCACAAGCATACTCCTCGGTTGCGGCGGGATAACATGGACGGATTATGCCTTGCTCACACAATGTTGTCTACAAGCTGCACACTTCCGATCGAACCATGAATCACGGCTTATTCTTGCACAGAACCTTCTCCACGCATTACAATACCCTCGTCCATGTGACGGGTGATCGGTGAATGGGCTTGAAAGCTATGACCATACGTCAGGGCATCATATTCGCCTATATCCTGTGCGGCACCTTTCTGGTGGCCCACATCGTCAACGCCGTGATTGCGGAGGCCTTGTCCGTTCCGAGCGGATCGGTGCGCCCATCACCAGGATCCGCCAGAGAAGATGAAGCGAAGACTTCTGCAACGGCAATGATTGAATCTATTCGAAAGAGTGGACTCTTTCCCCTTCCTCCTGATCCTGTTAGTGCGAACGCAACTGGGTCCGGTGCACCGCCGCCGCCTCGCGTGCCACTCAATCTGGCGTCAAAGCTCAAGCTGCTAGGGGTGGTGATGGGGGATCATGAAGGCGTCTCGGCCATTGTTGAAGAGCTGTCGAGCAAGCGTCAACTATTCTTTCGGTTGCACGACCACATACCTGATATCGGTGAGATCAGTGAAATCCGTCGGGACGGGATGGTCGTTCGGCAGGGCGATCAACAAGAGCTCCTTGAACTCGCCGCTTCGCAGATCGAGAAGCCTCCGTCTACACCAGCACCCGGCGCATCAGCCGTGACTCAAGCACCGGCGAGTCCGACGCGGACGGTCCTCGATCGAAGAGTCGTTGAGCAAGCCATGGACGATCTGCCCAAACTATTGTCCCAGGCGAGAGCCGTGCCAAACCTCGTGAACGGATCGATGAACGGGTTCCGCCTCGACTACATCGCACCGTCCAGTTTTTATGAGAAAATCGGTTTGAAATACGGGGATATCCTCCAGCAGGTCAATGGCGTGGACATTCGCGACCCGAGCACGATACTCACACTCTTCCAACAGCTTCGAAACGAACGCGCTGTGAAGCTCGATGTCTTGCGCAACAATCAGCGCACAACCATGAACTTCGAGATTCGCTAAGCGTCTTACCGTCCTCCAACACCTTCTCCCCACCATCTCGACAATGCCCTCGGGGTTCTTGATCGAGATCATCTCCTAGGGAGCCTGTCCGACATTGCCTTCGTGACGAGGCGAAAGAGATGCGGTCAGATGCGAGGCCGCAGGTCTGGAAAAACCGCAGGCGTATTCGCTGGAATACGTTGAGGATTTTTTCGGGCCGAGTACGATGCAGAAGGTCGCAGATCTTTCGCCGCAGTAGAATGGTCAATGTCGGACCAGCTCCCAGGCTCAGACAAGGGACGACCCTCCTGTCAGCAGAAAGTACCCTGCATTGTAAATGA